>Ga0164290_1000033_pt1 | contig 521444 bp, 415 predicted proteins | sample Micstemetagenome_FD_108782 | JGI IMG/M metagenome (GOLD analysis project Ga0164290, IMG submission 108782) | Contaminated culture microbial community from soil near Moab, Utah, USA - Microcoleus steenstrupii SON62 (Illumina Assembly) | ecosystem: Environmental > Terrestrial > Soil > Soil crust... | reverse complement strand
GGTAGCTATCGCGCACGAGCGTCCAGACCTCGTCGAAGATCTGCTGCCGCTGCTCGGCGCCGACTGGCGCGAGGGTCGCGGTCGGCGCGAGCGGCACAAAGGTAGCGGTCGGCGGGGCCGGCGTGGGGCTCGGCGCCGGGGTGGTGCTGGGCAGGCTGGTGGGGCTGGGGGCGCTGGTCGGGCGCGGCGCCGGGGTGACGCTCGGCCTGGCCGTGGCGCTGGCGACGGGGGCTGCGGTGGGTGCCTGGGCGGCGGGCGTAGGTGGGGTGAGCCCGCAGGCGGCGAGAACCGCGGCGAGGGCGAGCAGGCTGGGCAGGCGGCGCAGGGTTGTCATGAGCAAATCATACCATCTCCCGCCTGGCCGAGGGGGTAAGAGGCGGGTGAGAGCGGGGGCAGTCGAGTCGGGGTATACTTGGGCTGCCCGTCCGCCGCCGTTGCAGGAGCGCGCGATGCAGCTTCCCGACCTTCAGCTCAGCCTGCGCCAGGGGATGATCGAGTTCGGCTGGGGCCACCCCGACCCGGCCCTGCTGCCCGCCGAGGGGCTGGCGCGCGCGGCGGCCCACGCCCTAAGCGCCCACGGCGCCGACCCGCTCGGCTACGGCGCCGAGCAGGGCCCAGGCCGCCTGGTCGTCCAGATCCAGGCCCGACTCGCCCGCGCCGGGGGCGCCCCTCCGCCCGCCGAGCGGCTCATGATCACCGGCGGCGCCTCGCAGGCCCTCGACATGGTTTGCGCCCAGCTCAGCCGCCCCGGCGACGTGGCCCTCGTCGAGGCGCCGAGCTACCACCTGGCCCAGCGCATCTTCCGTGACCGCGGGCTGCGCCTCGTCGGCGTGCCGGCCGACGCCCAAGGCCTCCACGTCGACGCCGCCGACGCGTTGCTGGCGACGCTGCGCGAGCGCGGCGAGCGCGTGGCCTTCCTGTACACCGTGGCGACCTTCAACAACCCGAGCGGGACGACGCTGAGCGCCGAGCGGCGGGGGGGCCTCGCCGCCCTGGCGGGGCGCACCGGCCTCCCCGTGGTGGAGGACGAGGCCTACGGCGAGCTCTGGTACGATGTGCCGCCGCCGCCACCTGTCGCCAGCTTCGCCCCGGACGCCCCCGTGGTGCGCCTCGGCTCGTTCGCGAAGTGCCTCGCCCCCGGGCTGCGCCTGGGCTGGATGCAGGCCGACGCCGACCTGGTGGCCCGCTGCGTCGGCAGCGGCGTGCTGGACAGCGGCGGCGGCCTGAACCACTTCACCGCCCACGTGGTCGCCGCCTTCGCCGAGCTCGGCCTGCTCGACCCGCACATCGAGGGGCTGCGCAGCGCCTTCGCCGCCAGGCGCGACACCCTGCTCGCCGCCCTGGCCCGGCACCTCCCCGCCGACTGCACCTGGAACCCGGCCCTCGGCGGCTTCTTCGTCTGGGTGCGCCTGCCCGCCCCCCTCGACGCCGCCGCCCTGCTCCCCGCCGCCGAGGCCGCGGGCGTGAGCTACCTCCCCGGCGCCCGCTTCTTCCCCGATGGCGGCGGCGCTTCTTTCCTGCGCCTGTCCTTCAGCCTGCTCCCCCCCGACCAGCTCGACGAGGGCGCCCGCCGCCTCGGCAGAGTCGTTCGCGCCGCGCTCCGCTAGCAGGTTGACGTAAGGGGAGGATGGGTGTGGTATACTAGGCCCTGGAGCGCAGGTGACGCGCCGCCGCTGGGCTAGAACCCCAGAGGAACTTCCCGACTCCCAGCCCACCCTCGGGTGGAAGGCCGCCCCGCGAAACCGTAAGCGGGGGCACGGCGGCGGCAACGCCGCCGTGACGCAAGACGGCAACAGAGAGCAGACCCGCCGATGTCGGGCGTGGGGCGGCCTACAGGGGCAGGCACTCCTGCCCCTGTAGGCCGCCCCCTCCCGGCAGGTGAGGGGTGAAAGGGTGGCGTAAAAGGTCCACCGGCGCCGGCAGCGATGTCGGCGGCCAGGCGACTGCGCCGGCCGATGGGGAGCAAGGTGCGTGGGGCAGGCTCATCGGTGGGAGTGGGGGCGACCCCACGTTTACCACCCCGCTTGCTCGCATCGCCGCCGCGACGGCGAGCCGGGTAACGCCCGGGGAGCCAGGAGCGGCCTCCGCCTTCGCGGAGAGAGAGATGGCGGCAATGAACAGAATCGGGGGTACGGTCACCTGCGTACACACGAGGGGCCCCGGGCGAACGCCCGGGGCCTCCTTGCGTCAGCGCACCGCCACGGCGCTCACCGACACGCCGATCGCGCGCGCCCCGTCGCCAACGGCCGCCGTCCGCAGCTCCAGCCGGGTTTGCCCCGGCGGAAGCCAGAGCGGCACGCGGTAGTGGCGCGCCGCCCGCGACAGGTTCAGCCGCGCGGCCAGCTCGTCCCCGTTCCACACCTCGAGCTGCTGGCCTTCCTCGCGGGCCTCGGCCCGCAGCTCCAGGGTGAGCGGCGCGGCCGCCTCGCCCGGGTTGACCACGTACAGCTCGCTCCGCCCCTCGCTCCAGCGCCAGCCCGCGCCAGGCCCGCCCTCGCGGCTGTTCCAGCCGGCGCCGAGAAACACGAATGGGGCGCAGTGGTCCTCATACAAGGGGAGGCGGTACGCCTGGAACTGCCCGTCGTCGAACCAGGGCGGGAGGGGGCCGCCGTTGAGGCGGGCCGCGAGCTCCAGGGCCGCGTCGCGCTGCTCGGGGGAAAGCAGCGCCGCCTCGACCACCAGGTGGCGCAGCCGGTAGTAGCACTGCATGGCTGCCAGGGCGTCGGGGCCGAGGGCGACGATGTCGTCCTCCGGCCACAGCCGGCCGCGGGCGAGCTGGGCCGGCAGCGGGCTGTAGGCCAGGGTCGGGTAGGAGGGCGGCCGGGCCACGTAGCCGCGCAGGATCGGCTGGCCGTGGACGATCTGGTGGATGAGGGTCCGGCTGTCCGTGCCCGTTTCCAGGGGCAGGTCGACCACCATGCCCGGCTCTGCGGCGATGCGCTCGAACACCTCGGGCCGGGCCAGGCTGTTGGCGACGCGGGCGGGCGGCCACAGCTCGAACACGGCGACGGCCGCGACGGCGGCGAGGGCCAGGGCGTAGCGCCGGGGCGGCAGCCGTTCGCGCAGGCGGGCCAGGGCCAGCGCCGCGAAGACGGCGCAGGCGACGATCGTGATCGCGCCGAACAGGTTGGGCCGCCGGGCCGTGCCGAGCAGCGGCAGCGCCTGGAGCAGCTGGTAGGGCATCGGCAGGCCGGTCGCGTAGCCGAGTATATGCAGCGTCGGGCCGACGGCGAGTAGCCAGCCCAGCAGCGCGGCCAGCAGCAGCCGCCACTCCCGCCGGCCGAACCAGGCCACGCCGAGGGCAGCCAGGGCGACGAGGGTCCAGCCGGCGGCGGTGTAGGAACCCTCGGTGATCGAGAAGGGCGCCACGGCGACGAGGAAGCGCTCGGCGGGCGCGGCCCAGAGCGGGTGGCGCGCGGCGGGGAAGAGCAGGCCGAGGGCGTCGGCGGAGTAGCCCTGGGTGTAGGCCGCCCACAGCTCGTTCGACCCCTGCTGCCCGGCGGCCCCACCCCGCAGGGCCAGGGCCAGGGGCAAGGCGCTCAGGGCGGCGAGCGCCCCGAACAGCGCGTAACGCCCGAGGATGGCAAGGGGCCGCGGCGCACCGACAACGCTCAGGGCCGCCCAGGCCGCGCCGAAGAAGGCGGCGACCAGGGCCCAGTACCAGTCGGTGTAGAGCACCGCCGCGAAGGCCAGCGCGGCAAGGGCCGCCCAGCCCCACCCGTCGGCGCGGCTCAAGGCGACCATCGCCAGCATGAACAGCACCACCCACTGCATGGTGACAAAGTTGAGCTGGCCCGAGTCGAGCTTGGCGACATGGAACGGCGCCCCTGTAAGCAGCGCCCCGGCCAGGAACGGCCCCGCAACGCCGGGCGCGAAGCGGCGCGCGAGCAGAAAGCCGGCGTAGCCCGTGAGCGCCATCGCGGCGATCGCCGTGGCGTTGTACGCCGCCGTCGGCCCGAGCGCCGCCGTGACTGGCAGGGCGAGAACCACCGCGACGGCGTTCAGCGTCTGGAGCGCCATCTGCGCGCCCTCGGGGTAGTACAGCAGCGGGGTGAAGAAGGGGCTCTGGCCGGCGCCCGCGGCCCGCGCCGTCCACCAGAAGTTCCAGATGTTCTGGGGGGCGTCCGGGGTGGCGGGGAAGAAGAAGATGCCTTCGCCGCCGGTGTAGTAGCGGTCGGCCAGGTGCGCCGCGGCCGGCCAGGTCAGCCAGATCGCGATCAGGAGGTAGCCGAGCAGGGCGGCGGCGTGGCCGAGCGGCGACAGCGGGCGCTCGGGCGCGGTGGGGCCTGGGGCTGCTGTTGTGGTTCCGCCCATTGCGCGTGACGAGATCCGGGCTGCGGGTGACGGGCCGGCCGGCGGCGCGAGCGCGGGCTCGCCCCGACGGCTGCGGCGGCGGGCGTTATTGTAGCAGCTCTTGGCGCCGCGGCGGCGCGCAGCAAAAGCGCCCCCGCTCGCCGGTAGCGAAGCGGGGGCGTCCTTCATCACGGCTGGGTTCCGCCCGAAGGGTGACGCGCGGGGCGGGCGAGGACCGCCGGGGGCGGCCCCTGCGCGGTCGCGCGGCGCTACACCTTGCGCGCGCCGGGGGCCCGGTCATCGGGGTTGCGGGCGTGGTCCTCGCGGGTGGCCTGCTCGCCGGCCGCGTCGCCGGCCGCGCCGATCCCGGCCCCGGCCACGGCCCCGGCCACCGCGCCGATCACGGCGCCCACCGGCCCGCCGGGCGAGCCGGCGGCGGCCCCGGCCGCCGCGCCCGTGACTACGCCGGTCGCCGTGCCGGCCTTGCTGCTTTCCTGCCACAGGCCTTCCCGGGCCCCGTGCTCCTGCGCGCCGTAGCCGTCGTCGGCCGGCGCGACCGTCGCCCGCGGCAGGCTGGCTGCGTCGACCGCCGTCGGCGCCGCGGGGTGGCCCATCGCGGGCGCGTCCGGCGCGAGCCCGACGGCGCCCGGGTCGCGCAGCCCGACGCCGGGGCTGGCCGCGCCAGGCTCGAGGTGCGGGGCCTGGCCGAGGGTGTTCGGCTGGGGGGCGTCGCTGTCGATGTCGAGGGCGCCGTGCGTCAGCAACACGGCCTTGACGTTGGCGTCGGGCACACCCTGGGGCGTGACGAGCAGGAGCACGTTGCCGGCGCGGGCCGCGTCGGCGTAGCCGCGGGCCCGGTCCTCGTCCAGCCCGGCCTCGCGCAGGGTGGCGGCCACCACCGCGGCGACGTCGAGGCTGCGCTCGGCGCCGACCTCGGCGGTCTGGTCGGCGGACACGGCGACGGTGGCAACCTGGTCGCCCGCGACGCCGATGCTGCTGAGCTCCTGGGTGGCTTGCATGGCCTGGTCGCTTGTCGCGAACAGGCCGACGATCAGCTGGCTCATGGGGCCTCCTCCTCGCCGCGGGCACCGTGCCGCGGGCCTTATCCGTCGCGCGAGCGCGCCGCAGGAAGGAGGGCCGGCGATAGGTGTTTGCCGCCTCCCGCCTCCTGCCGCCTGGGAGCAAGGGGTAGCAAGGGCCGGGCCAGAGGGTCAGCGGGCCGGCTCGTCGGCCATGCCGACGGTGCGGGCGGCGACGACGGGCGGGGCCAGGGGCAGCTCGCAGGCAAAGGTGGTGCCCACGCCGGGGGTGCTGCTGACGCTGATCGAGCCGCCCATCAGCTCGATCAGCCGGCGCGTGATCGCCAGCCCGAGCCCGGCCCCGCCGTAGCGCCGGCCGTTGGGCGTGTCGACCCGCCGGAACTCCTCGAAGATCAGCGCCTGGTGCTCGGGCGCGATCCCGATCCCTGTGTCGCTCACGCTGATCCGCACCGCGTCGCCGGAGGGTGCCGCGGTCACGACGATCGAGCCCCGCTCGGTGAACTTGATCGCGTTGGTGAGCAGATTGGTCAGCACCTGCTCCATCCGGTGGGCGTTGCCCATGGCCGGGGGCAGGTCGTCGTCGATCTCGGAGCGCAGCTCGAGGCCGCGCTCGACGATCTGGGGCTGGAGCTGGCCGATCACATTCACCACCGCCCGGCGCACGTCCACGGGGTGGATATCGACCTGGAGGTGGCCCGCCTCCATGCGTGAGAAGTCGAGAATGTCGTTGATCAGTCGCAGGAGGGTCAGGCTGCTGTGGCGCATGTAGCCGAGGGGTTCGCCCATCGTCGGCGCCGGCTGGCCGTAGATCCCCTTCTTGAGCATGTCGATATAGCCGATGATCGCGGTCAGCGGGGTGCGCAGCTCGTGGCTGACGCTGGCCAGAAACGACGACTTGAGCCTGTCGGCGCGGCGGACCTCCTCGTACAGCCCGATCCGCACCACCGCGTCGGTGATCAGCTCGCCGATCGTTTCCGCGAGGCGGAGCCGGGCCGGCCCGGCCACGAGGGGTGCAGCGCTGCCGAGCAGCAGCAGGCCGAGCGGCGCGTCCTGGTGGAACAAGGGCACGGCGACAAGAGCGCGCAGGCCGTCGGCGCGCAGGCGGGCCCGCAGGCTGCTCATGGGGCCGGCCGGGTCGTCGAGGTCGACCGGGCGGGCCACGCGCTCCGCGAGCAGCTCCATCAGCTCCGGCGAGTCTGGGCTGGCCGAGGGCAGCCCCTCGTAGCTCGGGCCGCCGCGCGGGCTGCGGTCGGCGACGATGCGGAAGCGGGCGCCGTCGCCGTCGAGCAGGCCGATCGCGACCCGGTCCCAGGTCGGGTCGCCGGCGATCACCTCGGCGATCGTGCCGAGCAGGCCGGAGCTGTCGCTGGCGGTGTTGGCCGCGCGGGCCACGCGGCTGATCAGGCTCAGCTCCTCCAGATGCTGGGCCCGGGCCTGCTCCACCCGCACCCGCTCGCTGATGTCGCGCAGGAGGAGCAGGCTGCCGCTGGCCGCGCCATTGCCGGCGATCAGCGGGCGCAGCCGCAGCTCGAGGGCGCGCAGCCCGTCCTCGGCCTGGTACGCCACCTGGCGCGTGACGGCCTGGGGCGCCGCGGCGAGCAGGGCCCGCAGCTCGTCGATCACCGGCGAGCCGGCGGCGATCTGGGCCAGGGGGCGGCCGGCCCAGCGGCCGCCAGGGACGCCGAGCAGCTTCGGGGCCAGGTCGTTGGCGTCGGCGATGTGGCCAAGGGTGTCGACCACGATCAGGCCGTCGGGCAGGCCGGCGAAGATCGCGCGCTCGGCCAGGGGGGCCAGGTCGACGAGGCGGTAGCGCATCGTCGCGTAGAAGGCCATGATCCCGGAGCCGAGCAGCAGCAGCGGGGTGGGGTCATCGCCCAGCGCGGGGCCGACGCCGGTGAGAAAGATGATGTTGCCGACGACGGGGATTAGCAGGGCGATCAGCATCAGCCGGGCGTGGTAGCGGTGCTCGGCAGCGCTGCCCAGCGCGTCGCGGGCGAGCAGCACCGCCCCGGCCAGGATGCAGGCGTAGGCATAGATCGAGTGGAGCAGGAAGGCCGGCCCGCGAACGTTCTGCATCCACATGAAGCCCCGGCTGGTGTCGGGCTCGACGCTCACCCAGAACAGGTGGTGCAGGTTGTTGGTGAGCACGAGCATGAGGATCAGCAGCTCGGGGGCGAAGACGGCCAGGCGGAACCAGCGGTGGGTGCGCCACCAGTTCCCGGTGTTCGCCAAAGCCAGGAGCAGCCAGCTCGGCCCGACCAGCACGATCCCGACGTACTGGAGCAGGAGCCAGAAGACGGTGCCGTCGAAGGTCGGGTCGAGGATCGCCAAAGCGTGGCAGCCGCACCACCAGCACAGGGCCAGCATGAGCAGGGTGAAGGGCTGGCCGCCGCGAATGTAGCGCCGCCGCCAGGTCAGGGCGGCCAGGGCCCCGGCGACGATGGCCGGCAACAGGTAGATCAGCAGAGCTGGCACGGCGCGCATGGCGCTCTCCCGGTGTGCGATGGGCTCGGGGCGTGTGTGGTGGTGCGACGCTGGGTGTCTACGCGAAAAAACGTATCTCCGGATCGATATTCGCTACCGACGCCAAGCCGCGCCGCGGTGTGCGGCGAGGTGTGGTAGTATCCCCCCACGCTGCATAGTGCGGGCCACGCCCGCCCGAGGAACGACCGGATGCTCGCGCTGCTCGCCGCGACAACGGCCTTGCTGCTGATCTGGAGCTACGCCCGCGACTGGGCCAGGCTGCGGGCCCTGCCCGGCATCGCCGGCGCCCCGGCCCCGCCCGACCCGCCCCTGGTCTCGCTCCTGATCCCGGCCCGCAACGAGGAGCGCAACATTGGGCGCTGCGTGGCCGGCGCCCTCGCCCAGGCCTACCCCCGCTTCGAGGTGATCGTCGTCGACGACGGCTCCACCGACCGCACCGGCGCCGTCCTAGCCGGCCTGGCTGGCGACGGGCGGCTCCGTGTGCTCCAGGGCCGGCCCCTGCCGCCGGGGTGGGTCGGCAAGTGCAACGCCTGCCAGCAGCTCGCCGAAGCCGCCCGCGGCGAGTGGCTTTTGTTCCTCGACGCCGACACGGCGCCCGGCCCCGGCCTGGCGGCCGCGCTCCTCGGCCACGCCGCGCGATCCCGGCTCGACCTGGTCACGGCCTTCCCGTTCGTGGAGCTCGGCAGCTTCTGGGAGCGGGTGGTCCAGCCGCCTTTCCTGGCCCTGATCGTCGCGATCTTTCCGCTGGAGCGCATGGCCCGCCCCGACGCCCGCCCGGACGAGGTGCTGGCCAACGGCCAGTGCATCTTCGTGCGCCGCGCGGCCTACGAGGCGGCCGGCGGCCACGCCGCGGTGCGCGACGCGGTGCTGGAGGACGTCGAGCTGGCTCAGACGGTGCGCGCGGCCGGCTTTCGCGTCGGCGGCGGCGAGGCGATGCGCCACCTGTCGGTGCGCATGTACACGAGCGGGCGCGAGGTGGCCGAGGGGCTGATGAAGAATGCCGCCGCGGGGGCGCGCAGCGGCGGCGGGCGCTCGTTCCTGGCGGCCACGCGCATGCTGGCGCAGGCCTTCGGCCCGCTCTGGCTGGCCGGCATTGGCCTGGCCGGCGTGGCGATGGGCGGCGGGGCGACGGCCTGGACGGCGCTCCTTGGCGGCGGCGCGGCCCTCCTGGCCGGCCTCGCGCTATGGGGGGCGCTATACCGGAGGCTGTACCAGCTCAGCCCGGCCTACGCGCTGCTCTGGCCCTTCGGGCTGCTGTGCTACTTCCTGATCGCGATGCGCGGGATGTGGCGGGTGCGCAGCGGGCGGGGCGTGGTCTGGAAGGGGCGGACGTACACAGGCTGAGGGGGCGTGCGCCGCGCGCACACCCCCTCACGACACAAAGCGCAGCGCGCGGCCCTACTCCTCGGACTCGCCGCCCTCGGCCTCGTCGCCGCCCTCGCGCTCGCGGCGCACCAGCTCCGGCTCGACCGCGACCTGGTCGGCGCCCTCGTCGACCGCGGCGCGGGTCTGGGTGAGCGAGATCAGGACCTGCTCCGGGTCGGTAAGAATCTTGTAGTCCGCGGCAGCCGCCAGGTCGGCCACGGTCAGCGACTTGTCGAGCGAGTCGAGGCCGCTCACGTCGATGTTGATGTGCTGCGGCAGGTTGCCCGGCAGCGCCTCGACCATCACGGTGGCGATCACCTGGTTGAGCATCGCGTCGCCCTGGGCCACTACCGGCGCCTCGCCGACGGTTGTCACCGGCACCTCGATGTGCACCGGCTTGTTCACGTCCACCACCTTGAAGTCGGCGTGGAGGATGGCCCGCGACACCGGGTGGCGCTGCACCGCCTGCACGAAGACGGCCAGCTTCGGCTGGCCGGGGATGGTCAGGTCGATCAGGGCCGTCTTGCCGGCGCGGCGGTAGAGCGTGCTGAAGGTGCGGTCGTCGACCTGCACCGAGACGGGCTCGACGCCCTTGCCGTACACAGTGGCCGGGATGAGCCCCTGCTTGCGCAGGTTCTTGACCTTTTTGCCGTGGATCTCGCGCGTCTGCGCGTCCAGGGCGTGGTTCGTCGCCATATCGGTTCACCTCTTTGTTTGGGGAGGGGAGAAGGGAGTGCGTCCCCCGAGACCCTCCGTCAAATAAACGTGGCGCGACCGGCGCACCAACGCCGGCCACAGCGCGCCAGTATACCACCAGGATCGCGGCGGCGCAAACCTGTTCAGGCCGCCAGCTCCGCGTGGATGCGCGCGGCCGCCCGCGGGTCGGCCAGGAGAACGGAGCCGAGGGCGACGGCGGTGGCCCCGGCGGCGAGCATGGCCCTGGCGCCCGCCGCGTCCGCGACGCCGCCCATGCCGACGATCGGGGCGTCGACAACGGCGCGCAGCTCGGCCACGGCGCGCAGGGCCAGGGGGAGCAGCGCCGGGCCGTAGAGCCGGCCGTTCACGGCTCCGTCGGGGGCCTGCGCCGGCAGCCCGTCGATGGCGGCGATGGCATCGGCGCCCGCCCCCAGCACCGCACGGGCGAGGGCCGGGAGGTCGGCGGCCTCGCCCGGCAGCTTGACGACCAGGGGGAGCGGCGTGGCCGCGCGCACGGCCGCCACCAGGCGCGCGGCCGAGTCGGCGTCGGCGGCGCCGTGGAGCGCTAGCGGCAGCTCCACGCCGGCCACGCCCTCCAGCCCCTCGACGCCGGCGGCGACCTCGGCGGCCTCGCGCGCGTCGGCGCCGGCCACGCTCACGATCACCGGCAGGGCCCAGCGGGCCCACGCTGGCGCGTGCCGCTCGCGCAACGCCCGCAGCCCCGGGTTGTGCTCGGCGCCGCGGTAGACCAGCCCGGCCGGCGTCTCGACGATCGCCGGCAGCGGCCGGCCCCGGCGAGCCCGCGGCGTGGTGCTGCGCGTCACCAGCGCCCCGAGGCCGTGGTCGCCGCTGCCGAGCCCGATCTGCCGCGCGTACTCCACCCCGTAGCCAAGGGCCCCGGCCGCCGCGACCAGCGGGCTGCGCAGGGTGAGCGTGTAGGGGTTGGCCGGCGCCAGGTCGATCACATCAGCCTCCGTAGCCTTGCTCGCGCAGGGCCGCCTCGGCCTCTGCCGCCTCATCCCAGGGGAGGCTGCCGTCGGCGTAGATGATGCTGCCCTCGTGGCCCTTGCCGAGCAGGAGCACGAGGTCGCCGGGGCGGGCGGCGGCAATCGCGGCGCGGACGGCGGCCGCGCGGTCGGGGATGCACAGGTAGCCGGAGCCGGCGCGCTTGCCCGCCCGCTCCGCGCCTGCCGCGATCTGGGCGATGATCGCCTCACGGTCCTCGCCGCGCGGGTCCTCGTCGGTCAGCACGAGCAGGTCGCAGAAGCGGGCGGCGATCTCGCCCTGGATGGGGCGCTTGGCCACGTCGCGCTCGCCGGCGCTGCCGAAAACGGCGATCATGCGGCCACGGGCCAGGGGCCGCAGCATGCCCATCACCTGCTCGAAGGAGTCGGGGTTGTGGGCGTAGTCGACGATCACATCGAAGGGCTGGCCGAGCGTGACCGGCTGCATGCGGCCGCGCGGGGCCCGGGCCGCCGCGAGGGCCGCCGCCGCCCGGTCGAGGGCCACGCTCTGGCTGAGAGCCACGGACAGGGCGGCGAGGGCGTTGCCTACGTTGAAGGGGCCCGGCAGGGCCAGGTCGAGCCCGGCCTCGCCCCAGGGCGTCGCCACCCGCAGGCTGGAGCCGGCCGGGCCGCTACGCACGTCGAGGGCGCGCACGTCGGCCCGGGGCGCCCGGCCGAAGGTCAGGCGCCGGGCGGCGGCCGGGGCGGCGTCGAGGAAGTAGTCGCAGCTCGGGTCGTCGGCGTTGGCGATCGCCCACTTCTCGGCCTTGGCGGCGGAAAGCGGCCGGCCGGGCGGCGTTTCGCCGAGCAGCTCGAAAAGCCGGGCCTTGTCGGCGCGGTACTGGGCGAAGCTGCCGTGGTAGTCCAGGTGCTCGTGGCTGATGTTCAGGAACACGGCCACGTCGAACAGGCAGCCGCCCAGCCGGTTCCAGCCCGGCGAAAGGGCGTGCGAGGTCGCCTCGACCACGGCCACCTCGCAGCCGGCGGCGACCATCTCGGCCAGGAGGGCCTGCACATCGGGCGCCTCGGGCGTGCTCTGGCGCGTCTTGTTCGGCCAGCGCCGCGGGCCGACCTTGAACTCCACCGTGCTGATCATGCCGGTGCGCCGGCCGCCCTCCACGGCCTGCGCCGCCAGGTCGGTGGTGGTGCTCTTGCCCTTGGTGCCGGTGATCCCGGCCACGCGCAGCTTCGCCCCCGGGTAGCCCTGCTGGGCCGCGGCCAGGGGCGCCAGAACCGTGCGGCTGTCCGGGACGGCCACCAGCGTCGCGCCGGCCGGGTCGTGGCCGCGCCAGTGGCGGGCGTCGACGACAACCGCGGCGGCGCCGCGGGCGATCGCCTGGTCGACAAAGTCGTGGCCGTCGACGTGATAGCCGCGCACCGCCACGAACAGGCCGCCGGGCTGGACCTGGCGCGAGTCGTAGGCCAGGGCCGCGATCGGGAGGTCGAGCGGCCCCGCTGCACGCTCCACGGGCACGCCGGCCAGCAGGTCGGATAACAGGGTCGGCATGACGTTCCCCCGTGCTTCAATGGTCTGCGGAGACGGCGCCAACCGGCTGGCGCTCAGCACGAGAGTATACCAGAGCCGCGCCTGGCCGGGGAGTTTTCCACAACAATTTCGGGAAAATTCCGGGCCTCCATGCCGCGAGATACGGCAGCCCAATGCGCATGGCGGGGCCTTGCCACGGGTGGCACGGGGGCGAGGGGCGCGAAAGGGTGGCACGCCTCCTGCGATGTTAGGGGGCGTGCGCCGATACGCGGCGGACCCGTAGAACAGCCGCGGCAACCGACGGAGGAGGTGCCCATGAGCGAACAGCGGCAGGTGGTGAGCGCAGACGGGGTGCGCGGCGTGATCGTGGCCGGCGACGTGCTGGCCGACGGACAGGAGCTCCGTGTCCGCCTCGACGACGGCCGCGAGCTGTTCGTGCCCGCTGGCCTGCTCGAGCTGCGCGCCGATGGGAGTTACCTGCTCCCGACCGCCCTGGCCGACTACGCCGAGCACGACGAGCGCAACGCCGGGCGGCAGGTCATCCCCGTGATCGAGGAGGAGCTGGCCGTCAGCACCAGGCAGCACAGCCGAGCGGTGCGCGTGCACAAGCGCGTCCACACCCGTGAGGAAACCGTCGAGGTGCCCGTGCATCGCGACGAGGTGGTGGTCGAGCGCGTGCCGGTCGGCCGCGTGGTCGCCGACGCACCCAAGGTGCGGAACGAGGGCGACACCATGGTTGTGCCGGTGCTGGAGGAGGTGCTCGTCGTCGAGAAGCGCCTGATGCTCAAGGAGGAGATCCGCATCACACTCAGGCGAACCGCTGAGACCAGCCCGCAGCGCGTTGTGCTGCGGAGCGAGGAGGTGGTCGTCGAGCGCGACGGCGAGGCTGCACGCGCGATCGGCGACGATCCGCCCGGGGGCGACGTTTGACGTGCACGCCGGGACGCCCGACATCGGACACAAGGCTAAGGATTGTGACAAGGAGACGCGACATTATGGCACAGACCGTCATCGGCCTTTTCGACCGCTTCGACGAGGCTCAGAATGTGGTCCAGGACCTGATCGATAACGGCTTTCAGCGCGACAACATCAGCGTCGTCGCCAACGACAACGCCCGCGGCCGCACCGACGACCGCTCTGTGGGCGGCGTGAGCGACCACGAGAGCGCTGCCCCCGAGGGCGCTGGCACCGGCGCCGTGGGCGGCACCGTGCTTGGCGGCCTGATCGGCGGCCTGGTGGGCGCCGGCCTGCTGGCCATCCCGGGCATCGGCCCGGTGCTCGCCGCCGGCCCGCTCGCTGCGGCGATCGGCACCGCCTCGGCCACGATCGGCGCAGGCGCCCTGGGCGCCGGCATCGGCGCGGCCACCGGCGGCCTGATCGGCGGCCTGGTGGGCGCCGGCGTGCCGAAGGAGCAGGCCGAGTACTACGCCGAGGGCGTGCGCCGCGGCGGCACCCTCGTTTCCGTCCAGACCGACGGCATGATGACCGACCGGGCCACCGAGATCATGCAGCGCCACGGCGCTGTCGACATCGACCAGCGTGGCGCCGAGTATCGGTCGAGCGGCTGGAGCGGCTTCGACCCCAACGCCGAGCCCTACAACAGCAGCACCAGCACCATGGGCACCGACGTCAGCACCGAGACCAGCACCCGCAACACGATCGGCGGCACCGGTGTGACCGGCACCACCGGCATGACCGGCCGCTCCGACGCTTCCTTCAGCAACCGCAGCGACGTGGGCGAGCAGGTGCTCCCCGTGGTTGAGGAGGAGATCGACATCAGCAAGCGGACCGTCGAGAGCGGCGGCGTGCGCGTGAGCACCCACATCGAGGAGCGCGCGGTCGAGGAGCAGGTCAACCTGCGCGAGGAGCGGGTCAACGTCGAGCGCCGCCCGGTCGACCGGCCGGCCACCGACGCCGACTTCAACGCCTTCCAGGAGGGCACGGTCGAGATGCGCGAAACCTACGAGGAGCCGGTTGTGCGCAAGCGCGCCCGGGTCGTCGAGGAGGTCGTGATCGACCGTGACGTGACCGAGCACACCGAGACGGTCCGCGACACCGTGCGCCGCACGGACGTGGATGTCGATAACCTGAGCGGCACCACCAGCAGCGGCACGGTGACCGGCGGCACGACGAGCGGCTACGGCCTGGACTACTACGACAACGACTTCCGCAGCCACTACCAGCAGACCTACGGCCACGGCCAGTACAGCTACGAGGACTACCAGCCGGTCTACAGCTACGGGCACTCGCTGGCCAGCGACGCCCGCTTCCGCGACCGCGACTGGAGCGAGATCGAGCCGGAGGCCCGCCGCCACTGGGAGCAGCACAACCCGAACACCTGGGAGCAGTTCAAGGACACCGTCCGCTACTCTTGGGACAAGGTGCGCGGCCGCCGGTAGAACGGTGAGCTGAGCAATCGCGGGGCGGGCCACTGGCCCGCCCCGCTTCATTTCACCCGATCCGCCCGAGCGCCAGCCCGTAGAGCGGCGGGATCAGGACCTGGTCGTAGGCGGGCAGGTAGCGCACCACCTCGCCGCCGAACCCCTTCTTGAAGCGGTACACGCCGATCAGCGGGTCCTTCTGGGCTTCGGCTGCCAGGGCTTCCCGCTCGGCCTCGTCGGTGGCGCCGGCGGCCCTGCCGAGGGCGTCGGGAACGCCCCATAGGTCGTAGCGCTCGCAGCCCAGCTCGCGGGCCCATGTGATCGCGTGCCACTCCAGGAGGTGGTTTGCCCCGGACTTGAGGCCGGCCTCGTCGGCGCCGCTGTACAGGTAGCGCCCGCAGTGCGCGTCGGCGAAGACCATGTGGGCGGCGACGGGCCGCCCGTCCAGCGCGGCGATCAGCAGGCGGGCCCGCGGGAGGTGCAGCGCAAGGGCGGCCCGGTAGTAGTCGGCGCTGTGGACGGCGAAGCTGGCCCGCTCGCCGGTGGCCCGCATGATCGCGTGGAAGGTTGGGGTGTCCTCCGGGCCGCCGTCGCGCACCGCCACGCCCTGGCGCTCGGCGCGCCTGATGTCGGCCCGGTGGCCCTTGGTGCAGCCAGCCAGGATCGCCTCAGGCGTCCGGCGCAGGTCGACGTGGACGCTGCTGCGCGGCTGGATCGTCTCCGCCGGGCGCAGGCCCTGGAGCTGGAGCCAGGTGTGGACGGCGTCGGCGCGCGGGTCGTTTTCGAGAATGTCTGGCTCCAGCCGGAGAAAGACGGCCCGGGCCCGGCGGGCCAGCCGCTCCATCCCGGCGAGCAGCAGGCGGTCGGCGGCGGGCTCACCGCTGAGCAGGGGGCCGCGCGGGGCGTAGGCCACGCTCAGGCCGTACCGGCGGCGCAGCAGCACCTGGGCGCCGGCCAAGAGCTCGCCCCGGGCGTCGCTCACCGCGACGCGCCGGCGCTCCCATCCGAAGCGCCCCTTGAGCTCGCTCCAGGCCGCGCCCTGGAGCAGGTTGCCGGAGGGGTGGCCGGTCACAAACGCGTCCCACGCCGCGTCGTCGGGCTCGACGAGGGCTAGCTCGCCGCGCCGGTCGGCCTGCGGCCGTGCAAGGATTGTCATAGCGTCAATCGCTCAGCAGGGGGCGAGGCCGGCACTGCCGGCCTCGCCCTTCGTGTCTACAGCGGGGTCCAGAAGCGCTCCTCGGCGCCGTGGGCGCGGACAACCTCGGCCATCGGCTCGGCGCCGCCGAACAGGTTATCGAGCTGGCTGGCGTAGGCCGCGATCGCCGCGATCTTGCGCTCCAGCGTGGCGGCGATGTCGACGGGCTCGGGGCGCAGCGCCGGGCCGATAACGGCGAGACGGGCCTCGCGGGCGCCCGGGCGGGCGACATAGGGGAAGTCCTCGTAGAAGGCGACGGGGACGCCCTCGGCGGCGAGCGCGGCGGCGAGGGCGTGGGTCGCCTGGTGGTCGACGTGGTTGCCGACGCCGAGGGGGGCGTAGAGCCGCGCGCCGGGGTAGAGGGCGAGGATGGCCGGCAGGGAGGCGCGCAGCTGGGCGCCGAGGGGGTCGGCGGGGTCGGGCGGGCCGAACAACGTGGCGTCGTCGACATAGGCCGCGGGCATGCGGTAGATCGCGTCGAGCAGGCCCAGGTCGCTGCCGTCGGCACCGAGGATGGCGAGGGCCGCGGCGTCCTCGGCGCGGCGGCGGCGCATGGCCTCGGCGGGGGGCAGATCCCACCGCCGGTGCTGGTCCGCCGCGAAGGGGCTGAAGCTGGCGTCGGGCGGCGGGCTGCCGTCGCAGATCGTCACCACCAGCACATGCTCGCCGGCGGCCGCCTGGCGCGCGATCGTCCCGCCGCAGGAAAGCGCGGCGTCGTCGGGGTGGGGCGACAGGTAGATGTGGGCGTAGGCCATAGGTGCGCCTAGAACTCGTCGATCGCCAGCTCTTCGAGGGCCTCGTTGGCGGCCTGGCTGCGAGCCTCGTCCTTCGAGCGGGCGAGGCGCTGGAGCAGGCGCTTGGCGCTCGGGCCGCCGATCTGGCCGAGAGACCAGATCGCGGCGAGCGAGATCTCGGTGTCCTCGTCGTCGACGAGGGGGAGCAGGGAGGGCAGCATGCCGCGGCCGTCCTCGCCGAGCTCGCCGACGGCGCGGGCAGCCTCGTAGCGCATGCCGGGGGCCTGGCTTTTCAGCTCGCGCTCGATGTAGGGGAACCAGGTCGGGCGCATGGAGCGGCCCATGGCCAGCACGGCGCTTTCGCGCATCAGCACCTCGGCGTTGGCGTAGGCCCGCCCGATCTCGGCCTGGGCCTCGCGGGAGTTAGCGAAGTAGCCAAGGCCCTCGACGGCGCGCCGGCGCACCTCCAGGGGCTGGTCCGGGTCGGTGGCGGCGCTGAGCAGGGCCTGGTGGACTTTGGCGCCGCTGGGATCGGGCAGCTCGCCGAGCTCGGCGCGGAAGGCGAAGGGGGCGAGCGCGATCACGGCGGCGGCCCGGACCTCGCCGGCGTCGTCGTGGAGCAGGCTGATCAGGCGCTCCATCGTCGGCTCGCTCTCGTCCTCCCACAGGCCGGTGATGGCCGCGGCGCGCACGGTTGGGTCGGCGTCGGAAAGGCAGGCCCGGAAGACCGGGCGGAAGTCGAGGTCGACGTTATCCTCGGCCAGCTCGTCCAGGGCGTGGACGATCTCGACGCGGCGCTCGCCGGGGAAGGCGCGCCACTGCTGCCAGAACACCTTGAGCATCTCGGGGCCGAGGTTCGAAAGCCCCTTCAACTCGGCGTGCGCGAGGGGGCGGCTCAGGTCGCCGAGGCGGGACAGCTGCTCCTCAAATGTCATCGGTCAATTCCTTCCTGGAACACACGCCCCCCTCTCCCCCGAGGGGAGAGGGGGGCGGATGGGGTGGTGGCGGCCACCCCTACTCGTCGTCGTCGATATAGCGGCCGGAGCGGCGGCGGGCCGGCTGCACCCCGCCGATCGTCTCGTCCTCGCCCTCGTCCTCGTCCTCGTCGCGGTCGCGGGGGGCGGGGGTGTAGTAGTACAGCCCTGGCGTCGACTCATCGGCCTCGAAGTGGTCGCCGTTGGCGAGGAGCTGGCGCAGCAGCGAGCGCGAGCCCGGCCGCAGCACGTTGAAGGCGACGAACAGGTCGTCGAGCGAGATCACATAGCGCGGCTGCTCGCGGGTGCCGGCCTGGTCGCCCATGGTCTCGAAGACGTGCTCGAGGATCATCTCGGCCTTGCGCCGCTCGCCCATCGGGAACGACTTAAGGTTCTTGAGCCGGCCGAAGCGCGACTGGCTGGGCAGGTTGTCGGCGTCGACGGCGGCGTAGAAGGTGAGGTTGGCGAAGCCAAGCTTGTTCTTCTTCTCGTCGAGCGTGAGCAGGCGCTCGCTCGCCTCGGGCGCCTCCTCGTAGCTGATCGTAAAGGCGTTCGGGTCGTTGCCGCGGGCGATCGTGATCAGCGCCCCGGGCACGAGGTGCTCGCGGAAGAACTCTTCGAGGCCCTGGATCCAGCCGCCGCGGTTGCCCGTGGGGTAGCGCACCTCGGTCAGGTAGCTGCTGTAGTGCTGGGGCGACTCGAAGCGCAGCACAGCCGTCTTCTGCTCGGGCAGCACCGGCTTGGGCAGCAGGGCGGCGAGGGCGGCGTCGAGGGGGAGCACGCCGTACTCCCACTCGAAGAAGGTGAGCAGGCGGGTGGCGCTGCCGCTCTGCGCGATCGCCTCGGCGCTCTGGTCCTGGAGGCTGTCGTCGAAGCCGTCGAGCAGGTAGCCGGTGAGCTGGCCCATCTCGGCGGCCTTGACCCGCTTGCCGCCGATCGCGGGCAGGCCCTTGGTCGACCACAGGTAGGAGCCCTCGACCCCGACGAACTCGAAGTCCTTCTCGCGGTGGAGCCGGTAGTTGAGCGAGAAGCGGAAGCCCTCGTAGTCGGGCTGGCGCGGGTTGTGGTAGTACAGGTCCGCGATCAGCTCGGTGTCGAGCAACGGCTCGTTCCGCTCAATGATATAGTCGCGGATCTTGCGCAGGTCGTTCTTGCCGAGGCTGACCACGCTGGCCTCGGGGTAGTACTTGCGCCCAAAGGTGGCGAAGCGGCGCAGCGCGTCCTGCTCGATCTTTTCGGCGAGGATGCGCTCCATTGTGGCGCCGTGCTCGGCCAGGATCTCGGCCACGGGGCGCCGCAGGTCGACGGGCGTCCCGTCGGGCAGGGTGAAGACCGCGTCGCGCAGCGGTGCACGCGGCGGGGCGGGGCGCGGCGCGGGCACGGGCGCCGGAACCGGAACGGGCGCGGGGACGGGCGCCGGGGGCGGGGCGACGACCGGCTCGGGCGTGACGACGGCGGGGGTCTCCTCGGCGACGACCGGCTCGGGCGTGACGACGGCGGGGGCCTCCTCGGCGACGACCGGCTCGGGCGTGACGACGGCGGGGGCCTCCTCGACGACGACCGGCTCCGGCTCGGGCTCGACGACCAGCTCATCGGCGACGACCGGCTCGGGCTCGCTGAAGGGCTCGTCGACCCTGATGGCGGGCAGGGGCGCGAGGCCGGCCTGCTCCTGCCAGTAGTCCGAGATGAAGACCGGTTCGACCGTGGTGATCGCCGGGCGCGAGGTGGAAACCACCACGCTGATGTCGTCGATCGGCAGCGGGCGCTCCGGCTCGGACAGGCGCTGCTTGAACGAATGCGTGTCGACCTCGACGCGCGGCACATAGGTGCCCTGGCGCGAGGTGACAAAGATCGCCTGGCCGTTCGCCTCCTCGCGGGTGAAGCGGCTGTCGCCGCGCAGAGCGGCCTCGATCGCGGCGGCCATCTGGGCCTGGTCGCCGCTGTCGCGGCTGGCGAAGTAGTCGGCCAGGTTTGCCAACGATTGCCGGATCGGCGCGTCAAGGGCGAACATCGCGCCCTGGGCCGTCATCAGGCGCCAAACCTCATCGGCCAGCGTTTGTTCGGCGGTGCCCTGGGTCGTGGCGGTCATTCGTTCTCCTCCGTCACCGACTTGCTCAGAATCTCAAGATACTGCTGCACCACCTCACGGATATCTTTCGGCTCCCCCGTGGAGCGCAGCCACTGCAGCAGCCGGTCGAGCGACGTTTCGCCGAAGGTGATCATTTTCGCGTCCATAGGCTCCGTTCAAAAACAACACTAAGCAGAGAGGCATACCCTCCCTGCTCTCAGCCGAGCCAAATGCTACGAACATTATAGCGCCGTGTAGGCCGGCGCGCAAATTCAACCGCAGGGGCAGCAACCCGCGGCGGCGCAGAGGCTCGGCAGTGCTCGGAATAGCGCCGCGCCGCTTTTATCAGGCCGGTCGCCGATCGGTGCGGTAGGGCGACGCCGGCGCGACCGGCCCAAACTCTCTGCGCGCTCTGCGCCTCTGCGGTAAACCTTCGGCACCTAGTCCGACAGGCTGTCGAGGGCGAGGGCCAGGGCGCCGATGGTGACGCTGTCCGGGCCGAGGCTGGAGGGGACGACCTGGACGGCGCGGGCGAATTGGGGGGCGATAAAGTCGTTGACCTTGGCGCTGATGGCGTGCACGAAGGGCTCGCCGCCGATACGCACGACGATCCCGCCGAGGACGACCATCTCCGGGTCGAGCAGGGCGATCGTCTGGGCGATCCGGGTGGCGATCAGGTCGACCGTCTCCTGGACGACACGCTGGCCGGCCGAGTGATCGCTGAAGATCTCCTCGAGGTTATCGGTGGCGAGGCCGTGGCCGTGGGCGCGTCGCGACAGGCCGCCGATCGAGACCAGCTCCTCCAGCGTTTCGGGGCGGCCGGTGCCGTCCCAGCCGTGCCCGACGACGGCGTGGCCGATCTCGCCGGCGAGCGAGTTGGCGCCGTGGTACAGCCGGCCGTTGAGCACCGCGCCGCCGCCGACGCCGCTGCTCAGGTGCAGGTAGAAGAGATGCTGCACGCCCTTGCCGACGCCAAACGTGGCTTCGCCCAGCGCGATCAGGTTGGCGTCGTTGTCGATCAGGGTTACGGCGTCGAAGGCCTGCTCGAACCGCTCCTGGAGCGGGAAGTTTTCCCAGCCCTCGTAGCGCGGCGACAGCCTGACCACGCCGTGGCGCTGGTCGATCGGGCCGCCGAAGCCGACGCACACCCGCACCAGCTTCTCGGTGCCCACGCCGCCCTGCTCCAGCAGGCCGCGGGCAAGGCCGATTGCGTGCTCGACCACAACGTCCGGCGAGTCGGCGGGCAGCGCTGTGTTGACGCTGCTGAAGCTGTGGTGCTGGAGGTCAGCGAGGGCGACCCGCAGGCCGTAGCTCCCGAGATCGATGCCGAGCACATGGCCCTGGTTGCCGAGCAGCCCCCAGCTATTGTGCTCCAGGCGCTCTTTGATCAGCGTCTGCAGGTCGCTCATGGGCTGCCTCCTTCTCGCTTCCTGGCTCGCATACGCCCGACACTCGTGCGCTGGGATTATAGCACACCATCCTCCTCGCTTTCGGGCGCGGCGGGGATCCGTTCAACAACGAGCAGTGCTGCCGCCACAACAATGAGCCCCATGCCGCCGGCCGCAGGCCAGATCGGCGCCGCTGGCGCCGGCGGGTCGAGTGTGGCCAACGCCTCGTCGGCCGGGGTGGCTGGTTCGGCCGTGATCGCGCATCCGGCGGGGCTCTCACAGCCGCGAAGGCTGACAGGCGGGATACTGGTTGCTGCGACGGCGTAGGTCGCCCGCGGCGTCGCGGCACCCGCGCGCAGCTCCGGCGCCACCCGCCAGGCGTCGGGAATGGCCGGGCTCGCTGACGCGCTCGTCGGCGTGCTGGCCGTCCCGGCCGGCGCGAGGGAGGCGGCTGCAATGGTGGGGGCGGCGTCTGTGGTGGTGGAGCCTTTGATGGCGGGCGCGCCGGCGTTCGGCTCGCCGGGGGTGGCTGGCGTCTCGGCCCAGCCATCGGGGAGCCAGCTGAAGCTGCGGTCGGCCTTGGCCTTCGCGAAGCTGAAGCTATCGACGACCGAACCGTCTGGGCCAAGCAGGCGTACAGTGTCGCCACTATTGTTGAAGATCGCGCGGCTCAGCTCGACCACTAGCAGCCCGCCCGCAGGAACCTGACCGTCGGATGAGAGCGGCTGCCCGCCGCCATCGGTGTCGTCGTCGATCTGCCACCCGTCGAGCCCGACCGGGCGGTCGCCGGCGTTGTGCAGCTCGACCCACTCGGCCTCGTACTGCTCCTTCGGCGCGGGTAACACCTCGGAAAGTCGCAGCTCCCCAAGCATCGCTGGCCGCTGGCCGGCGCGGCTTGCTTCGCCCGCGGCCCCGGCGCGCGTGGGCGAGGGGGTGCGTGTCGGCGAGGGCGTTCGGGTCAGGGTGGGCATGCGGGTGGGGGAAGGCGTGCGGGTTGCGCTCGGCTGGCGCGTGGGGGAGGGTGTGCGGGTCAGGGTGGGCGTGCGTGTCGGAGCGGTCGTTCGGGTCAGGGTGGGCGTGCGGGTGGGGGAAGGCGTGCGGGTCAGGGTGGGCGTGCGGGTGTCGGTCGGCTCGGGTGTTGGAGCGGTCGTTCGGGTTGCGCTCGGCTGGCGCGTGGGGGAGGGTGTGCGGGTCAGGGTGGGCGTGCGGGTGGGGGAGGGCGTGCGGGTTGCGGTCGGCGTGGCGGTCGGGGTGCGGGTGGGCGAGGGGGTGCGGGTGGCGGTCGCAGTGCGGGTGGGGGAGGGCGTGCGGGTTGCGGTCGGCGTGGCAGTTGCGGTGCGCGTGGGCGTGCCCGTGTGCGAGGCGGTCGCCGTGGCCGGCAGCTCGGCCGGGTTTGGCATCCCTGGCGAAGGCGGGGTGGTAGCCGACCACCCGGCGCTGCCATCCGGCACACGCGCATACACCTGCCCCGGCCGCTGGGCCGGGTAGCTCACCTCGGCTGCGGCAAGCGTTCCGCTCCCGTCGTACAGGGCGAGCGAGGCGCCGTCGTTCGGCAAGGTGCGTGTGGGCAGTTCGATCAGGGCCAGCTCGCCCGGCCCGATCAGCAGATCCGGCAGCGCTCGGGCGAGCGTGGTCGTGGCGCTGCGGCGCACCAGCGTCCAGCCGGAAAGCTGCGCGGGTGCGGAGCCGCTATTTACGAGCTCGATCCACTCCGGGTCCTCGGCGGCGCCGATCTCATTGACCAGCACGCTATCGAACGGAATCGCCGACCCGAGGGTGGGCTCGGCGGTGGGCTGGTCGAGCTGCGGCTCGCCGGTAGGCTCCTCGCCCGGGGGCTCGCCCGTTGGGCCATCTGGTTCGGTGGTGGGCTGGTCAGTTGGTCCTTCGGCGGTGGGCTCCTCGGGGGTTGGGTCGTCGGTTGGTGTCTCGGCGGTGGGCTCCTCGGGGGTTGGGTCGTCGGTCGGTTCTTCGGCGGTGGGCTCCTCGGGGGTTGGGTCGTCGGTTGGTGTCTCGGCGGGCGCCGGCTCGCTTGCCGCGTCCTGGGCCGTGGTGAGCGGCAGGGTGGGGCTTGGCGCCGGGCGGGGGGCGTTCCAGGCCCCCTTGCTCGGGGCGCCCCAGGCCCAGACGCCAGCGCCATCGGGGTGGCGGGCGAGGCTTTGGCCCGCTGGCGCGCCGCCATACGCCACGCTGTCGACGATCTGCCCGGCGGGGCTGACCAGCCGCACGGTGTCGCCGCTGTTATTCAGGAAGCTCACCCCCCACTCGACCACTAAGAGCCCGCCGGCCGGCGCGACGCTCCCCTGTGGCAGGATGAAGCGTGTGCTGTTTGTGATCACATCATCGTCGACGCGCCAGCCGCTCAGGTCGAGCGGCACGGGGCCGGGGTTGTAGATCTCGACCCACTCGTTGCCGCCGGCTGGCGCCGGCAGGGCTTCGTTGAGCAGGGGCAGGCCGCTGGCGCGGGCGGGCGGGGCGCCGGCCACGCTCAGGGCGATGGCCAGGGCGATGGCGAGAGCGGGGGTTGGGTGGCGCACGGTCGCCTCCTGTAGGTGTGGCGATGCTGCGAAGCGGTGGGCTTCACAGGATGTACCGTGCGCGGCGGGAGAAAGTGACGGGGCGTGTGCGGGCCACGCCAGGGTGCGGGCTGGGGCGGCACCGCGCGACCCGCTTGGGGCGTGGGGCATCCGGGAACGGGGCTGGACTTTTTACCGCCCGGCGTTACGGCCCGGCGGGCGACGGGTTGGCGCCGTCGATCGGCCAGCCGGCGCCGCCGGCGCCGGGGAGGGTGAGGGTGAGCCCCGAGGCGTCGGGGGGGACGTCGAAGAGGACGGGCACGGTGCGCACCCCGCTGAGGGCGCCGATCTCGTCCTCGAGGGCGAGGTCGCCATACTCGCCGCGGCCATAGGCGTTCAGAAAGGCGGTGGAGACGCCGGGCGCCGGGCTATAGCGCCGGCCCTGGGCGTCGGTGAGCACGAATATGTCGGCCGGGATGCGGCGCGGCTCCGCAGCGTTGTTGCTCACGGCGAGGAGGGCGAGCGCGAAGCGGCCGCTCGGCTGCACGCCGCCCACCGACCCGTCGAGCAGGCGGGCGAAGTCCGGCCGCAGCAGCGTGATGCTCCATCCGTCCACATCGAGCACCGTGCCGAGCTGCAAGGTGGCCGGGCCAGCCGTGGCCGCCGGCTGGGCGGTGGGCTGGGGTGCGGCGGTGGGCTGGGGTGCGGCGGTGGGCTGGGGTGTGGCGGTGGGGCCGGCGTTTTGCGGGAGGGCGGGGCTGGGGGCGGCTGTGGCCACCGGGTTTGAGGCTTCCGCGGCGGCGCTCGAAGCGGCCGGCGGGGGCTGCTGGGCTTGGAGCAGCGGCGTCGGGCTGAGTGGGTTGCCGGCCAGCAAGGCCTGCCCGAGGATGACGCCAACGGCTGCGAGCAGCACCAGGATCACGCCGCCGAGGATCAGATTGAGCAGCGGGAAACGCGCGGGCGGGGCGGGCTCCTCGTCGGGCGCCGGCGCGACGTCGCTCGGGAGGGGGGCGGGGGGCGCCTGGGTGTCGACGTCGACCTGCGACAGGATCGTTTCGGGGAGCACCTGCGTAGCGGACGGCAAACCCTCGGGCGCGTCGAGGCGCGCCAGGGCCACCCGCGCGTTATGGTTGGTCGGGTCGATGGCAAGGGCGTGGAGGAGCGCATCGCGCTGCTCGCCGCGGTCGGCGGCCACGCCGGCAAGCCCGATCCAGACCCGCGCATCGTCGGGGCGCTCGCGGCTAAGGGCGAGAAACAGGGCCCGGGCGGCGGCGCGGTTGCCGTTCCGCGCCGCGTTCGCGCCCATGCGTAGCAGCTGCTCGATGTCGGGCTGGGGAGATCCTGACGACACGCGTGGTTCCGCTCCACTACAACGCAGAGGCGCTGAGGGCAGAGGGGCGACGAGCCTTGCCCCTGCGCGCTCCGCGCCTCCGCGATTAGGAAGGCCTCGCCTAGACGCCCTGCAGCACGAGCCAGCCCTGGCCGGGGTTGCTACGGGCAAAGAAGACCAGGTTGGTCGCGTCGGGGGCGACGTCGAAGATCAGGGCGATGCTGCGGGTCAGCCCATCGGCGGGGATCTGGCTGCCCATGGACAGGTCGGCGTTGACGCCGGGGATGACATAGGCGTCGGACACTTCCGGGCGGGCCTCCCAAACCCTGCCCTGCGCGTCCTTGAGCACGAAGAAGTTGGCCGGGAGGCTTTGTGGCGTGCCGGTGTTGTTGACGACAAAGGCCAGCACAACCACGAAGCGGCCGTTGTTCGGCGCGAACTGGCCCAAGTTGCCGACGATCGGGGCGGCGTAGGTCGGCTGGTTGAAGTCGTAGAGCCAGCCCTCGCTGCTCAGGGGTGTGTTCGCCGACACGACCTCGGGGTTGGCCGCGGACACGTCGGCGGGCGGGGCGCCGGTGCCGTTGGTGGTGCCGCCCGCGGTGCCGCCGGTGCCGTTGGTGGTGCCGGCGGTTGCCTCAGCGCCGGGGGCGCCGGTGCCATCGGTGGTGCCCGTGCCGTCGGTGGTGCCTGCGGTCGCCTCAGCGCCGGAGGCGCCGGTGCCGTCGGTGGTGCCGCCGGTGCCGTCCGTCGTGGCCGTCCCGTCGGTGCCGGGCGCGCCTGCGCCGAGGGCCCCGGCGGTGGTGCCGGGGGCAGCGACGCCGGTGCCGTCGGTGGTGCCGCCGGTGCCGTCCGCAATGCGGGTGCCGAAGAGTCTGTCGCCGAAGAAGAAGACGAGCAGCAGGCCGATCAGGCCCAGGGCCACCAGGCCGAGCAGCACCCCAAGCAGCGGGCTGATCCCGCGCCGGGCCGGCACTGTGGTGTCGTCGTCGTCGTCGTAGCGGGACACGCGGGCAGTGCGTGAAGGCTCATCGTAGCGGTCGCGCCGGCTGGCGGCGGCACCTGCGGCGGCCCCTGCGGCAGCGGCCGTGGCGACCTCGGCGTCGCGGTCCGCCTCGCGGTCGGCGCGGCGGACGGGGCCTGAGGAGTCGGAGGCCATCACGTCCGACAGGTTGTCCAGCTCTGCGAAGGGGTCGTCGTCGGCGAAGGGGTCGTCGGCCACGGGGCGGGCGACCGGCTGCGGGGGGACGGGCGGGCCCGGGTCGACGGGCGGGGGAACCGGCGGGCGCGCGGTCGGGCGCACGCCGAGGGCCTGCAGGCCCTTTAACGCCATCTCGTTGTCGGGCTCGAGGGCGAGCACGTGCTCCAGGGCGGCCTGGCGCTCCTCGCGGTTCTCGGCCACCCCGGCCAGCCACAGCCAGGCCTGGGCGTTTTCGGGCTCCTGGCGCGTGAGCAGGCGGAAAAGGTTGCGGGCCTCCTCTTTGTTGCCGTCTCGCGCCGCCTCGATCCCGAGCTGCAGGATGCTTTCCGGCTCCGCCATGCGCGCAATCCTTCCTTCAACGCCCGTCGGGGCATGGATTATGGTACAGCGTCGGACTCTTTGCCCATTCTAGCACACGGTTCCGCAATGGTCAACAGTTTGACATGCGTGTGTGGCGCTGGTAAGAGCAAGATCGTAGCCATGCCCCGGGAAAGTGAAAAGCGTTTTTCGCTCACACCCGGGTGCGCCCCGCCGCCGCGGCCCGGCCCCGCGCCGGCAGCCCGAGGGCCCGCCGGCGGTTGTGTACTGTGCCGACGCTGACCCCGAGCCTCGCCGCGATCAGGCGCAGCGGCAAACGCTCGTCGAGGTACAGGCGGCGCAGCTGCTCCGGCGCGATCTCGCGCGCGGTGAAGCGGCCCGAGCGCGGCGCGACCCCGCACCGCCGCAGCCACTTCGCCACCGTCGGCGGGCTGCACCCGGCCCTCGCCGCGATCGCCTTCATGCCGAGCAGCTCCTCCTCGTATAGCTGCCGGAGCTCCGCACAATCGATCGAGGAACGCGGGGCCATCGGGTGCTCCTATCCTGTAACGTGTGAGCTGACGATAAAGAAAGGCACGACCCAGGATCGTGCCCACGCGCGTAGCTTCTACCGTCGGCGGAAGGCCGGTGTGCCTACCTCATCGGTGCCTGCTGCCAGCAAGCCTACAACTCGCGCTCACATCAGGATAGTAACACGTTTTCGTGTATCCGTCAACCCCCTGATCCAGCCTCCGCGGCCTGGTCGCCGCCGTTCTCCGCAAGGTCAGCCGGGTAGGCGAAGCCGGCGCGCTCGGCGACCATGCTCAGCGTCTTCTGGGTGGAGCGATGGGGGCGGTGGATGCCGGTCTCCCACTCGCTGATCGTTTGCTGGCGCACTTCGAGCTCGTCGGCCATCTGCTGCTGGGTCATCCCCATGAACTCGCGCAGGGCCCGGATGCGCCGGGCGTCCCACTCCTGGCGGGACCGTTTCCGGCCTCGCGGCGGGTATGTGTAGTCGTCGCTCATTCGCTTCCTCTCGCTTCGACACGCGCCGTGCGAGTCGCGCTCCACCATTTACGCTTGTATTCTAACACGGCAGCGGATAGGCGCAAGCGGGACAAACGGGAGCCGTTCGGGAGCGACAAGTGCGCGGCTCCTCGCCGCGCCCGATGACACCCGGGCCGCCCTGCGCTACACTGCTCTCGTCGCCTCGCTTCGTCGAAAGGACCCCGCCGATGTCTCAGAACGGCAGCCACGGCCCCAACCCCGTCCAGGCCCTGGCCCAGGCCCAGTTCGCCCCGGCCGCCCGCGACTATGTCACCAGCGCCACCCACGCCCATGGCGCCGACCTGGCCCGTCTTGTCGTCCTCGCCGCCGGCCGCCCCCACGAGCTGGCCCTCGACATCGCCACCGGCGGCGGCCACACCGCCCTGGCCCTGGCCCCCGCCGTCCGCCACGTCGTCGCCAGCGACCTGACCCTGCCGATGCTGGTCGAGGCCCGCCGCCACATTGGCGGCCGCGGCGCGGCCAACCTGAGCTACGCCCGCTGCGCCGCCGAAGCGCTTCCCTTCGCCGCCGCCAGCTTCGACATCGTCACCTGCCGGGTCGCCGCCCACCACTTCGCCGACCCGCGGGCCTTTGTCGCCGAAAGCGCCCGCGTCCTCCGCCCCGGCGGCCGCCTGCTGATCTCCGACCATATCGGCCTGGAGGACGCCGAGCAGGACACCTTCATGGACCGCTTCGAGCGCTGGCGCGACCCCAGCCACGTCCGCGCCTACTCCTACGCCGAGTGGCGCGCCTTCTGCGCGGCGGCCGGCCTCCGCGTCACCCACACCGAGGACGACCCCCGCGAGCCCTACGAGTTCGCCTCCTGGACGGCCCGTATGCGCATGAAGGACGAGGACCGCGACGCCCTGGAGCGTTGGCTCCTGGCCGCCCCCGCCCACCTCCGCGAGCGCTTCGAGGTCGTCGAGCGCGACGGCCGGCTCGTCTCGCTGCGCGGAACGTTCGGGATCATGGTCGCGGTCAAACCGTGATTGCCCGCCCACGGTGGATGCGCCCCGTGTAGCGACTATCCTCCTTGGGCGGGAGCGGCGCCGTGGTGAGCAGGACCGCCTCGACAAAGCGCTCCAGCTCCTGGCGCCGCTCGGCATCACTGCGCGGCTCCTCCGAGCGGGCCTGGCGGGTCAGGTCGACCTGGTTGACCAGGGCCCGGTGGACGGTGCGCTCGCTCTCGGTGCCCACGGTCGCCGTGAAGGCGTGGAGCGTCGTCTTGACGAAGTTCGCCAGGGCGAAGTGCTCGGTCGGCGAGCTGGCCGAGGTTTCCGGCGTGACCAGGGCCAGGGCGACGCCGTCGATCAGCGTCACTTTGCGGGCCACGCGGAAGTGGTGGGTGAGCTGCTGGGCGCACAGCGCGGCGAACTCAGCGGTGTCGAGCACGGTGCTCCAGTCGCTGTCCTTGCGCCCGACGAGCGGGCGGTTCGGCAGGGGCCGGAAGGGCGTGCTGACCACGGGCCCCAGCCGGCCGTGCTCGGCGATCGCCCCGTCGATCGCGCCCTCCAGGTCGTCGCCGGCGACCAGCGTGCACAGGCGGCCCGCGGCCACGTGGTCGGCCAGGCGCTCGCGCAGCGCCGCGGCGCCCGCCTCGGTTTCGCAGATCAGGGCCACCCGGCCCACGCCCTGCCGCTCGATATAGGCCCGCGCGAGCAGCTCCAACTGCTCGGCCAGGTGCTCGCCGATCAGCAAGGCCGTCGCGCCCACCAGCTCGGCCAGCCGCTCGGCGGGCGGACGGCCGAACAGCTCGGCGCCGGTGGGGGTGCGCTCGTAGCGCAGGCCGCCGGAGGGGTGAAAGGTTTCCCCGCTCACGTTGCGGTCGGCCAGGTAGTACACAGTGGCGATCGCCACGTCGAACTCGCTCGGCATGCGCTGGAGGTACAGCATGCCCATGATCCCGTCGCGCACCTTGCGCGCCTCGCGCTCGATCGCGCCCCGCGCGAAGAAGGGATCGGGCGGCTGCGCCGCCGTGAGAGCGCTGGGGGATGAAAGGTGGCCGCCGTTGCGCAGCCGGGCCTCCAGCTTCGCGGCGATCTTGGCCGTCATCAGGTAGTCGCCGGCGGAGCCGCCGCCCTCGCCCTCGGCGCGCAGCCGCTCGGCCAGGGCCCGCAGGGGGGCGGGGGCGTCGGCCGCGGCGGCCAGGGCGGCGACGCTGTTGGCCTGGAGGAAGCCGCTTAGCTCGGCCACCGGGCGGCCGCTCGCGCGGGCCGCCTCGATCATGGCGGCGTGGAGCTCGTTGAGCCGCTTGTTCTCCAGGATGAGCCGGGCCCGGCGCATGAACAGGCCGGGGCGCTCGCCGGTGCCGCGCAGCCGGTCGCCCTCGACCGGGCCGGGCGCCAGGGCGTTGATCTGCACCTCGGGGCCGAGAAAGCGCGCCAGCACCTCGACCATGGCCCGCTGGCCGGCCTTGCTCACCGCGTAGTCGGCCCGGTTCGGGTAGCTGATCGCGGCGTGCTTTTCGCCGCCGAAGTAGGACGACACATTGAGGATGTAGCCGCTCCCCTGGGCCTTCATCTGCGGCGCCAGCTTGCGGATCAGCGAGTAGTTGCTGATCAGGTTCGCGTCGAGGGTGCGCTGCCAGCCCTCCAGCGGCATGTCGACCACCATCTCCTCCACGCCCGCGATCCCCGCGTTGTTGATCAGGTAGTCGACCCGGCCCATCGCGCGCATGGCCGTTTCGGCCAGGGCCGCCAGCTCGGCCTCGCCGCTCACGTCGCAGTCGGGCACGATCAGCACCCGCGACTCGGGGTTGTTGTAGCCGATCTCGGCCAGCTCCTGGAGGATCGAGGTCCGGATCTGCTCCAGCTTGTGCCGGTCGCGCGCAGCGAGCATGACCCGGGCGCCGCTGATCGCCAGCAGCCGGCCGATCTGCCCGCCGATCCCGGCGCTCCCGCCGGTGATCAGCGCGGTCTTGCCCAGGTGGAGGCCGATCAGGCTTTCGGCCCAGCCGAACGAGGGCCGCTTCGCGCCGGTGGCCACGGTGATGTCGCGCGGCAGGTACAGGGTGATCTCGTCGATCCGCCGGTCGCTGTACAGCAGCTTGGCCGCCCAGGCGCAGGCGAACTCCAGGCTTTCCTCCTCGGCGTTGGCGTAGCGCACGATCTGGTTGGCCCAGGCCGGCGGCCGCCCGCCGCTGTTCGTCGCCGCGTGCCGCTCGTGATCGAGCCGGGCCTCGTGGCGCCACACCCGGATCAGCTGCTCGACCCCGGCCCGCAGCAGCTCGGCGTACACATTGCCCCGCCGGTCGTCGCCGTTGCTGAGGAAGACGACCCGGGGCTGCGCGGCGCCCGCCGCGCCCCCCTGCCAGAAGCGGGCCAGCCGGGAGGCCAGGGCCACCGCGCCGGCCAGCTCCTCCCGCTGGAATGCCGCCGCTGTCTCGTCGTCGGCGCTGGCGAGGCCGGCGCTGGGCCCGGCCGCGCGGGCAGGCAGGATGATCGCGCCGTCGGGCGGGGCGACGTTCTCGGCTGCCCAGGCCAGGGCCGTGTCGACCGTGTCGGGGGCGAGCGGGTCGAGGTGGACGACGAGCGGGGGAACGTAGTCGGCGCCGGGGAGGCGGTGGCTGCGGGCGAACAGCTGCTCCAGCTCGGCGACCGCGGCCCGCGAGCGCATGCCGATCACCGCCTCGCCGCCGCAGGAGCGCAGCACGCCGGCGAGGGCCAGCACATCCTCGATCTGGTCGCCGGCGCAGATCAGCGTCACCCTGCCGCTGCCGTCCACGGCGCGCAGGCCGGGGCGCGAGGTGAAGGTGGTGCAGCTTTCGGCCGCCACCTCCATGCCGTGGGTGACCTCCAGCGTTTCGCCGCTGAGCCCGGCCGCCTCGTCGCTGGCCAGAAACACGATCGCGCCGGCGACGTCGTGGGTCTTGGGGAAGCCCTTGCCTAGCCCGCCGTCGGCGTCGGGGCGGCTGAGCCGCATGATCTTGAAGAAGCCCTCGGCCGTGCTGTTCTCAGGCTGGCCCTTGAGCTCGTCCATGCGCCGGAAAGCGCCGCGGATGCGGTCGGAGTCGATCGGGCCGGGGTAGACGAGGTTGACCCTGACCCCGCGCGGGCCGAGCTCGCGGGCGAGGCCGAGGCTGAGGGCGTTGAGGGCCGCCTTGGGCACCACATAGGGGATGCGGCCGTAGTAGTCGGTGCGCGAGAAGATCGTCGAAACGTTGACGATGCTGCCGCCGGGCGGCATGTGCGGGGCCACAACCCGCACCAGGTTCCAGCTGATCCCGAGCAGATTGCCGAAGCCGTCGAACAGCGTTTCGGCGTCGCCCTGCAGCTCCTCGGGGCACAGCGGGATGTCGGGGAGGCGCTGGCGGGCGCCGGCGCTGCCGGCGTTGTTCACCAGCACGTCGATCCGCCCCAAGCGGGCGACCAGCTCGGCGACGCCGGCCCGGACGGCCGCGGTGTCGCTCCCGTCCATCACCAGGGCGATCGCGCGCTCGTCGGGCAGGCCCAGCTCCGCGAGCAGGCCGTCGCGGTAGGCGCTCAGCTTCGCCGCGTTGCGCCCGGTGATCGCGACCGTGGCGCCCTCCTCCAGGAAGCGGCGGGTGATCACCTCGCCGATGTTGCCCGCCCCGCCGGTGATCAGCGCGACCTTGCCCCCAAGCCGGCCCCCGCCCGCTGCGCTCATCGTCGAGTCCTCGCTTTGCTGGTTGTTGAGAAGTGGGCCCCGTTGATTCAGTGTAACACGGCTTTTCGTGTAAAGGCTACCCGGCCAGCGGCAGGGCCAGCGTAAAGGTGCTGCCGCGGCCCTCGGCGCTCCCGACGCTGATCTCGCCCCCGTGCAGGGCCAGAATCTCCTTGACTACGAACAGCCCGACGCCGAGGCCGGTCACCGGGCCGTCGGCGACATTTGGGGCCCGGTAAAAGCGCTCGAACAGGTGGGGAAGCGCCTCCGGCGCGATGCCGAGCCCTTGGTCGGCGACGGCGATAAGCGCGTGGCCGGCCCGGCGCTCGACCGTGACCGTGATCGTGCCGCCGCCGGGGCTGTACTTGACGGCGTTGGTAAGCAGGTTGAGCAACACCTGCTCCAGCCGCAGCCGGTCGCCCGCGATCATCAGCGGCTCGTCCGTGCCGGCGACGACGAGCGTGTGGTTGTCGAGGGTGGGCTGGATCTCCGCCCCGATCTGGCGGGCCAGGGCGGCGACGTCGAGCGGCTCGCGGCGCAGCTCGATCTGGCCGCGCTCCAAACGCGCCACGTCGAGCAGGGACTCGATCAGCTTGTTTAGGCGGGTCGCCTGCTCGGCGATCACCTCGACCGCGCGCAGATCCCGCTCGCCCAGGGTGCCGTCGCGCAGGGCCCGCCGGCGCAAGAGCTGGGCCTGGCCGATCAGCGGGGTGAGCGGGGTTTTCAGCTCGTGCGAGGCGACGGACAGGAACTCGTTGCGCACCCGGACGGCCTGCTGGGCCTCCTGGTACAGCCGGGCGTTTTCCTCCGCGAGGGCAGCGAAGCGACGCTGGGCGTTCTCGGCCTCGGCGCGGGCCACCTGCTCGGCCAGCAGGCGCCGCTCGGCCTGCTCCTTGGCCTTGCGGTCGGTGATGTCGCGGCCCTCCGGGATCAGGAGCACCACGCGCCCCGCCGTGTCGAGCACGGGCTTGACCGAAAAGTCGACCGTGGCGGCCGCCCCCCCCGCGCCGCGCGCCTCCACCTCGAAGCGCACAAACTCCCCTTCGGCCGCCCGGCGGATCGCGTCGCGCACCTGGGCCTGGGCCGCGGGCGTCAGGCACCACCAGCCGGCCTCCCAGAAGGGCCGGCCGATCACCGCCTCGGGCGCGAGGCCGCCGAACTCCAGGGCCGAGCGGTTGGTTTCCAGCACGGTGCCGTCGGGGGCGAGCAGGCCGACAAACTGAAAGGTCTGGTCGAAGATCGCGCGGAAGCGCCGCTCGCTGGTGCTGAGCTCGCCGATCACGGCGCCGAGCCGCTCGGCCATGCTGTTGAAGGTGGCCCCGAGCAGGCCCAACTCGTTTCGCTCGGCCACCCTCACCCGGGCCGCGAGATCGCCCGCGCGCAGCCGCTCGGCGGCGCCGGTGAGGGATTGGAGGGGGGCGACCACCCTGCGGGCGAACAAGAAGCCGGCGGCGACGGCGAGCAGCGTGGCCCCGGCGAGCACCGCGCCGAGCAGGGCGAGCGAGCGCCAGAGCGGGGCGTAGGCCTCGGCCGTCGGCAGCTCGGCGACGACGTACCAGTTCACGCCGTGGACGCGGGCGATCCCCCCCAGCACCTCGGCGCCCGCGAGCCCGCGGTACGGCCGCTCGGCGCCGGCGGCGCCGATGGGGCGATCGAGGGGCCGGGCCGCGCTTTCGGCCGGGCTCGGCGCGCCCACCAACCCTTCGGGGCCGGCAATCACCCGCCCGCTCCCGTCGACCACGTAGGTGTAGCCGGTCTCGCCCACCGGTGTCTGGGCCATGACGAACCACAGGTATTGGAGGTTCACCTTCGCGAACAGCGCGCCCGCCACCTCGTCGCTCTCGTCGCGCACGGGCACGCCGAGGATGACTGCCGGCACCCCGCTGGCCGGGTCGACCTCGACCGGGCCGATAAAGTCCTCGCCCTGGCCAAAGGCGCGCAGGAACACGGGCTGCCCGGCGACCGAGGCCGGCGGCCGGGCGTCGTACGGGGCGACGCTGGCGCCGACCTGGCCCCGCGCGTCGGCCAGGGCCACGAACTCGTAGGCGTCGTGGTGGCGGGTCAGGGCTTCGAGCAGGCGCTGCTGGAGCTCGGGGGGCTGGCCGGCGAGGCCGCGCACGCGGGCCAGGTAGCCGAGCTTGCGCTGGATGTCGTCCAGGTAGGCCTCGATCGTGGTCGCCGCGGCGCGGCTGCGCTCGGCCTGCAGGGCGACGAGCTGGTCGCGCTGGACCCGGGAGCTGAGCACGAGCAGCAGCCCCGCGGTGAGCAGCAGGGCGAGCAGGACGAACAGCGGCAGCCCGAAGCGGATCTGCCGGGTCAGCGAGCGCGGCCACCCGTGCCCCGTCGGGCCGGTCACGGCCCCGGCCTCGCTCAGCTCGCTCGCCACGCGCCCTGTCAGCGGAGCCATAGGGAACCTGCGCCGGCCCTGCGGCCGTCCTTAAGGCCCGAACGCGATCTGGCCCGCGACGATCGCCTCGCGGGCCTGCGCGATCCGAGCCAGCTCCTCATCGCTGAGCAGACCGTACGAGGGGGCCAGGTCGAGGGCGCCCTCCTGGAGGCCGAAGCGGTACAGCTTGCCCTCCCAGCGCCCGCGCTGGGCCAGGCTGGCCGCCTCAAGCAGCACAACCGGCACGTGCTGGATCGCGCTGGTGAGGATGGTGCGCGGCGCGAGCTCGTGCTGGTCCTGGGCCCAGCCGATCGCGAAGGCCCCGGCCTGCTCCGCCTCGCGGAACACGGCGACGCCGGCCTTGTCGGCGTTCTGGATGAGTAGGTCGGCGCCGCCGTTGAGGGCGGCGCGGGCCAGCTCGCCCGCCCGCGCCTCGTCCGACCAACTCCCGACCCAGAACCGCTCCACCACAATGTCAGGCCGCACGGCGCGGGCGCCCTGCTCCACCGCGGCGAGGGCTTCCTGTTGGCCGGCGTTCTCCACCCCGCCGATATAGGCGACCCGGCCGCTGCGGCTTTTCATCGCGGCGACCATGCCCACGAGGTAGGCGTTCTCGCCGTTGCGAAAGCTGACCGCGCCCAGGTTGCGGTTGTTGCCGGGGAAGGTGCCCACCACCGCGAACTTGACCCGCGGGAAGGCCGGGGCGACCGCCTCGGCCGCAGCGTAGAACTGCGCGCCGTGGGCGATCACCAGGTCGAACTGCTGCTGCGCGAAGTCGGCCAGGGCGGCCCCGGCGTCGGCGTCCGCGACGCCGGCCTTGAAGGCTACCTCGGCGCCAAGCTCGCGCTCGATCAGCTGGAGCCCCTCGTAGCCGGACTGGCTCCACGAGCGGTCGTCGGGCTGGCCCGGCAGCAGCAGGGCGACCTTGAACGGCCGCGTGCTCTGCGGCGCAGCGGCCGGCCGGGGCGAACTGGGCGCCGCGCAGGCGGCCAGGGCCAGCAGCGCTGCCAGGAGCAGGCACAGCTTGGTTCGGGCACAGATCGATCGCATAACGGGGCACCCGGATCGGCAAACGGTTGTCGCCGCGAGGCGGAGCAGTGCAGAGCGCAGATAAAAGTATAACATTGGTTGTGCGCTCCGCACAGGGCCGATGGTATAGATTCGGGCGATCGGGGCGCCGCGAGCGCCCGGCCTTGTTCCGCCGGCGGACGGCGAACTATGCGGGCGGAGGCCCTTCCGATGCTATAATGCCACAGCCCCCCCGGCCGGCCCGGGCTCCCCGGGCAGTTGACTGAGGAGAAGGTATGACCGTGACCCTGCCGCGCCGCGAGGAGGTACCCGTCGAGCACACCTGGGATCTGGCGAGCATCTACGCCGACACCGCCGCCTGGGAGGCCGAGGCCGCCGCGGTTGAGGCCCGGCTCCCAGAGCTTGCCGGTCAGCGCGGCCGGATCGGCGAGTCGGGCCCTGTGCTGCTAGCCTGGATGCGCGCCAGCGACGAGCTGAGCGTCGCCGTGGGCAGGCTGTTCAGCTACGCCCAGATGCTGTTCGACAGCGACACCACCAATCAGGCCAGCGCCGCCCTGCGCGACCGGGCCCTGGGCCTGGCAACCCGCGCCAGCGCCGCCACCGCCTTTGCCGAGCCCGAGATCCTGGCCCTCCCCCCCGAGCAGCTCGCGGCCATGCTCGACGAGGAGCCGGCCCTCGGCGTGTACCGCCACGCCCTGGAGAACCTCCAGCGCCGGCGCCCCCACGTGCGCTCCGGCGAGGTCGAGCAGCTCCTCGCCGAGGCCGGCGAGCCCCTCAGCGCCGCCTACAGCGCCTACCTTATGCTCGCTGAGGGCGACTTGCGCTTCGCCGACGCGGTTGACTCCGCCGGCGCCACCCACCCCGTCAGCCGCGGCACCGTCGACGAGCTGCTCCAGCGGCCGGACCGGGCCCTGCGCTTGTCGGCCTGGGAACGCTACGCCGACGGCTTTCTGTCGGTCAAGAACACTCTCGGCGCGATCTACGGCGGCAGCGTCAAGGGCGATGTGTTCCAGGCCCGGGCCCGCGGCTATGCCGGCGCCCTCGACGCCGCCCTGGACGGCTCGAACATCCCGCGCGCCGTCTACGACAATGTGATCGACGCCTGCAACCGCCACCTCCCGATCTGGCACCGCTACTGGGACATCCGCCGGCGCGCCCTCGGCCTGGAGCGGCTGGCCCCCTGCGATATCTTCGCCCCCCTGTCCCCCGCCCCGCCTCGCATCAGCTACGCCGAGGCCGTCGACCTCGTCTGCGACGGGATCGGCCCCCTGGGGGGCGAGTACGTCGCGGCGTCGCGCGCGGGCTTCACCAGCGAGCGCTGGGTCGATATCTACCCCAACGTGGGCAAGACGAGCGGCGCCTACTCCGGCGGCGCGTACGGCACCCGGCCGTTCATCCTCATGAACTTCGACGAAACGCTGATCAGTGTCAGCACCCTGGCTCACGAGCTCGGCCACTCGATGCACAGCTACCTGACCAACCGGGCCCAGCCGGCGATCTACAGCAACTACTCGCTGTTCGTGGCCGAGGTGGCCAGCAACTTCAACCAGGCCCTCCTGCGCGGCCGGCTCCTCGCCCGCGGCGGCGAGCGCGCCTTTCAGATCGCCGTGCTCGAGGAGGCGATGTCGAACTTCCATCGCTACCTGTTCCTGATGCCGATCCTGTCCCAGTTCGAGCAGCAGGTCCACGCCTGGGCCGAGGCCGGCGAGCCCGTCACCGCCGACCGCATGGGCGGGCTGCTGGCCGACCTGTTCGCCCGCGGCTACGGCCCCGCCATCGCCCTCGACCGCGAGCGGGCCGGGGTGGAGTGGGCCATGTTCCCCCACCTCTACGCCAACTTCTACGTCTACCAGTACGCCTCCGGCATCGCGGCCGCCAACGCCCTCGCCGACGACGTGCTCCGCGACACGCCCGGCGCCGCCGGGCGCTACCTCCAGTTCCTCGGCACCGGCGCCGCCACCTACCCGCTCGACGCGCTGCGCATCGCCGGGATCGACATGACCGCGCCCGACCCGCTCGACCGGGCCTTCGGCGTGCTGGACGGTTTTGTGTCGCGCCTCGAAAGCCTGCTGTTCGAAGGAGATGAGCGATGATCGACACCCAGAAGGTTCCCACGCGCGGCGAGGTCCCCGTCGAGCACACCTGGGACCTGAGCGTGATCTTCCCCGACGTGGAACAGTGGGAGCGCGAACTCGCCGCCACCGAGGAGCTGGCCAAAGAGCTCGCCGGCTTCCAGGGCACCCTCGGCGACGACCCCGAGCAGCTCCTTGGCGCCCTGACCCTGCGCGACGAGGTGGCCAAGCGGCTCTACGCCCTCTACGTCTACGCCAGCCACCGCAAGGACAGCGACTCGACCGACCCGGTCGGCCAGGGCCTCGCCGAGCGCGCCGGCACCTTCGCCGCGCGCACCGGGGCCGTGCTCGCCTTTATCGAGCCCGAGATCCTGGCCATCCCGGAGGACACGATTGCCGCCTGGGTGCGCGACACCGCCGGCCTCCATGTCTACGCCTATGAGCTGGAGAAGCTGAACAAGCAGCGCGCCCACATCCGCTCCGCCGAGGTCGAGGGCGTGCTCGCCGAGTTCTCGGACCTGACCCGCGCGCCCTACAACACCTTCGAGATGCTGCTCAACTCCGACGTCATCTTCCCCAACATCGAGGACGAGCACGGCAACACGGTGCAGCTGTCCCACGCCCGCTACGGCCGCTTTATCGAGCACCGCGACCGGCGCGTGCGCCACGACGCCTTTAAGGGCTACTACAGCGCGATCAAGCCCTTCCGCAACACGATCTCGACCACCCTCGGCGCCGCCGTGCGCAGCCATGTCTTGGAGGCCCGGCTGCGCGGCTACGAGTCGGCCCTGGAGGCTGCCCTCAAGCCGAACGAGATCCCGACCGCGGTGTACCACAGCCTGATCGGCACCGTTGAGGCCAACCTGCCCCGCCTGCACCGCTACCTGGAGCTGCGCAAGCGCCTGATGGGCCTCGACGAGCTGCGCTTCTACGACCTGTACACCCCGCCCCTCCCCGAGGAGGAGGAGCTGACCGTCTCCTATGAGGAGGCCCGCGACCTCGTAACCGCCGCCTTCGCGCCCCTCGGCGCGGACTACGCGGCGGCGCTGCAGGAGGCCTTCGGCAGCCGCTGGATCGACGTCTACGAGAACGTCGGCAAGCGCAGCGGCGCCTACTCCGGTGGGGCCTACACCACTCCGCCCTTCATCCTGCTCAACTACCAGAACCGCCTCCACGACGTCTTCACCCTGGCCCATGAGCTGGGCCACTCGATGCACTCCTTCTTCACGCGCCGGCACCAGCCCTATGTCTACGGCAACTACACGATCTTCGTCGCCGAGGTGGCTTCCACCCTCAACGAGGCCCTGCTCGTCCACCACCTGCTCCACAGCCGCGAGGACGAGCAGCTGCGCCGGCGCCTGATCGTCCAGCAGCTCGAAGACATCCGCGGCACGATCTTCCGCCAAACGATGTTCGCCGCCTTTGAGCTGATGATGCACGAGCGCGCCGAGCGCGGCGAGCCCCTCACCGCCGACTGGCTCAGCGCCAGCTACCGCGACCTGGTGGCCCGCTACCTCGGCCCGGCCCTCGCCCTCGACGAGGAGCTGTCCTACGAGTGGTCGCGCATCCCGCACTTCTACTACAACTTCTACGTCTACCAGTACGCCACCGGCCTGTCGGCCGCCCTGGCCCTCAGCCGCCAGATCATCCAGGAGGGCCAGCCGGCCGTCGAGCGCTACCTGCGCTTCCTCCAGAGCGGCTCCTCCCAGTCGTCGATCGACCTCCTGCGCGCCGCCGGCGTGGACATGGCCAGCCCCGAGCCCGTCCAGGCGGCCATGGACGCCTTCGACGACCTGGTCGACCAGCTTGAGGCGCTGAAGTAAGCCCAGGGGTCATCGCAGAGGCGCGCAGCCCTCCTCGTTACAACGCCGCACCGCTCCGCGTCAGGCGTGGGCCTGGCCGGAGCGGTGCGGCGTTTCGCGTGGGGTGCGTTACAGATCAGCGGGCGGATCGGGCGGGCGCTCGGGGTGCCGCGTGTGGGCCAGCCAGCGGAACGCCGCGTAGACGATCATGCCTGCGGCGACGTCAACCGCCAGGTCGATCAGGTCGTCGCCCCTGATCGCGAGCCCCTTGTAGGAGCGCTGGAGCAGCTCCTGGCTCGCCCCGCCGGCCATGAGCAGGGCCAGGAACAGGCCCGGGCGGCGCAGCAGGGCCGGCCAGGCCGCGAGGGCGCACCACGCCAGCAGCGCGAAGATCGCCGCGTGGCCGACCCAGTGGGCCCCGTCGGTCGGGAAGACCGCGCCCAGCAAGCGGCCGAAGGCCGGCCACTGGTCGCCCAGCCACCCGAACGGGAAAAGGACGCCGGCCACGAGCGCGGGCAGGACGATGAGCAGGGGCGTTCGCAACCGGGCGAGCATGGGGCTCCTTTCAGGGCCGCGTCAGCCGGCCAACAGGCCGCGCTCACACGGCGGAACGGCGGGATGCGGGAGACTGGTGCCGGGCGGTGCGGCACACAGCTGATGGTGGCAGATCGCCCCCGCCCTGTCAAGCACTTTGGTGCGCGGGCGCGCGGACTCAGGGGCTGGCGAGCGCCGGCCCCGCGTTGGCACAATTGGGTCGCCGGCCGGCGCGCCGCCCGCGTCACGACGAAGTCGCAGCGCGCGGCCCCAGTCACAAAGGAGCCATCACAGCCCATGACCGAGCGACTACTCCAGATTCACCGCTTCCTGGCCACCCGGCTGTTCTACCCCTGCGCGGCCGCGAGCGTTCTGGCGCTGGCCCTGCTGGCCGGGCGCGCGCTGCTCACCGGCTCGTTGGCCTACCTCTTTCTGGCCTGGAACCTGTTCCTGGCCTGGCTGCCCTACCTGGCGGCCCTCGCCGCCTCGGCCACCGTCGCCGCGGCTGGCCGGGCGCGCCCGCTCCTCGTCGGCGCGTACGGGCTGCTCTGGTTGCTGTTCCTGCCGAACGCCCCCTACATCATGACCGACTTCGTCCACCTGCCGGGCATGCGCTTCGTCTGGTGGTACGAGGTCGGCACCCTGCTGGCCTTCGCCTGGTCGGGCTGCATCCTTGGCGTGGCCTCGCTCCACATCATGCAACGGATCGTGCGCGGCCGGGCCGGCCCCGTGGCGGGCTGGGCCTTTGTGCTTGGCAGCGTCGGGCTGTGCGGCCTGGGCATCTACCTCGGCCGCTTTCTGCGCTGGAACTCCTGGGACGTCTTCACCAGCCCCCGCGCCCTGGCCCGCGAGCTGCTTGCCATCCTGGCCGACCCGGCCAGCTACCCGCGCCTCGTCGGCGTGAGCGGGCTGTTCGCCTGCTTCCTCCTGCTCGGGTACCTCACGCTCGTCGCCGCGCGCAAGGCCGGGGAGTAGGCGGCGGGCCTAGTGCTGCGCCAGCGCCGCGAGGATGCCGGCCTCCTTCTCGGGGGCGAGGCCGGCGCGCCACTGGTAATCGGCCGGGCGGCTCTGGGCCCAGGCCAGGGTGTCGGCGCAGGTGTCGGCGATGGGCCGGAAGGACAGGCCGGCGGCGATGGCGCGGCTCACGTCAATCTGAGCAAAGCCGACGTGTTCCGGGCCCTCGGGCACCCACAGCGGCAGCTCGACCCAGGGCTGAACCTCGTGCGCCTCCAGCTGCGCCGCGCTCGCCCACACCGGCGTGGCGTCGCTGCCGCTCACGGCCCGACAAGCGTCAAGCAGGCCGCCAAAGGGCAGCGGCGCGGCCGGGCCGGTGGCGTTGTAGACGCCGGTGTGGTCCCCCTCGACCATCTGCACCGTCCAGCCCGCCAGGTCGCGCACGTCGATCACCTGGGTCAGGACGCCGGGGTGCTCCGGGGCGAGAAAGGGGCCGCCGCGGGCCACGCGCATGGGCCAGTAGGTGAAGCGGTCGGTCGGGTCGTGGGGGCCGACGATCAGGCCGGGGCGGACGTTCAGCACCCGGCCGGGCATGGCCGCCTCGGCGGCCTGTTCGCACAGCGCCTTGAGCGGCCCGTAGCTTTCCCCCGTCACCTCCTCGGTGGACGGGTCCGCCAGAGTGCCCACCGGCGCCCCCTCGTCGATGCCGGCCCGCTCGAAGCTGGCGTAGACCGAGATCGACGAGATAAAGGTATAGTGGCCCACCTGTGGCGCCAGCAGCTCGGCTGCCGAGCGCACCACCCGCGGCACATAGCCGCATGTGTCGATCGCCGCGTCGAAGCGGCGTTCTTCCAGCGCCGACAGGTCGCTCCCCCGGTCGCCCCGCAGCTTCTCCACTTCAGGGAAAAGCTCCGGGTTGTGCTGGCCACGGTTGAACAGCGTCACCCGGTGGCCGCGCGCGAGCGCCGCCTCGACCAGATGCCGCCCAAGAAAAACCGTGCCGCCGATGATCAGGATATGCACGCGGACCTCCTTCTGCGCCTGGAGGTGCAGCGGGTGTCAAGGGGGGGTGCGCGCAGTATACCACGTGGGGCGGCCGGCGGCGGGCCGAAACGGGCAAGCGGCCCGCGCCGCGCGCCGCTAAACTCCGCTCGCCGCGGCCTGGGCAAGCACGAAGCGGCGGGCGGCGGCGGCCGCGTCGAGGGGGACGTGCTCGACGATCAGGGGGGCGCTGATATCGGCGCGGCGGATGGCGCCCAGCAAGGCCGGGTAGTCGAGCACGCCCTGGCCGGGGCCCGGCAGGTCGACCGCGCCGCCGCGCAGCCGCATGTCCTTGAGGTGGACGAGGCGGATGTAGGGCGCGAGAACGGCCACCTGGGCGGCGATCTCGGCGGCCTGGTCGCCCCAGCGGTCAGGGGGGAGCAGGTTCGGCGGGTCGAGCACGAGGCCGAGGTAGGGGGAGTTGACCTCGGCGCAGAAGGCGGCCAGGCCCTCGGCGTCGCCGAGGGCGTGGGTGTGGAAGGGCTCGAGCGCCAGGATGGCCTCGGCGGCGTCGAGCGCCGGCAGCAGCTCCTCCACATGGCGGCGCAGCAGCTCCAGGGCCGCCGGCGCGCCGTTGTCGGGGTGGCCGTCGAGCAGCCCGGCGCCGTAGGTGCCGCTCCAGCTCACGAGGATGCGCGCGTCCAGCAGGGGCATCAGGCCGACCAGGCCGGCCAGGCCGGCGGCGCTCCACCCCATCGGCGCGTCGTCGGGGCGGAGGGGGTTGGCGTAGCCGGAGACGGCGACGACGGCGAGGCCGCTGGCCGCCGCCGCCCGGGCCAGGCGCCGGGCCAGCCGCTCGTCGCAGCCCTCGGGGAAGTGGGCGTGAAGAGTGGCGAAGCCGACCGCGGCGGCCCGTTCGGCCAGGCGCGACAGGTCGTCGGCGGGCCGGATCTCGGTCCAAAGGCCAAGGTACATCGCGTGTGGGTTTCGATGAGCGGCGGCGGGCTGTGTGTCGCCGCGGGGCTGCGGCCACCGGCCCTATTATAGCCGAACGATCGCCCCGCGCTTCAAGCGATGCACCGGCTGGCCGCGAGGCCCCTTACCGGCGCGCGCGGGCCGCGTCGCTCCGTGCGCGCCGCAGCGCGCGGGCGGCCGCGACCGCCCGGGCCTCGGCGGCGGCCTGCGGTGAGGGCGCGGGGACGGGGCGCGGGGCCGGCGGGGTGGCGCCGGTGTCGAGCGTGGCGGCGGAGGCGGCAGGCGGGATGGCTGACGAGGGCGCGGCGGGGGCGCGCTCGATACGCTCGGCGCCGGCGACCATGCGCCGGGCAACGCGGGCGCCGTCGTCGAGCCAGCGCTCGGTGTTGCGCAGGGGCAGGATGAAGCGCCCGAGCCCGACCCGGCCGAGGGTGGCGAGGATGTTCCAGGGGTAGCGGGCGAGCTGGTCGGCGCTCAGGCGAACGATCTGCTCCAGCAGGGGCCGCACCCGGTCGCGTAGATCCTCGCGGTCGGAAGGCCGCAGCGCGTGTAGCGCCTGGCGGCGCAGCTCCTCGACCGTGGTCAGGGCCACGACCGGGCCGGGGCCGCGCAGCACGGCCTGGCAGGCGAGGCGATGGCCCTCGGCTAACCGGCCGGCGGAGATCCACGTCTGCTCAGCCTCGTTGGGCGGGCTCAGGTGCTCGGCGCCGGCCTGCACCGTGAGCTGGCACGTCTGGCAGACTCCGTTGCCGTCGCAGACGAAGCCGATGTGGGCGGCGTTGCGCCGGGCCACATTCAGCAGCCGTTCCCCGACTTTGGCCTCCATCTCGACGTCGTTGATGGTGACAGACGGCATTGTCGCGCTCCTGTCAGGCACGGGCGTGGCGCCTCGCTGCGGTGGCTGATACTGTGCAGACTATTGTAGCACGCCGTGCAACCCTTGTGCACCTGCATCCACCCCGTTCCGGCGGCCGTAGAAACGGGTGAGTCGGCTGTGCTATGATGGGGGAGCCCGGGTTTGCACAATCCACCTGTGGCCGGCTCGTCGCTCGGAGCCGGACCAACCAGCATGCCGACCACGTCGCCGCAGCCAGAGCTGGGCCGCCGCCCCGCCGTCGCCTCGCCCGACGATCTAACCTGGCTGAACATCGCCGACGCCCGCACCGCCTTCGGGCTCGGCCCTGGTGCGCCCCTACGCGGGCTCGCCGATCTGCTGTTGCGCCCGCCGGCCCGCCGCCTTGCCGGCGAGCTCGCCGCCCTCGATGCCCTTGTTGCGGCGGCCGGGCTCCAGGCTGGCGGGGCGTGGATCTGCGGCCGCCGCGGGGTGACGGTGATCGTCGATGGCCAGCCGCCGCCAGCCGCCGGCCCGCTGCTGATCGCCGCCAACCACCCCGGCCTGCTGGACGCGGTCGCGCTTTTCGCCTGCCTCCCGCGCCCCGACCTACGGGTGCTGGCGATCCGCCGGCCCTTTCTCGCCGCCCTGCCGAGCATCGCCGCGTCGATCTTGCCCGTCGGCGAAACGGCCGCGGAGCGGATGGCGGCCCTGCGCGCCGGGGGGCGGCACCTGCGCGGGGGCGGCGCCCTGCTCACCTTTCCCGCCGGGCGGATCGAGCCGGACCCCCTCGCCCGCCCGGGCGCGCTCGCCTCGCTCGCCGGCTGGTCGGCCAGCCTGGGCACACTCGCCCGCCTGGCCGGGCCGGTGACGGTCGTGCCCGCGATCGTGGCCGGCGTGATCTCCCCCGCCGCCCTGGCCCACCCGCTGACCAGGCTGCGCCGGCGGCAGGCCGACCGCGAGTGGCTCGCCGCCATCCTGCAAATCATCCTGCCGCGCCTGGGCCGGACGACGGTGCGCGTGCGCTTTGGCGCGTCGATCGAGGCCGGCGCGGGCGAGGTCGGCCCGAGGGTGGCCGCCGCGGCCCGCCGCCTTATCGAGGAGATCGCCGCGCCGTGAGCACCCCCATCGCGCGTTTGCGCCGCGCCTCGCCACTGCTGATCATCTTTGTCTGCGTGTTCGTCGACATGCTCGGCTACGGCATGGTCGTGCCGCTGCTGCCGTACATCGTGCGGGAGCAGGAGGTCGACGGGGCCCTCGCGATCGGGCTGCTCAGCTCGCTGTACGCCCTCATGCAGCTGCTATGCGCGCCGCTGCTGGGCGCCCTTTCCGACCGGGTCGGGCGGCGGCCGGTGCTGATCGCCTGCCTGCTGGTGGCCTGCGGCGCCTATACGCTGCTCGGCCTGGCCCGCGCCCTGCCGCTCGTCTTCCTGGCCATCGCGATCGGCGGCGCCGCCGGCGCGACTATCCCCACCGCCCAGGCCTTTATCGCCGACCGGACAAGCGGCGAGGAGCGGGCCAGGGGGCTCGGGCTGGTCGGCGCGGCCTTTGGCCTCGGCCTGATGCTCGGCCCCGCGGCGGGGGGCTTGCTCGCGCGCTTCGGCCTCGGGCTGCCGGCCTTTCTGGCCGCCGGCCTATGCCTGCTCAACGCGCTCTACGCCCTCGCCATCCTGCCCGAGTCGCTTCCGCCCGAGCGGCGCTCGCGGCAGCCGCTGCGCCTGGGCGGTGTGGCTGCGCAGGTCGGGTCCGCCCTGGCAGAGCAGGCGGCGCGGCCGCTTCTGCTCGCGATCGTGCTGCTCAACCTGGCGTTCAACGGGCTGCAAAGCAATGTGCCGGTCTTCACGCTGGAGCGCTTCGGCTGGACGCCGGTGCAGAACGGGGCCTTCTTCGCGTTTGTGGGGCTGTGCGCCGTGATCACGCAAGGCCTGCTGCTCGGGCGGCTCCAGCCCCGGCTTGGCGAGGCCCGCCTGGTGGTCGGCGGCCTCGGCCTGATGGCGCTCGGGCTGCCGCTGGTAGCGTGGGCTCCCGCGGGCTGGCTGCTCTACCCGGTGGTGGCCGTGATGGCGCTGGGGGTCGGGCTCGCCATCCCATCGATCACCAGCCTGGTCTCGCAGCGCGCCGCCCCCGGTCGCCAGGGCGCGCTGCTGGGCGGCGTCCAGTCGCTGCTCAGCCTGACGCTGGTGGCCGGGCCGTTTCTGGCCGGGCTGCTGTTCGACGCCGTCGGCCCCGGGGCGCCCTATGTGGCCGGCGGCCTGCTCGCCGTGGGCGCGCTCTGCGCCGCCGCCGCCGGCCTACGCCGAGAGCTGGCGGCCCCCACGCTTTCGGCCGAGCGCCCCGGCGCCGCGCCCGACGGATGATCACCCCCGGCCCCGGTGCCCGTTTGCGTTCTGGTATCGCCCATCCAGCGAGAGTGAGGGAATCATGATCGAGCACGAGCTGACGACGGTCGAGCGGGTGGCCAGCAGCACCCTGCCCACCAAGTACGGGCCCTTCGTGATGCACGTCTACGCGGACGGCGCCGGCAAGGAGCACGTCGCGCTGACGGTGGGCGACCTCGACGGCGACGAGCCACCGCTCGCCCGCATCCACTCCGAGTGTCTCACCGGCGATGTCTTCGGCTCCCAGCGCTGCGACTGCGGCGAGCAGCTGGACATGGCGCTGGCCTCGCTCCAGCAGGCCGGGCGCGGCGTGCTGCTGTACCTGCGCCAGGAGGGCCGGGGCATCGGCCTGGCGAACAAGATCCGCGCCTATGCCCTCCAGGAGAACGGCCTCGACACGGTCGACGCCAACCGGGCCCTCGGCCTCCCCGACGACGCCCGCGACTACCGCGCCGCCGCCGACATGCTGCTCGACCTCGGCGTCGGCGCCGTCGCTCTGGTTACCAACAACCCCGAGAAGATCGCCGGCCTGGAGCAGCACGGGGTGCGTGTGGCCGCGCGCCTTCCCGCCCACATTTCGCCCAACCGCCACAACCGCCCGTACATCGAGGCGAAGCGCCAGCGGATGGGGCATATGGCCTAGGGGGCAGGGGGAGGGGGATAAGGGGCGCTTAGCTTCGCCTGGCGATGGCGGCCTCGACGGCGCGCAGAAAGGCGGCGGCGGTGTCGTCCCAGGTGGGGAGGAGGGCGGCGCGGGCGCGGGCGGCGGCGGCCATTCGGGCGCGCAGGGCCTTGTCGTCCATCAGGCGCGTGAGCGCGGCGGCGAGGGCCCGGCGGTCGCCCGGCGGCACCAGCAGCCCGGCCGCGGGGCCGACGAGCGCCGGCACCGGGCCGACGGCGCAGGCGACTATGGGCAGGCCGAAGGCCAGCGCCTCGGCGTAGGCGATGCCGTAGCCCTCGTAGCGCGACGGCATGGCGAAGATGTCGGCCCCGGCGTAGGCCGCCGCGAGGTCGTCGTCGCTCAGCGGCCCGCGCACCGCCACGCTCCCGGGTGCCGCCCTCTCCAGCGAGCGCCGCACCGCCGCCGTGTAGAGCGGCTCGGCCGCAACCTCGCCCACCAACTCCAGCCGCCACCCCGGCCGCCCGGCCCACGCCCACGCCTCCACCAGCTCGCGCACCCCCTTGCGCTCAATCCACTGCGCCACGCACAGCACGGTCGGTGGGTGAGGGTCGGCCGGCGGTCTTTGGCTATAGGTCGAGGGCTGTGGGCTGTGGGTTGTGGAGCGATGGCGCGCCGCCAGCCGGTCGAACCCCCCCGGCGCGACCACGATCCGCTCCATCGACACTCCCCGCCCGGCCAACACCCGGGCCCCATCGTCGCTCACCGCGACCACCCGGTCGGCCCGCAGCAACGTGGCCTCAAACTCCTCCTCCCGCGCGGCCGCCGCCCCGTGCCTCCCCTTGCTCCCTTGCCCCCTTGTCCCCTTGTCCCCCCCTTCTCCTGCCCCCGCGGCCGCCACGCTCGGCAGCTCGTGGACCATGGCGACGAGGGGGCGGCGGGCGCGCCAGCCGTCGAGCCAGGGCGCGGCGACGGCGCGGGCCAGGGCGTCGACCACCAGCGCGTCATAGCGCAGCGGGTCGACCCGGGCGCCGAGGTCGGGTGCGGCCGCGAGCTGCTCCTCCAGCCCCGCGCCGCAGGCGACCACCTGCTCGACGGCGACGCCGCGGGAGGCGAGGCGGGCGAACAGCTCGCGGTGGTACAGGTAGCCCCCGGTCAGCCGGGCCGGGTCGCCGACGGTGAGGAAGCCGATCCGCCGGCCGGCCGTCACAGCGGGGCCTCGTAGGCGGCGTAGGCCCCCGGGTTCTCCCACACGCGCACGGTGAGCGCCTGCACCTCGGGGCGCCTGCGTAGGGCGGCCGCGATCCGGCGCCAGCAGAAGCCGGCGACGTGCTCCGCGGTGGTGTTCACCCCTGCCAGGCCCGGCACCTCGCCCAGGTCGCGGTAGTGCAGCTCGGCCACCAGCTCGGCGAGGGCGGCCTGCAGCAGCGTGATGTCGAGCAACGTCCCGTCGTCGCGCAGCGACGGGCCGCGCACCGCCGCCTCCAGGCGGTAGGTGTGGCCGTGGAGCCGCGTCGCCGGGCCGAAGTCGCCGACCAGCCGGTGCGCCGCCTCGAACTGCGTGCTCACGCCGACCTCGTACATCGCACACCCCCTACCCTTCAGCGTAGTCGAACACCACCTGCGTCGTCTCGTCGCCGCGCTCGTCCAGCAGCCGGTACGCCTCGGCGGCCGCACGCAGCCCGAAGCGGTGGCTGACCAGGGCAGCGAGGGGCAGCCGCGGCAGCAGGCGCAGCGCCGCCTCCCAGCGCCGCCCGTGGTCCCAGCGCGGCCCGCCCTCCGGCGGCAGCCGGCCGACCTGCGAGGAGCGCAGCCGGATTCGGCCCCGGTGAAAGCGCCCCCCCAGGTCCAGCCCGACCGGCTTGCGCCCGTACCACGAGGCCACCACCACCGTGCCCTCGTCGGCCACGCACTCGATCGCGGCCTGGAGGGCCGCCGGCGCCCCGCTCACCTCGACGGCGAGATCCGCCCCGCGGCCGCCGCACAGCGCCCGCACATGCGCCGGCAGATCGGACCCCGGCGCGAGCGCGGCGTCGGCCCCGAGGGCCAGCGCGAGCTCGCGCCGCCGCGCCCCCGGGTCGACGACGACCAGGGGCGCCACCCCGGCCAGGGCCAGCAGCCGGCCCGCCAGCAGCCCGACCACCCCCTGCCCGAAGACCACGGCAGCCTCGCCGAGCCGCGGGTGGGCGTCGTGGGCAATGTTCAAGGCCGTCTCCAGATTCGCGGCGAACACGCCCAGCGCCGGCTCCAGCCCCGCCGGCAGCCGCTGGGCCAGCCCGGCCGGCGCCAGGTAGACGTTCTGGTGGGGGTGCAGGCAGAAGACGTGGTCGCCCGCCGTGAACCCCTCCACGCCGGCCCCCACGTCCAGCACCCGGCCGGCGCTGGCGTAGCCGAACTTGAGCGGGAAGCCGTAGCCGCCCCCGAGCGTCGGCAGGTCGAGCGGCAGCTCCGCGTCGATCTGCCCCCTGTAGGCCAGCAGCTCGCTGCCGTGGCTGATCGCCGAGGCCACGGCCGCCACCCGCAGCTCCCCCGGCCCGGGCGGCGGCACGGTCTCCTCGCGCAGCTCCACCGTTCGCTCGGCTGTGAACCAGACGGCTATCGCGCGCATCTGCGTCATACTGTGCTCTTGAACGGCTGATCTAAGCGGGCCGCCCGGGCGCGAAGCGGCAGGGGCTAGCCGGGGTCGAAGCCGGGTGGATACGTCACCCGCCCGTCGATCACGATGTCGGCGCCAAAGGGAGTCACAGACACATCGCGCAGGGCGTAGGCATCGGCGAGGCGGGCCAGCCCCAGGTCGCCCACGGCGTCGAGCCCCGTGCCGAGGATCTTCGGCGCGACGGTGACGGCCAGGCGGTCGGCCAGGCGCTCGCGCAGCACGGCGGTGATCAGGCGCGCGCCCCCCTCCACCATCGCGGAGCCGACGCTGCGCGCCGCCAGCGCTTCGAGCAGCGCCGCGAGGTTCACCCGGCCCGTGGGCCCGGGCGGCAGCGGGAGGACGGCGGCGCCGAGGGCTCTGAGGTAGTCTACCCGCTCAGGAGGGGCGCCGGACAGGCAAGCGATCAGGGTGCCGCGGGCGGCGCCTGCGGCGAGCACAGCCGCGCTGTCAGGCGTGCGCAGGGCGCTGTCGACCACCACCCGCAGCGGGTCGCGCCCGGGGGCGAGCCGCACCGTGAGCCGCGGGTTGTCCTGGAGCACCGTGCCCACGCCGACGAGGACGGCGTCGTGGCTGGCGCGCAGGGCGTGGGCGAAGGCGAGCGACTCGGGGCCGCTGATCCATTGGGAGCTGCCGTCGCGGGCCGCGATCCGGCCGTCGAGGGTCTGGGCGAAGCTGACCGTGACGCTCGTGCGCATCGCCGCCTACCCGCGCCGGCGGACGATCTCCACGATCGACCCGTCCAGCACCGTGTCGGCCAGGCGCACGCCCGGCTTGGCCACGCGCACCTCGACCGCCTCCACCAGCGGCTGCTCGGCCAGCACGGCGGCCGCGATTCGCTCCGCCACCGCCTCCGTCAGCTTGAGCGGCGGCCCCTCCACGATCGCCCGGGCCAGGGCGTGGACCTGGCTGTAGTCCACGGTCAGGCTCAGGTCGTCGGCCTCGCCGGCCGCGCGCAGGCTGAGCTGAAGCGCGATGTCTACGACGAATCGCTGGCCGAGATTGTTCTCCTCGGGCCGCGTGCCGTGAAAGCCGAAGAACTGCATGCCGCGCAGCACGATCCTGTCGCCGTCCATCATCCGCCTGCCCTCGCAGCCGGGCTGGGGCCGCCCGGCTCGTCGCTCGTCGCCCGCTCGGCGGCCAGGCCGTACATTAGCGGGATGGCTGGCACGTCGTCCGGCGGGTACATGCGCCGCCCTTCCCCAGCCCGCATCCGCTCGAACGGCCGCTCGCCGTTGACATAACAATACTCGTGCAGCTCAACAAGCCGCAGCCCGGCGCCGGCGAGGGCGCTCACCACCTCGCCAAGCCCCCAGCGGAACAGGTGGCAGGGCTCGGGGTTGACAAAGCCGGCCACGCCGGGCGCATAGCCCGAGGGGCTCAGGCCGCCCGCGGCCGCGCCGACATAGTCGCCCACGCCCTCGAGGGAAAGCGGCGCGCCGCCGGCCGGGTAGGGTTGGGCGAGTCGCCAGCCAGGGTCGAACATATTCGATGTGGGGTGGAACTCGACCAGGGCGAAGCGCCCGCCCGGGGCCAGCAGGGCGGCCACGCCAGCCGCGAACGCCGGAAGGTCGTGGAGCCAGCAGATCGCGCCATAGCCGCAGTAGACCCGCTCGAAGCGCCGCCCGGCCGCCGTCGCGTCGGTCAGGAAGTCGTAGACGTCGGCGCGCACGAACTCGGCGGCGATCCCGCTCTCGGCGGCGAGGGCCGCGGCGCGCTCGATCGCCGCGTCGCTGATGTCCACGCCGGTGGCGCGGGCGCCGAGCGACGCCAGGCTCAGCGTGTCCTGCCCCGCGTTGCAGAGCAGATGGAGCAGCGAGCGCCCGCTCAGCTCGCCGAGCAGCCGGCGCTCCTCGGGAAAGACCGTCAGCCCGCCGGCGGCGAGAAAGGCCGCCTGCCCGGCCCGGTGGCTTTCGTGGGTCGGCACCACCGCATTCCACGAGCGCCGGTTCTGCTCACGTGCGCCGCGTTCGTCCAATCGGGTCATCGGCGTTCTGTCCACAGCCCACAGCCTTCAATAGTACTCCTCGTCCTCGCCCTCGTCCACGCCGAAGACGCGCATCCACTCCTCGACCTCGGCCCGCGAAAGGGGGCGGTCGTTGCGCTTCATGTTCAGGTTGGCCCGTGGCTGGTCGAGGGCCAGGAGGCGGCGGGCGAACTCCTGCGAGGAGACCACGGGGATGTTGCGGGCGCGGGCCTCGCCGGCCACCGCCCGGTCCGAGCTGACCACCACCCACTCTTCGCCGCGCCGCACCGCGCGGATGCGTCGGATCAGCTCCCGGTCGGCGTCGCCGGGGGCCTTGGCGAAGTGGGCCTCGACCCCGTAGCCGTTCAGGTTGAGCGGGTGGCCGTAGACGCCGCCGTCGAAGATCACGACAACCCGCCGGCCGCGCTTCTTGGTCGCGTAGCGGCGCAGCAGCATCACCAGCTTCGCCTCGTCGTCGGGGTCGGCGAGGCTGATGTCCGGGAGCTGGCCGATCAGGTTGTGGCCGTCGATGAGCACTGGCATAACCCCTGTATTGTACCACCCATATGCGGCCCGGCGCGGGCAGCTCGCGTCCTGACGCCGAGGAGCCCGTTGCCCCTGCAACAACCCCCGCCGGCGCGGCGTCGAATGGCCAGTGCGGCGGAGGCGCGGGCGCGCCCCGCCCCCACAACGATCAGATCCCGGCGCCGCCTGCGCGGCGCCGGCGGAGGAAGCGCATGCGCAGCGAGACAGAAACGGAGCGTCGCGACGCCGGCCCGGCCGCCGGCGAGGCGTGGCAGCTGACCGCCACCCCCGACGAGCCGTACTACCGGGGCCGCGGCGAGCAGCGCCGGCGCTGGGGCGCCATCCTGCTGCTGATCGGCGTGGTCTGGCTGGTCTTTGCGATCACCAGCCGCGGCTCGCTCTTCGGCGTCGGCCTGACGGAGCGCAGCGCCGACCTGCCTGCCCAAAGCTTCACCGCCGCCCGCGTGGTCGTCACCGGCGCCGGCGACGACATCACCCTTGTCGGCTGGGGCGAGGACGAAGTCCGCCTGGAGGCCACCCGCCACGGCTTCGGCTGGAACGGCTCCGCGGCGGAGGACGCCTTGGCGGGCGTCGAGGTGGTGACGAGCCAGCGCGGCGACACGCTCACGATCGAGGTGCGCCGGCCGCCCACCTTTGGCGGCTTTGTCGGCCGCTCGCCCCACGCCGACCTGCGGCTCAGCCTGCCCACCGGCGTCGTCGTCGAGGCCCAAACGGTCAGCGGCGAGATCGCGGCGGAGGGTTTGCGCGGCGACGCCACCCTGGGCACGGTCAGCGGCGAGATCGACACCGAGGGCACCGAGGGCGCCCTTTCGCTCAACACCACCAGCGGCGACGCCGAGGTGAGCGACCACCGCGGCCCCCTCGTCGCCAACAGCATCAGCGGCGACATCAGCGCCAGCGGCGATCTTGCTGACCCGCACGTGGAAACCGTCAGCGGCGATGTGCGCCTTGAGGGCGTGCGCGGCCGGGTGCAGATCGACACTATCTCCGGCGAGATCAGCGTCCGCGCCGCCCGCGATGCCGTGCTAAGCCTCGAAAGCACCAGCGGCGACATCGAGGTGGACGGGGGCCTCGCCGCCAGCGAGGAAAGCCGGATCAACAACATCTCCGGCGACGTCCGCCTCGCCCTGCCCGCCGGCGGCAACCTGCGCGTCGACGCCGGCACGATCAGCGGCGAGCTGCGCGCCGAGCTGGAGCTGCGCGACCTGATCGAGGAGCGCCGCCGCCTGCGCGGCCGGCTCGGCGATGGCGCCGCCAATCTCGTGATCATCACCACCTCCGGCGACGTCACCATCGCCGGCGAGTAGCGCGCCCGGGCGAAACGGCTCGTGTTCTATGCCCCTCCGGTATGCGCCTGCGGTATAATTGATGCCTCGGGGGCGGCGGCGCCCCCATCGCTCTGAGGTGCTGTATGCCGGCCCGCCGTCGCAGCCTGGCCCTTCTTGTCGCCCTGCTTGCGGTCGCCCTGATCGCCCCCGGCCCTACCCGGGCCCGCACCGCCCGCCAGCAGGGGCCGATGGGCGCCGTGGGCGACTATCTGTACCCCCACCTGCACAATCTGATCTGGGACCCGGCCGATCCCGCGCGCGTCTTCGCCACCTCGCCGATCGGCGGCTGGGTCAGCGCTGACGCCGGCCGCACCTGGGCCGCTCTGTCCCCCGACACCCCCAACCTGCACTACGGCCGCGCCCTGCTCGACCCGGCGGCGCGCACGCTGTACCTGTACCGCCGGGGCGACCCCGGCCTCCACCGCTCGGCCGACTTCGGCGCCACCTGGCCCGTCGTGAGCGACGCGATGTTCTACCAGGTCGCCCTGGCGCCCGGCCGCCCCGGCGCCCTCTACGCGCTCCACGGCGACTGGCGCCTGCGCCGCTCCGACGACGGCGGGGCCACCTGGCGCGACCTTGCCCAGCCCGCCGATCCTCCCGGCGAGTCGGTCTTCGCCGTCGCCCCCGACGGCGCCCTTTGGTCGATCGCTGCCGGCCGGCTGCGCCTTTCCCGCGACGGCGGCCAGAGCTGGGCCGAGCGCGGGGCCTGGCCCGCCGGCGCCCGCCCGCGCGAGCTGCTCGCCGCCTCCGACGGCGCCCTTGTCGCCACGGTCGCCAGCGACGACGTGCCGAGCGTGTCGGCCAAAGCCTTGCTCCGCTCCGCCGACGGCGGCGCAACCTGGGTCGCCGCGCCCCTGCCCGCCGCACGGCTCGCCGTCGTCGCCACGGGCCCGGACGGCGTGCTCTGGGCCGGCAGCGACGATGGCCGGGTCTGGCGCCTGGCCGACCCGGCGCGCTGGGCCGCGCCCGGCGGCTGGGCTGAGCTGCCCATCCAGCTCGCCCGGCCGGTCACCCTGCGCGACGACATCCCCTACACCCCGGCGATCACCGACATCAGCCCCGGCCCCGGCGGCGCCGTCCTGATCGGTACCATCCACGGCATCTACCGCGCCGCCACGCCCGCCGGCCCGGCCCTGCTGCGCGCCCGCGGCCTCGTGCCCACCGCCGCCTTCCCCACCGACGCCGTCGCGCCGGGGGGCGAGGGGCTTTATATCGCCGCCACCGGCCACTATGTGCGCGAGCCCTTTCTCGGGGCCTGGCTGCGCTTCGGCGGCGTGGTCGGCCTCGGCCTGCCCCGCAGCGAGCCGTTTCTGGAGCGCAACCTCGACAGCGGGCTGGATGAGCTGGTGCAGTACTTCGAGCGCGGCCGCCTCGGCATGCCCCCCGGCCAGCCGGCGCGGCTCAGCCTGAGCCGCCTCGGCGCGGCCCTGCTCGCCGAGGCCGGCCCGGGCCCCGCGCCCGCCGCGCCCCAGCCCGGCTGCCGCTTCTTCCCCGAGACGGGCCACAGCCTGTGCGGCGCGGCCCTGGCCCTCTGGGAGCGCAGCGGCGGCCTCGCCTTCCTCGGCTACCCCCTCGCCGACGCCGTCCCCACCCCGGCCGGCGCCGCCCAGTGGTTCGAGCGCGGCCGCGTCGAAACCTCCCCCGCCGGCGCCTTTCTCTGCCTCGTCGGCAGCGAGGAGCTCCAGGCGCGGGGCTGGCTCCCATAAAGGCTATGCGCATCCTGCTCACCGGCGGCACCGGCTTTCTCGGCCGCCACACCGCCCAGCTCCTCCTCGGCCAGGGCCATGCCGTCCGCCTCATGGGGCGCGACTTCGCGGCCTGCGCCGGGCTGGCGGCGGCCGGGGCCGAGCCCTTCCCGGCCGACCTGCGCGACCCCGCGGCCGTCGACGCTGCCTGCGCCGGGGTCGACGCCGTCGTCCACGCCGGCGCGCTCTCCGCGCCCTGGGGCCCCGCCGCCGACTTCCACGCCGTCAACGTCGCCGGCACGGCCGCCCTGCTCGCGGCCTGCCGCCGCCACGGGGTGGCCCGGCTCGTCCATATCTCCTCCCCCGCCGTGATCTTCGACGGCGGCGACGTGCGAGGGGCCACCGAGGCGGCGCCCTACCCCCGCCGCCTCAGCTCGGCCTACGCGCGCAGCAAGCGCCGGGCCGAGCTGCTCGTGCGCGCCGCCGGCCTCCCCGCCGTCATTCTGCGCCCCAAGGCGATCTTCGGCCCCGGCGACACCGCCCTGCTCCCGCGGGTGATCGCCGCCGCCCGCCGCGGCCGGCTCCCCCAGATCGGCGACGGGCGCAACCTCGTCGACCTGACCTATGTCGAGAACGTGGCCCACGCCATCGGCCTGGCCCTCGCCAGCCCCGCCGCCGCCGGCCGCACCTACCACATCACCAACGGCGAGCACGTGCCATTGTGGGCGCTCATCCGCGACGTCCTGGCCCGCCTCGGCCTCCGCTCCCGCCTGCCCGCTGTCTCGCTCGCGGCTATGCTCGCCCTCGCCACGGCCCTGGAGGCCGCCGCGCGCGTCACCCGCCGCGAGCCGCCGCTGACCCGCTACACCGTCGGCGTCCTCGCCCGCACCCAGACCTATGACATCGCCGCCGCCCGCCGCGACCTCGGCTACGCGCCGCTCGTCAGCGTCGCCGATGGCGTCGAGCGCACGGTCGCCGCGCTCTCACCCCTATGCTCACCCTGAGGCTGTTCACCACCGGCCACTGCGTCGTCCCCGAAAGCCACGTCCTGCGCGGCGCCCCGCGCAGGCCCATGGCCTGCCACGCCCTGGTCGGCCTGATCGGCCACCCCTCGCAGGGGTGGACGCTGTGGGACGCCGGCTACGCCGCCCGCATGCTCGATGCCACCGCGGCCTGGCCCTTCCGGCTCTACCGCCTGGCCACCCCGCTGCGCCTGCGCCCCGAGCTGGAGGCCGCCCGCCGCCTCCCCGCCCTCGGCGTCCGCCCCGGCGAGGTCCGCCGCGTGGTCGTGTCCCACTTCCACGCCGACCACGTCGCCGGCCTGCGCGACTTCCCGCGCGCCGAGATCGTCGCCAGCGCCGCCGCCCTCGCCAGCGTCCGCGGCGCTCGCGGCCTCGCCGCCCTGAGCCGCGGCTACCTGCCGGCCCTCCTCCCCGACGACCTCGCCGCCCGCGCCCGGCCCCTGCCCCCGTTCGCCGGCCCGCCGCTGCCCCACCTCGGCCCCACCCACGACCTGTTCGGCGACGGCTCGCTGCTCCTCGTCGCCCTCCCCGGCCACGCCCGCGGCCAGGTCGGCGCGCTCCTCCAGACGACGGCCGGCCCCGTGCTGCTCGCCGCCGACGGCGCCTGGACCAGCCGCTCCATCCGTGAGCGCCGCCCGCCCTCCCGCCTGACCCACCTGTTTGTCGATGACCCGCGGGCCATGCGCGCCACCATCGCTGCCCTCCACGCCTTCGCCGCCGCCCGGCCCGACGTCCGCGTCGTGCCGACCCACTGCCCCGAGGTGTACGCCAGCCTGCCGCCGGCCGGCCAGGACGACGGCCCAGGGCCGCCAGGCGCGGGCGAATGGTAGCCCAGGGCTACGTTAAGGTCGCTGACGCGGGGTTCGCCGTGGGCGTACACGCCTCGGCTCGTGCCGCCAAGGCCGCCTGCGCGGCCTGCCCAAGCCGGCGCAGGCCGGCTTCGTACGAGGAGCCGAGCGCTTCAGCGCGACGGCGGGCGATCGGCACGGACCTTGACGTAGCCCTACTGGTAGCCGCCCGGGCTCGCCCGCGCGCCGATCGTGCGCTACCATGAGGCCATTATGCTGCCAGTGAAGATAGCCGGTTTGGGCGCCTACCTCCCCGAGCGCGCCGTCACGAGCGCGGAGCTGGAGCGCGAGCTCGGCCTCGCCCCGGGCTGGATCCTGCGCGCCACGGGGGTGGCCGAGCGCCGCTACGCCGCGGGCGAGACGGCCTCCGGCATGGCCGCGGCCGCCGGCCGGCGCGCCCTGGCTGCGGCGGGCATGGGGCCCGCTGACCTCGACCTGATCGTCGCCGCCTCCAGCGCGCCGCAGCAGGCCATCCCCTGCACCGCCGCCCTGGTCCAGCGCGTTCTCGGCGCACCCGACGGGGCGAGCGCCTGCTTCGACGTCAACGCCACCTGCCTCAGCTTTCTCACCGGGCTCCAGACGGCCGCCCACCTGGTGGCCGCGGGCTCCTACCGCGCCGCCCTTATCGTCAGCAGCGAGATCACGGCCCACTCGCGCAACCCCCGTGAGCCCGAAAGCGCCGTGCTTTTCGGCGACGCCGCGGCCGCCGCCGTCCTCACCCGCACGCCGGAGGGCGAGGCCAGCGCGGTGGTCTGGGAGCAGTTCGCCACCTTCAGCAGCGCCGCCGAGCTCACGGTGCTGCGCGGCGGCGGCACCCTGCACCACCCGAACGACCCGGCCACCACCCCGGAGCTGAACATGTTCCACATGGACGGCCCCGGCGTCTTCCGCCGCGCCGCCCGCCTGAGCGGCCCCTTCCTCGACCGCTTCTTCGCCCGCTGCGGCTGGGAGCGCGCCGAGGTCGACGCCGTCGTGCCCCACCAGGCTAGCGGCCACGCCCTCCAGCACCTGTCCGCCCGCCTCGGCTTCCGCCCCGACCAGATCGTGAGCAACCTGCGCGAGCGCGGCAACTGTGTCGCCGCCTCCGTCCCCCTCGCCCTCGCCGAGGCCGCCGCCGCAGGGCGCATCCGCCGCGGCCAGCGCGTCGCCCTCCTTGGCACCGGCGCCGGCCTCACCCTCGGCGCCGTCGGCCTGATCTACTAGCCACTTCCTACCCGCATGGGTGGGCCCCGACTGTCCCCCCTGCGGTCGCCCACCGCCGGGGGTGCGGTATACTTCCGGTGAGCAGACGGGCAGGCGGGGGCACACAGATGAGCGAGAGGCCGCGCATCCTGGGCGTCGCTGGCGACAGCGCCGCCGGCAAGACGACTCTGGTCGACGGCGTCGCCGTCGCCCTGGGGGTCGGCCGCGCCGCCGCGCTGCGCCTCGACGACTACCACCGCTACACCCGCGCCGAGCGGGCCGCCCGCGGCCTCACCGCCCTCCACCCCGACGCCAACGACCTCGACCGCACGGAGGCGCACCTGCGCGCCCTCGCCGCCGGCCAGCCCGTGGTCAAGCCCGTCTATAACCACGCGGTCGGCGCCTTCGCCAACCCCGAGCCCGTCGCCCCGGCGCCCTTCGTGCTGGCCGAGGGGCTGCTCGCCTTCGCCACACCCGCCCTACGCGACCGCTACGACCTCAAGCTGTTCCTCGACCCCGACGACGACCTGCGCGCCGCCTGGAAGGTCGACCGCGACTGTGTGAGCCGCGGCTACACCCCCGAGCAGGTCCGCGCCGAGATCGCCCGCCGCCGCCCGGACGTCGCCGAGTTCATCCGCCCCCAGCGCGCCTGGGCCGATGTGGTCGTCGCCTTCGCCCCCGCCCCCGACGGCGGCCCGCCGGGCGCCCGGCTCATCCTGCGCGCCCCGCCCGCCGCCCTCGACGAGCTGGTCGCCCACCAGGGGGCCGGCCCGCCCGCCCTGCGCTTGCGCGTCGGCCGCGACGACGGCCGCCTCACCGAGATCCTCGAAGTCGATGGCCGGATCAGCCCCGCCCAGGCCGCCGCCGCCGCCGCCCCGATCTACGCCCGCCGCCCCGCCCTCGCCCCCCTGGCCCGCCTCGGCGCCCACCGCGCCGCCGGCGCGCCCGGCCATAGCCTCGCCCTCGCCGTTGTCCAGCTCCTCATCGCCGACATGCTCCTCGCCGTCGCGTACGCCCGGGCCTGAACAGGCTCCCCCGCGCCCGATGTGCTGCTATAATGCCGCGGTATCCGCCGAACGAAAGGAGCGCGACGTGGCCGCTAAGCAGTGGAGCAGCCCCCCCGCGATGCAGATCGACCCCAAGAAGTCCTACACCGTCACCATGGAGACGACCAAGGGCTCGATCACGATCAAGCTCGCCCCTGAGCACGCCCCCAAGACGGTGAACAACTTCGTCTTTCTCATCCGCGAGGGCTTCTACGACGGCGTCGTCTTCCACCGCGTGATCAAAAGCCCGCCCTTCGTCATCCAGGGCGGCGACCCGACCGGCTCCGGCCGCGGCGGCCCCGGCTACCGCTTCGCCGACGAGACGTACGGCAACCCGCTCAAGCACGAGGCGGGCGTGCTCTCCATGGCCAACGCCGGCCCCAACACCAACGGCAGCCAGTTCTTCATTGTCCTCGCCCCCCAGGCCCACCTCGACGGCAAGCACACCGTCTTTGGCCGCGTCACCGGCGGCATGGACGTCGTCAAGGCCATCGAGGAGGGCGACAAGATGACCACCGTCACCGTCGCCGAAGAGTAGGCCCTTTGTTGGATCGCAAAGCCCGCGGCGGGCGCGGCCACCCCCCGCGCCCGCCACATCGCTTGAACCGCCCGCCGCGCCACGGCTGCCCGCCGGCGGCGTACCAGCCCCGCCAGGCTACGGCGCCCCGCACACCTGCCCCCTGTCCCCCCCTCCCCCTTTCCCCCCTCCCCCTCTCCCCCGCAATCCTGTGCATTCGCTGAACATTCGTTGTGTTGCGCGATCCTCCATTGACGGGGCGGTTTCAGCTCCTATAATGTGTTCTTAACAAACCCCATAACCTTTCCAACTCCCACGCCCATCGCCTGGGCGGCCTCGTCTCATTCGTCAAGGAGGACAGCCATGAGAGCGTACGGCCCGGAAAGGATCCACAACATCGGCTTATTCGGTCACCTCGGCAGCGGGAAGACAACGCTGGCCGAGGCGATGCTGATGACCGCCCACGCCATCCCGCGGATGGGGCGCGTCGAGGATGGGTCCACCGCAAGCGACCACGACCCCGACGAGCACCGCCGCGGGATGTCTGTTTCGCTCTCCGTCCTCCCCCTCGAGTGGCACGACGACAAGATCAACCTGGTCGACACCCCCGGCTTCGCCGACTTCGCCGGCGACGTCGCCGCCGCGATGCGCGTCATCGACGGCGCCGTGATCGTGCTCGACGCCTCGGCCGGCGTCGAGGTGGGCACCGAGCTGGTCTGGGAGCAGGCCGTCCAGCACCGCGTGCCGCGCGTCCTCTTCGTCAACAAGCTCGACCGCGACAACGCCAACTTCTACCGCACGATCGAGGACGCCCGCGCGCGCCTCGACGCCGCGGTCATCCCCATGCAAATTCCCATCGGCGCCGGCAAGGAGTTCAAGGGCATCATCTCCCTGCGCCAGCAGCGCGCCTGGATGGTCTCCGATAAGCACGACGGCGGCTTCGTTGAGGCCGACGTCCCCGCCGAGCTCAACGACGTCATGCACGAGTGGCGCACCGCCCTGATCGACAAGATCGCCGCCACCAACGACGACCTGATCGAGCGCTACCTGGAGGGCGGCGAGGACGCCCTGACCCGCGAGGAGCTGCTCGTCGGCCTGCGCGCCGGCATCGCCGACGGCTCGATCGTCCCCGTCTTCCTCGGCTCCGCCCTTGAGGTCGCCGGCATCCAGCAGCTGCTCAACGGCATTGTCGACTCGATCCCCTCGGCCGCCCGCAAGCCCGTCCTCGCCAGGGAGCTCGCCTCCGGCCAGGAGCTCACCCTCCGCCCCGAGGCCGGCCAGCCCTTGTCGGCCCTGGTCTTTAAGACCACGGCCGACACCTACGGCAAGAACAGCTTTGTCCGCGTCTTCAGCGGCGAGCTGCGCGCCAACGCCAGCGCCTTCAACGCCCGCAGCGGCAAGGAGGAGCGCATCGGCCACGTCTACGCCGTCCGCGGCAGGGAGCTGTCCGATCTCGAGGCCGTTGGCCCCGGCGACATCTGCCTCGTCACCAAGCTCGCCGACACCACCACCAACGACACCCTCTGCGCCGCCGGCCGCCACCTCACCCTCGACGGCTGCCAGTTCCCGGCCACGGCCTTTATCGCCACCGTCAAGCCCCACTCCCGCGCCGACCTCGACAAGCTTGGCGGCGCCCTCGCCCGCATGATCGAGGAGGACCCGACCCTCGCCACCTCCCGCGACCCCCAGACGGGCGAAACTCTGCTCGCCGGCCTCGGCGAAAGCCACCTCCAGATCGTCGCCGAGCGCATGAAGCGCAAGTGGGACGTCAGCATCGACATCGAGCTGCCCCGCGTCCCCTACCGCGAGGCCATCCGCGCGAAGGCCGAGGCCCAGTACCGCCACAAGAAGCAGACGGGCGGCGCCGGCCAGTTCGCCGATGTGTCGCTGCGCGTCGAGCCCCTCGACCCCGACCCGAGCCGCGAGGACCCGCTCGAGTTCGTCAACGCGGTCGTCGGCGGCGTGATCTCGCGCGGCTTCATGCCCGCGATCGAGAAGGGTGTCCGCGAGGCCATGGCCGAGGGCCTGCTCGCCGGCGCCCCCTTGATGGACATCCGCGTCTCGGTCTTCGACGGCAAAGAGCACCCCGTCGACAGCAAGGAGATCGCCTTCAAGACGGCCGGCCGCGAGGCCTTCAAGCTCGCCGCCGCGAAGGCCCGCCCCGCCCTGCTCGAGCCCATGTACCAGCTCGAAATCGTCGTCCCCGACCAGTTCGCCGGCGACATCATGAGCGACATGTCAACCCGCCGCGGCCGCGTTCAGGGCATGCTGCCCAGCGGCACCGGCCGCACCACCATCACCGCCATCGCGCCCCTCGCCGAGATCCAGCGCTACGCCACCGATCTGCGCGCCATGACCCAGGCCCGCGGCCGCTTCGCGATGACCTTCTCCCACTACGAGGACGTGCCGGCCCACCTCGTCGACGGGGTGATCGCCCAGCAGAAGAAAGAGGCCGAGGCCCACGCCCATTAGCCTGTTGCGAACGCGCGAGCCGGGCCACCTTCAGAACAAGGTGGCCCGGTTTGTTTATGCTTCCGCACGGCAGGTTCAAAACCCAAGCGCCCCCCTTGATAACTAATTCCGTCCAACCGTTCATCCATTCGTAATTGCCGTTTGTTATTATCAACCTCGATCCGTCGTCACGCGCTCTTCCTGCTTTCATCCCTGCCAACGCTTGCCGGCGCCTTTCCCGCGCTCGGCCGGCCCTGCCGCCCCAGGCCGCCCTGAGTTTGCCCGCCGCCCGCCGCCCAGCGGGCCGCGGATGTGCTTTGGCACGGACCTGGAGCTGCTATGAACGTTGCCGACCTTGAGCTCGGCCTGCATCGCCGTGGCGAGGGCCACTACGCCGTCGAGCTGCGCTACGTCCAGCCCGGCAGCGACGCCGATATTCGCCTGTCGGGCGAGGAGATCCTCGCCGCCCTCGACCTGGCCCAGCTGCGCGACCTCCAGCTCGACCCGGCCGCCTACGGCCAGGCCCTGTCTGCCCAGCTCTTCGCCGCCCCCGCCCTGCGCAGCGCCTTCGCCCAGGCCCGCGCCAGCGCCGCCAGCCTCGACGCGCCCCTCCGTGTGCGCCTGTTCATCGGCCCGAGCGCCCCCGAGCTCCACAGCCTGCGCTGGGAAACCCTGCGCGACCCCGAGGCCGACGAGCTGCTGCTCACCGACGAGCGGCTTCTGTTCTCGCGCTACCTCGCCGCCGGCGACTGGCGCCCGGTGTCCCTGCGCCCGAAGGCCGAACTGCGCGCCCTCGCCGCGATCGCCGGCCCCGCCAACCTCGCCCGCTACGGCCTGGCCCCCGTCGACGTCCCCGCCGAGCTGGAGCGCGCCGAGGCCGGCCTCGGCGCCGTCCCGCTTTCCGCCCTGGCCGCGCCCGGCGCCGCCACCCTTGAGCGGATCGTCGAGGCCCTGCGCGACGGCCCCGACATCCTCTACCTCGTCGCCCACGGCGCCGTCGTCGATGGCGAGCCCTGGCTCTGGCTGGAGGACGAGGACGGCAACGTGGCCCGCACCTCCGGCGGCGAGCTGGCCCGCCGCATCCGCGAGCTGGAGCGCCGCCCGCGCCTCGCCGTCCTCGTCTCCTGCCAGAGCGCCGGCGACGGCTCCGGCGGCTCCGGGGGCGCCCTCGCCGGCCTCGGGCCGCGCCTGGCCGAGGCCGGCATCCCCGCTGTCGTCGCCATGCAGGGCCACATCTCCATGGAGTCGATGGCCGCCTTCATGCCCGTCTTCTTCAAGGAGCTCCAGCGCGACGGCCGGATCGACCGCGCCCTCGCCGTCGCCCGCGGCGCCATCCGTGCCAACGACGATAGCTGGATGCCCGCCCTGTTCATGCGCCTGCGCGGCGGCCAGATCTGGTACGTGCCCGGCTTTGGCGACGAGCGCGACAGCTTCGAGAAGTGGCCCGCGATCGTGCGCTCCGTCAAGCGCGGTCAGTGCACCCCCATCCTCGGGCCCAACCTCGCCGCCTCCGTGCTCGGCCCGGTGGACGAGATCGCCCGCAACTGGGCCGAGCGCTACAACTTCCCCCTCGCCCCCCACGAGCGCGATGAGCTCAGCCAGGTCGCCCAGTACCTCGCGATCAACCAGGACCACCAGTTCCCCCGCGACGAGCTGGTCGACTACCTGCGCGACACCCTGCTCGCCCGCTTCGGCGAGGGGATCGCCGCCGACAGCGAGGACGGCCATATCTACGACCTGCTCGCCGCCGCCGGTGCCCTCCAGCGCGAGCGCACCCCCGCCGACCCGCACGCCGTGCTCGCCGCCCAGCCCATCCCCGTCTTTGTCACCGCCGGCCAGCACAACCTGCTCTCCGAGGCCCTGCGCGCCGCCGGCAAGGACCCGATGGTCGAGTTCTGCCGCTGGAACGAGGACGTCGCCGACCTGCCCTCGATCTACGACGACGAGCCCGACTACCAGCCCTCCGCCGAGCGCCCGCTCGTCTTCCACCTGTTCGGCATCCTCGACGAGGCCGACTCGCTCGTGCTCACCGAGGACGATTATTACGACTTTCTCATCCGCGTTTCCCGCGACGTCGAGCTCATCCCGCTCGCCGTCCGCGAGGCCCTGGCCGACACCGCCCTGCTGTTCCTCGGCTTTCGCCTGGAGGACCGGGCCTTCCGCGTGCTCTACCGCAGCCTGATGCAGCAGGAGGGCCGCGGCCGCCGCCGCAAGTACGCCCATATCGCCGGCCAGGTCATGCCCGACGAGGAGCGCTTCCTGCTCCCCGAGCGGGCCCAGCGCTTCCTCGAAGGCTACTTCGGCAACGCCGACATCAGCATCTTCTGGGGCAGCGTCGACGACTTCGCCCGCGAGCTCCAAACCCAGATCCTCGCCGACGCCGCCTCCGCCAAGCCCGCCCCCGACCGGGCCGCCGTGCGCCGCCGCTGAAATCGAGTATCGAGCAATGATCGACACCACCGCGCGCGTCAACCCCTTCCGTGGCCCGCGCTCTTTCCAGACCGGCGACACGCTCTACGGCCGCGACCACGAGGCCCGCGCCCTGCTCGCCACCCTGATCGCCGAGCGGATCGTCCTGCTCCACTCGCCCTCCGGCGCCGGCAAGACCTCGCTCGTCCAGGCCGCCCTCGTGCCCATGCTGGAGGACCGCGAGTTCGCCGTGCTCCCGGTGGTCCGCGTCGGTACCGCCCCCGAGGCGGGCTTCGCGGGCAACCGCTACCTGCGCTCGACCCTGCTCTCGCTTGAGGAGGGGCTTCCCCGCGAGATCCACCTCCCCGCCGCCGAGCTCGACGGGCTGAGCCTCGCCAGCTACCTGGCCGCGCGCGTCCGCGACGACGCCGACCCGGTGCTGATCTTCGACCAGTTCGAGGAGGTGCTCACCCGCGACCCGACCGACATCGCGGCCAAGCACGCCTTTTTCGAGCAGCTCGGCGCGGCCCTGCGCGAGCGGCGCTACCGCGCCCTGTTCAGCATGCGCGAGGACTATGTCGCCGCCCTTGAGCCGTACCTGCGCCATCTCCCAACCCGCCTGAGCGTCCACTTCCGGCTCGACCTGCTCGGCGTCGAGGGCGCCCGCCAGGCCCTCGCCGAGCCGCCCCGCGCGGCCGGCGTTATTTTCCCCGACGCGCTCGTGTCCCGCCTGATCGACGACCTGCGCGTGGTCAACGTCCAGCAGGCCGACGGCGCGATCGTCCAGCAGCTCGGCCCCAGCGTCGAGCCCGTCCAGCTTCAGGTGCTCGGCTTGCGCCTGTGGCAGCGCCTCGGCCCCGACGCCGACACGATCGGTGCCGACGACCTGGCCGCTGTCGGCGATGTGAACAGCGCCCTCGGCGACTACTACGCCGAGCAGGTGGCCGCCGTCGCCGCGGCCGGGGGAAACGAGCGCGCCGTGCGCGCCTGGTTCGACCGCGAGCTGATCACGCCCCAGGGCGTGCGCGGCCAGGTGCTCCAGGGCGCGAAGGAAAGCGCCGGCCTCGACAACCGCGCCATCCGGGCCCTGATCGACGCCTACCTCGTGCGCGCCGAGCCCCGCCGCGGCGCCACCTGGTTCGAGCTGGCCCACGACCGCCTGATCGCCCCCATCCGGGCCAGCAACATCGCCTGGGAGGCGGCCAACCTCAGCCCGCTCCAGCGCCAGGCCGAGCTGTGGGAGCGCCAGAACCGGCCGGCCGACCTGCTCCCGCGCGACAACGCCCTGCGCGAGGCCGAAGCCTGGGCCGCCGCCAACGCCGCCGCGCTCACCGAGACGGAGCGGGCCTTTCTGCGCCTCGCCCAGGAGGCCCGCGCCACCCGTGAGCGCGAGCAGCGCCAGGCCCGCCGCCTGCGCGCCCTCGGCGTTGGCGCCGGCCTGCTCCTGCTCGCCGTCCTCGCGGCGGGCGGGATCGCCTACTGGAACCAGCAGCGCGCCGAGCGCGAGGCCCGCGTCGCCCGCGCCCGCGCCCTCGCCGCCGCCGCCGTCGACAGCCTGCGCGCCGACCCCGCCCGCAGCCTGCTGCTCGCCCGCGCCGCCGCCGACGCCACCCGCCGCGCCGGCGACCCTGTCACCGCCGAGGCCCGCTCCGCTCTCACCCAGGCCGTCCAGGACAGCCGCGCCCGCCGCGTGATCGTCGCCAACCCGCCCGAGGCCGAGCGCCGTGGCCTCCCCTCCGTGGCCTACAGCCCCGACGGCGCCGCGCTCGCCGCCACGACCAGGCGCGGCGAGCTGCGCTTCTGGGACGCCGCCACCGGCGAGGAGCGCCCGCCCCTGCAAAGCGGCGCCGAGCGCCTCGTCGGCCTCGCCTACAGCCCCGACGGAACCCGCGTCGCCGCGACGGGGGCCAGCGCCGCCGGCGATGAGGACAGCCAGGTCTTCGTCTGGGACGCGGCCACCGGCGCGCTCCAGCTCACGCTTGAGGGCCACACGGCCGACGTTTACTCGGTCGCCTTCAGCCCCGACGGCACGACGGTCGCCACCGCCAGTGCCGACGGCACCGCCCGAATCTGGGACGCGGCCGACGGCGCCGAACTCCATACGCTGGAAGGGCACGAGGACGAGATTTACGCCGTCGCGTTCAGCCCGGACGGCTCCAGGGCCGCCACGGCCGGCGCCGACGGCACCGCCCGGATCTGGGACGCCACCAGCGGTGCCGAGGAGCGCTCGCTCGACCACGCTCCGGCTCAGGTTCGCTTCGCCCTCTTCACTCCCGACGGCGACCAGTTAATCACCGCGGCCGATGACGGCGCGATCCGGATCTGGTCGCTCGACGACGGCGCGCTGCTCAACATCCTGCGCGGGCACACCGGCTCGATCGAGGCCATGGCCCTCAGCCCCGACGGCCTGACCCTCGCCTCGGCCGGCTCGGACAACACCGCGCGGGTCTGGAACCTCGTGGGCGGGCGGCCGATCCTGACCCTCGCCGGCCACTTCGACATCCTGCTCGGCGTCGCCTTCAGCCCCGCCGGCCGCACTCTCGCCACTAGCAGCCAGGACGGCACGCTGCGCCTGTGGAGCCTCGCCCTGGCCCCGGCCGACGGGGCCATCCACGCCGCCTACAGCCCTGATGGGGCCAGTATTGCCTCGGCGGGCGCCGATGGGGTTTCCGTGTGGGACGCCGCGACCGGCGCTCTGCGCTTCTCCGTGCTCGCCGTCGACCCGCCAGCCGCCGCCGTCCGCTTCAGCCCCGATAGCGCCTTGCTCGCCGCCGCCGACGTCGGCCCTATGGTGCGCCTCGTCGACGCGGCCACCGGCGAGGAGCGCGCCGCCATGGAGGATAGCCCTAATGGCGTCAACGCGCTCCGCTTCAGCCCCGACGGCAGCCTGCTCGCTACCGCCGGCTATGACGGCACAGTGCGCGTGTGGGACCTCGCGGCCGAGGCGGTGCGCTACGAGCTACCGCTGGGCGAGGAGGGCGCGTACCTTTACAGCCTGGCCTTCTCGCCCGACGGCGCGTTTCTCGCCGCCGGCAACGAGCTCGGAACGGTCGGCATCTGGGATGTCGCCAGCGGCCAGCAGGTTCGCGAGCTCGTCGCAACCAGGGGGCAGCCTGTGTTCAGCCTGGACTACGCGCCGGACGGCGGCATCCTCGTCGCCGCCGACGCCGAGGGCGCGATCGTCGTCTGGGATGGCTCCGGCGCCGAGGTGCGCCGCATCCTCGCCCGCGCCGGCGTCAATGACATCGCCTTCAGCCCCGACGGCCGCCTGCTCGCCGCGGGCGGGAGCGACCAGGCCGTGACGCTCTGGGACGTGGCGACCTGGACCGAGCAGACCCGCCTGCCCCAGCTCGCCGAGGTCAACAGCGTCAGCTTCCGCCCCGACGGCGCCTGGTTGGCCACCGCCGGCTTCGACGGGGTGGTGCGGACCGTGCCGCTCAGCCTTGACGACCTGCTGCGCCTCGCCGCCGAGCGCACCGTTCGCCCGCCAACCCCCGCCGAGTGCGCCGTGTACAACCTCGGCGGCCTGGCCGAGGGCTGCGGCCTGTAGGGCGGCCCCAATGAGAAGCGTTGTGAAGAGCAAACACCATTTGACAATGCCCCAATTAAAGGATCCGATCATGACTCGTCGTCGCCTCGCCCTAGCCTTGCTCGCTCTTATCATGCTGGCAGCCGCGCTGCCCGCGCGCTCGCTGCCGTCCGCGCTGGCGCCCCTGGGCGCTCCGCCGGCGGCCGCGCAAAGCAACAGCTCGCTGCTGAGCCCCTACGGGGCCTGGTTCTCCAACGAGAGCAACTACAACCGCAGCCCCGCCTGGGCCGACTACGACAACGACGGCGACCTCGACCTCGCCGTCGGCCTCCACGGCGACGGCGCCCGCGGCGCTGGCGCGGTGAAGATCTTTCCGAACAGCGGCCGCACCCTTGTGGCCGAGCGTGCGACCACCATCGGCACCGGCTCCGGGCTCGACGTCACCGAGCTCGCCTGGGGCGACTACGATAACGACGGCTGGCTCGACGTCGCGGTCGCCAACGAAAGCGGCCCGAGCCGGGTCTACCGCAACCAGAACGGGCGCATCCGCTCCGACAACCCCGTCTCCCTCGCGGGGATCACCAGCGCCCTTGCGCTCGCCTGGGGCGATATGAACGGCGACAGCCGGCTCGACCTCGCGGTCGGCGGCTGCTACGCGGGCCGCGTCTATCTCAATAGCGCCACCGGCTTCTCCGACGCCACGGTTGATATATTCGGGCGCGCCCCCTCGGGCGCCAGCTGCATCAGCACCCTGGCCTGGGGCGATATGGACGGCGACGGCAAGCTCGACCTCGCCGTCGGCTACGGCGAAAACGGCCGCACCTTCAACAACAGCGCGACCGGCGCCCTCCAGGTCCTCGTCAATAACGACGGCAGCTCCTGGAAGCCCGCCGCGGTGGGGATTGTTGAAACAGGCGGCTCCGCTGGTGGCCCCACCCCGCCCCGCGTGGTCGACCTCGCCTGGGGCGATATGGACGGTAACGGCCGGCTCGACCTCGCCGTCGTCAGCGAGAACTGGCCGGACACTGACATTTCCGCGGCTCCCTACATCTACCTCCGCGTGTACCGCAATGCCGCCGGCAGCCTGTCCGCCGGCGACGTGGAACAGCTTGTCTCCGCCGATCGGGCCTTCGGCGTGGCCTGGACCGACGTGGACGGCGACGGCGACCTCGACCTGGCCGCCAGCGGGCGGCCCTCCGTCGGCGTGTACCTCAACCAGGGCAGCACCGTGAACGGCCGCACCCTGGAGCCTGAGGCTTCGTGGGTGTCCGACACCGTGACCGACGCCCGCGAGATCGCCTGGGGCGACATGGACGGCGATGGCCGGCTCGACCTCGCCCTTTCCCAGGCCTACGGCAACGTCATCGTCTTCCGCAACCGCACGGTGGGGATGCAGGCCGGCGACCCGGCCTGGCGCTCGACGGAGCCAGAAACAACGACCAGCGTGGCCTGGGGCGACATGGACAACGACGGCGACCTCGACCTCGCCCTCGGCAACGATGGCTACGATCAGGTGTACCGCAACGACGCCGGAGCGCTTGTCTTAAGCTGGATAGGCACTAATTTCGACAATACCACCAGTGTCGCCTGGGGCGATATGAACGGCGATGGCAGGCTCGACCTCGCCCTCGGCAACGATTCTCAGCCGAGCTGGGTCTACCTCAACACGGGCGCCACCCTCGCCGCTACCCCCGCCTGGTCGTCGCCAAACATGCGCGATAAAACGCGCAGCGTGGCCTGGGGCGACGTGGACGGCGACGGCGACCTCGACCTTGCCGTCGGCAGCGATGGCCCGAGCCGGGTTTACCTCAACACCGGCACGACCCTCAGCGCTGCCAACTCCTGGTCGTCCGAGGCGGCCGACACGCGCAGCGTGGCCTGGGGCGACGTGGACAACGACGGCGACCTCGACCTCGTGTTCGGCAACGATCGGCAGAGCGCCCTTTACCGGAACAGCGGCGGCGCGCTTGCCCTCGACCTGACCTGGCAGCAGGCCCCGCGCGACTCGATCCAGGCCGTCGGCCTCGCCGATGTCGATGGCGATGGCGACCTCGACCTGGCCGTGGCGAGCTGGGGCGTCTCCACCAAGCTTTATCTGAACACCAACGGCGTCTTCGCCAGCCAGCCCGCCTGGGAGTCCGGCGACAGCTTGGTGGCCCGCAGCCTGGCCTGGGGCGACGCCGATGGCGACGGCGACCCGGACCTGGCGGTCAGCAACTGGTACGGCCCGAGCCGGGTCTACCTGAACGAGAATGGCAGGCTCCAAAGCGCCGCCGAGGGCTTCTGGTCCAGCGGCGCCGACTCAGTGGGCGCCCGCAGCGTGGCCTGGGGCGACCTGAACGGCGACGGCCAGCTCGACCTGGCCATCGGCCGCGACAAGCCCTTCTCGACCGACGGCCGGACCAGCCTGGTCTACCTGAACCTGCGCGACCGGACCACTCGCCTGCCCACGACGCTGCGCAACGACCCGCCGCAGATCAACGTGCGCCAGCCCGGCCGCACCCCCGCCGCCAACCTGTACGCCAGCCCCGAGATCTTCAGCACCGGAGTGATCAGTATTCCCTTCACGCTGAAGGACCCCGAGAGCCGCCTCTCCGGCCCCGTCCGGGCCCAGTTCTCGCTCGATGGCGGCCATAGCTGGCAGACGGCGGTCCCTGTCGCCCCGCTCACCGGCCTGGCCACCTCGCCGGCGGGCACAACCCACACCTTTCTGTGGGACGTGTACAAGAGCCGGTTCTTCGGCCAGTCCGACAATCTGGTGGTCCGCCTGACCGTGCTTCCCGGCTACAAGGGATCTCCGAACGGCGTGGCCGGCTCGTTCCCCTTCGCCTTTAACAGCGGCGCGACCTTCCCGTTCCGCGCCCGCGGCACCCAGGTGCGCGTCGTCGGCCCGGGCGGAGCGGCGCGCCCCGGCGCCGAGGTGTTCTCCCTGCCCCGGCAGGGGACGGGCGCGGCGACGCGGATCGGCGACAGCCAGAGCAACGCCTACCGCACCAGCGCCGAAGGCTACCTGCCCGGCCGCGGCACGATCACCCCCGGCGACCAGCTCGTCGCCCTGTGGCCGGTCACCCGCCAGGGGACGCAGATCACCCAAACCGTCACCATGAGCCAGACGCGCTCCGCCAACGTCGCCATCCCCGACGCGGGCGTGCTCAGCGACACCCTGCGGATCAATGCGGGCGGCACCATCCGCCGGGTGAGCGTCGTTAACCTGAAGGGGACCCATACCTGGGTCGGGGACCTGCGCTTCAGCCTGGTCAGCCCCGCCGGCACGCGGGTTCAGCTGCTCGCCAACCAGTGCGGCTCCGAGGATAATTTCGACCTCGGCTTGGCCGACGACGGCGTCCAGATCCTTCCCTGCCCCCCGACGAACACGCGCAACTACAGGCCGATCACGCCCCTTTCCGTCTTCAACGGCGAGTCGGCCCAGGGCCTCTGGACGCTGGTCGTCGAGGATACAGCGGCCCAGGACATGGGCACGCTGGGCACATGGGGCCTCCAGATCACGGTCGACCGGGTGGGCCCGTCGCCCGACCAGGTGCCCTACGATAACCGGGTGTCCTACTTCTACACCAGTGCCCCCGTGACCGTCACCGGGAGCCTCCCATCGGCCAGCGCCCCCCTGACCACCACGGGCATCCTGCCCTACGTGGCCCGGGCGACTGGCGTCCAAACCCTGACCGTTTCGCCTGGCAACCCGCTCATCCTGTTCAACCTGAACGTTTCGCTGGAGTGGGACGCCAGGGGCGACCAGGCGTACATGCAGCAGCTCCGGCGCGATATGATGCGCGCCTCCGAGCTGCTCTACGACTGGACCGACGGCCAGGCCGCCCTTGGCAAGGTGACGATCTACCAGGATAAGCAGCTCTGGGACAACGACCTCGGCCCGGGCGGCGAGGTGGTCGAGCAGGCCGCCGATATCCAGATCTTCGCCACCAACCGCCTGCGCCCGAACGCCTCGCGCGGCGGCATCGTCAGCCAGCCGTACACCGAAACATTGACCGTGGGCGGCACAAGCACCAGCCTGGCCTATAACCCCGGCTCCGTTCGCATGGGCGCCACCTGGAACCGCTACGGCGAGCCGGGCGTCTCCCTCGGCGAGGACTGGCCGCGCACCCTGGCCCACGAGCTCGGCCACTACGCGCTGTTCCTCGACGACAACTACTTCGGCCTCGACGACAACGGCGGGCTGATCAACATCAGCTCATGCCGCGGCGCCATGGCCGACCCCTACCGCGAGGACTGGTCGGAGCTCCACCCGCGCGATGGGCGCTGGACGGAGGACTGTGCCAGGACGCTGTCGCAGCGTGTCACCGGGCGCAGCGATTGGGAGACCGTCCAGCGCTTCTACAGCTTCACCGCGCGCCAGGACTCGTCGGCCTTCGCGCCCGTCAGCCCGGCCCGCTTCAACGCCAACCCCGGGCCCACTGGCCTGCCCCTGGCCGTGACCCAGATCGTGGAGGCGCCGGCGCCGGCCAGCGATGGGCTGATCAGCGCCCCCTACTACACGCTGGTGACGACCGACGGCGTGCGCTACATCCCCGACACCACGGCGCGGGCGATCCTGTACCGCGCCGGCGGCAGCCGCGCGACGGACCTTGGCACGGCCATGGGCAACCAGGTGTTCGCCCGTGGCGCCCGCAGCGGCGACCGGCTGTGCGTCTACGACCAGAAGCAAGGCTACGCCGGCTGCGCCGTCCTGTCCCCCACCACCGCGGAGCTGACGCTGGGCCAGCGCCCCGGCTGGGACCCCGACCTGCGGATCATCCCGAGCGATGGGCGAATTGTCCGCCTGGAGGTGCCCGCCGCCACCGCGTTCCGCACCAACACCCCCGCGACCTACCCGCCCGCGCTCAACGCCCGGATCTTCCCCGAGGAGGGCCCTGGCATGACCGTAACCCTGGGCCTCGCCGGCACCGGCGTGCAAACCTACACCGGCGAGATCAGCTTCCCCGAAACCGCGCTCGGGGCGCTGGTGGAGGTGTCGGTCCCCGGCGACCCGAGCTACGGCGCGGCCGTCTCCGAGTACCGCCTTGGCGGGAGCCCGGGGCGCCAGCAGCGACGCGGCTCCGGCCGCGGCGGGTCGCGCGCCCCCACCCTTTCGGCGGACGGCCAGGTGATCCTGTACGCCGAGAATATCGCGATCAACCAGGGCGACTTCTTCGCCTTCCAGACCGCGACTGTCCTGCCGGGCGCGCCCCCCTGGGCCATCCCCGTGGGCCGGGGCTACCACCTGCTCGCCTCGGCCAACCTCAAGGCCAGGGTGGCTAACCAGCCGATCGCGATCAGCTACTTCTCCAACGATGTCGTGTCCGGCACCGAAAGCGGCCTCCAGATGTTCTTCCAGCCCGCCGGCGGCGGCGCGTGGCAGCCTCTGGAAAGCACGCACACCCCCGACGAGTGGATGGTCACCGCCCGCACCCGCGGCGAGGGGCTGTATGTGCTGATGAGCACCCTGCCCGTTGTGCGCGGCTGGAACCTGATCGGCTTCCCCTGGCCCGAGCGGGAGATGTCCGTGGCCCGGGCTATGGCCTTTGTCAACGGCGAGCGTGGGGTCGGCACGAACCTGTCCCGCTCCTACACCACGATCTACGGCTTCGACCCGAACGACCCCAACGACCCGTGGAAGGTCTACGACTCCGCCATGGACCCGGGCCTCAGCGACCTGACCACGGTGCGCTACGGCTACGGCTACTGGCTGCTCGCCACCGAGGGCAGCACGGCGGACGCGATCACCGCGAGCCCGATCGCCACCAGGCCCATGCCGCCGGTGCGGCCCGCCAGCTACTACGCCACCCTGGCGGCGCGCCCCGGCTACACCCCGGCCGCCGGCCAGGAGGTGCGGGCTTTGATCGACGGCGTCGTCTGCGAAACGACCACCACCCGCGCGGTCGACGGGCAGATCGTGTTCCTGATCGACGTGCCGACGGACGCCGAGGTCGCCGGCTGCGGCGTGACCGGCCGCACGGTGACCTTCGAGGTCGCCGGGCAGCCCTTCGCCGAGGCCGCCTGGAAGAACCACCGCCCGCAGCGCCTGCTTTCCGGCCAGCCGACCGCGACTGCGACGCCCTCGGCCACCGCCACCAGCACGACCCCGACGACCACGGCGACGGCCACCGCCACCCCGACGGCGACCGGCACGGCGACCACGCCCACCGGCTCGCCATCGACCACGTCCACCCCGACGGCGACCGGCACGGCGACCACGCCGACCACCTCCCCGACGACGCCGACCAGCTCGCCGACGGTCACCCCTCCGGGCGACGAGCGAATCTTCCTCCCGCAGCTATAGCAGCCCCCCGGGTACGGGCGAGCCCCCTCTTCCTTACGGGAGAGGGGGCTCGTCTTGTGTCTGAGGCCGTCGGGGCCGGCGCCTGTCAGGGGCGGTAAACGTAGCCCTCCACCGTGGCCCGGTAGGTCGCCTGGGCGCCGTCGTCGCTCACCTGCTGCGGGCTGCCGATGTAGCTCGGCGGCCGGTTTTGGAAGATCTGGGTGCCGGGGCCGAGCTCGGCCGCCGCGCGCTGGGCAAAGGCGGTGAGAAAGGCCTCGCGGATGGCCGCCTGGTCGGCGCCGCTCGGCACCACTACCTCCAGGTCGTAGCGGGCCGGCTGGGCGCTGAGGGCCGGCGCGGCCGTCGGCGCGGTGGTGGGCACCAGCTCCAGCAGCGGGGCGACGTAGGGCTCAGCCCATGCCGGCCGCGCGGCGTAGATATAGCCGCCGAACAGCACCGCGCCCAGCACCGCCAGGGTCAGCATCCAGTTGACAATCAGGCGCAGGGTGCCGAAGAAGCCCCGCCGCCGGCGCTGGCGCCCGCGGGGCTGGGGCGCCGGCCGGGCCGGCACGGGCGGGGCAGGTTGAACCGCCGGGGCCGGGCGGGGCGGGGCCGGGCGGGGCGGGGCCGGGGCCTGGCGGGGCGGGGCGGCGGCAACAGCCGGGGGCGGGCCGGCCTGGGCGGCAGCGGCCTGGGGCATCTGGGCCGTGGCGGGGGCGACGCGCACCTGGGCCGGCCGCTGGGCCCGCTCGGGGCGCAGGGCGGCCCAGAACTCGGCCACGGTGACGAAGCGGTCCTGGGGAACCTTCTGCAGGGCGCGCTCCAGGGCCCGGCTCGTCCGCTCGGAGACGCCGAGGTTCAGGCTGCGCGCGGGCGGGAAGGAGAAGGGCATCTCCTCGGTCGGGTCGCGGCCCGTCAGCAGGTGGTGCAGGGTGGCGCCGAGGGCGTAGATGTCGGACTGGGGCGTGGCCAGGCCCTGGTACTGCTCGGGCGGGGCGTAGCCGGGCGTGCCGATCTGGGTGCCCCGCTCCGCCTCCTTGAACAGCTTGGCGATGCCGAAGTCCACCAGCTTGACGCTGCCGGTGCCGGCCTCGATCATCACGTTTGAGGGCTTCATATCCCGGTAGACGAGGCCCCCGCCATGGAGATAGATCAGCACATCGCAGATCTGGTCGGCCCACTCCAGCACCTGGCGCTCGGCCACCCGGCCCTCGCGCTCGACGACCTGCTCCAGATCCTCGCCGCGGATAAAATCCATCGTGAGGTAGTGGCGCTGCTCGTCCGTGAAGTGGCTGTAGATCCGCGGGATGCGCGGGTGAGTGAGGCCCTGGAGCAGCACCGCCTCCTCGTTGAAGCGCGCGATCGCCTCGTCGCGCTCCTTCTGGTCGGCGAACTTGCTGTCGAGCATCTCCTTGATCGCGTACACCCGGCCGCGCTCGTCGATGCCCTCGTAGACGGCGCCCTGGCCGCCCTGCTTGACGACGCGCGTGATCACATAGCGCCGGTCGTCGGTGGGCGCGTGGTTGTTCAGCACCATGTCCCAGCCGCAATGCTGGCAGAACTTGGCGCGGCGCTGGTTGGGCTTATGACAGTTCGGGCAGAGGATCTGGGAAACCTCGGCCATAGCGCTCCAGCTTGGCGCGGCGAGCGGCGTGGGCGCGCTCGCCTGGCGGGGGTAGCGGGCCATCGGGCGCCTCCAGGGTAGCACAGCCGCCAGGCCCCGGCAAGCGCGAGCCCCCGGGCGTAGCGGCACATACTGTATCTACGCGGGGGGCACGGCTTTTGTTGCGGCGGGCGGCGCTACTGGAAATCGCGGGCGCGGTAGCCGAGCCAGCCGAGGGCCGAAGGGTCGTCGCGCCAGTTCGGGCGCACCTTGACCCACAGGTCGAGGTAGACGGGGCGGCCGAGCAGCCGCTCGATGTCCTGGCGGGCGGCGCTGCCGATCTTCTTCAGCATCGCGCCGCCGGCGCCGATCACGATCGCCTTCTGGCCCTCGCGCTCGACGTTGATCGTCATGCGCATGTAGGTGGCGTGCTCGCGCTCCTCCCACTCGTCCACCTCGACGGCGACGGCGTGCGGCACCTCGTCCTGGGCCATGTACAGCACTTTCTCGCGCACAAACTCGGCGGCCAGCTGCTGCTCGCTCCGGTCGGTGAGCTGGGCCTCCGGGTACAGGGCCGGGCCCTCGGGGAGCCGGGCCACGATCTCTTCGAGCAGGGTCGAAAGCCCGAGCTGGCGCCTGGCCGAGACGGCCAGCTCCATCTCCCACTCGCCGAGGGCGCGATACTCCTCGAAAAAGGTCTGGCCCTGGCGCGGGCGCTGGTCGACCTTGTTCAGGATGAGCAGCTTGCGCCCGCGGGCCTGCATCACCTGGCGCGCGATCTGGCGGTCGAGCTGGCTCGGCGGCGTGCTGATGTCGACCATAAAGCCGATCACGTCGGCGCCGGGCAGCGTGCGCTCGGCCAGATCCACCATGAAGCGGCCGAGCCGGTGGTTGGGCCGGTGGATGCCCGGGGTGTCGATAAAGATGATCTGCGCCCCGGCCCGGCTGAGGATGCCGCGCATCGGCACGCGCGTTGTCTGCGGGCGCGGCGACACGATCGCCACCTTTTCCCCAAGCAGCGCGTTCAGCAGCGTGCTCTTCCCCACATTTGGCTTTCCCACCAGCGCCACAAACCCCGACCGGACGATCGGCCCCCCGCCCGCCTGCCCCACCCCGCGCAGCTCCGGCTGCGCCTCCTCCTGCCCCGGCCCGCCCTCGCCATCCTCGTCGAGGTCATCGTCATCCTCGTCGAGGTCGCCCGCATCCCCGTCGAAGTCGTCCGCGTCGCCCTCGTCATCCTCGTCGAGGTCGCCCGCATCCCCGTCGAAGTCGCCCTCATCCTCGTCGAGGTCGTCCTGGTTATCCGTGGCTCGGGGCTCGTCCGCGTCCTCATCCTCGGGCACCTCGAACACCACCGGCCCCTCGCCGGCGCCCGCGGCCTCGTCGAGGGCGACCATGTGGGGGGCGAGGCGGGCCAGGGCTTCGGGGGTGCGGAACTCCTCGGGGAGGGCCAGCTCCACGCCGAGGATGCGGTCCTCGTCGTCGAGGTCGAAGATCGCCGTCTGCTCGAGGCGCACGCTACGGGCCGGCCCCTCGTCGGCGACCCGGATGATCAGGCGGGCCTGCTCGCCGTCGAGCCAGTTGAAGGGCCCTTCGAGGGCCAGCTCGAGCATACTCAGCAGCACCTCGTCGTCGAGCTTTGCCGAGAAGCCGAGCACCCGGCCTTCGCCGTCGAGCAGGACGCTGGCGGGGTACTCCATCACATAGCTGGCCTGGCCCTCCTCCAGCTCGGAGAAGTAGACATAGATCGTGCCGGCCTCGGGGTCGTGGGAAAACTGGAGCATAAGCACCCTATCAATCGGTGGCGCCGCGCGCCTCGGCGGCCGGGCCCGGGTCGGGGGCGGCCTGGCTCTCCGCGGTGGGAGTGGGCGGCGCGGGCGGCTCGGGCTGGTCGGTCAGCTTGCGGTAGATAAAGGTGAGCAGGATGCGGATCACGGCGGCGACCGGGATCGAGATGAACAGGCCGAAGGCGCCGGCCACGGCGCCCCCCGCCAGGATGGCGAAGATCACCACGGCGGGGTGCAGCCGCACCAGGGGCCCCATCACCTGGGGGATAATGAAGTGGTCCTCGATCTGGCGCAGCACGAAGTAGATCACGCCGAGCAGGGCGGCCAGGCCGAGGTTCGACAGCCCGAAGGGCACGTCGGCCTGGAACACGGCCACCGTCATCGCGATCCCCGCGGCGGACCAGGGGCCGATGATCGGCAGGATCTCGAGCACGCCCGAGGCGACCGCGATCACCAGGGCGTAGGGGACGCGCAGGATCGAGAGCGGAATGTACAGCAGCACCGACATGACCACGATCAGGATGAGCTGGCCGCGGATGTAGGCGCTGAACACCTGGTCGATCTGGGTGCCGAGGCTGCCGATCTCGGCCCGGTAGGGCGCCGGGATGAGGTTGGCCGACCAGCGCTTGAGCTGCCCGGCCTGGAGCAGCAGGTAGAACGTGACGATCAGGTAGACCAGGATAAAGATCACGCTTTCCAGGGCCGAGAAGACCAGTCCCGGCACGCTGCCGCTGAGCCGTGCGCCGAGGTCGCGCACGACCCCGATCAGCTGGGCCTCGAGCGGGGCCAGGTCGATCACAAAGCCGCCCAGCTCGATCTGCTCGCGGCCGGCGAAGGTGTCGCGGAGCTCGGCGGCGAAGCGGGGCGCGGCGGCGGCCAGGCCGAGGGTTTGCTCGACCAGCCGCGGCCAGATCCACGTCACCAGGCCGTACAGCAGCAGAAACGCGATCACATACAGCACCGCGATCCACAGGGCCCGGCCCATCTGGGCGCGCCGCTCCAGCCAGCTGACGAGGGGGTTGAACAGGTAGGCGGTGATGATCGCGGCGATAAAGGGCGGCAGAATATGCTCGATCTCGTGGAGCAGCACGATCCCGAGCCCGACCACGATCGCGACCGCGATCAGCTTGTACAGCGGCGAAAAGCGGATTGGCCGTGGCTCGATGCCCATATCACCCTGGCGCGGCGCCCCTATGCGCCCCGCCCCTCCGTGGTTGGCGCGAAAAGCAAAAGCGGCGGCGGGCGCCGCGCGGCCACAGCGCCCCCGCCCCCGCATTATACCAAGCCCCGGCGCGCTACGGCAGGTCTGTGCCGGCCCGGCGCAGGGGGATGTCGGCCTTGAGGTGGTCGCTGGCCTCGCCGCGCAGGATGGCGACCTCGATCTGGTCCGGGTCGATCGAGGGGAGGTAGCGCGCCAGGACGGCGGCGATATCGAGCTTCATCTGCTCTTTCATCTCGGGGGTGAGCTTGTAGCGGTCGTCGACGAGCACGGTGGCCAGCCGCTCCTTGGCGACGCTGGCGCTGCGCTCGCGGCGCCCCCCAAACAGGTTATCGAGAAATCCCACTGGCTCGTCCTTTCGCTACGGGCGCCGCCGGCCGAAGATCCCCAGGAAGCGCTCCACGAGGCCGGGGCTGTCCTGCTGGGCCATGAAGGGCACCTCCTCGCCGGCGAGCCGCCGGGCGATGTTGAGGAAGGCCTTGCCGGCCCGCGACTGCTGGTCGTAGACCGCGGCCTCGCCGCGGTTGGTCGAGGTCACGATCGATTCGTCGTCGGGGACGATCCCGATCAGGTTGATCGCCAGCAGCTCGAGCACATCCTCCACCGACAGCATCTCGCCGCGCTCGACGAGCCGCGGCTTCAGCCGGTTCACGATCAGGCTGGCGGGGCCCTTCTCGGCCGCCTCGACCAGGCCGACGATCCGGTCCGCGTCGCGCACGGCCGACACCTCCGGCGTGGTCACGATCACCACCTCGTCGGCGCCGGCGATCGCGTTGCGGAAGCCACCCTCGATCCCGGCGGGGCTGTCCACGAGCACATAGTCGAACTCGCCGCGCAGCTGGCCGATCAGGTCGATCATCTGCTCGGGGCTGACCGCGTCCTTGTCGCGGGTCTGCGCGGCGGGGAGCAGGCACAGCTCGGGCAGGCGCTTGTCCTTGATCAGCGCCTGGCGCAGCCGGGCCCGGCCCTCGACCACGTCGACCAGGTCATAGACGATCCGGTTCTCCAGCCCCATCACCACGTCGAGGTTGCGCAGCCCGATGTCGGCGTCGATCACGGCCACGCGCCCGCCCTGCATCGCTAGCGCGGTGCCCAGGTTCGCCGTCGTGGTCGTCTTGCCGACGCCGCCCTTCCCCGAGGTGATTGTGATGACGCGACCCATACTATCTCCTGGCTGCCTACGGCTAGCGCTTGAACGCCTCCCATGGCTCGACGACGATCCGCCCGCCCTCGATCCGGGCCACCTCGGGGTTGAGCGGGCCGCCGCCCTGGGGCGCGGTGGCGATCTGGTCGGCGATGCGGAGCTGGTTGGTGCGCAGCTCGATCGCGCAGACGAGCGACTCGACGTTGCCCAGGGCCCCCGCGTGGACGAGCCCGCGCAGCCGGCCCCACACCACCACGCTCCCGCCGGCGATCAGCTCGCCGCCCGGGTTCACATCCCCGATCAGCGTAATATGGCCGTGGTGGCGCACCACCTGCCCCGAGCGCACCGTCCGCACCACCAGCAGGGCGTCGCCCTCGCCGGCCGCGGCCGGGGCCGCCGCGGGCTCCGGGTAGCGCGGCAGCGGGCGGGCCGTCAGCCCCGCCGCGCGGGCGGCGTTGCGGCTTTCCCGCGCCGACGCGTCGATCGCCTCGGCGGCCACGCCGTGCTGCTGCATCAGCTGGAGCAGCTCCTTGAGCTGGTCCCCGCTCAGGGCCCGCTCGCCGATGTCGAGCGTCAGCCGCGCGCCGGCGAAAAAGCTCTGGTTCTCGCGTAGCTGCTGCTCAAGCGTCGCCACCAGCGCGGGCCATTCCGCCCCCCCGTCGAGCCGCAGGCGGAGCCCGTCGCGGCCGCCCTTGATGCTGATCAGCTCGCTCATGGCCCCCTGTATCCTACCAGAACGCACGATGGTGGCCAATTATAGCATACGCACGGCGATTCCGGGCCCGAGTTATCCACAATTCTGCTTACAGAATCCTTGATCGGGTGAGCCGCTCCGTCGGAAAACCCCCGCGCCCCTACGGCTGCGCCACTGTGGGCGGGGCGTCGACGGGAATCTGGACGGGCAGGGCCGGGCAGGGGCGGGGCTGGTTGGCCGGGGGGGTGACGCCGAAGTACGCCTGCATGATCTGGGTCACGGCGGGGACGGCCATGGTCGAGGAGCCGTCGCCGAGGTCGCCGGTGCCCTCCAGCAGCACCGCCACCACCACCTGCGGGTCGTCGTAGGGGGCGAAGCCGACGAACCAGGAGTGGGACTGGCGCTTGCCGTCGTCGGTCAGGATGGGGCCGAACTCGGCGGTGCCCGTTTTGCCGGCGATCTCCAGGCCGGAGCACTCGAAGCGGGCGGCGATGTTCAGGCCGTCGGTGATGGAGGCGCGCATGCCGGCCCGGATCGCCCCCAGAAAGGCCGGGTCGACCGGGGCGCGGCTGTGCAGCTCCGGCTCGATCCGCCGCACCAGATTGCCGTTCGCATCCACGACCCGGTCGACCACGTGGGGCCGGAAGACCGTGCCGTCGCGGGCGACCCCGCCGGCGGCCAGGGCCAGCTGCAGCGGCGTCACCTGCATGTCGCCCTGGCCGATCGAGGTGTTGTAGGTGTCGCCCGTCGTCCACACCTCGCGCTTCGCCTGGGCCTTCCACGTCTTCGTCGGCACCAGGCCGGCCGCCTCGCCGGCCAGGTCGACCCCGGTGGGCACCCCCAGGCCGAACCACTGCAGGCCCTCCACCAGGCGGTCGATGTCGAGGCCGGTGGTGCGGAAATCCTGCTCGCCCAGGTTCGTCACCTGGTCGTTGCCGCCGGCCACCGAGGCGAAGAACACGTTCGAGGACACGCGCAGGGCGTCGACAACGGTGATCTCGCCATTGTCGCGGGTGCGGACGGAGTTGGGCAGCTCGAAGGGCACGCCGCTGCGCTCGATCAGCCGGATAAAGCCCGGGTCGCGCAGCATGGTGTCGGGGGTGATCACCCCGTTCTGCAGCGCGGCGGCGCCCACGAACTGCTTGAGCGTCGAGCCGGGCGGGTACTGGCCGGCGATCGCCCGGTTGGTCAGGGGGGCCAGCCGCAGCAGCTCGCGCAGGGCCGCCTCGTCGGGCGGGGCCAGCAGCGTGGCCAGGTCGGCTCGCCGGGCCGGGTCGACCCAGACATTGTTGTCGTAGTCGGGCAGGCTGACCATCGCCAGCACCCGGCCGTCCCGCGGATCGAGCACGACGGCCGAGCCGGCGACGATCGGGGCGTAGTCGCGCTTGTACGCCTCCTTGGCCTCCTGGCGCCGCCGCTCGCCCTCGGCGATCCAGCCTTGGAGCAGCGTCTCCACCTTGCGCTGGAAGGGGATATCGATCGTCAGCACGAGGTTGTTGCCGTCGGCCACCTCGCGCAGGGCCGTCGCCGCGCTCACTGGCCGCTCCAGGGCGTCGACCAGCAGCGAGTCGATGCCCATCACCCCGCGCAGCTCCGACTCGTAGTACGCCTCCAGGCCGGTCTTGCCGATCCGGTCGTCGGGGGTGTAGGGCGGCAGGCCGAGGCTGGCCGGGTCGATCCGCTTGGGGATGAGCCCGCAGCGGCCGGCGTGGCCGACCACGTCCTCCATCGCGCTGAGCCATGAGCTGGCCGGGTTCTGGTCCACCAGCTCGCACTCCGTCACCCGGCCGATGTAGCCGAGCAGGTGCGACAGCGAGGGCACCGCCGCGCTCTGCGGGTAGCGCCGCTGGAAGCCCTCAATCACCAGCACCCCGGGCAGGTAGTTGCTGTTTTCGCGGATCACCAGGGCCAGCTCGGGGCTGATCCCCTCGCTGATCACCACCGTCTGGTAGCGCCGCACGTCGTTGCGCGACACGAGCGCGTCGACGGGGTTGTTCAGGGTGAGCACGTCGGAGTAGCGGCGGGTGACGTCGAGGGCCCGCAGGCTGTCGGCCGGGGCGACGGTGACCGTCAGCGCATCGGAGCTGGGCAGGCGCGGGAGTGGCTGGAGCCGCCCGAGGTCGCGGCGCAGGGCGGGCCGCTCGTTCAAGGCGCTGGTGGGGCTGAGGGTGATCGTGCTGCTCATAGCCGCGATCTGGGCCAGCCGGGCCAGCACCTGATCGCGCCGCTCCCGCTCGCCGACCCGCGAGGGCAGCCGCCCGGGCACCACGGCGATGTTATAGATCGGCACGCTTTCCGCCAGCAGCGTACGCCCGTCCGCGGCCATAATCTCCCCGCGCCGCGGCTGCACCGTCAGGTAGCGCCGGTAGCTCTGGTCCGGCGCGTTGCCGTAGCGCTGGGCGTCGCTGTCCACCAGCTGAAGCTGGGCCAGCCGGCCCACCAGCACGGCGACGATAATCAGGAGGATCGCGCGGAGCGCAATAATTCTCGGCATGGTATATGGTCTCCGACGTCCCCTTAGTCCCCGCGCGAAGCGCGCTCCCCCGTCCCCGTGGCTACAGCTCCCCCCGCAGCACCCACCGCAGGCCGAAGAAGATCGGCAGGGCGGGGATGAGGGCGGCCAGCACGGCCGGCAGTAGCACGACCCGCGCGTAGATCGGCCAGTCGAGCGGGGCGGGCTGCGTGAGCAGGGCCAGGGTCGTCTCGGCGATCAGGGCGCCGGCGAGCACGGCCAGCAGCGGGATGAGCGGCCGCTCGACGCGCAGGCGGCGGGTGGCGGCCGCGACGGCGAGGCAGGCCAGCAGGTAGGCGAGGGCGTGGCTGCCGATCGGCGTGGCCGCGAGCAGGTCGAGGGCCAGTCCGCCGTAGAGCGCCCAGCGCATCCCCGCGCTCACGCCGCTGTCGGGGAAGGCCGAGCCGATGCCGATCAGCGTCCGGCAGATCGCCAGCACCAGCACCAGCGGCGCCGAGAAGCCGAGCGGCGTGGCTAGCAGCGTCACCTGGGCGACGGCGAGGGCGACCATTAGCAGGATCAGGCCGACCTCGCGGGCCAGCAGCTCCTCTAGTCGTCTTGGTTGAGAATCACCCACACGTAGCGCACCTGGTCAGGGTCGACAAAGGGCCGCAGCGCGGCGACGAGGTGCTGGCCGGCGGCCTCGACCCGCTCCACGGTTCCGATCGGCACGTTCGCCGGCACGGCCGCCAGGTCCAGCGGGGCGGCGAGCTGGCTGGTCAGGCCGGCCGTCACCACAGGGTCGCCCGGCGCGAGCGGGATGGCGCGGTCGATCTGCTCAAGGCGCAGCCGCGATCCGCGCTGCCACTGACCGGCGACGAGGCCGAGGCTGGCCCGGCCGTCGTGGAGCGCCCTGGCGCTGATCTGGCTGCCGATATCGGTGACGAGCAGGATGTCCGAGCTGTGGCGGCCCGTCGCCTCGACGATCCCGATCAGGGCGGCCGGGCCGCCGGGCTCCTTGCCGAGCACGGCCATCCCCACGGCCACGCCCTCCGCGCTGCCGCGGGCGATCGTGATCACGCGCCGGCCGGCGTCGGGGGCGCGCACCGTCACCTCGGCGCCGAGCAGCTTCCAAGGGGTGGCCTGCTCGATCGCGAGCTGCTCGCGCAGGCTTTCGTTCTCGATCGCGGCCTGCTCGCGGCGCAGCACCTCGGCCTGCAGCTCGGCGTTCTTTACCTCCAGCTCGGCCAACCGGGCCCGCAGCGCGTCCTCGGTGCGCGGGGCGGTGGCAAAGTCGGCCACCGCGTCGCGGGCGGACGTCAGGCGCTGGGCCACCGGCGCCAGGAGCTGCTGGGCCACCCCGCGGGTCGGCCCGAGCACGCCCTGCCGGTCCAGCACGATCAGCACGACGACCAGCACGATCAGGCCGGCGGCGAGCACGAACGGCCGGCCCGAGGCCGGGGAGTTCGTGCGGTCGCGCCGCAGCTTGATCGGGCGGTCGTCGAGAAAATCGCGCATACTGGGGCCTACAGCCGGGCCCGACGGCTCGACTGGGTGCGGGTGAGGATGTCCTGGTAGATCTTGTTCTCGAAGTTCTCGATCATCTTGCCGGCGCCGCGGGCCACGCAGGAAAGCGGGTCCTCGGCGACGCGCACGGGCATGCGCGTTTCCGCGCCGATGCGCTTGTCCAGGCCGTGGAGCAGCGAGCCGCCGCCGGCAAGGGTGATCCCGTGCTCCATGATGTCGGCCACCAGCTCGGGGGGCGTCTCCTCCAGGGCCAGGCGCACCTCCTGGATGATCGCGTTGACCGGGCCGGAGATGCCGTCGCGGATCTCGACCGAGGACACCTCGACGGCCTTTGGCAGGCCGGTCAGCAGGTCGCGGCCGCGCAGCACCACCTTGATCTCCTCGTCGAGCGGGTAGGCCGAGCCGGCGGCGATCTTGGCCTTCTCCGCCATGCGCTCGCCGATCAAAAGGTTGTACTCGCGGCGGGCGAACTGCACAATCGCCTCGTCGATCTCGTCGCCGGCGATCCGGATCGAGTGGTTGATCACGATCCCGCCCAGCGAGATCACCGCCACCTCGGTCGTCCCGCCGCCGATGTCAACGATCATGGAGCCCATCGGCTCCTCGACGGGCAGGCCGGCGCCGATCGCGGCCGCCATCGGCTCCTCGACCACGTAGGCGTCGCGGGCCTTGGCGTTCAGCGTCGCGTCGCGGGCCGCCCGCTTCTCCACCTCCGTCACGCCCGAGGGCACGCCGACCACCACGCGCGGGCGCGGGTCGATCAGGCGGAACGAGGAGTAGGAGTGGGCCTTCTTGATGAAGTAGGCCAGCATCTTCTCGACCACGTCGAAGTCGGCGATCACGCCGTCCTTGAGCGGGCGCACCGCGATGATGTTCGCCGGCGTCTTGCCGACCATCGCCTTGGCCTCCGCGCCCACGGCATGAACCTGCTTCGTCTTCGCGTCGATCGCGACGACGGATGGCTCGCTGATCACGATGCCCTTGCCGCGCACGTGCACCAGTGTGTTCGCCGTGCCCAGGTCGATCCCCAGGTCGCGGCTGAAGGCCCCGAAAAGTGAGTTGAGCGGGTTGAAGCCCACGGTGATACTCCGAAACGAAACTCGTCCTGCTTCGCCGCGCGGCGGCGCAGCGCGTCAATATGCGCAGCGATTATAGCACAGCTCGCCGCCCCCTTGGCGTCTCCCCACCGCTTCTATACCACTCTTATACCACGGGCCGTTCCCCTCACCACAATGATACGAAGCTGACATGGCTGATTTGACTTTTGAACGCCTCTGTGCGACAATAGCGCAGTCGCACGGCTGGTGCGGCATGCTGTTGACGCGCGGGCATGAGCCGTGTGGATGTACGCACCCCGTCGGAGTTTCCGGCCGATCCGCCAGGTGAAGACACGGCGCTGCTGCTAGCCCTTCTGGCCCGCTTCCGGGCTGGAAGATTTTTATTGTTGTGAGCACCTCCGTCCCACGTCCGGTCTACCCATTCACGGCCATTGTCGGCCAGGAGCGGCTCAAGCGCGCCCTGATCCTGAACGCGGTCAACTCGCGTGTCGGCGGCGTCCTGATCCGTGGCGAAAAGGGCACCGCCAAGTCCACGGCGGTGCGCGCCCTCGCCCGGCTCCTTCCCAGCATCCAGGTGGTGGAGGGCTGCCCGTACTCCTGCCTCCCCGGCCGGGCGGCGGGCCTCTGCCACGTGTGCCAGGGCCGCGGCGCCAACGCGGAGCTCCCGGCCACCACGCGGGCCACCCGGGTCGTGGAGCTGCCCGTTTCCGCCTCCGAGGATCGGGTGGTCGGCTCGCTGGACCTCGAGCACGCGATCACCGAGGGCCAGCGCCGCTTCGAGCCAGGGCTGCTCGCCCAGGTCAACCGCGGCCTCCTGTACGTCGACGAAGTCAACCTCCTCGACGACCACCTGGTCGACCTGCTGCTCGACGCGGCGGCCATGGGGGTCAATACGGTTGAACGCGAGGGCGTGAGCATTTCACACCCCGCCCGCTTCATCCTGGTCGGCACCATGAACCCCGAGGAGGGCGAGCTGCGCCCCCAGCTCCTGGACAGGTTCGGCCTCGCGGTCGAGGTCGGCGGCCTCACGGACGTCGCCTCGCGCGTGGCGGTGATCGAGCGGCGCATGGGCTTCGAGGCCGACCCGGCGGCCTTTATCGGCCAGTGGCACCGCGCCGAGGATGAGCTGGCCGGCCGGATCGCCGCCGCCCGCGAGCTGTTGCCCAGGGTGCGGATCGAGGCCCCCGACATGGCCGCTGTGGCCGGCCTGTGCCTGGAGATGGGCGTCGACGGCCACCGCGCCGACCTGACGATCCTCGAAACGGCGCGCACCCACGCCGCCTGGTCCGGCCGCCTTACGCTCAGCGCCGAGGACATCCGCCTCGCCGCCGAGCTGGCCCTGCCGCACCGCATGCGCCGTCAGCCCTTCACCGACATCAAGGTCGACGAGCAGCGGATCGCCCAGATCCTTGAGCGCAGCGGCAAGCCCGCCGACGGCGCCCAAACCGAGGACGTAAAAAAAAAGGGTGATCCCGGGGAGCAGGTAGAGCAGGGCGAGGGTGGCGACGACAACAACTCCGGCGGCAGCGTCACGCCCGTCGGCAGCGCCGGCACCAGCGACTCGAGCCAGCAGGGCGACAAGAACAGCGGCGGCAAGCAGTTCGAGGCCGGCTCGCTCTTCAAGAACGAGCAGCGCTTCGAGGGCAACACGGACCGCAAGCAGCGCCGCTCGCCGGGCCGCCGCTCGCGCACCCGCACCACCCGCAAGCAGGGCCGCTATATCACCAGCCGGATCGTCCCCCGCGTGACGGACCTGGCCCTTGACGCAACGCTGCGCGAGGCCGCGATCTACCAGCGCAAGCGCCGCGACGAGCTCCTGCACCAGCCCCACCCGCCCCACCGGCGCCGGCCCAAGGTGCTGCTCAAGCGAGCGGACCTGCGCCAAAAGGTGCGCGTGCGCCGCACCCGCAATGCCGTCTGCTTTGTCGTGGACGCGAGCTGGAGCATGGCCGCCGAGGAGCGTATGCAGGCCACCAAGGCCGCCGTGCTCTCTCTGCTCCGCGACGCCTACCAGCGCCGCGACCGGGTCGGCCTGGTTAGCTTCCAGCGCGACTACGCCCGCGTCCTGCTCCCGCTGACCAACAGCGTCGAACTGGCGCAGAAGCGGCTGCAGTCCATGCCCACCGGCGGCAAAACGCCGCTGGCACGGGGTATGCTGACAGCATTTGAGTTGTTGGAAAAGGCCCGCCGGCAGGACGAGGAGATCGTCCCGCTGATGGTGCTGCTGACGGATGGCCAGGCCAATGTGGCGATCAGCAGCGCGCCGCCCCAGCAGGAGGCCTACCAGATCGCCGATGTGATCGCCGCCCGCGACATCAAGGCGATCGTGATCGATACGGAGCACCCGAACTTCGAGCGCGGCCTGTCGCGCAAGCTGGCCGAGCACCTCAAGGGCTCATACTACCGGCTCGAAGACCTGCGCGACGACGGGCTCGTCCAGGCGGTGCGCCGCCAGATGCGGATGTAACGGCGCGCCGTTGCGGGCGACCCCCGCAGCGCCGGGCCGGGGATCAAGTATAATCGCGTCGGTTTGTGGACACGTTTAGGAGGGATCTTGGTGATGACCGATCAGGTACGTAGGGAAGAAGGCGCTGAGAGCGAGCTGCAGAATACGCTGCTCGACGCAGCGGACGCTCCGGCGGCCGAGGCCGCTCCCCAGACGCCGGAGCAGACGGCGGAGGGCGCGGCGGAGCCTACCCCTGAGCCGGAGGCCGCGGCCCCCGTCGCCGATGCGACGGCGGCGGATCAGACGTCGGAGGCCCCCGCGGCCCCCGTCGCCGAGACGGCGGAGCCGGAGCAGCCCGCGCAGGCCACCACGGCCGGCGACGCTGCGGGGGAGGGTGAGGCCGCCAGCGCCGGCCAGTCCGAGGCCGCCACGAGCGAGGCTCCGGCCGCCGAGGTTGCCACGAGCGAGGCCCCGGCCGCCGAGGCCGCCACGAGCGAGGCTCCGGCCGCTGCCGAGGTCGCCACGAGCGAGGCCCCGGCCGCTGCCGAGGTCGCCACGAGCGAGGCCCCGGCCGCCGAGGCCGCCACGAGCGAGGCCCCGGCTGCCGAGGCCGCCAGCGAGGGCGCGAGCTTCACGCCCGTCGCTGAGGAGGGCGGCACCAAGCCGCGCCGCCTCAAGGACTTGCAGGGCGGCATGGAGCTCGAGGGCAAGGTCACCTCGATCGCGCTGTACGGCATCTTTGTCGACGTGGGCGTCGGCCGCGATGGCCTGGTCCACATCTCGGAGATGAGCGACACTCGCATCGACACGCCGTCCGATCTGGTCCAGATCGGCGACGTGGTCAAGGTCAAGGTCAAGAGCGTCGACCTCGACGCCCGCCGGATCAGCCTGACGATGCGCACCGGCGAGCGCAACCCCGAGGCCAGCCGCGGCCGCTCGCGCGGGCCCAAGCGCTCCGAGGTCGACAAGGACAAGCTCGCCAACCTCAAGGTCGGCGATGTGGTCGAGGGCACGATCACCGGCTTCGCCCCGTTCGGCGCCTTCGCCGACATCGGCGTCGGCAAGGACGGCCTGATCCACGTCAGCGAGCTCGCCGACGGCCGGGTCGAGAAGCCCGAGGACGCGGTCAAGGTCGGCGACAAGCACACCTTTAAGGTGATCGAGATCGCCCCCGAGGGCACCCGGATCAGCCTGAGCCTGCGCAAGGCCCTGCGCTCGCAGAAGATGCAGCAGCTCGAGCCCGGCACCATCCTCGACGGCACCGTCAGCGGCATCGCGCCGTTCGGCGCCTTTGTCGACATCGGCGTCGGCCGCGACGGCCTGGTTCACATCTCGGCCCTGTCCAACCAGCGCGTCGGCAAGGTCGAGGACGTGGTCAAGGTCGGCGACAAGGTTCAGGTCAAGGTGCTCGAGGTCGACCAGCAGAGCAAGCGCATCAGCCTGACCATGCGCCTCGATGACACCGCCGAGTCCGCCGCCGAGGCCGCCGAGGAGTACGATAACAGCGCCGGTAGCCGCGGCCCGAGCGCCCGCATGGACACCTCGCGCTACGCTGCCGCGGCCCAGGCCGCCCGCGAGCGCGGGGGCGAGCGCAGTGAGCGCGGCGGCCGCGGCCGCGGCGAGCGCCGGCCCTCCCAGCCTCCGGTGAACGAAAGCTACAGCTCCGCCGACTACGAGGAGGAGTTCACCGGCGACGCCACCCTCGAGGACTTGCTGAGCAAGTTCGGTGGCCCCTCCAACAGCCGCCGCGACGTCCGCAAGGGCCGCGAGGACGCCGAGGAGGAGCCGGAGGTGGAGGAGGGCGACAACCGCCAGAGCCGCCGCCAGCGCGACGCCATCCGGCGCACGCTCCAGCAGGTCGGCCGCGACGAGTAGCCGATACCTGGCCGGGCGGGGCGGCGGCGCACCAGCTGCGCCGCCGCCCCGTGCATTTGACACGCCCCTTGTGCGGCGAGTATAATGGGCGAAGTTTGCCCGAAGTGTGACGAACCGCGCCCGCAAGGGCGCGTTTTCGAGGAGAATGTACGATGCCGAAGCGAACATGGCAGCCCAAGCGCATCCCGCGCCGCAGGAAGCACGGCTTCCTTTCCCGCATGGAGACGAAGGACGGCCGCGAGGTGCTGCGCCGCCGGCGGGCCAAGGGCCGCTGGAAGCTGACGGTCAGCGACGAGCGCCGCGGCGTCCGCCGCGGCCACCGCTAGCCGACGGCCGGCGGCGAGGGCTACGGACGACAGTGGCAGCGATCACCACGCCGGCGCCTGTCGCCCGTAGCCTTTTCGTATGAAGCGCGCCTACCGCCTGCGCCGCCCCGACCAGTTCCGGCGGGCCCGCCGCGAGGGGCGCACCCTCGCCTCCCCGCTCCTGACGCTGAATGTCGTCGCCGGCCGCCGCCGCCGCACTCGCTGCGGCTTTGTCGTCGGAAAGCAGATCGGCAACGCCGTGCGGCGCAACCGCGCCAAGCGGCGCGTCCGCGAGGCGGTCCGCCTGCTGCTTCCGTTGATCGTGCCCGGCCATGACCTCGTCTTCGTGGTCCGCAGCCCCGCCCTGATCGACGCGCCCTTCGCCCGCATCCAAGCCGACGTCGAGCAGCTCCTGCGCCGCGCCAAGGTCTGGGCCGCCGGGCCGCCCGTTGAAGGCGGCCCTGCCGAGTAGGCCGCCCGCGCCGCGCCACGCGGGGCGCAATGGTCGTACAATACAGGGGGGCGGCGCGGCGCCGCCCGGCCCTGGCCCAGCGGCGCAGGCCGCCACGTTTGAAGAGGCTCTCGCAATGGGTGGAATCTGGTCCGCGTTCGTCGGCCTGCTCGAGCAGGTCCTGCTCTGGTTCTCCACTGCCACCGGCAGCGTCGCGCTCGGGATCGTGCTGTTCACGGTCGCCGCGCGCCTGGTCATCCTCCCGCTCACGCTTTCCTCGCTCCGCTCCAGCCGGCGTATGCAGGCGCTCCAGCCCATGATCAAGGAGCTCCAGCGCAAGCACGGCAAGGACCAGCAGAAGCTCCAGGAGGAGACGCTCCGGCTGTACCGCGAGTATAAGATCAACCCGGTGGGCGGCTGCCTCCCGCTGTTCCTGCAGCTGCCGATCTTCTTCGGCGTCTACCAGGCTGTCTACCACCTGATGATCCCCGAGCAGCGCGCCAACCTCAGCGCCGCCGCCGCCGAGGCGATCAAGGATCCGGCCGTCGCCGCCCTGTTCTCGCAGAAGCTGTTCGGCGTGATCGACTTCGGCGTCGCGGCGTTCCACAACGGCTTCAACGGCGCGCAGTACCTCGTCCTGCCCGTGCTCTCGATCGCGCTCCAGTTCGTCCAGCAGCTCATGGCCACCCCCCGCGTCCAGGACCCGCAGCAGAAGGCGATGATGCAGGCGATGATGTTTATGCCGCTGGTCTTCGGCTACATCGCCTTCACCTTCCCGAGCGGCGCCGTCCTGTACTGGGTGGTCAGCAGCCTCGTCGGCGTGATCCAGCAGTACTTCACTACCGGCTGGGGCTCGCTCGCCAACTACCTGAAGTTCCTCCCCGCCGACACTGGCCCCGCCCTGCCGACACTCACCCCCGCGGTCGCCACGGCCGTCGACGCCGGCACCGGCACCGCGGTCGCCCCGGCCCGGGCCGACTTCTGGAGCGTCATGCGCCCGCTCACCGAGACGGCGTCCGCCGGCGACGGCGACGCCGCTCCGCCCGCCGACGACCCGGTCGAGCAGGCGATCGATGATGTCCGCCGTCGCGCCGGCTCCACGCAGGCTAACCTGCGCCGCCCGCGCCGCCGGCGGTAGCTAACGGCCCACACGAGATCGCAGGCCGGCCACGCGCCGGCCCCGCTCTCGGTTCGCTCATAACTGGCAGGGGCGGTTTTCCGTGCGGAGAGGTATATGAAGAGCATCGAGATCAGCGCGCGCACCGTCGCCGAGGCCGTGGAGCTGGCGCTGGCGCAGCTCGGCAAGGACCGCGATGAAGTGGCGATCGCGGTGCTGGAGTCGGGCGAGTCCGGCGACGAGGCCCTGGTGCGCGTCACCGTGGTCGACGACGACGAGGACGAGGCCCCGGCCGAGGCGCCCCCCGCCCCCGACGCCGCCGGCGATGCCGGCGAGGTCAGCCCGATCGCCCAGCGCATCCTCGAGGAGCTGCTCGAGCGCATGGACATCCACGCCTATGTCACCGCCGTCGTCACCCGCGTGCCCGGCCAGAAGGGCGACATCGAGGAAACGATCACGCTCCACGTCGAGGGCGCCGACGAGGAGGCCATGGGCCTGCTGATCGGTCGCCGCGGCGAGACGCTGCGCTCGCTCCAGTTCCTGCTCAACCTCCTGGTCAGCCGGCGCGTCCAGAAGTGGCCCCAGCTCGTCGTCGACGTCGGCAACTACCGCCAGCGCCGCCAGGAGTCGCTCGAGGGCCTCGCCCGCCGCATGGCCGAGCGCGTGCGCCAGACCGGCCGCCCGATCATGCTCGAGCCCATGGCCGCCTACGAGCGCCGCATCGTCCACCTCGCCCTCCGCGAGGACAAGACGATCTACACCGAGAGCAGCGGCGAGGGCGAGAACCGCAAGATCGTGATCTACCCGGTCAAGCCGTAGAAGCCTCCTCAGCCATAATGCACCATGCACGGGCGGGCACCCGCCGTTGTGCGTGGTGCATCTTTATGCGCCCTTGATCGACTATCTCGCAATCGGCCACATCACCCGCGACCTGCTGCCGGACGGCGGCAGCGCCCCCGGCGGCACGGCCTTTTTCGCCGCGCTGGTCGCCGCGCGCCTCGGCTGCCGCGCCGGTGTGCTCAGCGCCGGCGCCCCTGCCCTTGCCCCCGCGGCCCCCGAGGGCGTCGAGCTCGCGCTCGCCCCGGCCGCCCAAAGCTCCACCTTTGAGAACCGTTACGGCCCCGCTGGCCGCAGCCAGTGGCTCCACGCCGCGGCCCCGCCCCTGGACCTCGCCGCCCTGCCGCCCGCTTGGCGCGCCGCCCCGATCGTCCACCTCGGCCCCGTGCTCCACGAGTGCGCCCCCGAGCACGCCGCCGCCTTCCCCGGCGCTCTCGTCCTCGCCACGCCTCAGGGCTGGCTGCGGGCCTGGGACGAGCCGCTGCCCGCCCCGGTCCGCCGCGCGGCCTGGCGCCCCGGCCCGGCCCTGCTCCGCGCGATCGGCCTGCTGGTGCTCAGCGTCGAGGATGTGGCCGGCGACGAGGCCCTCGTCGCCTCCTACGCGGCCCATTGCCCCCTCGTCGCCCTCACCCGCGGCGCCGCCGGCGCGACGCTCTTTGTGGCTGGCGCGCCGCACCACGTCCCGGCCTTCCCCGCCGTCGAGCGGGACCCCACCGGCGCCGGCGATGTGTTTGCTGCCGCCCTCGCCATCCGCCTGCGCGAAACCGGCGACTCCCTCGCCGCCGCGCGCTTCGCCAGCGCCGCCGCCGCCTGCGTCGTCGAGGCCCAGGGCGCCGCCGCCATCCCCACTCGGGCCCAGGCCCTCGCCCGAATGGGAGCGTGACCGCAGAGGCGGTGCGCGGCGACCTACGCCCCGTCTACCGCGAGCGGCCGGCCATCGTCGGGGCCGTCGTAATCGGCGGCGGACACGCCCTCGGTGAGCAAGATCACCTCGCTGGCGACAACCTCGGTGGCCGAGCGCTGGGCGCCCGCCTCGGACCACTGGCGCGTTTGCAGGCGGCCCTCGACATAAATGTGCGAGCCTTTGCTCAGCAGCCGCTGGCAGCGCTCGGCCAGCTGGTCCCACGCGACCACGCGGAACCACTCCGTGTCCTCGTGGGCGGCGCCCGACGCCGAGCGCCAAACCCGGTTCGAGGCCACGCGAAAGGTGACGATCGCGCTGCCATGAGCCGTGTAGCGCAAGGTCGGGGCGGCGCCGAGGCGGCCGGTCAGCTGTACCTTGTTCAGGTCTCGCGCCATGTGTGTACCTGCGATCTGTTCACTTTGGAACGTTTGTGCTGATCGCAGTGTAAAAGATGGCGCACGAGTTGTCAAGCGTTTTTTCGCCCTACTCCTCCCCGCCCCCGTCGCCCGCCGCGTTCCAGCGGTACCCCACTCCCCGCACCGACTGGATGTAGGCCGGGCGCTGGGGGTCGGGCTCGATCTTGCGCCGCAGCCGCACGATATGCGGCCGCATCACCTGGCGCGCCTCGTCCTCGGCCACCTCGCCCGTGCCGAACGATTGCGTCAGCTGCACGCACGGCACGACCGCCCCGTCGGCCCGCACGAGCGCGTGCAGGATCGCGAACTCGGCCGGCGTCAGCTCCACCGGCTGGCCCGCCATCCGCACCTGATGGCGCGGCACGTTGAGGCTCAGCGGGCCGGCGTGATAAACGTTTCCCCGCGCGACGGCCGGCGCCGCCAGCCCCTCGTCCTGTACGATCGCCTGGAGCTGGGCGTACATCTGGCGGATGCGCTCCTGGCGCTCGCGGCTGGCCCGCAGGCGCGCCAGCACCTCGGCCACGCGCGCGCGCAACGCCTCGATCCCGATCGGCTTGAGCAGGTAGTCGGCCGCGTCAAGCCGCACCGCCTCGATCGCGCTCGACAGCGAGCCGTGCGCGGTCAGAATCAGGACGGGAAGCTGCGGCCAGCGCGCCCGGGCCGCCCGCAGCACTTCGACCCCGTCGTGCCGGCCGAGCTGGAGGTCGAGCACCATCAGGTCGGGCGGGCCCTGGGCCAGCAGCGCCAGGGCCTCGTCGGCGTCGCCCGCCGACTGCACCCGGTAGCCGGCCTGGGCCAGCGCGTCGCCGATCACTCGGCGCACCAGCGCCTCGTCGTCCACCACCAGGACCGTTGCCGTTTCGTGCATAGATGTTCCGTCGCTGCGCGCTCAGCCCCCGGCGGGCCGCCGCTCCGGGCCTGCGTCGCTCCAGGGTAAGTGTACCGTTACTGTTGTGCCCGCGCCGAGCTGGCTGGCGAAGCCGATCGAGCCGCGGTGCTGCTCCACGAGCCGCCGGCTCAGGTACAGCCCCAGCCCGACTCCCTGGGCCTTGCCGGAGCGGAACGGCTCGAACAGGTGGGCCAGCTGCTCGGCGCTCATCCCGCACCCGCTGTCGCGCACCACCAGCTCGCAGACCCGGTCGGTCGGCTTGCGCCGCGTACTGATCGCGATCGCGCCACCCGCCGGCGTGGCCTCCTGCGCGTTTAGAAGCAGGTTGAGCAACACCTGGCGCAGCGCGTCCGGCTGGCCCTCGACGAGGGGCAGACTCTCGTCCAGGTCGAGCCGCAGCTCCAGCCTGGCCCCGGCGATCTGCCGGCCGGTAAGCTGCGCCACCTCCCGCGCGATCCGGTTGAGGTCGACCGGCTCCCAGCTGATCTGCGGGGGGCGGTACAGGTTGCGCAGGCTGTCCATCGTCCGCGCCATCCGGTCGAGTTCGCCCAGGGCCAGCCCCAGGTAGTCGCGGGCTCGCTCGCTCAGCCCCGCGTCTTCGCGGCACAGCTCCAGGCAGCCGAGGGCGCTCTGGAGCGGATTGCCTACCTCGTGGGCCACGCTCGCGGCGAGCCGGCCCAGGCTGGTCATCTGCTCGTGGAGCAGCAGACGGCGCTGGAGCTCCTCCTGCTGGGTGATGTCGCTCCAGCGCTCGAGCCATTGCTCCACTTCGTCGCCCGGCCCCTGCACCCCGATCCGCTCCACGGCGTACCAGCGCTGCTGTCCCACTAGGTCGGTGCGGAGCACGCGCCACGCCCCGCCCTGCAGGCCCGGGGGCTCGGCGTCGGCCGGCACAAGGGCGGCCTGGCCCTCGCGCGGGCCCTGCGGCTCTAGCCGCTGGTCCGACTGGCGCCGCAACTCCGCCCATATCGCGTCGTAGCCCTGGCCCACCAGGGCCCGCGGCGGTCGCCCCACGATCGCCCGGCACAAAGCGTTGTTCGCCGCCAGCACCGTGCCATCCAGGCCGATCAGCAGCAGCCCCTCCGGCAAATTGTCGAACACAACCCGCAGCAGGTCGCGCGAGCGGCGCAGCTCCTCGGTCCGCCGATCGATCAGCTGCTCCAGCCGCCCCGCGTACAGCCGCAGCGTTTCGACGTGCTCAAGGTTCGCGCACGCCGCCGCGATGCTGTTGGTGAACACAGTGAGCATGGCCCACAGGTTCGCTGGCATCGCCGCCGGGTCGGCGAAGCGGATCAGCACGCACGCCCCGAGCGTCGCGCCGGCGTGGACCAGCGGCAGCGCCACGCATCCGTCGCCGTCGGCCGAGTCGGGCGCCACGATCTGCTCCGAGGCGCAGGCCCTCGCCGCCGCGTCCGCCGCCCGCCGCAGCGTCTCGGCTGAAGGGCCGGCGGGGAGCTGCCCGACGTGCGCGGGCGGCCGCTGCGACCCGGCCGGCCGCAGGAACAGCAGCCCGTGCTGGGCGCGGAAGATCGCGCGGCTTTGCTCGGCAAGCAGGCTGGCCAGGTCGTCGCGTGAGCGCTCCGCCGTGAGGAACCGGCTCAGCTCCAGCAGCCCGAGGGCCTGCTCGCGCCGCTGCCGCTCCTCCTGGTAGCGCTGCGCCGCGCTGAGCGCGACTCCGGCCTGGGCCGCGACGCCTTCGAGCAGCAGCACGTCGCTTGCGCCGAGCTGGTCGGCCCCGGCGGCGAAGATCGTCAGCGCGCCCAGGGTGGCGCTCCCCTGCCGCACCGGCAGCACCACCGCGTCGCCCGCCACCGGCCGTCGCTCCCCCGGCCATCCGCCGAAGTCGAACGCCCCCCCGCCCAAGCCGCGCGCGGCCAACAGACCGCCCTCGCGCACCGCCGTGGGCCGGATCGCGCCCGCGCGCCACTCACGCCCGCCCGCCGCCTGCCCGCCGGGGCCCGCGAGGACCAGCGTCGCGCTGTCGACGTCGAGGTTCGCGCCCACCAGACGCAGCACTCGCTCGACGATCTCGTCCTGGTCGACTGTTTCCCGCAGCTCCAGAGAAAGCTGGATCAGCAGCCGCGTGCGCCGCAGCTGGCCGTCCAGGTCGCACTGGCGCTCGCGCAGCGCGAGGGTCATGGCCCGGTAGCCCGCGAACAGCCCGGCCAGCTCCGTCGGCTCCCCGGCGGCGAGGGGCCGCTCGAGGTCGCCCGCGCCTACCGCCGCCATCGCCTCCGTTAACGTCTGCAACGGGCGGGACAGCCGCGCGCTCAGCGCGGTGGCGAGCGCGACCAGCGCCAGCACCGTAGCCAGGACGGCCGCCCTCCCGAAGGCGCCCATCATCGCCGGGTGTTGCAGCGCGACCGCGAGGGCGGCGGCCCCCTCCCGCTCCTCGGCGCCATAGCGCTTGATCGCAGCGTCGGCCGCCAGCCGCTCGCGCGCGACCGCGTCGGCCAGCGGTCCGCTGCCCGGGTGCGCGGCAAGCGCGCGGCCGCTCGCCGCGAGCCGTCGCAGATGGGCGACGATCTCCTGCCCGGCCGGTGTGCTCGGGAGGAGGGCCTGGCCAGCGGCGGCCTGCTCCAGGGCCGCCGCCGAGCGGAGCAGCGGCGGGGCGCCGGCGCGGGGTGCCGCCGCGGCGTCGTCGGCGAGCCGCGCGACGAGGGCGCTGAGCGCCTGCTCCTCCAGCATAGCTCGCTCGGGGAGCTGGAGCAGTGAAAGCCGCTGCTGTAGCTGGCCAAAAAGGGCTGCGGATAGCAGGCCGCCGACAAACAGCACGACCAGCAGCGCGCTCACCGCGACGGCGATGGTCAGGCGCAGGCTGGGGCGCAGGGGGAGCAGGTTTCGGCGCAGCGGGCGGGTGGCGGGGTCGCGTTGGTGGATGTTGATCGTCCGCTCCGTTCCTAGAATGGGGCGCGTCGCAACGCAACGATTGTCGGATCGTTATGCAAGTGTTGTACACCGGGCGGAACGGCGCCGCTATACTGAGCCAGTCAACCGCGCGTTGCACTCGATTAACCTATCTCAGCCCGGCACCCGGCCGAGCCACCGGCCAGTTGAAAGGAATGCTCCCATGGCATCGCGACAGGAAATGATCGCAGCGGCCCTTGAGAAGCTGACGTCGAATGCCGGCACCGATGTCGCCGGCGCCGCGGCCGTGAGCATGGACGGCATCGTGCTCGTGTCCAAGATGTCGGCCGAGGTCAACGCCGACCGCGTCGGCGCCGTGGCCGCCACAATGATGGGTGTCACCCGCCGCGTTTCCGGTGAGCTCAAGATCGGCCTGACTGAGGAAACGATCATCAAGGCCGACAACGGCCTGTTCCTGGTACTGCCCGCCGGCGACCAGAGCCTGCTCGCCGTCAACCTGCGCGCCGGGGCCAACCTCGGCCTGGTTCGCATCGAGGCCCGCGACGCCGCCCGCAGCATCGGCCAGGTGCTCTAACTCGCCCATACCAGACGACGGGCTGCCGGCCCGGCGCTGATCAAGCTTGAAGGACACATCCATGTCTGACGTCCTGCGCCCCACCCTCGGATCGCTGATGAGCCTGACCTGCTTCCAATACCTGCGCCACGGCGCCGAGGATGCGGCGGGCCGCGCCCTTGTCGTCGCCGCTGGCCGCCAGCGCGGCTACGACCTCGCCGAGGCCCTCGGCCTGCTCGGCATGACCGCCGACGCCGAGCAGATCCGCCAGAAGCTCGACAACGCCCTGGGCGTGGATGGCACCCGCCTGTGCCTGGTGCATAGCGTCGCTCCCACCGCCGCCGGCGGCTTCAAGGTCCGCATCGTCGAGGGCGCCTGCACCGCCGGCGTCACCTCGCAGGAGCCCTACTGTGCCTTCACCCTTGGCGTCTTTACCGGCGCCATCTCCGCCATCACCGGCCAGCGCATGATCGGCCGCGAAACCGAGTGCACCGCAATGGGCCGGCCCGAGTGCGTGTACCTGATCGAGCCGCTCGGCTAACCCCTGGCGCGGGGCGATGCCCCGCCGCCTTGCACCGCCAACCACCTCCGCCACCCGTACGTCCGCCCGATGGAGCAGCCACGATGAGCGCAGAGCGCAGCAGCTGGCAGATCAAAGACGAAGCCTCCCTGGTCGAACTGGCCGCCATGATGAACCTGAGCGCGGCCGAGGCCGCCGCGCTCAAGGCCCTTGAGGGCGAGGCCCGCGAGCACGGGCCGCAGATGACCCAGTGCTTCTACGACCGGCTTTTCGCCCACCCCAACACCGCCGAGTACCTGCAGGGCGTCAGCATGGACCGTCTTCATGGCATGGTCCAGGAATGGTTCGCCGGCCTGTTCTGCGGCCAGTACGACGAGGCGTACGCTCGCCGGCGCATGGTGATCGGCCAGATCCACGTTAAGATCGGCCTGCCGGTGCGCTACCCCCTGGCCATGCTCGACGTGGTGATGCCCTTTGGCGAAATGATCGCCCGCAAGAGCGCCGAGCCGGAGGCCGCTCTCGCCGCCTTCCGCAAGGTGCTCGCCCTCGACGTGGCCATCTTCAACCAGGCCTACGAGGACAATCAGCTCAGACACCTGGCCGAGCTGGTTGGCGGCGAGCGCCTGGCCCGCCGGCTGCTCACGGGCGCGTAGTGGCCTGGCCACCACCCCGACGTGTGACCCTCCGTTGCTATACGACGAGTGACAGGCAATCGCCGCCGGCGCTGCTCGTCACTCGTCGCTCGTTGCCTGTCACTCCGTGCGGAGGAAGTATGGCCCTCGAAGGCACGCTCCAGGATATGTCCCTCCCCGACCTGTTTCAGGTCTTCCGCATGGGCCCGAAGACGGGAGTGCTCCTGCTGGTGAGCGGCGCCGAGCGCGGAGTGGTCTACGTCGCCGATGGGCGCCCGGTCGACGCCGCGGTGCTCCACGGCGTCGAGCGGAGTCTGATCGCCGGCCAGGACGAGGCGGTGATCCGCATGCTGCTGTGGGAGGACGCATCGTTCACCTTTCGCCACGACCCGGCCATCCGTGAGCGGCCGGCGCGCATCGCCCGCGACGCCGAGTGGCTGGTGATGGAGGGCATGCGCCGCCGCGACGACCCTGCCCGCGCCCTGCCCTACCACCGGATCGGACTCGACACCCAGCTCCAGTTGTCGCCGCTGCCCAGCAGCGCCGAAAGCGGGGTCAGCCTCGACGTGAACCAGTGGCGCATCCTCAGCCAGGTGTCCAGCTGCCCGGACCTGCGGACGATCTGCGAGGCCACGGGAATTGCTCCGGAGCAGGCCAAGCGGATCGTCGCCGAGCTGCTCGCGATCGGTCTTGTCGAGATTGTGCCGCCGGCGGCGAAGCCGGCCCCGCCGCGGCCGCGCCACGACCCTCTGGGCGAGGCAGTGGCGCGCATGGGCCAGCCGGCCCTCGCGGGCGTCTCCGCCGGGGTGCTCGCCGGGGGCGATGGGGGCGCGCCCGCCGGGCGCGGCCTGCTCGACGCGATTATGCGGCGCATCCGCGGCCTGTAGCGAGAGGGACGGGATATGCAGGCCCTCAAGATCGTCATCACCGGCAGCTACTCCGCCGGCAAGACACAGTTCATCCGCACCATCAGCGATATCGAGACCGTCTCCACCGACTACGCCGTCACGCTCGACGAGGAGCGGGCCCTCAAGCGCGAGACCACCGTCGCTCTCGACTTCGGCACGATCGCGATCAGCGAAAAGATCAACCTGTACCTGTTCGGCACCCCCGGCCAGGAGCGCTTCGACTTTATGTGGGAGCATCTGGCGATCGGCACCCTCGGCTACGTCGTGATGGTCGACAGCACCAGGCCCGGCCACTTTGCCGATACCCAGCGGCTCATGGCCCGCTTCGCGGAGATCACCGACGCGCCCTTCGTCGTCGCCGCCAACAAACAGGACGACGAGACGGCCCTCCCCGTGGCCTATGTGCGCCGCCGCCTCGGCCTCCCCCCCGAGATCCCCGTGCTCCCCTGCACCGCGACGGAGCGGCCGAGCGTCAAGCTCGTCCTGCTCGGCCTGCTCAAGCACATCGCCACGCGCTACCAGCCGGCGTAGGCGAGGGGCAAGGGAAAACATACATAACGAGAAGCCGTACCGCCGCTCGGGTGGTACGGCTTCTTTGCGTTGAACGTCCTGAAAACGCTGCGCCTCGGTGCCTCTGCGGCGAACCTGCGCGGGCTAGCGCTCCAGGCGGTAGGGCACCGAGGTGACAACCTTGCCGCGCTGGAACATCAGGGCGGTCTTGATCAGCAGGCCGGTCTGGTTGTGCAGCAGGTGCTCCCACCAGTGGGCCGGGACGAACTCGGGGAGCACCACGGTGACGACGTCGTCGTTGTAGCGGGTGTCGACCTCGTCGATATAGCGCAGCAGCGGCGTAAGCAGCGAGCGGTACGGCGAGTCGAGAACGACGAGGGGCACGTCGCAGCCCCAGTCGCACCAGCGCTCGCGGAGCTTGGCCGTTTGCTCCGCGTCGAGGTTGACATACACCGCGGTCGCATTGTCGGGGGCGATCGAGTGGGCGTACTGGAGGGCCGGGAGCACGCCGCGGTGGATGCCGCTGACGAGCACGATCGCGGTGTGGCGGCGCAGGGGCATGGGCCGCGGGGCGCCGCTGAGCGAAAGCTGGGCGGCGACGCGCTTGTAGTGGGTGTGGATGGCGCGGAACAGCAGCACGAGGACGGGGATGAGCGCCATCACCACCCAGGCGCCGTGGCTGAACTTCGTCACGCCGAGGACGACGAGCACGATGGCGGTGAGCGCGGCGCCAGCGCTATTGATCGCGGCGCTGCGCTGCCAGCCCTCCTCCTTCAGCCGCAGGTGGCGGCGAACCATGCCGGACTGCGACAGGGTGAACGAGATAAACACGCCGATCGCGTAGAGCGGCAGCATCGCGATCTCATTGGCTCGGAAGATAATCACCAGCAGGGCCGAGAAAAAGCCCAGGGCCAGGATGCCGTTGGAGAAGACCAGCCGGTCGCCGCGCGAGGAGAACTGGCGGGGCAAAAACCGGTCGCGCGAAAGGAACGAGGCCAGGCGCGGGAAGTCGGCGTAGGCGGTGTTGGCGGCCAGGACGAGGATCAGGGCGGTGGCGATTTGGATCACGAAGTAGACCGGGCCGTCGCCGAAGATGGTGCGCGCGATCTGCGAAACCACCGTCTCGTGGGTGAACTCGTTCGGCACGGCGCCGTGGGCGTGGGCGAGCCAGGTGATGCCAAGAAACATCGTCACCAGGATGGCGACCATCCAGGTTAAGGTCGCGCTGGCGTTCTTGGACTCGGGCTCGCGGAAGGCGGGTACGCCGTCGCTGATCGCCTCGATCCCCGTGAGGGCGGTACAGCCGGCGGCGAAGGCCCGCAGGATCAGCCACAGCCCGATCGCCTCGCCGGCGGGCGGGATCTCGAGCGGGATGGCGTGGGTGACCGGAGTGGCGCCGAAGAGGGCGTCCTGGGCCAGGCCAAAGGCGATCATGGCCAGGATGCCGACGACAAAGGCGTAGGTGGGCACGGCGAAGATCGCGCCGCTTTCCTTCACGCCGCGCAGGTTGGCCAGGGTGACCAGCAGGATAAAGAACAGGGCGATCTCGACGGCGTGCTCCTTCACGCCCGAGAAGCCCCAGGTGCCGGCCAGCGAGGTGATCGCGGCAACACCGGCCGAGATCGAGACGGCGACGGTGAGAACGTAGTCGATCAGCAGGGCGCCGGCGGCGACGAGGCCGGGCATTTCGCCGAGGTTTTCGCGGGCGACGATATAGCCGCCGCCGCCCTTAGGGTAGGCGCGGATGGTTTGCCGGTAGGAAAAGGCCACCACCACCAGCAGCGCGGCGATGCCGATGCCGATCGGCAGCGACAGGCCGAGGGCGGCGCTGCCGCCGATCAGAAGGATGGCCAGGATAGCCTCGGTGGCGTAGGCAACCGAGGAAAGGGCGTCGGATGAAAACACCGCCAGGGCGGTGACGCGACTCAAACGCTCGTGGTGCTGGTGCTCGGTGGCGATCGGTTTGCCGACCAGAAAGCGCTTGATCTGAGCGACCATTGCCATGTAATCCTGCGATGTAGCCCGCGGTAGGGCGGGAGTTGGGGCCGTTCAGCCGACACAAAAAAAGAACGTCCGGACGGCAGTCGGCGTTCTGTCGGCTGTCGGGCTCATCGTTGAGTTCCGAGTTATGCCGGGCGATGGAGAAACTCCTGCCCAGCGCGCCCCGCAGGCGCGCGCGACGATCATAGCACCGGCGATTGTCGGCGTCAACTGGTACGCTGGAACGATTTCGACAGCAGTACCCGCCCGCGCCCTGGCGGGCGATACAGCCCCGCGCCGGGCGTGTTGACATTTTCACAATGCTGACTATAATTGCATCATTGTAAAACATAGTTGTCATCCGCCACGGCCCGACCCTCCACGCCTAGTTTTGTAACTTACGACGGCCACGGAGAGCCAGCCACTCAGCGGAGCCGGCAGCAGGTGCCGGCACGGGTGTCTCTGCGGCTGTTTTCGCCGACCTCAGCCGTTCGAGAATCGCGCAGTTCGGCAATCGCGCATACCCCGCCCACGCCTGCGCCATGTGGCGGGCGCTTTTTTTTGGGCCGGGCGCGGCGATGGCAGCTATATCAATCTCTGGCAGGAGGCATACGAAGGATGTCAGTGCAACCGGATCAGGTTGAGTTCGAGAATGAGGACTTCGACTGGACGAAGCTGCTCGACGAGTATGACTACGCCCGGCCCCAGCGCGGCGAGCTGCGGGACGGCATGGTCATGCAGATCGAGGACAGCGGCGTGCTGGTGTCGATCGGCACCAAGCGCGAGGGCGTGATCCCGGCCCAGGATCTGCGCCAGATGGGCGACGAGGTGCTCGGCTCGCTGAAGATTGGCGAAACGATCCAGGTTTACGTCCAGGAGCCCGAGAACCGCGACGGCGACCTGATCCTGTCGCTGACGATGGTGCAGGTGGCGAAGGACTGGGAGTACGCCGAGCAGCTGTTCAACGACGGCGGCATCGTGCGCTGCAAGGTGATCGGCTTCAACAAGGGCGGCCTGCTGGTGCAGTTCAACCGCATCCGTGGCTTTGTGCCGGCCTCGCAGGTGGCTCAGCTCCACGGCCGCACCGCCGCCGAGGAGCGGCAGCAGGCCCTGCAGAAGATGGTCAACCAGGAGATCCCGCTCAAGGTGATCGAGGTCGACCGCGAGCGCAACCGCCTGGTGCTGTCCGAGCGCAGCGCGACTCAGGAGTGGCGCAAGGCCCAGAAGCAGCGCCTGCTCACCGAGCTGCAGCCCGGCGACGTCATCACCGGCCGCGTCAACCAGCTCACCAACTTCGGCGCCTTTATCGACCTCGGCGGCGCCGATGGCCTGGCCCACATCTCCGAGCTCAGCTGGCAGCGCGTCAACCACCCGCGCGAGGTGCTCCAGCCCGGCCAGGAGGTCAAGGTCGTCGTGGTCGAGATCGACCGCGACCGCGAGCGCATCGGCCTGTCGATCCGCCAGCTCCAGGCCAACCCCTGGGACACGATCGACCAGCGCTACACCCTCGGCCAGCTGGTCAGCGGCCCGGTGACCAACGTCACCCCGTTCGGCGCCTTTGTCCAGGTCGAGGAGGCCGTCGAGGGTCTGATCCATGCCAGCGAGCTGGACGTGGACCCGCAGACCCAGCCCCGCGACGTGCTCCAGCCCGGCCAGACGGTCACCGCCAAGGTGATCAGCCTTGACCGGCAGCGCCAGCGCATGGGCCTGTCGCTCCGCCGCGTGACGGAGGCCGACAAGGGCGACGAGGCGCCGGAGACGCCGGAGGCCCCCACGGCCGAGGCCACACCCGAGGCCCCCGCGGAGGCGGGCGAGTCCGAGGCGTAGTCCGAAGGGGGGCGGGAGGGGGAGAATGGCCGACAAGGGCATCGTTCGCCGCTAACGCGAATGATTTTCCCTTGGAAGCCACCCCCTCCCTCCGCACCCCGCGGCCACAGGCCGCCCCCCCCACACTCCCCCTCCCTCACTCCCCCTTCGCCCGCCCCTCCTCCTTGTCCTGGTGCCTGGCGTGTGGTACTGTGTCACGTCGGAGCTGCACGAGGGAAGGAGCAACCCGTATGCGTATCCTCTCCGCAGATGATGTGCGCCGCGCGGTGCCGATGGCCGCCGCGATCGACGCCGTAGCCGCCGCGTTCGCCCGCCTTTCGGCCGGCGGCGCCGAGGTGCCCCTGCGCACCCACATCGCCACCCCTGAGCACGAGGCGACGAGCTTTTTCATGCCCGCCCGGATCGCCGGCGGGGGCGACGACGGCGCCCTCGGGCTCAAGGTCGTGTCCGTCTTCCCGCATAACGTCGCCCACGGCGAGCCGAGCATCTTCGCCCTCGTCACCCTGCTCGACCCGCACAGCGGCCGGCCCCTCGCGGTGCTCGACGGCACCTACCTCACCGCCCTGCGCACCGGCGCGGCCTCGGGCGCGGCCACTCGGTACATGGCCCGCCCCGACGCGCGGACCCTGGCGATCTTTGGCGCGGGGGCCCAGGCCCTCCCCCAGATCCTCGCGGTGCTCGCCGTCCGCCCGATCGATAATGTCTGGATTGTTAACCGCACCCGCGATCGGGCCGCCTTGCTGGCCGCGCGCCTGCGCGGCGAGGGCTTCCGCGGCGACGTGCGGCTCGCGCCCGACCCGGCCGCCGCCCTCGCCGAGGCCGATGTGGTCTGCCTGGCCACCGCCAGCCCAACGCCGCTGTTCGACCCGGCCGAGCTGCGCCCGGGCACCCACGTGAACGGCGTCGGCTCGTACAAGCCCAGCATGGCGGAGATGCCGCCCGCCGCCGTCGCCCGGGCCCGTGTGGTCGTCGACCAGCGCGCGGCCGCCTGGGCCGAGGCCGGCGACCTGGTGCAGGCCCGCGACGCCGGCCTGATCGACGAGGGCCATATCGCCGGCGAGCTCGGCGAGGTCGTGGCCGGAGTGCTCCCCGGGCGGACAAGCCCAGACGAGATCACCTTCTTCAAGTCGGTCGGCAACGCCGCGCAGGATCTGGCCGTGGGGACGCTCGCGCTGCGCCGGGCGGCCGAGCTGGGGCTCGGCGTCGAGGTGGCGTTGTGAGCGCCGCGCCCCCGCCGGCCGTCCGGTAATAGAAAATTCATCGAGGGCGCCGGGGTGAGTCATCAAACATTTACACCGTCGTCCTACCCTGCTGTGTAGTGAACCGCCTCGCATGGCCCGCTACTTCGGACCACTAAGGAGCACCGTCTTGAGCACCATCGCTGTTGTTGGCACCGGCTACGTTGGTCTTACCACCGGCGTCTGCTTTTCTGACCTGGGTAACACCGTCTACTGCATCGAGATCAACCCCGCCAAGCTCGAGATGCTGCGCGGCGGCAAGGCCCCGATCTATGAGCCCGGCCTCGAGGAGATGCAGGAGCGCAACATGCGCGCCGGCCGCCTCCGCTTCACCGACGACTACGCCCTGGCCCTGGCCGAGGCTGAGCTAATCTTTATCACCGTGGGCACGCCGATGGGCGCTGACGGCGCCGCCGACCTGAGCCAGGTCAAGGCCGCCGCCCGCAGCATCGGCCAGCACCTGACCCACCGGGCCGTGATTATCGATAAGAGCACCGTGCCCGTCGGCACCGGCGACATGGTGATGAACATCATCGCCGAGCACGCCGCCCCCGAGATCGAGTTCCACGTCGTGTCCAACCCCGAGTTCCTGCGCGAGGGCTCGGCCGTGACCGACTTCTTCAAGCCCGACCGGATCGTGCTTGGCGCCACCAACCGCGCCGCGGCCGAGCAGGTGGCCGAGCTCCACGCGCCCCTCGGCGCCCAGGTGATCATCACCGATCTGCGCACGGCCGAGATGATCAAGTACGCCTCGAACGCCTTCCTGGCCACCCGGATCTCGTTTATCAACGAGATCGCCCAGATCTGCGAGAAGCTCGGCGCCGACGTCAAGGAGGTCGCCCGCGGCATGGGCGCCGACAAGCGGATCGGGCCCCACTTCCTCGACGCGGGCATCGGCTACGGCGGCTCCTGCTTCCCGAAGGACGTGCTCGCGCTGCACCACATGGCCGCCTCCTCGGGCTGCCACCCGCAGCTGCTCCAGGCGGTGATGGACATCAACGCCGACGCGCGCAAGAAGTTCGTCGGCAAGGTCGAGACCCTGCTCGGCGACCTCAAGGGCAAGGTGGTCGGCGTGCTCGGCCTGTCGTTCAAGCCGAACACCGACGACATGCGCGAGGCCCCCAGCGTCGAGATCATCGCGGCCCTCCAGACCGCCGGGGCCCGCGTCAAGGCCTACGACCCGGTCGCCATGGAGCACGCCGGCGACTCGATGCCCGAGGTCACCTTCTGCGCCACGGCCTACGACGTGGCCAAGGAGGCCGACGCGCTGCTGCTCGTGACCGAGTGGAACGAGTTCAAGCAGCTGAACTGGGACAAGATCAAGGCCTTCATGCGGCACCCGATCGTCATCGACGGCCGCAACCTGTACGACGCCGCCGAGATGGCCGAGCGCGGCTTCACCTACTGGGGCGTCGGCCGCGGCTCCCAGCCCACCCTGGCCGCGCGCGGCGAGGACGTGCTGGCCTAAACCGACGGGCAGAAGACAGCGGCAGGAGCCAGGGCGACCTGGCTCCTGCACGTTGCGTCGAGATTTGCGCAGATCGCCCCGGTGTGCTATACTGCGCCGCGTTGCGAGGGCGATTAGCTCAGTTGGCTAGAGCGCATCCTTCACACGGATGAGGTCACTGGTTCGAGTCCAGTATCGCCCACCACCCACCGCAGCCCGCCATTCCGGCGGGCTGTTGTGTTATCTCTTCTGGTGGAGCGTCAGGGAGTCGAACCCTGCTTTCGCTGGTGCCTCGCGGCTTTCGGCAGCGCGTCCACGCCGGCGGACCCACGCCCCACAGTGGCCGCGACGGCCCGCGCCGCGGCAGAGCTCAGTATAGGGGCGGCCCGCGCGGGCCGCATCGGACACGGGGCTGAGCGGCCGCCCCGCAGCACCGGGAGCAGCCCATGCGCGTCGGCGTCATCTCCGACACCCACGGCCACTTCGCCAGCGACGCCCTCGCCGCCCTGGCCGGCGTCGAGCTGATCCTCCACGCCGGCGATATCGGCGGCCGGCCGATCGTCGACGCCCTTGAGGCGATCGCGCCGCTCGTCGCCGTCCACGGCAACACCGACGTCGGGACGCCGATGGGCCGGGACTACCCGGCCGCCCAGCGCCTGGAGCGGGAGGGCGTCCGCATCTTCATGACCCATATCGGCGGCCGGCCGGCCGACCTGCTCCGCGCCCTGCCGGCCGACCCGGGGCAGCGGCCCCATGTGTACATCTTCGGCCACACCCACGTCGCCCTGTGCGAGTCCCACGGGGGCGTCCTGTTTCTCAATCCGGGCGCGGCCGGCCGGCCGCGCTTCGGCGGCGGCGTCTCGCTGGCCATCCTCCAGCTCGCCGCCGGCCAGGCCAGCGCCGCCATCGTCCCGCTCAAGCCCTGACCGCCCCGCGCGCTGACTCGCCGCCGCGATTCTCCGCTTACCACAGCTCGTCGGGCCGCTCCGCGTAATAGCGCAGGGCCCGGCCGTAGCGCGCGATCGGGGCGGCGGCGCTGGTGTCGGCCAGGAGCCGCAGCAGCAGCCCCACGGCCTCCCCGTGGCGCCCCAGGTTGTGCAGGGTCAGGCCGAGAAAGGCCACAAACTCGGCCCCGTCAGCGTACTCCGCGACCCCGCGCCGCAAGGTCTGCTCGGCCTCGGCGAAGCGGCCCACACAGCGCAGGCTGCTCCCCAGGCCGAGCGTGGCGCCGCGCCGCTCCGGCTCGGCGAGCCCTAGCCCCAGGGCCCGCTCGTACAGCGGGATCGCGCCGCGCTCGTCGCCCAAGATGTCGTGGCCGCAGGCGTACTCGTACGTGGTCAGCGCGTCATCGGGGCTCGCGGCATAGAGCTCAGCCAGCATGCTTAGCGACTCCTCCGGCCGCCCCTCCGCCCGCAGGGCCAGGGCTCGCTCAAGGCTTGCGCTCATCTCACACCTCCCCGCGGAAGATCCGCAGCGCCGCCGCCAGCCGGTCCAGCGCCGCCGGCGTGTTCGGGCGCAGATCGACCATCACTTCGGCCAGCCCGGCCGCCGCCACCTCGTGGAGCTTCTCCGCCACCAGCCCGGCCTCGCGGTAGTGGCACTCGCCCATGTGCGGCGGCGTCGGGCCGAGGTCGGGGAAGGCCACCCAGAGCGGGCTGCTCACCGGCAGCGTCGCCGGGTCGCGCCCGGCCGCGGCGCAGGCCGCCGCCAGCCGCTCGCGGTCCTGCTCGGAGCCGAGCGAGGTGTTGACCATGTCGGCGTACCGCGCGGCCAGCTCCAGCATACGCGGCCCCCACGCCCCGACCAGGATCGGCGGGCCCTGCGGTCGCGGCCCCCGCGGCAGGTCGAGGCAGCGCTCGGCCCGATGGTAGCGGCCCGCGAAGTCGACCTCCCCCATACGCAGGAGTGGCACGGTCACCGCCAGCTGCTCCGCGAAGCGGTCCACCCGCCGGTCGAACGGCAGCCCGAAGGCGCGGAACTCGCGCTCGTTCCAGCCGGCGCCCAGCCCGAGCACGAAGCGACCGCCACTCAGCTCGTCCAGCGCAGTGGCCTGCTTCGCCGTAAGCGCCGGGTTGCGGAAGCCGGCGCAGGCCACCAAGGTGCCCAGCCGCGCCCGCGACGTCGCCACCGCGAGCCCCGCCGCCACCGTCATGCACTCCCACTGGCCCACGGGCCCGCCGGGGTTGTCGAACAGCAGGTGGTCGTACAGCCAGATCGAGTCGAACCCGGCCTCCTCGACCCGCAGCGCCAGCTCGCGCACCGCCGCCAGGCGCGGCGCCTCGCCCGCGGGCCCCTCCAGGATGATCACCACCCCGACGTCCATGGTCGCCCCCTGTATCGGATTATAATAGTGGTCCGCGTCTACCCGACAGGCCTAGCAATGATCGATCCCGCAGCCCCCGACCAGCGCTCGCACTGGCACAGCTCGCTCGACCGCCCGGCGCTCGCCGCCGGACCGCTCCCGCCCGTCGCCGATGTCGTGGTGGTCGGCGGCGGCGTGCTCGGCGCCAGCGCGGCCCTGTGGCTCGCCCGCGCCGGCGCCCGCCCGCTCGTGCTCGACCAGGCCGGCCCCGCCGCGGGCGCCTCGGGGCGCAACGGCGGCCTCCTTGTCTCCGGCGCCGCGGAAAGCTACCCCGACGCCGTCGCCCGGCTCGGCCCCGCCGCCGCCCGCGCCGTCTACGCGCTCAGCGTCGAAGGCTTCTACACAATGCGCGCCCTGGTCGACGAGGAGGGCGTCGACTGCGAGCTGCGGCTTTCCGGCAACCTCGGCCTTGCTATCGGCGAGGCCCAGCTCGCCCGCTACGCCGCCGCCGTGGAGCTGCTGCGCGCCGACGGCTTCGCCGCCGAGCTGCTCGACCGCGCCGCCGCCCAGGCCCTCGTCGAGGCGCCCCTTGGCCCCGAGGTGGCCGGCGCCAAGTTCAACCCCGTCGCCGCCACCCTCCACTCCGGCCGCCTCGTCCACGGCCTGCTCGCGGCCGCGATCGCCCGCGGCGGCGCCCTGTGCGTCGGCCCGCGCGCCCTCGCCTTCGCCCGCGACGGCGCCGGCGTCCGCGTCGAGACGGACCAGGGCCCCGTCCGCGCGGGGGCGGTCGTGGTGGCCGCGAACGCGTGGCTCGCCCGGATCATCCCCGCTCTGGAGGGGGTCGTCACGCCGGTGCGCGGCCAGGCTCTTGTTTCCGCGCCAGCCCCGCCCCTGCTCACCCCCGGGTTCGGCGTCGCCCTCACGCCCACCGGCGAGTACGGCCAGCAGCGCCCCGACGGCCGCGTCGTCTTCGGCGGCTGCCGGGCGGCCGCGCCCGGCCGCGATGTCGGCACCTACGACCTGTCGCCCACCCCGCCCGTCCAGGCCGCCCTCGACGCGGGGCTGGCCCGGATCTTCCCCAGCCTGGCCGCCATACCCGTCGAACGGCGCTGGGCCGGCACCATGGCCTTCACCGCCGACTACCTGCCCGTCGCCGGCCAGCTCGACGACCTGCCCGTCTGGTACGCGGGCGGCTTCTCCGGCCACGGCATGCCCTTCGCCGCCCCCGTCGGCCGGGCCCTCGCCGAGGCCGCCCTGGGCGCGGCCGCCCCCCCGGCCCTCGCCCTGCTCCGCCCCGACCGGCCCAGCCTCGCGGGGTAGGCCCCGCCGCGCTAGCGGATACCCGCCAGCACCTCCGCCACGCCGACCCAGCGGCTCACCCCAGGGTCGGCGCCGGTCTCGTCGTAGGACCACCAGGCCGACAGCACCGCCTGGGCGGCAGACCAGCCGAGCACCCGCCGTCGGTTGAGCGACAGGGCCTCGCTGAGCTGGTCGACGCGGCGGGCCAGGGTGCGGGGCAGGTCCGGCCACTCGGGCAGGGTCAGCGGGTTGCGGATCAGGGCGCCGACCTCGTAGGCCGGCTCGCCGACCACGCCCTTCGGGTCGATCACCAGCCAGGGCGCCCGCTCCGCCCGCAGGATGTTGTAGTGGTGCAGGTCGCCGTGGAGCACAACCGCCGGCGCCTGGCTCGGCAGCAGATCGGCGAACAGCCCCTCCGCCCGGTCCACCAGCCAGGCGGGGAAGGGCCCCGTGCCCCCGCCGAAGTGGGGCCGCAGCTCGGCCAGGCCCGCGGCCCAGCGCTCGACGCCGGGGAAGCGGTGCCCGGCCGGCGGTGGGTGCCAGATCGCGCGCATCGCCGCGGCCGCTATCGCGGTCGCCGCCTCGTCGTCGAGCGTCTGCAGTGTGTCGCCGGGGCGCAGCCGCTCCAGCAGCAGCGCGCCGCGCTCCTCGTCGGCGTCGAGCAGCGCGCAGGCGCCGCGCCCGTCGTACAGGCGCAGCGCGTCGATCTCAGTGCGCAGCTCCTCGCGCGGCACCCCGAGCTTCAGCACCGCCGCCGTCCCGTCGGGGAGCCAGGCCTCGGCCACGTAGTTGTACGAAAGCGCGAACGGCCGGCCCAGCCGCAGCCCCCAGCGCTCCGCCGCCCAGTGCAGCAGCTCCGGCAGGGCGTCGAGCCAGGGCGCCCCGTCGGGCTCGAAGGTGGTCGTGACCTGGCGTCGAAAAGCGTCCGGCAGCTCCAGCACGTCGCCGTCTTTCACGGGAACCCCTCCCCGGCCCGCGCAGTTGCGTATTCCAGCGCGGGCCGCTACAATCTGCCACTGCCGAACGCTACCGCCGTGCCACCAGGCCCAGGGAAAGATCCGCGCATGTCTCAGCAGCCCCTGCTCACCGTCTCGGTCTTCCGGCGCAGCTACGGCCGCCGCTACACCGACCTCCCGGTCGACGGCCTGGAGCGTGACTCGTTCACAATCGACTGCTCCGGCTCCTCCATGCGCCCCGAGCTCTACGACCTGCGGGCGGGCGATCTGGTCCGCTGGCGCCAGGGCGAGCGCTTCGTCGAGGCCACCATCGACACAGTCCGCCGCGACGGCGCCCAGCTCCACGTCGCCCTGCGCGACGCCCACCTGCTCTACGCCGAGTACTTCCCGTATTAGTGCCGGCCCTCGCGGATCAGCGCCGCGCCGGCGGCGACACCCAGCCCGGCCAACAGCGCCGCCAGCAGCCCGTTCGCCCAGAAGCCGGCCCCCGCGAACAGCTGCGGCCCGAGCAGCGAGCCGATCACCCGCCCCACCCCGACTGCGGCCACGCTCGCGGCCATCACCGTGCCCCGGCCGCGCACCGCCAGCCCGCTCACCAGGGGGAAGACCGACACGATCGCAAACTCGAAGCACAGGTCGAACAGCAGGAACAGCAGCAGGAACAGGCCCCAGCTCCCAGCGCTCAGTGGCAGAAGCGCCATCAGGGCTGCCGTCGCCCCGAAGCCGGCCAGCACCGCCCGCCGCTTCCCGATCCGGTCGGTCAGCAGCGCGGCCCCCGACGAGCCGGCCAGCTCGACGAGGCCGAGCAGCGCGAAGATCTGGCCGAGCTGCGCCGTGGTCGCCCCGAAGTCGGCCTCCAGCCAGGCTGCGTAGACCACGAAGATCAGCTCGACCGCGAGCAGCTGGCAGAGCACAAACCCCAGCGCTGGCCAAACGCCGGGCTGTGCCAGGGCCGCCGGCTCGGCCGGCGCCCCCGCCTCTCGGACCGCCGGCGCCCGCCGCTCCTCGGGCAGCGCCGGGGTCAGCGCCAGGGTCAGCGCGCCCAGGCCCAGCAGCACCCAGTAGGCGGCCGCCCAGCCCCCCTGCGCCTCGACCAGGCGCGTGAGCTGCGAGACGCCGACGAGGGCCGCTAGCGCCCAGCTCAGCTCCAGCAGCCCGAGCACACGCCCGCGCTGGGCGTAGCTCGACCGGCCGCTGGCGTAGCTTTGCCCGGCCGGCATGAACAGCGCCGTGCCGAGCCCGATCAGGCCGTAGCCGCACAGAAACGGCACAAAGCCGGCCGTCAGGGCGCAGACAAGCGCCCCGGCGCAGTAGCTCACCAGCCCGAGCTGCATCGTCAGCCGCTCGCCCCGCGCGTCGGCCAGCAGCCCGCCAAGCGGGCTGAGCAGCGTCGCCCCCACCTGCATCGTCACCAGAAGGCTGGCGACGCCCAGGCTCACCTCCAGCCCGGTCGCCAAAAACGCCAGCAGCGGGTAGACCACCCGGAACGCCGTGTTGAACGCGATCCGCCCCAGCAGCAAGATCGCTAGATGCCCCCACCCCAAACCCTTCGCCCGCTCCGCCGCCTGCGTCGTCATGCACGTTCTCATACGCCAGATCCGGGCGGCCGTGCGGCGAGCCGCCATTGGCGTGGGCCGGCGGCTCGTCGCGCGTCGCTCGTCTGGAAAGATTGACAGGTCGCTCCAGGCGGGCTATCATAACGGCTGCTCCCGCGCCTGTAAACAGAAGTCGGCCTATGCAGAGAGTGTATCACCGCTGGGACAGCCCCGCCCTGGGCCGCCCGATGGAGCTGCTTGTCTTCGGCCACGCGGGCGCCCCCTGCCTCGTGTTCCCCACCTCGCACGGGCGCTTCCACGAGTTCGAGGATCGGGGCATGGTCGGGGCCCTCGCCCACCAGATCGAGCAGGGCTGGCTCCAGCTCATCTGCGTCGATAGCGTCTTCGCCGAAAGCTGGTACAACTACGGCGCCGACACCGACGCCCGCATGTGGCGCGAGGAGCAGTACGAGCACTACCTGCTGACCGAGGTGCTCCCCCTCATCCGCCACCTCAACCCCACCCCCTACCTGATCACCACGGGCTGCTCCTTCGGCGCCACCGAGGCTGTGATCTTCGCCATGCGCCACCCCGGCGTCGTCAACCGCGTGATCGGCCTGTCCGGCCTGTACGACCTCCGGCGCTTCTTCAGCCGCTACACCCAGGGCCTTTACTTCCACAACCCCGTCGACTTCGTGCCCAACCTCAGCGACCAGTGGACGATCGACCGGCTGCGCGAGATGGATATCATCCTCGTCACCGGCCGCGACGACCCCGCCGCCTGGTCAAACGAGCTCCTGTCGCGCCAGCTCTGGGGCCGCGGGATCGGCAACGCCCTGCGCCTGTGGGATGGGTGGTGCCACGACTGGCCCTTCTGGGCCCAGATGATCAACGCCTATATTGGCGGGCACGATTAGGGGGCCTGCCGACCTACCCATCTTCCTTCTCGCCGCGGCTGCGCGCCCCGGGCCTGCGCCAGTGGGCCTGGCCGCGGGCTCCGTGGATTCCCGCAGCGCGGTGGCGAGCATCGCCCTCTCATCAAATTGTAATCTTCCGCCGACTCGGTACCTTTAGCCTATTCCGAACGCCGCCGGCAAAAATCTATAATTTAGGTGCGGGAACGGAAGTGTCGGAGGCGTGATATGTCGCGGCGCAGCAGTGGTCAGTCAGTCGTCGAGATGGCGTTTGTCCTGCCCGTGCTCCTGATTGTGCTCTTCGGCATCATGGAGTTCGGCTTTTATATCTACGCCTACTCCTCGGTCTCCCAGGCGGCCCGCAACGCCGCCGAGGTCGCCGCCCAGCTCCCTCCCTACCAGGGCTGGCTCAACTATGCCTCCGCCGGCGTCCCTGGCGGCGCCATCCCCTACCGCGCCGACCGTTGCGTGAATGCGATCTTCGCCGCCGCCGAGTCCGACGCGACGCTGTTCGGCGGTGGGGTCAATGGGGGGCGCAACCTCGCCAGCACCCAGTTCGTCCAGATCAGCTACCCCAACGGCGGCCAGACGCGCAATTTGCGCGACCGCGGCCCGATCGAGGTCACGATCCGCTACCCGGTGCGCGGCATCACCCCGCTTTTCCGCCTGCTTGGCCTCGAAGACCAGATCACGATGGTGGTCACCCAGCGCCGCTCGATCGAGAACCTTGGCGTCGACCCATCGCAGCCGCGCTCCATCGCCTGCGCCAAGGACTTGGACGACTGGAACGAGCTGAACAGCAGCAACAACGGCACCGGTAACTAACCGCCCCTCGGGCACTTGTGATCAGGTGAATTGAGCCAAGCTGCGCCGCTCTCCCGCGGCCAGACGAGCGACAGGTACAAGCGATGCGAAGTCGACGACGAACAACCGGCCAGGCCCTTGTCGAGTTCGCCCTGGCCGCGACACTGCTCTTCTTCCTGGTTGCCGCCGCCGTCGACCTCGGCCTGCTCTTTTTCTCGCTCCAGGCCGTGCGCGCCGCCGCCCAGGAGGGCGCCACCTACGGCCGCGTTCCTGTCCAGCGGCTCAACGCCGACGGCACGCTCAGGTCGGTCGATCTCGACTACGCCCAGATCATTATGCGCATCCGCTCCGCCGCCGGCGGCGCGCCCCGCAGCGTCGGCGTGGTCAACCTGTACGACCTGGACAACAACGGCGTCGACGACGTCGCCGAGGGGATCGTCCCCAACCCCGGCACCCCGGCCAGCCCGCGCCTAGTCAACGGGCCGGTCACGCAGGGCCCGATCAGGATCGACAACCCTTTCGCGCGCAACCCGAACGCGATCGGGCCGTTTGGCTCAGCCACCCTGTGCAGCACGACCGCTCGCCCCCCCGCGGCTGGTATGCGCAATGCCGGGCAGAACTGCTGGATCAGGGTGCGGATCGAGTACACCTACCGCTTCTTCTTCCCGCTGGCGCCGGCGTTCGGCCCGACGGTCAGATTTCCTGTCACCTATAGCATCCAGATCAAGTCGGAGTTTATCGGGTAACCCTCACCCCAGGGCTCGGCAGAACCACAGGCCTCACACATCGCAGCCATCGTCGTAGCACCCACCACGGAGGAACGCATGAACCGCACACAGCAGATGGGCATCCGCCGGCTCATCAAGCGCCGGGCCCACGGGCAAAGCATCCCGCTGATCGCGCTGGCGATCGTGATCGTCGTCGCGATGGTCGGCCTTTCGGTCGACGTCGGCAACACTTTCGCCCGCGAGCGCCAGGTCGTCGCCGCCTCCAACGCGGCGTCGGTCGCCGGCATGAACGCCTACCTCGACTCGACTGGCCTGCCCCCTAGCTCGGCGGTCTATAACGCGATCAACCAGTCGTTGCAGGCCAATGGCGTCAACCCGAGCACGCCCGGCCTCACGATCAGCCGCACCTACCTCGACATCAAGGGCGAGCCGATCGCCGGCAACTCCGAGATCCGCGACGAGGTGCGCGCCGCGCCGGCCAACGTCGCCTATGTCGAAGTCAAGGTTACCGGCACCGTCGACACCTACTTCGCCCGCGTCGTCAGCCGCAACACGCTGCCCTTCAACGCCACCACCTACGCGGGCGCCTGCCCCGCCGGCTCCGGCATCTACCCGATCGGCGTTTACTCGGCCTACCTCCAGGGCGATGCCTTCGTCAACCCCGGCGACGACATCCCCGGCGAGCTGCCGATCAACTGGCGGCGCATCTCCGGCGGCGCGTATGACGGCTTCACGGCGCGGCGGATCTACCTCAAGGAGCAGGCCAACGTCCCCGGCGGCTTCAGCTGGCTCCAGTGGGACCCGTCCTCCAGCGGCGGTAACACCCCCGCCCTCGTCGCCAGCCTGTCCGGCTTCGGCAACCTGACCCAGGGGTTCGCCGAGGACCCGTGGCCGGAGGGCTACCCGAACCGCCCCGTGGTCTACCCTGAGAAGCCGGGCGAGCTCAACGCGGGCGATTGGGTCGCCGGCAACACCGGCCTCAGCCACGCCCAGGGCGTCATGGCGGCGATGCGCGGCCACATCGAGAACGGCACGCGGATGATCCTGCCGATCTTCGACGCCTCGGTCGGCCAGGGCCAGTCCGGCAGCTTCCACATCGTGCGCATGGGCCTGTTCGTCCTCGTCGGCTTCGACAAGGAGAACGGCAAGGACTACTTCGACCTGGTCTTCCTCGGCGACCCGACCCGCCAGCGCACCGCCTGTGTGGTCTCGATCCCGCCCACCCCGCCGATGACCGAGCTGACCGGCACAGTCCAGTTCCAGCCCTCCTACGGCGCACGCTCCAACAGCTACCGCCCGGTCCAGTATGTCGTCTCGCTCGACGTGTCGGGCTCGATGAACATGACCTTTGACGGGATCGGCTCCAACCCGACGAATGGCCAGAGCATCCAGTGCACCAACGGCCCCGCCGGCTCGGGCACCCCGCAAACCTGTACGCCGAACGCGAGCTACGCCTACCGCGTCCTGGAGCAGCGCCGCGTTTATGTGGCGAAGAAGGCCCTGGAGTTGCTGGTGTCGCTCACCAACATGCCAGGCAACGCGAACTACAACGCGAACCTGCCCAAGGACCGGATGGCCGTGACCTGGTGGAGCCACGCCGCCCCGGCCTCCTGGAAGGTCGACTTCACCAGCGACCCGGCCGCGCTGCGCACCGCCATCCGGAACGCCGGCAGCCAGAACGGCGACCCGTACAAGACGGACGGCGGCACCAACGGCGCCGGCGGCCTGTACCGCGTGGCCCAGCTGTTCCAGAACGCGCCCCGGATGACCAATGAGCTCGGCCAGAACTGGACCTACCGGCGCGTGGTGCTGTACGTCACCGACGGCGTGAGCAACGAGTTCCTTGATACCAGCGCGGCCAATCTGTCGGGCGGCACCAGCGACTCCAACACCTTCCCGCAGAACAGCTACTGCAAGCGGCTCGGCGCGGCCGCCCGCGAGGACGCCGGCTGCCAGACGAACGAGATCGGCGGCATCTACCAGAACCGCTATGACCGCCCCGTGACCTCGATGGTCAAGATCGCCAACGACAACATTAAGGGGAACGCGGCGGTCGGCAGCGAGATCTACGTCGTCGCGCTCTCCAACATCGCGGCCACCGGCCTCGAAAACGGCGTCGCCTCGACCGACCGCTTCTTCCCGGCCCGCTCGCTGGAGCTGAACTCCAACGGCGAAACGAACGTCGACCGGATCATTCGCCTGGCCCGCGGCTACTCGACCGACACCTCCTGCATCCCGACCCAGGGCGAGTGGCAGAATACGCTCAGCGCCGGCGAGTTCGCCAACATCGGCGGCCTGGTCTACCCGATCGTCGGCCAGGTCACCCTGACCAACTCCGCGACCGGTTTCACCAAGACTGAGCCGATCGTGGCCGGCACGAGCGGGGCGCTCAGCTACCGCTTCACGCAGCTCCCCCGCGGCACCTACGAGCTGAGCGCGGTGATCTTCTATAAGCACCCGCAGGACCCGAACCCGCAGCCGCGGCGCTACAGCTGGATCTACGAGAACGAGAACCGCGTGAGCAACGTCACCGTTTCCGTCGGCGAGCGCTCGGTCACCAGCCGCAACCTCAGGCTCCAGGCCGACGGGCAGGACTGCGTGGTAACGAACTAAATGCCGGAAACCGGAGGACCGCAGGAGTCGGGCGGCGGGAAACTCATCCCCGCCGGCCGGCTCCTGTCCGCTTGCTATGGAGGTGGCTGTGCTGCCGAACTTTTTGCGCCGTCGCACTGTCCGCTTGACCACACTCCTGCTCGGCGCCCTCGCGCTGGCCGGGCTCGCGCCATCGATCCCCAGCAGCGCCCAGCGCCTCGGGACGGGCATCATCCAGGATCTCGATAACACGCAGGGCCAGTTTGCCAACGGCGTCTTCGAGCGCACCTCGATCAGCCCCGAGCGGGCCGGCGATCTGCCCGACGACCGCGAGGGCGCGGTTCAGCTCGCACCCGCCGGCGTGCTCAGCCCCTGGGGCCTCGCCACCGAGGGCATGAGCACCCGGATCAGCAACTTCGGCCTTGTCGCCCTTGGCGACTACCTGTTCGCCGCCGGCGGCGAGGTCGGGGTCGGCGAGCGCGGCGTCCGCAGCGACAAGATCTACGGCGCCAGGATCAACCGCGTCACCGGCACCCCCGATACGGCCCGCACCCCCACCTGGAAGGAGTACGCCCTGCCCGTTGAGCAAGCCGTGCTCGTGGGCGAGGACTACTGCGCCGAGCTGGGGCGCACCGCGGCCGGTCGCTCGCGCAATAGCGCCGCCGGCGTTGCGCTGCCAAACGGGGGCACGCTCGGCTATATCTATATCGTCGGCGGCATTGTCGACACCGAGTGCGTGGACAACATCACCACGCCGCTCGTCCAGATCGCCACCGTCAACGCCAGCGGCGACGTGACGGCGGTGCGGCGCGCCCCCTACCTGCCCAGCGTCACCTCGGCCGGAACGCTCGATACAACTACCCCGCGCGGCATCGCCGACGCGATGACGACCATCGTTCGCACCAGCACCAACGAGCGCTTTCTGTATGTGATCGGCGGGATGAGCCTCAACCCGACCTCCGACCTGTCGCAGCGGGCGATCACCCGCTCGGTGCTGTACGCCAAGATCAGCCCCGCCGACGGCAGCCTGGTCCATCCCGTCAGCGGCAACACGGCCCAGCCCTGGGCCGCAGCCGACCCGATCGCCTTTGTCGAGAACCAGACCGGCCTGCGCGACGGCGCGGTGACGGCCGCGAGCGTCACCAGGGCGAACACCAACAGCACGCCGCCCGTCATCGGGCAACTCGACGCCATCCTGGTCGCCGGCGGCTGCCACGACACCGACACCTGCACCAGCCGCCACCCGTATGTGCTCAAGGCGACGATCACGAACCCAAGCACCGGGGCGATCAGCTGGGACACCACACCGAGCACCGACAACTCGCAGGTCAGTTTGCCGGCGCGGGCCGGCCTCGGCGCGACCTTCTATAACGGCAAGCTGTACCTGATCGGCGGCACCACCACCGGCATCTCCACCGGCGGCACCTTTACCGTGCCGACCGCCATGTTTGACCAGAATCTGAACGCGATCAAGCTGCCCGGCAGCAGCGACTTCTTCGTCGGCACGACCGAAAAGGTGCTGCCCGGCGCCGGCGACGAGGCCGACCGCACGGATGTCGCGGTGGCGGTGATGCCGGCCCTGCCCCCGCCCGACGAGGCGAACGTAACGCTGAACGCGGCCTGGATCTTTGTTGGCGGCGGCTACAACGGCACCGGGATCACGCAGCAGAACGACCCGCGGGTGAGCACGCTGATCTTCGGCAAAGTCGGCGGCGACGATGAGGCGGCCTCGGTGGTGCGCGCGCCGGATGGCTGGTACTACTCCTCGATCGAGGAGGTGTCGATCGAAAACCGGCTGGCCCGCGTGCTTTCGGTGCGCTGGGCGGCCCTGGTCGACCGCAGCGCCAACACCCAGGCCGACATCAAAGTCGAGTTTCGCAAAACGATCACCGCCGACCGGCGCTGCCGCGAGTCGGACTTTTCGGCGGCGACCAGCGACCGCTGGCGGCCGGTGGACGGCGACCCGGACAGCCCGTTCTTCACCAAGTCGAACACGGGCACCGAGCGCTTCAACGTGATCGAGCTCGCCACGGCCTTCCCGCAGGAAACGTTTGAGGCGACCTGCTTGCAGTTCCGGGCCCAGTTCCTGCAGAACGGCCCGAACACGACCATCCCCAACCCGAGCGCGACGCCCAGGCTGCTCAGCCTGAGCCTGGAAAAGGTGCTCGCCGGCACGCCGGACCTGCTGGTGGGCGAGTTGGCCGCTACGCGCACGGGGGGCGGCGCGGTGCGCGACGTGACGATCTCGATCGCGAACCTGGCGGACAACGACATCAGCCAGACGATCGACGTGGTCGAGGCGACGAACCAGCCCAACGGGTCGTTCTTCGTCCACCTGTGCCTGACCTCGGCCCCGCTGACGGCCGCATCGGCGCCGCCGTTGACCATCCCGGCGCCAGTCAGCGGCCAGGTGCGCCCCCCCTGCGCGGTGGCCTACTACGAGGTGTACAACGTCCAGATGCCGGCGGGCCGCGAGATGCTGCTCCCGGCGAGCGGCTGGCGCAACCCCAACCCGCCGTACAACCCGGTCGACCTGCGCGACCTGTTCGACCAGCCGGGCAAGTACCGCTTCGGGATCGTGATCGACTATGCCGATGTCATTCCCGAGGGGCAGGATGGCGAGCTGAACAACCGCGGCGAGCGGGTCGACGCGCCCAACGGGCTGACGGCCGAGATCGAGATTACGGCGCGCCGCCCGCGCGAGCTGTTCCTGCCGATCATCAACCGGTAGGCCTGAGGCCGGCCGCTCGCCCCACCTCAACGGGGCGAGCGGCAAAGTGTAAAGCCACATTCCGTAAGGGTACGCAGAAAAACGGCCCGGACGCTTGTCAGCGTGTGCTATAATACGCGCAGCCTGGGGCCCGCGCCCTAATTCGCTGTCTGCTGCTGAAGGAAGGAACCCCACCTATGAGGCGTGGCGGTGTGCTCATCCTGCTGATCGGCCTGATCCTCATCGTCGGCGCGCTCGCACTGCTGGTCTTCTTTCAGCCCGGGTTGCTCAACCCGGGCGGCGGCGCCGGCGCCGCCCAGACGGCCGTTCTGCCCACTCAGGTGCCGCTGGTGGAGGTGGTGCGGGCCCGCGTCGACATCCCGGCCAATACCGTGATCAACGACAGCGTGACCCTGCTCGAAGTGATCGAGGTGCCGCAGACCGAGTTCGACGCGGAGAACAACTTCGCCCGGGTGGCCGACGTCGAGGGCAAGCTGACGACGCGGCCGATCCGGGCCAACGAAGTGATCGGCGCGGATAGCCTGACCGACCCGGGCCTGTCGCAGCAGCTCCCGACGGCCGAGCCGGACCGCCAGCGTGACAAAGCTTACCCCTTCATCGTCAACAACCTGTCGGGCGTGGCCGACCAGATCAAGCCCGGCGACTTCGTGGACGTGGTGGCGACCTTCACCCTGCCGCGGACCCAGTCCTACCCGACGGGTCAGGAGGTCATCCCGTTCAACGGCTCGGACGTGATCGAGCTCCAGCGCACGACGACCGACCTGCTGCTCAGCTCAACCAAGACGATCGTCCAGCGGGCCCAGGTGCTGCGGATCGTCCGGCCGCAGGTGTCGGCCGAGCCCACCCCCGAGGGCGGCGAGGAGGCGGCCCCGCCGTCGGGCAGCCTCCCCCAGGTGGACGAGCAGGGCCGGCCGATCAGCGGCGCCCCTGACGCGGCGACCGGCGCCCCCGGCGCGGTGACGGCGGGCGTGTGGACGCTGATCCTGGCCGTGAACGACCAGGAGGTCGAGCTGATGGAGTTTTCGCTGGCCTCCAACGCGCGCATGGTGCTGGTGCTGCGCGGGGCCGGCGACACGGACTTCGAGGCGACGATCGGCGCCACCTATGACCTGCTGGTGTCGGAGTTCGGCGTGCCGCTGCCCCGGCCGCTGCCGCCGCGCGTGGTCAGCGAGCAGGAAGCCTTCACGCCCGAGCCGACCCGCACCCCCGCGCCGACCCGGGTTCCGTAACGGCCATGATCGGGCCCCGCCGGTGCCCGCGACGTGGTATAGTTGAAGCTACGTCAGCCGACTAACATGCGATCCGCCAGCGAACGAGGAGCCGGCACATGAGCGAGGCCGAGAAAATCCGCGTGATGATCGTCGACGACATCGTCGACACGCGCGATCAGCTTGAGAAGCTGCTGTTCTTCGAGAAAGATATCGAGGTGATCGCCAAGGCGAGCAACGGCCGCGAGGCCGTGGCCATGGCCAAGCAGCACCGGCCCGACGTCATCCTCATGGACATCAACATGCCGGACATGGACGGCATCGCCGCCACCGAGGCCATTATGGCCCAGGACCCTTCGGTGCAGGTGATCATCATGTCCGTGCAGGGCGAGACGGACTATCTGCGCCGGGCTATGCTCGCCGGGGCGCGCGAGTTTCTGACCAAGCCGATCAGCGCCGACGACCTGTACAAGTCGATCCGCCACGTGTACAAGCTCGCCGCCACCCGCCCGCGGGTGGTGGCCGGCACGGCGGGCGGCGAGGCGGCCGGGGCGACGGCCGGCGCCAGCGAAGGCCAGATCATCGCCGTGTTCAGCCCCAAGGGGGGCGTCGGCACCTCGACGGTCGCGGCGAACCTGGCCGTGGCCCTGCGCCAGCAGACGAACAAAAAGGTTGCCCTGGTCGACGGGAATGTGATCTTCGGCGACCTGACCGTGATCCTGAACCTGCGCTCCGACAAAACGATCATCGACCTGGCCACGCGCATCGACGAGATGGACCGCGACCTGCTCAACGACGTGCTGGCCACCCACACCTCGCAGATCAAAGTGCTGCTGGCCCCCCCCGACCCGCAGCGGGGCGAGCTGGTGACGGCCGACCACTTCCGGGCCATCCTGGACGGGCTGCGCCGCGAGTTCGACTATGTGATCGTCGACACGCCGGCCTCGTTCCAGGACCGCTCGCTGGCCGTGCTGGACATGGCCAACCGGATCGTGGCCCTGATGTCGCTGGAGATGCACACGATCCGCAACATCACGCGCTTTCTCGAAGTGGCCGACCTGCTGGAGTACCCGCGGGAAAAGGTGCTGCTGGTGCTGAACAAGGCCACCAACCGCACCGGCATCCGGGCCGACGAGGTCGAGAAGACGTTGCAGCGCAAAGTCAACCTCCAGATCGGCGACGCCGCCCAGGAGATGACCTTTTCGATCAACCAGGGCGTGCCGATGGTGATCGGCAAGCCGACCCACCAGGTATCGCGCGACATCGTCAACCTGGCCAAGGAGCTGACGGCGACCGTCAAGGCGGCCGCGCCGGCCGGCCAGGCCGCGGCCGAGGGCCAGAAGAGCGGCCTGTTCTCGCGCCTGATCCCGAAGCGCTAACAAGCACCGGCGCAGCGCGCTGCGCCTTATCGAGCGAGGTTTGAGCTATGTCGCTGCTCAAGCGCATTGGGGGCACCCCGCCGGCCGGCGAGACGACGCCGGCCGTCAGCCGGCCCGCCGGGTCGCCGGCGGCCGGGGCGGGCGCCGCGATGCCGCGGATCGCCGCCCCCCGCGACGACGACACCTTCAACGACATCAAGTCGCGTGTGCAGAACCGGCTGATCAACGAGCTCGACAGCAAGCTCGACCTGACCAACAAGGCCAAGGTGCGCAGGCAGGTCGAGGATGCCTTCAACGCCATCCTTGACGGCGAAAGCATCGTGCTGACCCGCTCGGAGCGGGCGCGGCTGTTTGAAAGCATCGAGGCCGACATTATCGGCCTCGGGCCGCTAGAGCAGCTGCTCGCCGAGGAGGAGATCAGCGAGATCATGGTCAACGGGCCGAAGCAGATCTATATCGAGAAGCGCGGCAAGCTGATCAAGACCGACCTGACCTTCGCCAGCGACGAGCATGTGCTGCGGATCATCGACCGGATCGTGGCCCCGCTCGGCCGGCGCATCGACGAATCCTCGCCGATGGTCGATGCGCGCCTGCCCGCCGGCCACCGCGTCAACGCGATCATCCGGCCGCTGGCGCTGAACGGCCCTACGCTGACCATCCGCAAGTTCCGCAAGGACAAGCTGACCATTCACGATCTGGTGCGCTTCGGCTCTATGAGCAACGAGATGGCCGAGTTCCTCGGCGCGTGCGTGAAGGCGCGGCTGAATGTGGTGGTGGCGGGCGGCACCGGCTCGGGCAAGACGACGCTGCTGAACGTGCTGTCGTCGTTCATCCCCGAGGACGAGCGGATCATCACGGTGGAGAACGCGGCCGAGCTGCAGCTCGTCCAGGACCATGTGGTGTCGCTCGAGTCGCGGCCGCCGAACGTTGAGGGCCGCGGCGAGGTGACGATCCGCGACCTGGTGATCAACTGCCTGCGTATGCGGCCCGAGCGGATTATCGTCGGGGAGTGTCGCGGCGGCGAAACGCTCGACATGCTCCAGGCCATGAACACCGGCCACGACGGCTCGATGACGACGATCCACGCCAACACGCCCCGCGACGCGGTGGCCCGGATCGAGACGATGTGCCTGATGGCCGGCATGGACCTGCCGGCGCGGGCCATCCGCGAGCAGATCGTGTCGGCGGTGAACATCTTTGTCCAACAGTCGCGCCTGAAGGACGGCACGCGCAAGGTGACGCAGATCACCGAGGTGACGGGCATGGAGGGCGACGTCATGGTGCTCCAGGACATCTTCGTCTTCGAGCAGACGGGCATCGACGAGAAGGGCAAGATTGTCGGCACGTTGCGCCCGACCGGCGTGCGGCCGAAGTTCATCGAGCGGTTCGAGCAGCTCAACATCTTCCTGCCGTCGAACATCTTCGGCAGCGACCGGTTCAGCTACTAGCGGGAAACGGTATGTCACCCATTGTTCTGGCCGGCGTCGGCCTGGTTGTCCTGCTGTTGTTTGCCCTGGTGGGCCTGGTGCTGCGGCGCGGCCGCAACGACGACGTATCGGCCCGCTTGAGCGAGTTCGCGGGCCGGGCCCCGGCGCAGGCGAACGAGGCGAGCGCCCGGCAGGCCCTGGAGCGGCTCGATCAGGTTGTCTCGAAGAGCAAGGGCGGCAGCAACATCGCGCGGGACCTAGCCCGGGCCGACCTGAAGCTGACGGTGGCCGAGTTCATCGGGCTGAAGATCCTGTGCGCGCTGATCGGCGCGGCAGCGGGCGCGTTTGTCGGGCGGACCAACACGGCGGCGGCCTTCGCGGGCGCGCTGGTGGGTGCGATCATCTTCTCGTTCCTGCCGAATATCTACGTGGCCGTTCAGGCCCGGCGGCGGGTCGTCGCCTTCAACAACCAGCTCGGCGACACGATCTCGATGATGGCGAACGCGCTGCGCGGCGGCTACAGCTTCCTGCAGACGCTGGATATGGTGGCCCGCGAGGCGCCGGCGCCGATGTCGGGCGAGTTCCGCCGGGTGGTGCAGGAGGTGGGCCTCGGGCGCAGCACCGAGGAGGCGCTGGGCAACCTGCAGCGGCGCATGCCCTCGGAGGACCTGGACCTGCTGATCACCGCGGTGAACATCCAGATGGAGGTGGGCGGGAACCTGGCCCAGATCCTCGACACGATCGGCCACACCATCCGCGAGCGGGTGCGGATCAAGGGCGAGATCCAGACACTTACGGCCCAGGGCCGGATCTCGGCATGGGTAATCACCGGGCTGCCGATCGGCCTGGCGATCTTTATCTCGGTGGTCAACCCCGACTATATGTCGCCAATCTTCACCTTCGGCTTTCCGCCGCAGGCCTGGTGCTGTCTGCCAGTGGCATCGCTGGTAATGATCGCGGTCGGCTACTTCGCGATCATGAAGATTATCGATATCGAGGTGTAGCCGCCCCGAGCGGAGCGGGACACGGGAGGGCGAGGTGCTACGATGCTAACCCCGATCATGCTGGCCGGCCTGATCCTGGTGCTGGGGATCGGGCTCATGCTCTTCGCGCTGAGCCGGATGCGGCAACCTGATGCAATCGGCGACCGGCTCAATCAGTTCACCGAGCGGGCGATGACGCTTGAGGAGTTGGAGCTGCAGCAGCCCTTCTCGCAGCGCGTGATCATGCCTGCGGCGAAGACGCTGCTGGCGCTGCTCGGCAAGTACGGCCCGAAGCAGAGCGCCGAGCGGCTGCGCGAGAACCTGCAACAGGCCGGCAACCCGGGCGGGATCACCCCCGCGATGTTTGTCGGCCTGCGGGTGGTGCTGGCCCTGGTGCTGGGCGTGATCGTCACCCTGGTGACCTTCCGCTCCATGGCCCTGCCCCAGGCCCTGATGTACAGCGCGATCGGCTTTGTGCTGGGCTATATGCTGCCCGTGATCTGGCTCGGCCGCCAGATCACGCAGCGCAAGAAGAACATCACCAAGGCGCTCCCCGACGCGCTGGACCTGCTGTGCATCAGCGTGGAGGCTGGCCTGGCCTTCGACCTCGCGCTGCAGCGGGTGACGGCCAAGTGGGACGACGAGCTGAGCCGCGAGTTCAAAAAGGTGCTGTCCGACGTCCGGCTCGGCCGCACGCGGCGCGAGGCGCTGAAGGACCTCGGCACGCGCACCGGCGTGGAGGACGTGCAGACCTTCTGCGCCGCGATCATCCAGGCCGACCAGCTCGGCGTCTCGATGTCGAAGATTCTGCGGCTCCAGGCCGACCAGATGCGGGTTCGGCGCCGCCAGCGGGCGGAGGAGGCGGCGCAGAAGGCGCCGATTAAGATGCTTTTCCCGATGGTGTTTCTGATCTTCCCGGCCTTGTTCGTGGTCATCCTCGGCCCGGCCGTGCCACGGATCATGGGCGCCTTCTTGGACCTGTAGCCCGGGCTTTCGACCGGGCCGGCGGACGGGAGGACACAGAGCTGCTCTGTGTCCTCCGCGCGTGAGGGACACCACAGCCACTATGCAGATCCACAACCTGACCCGCACCACCACCCTCGCCACCAACTGCGCCGCGGCGCGCAGCTTTCTCGCCCGGCTGCGCGGCCTGATGGGGCGCCCGCCCCTGGGGGCCGGCGAGGGGCTGCTGATCGACCCCTGCTCCAGCGTACACACCTTCTTCATGCGCTTTCCGATCGACGTCGTCTTCGCGGACCGCAACCATGTGGTGGTCGGCCTGACGCCGGCGATGGCGCCCAACCGCCCCTACGCGGGGGCCCGGCGGGCTCGCTACGTAGTGGAGCTGCCCGCCGGCACGATCGCGGCCAGCGGCACCCAGGTGGGCGATACGCTGCGGGTCGAAGGGCGGGGCTGAGCGGCCCAGGGGCGCCGGCCGAGGGCCGGGGGCTGTGGTACACTTGCCGCCATGAAGCTCCGGACGTTTCGCCTTTCGCCGGCGGCCCTGTTCCTCTTGCCCTGCGCCGGCTTTCTCGCGCTCTACCTCGCCACCCTCACTGGCGTCCACACCTACGACGCCCTTTCCTACATCCTCGACGTTGACCGCAAGCCCTGGGCGGAGCTGTTCCACCCGCACCACCTGGCCTATGGGCCCCTCGGCGCGCTGATTCGCGGCGCGGCTACGGCCGCCGGCTGGCGGGGGAGCGCCGAGCCGCTGTTGCAGGCGGCCAACGCCGTTGCAGGCGCGATCGGCGCCGGCCTGTTCGCGCTGGTCGCCGCCCGAGCGACGGGCCGGCCCGGGCTGGGGCTGATTGGTGCACTGCTGCTCGGGGCGAGCTACGCCTTCTGGTACTACGCCGTCGAGGTGGAGGTGTACACCATCGCGGCGCTGTTCCTGATCGCCGCCCTCGGGCTGCTGCTGGAGCTGGGCCGCCGGCCGACGGTCGGGCTGGCGGCCCAGCTCGGCGCCGCGCAGGGGCTGGCCGTCCTGTTCCACCAGACGAACGTGCTGCTTTGCGCCCCGGCCGCGGTGGCGCTGTTCCTGGGCGCCGCCCGGCGGGCGCGGGGAGTGGCAGCGGCAGGGGCGCGGCCGGATCTCGCCGCCTCGGCTCGGGGGGGGGTATCTCTTTGGGGCGGGCCAGGCGGAGCGCTGCGCCTGGCCGCGGCGTACCTGCTGCCGCTCGGGCTGATCGTGGGCGGGGCCTACCTGTGGGTGGGGGTCGGGCTGAGCGGCTTCCGCTCGTGGGGGGAGCTGAGCCGCTGGGCGGCCGGCTACGCGACGACGGGCTGGTGGGGCGGGGCGGTCGATACCGGCAAGTGGGCCGGGCTGCTGAAGGGGCTGAGCGAGACGGTCGCCCGGCCCGGCGGGGCGCTGCTCGGAGGGGCGCTGGCGGCGGCGCTGCTGCTCGGTCTGCACGGCCTGCGGGCGGCGCCGCGGGCGACATTGGCGACTCTGCTGAGCTGGCTGCTCGTGTACGGCGGCTTCTTCCTGTGGTGGGAGCCGGACAACATCGAGTTCTGGATCGCCGCGTTGCCGCCGTTCTACCTGCTGCTCCTGCTTGGCGCGGCAGGGGAGGGGGGGGCGGGGAGCGGCGGGGGCGGGAAAAGGGGATGGTGGCGCGCCGATGTGCTGGCGGGGGGGTTGGGGGTGATCGGGGCGGTGATGCTCGGGGTGAATGTTGTGTCGATCCGCGAGCGGGGGGACCCGGGGCGGGACTTGCAGCGGCGGATCACGGCGGCGCTGGCGGCGCGGACGGCGCCCGGGGACCTGCTGGTGGTGCCGGACGGGCTGCAGGAGCTGTACCTGCCCTTCTACGGCGCGCGGGTGAGCGTGGCGGCGCTTGGCCCCGCGATGAGCGCGGCGGGGGGCGACTGGCCGGCGGCCTGCGCGGGGCTGCGCGGGCGGGTCGACACGGCGCTGGAGCGGGGCTTCGCGGTGCTGCTGGCCGATGAGGCGCTGCGCCCCACCCCCGCGCCGCCGGGCGAGCCGCCGACCATGGCGGAGCGCTTCGGCCTGCCGGCCGAGACGGTGGCGGCCTGCTACGCGCCGTACGCGCCCACGATGGAGCCGGCCGCGCTCGGGCCGGGGCTGCCGGCCTACTGGCGCATCCCCGCGGCCCAGGAGCTGGCCGACGGGCCCGGGTGGGACTTCCGGCGTGGGCGCTGGGGCTGGCGGGCGACGAACGCCGACACACTGGAGATTGGCGCCGCCGGCTGGACCCTGCGCCCCGACGCTGACCCGGCGCTGACCAGCCCGCCGGTCCAGATCGAGGCGGCGCGCTTCGGGCAGATCGAGATTCGGCTCGGCGCGACCACGGCGGCCCACGACGCGCAGCTGTTCTTCCTCGACGCGGGCGGGCAGGTCGACGAGGCGCGCTCGATCCGCTGGGCGCTGGAGCCGGGGGCGGGGCCGGCGAGCTACCTACTCCGGCTGCGCGGCGCACCGGGCTGGGAGGGAACGCTGACGGGCCTGCGGCTCGACCCGGTGCATGTGGGCGACGGCGGGGTTGTGGTCGTGGAGTCGATCCGGCTGCTTCCGTAGTGGGACAAGAGGACAAGGGGACAAGGGACTGGCAGGCTTCACACGCTGGTGCGCCGGGCCTGAAGCCCAAAGCCCTGCTTTAGGGGGACGGAGGGAGCGGTTCGCGGCCGGCGAGGAGGAGGTAGGTGAGCAGGGCGGCGCCGGAGCCGGCGGCGACGGCGAGCTTGGCGGCGAGGGGGAGGGCGGAGGGGGAGATGAAGCCCTCGATCACGCCGGCGATGACGAGCAGGGGGGCGCAGCCGAGCAGCAGCATGACGGCGCGGCGGCCGGCGAGGACGAGGGCGGCGCGGCGGCTATGGAGGCCGGGGCGGAGGAGGGCCCAGCCGAGCTGGAGCCCGGCGCCGCCGGCAATAAAGATCACACTGAGCTCGACGACGCCGTGGGCGGCGACAAAGCCCCACAGATTCCCGGCGAAGCCGAAGCGCTGGGCGGCCCCGGCGACCACCCCCATCATCAGGCCGTTGAAGGCGAGGATGTAGAGCGTGTAGACGCCGAAGGCGACCCCGCCGGCGAAGGCGCGGATGGCCACGCCGATGTTGTTGGTCATGATCTCGGCCGAGGCGCCGGCGCGGCCCTCCTCGTTGATCCGCAGCCACCACTCCTCGCCCTGCTGGATGCTTTCGATCAGCTGCTCGGAGCCGGGGAGCAGCGCGCTGGCCAGGGTCGGGTCGCGGAAGGTGGCGACGAAGGCGCCGAGGGCGGGCAGCAGGAACATGAGGAAGGCGGCCAGGGTGTAGCCCCAGGTGGCGCGGAAGGTGCGCGGGAAGGTGGCGGCGACAAAGGTCAGCAGGGCCGCGCCGCGCGGGCCGCTGTCGCGGTAGATCGCGCCGTGGCCGCGGGCGACCAGGCCGTTCAGGTAGGCGCTGACCGGGTGGCGCGGGAAGTCGCGCCGGGCCACGGCCAGGTCGGAGGTGGCCTGGCGGTACAGCCGGCCGAGCTCGTGGAGCTCATCGGCGCTGAGGGCGGCCAGCCCCCCACCCGCCCGGTCGAGCAGGGCCATGAGCCGCTCCCAGGCGGCCTTTTTGCGGGTGATGAATGCGTCGGGCTGCATGGCATGGGTGGCGGGCGACGAGAAACGCGCGAGGGCGTGCGGCCCTCGATCCATGACCATTATAGCAAAGGGCCCCCGCCTCCGCGCCTGGAGACGGGGGCCTCGGATTCAGGAGCCGCGCTGGCCCTACTGAGCGGGCGTGGCGTAGACGTACGTCTTGAGCGTGAGGGTGGCCGGGTCGACGCCGCCGTCGGGGTCGAGGGTGATGGCATAATCGGCGCGCTGGCCGGGGGCGAGGCCGGCGCCATCGAAGGTGTCGAGGATCTTGTAGCCGGTCACGATCGGGTTGCCGGCGGCGTCGTGGAGGGCGGCGATCACGACCAGGCGGCCCATCGTCTGGTCGGCGTCGTTGAGAACGGCGCCCGTCACCTCCCAGGAGTCGCCGCTGGCGGCGAGGGCGTCGTCGGCGCTGGTGATGGCGATGTCGGGGGCGTCCGCGGGGTAGGTGTACTGCGGGTCGATCTGAACGCTGTAGTGGTCGACGCGGGCGAGCAGCTCGGGGATAGTGTCGACCAGGCCGAAGTCGCTGAAGTCGTAGGGGACGCTGGCGCCAGCGGGCAGGCGCAGCCAGTACAGGCCGCCGCCGGTGCGGTCGAGCACGACGCCGTCGGCGTCATACAGGCCGGCCGTCAGGTCGGCGGAGACGGGCTTGTCGGTGGGGTTGCCGACCATGCCGACGAGGTGCAGGTGGCCGGCCGGGTCGAGGTAGGTGTGGAACGCGTCGGAGAAGTGGAGGCCGGCGCGGGCGGGGAGGGCGCTGTCGGTGTCGGCGTAGATGGCGTAGGTGGCCGGCTCGCCGGGGAGCGCGCCGAGGTTGATGTCGATCGGGGCGCTGGCGACCGGGCTGCCGGCGGCCTCCAGCTGGTGGACCATGATATCGGCGTCCTCGACGGCGAGCAGCACCCCGTCGGCGTCGTAGACGGCGGCGAAGAGGCTTTGGATGCTCTGCGACACCTGGACGGTGTTGCTCACCTGGCCGACGAGGTGCTGCTCGCCGAACATATCGGTGACGAACTGGGCGTGTTCGAGCGCGAGGACCTCGGGCGGGTTGGCGTCGGCGGCGGCGTAATCGGCCACGGCGACGGCGAAGTCGGCGGGCTCGCCCTCGTAGATGCGGAAGGCGAAGGGGGCGGACTCGCCGGGGCCGAGGGTGGCGCGCAGCGGCTCGAAGATGGCCGACTCGAGGAGCTGCTCGGTCCACTCCTCTTTGATCAGAGTGTCGCCGGCGGCGTCGGTGGCGGTGACGGAAAGCTGGATCTGGGCCACGATCCCGGCGGTGCCGTTGACCACGGTGCCGGCGATCATGGCCTGGCCGAGGGCGTTGTGGAGCACGCGCACGTCGGACACGGCGACCTCGGCGGCGGCGGGTTGGGCGGCGGGCTGCTCGGCCGCGCTGGTGGGGCGGGCGGGCTCGGCGGTGGGCCGGGCCAGCTGGGGGGCGACGGTGGCGGCGGCGGTCGGCGCGGGGGCAGGGGCCGTGGTGACGGCGGTGCAGCCAGCCAGGGCCAGGTTGATGATGACGAGCGTCGCGCCGAGCGAGCGCCCAATATACTGCTTCAGCATCGCAACTGCTCCTATAGTGTCGCGGCCCCGGCGGGGCCTGCGCCTATTACAGCACGCCGCGGCGCGCGTTTCTAGAGCCGGAGCAGTACAGCCCCCAACACAAAAACACGTACAAGGATGTTCCGCAACAACCAGGGGTGGTACAGCGGCGCGGGGGTTGGAGGGCTAGGCGCGGATGGTCGTGCCGGCGTCGACGGGCTCCCCGACGAGGACGGCCCCGAGCAGGCCGGGGTCGGGGCCGATCAGGCGGACTTCAAGGCCGGGGGTGGCCGAAACGAGGCGCCACATCAGCTCCAGCTTGCTGCGCATGCCGCCCGTGACGTCGACGGCGTGAGAGCCGCCCGCCTGAGCGAGAACCCGGGCGATGTTGGCGGTGGCGATCAGGGGGATGCGCTCGGCGCGCGGGTTGGCGTGGGGGTCGGCGGTGAAGACGGCGCGCTCGCCGACGAGGATGACGCGGGCGGGGCGGAGGGGCGTGGCGAGGGCGAGGTGGGCGATCAGGGCCTCGGTGGAGATGATCGCGGAGCCCTGGGCCGCGTCGAAGGCGACATCGCCGTGGACGACGGGCACAAGGCCGCGCTGGAGGGCGAGGCCGACGGGGGTGACGTCCCAGGCCTCGATCCGGCCGGCGCGGCTGCGGAGCGAGGCGGATGGTTGGAGGGCGAGGGCGGGCACACCGGCGTCGAGCAGGGCGTCGACGACGATCCGGTTGAGGCGCAGGGCGGCGGCGGCGGTGCGAGCGAAGCCCTCGTAGGAGCCGCCGGGCGGCACGCCGCGGTGGACGCCGTACTGGGCGGCGTAGCTGTGGCCGAAGGAGCCGCTGCCGTGGGCCAGGACGAGGGCCATACCGGGGGCGGCGGCGCGGGCCGCGGCGACCTCGCCGGCGAGGCGGGCGATCACGGCGGCGGCGGCCTGCTCGCGGCCGGTTTTCTGGGTGATCACCGAGCCGCCGAGCTTGACGAAGGTGTACATCAGGTGGGGAACATCATCAGCACGCCGAGCACCGTGAGGCCCCAGAGCAGGACGCTGACGGCGAGGGGCCGGTCCTTGAGCAGGAGCTCTTCGGGGGCGCCGCCGCCGCCGCGCTGGTAGATCAGGTAGAGGTAGCGGAAGATGGCGTAGATCACGAAGGGGATCGTGATCATGAGCATCGGGTAGGGCTCCTGGGGGGCGACGGGGGCCGAGTAGGTGGTCATGCTGTAGGCCATGATGATGCCGGCGGTGACGATGGACATCATCTGGTCGAGCATGGGGACGGAGTATTCGGCGAGGATGCGGCGGTGCTCGCCGGCGCCCTCCTCCAGGAGCGTCAGCTCGTGGCGGCGCTTGCCGATGCTGAGGAAGATCGCGAGCAGCAGCATGCAGACGAGCAGCCAGGGCGTGATCTGGATATCGATCACCTCGGAGCCGCCGAAGGCGCGCAGAACAAAGCCGGCGGACAGGACGAGGATGTCGAGGATGACGACGTTTTTGAGCCAGTAGGTGTAGAGAAAGCCCTGGACGAGGATATAGATCGCCAGCACCGTCAGGAAGCTGAGGTCGGCGACGCCGGCGGCGTTGTAGTCGACATAAATGGCGAGGGGGATAACGGCGACGATCAAAAGGCCGGCGGCGAGGGCGGCGACCGCGGGGCTGAGCTGGCCGGCGGGCAGGGGGCGGAAGCGCTTGTTGGGGTGGGCCCGGTCCTTCTCGATGTCGACGAGGTCGTTGACGAGGTAGATCGCGCTGGCGGCCATGCAGAAGCAGACAAAGGCGCCGATGGCGCGCAGGAGCGGCACGGGGCCGGGGCCGGCGGGGGGGGCGGCCCAAAACTGCCACAGCCGGCCCTCGGAGAAGGCCAGGGCGGCGAAGACAAAAACGTTCTTGACCCATTGCTTCGGGCGCATGGCCCGAAACAGGTGGTACAGCATCTTGGGGCTGAAGGCGGAGGCGGCGACGCCGCGCTCGCGCGAAATATTGCTCATTGGTATGGGGCGGGCGGGCGGCTGCCGCGACCGCGAAACGTTCCTTTGAAAGACTGTGGGATTGTACCCGAAGCGGGCCGGCCGGTCAATCCGAATCGGCCTTGACAGGCGGCCCGTCCGCGGGTTAGGATTGGCGCCTATGGATGAGCTGTTGATCGCGACCCACAACCCCGGCAAGCTGCGCGAGTTCGCCGCGATCTTCGCCGGGCTGCCGCTCGCCCTGCGCTCCCTGGACGACCTCGGGATCCACGAGGAGGTCGAGGAGACGGGGACGACCTTTGCCGAGAACGCCCGGCTCAAGGCCGAGGGGTACATGGCCATGAGCGGCCTGCCGACCATGGCCGACGACAGCGGCCTTGAGGTAGCGGCCCTTGGCGGCGCCCCGGGGGTGTACTCGGCGCGCTACGGCGGGGTCAAGGGCGAGGCCCAGCTGCGCTACCTGCTCGACCAGATGGCCCATGTGCCGTGGCACGAGCGGCTGGCCCGCTTTGTGTGCGTGATCGCCCTGGCCCGGCCGGGCCACCCGACACAGCTCGTCGAGGGCACCCTGCCCGGGGTGATCGAGCAGGCCCCGCGCGGGAGCGGCGGCTTCGGCTACGACCCGCTGTTCTACCTCCTTGATGAAGATGCAACGCTCGCCGAGTTGCCCGCCGAGCGCAAAAACCAGATCAGCCACCGGGCCCAGGCGGCGCGGGCGGCGCGGGCCGTGCTGGAGGGCTGGGGGGCGCTGGGGTAACCGCTGCGGTGAAACGATCGAGGACATTGGATGCCGCTCACAGTCACATCGCTTGCGTCGGGGAGCAGCGGGAACGCGCTGCTGGCCGAGTGCGATGGCGTGTCGATCCTGATCGACTGCGGGATCGCGCTGCGGACGATGGAGAAGCTGCTCGTCTACCGGGGGATCGCGCCGGCCGGGCTGCGGGCCCTGCTGCTGACCCACGAGCACGGCGACCACGCCTACAGCGCGGCGGCCTTCGCCCGGCGCTACAAGGTGCCGGTGGTCTGCAACGCGGAAACGCGGGCCGCGCTCGGGGCCGAGCTGGACGGGGTGGCGGTGGAGCTGCTGCCGGTGGGTGAGCGGGCCAGCGTCGGCCCGTTCGACGTGGCGAGCTTCCGGCTGCACCACGACGCCGCCGACCCGGTGGGCTACCGGGTGACGGCCGACGGCTCGACCCTGGCCGTGGCGGTGGACCTGGGGAGCTGGACGGACGAGACGGCGGAGGCGCTGCGCGACGCCGACCTGATCGTGGTCGAGGCGAACCACGACCGCGAGCTGCTGCTGGCCTCGCCCTACCCGTGGTCGATCCGGCAGCGGATCTTCGGCCCCCGCGGCCACCTCGACAACCTCGACTGCGGCGCCCTGCTCGCCCGGGCCTGCCGCCGCCCATGCGATGTCTGGCTGGCCCACCTGTCGGAGCAGACGAACACGCCGCGCGTGGCGGTGGCGGGGGTGCGCCGGGCCCTGGAGTTGGCCGGGGTGCGCGGGGTCGAGCTGAGCACGCTGCCCCGCCGCTCGGCCAACGCCCCCCACGGAGCGCCCTCGTGGCGCAGCGACGCGCGCATGCTCCAGCGAGAGCTGTTTTAGGAGGCGATCGATGGCGATCACGCCAATGGAGTATATCTGGTTCAACGGCCGGCTGGTGCCGTGGGGGCAGGCGACGATCCACGTGCTGTCGCACGTCGTCCACTACGGCAGCAGCTTTTTCGAGGGCATCCGCTGCTACGAGACGCCGCGGGGGCCGGCGATCTTCCGGCTGACGCCGCATATGCGCCGGCTGATCGACTCGGCCCGGATCTACCGGACCGAGATCCCCTTCTCGCTGGAGCAGCTAGTGGGGGCGGTGAAGGAGACGGTGCGGGCGAACGGGCTGCAGTCGGGCTACATCCGGCCGGTGGTGTTCCGCGGCTATGGCGAGATCGGGGTGAACCCGGCGAACAACCCGGTCGAGGTGGCGATCGCGACGATCGAGTGGGGCAAGTACCTGGGCGCCGAGGCGATGGAGCGTGGCGTGGACGTGTGCGTGAGCTCGTGGAGCCGCTTCGCGCCCAACACCATGCCGGCGATGTCGAAGGCTGGCGGCAACTACATGAACTCGCAGCTGATCAAGATGGAGGCCCTGGCTAACGGCTACGCCGAGGGGATCGCCCTCGACACCAACGGCCAGGTCAGCGAGGGCAGCGGCGAGAACCTTTTTCTGGTGCGCGACGGCGCCGTCTACACGCCGCCGGCCAGCGCCTCGATCTTGAGCGGGATCACCCGGGACACGGCCGTGACGCTGCTTGGCGAGATGGGCGTGCCCGTGCGGGAGCAGACCATCCCGCGCGAGATGCTGTACGTCGCCGACGAGCTGTTCTTCACCGGCACCGCTGCCGAGATCACGCCCGTCCGCTCGGTGGACCGGGTGGCGGTTGGCGGGGGCGGCCGCGGCCCGATCACCGCCGAGCTGCAGCGGCGCTTTTTCGCCCTGGTCCAGGGCGAGGCCGAGGACACGCGGGGGTGGCTGGAGTACGCGGGGTAGGGCTGGCCTTGCCCGGCCCCGTACGTTCGGCTATAATACCGGGAATGTGCAAGCGGCGGCTGGCGCATCAGGACGCGGAGCCGCTGGTACGCAGAAAGGCCAGCGTCCGGGGACACTGGCCTTCGAGGTGGTATGAGGGGCGAGTTAGCGGACCTTCACCATTGTGCGCATGCACTGCGTGCAGACCTGGATCTGCTCGGGCTTGCCCTCAGCGTTGATGATGGTGGTCTTCTGAATGTTCGGGCGCCACATACGGTTGGTGCGGCGCTTGGAGAAGCTGACGTTGTGGCCAAACGATGGCCCCTTGCCGCACTTCGAGCACTTAGCCATAGGAATTACGCTCCAACGGTTGCCTGTCAAATCTGACTACACTTTGCGTGACTATACCACACTGGCCCTGCTTTGGCAAACCGCCGGCCGCGCACCGCGCCAGCGCGGCCGGCCGAGGCGGTGGGACGGGGCCGGCGCTGAGATCAGGAATGTGCGATGGCAAAGATGAGAATTGTGACCGACGGCGCGGCAGACATCCCCGCCGAGCTGGCCCGCGAGCTGGGCATCGAGGTGGTGCCGCTGGTCTTCGAGGTCGACGACAAGAGCTACCGCGCGGGCGTCGACATGGCCGACGAGCAGGCCTATGAGCTGCTGGCGGGCGGGCAAAGCCGGCTCAAGGCCCACGGGCCGACCTCGGGGCAGATCGAGCAGATCTACCGGCGCCTGATCGGGGACTACGACTATATCTTCTCGATCCACCTGAGCGGGCGGCTGGGCGGGGTCCACGCGAGCGCGGCGCAGGCCAAGGCGCGACTGCCCGCGTCCACCACCCGGGTCGAGCTGATCGACAGCAAGTCGGCCTCGATGGGCATGGGCTCGGTGGTGCTGGCGGCCGCCCGCGCGATCGGCGAGGGCGCAGCCCCCGACGAGGTCAGCACCCTCATCCACGCGATGATCCGCCACACCCACGCGGTGTTCTTCGTCGACACGATGGAGTACCTGGAGGCGAGCGGCAAGCTGCAGATCGCCGGCGCCGTGCTCGGCTCGATGCAGCGGATCAAGCCGCTGATGATCCTCGACGAGGGCGAGGTGGTGCCCTATGAGCGAACGCGCACCAGGGCCAAGGCGATCGAGGGGCTGTTTACCTTTGTCGAGGACTTCCCGCGGGTCGAGGAGGTGATCGCGCTCTACGCGACCACCCCGGAGGATATCGAGAAGCTGCTCGAAAAGCTCGACCCGATCTTCCCGCGCGACCGGGTGCAGATCGCCCGCTTCGGCCCGGGCATCGCCGCGCACCTCGGCCCCGGCGCCATGGGCGTGGTGGTCTTCGAGGGGATCGAGGAGGATTAGCGCGGGCGGAAGGCCGCGCCGCCCAGGCTCGCCGCGATAACCCCTATGGAAGACCGCGACCATATCATCCGCCTCGGCAAGCTGCTCGCCGTCGAGCAGAAGCGCGGCTGCGACGACAGCGCCGCCGCCGACGGCCTCGCCCGCTATCTCGCGCGCTGGGAGGAGGAGGCGAGCGGCGCCCTCGCTCAGCCCCCCGTTCGCGTCGCCCTGGCCCTGCTCGCCGGCTACGAGGCTCTGCCCATCCCCGAGCGCCAGCCCCGGGTCGCCCGCGCCCTGGAGACACTGCGGGCGATGTTTCGCTCTCAGGAGGGGACGGGGGCACAGGGGGACAGGGGCACGGGGGCACGGGAGGATGGGGGGACGGGAGACGACGGGCCGCCCCTGCGCGTGCCGCCCCCGCCCGCGCCGCCCGCCGAGCCGCCCCTGCTGGAGCCTGGGGGCCGCTCAGCGCCGGCCGGCGCAACGGAACGCGCCGGCCGTGCCGCCGCGCCCGCGGGCAAGGCCGCCGGCAAGAAGGTTCTGCCGCAGCCGCGGGCGGCTGAGCCCCCGCCGCACGCTGAGCCGGCGACGAACGGGGCAGCGGCAGGGGCGCTCGGTGAACCTGCCGCGAGCCCGGCCGCCGCGGCCCAGCCGGCGCTGATCGAGGTGGCAGAGGCGCCGGCGGCGAAAAAGCCGGCGGCGAAGAAGGCGGGCGCCGCCGTGGCGGCCGCGGGGGAAAAGCCGGCCAGCCAGATCGTGGCGACGGACCCGGTCGACGTGCTGCCTGGGATCGGGCGGGCGAACACCAACGCCTTCAAGAAGCTCGGCCTGAAGACGGTCGGCGACATCCTGTACCACTTCCCGCACCGCTACGACGACTTTTCATCGCAGAAGCGGATCGGCGACCTGCAGGTCGGCGCCGCCGAAACGATCGTTGGCGAGGTGACGGAGGTCAAGCTGTCGGGGGCGGGGCCGCGCTCGCGGGTGAAGGTGGTGATCAGCGACGACAGCGGCTCGATCGAGGCGGTCTTCTTCAACCAGCCCTGGCTGACGAAGTCGCTGCGCATGGGCCAGATGATCGTGTTGTCGGGCAAGGTCGGCTCGTACATGGGCATGCGGCAGATGGCGACGCCGAGCTGGGAGCCCTACGTCGCCGACGGCGACACGCTGCACACCGGGCGGCTCGTGCCGGTCCACCCCTTAACCAAGGGGCTCCACGAGCGCAACGCGCGCAAGGTGATCAAGCAGGCGATCGACATTGTCGCCCCGAAGACGCCGGATCATCTGCCCGAGGAGGTGCGCCGGCGGGCCGGGCTGGCGCCGCTCGGCGAGGCGCTGCAGCAGATCCACTTCCCCGACAGCAAGGAGGCCTTGGAGCGGGCGCTGACCCGGCTTGGCTTCGACGAGTTCCTGTTCATCCAGCTCGGAGTCGTCCAGCGCAAGCTGCTCTGGCAGGGCGAGCTCGGCTACGCCATGCCATTTCTCCCCGAGGTGCACCAGGATCTGCTGTCCAAGTTGCCGTTCAGCCTGACGGGCGCACAGACCCGAGCGCTGGAGGAGGTCTTCGCGGACATGGCCCGGCCGGTGCCGATGGCCCGGCTGCTGCAGGGCGACGTCGGCTCGGGCAAGACGATGGTGGCCGCGGCGAGCCTGCTCCAGGCGATCGCCAACGGCTTTCAGGGCGCGATGATGGCGCCGACCGAGATCCTGGCCGAGCAGCACTACAAGGGGCTGAAAAAGCTGCTCGGGCAGGTGCGCGTGCCGCGCGCCGCCAAGCAGGCGGCCGAGGGCGAGCGCTGGGAGGACCAGCTCGACCCGGAGGAGGCGGCCCGGCTGGCCGAGATCAAGGCCCTGCTCGGCATGACCGATGAGGAGGACATGGGCGGCCAGGGCGTGCGTGTGGCGCTGCTCACGGGCAGCCTGGGGGCGAAGGAGCGCCGGCGGGCCCTGGAGGGGATCGCCAAGGGCGAGATCGACCTGGTGGTAGGCACCCACGCCCTGATCACCGAAAGCGTGCGCTTCAGCAGCCTGGGCCTGGTGGTGGTGGACGAGCAGCACCGCTTCGGCGTCGAGCAGCGCAAGCAGCTCAAGGACAAGGGCTTCAACCCGCACATGCTGGTGATGACCGCCACGCCCATCCCGCGCACCCTGACTATGACGATCTACGGCGACCTCGACACCTCGGTGCTCGACGAGCTGCCGCCCGGCCGCCAGCCCATCCGCACGCGCCGGGTGACGCGGGGCGACCGCGACAAGGTGTACCGCCACATCCGCAAGGAGGTGGAGAAGGGGCGCCAGGCCTTCGTGATCTGCCCGCTGGTCGAGGAAAGCGAGAAGATCGACCTGCCCTCGGCCGAGGAGATGTACGAGAAGCTGCAGAGCGAGATCTTCCCCGACCTGAGGGTGAACGTGCTCCACGGCCGCATGTTGCCGCGCGAGAAGGACGAGATCATGGTCTCGTTCCGCAACCGCGAGTTCGACATCCTGGTCTCCACGGCGGTGATCGAGGTGGGGATCGACATCCCGAACGCGACCACGATCGCGATCGAGGGCGCCGAGCGGTTCGGGCTGTCGCAGCTGCACCAGTTCCGCGGCCGGGTCGGCCGGGGCAGCCACCAGAGCTTCTGCATCCTGATCTCCGACAAGGAGAACGAGACGACGAAGCAGCGCCTGGAGGCGATGGAGCAGACCACCGACGGCTTCAAGCTGGCCGAGATCGACCTGCAGCTGCGCGGCCCCGGCGAGTTCTTCGGCACCCGCCAGAGCGGCACCCCCGACCTGAAGGTGGCCAAGCTCGCCGACACCCGCCTGCTCCACGCTTCCCGCCGCGAGGCCGAGGCCATCCTGCGCGAAGACCCCGAGCTGGCCCACCCCGACCACGCCCTGCTCAAGCAGAAGACCGACGCCTTCTGGGCGGCGGCGGTGCAGGCGGGGTAGCGGGGAGTGGGGACAAGGGGACAAGGGGGCGTTCTGGCACCGAGTCTCTGAGCCAGCGAGCACTTTCCGCCACGCGGCCACAAGCCGCTTCCCTCGTTCTTACACCAGGCTTCAGCGATGATGCTCGACATAAAAGAAAGGCGGACGGCGGCGACGCCGCTGGCGCGGCGGGTGGCGCGCGCTCACGGCGTGGATCTTGCCGGGGTGAAGGGGAGCGGGCCGGGCGGGCGGGTGGTCAAGGCGGATGTGCTGGCGCGGCTGCGGCGGGCGCCGGTGTCCGCGGAGCCGGCGCCTACCCGGATGGGCGGGCGCCCGGCGCGGGAGAACCGCCCGCTGGCCACGGCGATGCTGGAGGCGGATGTAGGGGCGGCGCTGGCCCGGCTGGCGGCGCAGCGGGCGGCGCTGGCCCGGGCGGGGCTGGGGGCGGGGCTGGTGGCGGAGGTGCTGGCGGCCGTGGCGGCGCTGCTGCCGGCACACCCGCTGCTCAACGCCCGCTGGGGCGACGAGGCGATCGTGCTGCGGCGGCGGGTGCATATCGCCGCCGCAGCGAGCGGGGCGGGGGGCGTGGCCTGGGCGCTCGTGCGCGACGCGGGGGACCGCAACCTGCGCGGGCTGGCGCGGGCTTTGGCCGAGCCGGCGGACGATCTGGCCGAGGCGACGTTCGCGGTGGTCGTCCTCGACGCGGGCGCGGGCTGGCTCGCGGCGCTGCCCCCCCTGCCGGGGACCGCGGCGGCCCTGAGCGTCGGCGCGCCGGTGGCTCGGGCGACGGCGGTGGGCGGGGAGCTGGCGGCGCGCCCGCTCGCGGCGCTGACCCTCAGCTACGACGCGCGGCTGATCGACCATGCCGAGGCCGCGCGGTTCCTCGTGGCGCTGCGGGCGCGGCTGGCGGGATGACCGCAGCGGCCCCAGGTGCGCGACGGCACGGAGCCGATCAGGCGCCGAAGCATGTGGCTGTGCTGGGAGTGGCTCGAGCGGGCGAGGTTTAGCGCTGTCCTATGATCGTTTCAAGCGCTTTGTGCCGCCGCGGCGGCATGGCGCGGATGGTATAATTACGCCGCATGGCCAGACGAACAAAGCGGAAAACCCGGGACCGGGGCGGCGCAGCGGCCTCGGCCCGCAAGGAGACAGGCATGGCGAGGAGCACGGGGACGCGCATCGGCGTGCTCACCAGCGGCGGCGACGCCCCTGGCCTGAACGCCGTAATCCGCGCGGTGGTGAAGGCGGCTTCCGGGCTGGGCTGGGAGGTGTTCGGGATCGAGTACGGCTTTGAGGGCCTGCTCGGCGAAAAGTCGTACCGGGTGCTGACCAACGCGGATGTGCAGGGCCTGCTGCCGCGCGGCGGCACCATCCTGCGCACGACTAACAAGGGCCACTTCGGCCCGCGCAACACCAGCCTCCCGCCCCAGGAGGACCCGTACCGCCAGGCGGTCGAGGCGATCGACGAGCTCGGCTTCAAGGCGCTGATCACGATCGGCGGCGAGGGCACTCAGCGCATCGCTTTGGAGCTGTACAAGCTCGGCGCCCCAGTAATCGGCGTGCCGAAGACGATCGACAACGACCTCGCCGGTACCGACCGCACCTTCGGCTTCGACACCGCGCTGCAGGTCGCCACCGACGCGATCGACCGGCTCCACACCACCGGCGCCAGCCACAACCGCGTGATGGTGCTGGAGGTGATGGGCCGCCACACCGGCTGGATCGCGCTCCACGCCGGCCTGGCCGGCGGCTCCGACATCATCCTCATCCCCGAAATCCCCTTCAACATCGAGTACGTGGCCAACAAGGTGCGCCAGCGCGAGGCGACGGGCAGCAGCTTCAGCATCGTGGTGGTGGCCGAGGGGGCGCGCCCGATGGGCGGCAGCGAGATGTATGTGGCCGACGGGCGGCTCGGCGGGGTGGGCCAGTGGGTCGGCGAGCGGCTCCAGGCCCTCACCGGCAAGGACACCCGCGTGACGGTGCTCGGCCACCTCCAACGCGGCGGCTCGCCCTCGCCGTACGACCGGCTCCTGTCCACGCGCTATGGCGCCGCCGCGGTGAGCGCCGCCGCCACCGGCATCTACGGCGAGATGGTCGCCCTGCGGGCCCAGGAGATCGTCACCGTGCCCTTGACCGAGGCCACCGGCCACCTCAAGACGGTCCGCCCCCACAGCGACCTGGTGCTGTGCGGCCGCGGCCTGGGCGTTTCCTTCGGCGACGAGCCGTAGGGACCGCCGGTAGCCAACAGCCGACCGCGCCCTTGTTCGGCCGCGGGGCGCGGCCAGTCTCCCTGGGTTCAGTGGCTCCTTGCTGACGCCGGCGCCGGGCACCTTCCGTTTCGACCTTCCGCTTCCGGCTTTCCCTTGTATGGATACGCTCTGGCTCGGCTATGATGCGCTGGTGCTGCCCCTCGGCGAGATCAGCGCGGTGCTGCTTTACCAGCCCGCCCTCGACGGGCGGATCATCCAATCCTATGGCAGCGTGCCGCGGGGCGTGCAGGCGGTGGTGGTGACGGCGGCGGGCGCCTACTGGCCCGCCGCCATGCCCGCCGACCAGCTGCGCCGTCGCTGGGCCGAGTGGCGCGGCGCCCCGCGCCCCGAGCGCTAGGCCGCCGCCCATGGTCGGCCGCCGTCTGCGGGCTACCCGCTAACTCCCGTTGTTGAGGCTACCGGCTATTCACGATGGTACGCTACGAAATCAGCGCCGCCACGATCACCACCGCCCCGCCCGAGCGGGTCTTCGCCGTGCTCGACGACTTCGGCCGCTGGCCGGCCTGGATGCCGGCCTTTGAGCGCATCCGGGTCGAGCTGCCGGAGGACGGCCGCCCCCGGCTGGGCTACCGCTTCCGGCTGCACAGCGGGCTGATCCGCACCGACATGGAGGTGGTCGACTTTTCGCCCCACAGCCGGGGGACCAGCTTCCGAATCAGCTTTCCGCCGCTCACGGGCATGAACCGCTGCGTCGTCACCCCGCTCGACGACGGCCGCTTTCGCCTGGAGCGGGTCGACTCGCTCGACCTGCCCGAGCTAGTGGCGGGCTTCCTGGACGGCCCGCGCCGCGACCGCTTCGCCGCCCTCGCCGCCGAGTTCCTCAGCGCCCTGAAGGCCACGGTCGAGGGGCCGGAGCGATGAGCGCCGAGCGGGCCGAGCGGGCCGAGGCGCTTGGGCGCATGGCCGCCGCCATCCGGCGGGCCGGGCTCGCCGCCCCCGCCGCCCTGCTACTGGATGCCCTGGCACCCCTCGACGTGATCACGAGCCAGCTCGCCCTGCTCGGCCGGCCCCTGCTCGGCGGCACCCGCTACGACCACTACGCCGCCGCCCTGGCCGAGGCCGAGGGCTGGAAGGAGTTACGGGGGCTTCTAAGCGGGCAGTAATGTTGACAAAGCTGATCGGCTCGGTTACACTCACAGGGAAGATCGGCCGGAGTCTGTAAAGCGTTTGAACCTGCCGCGGAGCCGCCGATGCCCCTTTCCCCCCAGGCGACGATTCTGCTCGCCGTCACCCTCGTAGTGGTCGGCCTGACGTGGCTGCACCACGCGCGAGCCAGGGCCGGCCGGATTGGCCCGGCGCGGCCGCTCCCCGCCCTCGACGCCCTGCGCGCCGCCCTCGGCCGCGGCGCGGAGACGGGGCGCTCGCTGCATATCTCGCCCGGCTCGGGGCTGATCGGCGCGGGCGAGGGCAACCGGGCCAACACCGCGGAAACGATCGCCGGCCTGCTGACGGCCCAGCGGGTGGCAGGCGAGGCCGCGCTCAACGGCGCGTCGGTGCTCGTCACGTCGGGCGACGCGGTGGCCCACCTGTCGCTGCGCGGCGCCGTCCGCCAGGCCTACCAGGTCGCCGGCCAGACGCAGGACTACGACCCGGCGCGGGTGCAGCTGCTAGCCCAGTCGGACGAGTTGGCCTACGCGGCCGGCGTGGCGGCGTTCCACGCCCGGCAGCGGCTGGAGGCGAGCGTGCTGATCGGCAGCTTCGGCCAGGAGTTTCTGTTGATCGGCGAGGACGGGGCCCAGCGCGCCCTGCCGCAGGTGGCCGGCAGCGCTAGCAGCGCGGCCCTGCCGCTGATGGTACTTTCAACCCCCTCGACGCTGATCGGCGAGGAGATCTTCGCCGCCGAGGCCTACCTGACCCCGGACGCGGGCGCCAGGGCCCGCCTGGTCACGCAGGATGTGCTGCGCACCGCGGCGATCCTGCTGTTGATCGGCGGCTTTGTGTACAGCCTGGCCCAGCCTGCCCTTGGCCTGCCGCCGCTGCCGAGCCTGTAATCGCAACTCTGCAATCAGCAATCGCACCAGGAGTGTGATGTCGATCTTGCGTGACCCGAAGCGGCTGGTCGCCACCCTCATCCTCGGGGTGGTCGGCCTGCTTGTGCTGATCGACTTCGGCGGGGCCGGCGGCACGGTCGGGGCCCTGGCCGGCCTGCTGATCAACTGGGCTGCCGTGATCACCGCGATCGCCCTGCTGCTCGGGATCATCAGTGTCGCCGTTTCTCACCTGCAGCGGGTTCGCCTGCGCAGCGCGGACTGGGGGTACAGCCTGGTCCTGCTGCTCGGCCTGCTGAGCGTGATCGCAGTCGGCATCTTTTTTCCGCTGTCGAGCGCCACGGGCGGCTTCACCTTCCCCGGCAGCCTCGCCGACGTGCCGATCCGCACCTTTTTCCGCGTGGTCTACGAGCCGCTGGCGAGCAGCCTGCTCGCGCTGCTGGCCTTCTTCAGCCTGAGCGCGGCGCTGCGGGCGGTGGGGCGCGGCAGCGCCGAGGCGATCGTGATCGTGGTGGTGGCGTGCCTGGTGCTGCTGTCTCAGCTCCCGCCGCTGCTCGCGTTGCCGGGGGTCGGCCCCGGGCTCCAGTGGCTCAACGACGTCGTCGCCCTCGCCGGGGCCCGCGGCCTGCTGATCGGCGCGGCGATCGGCGCCCTGGTCGCCAGCGTCCGCGTGCTGCTCGGCTTCGATATGCCCTTCCTCGACCGCTGATGCGGCGCGGAGCACCCGGGGCCGGCGGTCGCCGCGCCCGGGCTTGAACGCTATGGAACACTTGCCACCCTGGCTCCGGAACGTGCCGCTTCCGCCCCGCCCCGCATCCGCGGCCGGCGCCCCAGCGACATGGCTTCACGATGCCGACGACGCCGCGCCGCAGGTCGACGCCGGCGCGGGGCTGCCCGACTGGCTGCGCGATCTGCAAAGCGAGGTCGAGGACACGCCACCCGTCCCGCCGCGCCCCCCGGCGCCCGCCCCCCGCGAAGCCGCGCACAGTGAGGCCGCGTCGGACGACGTGCCGGACTGGCTGCGCGACCTCGAGGCGGAGCCGCCGCTCCCGCCGGCGACGCCCACCGACCGCCCGACGCCCTTCGGCGCCACCTCGTGGCTGTCGGCCCTCGGCCAGGACGACGCGCCGCCTCCCGCGGGTGAGCCGTCCGCCGAGCCGCCCGTCGAGCCGCCCACGACCACCTCGCGCATCCGCATGCCCGTCGGCGCCACGGACTGGCTGCGCAGCATCGGCCAGGAGCCGGACGTCGAGGAGGAGCTGGCCCGCGCCGAGCGCGAGCGCTCGCCCGCCCCCGACGAGGATAAGGCCGAGATCCCCGACTGGTTGCGCGATGTGAGCGCCGAGGAGCTTGCGGCCGAGGCCGATAGCTCGCCCGAGGCTATGCAGGCGCCGGGCTCGGCCGCGGGCGATCCGCCAGGACAGGCGGGCCGTCGCGGGGCGGAGATCGACGCCGCGCTGCTCGACGAGACGGTCGCGGCGTCGGACGATGTGCCCGACTGGCTGCGCGACATCGTCCCCGCCGATGAGATGCCCGGGGCCGCCCGGCGCCCCGCCGGCCCTCCCGCGTGGCTGGACGGCGACGAGTCGGCCGGCGACCTCGACGGGCCCGAATGGCTGCGCCAGTTTACCGGCGACGCCCCGTCCGCACCGCCCCCGGGCGGCCAGTCGTCTGACGCCGTTCCTGATTGGCTGCGCGCGGCCGATGACCCACCGCCGGGACGGGCGCCCGAGGCCGGGCGCGATGAGCCGCCCTCCTGGCTGCGCGGGGCCGATGAGCCGCCCGCCGCTCCGCCCGCCCTCGACGCTGACGACGCCCCGGCCTGGCTGCGCGGGGCCGACGAGCCGCTCGCGGCGCGTGGCGCCCCTGTCGACGAGCCGCCCGCGGCGCGTGGCGCCCCCGCGGGCGGGGACGATGTGCCGTCCTGGCTGCGCGAGGCCGACGAGCCGTCCGCGGCGCGTGGCGTCCCTATCGACGAGCCGCCCGCGGCGCGTGGCGCCCCCGCGGGCGGGGACGATGTGCCGTCCTGGCTGCGCGAGGCCGACGAGCCGCCCGCGGCGCGTGGCGCCCCCGCGGGCGGGGACGATGTGCCGTCCTGGCTGCGCGAGGACGACGTCGCCCCCTCGGGCAGGCCACCTGAAGGGGCCAGGCCGCCTGCCGAGCCGGCTCCGGCCGCGGACGCCGACGATGTGCCGGCCTGGCTGCGGGAGCTGGAGCCCGGGGCGAAGCCGGCCCCCACGCCCTCGCCGTCGGTGGCGCCCACCTGGCTGCACGAAGACTTCGAGGAAGCTGCCCCGGCGGCCCCCGCCCCGCTCAACGAGCCCGAGGAGCCCGCCCAGCCATCGCGGCCCCCGGCCGACCTGCCGCCGTGGCTGACGGCCGATGAGCCGGCGGCGCCGGCCCCCGCCCGCCCCGGCACGAGCGATCTAGCTTTGCCCTCCTGGCTGCGCGGCGTTTCCGACGAGCCGGCCGCCCCACCCGCGCCCCCGCCACGCGGCGCCGACGACCCCCCCCGCCGCGGCACGCCTCCCGGGCGGAGCCGGCCGGCGGACTCCGAGGGCGACGACTTCCTGCGCGGGGCGGATCTGCCCTCGTGGCTGCGCCCCCCCGAGCCGGAGCGGGCCAGCGACAGCGCCACGGCCCAGACGTTCGACTGGCTAACCCGCCTCGGCGCCAGCGAGGTCGAGGAGGATGCCGAGGGTAGAGCGCCCGTGGCGGCGGCCACCCCCCTGCGCCGGCCGGCCTACCAGCGCACGGCCGAGCAGGCGGCGGCCGCCGGGCTGCTCGGCCAGCTGGCCCGCGCCCCCTACCCTGAGGCGGCCCCGGCCCCTGCGGCCGCCACGCCCTCGCGCTGGCAGCGGGTCGGCCTTGACCGGGTGTTGTATCTCCTGTTCGCCCTGGCCCTCCTGGTTGGCCTGATCGCGCCACAGCTCGCGGCGCCACTCCAGCCCGCCGCGCCCGCCGCCCCTGGTGCCGCCGAGCTCGGCGGCATCGTGGACGGGCTGACCAGCGAGGATGTCGTGCTGGTGGCCTACGAGTGGGGCGCTCAGCGTAGCGCCGAGCTGCGGCCCTTGGAGCAGGCCGTGATGCAGCGCCTGGCCGCCAACAGGGTCAAGCTCATCCTCGTCAGCACCGACCTGCAGGGCGCGCTGCTTTCGTTCGACCAGCGCGAGCCGCTGCGCGCCGCCGGCTACAACGTCGAGCCCGACGGGCGCGAGTTCGGCGGGCGCGATTATGTGCTGCTCGGCTACCGCCCCGGCGGCGAGCTGGCGCTGCGCGCGATCGCTCGCGACCTGCGCGGTGAGCTGCGCTCCGACTTCGCCGGCCGCGATGCCACGCAGGGCCTGCTGGCCAGCAACATCCAGGGCATCCGTGATGTGGCGATGATCCTGGTGATGGCCGACCAGCCCCAGGACGTCCAGGCCTGGATGGAGCAGGTGCGGCCAGCAGCGGGCGACGTGCCGATCGCCTTCCTGCTGCCGCAGGAGGCCCAGCCGCTCGTGCAGCCCTACCTGTCGCTCGACGGTGTCTACCACATCGCGGGGCTGCAGGGCGCCCTGGCCTTCGCCGCCGGGGCCCCGAACGCTGATCAGGCCGCCCTCGCGCGCAGCGCCGGGCAGTTGTCCCTGGCGGTCGTCGTCTTTGTCGTGCTGCTGCTGCTGGGGGCCGCCGGCGCGGCGTTGTCGCGCTCCCGCCGGCGGCGAGGAGATTCGGCGTGAGCCCGGACCAGATCGCAACCCTGGCCAGCGGCGCCGTGGCCGCACTGCTGACGCTGCTGGTGTTCAGCCGCCTGATCGGCGACAATCCGGCCTTCCGCTTCGCCCAGTACTTGTTCGTCGGCGTGTCGCTGGGCTACGCCTTTGTGGTCGTCTACCATCAGGTGCTACGCCCGAACGTGGCCGGCCTGGCGGCGAGCCTGGACAACCCGACCCTGCTCGGCCTGCGGCTCGCGCCCTTCTTGCTCGGCCTGCTGCTGCTGGCCCGTGTCACCGGCCGCCAGTCGGCCTCGTGGCTGGCCAACATCCCGCTGGCCCTGCTGTTCGGCGTTGGCGCGGCCCTCGCCATCGGCGGGGCCCTCGTCGGCACACTGATGCCGCAAATGCTCGATACGGTCCGCCCCGACGGGACAGACCCGCTCGCTCTGATCGGCGCGGCCCTGCTGCTGCTCGGCGTGGTGCTAACGCTCTGCTACTTCTACTTCACCGCGCCGCGGGCCACCCCGGCCGGCCGCCTGCTCGCCGGGGCGGCGGCGGCGGGGCGGTGGCTGCTTATGATCGCCTTTGGCTTTTTTTTCGCCGGCGGCGTGGTGACATACCTCGCCGCGCTGAACGGCCGGCTCGAGTTTCTGGTGAACTGGCTGCGCGCCCCCCTGGGCTGAACGGACGACGATGATGGCACAAGCAGTGGGCGCGGTGCTGGTGGCCGAGGTGGGAACGCAGACCACCCGGGTCATGCTGATCGACCAGGTCGACGGCGAAAGCCGGCTGGTCGGCCGAGCGGAAACGAGCAGCAGCGTCGAGTTGCCCTTCCAGAACGCGCTGTACGCCCTCCTGGAGGCCACCGCTCAGGTCGCCGAGATGACGGGGCGGCAGCTCATCCGCGAGGGCCAGATCCTCATGCCGCAGACCGGCGAGCGCGACGGGGTCAGCCAGCTCGTCGTGACGACGAGCGCCGCCGGCAACCTGGCCCTGGTGATCACGGCGATTGCGGGGGATGTGTCGGCGCGCAGCGCGGTGCACGCCAGTCGCAGCACCTACACGACGCTGTTGCAGGTGGTGACACTCGATGACGCCGCCGGCCAGCCGGCCCTTGGCGCAGGCGAGCTATCATGGATCGAGCGCCAAGTCCAGTCATTGCTCAACCTGCGCCCCGACGCGGTCCTGATCGCCGGCGGCCTGGAGGACGGCGCGGTGGACGCCGTCAATCGGCTGGCCCACATCGTCGGGCTGACGGCCCTGAGCATCTCGGTCGATGCCCGCGGGCAGCAGCGCCAGGAGCTGACCGCGCGGCCGGTGATCTACGCCGGCAATAGCAACGCCCGCGAGCGGGTGATCGAAGCTCTTTCGGACCGCGCCGAGATCTCGGTGGTCGAAAACGTCCGCCCTGCCCTGGACCGCGAGCGGCTTGAGCCGGCCCGCGAGGAGCTGGGCCGCCTTTATGAGAAGCAGATCTTGCCCCGCTTGCCCGGCGTGGCGGCGCTGCGCCGTTTGTCCAAAACGCCCATCCGCACCGTGTGCGACGCGCAGGGCCTGGCGACGCGCTTTCTGGCCGAGCGCTTCCAGCGCCGCGTATTGTTCGTGGACGTCGGGGCGGCGAGCACTTCGGCCTTCTACGCCGCGCCCGGCAGCTATCACCTCGCGGTGCTGGGCGGTGTCGGCAGCTCCTACGGCCTCGCGGCGCTGCTCGCGGGGCGGGGCCCGGCCGCCGTGGGCCGCTGGCTGCCCTTCCCCCTGGGCGAAAAGGAGTTGAACCACCGCCTGCTCAACAAGGCTCTGCGCCCCCAGCTCCTCCCCGCCGACCGCGCGGATCTTCAGCTAGAGCACGCCGTGGCCCGCGAGGCCCTGGCGGCGGCCATGGCCGCCCTGCGCGATGAGCACCCCGCCGCCGACTACGACTGGCTGATCGCCGGCGGCGGCGTCCTGGCGAACGCCCCCCACCCCGGGCTGGCGCTGCTGACCCTGCTCGACGCGCTCCAGCCGGCCGCCGAACAGGCTCAGCCGCTCGTCGAGGTGCATCTCGACACCCTCGGCCTAGCCCAGGCCTGCGGCGCCCTCGCCACCCTCGACCCCGACGCGGCCGTAACGGTCTGCGACCGCGACCTGCTCGGCAACACGCCCCTGGCAACGCTGGTGGTGCCCGTCGGCGAGGGGCGGCCGGGCGAGGTGGCGGTCGAGGTGGAGCTGAGTGCGGTCGGCGGCCGGAGCGAGCGGCGCACCGTGCACCACGGCGAAATCGTGCGGCTGCCGCTTTCCCCGCGGCGCTTCGGGCAGCTCACACTGCGCCCGGCGCAGGGCGTGCGGCTCGGCCATGCGGCGGCCGGCGAAACGGTGGCGACGGACGCCGGCGCGGTGCGCGGCAGCGCCCTGGGCGTGGTGATCGACGCGCGCGGCCGGCCCCTCCCGCTCCCTGAGGGCGCGGATGAGCGGGCGGCCCTGGTCCACGGCTGGCTCGTGGCCCTCGGCGCCGAGCGCGGCCCCACCCCAGCCCCGGCCGTTCAGCCCGCCCCCCGCGATGTGGCCCCCCCCGCCCCGGCCGCCGCGCCGCCCCCCACACCCTCGCCTGAGGCCGCCCCTGCCGCGCCCGCGGCGCCGCCTGTGCCCGTCGCGCCCTCTGCCGCCGAGGTGGCGGCGCAGGGTGGGGGCGGGCGCCGGATCTCGCTGGACGAGCTGATGGCGCAGGAGGGGCGCGCGGAGCCCGATCCCCCCGCGCCGAGCCAGCCTGCCTCCGCCATCGACCGCGACCTCGACGCCTTGCGGCAGACGGTCGAGGCGCCGAAGAAGCGCGGGCTGTTCGGCCGCAAAAACCGGTAGCGCCCCCGCCGAGCTACACACACCACGGGCCGGGCTCCCCCTGGGGAAGCCCGGCCCGTCGCGTCCGCCGGCCCCGCCGCAGGCTAGCCTTCGGCGATCGTGATCCCGAGGATCGCTTCGCCGGGGGTGCCGAGGTCGGCGGGGTTCCCCGGGTCGCGCAGGGGGATGCCGTTGACGATCTCCTGCCCGCTGACCACGCGGCCGAAGATGGTGTACTGCTCGTTGAGCCAGGGCGCGGGGCCAGTGGTGATAAAGAACTGCGAGCCGGCGCTGTCCGGGTCGTTGGAGCGGGCCATCGCCACGATCCCGGGCTGGTCGAAGGTGATCTCGCTGGTGAACTCGGCGGGGATGGAGTAGCCCGGGTCGCCCGTGCCGTCGCCCAGCGGGTCGCCGCCCTGGGCCATGAAGTTCTCCAGCACGCGGTGCCACGTCAGGCCGTTGTAGAAGTTCTGGCGGGCCAGGAAGACGAAGTTGTTCACCGTCTGGGGGGCGATCTGGGGCAGCAGCTCGACGACGATCTCGCCGCGCGGGGTGAGGATGGTGGCGGTGTACTGCTTGGCCGGGTCGATCTCCATCGGCGGCGGGGCGTCGAAGCTGTAGGTCGTGGCCGTGGGGAGCGCGTCGGGGGGCGCGTCGAGCGGCTCGGTGACCGCGGGCGCGCTGGTGGGCTGGGGGGCTGCGGTGGGCTGGGGGCCCTCGGTGGCGTTGAAGGCGGCGACGCTGGTCGCGGCCTGGGTGTTGGCGCCCGTTTCAGCGGGGGCCGCGCGGTTGATCAGGATGGCGGCGACGATGCCGAGCACCACGAGGACCACGGCGGCCGAGATGATGCCGGGGAGGGCGCTGCTGCGCTCGGGCTGCGGGCTGCGGGAGGGTCTGCTCATAGTGATGGGTGTTGCGCGTTCTAGTCAATCTTGACCGGGTTGGCGCGCCCGGTCCGCTATCGGCCGCCTGGATTATAGCACGGCGTCAGCCGAGCCCGGCGGCGAGGGCCGGCGCGAGCCGGCCGATCTCGGCGCGCAAGCGGAGCAGCGCCATGTCGCCCGCCTTGGCCTCGATCATCAGGTCGAAGGGGGGCAGGCCGCGGGCGGCGACAAGCAGCCGCTCCAGGTCGCCGGCGGCGACGAAGTCGGCGTGCTGGCCGGGGCGCGGCGGGAGTACGCGCGGCGGGCCGCCCGCGCGGCGGGGCAGGAGGTGAGCCTCGCCGCGCGGGCTGCTGAGGTGGACTTCGGGGCGGGTGCCGCGGGGCCAGGTGGCGAGGGCCAGCCCGAGGGCCAGCCCGAGGGGGAGCCGCTCGGGGTTGTGCAGGGCCCAGTGGTGGGCGTCGAAGACGACCGGCGCGCCGCAGCGGCGGTGCAGCGCCAGCAGCCGGCCGAGGCTGTGGCCCGCGCCCTCGTGCTCGACGGCCAGCCGGGCCCGCGCGCGGCCCGAGAGCGCTAAGTAGCGCGCCGCGAAGCGCGGCAGCGTACCCCCGTCCCCCGCGGGGCCGCCGACGTGGGCAACCATCGTGCCCTCGACCGCGCCGCCTCGCCGCGCGTCAAGGGCCTCCAGCAACGCCGCCGTCGCCTCGATCGCGGCGGCCGCCTCCGCCGCGGCGGCCCCGTCGGCGGTGCCGAGGGCTACCCCGTGATCCAGGTGGACGGCGACTCGCACGCCGGCGGCGTCCAGCCGGCCGGCCAGGTGCTCGAGCTGGGCGGTGCAGTCGGCGAGCTCGGCGAAGCCGTCCGCCGGCAGCCCGAGCGGTGCCCGGTAAAAGCGCACGCCGATGCGGTGGAGGTGCGGGAGCAGCTCCTCCAGGGCGGCCAGCGCCACGCTCAAGTGCGGCCGGCGCTGCGGCGTGGCGACGGAGCCGAGGCCCGGGCGGGTGAGGGAGCGGACGGCGAAGCCCAGTCGGATCATGGTGTGCCAGCCGGCGGGCGGCCGGGGGCGGGCGGCCGCGGTGCGATACACGGTTCCGATAGTATAATACGGAACCGTGTATCTTGCAAGTGGTCAGGCCGCGTCGGGGTTGAGGGGCGGGGTCAGGGGCGCGGCTGGCCGGCGATCGCCTATTGCGCGCTCACATTCAGGCGGCGGTGGGTGCGGGTGTAGTAGCGGATCTGGCGGGGCAGGTTGTGGTCGGGCGGGGTGTCGTGGACGGCCTTGATGATGGCGGAGGCGGCGCGCTCGACACAGGCGGCGACAAGGGCCGGGGCGGCGCCCTCGGCGCGCAGGCGGCGCAGCTCGGCCTCCCAGGGGACGCTGCAAACGCCGTGGGCGGTGACGCCGATCAGGTCGGGGAGCAGCTTGCTGTGGCGCAGCCAGTTTAGGCCGAGGCAGAAGGCGGTCACGGGGCAGGGGGCCCGCTCGGCGCTCAGCACCAGCAGCTCGGCCTCGCGGGCCACTGCGATCACCAGCAGGGCGCGGTCGTCGGGCTGGAGCTCGGGGGCGGTGCGGAAGGGCGTGGCGAGCAGGGCGGACAGGGCGATCGCCAGGGGGCGCGAAAGCGCGTCGCCGGGGACGACGGCGCTGAAGCGCCAGCCCGAGCTTTGGGCCAGGGCCAGGAGACGCTGCAGGGTGGTGCCGATGTCGGGGTAGGCGAAGTGGTAGTCGCCCAGCTCGGCCACCTGGAGGCCGTCGTCCTGGGCCGAGCCGAGGTAGACGACGCCCTCCTCGACGTATACCTGGTCCTTCAGGCTGCTCAGGCTGCGGAACTCGCGGTGGCGGGCCACGGCGGCGATATTGTCCAGCAGCTCGGCCTGGGCGAACGTGGTGTCGGCCAGGCCGAGGGCGCGGCCGAAGGCGGCCAGGGCCTCGTCCAGGCGGCGCAGGCCGAGGTAGGCCTTGCCGAGCAGGTTGTGGACCTCCCAGTCGTCGGGGTAGCTGGCGAGCGGGGTCTGGAGGTGGGCGAGGGCCTGGGCGTAGTCGCCGCGGAACAGGTACACGTAGCCCAGCTCCAGGTGGGTGGCGGCGTCGTCGGGCTGGAGCGCCAGGCAGCGCCCGAAGGCGTCGAGGGCGTCGTCGTAGCGCTCGAGCTCGATCAGCACATAGCCGAGGTTGTAGAAGGCGAGGAAGTCGCCGTCGAGGGCGGCCACCGTGCGGAACTCGTCGGCGGCCTTGGCCATGAGGCCGCGGCTCTGGTAGTACAGTCCGAGCGCGTTGTGGGCCTCGCGCAGGCGCGGGTCATTCTCGATCGCCCGGCGGTACTGCTCGGCCGCCTCGGCGGCGCGGTTGGCGCGCTCAAAGGCCAGCCCCCGGCGCAGGTGGCGCATGCCCTCGTCGCGCTTGCTTTCGTCCAGCATCCCCGGCCTCCGTTCCGACCCTCGCGCGGGAGCACCGCGCTGCCCGCGACGGTCGGACCGTGGGGGTGGCGCTATCGGCTAACCGTCGCGGCGTTGACATATCATAGCACGCCAACCCGGCTTAAGTAAAGGTGATCGCGGGCCCATCGCCCAGGCGGCGCCCGCGCCACAGGTACCAGCTGGCAACGCTGCGAAAGGGGCGCCAGGCCTCGCCGATCCGCCGCACCTCCTTCGCGGGGGGCGGAATGGGCAGCTCGTAGACCTGCTGCACCGCGTAGCGCAGGCCCAGGTCGTCGGCGGGGAGGACGTCGGGGCGGCCGAGGCCGAACAGCAGGTGAATCTCGGCCGTCCAGCGGCCGATCCCCTTGACCGCGGTCAGGCGGGCGATCGCCTGCTCGTCGTCGAGCTGCTCCAGGCCGTCGAGCTCACCAGCGAGCGCGCGCCCCGCCAGGTCGCGCAGGTAGCGCAACTTCTGGCCGGACAGGCCCACGGCGCGCAGCTCCTCGTCGGGGCGGGCGAGCAGCGCCTCGGGGTTGACGGCGCCGCCGAGCAGGGCCGAAAGCCGCCCCCAGATCGCGGCCGCGGCCTGAATGGAGATCTGCTGGGCCACGATCGCGTCGGCCAGCGCCGCGAAGCTGTGGCCAGCCGGGCGCAGGTCGCACGGGCCGACCCGCGCGATCACGGCGGCGAGCCGCGGGTCGGCCGCCGACAGGTGGGCGATCGCTTCGGTGTGATCGATCTGGTGCATACTGTTCACCGCAAAGGCAGGAAAGGCGCAGAGGGTTTCTATCATACACCCTGCCGGCGTGTCGCGCGGCGACGGATCAAACAGAAGTGCTACAATACACGGTGCGCCGGGCCATAGCGAGGCAACAGCATGTATGTGATTGGCACCGCCGGCCACGTCGACCACGGCAAATCGACCCTGGTGAAGACGCTGACCGGGATCGACCCCGACCGCTGGGCCGAGGAGCAGCGCCGCGAGATGACGATCGACCTCGGCTTCGCCTGGCTGACCCTGCCGAGCGGGCGCAGCGTGAGCGTGATCGACGTGCCGGGCCACGAGCGGTTTATCAAGAATATGCTCGCCGGCGTCGGCGGCCTCGACGCCGCGCTCCTGGTGATCGCCGCCGACGAATCGCTCATGCCGCAGACGGCCGAGCACATGGCTATCCTCGACCTGCTCGACGTGCGCCACGGCGTGGTCGCCCTGACCAAGGCCGATCTCGTCGACGAGGAGTGGCTGGCTCTGGTGCGGGAGGAGGTGGCCGAGCGGCTTACGGGCACCAGCCTGGAGGGCGCCCCTCTTGTCTCCGTCTCCGCGCGCAGCGGCCGCGGCCTCGACGAGCTGCGCGCCACCCTGGACCGCATCCTCGATGCCACGCCCTCGCGCAGCGCCGCCCGCGGCGCCCCCCGCCTCCCCGTCGACCGCTCGTTCACGATCGGCGGCTTCGGCACTGTTGTCACGGGCACGCTGATCGACGGCCCGCTCAACGTCGGCCAGGAGCTGGAGCTGCTCCCCGCCGGCCTGCGCGCCCGCGTCCGCGGCCTCCAGACCCACAAGACCCGCGGCGAGCAGGCCCTGCCCGGCGCCCGCGTGGCCGTGAACCTCGCGGGCGTCCACCACTCGGAGGTCGCCCGCGGCGACGTGCTCGCCCCGCCGAACACCCTCCGCCCGACCGCCCTGGTCGATGTGCGTTTGCGCCTGCTCGCCGACGCGCCGCACCCCCTGGCCCAGAACACCCGCCTCGACCTGTTCATCGGGGCCGCCGAGGTGCCCTGCCGCGTCACCCTGCTCGACGCCGAAACGCTCGAGCCGGGCACTACGGGCTGGGCTCAGCTACGCCTGGAGCGCCCCGTGGCCGTCGCCCGCGGCGACCGCTGCGTGCTGCGGGTGCCCTCGCCCAGCCTGACCGTCGCCGGCGGCACGATCGTCGACGCCCACCCGCCCCGCCACCGCCGCTTCCGCCCCGAGGTCGCCGCCGCCCTCGACGCCCTGTCCCGCGGCGACCCGGCCGACCTGCTGGCCCAGGCCCTCGGCGACGGCCCGCCCCGCCCCTGGGACGAGCTCCTCGCCGCTTCCGGCCTCCCCGCCGACGTGGCCCGCCCGGGGCTCGGGCGGCTCGTGGCGTCCGGCGCCGTGCTGCTCTTGGGAGACAGGGGGAGAGGGGGAGAGGGGGACGCGGCGCTCGCCGGCGACGGGCTGCCCGCCTCGCTATCCCAGGCTGTGCTCGTCTCGGCGGGGGCGTTCGAGAAGCTGGCGACGAAGATCGTGCCGGCGGTGCGGGCCTTTCACGGGCGCTTCCCGTTGCGGGCGGGGATGCCGCGCGAGGAGCTGCGCCAGCGGCTCAAGCTCGGCCCGCGGGTTCTCGGACCGTTTCTGGCCGAGGCCGAGCGACGCGACCTGCTGGTGGCCGACGAGGCCACGGTGCGCCTGCCCGGCCACGAGCCACGGCCCGCGCCTCAGGAGCGCCGGGCCCTCGACGCGCTTCTGGCGGCCATGGGCCGCTCGCCCTACAGCCCGCCCGCGCCCGAGCTCGACGCCGAGCTGCTGGCCTGGGCCGCCGAGCGACGGCTGCTGCACAAGGTCGCCGACGAGGTGTACTTCCTCCCCGACACCTTCGAGGAGATGCTGGCCTGGGTGCGGGCCACGATCGGCACGGCCGGGAGCGTGACGGTGGGCCAGTTCCGCGACCGCTTCGGCAGCAGCCGCAAGTACGCTCTCGCCTTTCTCGAACACCTCGACGAGCGCAAGATCACCCGCCGCGAGGGCGAGGGCCGCGTGCTCGCCTGACGGCACGACGCCCCACGGCGCCCCGCCGCCTCGCGGGGCGCCCACGAGCAAAAGGATACCGCTATGCGCGCACGCATCGCCCCCCTGATCGCCCTCGCCCTGCTGCTCGCAGCCACCGCCCCGGCCAGCTCCGCGCCCGCCGCCACGCACACGATCTTTCTGCCGGCGCTGGAGAGCGGCCGCGCCGCGGTGCTGCCGGGCGTGCCCTTCGACCCCTTCGCCGAGCGGAGCGGCGACTCCACCGCCTACAACTACACCGGCGGCAACTGTTCGCTCGACCCGCTGCCGGAGAACGTGCTGCACCTGGCGATCAACGCCGCCGACTACCACGGCTCGCTGCTGTGCGGGGCCTACCTGCGCGTCACGGGGAGCCGGGGCAGCTTCACCGCCATTGTGGTCGACCAGTGCCCGGAGTGCCCGAGCGGCGACCTCGACTTCGACCTGGACTCGCTGTTCGTGCTCGAGGGCGTCCGCGACGGCCGGCACTCCGTGAGCTGGCGGCTGATCAGCCCCCCTCTGGCCGGCCCCGTCGCCTACCGCTTCCAGGGCAGCAACCCCTACTACCTCAAGGTGCAGGTGCGCAACCACCGCAACCCAATCTTCCGCGTCGAGATGCGCAACCCCGACGGCAGCTACACCGCGATCCCGCGGGTGAGCGACAACTTCTTCGAGCGGGACGGCCTGCCGAACCTGCGCAGCGTCAGCCTGCGGATCACCGACATCTTCGGCAACCAGCTCGAGGACAGCAACATTCCGATCGTCAACGACGTCGACTTTCCAGGGCGCGCGCAGCTCCCGCCCGGCCCGCTGCCCGAGCGGTAGCGGATTGGACAGCGGCCCGCGCGCCGTGCTACACTTTCGATTATCGTTGTGCGATCGGAAAGGAAATGCGTAGTGGCAAAGCCAGGGAATGATCTGCGCCGGCTCGGCACCATCCTCGTCCTCGGGGCGGTTGCCGGAGCGGCGGCGCGGTACTATATCGAGAGCCGGGCCCGCAGCGAGACGGCCCGCCCGACCCGCCTGGTGGACTGGGACCAGGCCCGCGCGGTAGCGCTGCGCGTATCCCAGTCCGAGGAGGCCCCGATCAAGGACCGGGCCTTCCGTCGTGAGCAGTACGCCCGCCTGGTCGCCAAGAGCGAACCCCTGATCGCCGAGTACCTCGGCGTCCAGCTCCCGGAGCCGATCAGCCGGGTGTTTGTGTTCGACCGGCGCGAGTGGCTGGAGGCCAACTTCGCCTCGTTCGAGCAGCTGTTCCGCCCGATCGAGGAGCTGTACGAGCGCAACGGGGCAAACCGCGGCGCACTGGCCCTGCTCCTTGGCGACCTCAACGGCAAGGTGATGGGCGCCCAGATCGGCGTCCTGCTCGGCTACCTGGCCCGGCGCGTGCTCGGCCAGTACGACCTGAGCCTTCTCTCGCCCGACCCGGTCACCAGCGGCGCGCTCTACTACGTCGAGCCCAACATCGCCCGCGTGCAGACGCAGCTCGGCCTGAGCGACGAGGACTTCCGGCTCTGGATCGCCCTCCACGAGACGACCCACGCCTTTGAGTTCGAGGCCTACCCGTGGGTGCGCCAGCACTTCAACGGCCTGATCCAGCAGTACTTCGACGAGCTGAACGGCCAGCTCGAAACCCTGGGCAGCGGCCTGCCCCAGCTCGTCGGCCGGGTTGCCCAGGGCCTCGGCAGCGGCAAGCACTGGATCGAGCTGATGCTGACCCCGAGCCAGCGCCAGATCTTCGACCAGCTCCAGGCCCTGATGTCGCTCGTCGAGGGGTACGGCAACCACGTGATGAACGCGGTCGGCCGGCGCCTGCTTCCCAGCTTCGACCAGATCGAGCGCCGGGTCGCCCAGCGCCAGCAGACCAAGACGTTGGTCGAGCAGCTGTTCAACCGGATCACCGGGATGGACCTGAAGCTGGCCCAGTACCAGCAGGGCGAGGCCTTTGTGAACGCCGTCGTCGACGCGCGTGGCATCGCCTTCGCCGCCCGGGTCTGGGAGCGGGTCGAGCACCTGCCGACGATGGAGGAGATCCGCAACCCCGGCCAGTGGATCGCGCGCATCGACCGCATGGGCTAGCCCGACCGTCGCCCCCAGCAGCCCGCTCCCACACGCGGCGCGGCCCCGATCGAAGCCAGGTGCTTGATCGGGGCCGCGCCGCCGGTTGTGCCACTGTTTCCGGCGTGGCACCGCGTTCGTGCAGGCCACGCTAAATGCTCTGCGCCCTTTGCGCCTCTGCAGCGGCGTTACAGGTCCAGCCCGAGCTGCGCCTCAGAGGCCGGCTCCTGGGGTGCGACGGCCTCGGCGGGGCGGCCGTCCGGGGCGCGGTCGTCGACGCCGATCAGGGCGAGCAGGGCCTCCTCGTCGAGGACGGGGACGCCGAGCTGCTGGGCCCTGGCGAGCTTGCTGCCCGCGCTGGCGCCGGCGACCACGTAGCTGGTCTTTTTGCTGACGCTTTCGCTGACCTTGCCGCCGTGGGCGGCGATCAGGTCGGCGGCCTGCTCGCGGGCCAGCGTTGGCAGGGTGCCGGTGAGCACAAAGCTTTTGCCGGCCAGGCCGTCGCCGCGGCGCTGCGGGGGGGCGCCGGCGCTGAGCTGGAGGCCGGCCGCGCGCAGCTTCTCGACCACGGCCCGGTTCTCAGGGCGGGCGAAGAACTCGACCACGCTGGCCGCGACTACGGGCCCGATCCCTTCCACCGCCTCCAGCTCGGCCTGGCTCGCGGCCATGATCGCGTCGGCCGTGCCGAAGGTGCGGGCCAGCACCTGGGCGACCACGGCGCCGACAAAGCGGATGCCGAGGCCGACCAGCACCCGGTCGAGCGGGCGGGCCTTCGAGTCCTCCAGGGCCTGCATCATGTTGGCGACGCGCTTGGCCCCGAAGCCCTCGACGCCCTCGAACAGCTCGGGGCGCAGGCCGTACAAGTCGGCGACGTCCTTGATCCAGCCGCGGGCGACGAACAGCTCGGCCTGCTTCTCGCCTATGCCGACGATGTCGAGGGCGCCGCGCCCGACGAAGTGCTCGACCCGGCGCACCAGCTGGGCCGGGCAGATGCCGAAGTTCGGGCAGCGCCAGGCCGCCTCGCCCTCGACCCGCTCCAGGGGAGTGTCGCAGGCGGGGCAGCGCGCGGGGAAGGCGTAGGGCAGCTCCTCGCCGGTGCGGCGGGCGACTATGGGGCCGATCACATAGGGAATGACGTCGCCGGCGCGCTTGATCGTGACATAGTCGCCGACGCGGATGTCGCGCTGGGTGATGTAGTCGGCGTTATGCAAGCTGGCCTTGCTCACCGTCACCCCGCCGATCACCACCGGCTCCAGCTCGGCGTTGGGCGTGACCACGCCCGTGCGGCCGACGTTGACGACAATGTTGCGCAGCTGGGTGGTGGCCTCGCGGGCGGGGAACTTGTAGGCGATCGCCCAGCGCGGGTCGCGGCCGACGACGCCGAGCTCGCGCTGCTGGGCGAAGCTGTCGACCTTGATCACGATCCCGTCGGCCTCGTACTCCAGCGCGTCGCGGCGGGCCATCCACTCGCGGCAGTAGTCCACCACCGCGTCGAAGTCGGTGAAGCGGCGGGCGTCGCGGTTGACGGGGAAGCCGAGGGCGCGCAGGTATTGGAGGGCCTGCCACTGGCCGTCGAGGCGCACGCCCGCGAACGGGCCGACGGCGTAGGCGAAGAAGCGCAGCGGGCGGGCCGCGGTGAGCGCCGGGTCCTTCTGGCGCAGGGAGCCGGCGGCCGAGTTGCGCGCGTTGGCGAACACCTTCTCGCCGGCGCCGGCCAGCCGGTCGTTGAGGGCCTCGAAGTCGGCGATGCGCATGTACACCTCGCCGCGGACCTCGATGCTCGCGGGGATGACGTGTGGGTGCTCGCCCGGCTCGCCGGCCGGCTCGCGCAGGGTGAGCGGCACGCCGCCGACGGTGCGCAGGTTGGCGGTCACATCCTCGCCGACCTCGCCGTCGCCGCGGGTGGCCCCGAGCACAAAGCGGCCGTCGCGGTAGGTGAGCGCGATCGCCAGGCCGTCGATCTTGGGCTCGACCACATAGGCCACCTCGGCGCCGGGGCCGAGCAGCTTGCCGATCCGGCTGTCGCGCCACTCGCGCAGGCCATCCTCGTCGAAGGCGTTGCCGAGCGACAGCATGGGCTGGGGGTGGCGCACCTTGGCGAACTGGCTGGCCGGGGTGGCGCCCACGCGCTGGGTCGGCGAGTCGGGGGAACGCAGCTCGGGGTGGGCAGCCTCCAGCTCGCGTAGCTCGCGCATCAGGGCGTCGTACTCGGCGTCGCTGACGCTCGGGTCGTCGAGGACGTAGTAGCGGTAGTTATGGTCGCGGATCTGGGCGCGCAGCGCCTCCGCGCGGCCGGCCGGGTCCTGCGGGCTGGTCATGCCGCTGCTCCTGAGCAGAATGCAGAATGACAAGGGGTGGCTTTTGGGCGCCGTCGGGGCGACGCGCGACGCGAACGGGCGCGAGTAGCCCAAGCGTTCCACTCCGCTCAGTCTACACGAAAATGCGGGCGCCGCAAGCCCGGCTTGGCCAGATTTGGCGCAGGCCGCGCCTGTCTTTATACTATGGGCGGGGACGCCGCTGGCGCTTTTGTTGCATTGTGCCTGTTCATTGTCGGATACACGGGGAGGGGCCGATGATCCAGTCGATCTACCGGCGCGGGGTGCTCGGCGTGGCCGGGGTGGGCCCCGTGGCGGGCTTTATCAAGCGGCAGGGCTTTAAGCTGGGGGTGGGGCGCTTTGTCGCCGGCGAGGATTTGCCGCAGGCGCTGGAGGCGATCCGCGCGCTGGAGCGGCAGGGCTTCGGCGGCATCCTCGATCTGCTCGGCGAGTTTGTCGAGACGCGGGAGGGCGCCAACGCGATCACCGAGGAGATCCTGGCGACGCTCGACCGGCTGAGCGTTGAGCCGCTCGACAAGTATATGAGCGTCAAGCCAACCCAGCTTGGCCTGGCCGTCGGCGCCGAGCTCGCGCTCCAGAACGCGCGGCGGGTGGCGCGGCGGGCCCAGGAGGTGGGCGCCCATATCTGCCTCGACATGGAGAACTCGCCCTATGTCGATGGCACGCTCGATCTGTACCGGGCGCTGTGGAGCGAGGGCTTCACGAACGTGTCCACCGTGCTGCAAAGCTACCTGCGCCGCAGCATGGACGACCTCAAGGCGCTGCTCGCCTTCAACCCCGCGCTGACGGTGCGGATCGTCAAGGGTGCCTACCGCGAGGGCCCCCAGGTCGCCTTCCCGAACAAGGCCGACGTCGACGCGAACTACCGGGCGATGGTGGGCCTCGTCCTCGACAGCCAGGCCCACGTCAACGTTGCCAGCCACGACGAGGCGATCATCCGCGAGGTCGAGGCGACGGTGCGCGAGCGCGGCCTCGGCCCCGACCGCTACGAGTTCCAGCTGCTCTACGGGGTCCGCCTCAGCCTCCAGCGGGCCCTGCGCGACCGCGGCCACACGGTGCGGATCTACGTCCCCTACGGCGAGGACTGGTACGGCTATTTCACCCGCCGCCTCGCCGAGCGCCCCGCCAACCTGCTTTTCGTCGTCAGAGGGCTGTTCGGGTAGCGCGCTTCGCCCGGTGATGGAAGGGGCGCTACCGCCCCGCCAGGGCCGCCTGCACGGCCGCGTAGGCGTCGACGATGCCGTAGCCGGCGACGTTGCTGGCCTGCTCGCTCCCCGCGCAGCTCAGGCCGCCCGCGCCGCGGTAGGGCTGCGCCGTCTCGATCAGGATCTGCTCGGTGCGGTCGATATCGCCGACCAGGGCGGGGTTGGCCGACCAGAGCAGGGCGACCACGCCGGCGACGTGCGGGCCGGCCATCGAGGTGCCGTCGGCGTAGCCGTAGGTGCCGCCGGGCTGCGACGAAAGGATGTCGGCGCCAGGGGCCACGATGTCGGGCTTGGTGCGCCCGCTCCCGTCGGCGTCGACGGGGCCGCGGCTGCTGAAGTCGGTCACGTTGCCGGCCGCGTCGACGGCGCCGACGCTGAAGACGCTGTCGTAGATCGCGATCGGGTCGCTGACGCTGCTGCAGGCGGCGCCCTCGTTGCCCGCGCTGGCCACGACAAAGATCCCGGCGGCGCGCAGGGCGTCGGCGGCGGGCTGGAGGCTGGTCGGGTCGCAGCCCTCCAGGGGCGGGCAGCCCCAGGAGTTGTTGAGCACGTGGGCCGCGCGCGTTGGGTCGCCGGCGTGGAACGGGTCGGCGCCGGGGGCGTAGGGCGCGAGCATGAACTGCATGCAGTCGAGGTAGCGGGCCGGGTTGCCGAGGTTGCGGGCCAGGTTGGCGCACGCGAACCAGGTGGCGCCCGGGGCCACCCCGATCCCGCCCGCGCCGAGGGCCGAGCCGAGGGTGTGGGTGCCGTGCATGCCGTAGTCGCGCGGCGAGGCGGTGCCGTACCACGGGTCGAGCCAGTTGTAGGCGTCGCCGCCGGCGCCGCCGCGGTAGCTGTCGCGCAGCGCCGGGTGCTCCAGATCCACGCCCGAGTCCGACTGGCCGATCACGATCCCCGCGCCCGTCACGCCCAGCTCGTCCCAGACGCGGTCCGCCCCGATCGCCGCGATGTTCCAGGGCGGCTCGTCGGGCGGGGAGGACTCGCCGGGCTCGGGGGGCGGCGGGGTGGAGAGGGGGCGCAGGCGCGGGCTGCGGATCACCCGATCGACCTCGGGGCGGCCGAGGAGCCACAGCCGCACCAGCGGCCCGCCGTCCACCTCCAGCCCGTTCACGAGGTAGTAGGGCCTGTAGGCGACCCCGAAGCGGTCGAGGTCGGCGCGGATGCCGGCCTGGGTGGCCTCCGCGTGGCCGGCGAGCGTGGTGTAGACGTAGCGTAGCCGCTCCTCGCGCCCAGGGATGCGGCGGGCCGCGCCGAGGTCGGCCTGGTCGCGCAGGATGACGAACAGCTGGTCGCCGTAGAAGCCCGGCCGGCCGACGACCGCGTACAGCCCGCCGGCGACGAGGGCCGCCGCAGCCAGGGCGCCCAGGGCGACGGGCGCCCGCAGGCGGGCCAGGGCTGGGCGCGCGGCCCAGAGCAGCCCGGCGACGGCCAGACCGGCGAGCAGGGCCCACCCGGCGGCGCCCTGAGCGAGGGTGGGGATGTCGCTCCCGCCCAGCAGGATTGTCACCTCGTCGGGGTCGAAGAACGCCAGCGTTGCGGCGGCCACCCCGCCGACGAGCGCAGCGGGGGCGAGCGCGGCGCGGCCCGCCCCCGCGAAAGGCCAGGCCAGCGCGGCAGCGCCCACGCCGAGGGGCGGCAGGGCGGCGATGAGCAGCAGGTTGGCGGCCTCGAAGCCGGCGCCGGCGGCCATGATCAGGAGCGCCGCACCGAGCGCCAGCCCGCCGATGCCCACGGCGGCGGCCGGCGTCACCCCGTCGGCCCGGAGCGCCGGCAGCAGCCAGCGGGTGAGCAGCAGCGCCGCCACAAGCCCGACGCCCGCCCCGGCCGCGACGGCGAGCAGCGTGTCGAGCGGCGAGCCGAGGGCGCCGTACAGCAGCCAGGGGATGGCGGCGAGGGCCGCGGCGGCCAGGCCGGCCGCGAAGACCGGCCACGGTGTGTCGCCGGCGCCAGCGGGCCGGCGCCCGCCCAGCCACAGGGCCAGCGCGGCGCCAAGCCCGACGAGGGCCTGGAGGGCCAGGGCGGCCTGGGTGGAGGCCATCGGCAGGCCGCGGGCCAGGCCGAAGGCGATCAGCAGGCCGCAGGCCAGCGCCCACGTCTGGTAGGCGGCGCGTAGATGGGGCGTGTGGGTGAGCGCTGCGAGCAGGCCGACGGGGGCGAGGATGAGCAGGGCCTGGACGAGGGCGACAACGGGGCTGGCCCAGAACGGCCACTCGGCGCCGCTGATCAGCACAACCTCGCGGGCGAACCAGGCCGCGGGGGAGACAAGGGCCACCACGGCACAGATCCACAGGATGGCGGCGGCGAACAGGCCGTAGCCGAGGCAGCCGGGCGCGGTTGCGCGCGGCGCCGGCGCGGGGGGCGGGGTGTAGTCGTAGACCATAGCGGGCGGGTCGCTCCGTGGTGCGCCGCCGTTCGCCCCGCGCCGCGCGTCGGGCAGGGCCAGCAGGACCGGTGGCGCCCGAGCGGCGTTTCGGGCCCCGCCGCGATCCTGCGGGCCGCGCCAACGCGACCTTAGTCCGCGGCGTAGACGAGCCGGGCCGGCGCCTGACGGGCCGCGGCGAGCTGGCCGCGGCGCGTATCGATCATCACGTCGGGTTCGCCCCAGCCGCGGCTGGCGGCCGCGATCGCGCTGTCCAGGTCGTGGACGGCCAGCACTGTCGCCAGGCGGCCCTCCTCGCGCTGGGCGGCGAAGGGGGCCGCCACTCGCGAGGCCGCCGCCGGGTCGGCCGTCACCAGCACCACCCGCTCGACCTCGCGCCGGCTGAGGTAGGCCCCGAGCAGCTCGCCGACCTGGTCGGGCTGGCTTTCGCCGACGAGAAAGATGACCTGGCCGCTGGGGGATGCCTGTCCGCGGGCGACGACCTCGCTGATCATAGGGCTGCTCCTCGCTGCTGATGATAGCACATTGCGCGGCGCCGCCCGCGTGGTCGGCGGGCTGCTCTGCCCGGTCCACACGTGCGACGCCGCGCTGCGCTGCTCGACGGGAAACTTTTGGCTCCAAGCATAGCAGCCCGGTTTCCCATTGTCCAATATATCGTTTATGCTGTAGTGATATCAGAAAGTTCAACAGCGAGCCGACGATGGAGCTTCGACACCTGATCTACTTCGAGGCGGTGGCCCGGCACGCCCATGTGTCGCGGGCGGCGATCGAGCTGGCGGTGGCCCAGCCGGCGATCACCAAGCAGCTCAAAGACCTGGAGCGGGAGCTTGGCGGCGGCCCGCTGTTCGAGCGGGTTGGGCGGCGGCTGCGCCTGACCAGCACAGGCAGGCTGCTGCAAACCCACGCGCGGACGATCCTGGCGAACGTGGAGGCGTTGCGCGCGGAGATGCGCGAGCTCGGGGGGATGCGCGGTGGCCGGGTCGGGCTGGGGGCGCCGCCATCGGTGGGCGAGCGGCTGCTCCCGGAGCTGCTGCGCAGCTACCACCGCGACTACCCCGACGTCGAGCTGCACATCGTCGAGGGGGACTCGCAGGCCCTGCTGGCCCGCCTCGATAGCGGCGAGCTCGACATGGCCGTCGTCTCGCTGCCGGTGGTCCAGCGCGGGCTGGAGCTGACCGAGCTGTTTTCGGAGGATCTGGTGGTGGTGCTGGCCCCGGACCACCGGCTGGCGGCGCGGCCGTGGCTGCGCATGGCCGACCTGGCGGAGGAGCGGTTCATGCTGTACTCGCCGGCCGGCTACATCCGCCAGGCCCTGGACCAGGCCTGCCGGCAGGCCGGCTTCAGCCCACATGTGGTGCTGGACAGCGGCTCGATGGAGCTGCTGCTGCGCCTGGTGGAGGCCAACCTCGGCCTGGCCGTCATCCCGCCCCTGGCCCTAGCCGGCGCCGAGCGGCTGGCCGTAGTGCCGCTGCGCGACCCGTCGATCACGCGCACCATGGTGCTCGTTTCCCACGGACGGCGTGGCCTGACCCCCGCGGCCCAGCGCATGCGCGACTATATCGTCGAGCGGCTGCGACGCGGGTGACGCTGCGCGCAAGCTGCAACTGCCTGAGGGCGCGACGGTCGCTGTCAGCGGGCGTCGAGGATGAAGGCGTCGGCCCACCAGTAGTCATGGAGGTGGCGGCGCTCGACGTCGACAAAGCCGGCGGCCTGGAGCTCCCGCTCCCACTGCTCGATGGGCTGCTCGTAGTTGGTGCGGGCGGAGGAGCGGTCGAAGTAGCCGAAGAAGACCGGCATCAGAAAGCCCTGGGCGACGTCGTCGCTTTCGAAGCGGTATTCGGCCAGGCCGCGCTCGTAGCGCTCCGCGAAATGCATGGCCCGGGCGGGAGCGAGCTGCTCGCCGTGGTCGGGCACGTCGAACTCGGCGACGAGGAGCCGCTGGGTGTGGGCGCGCAGCCAGGGCAGCACGACGGCACGCTCGGCGGGCGGGAGCGACTGGAGGCTGAAGGTGGCCTGGGTGATGTCCCACGGGCCATTAGCGTGGCCCATGAATTGCTGGATCGACTCGGCATACGGATGGTGCGGAACGCCGAGCCCGGTGAGCGCGGCGCTAGTGCGGCCGAGCATATCGACGGCGGGCTCGACGAGGTCGAGCCGGGCGATGCCGGGCGGCAGCGCCGGCAGCAGGGCCAGGCCGTCGCCCACGCCGATGTCGAGCAGATCGAGCCGGGAGTAATCGTCGTAGGCGAGGGCCAGAGCGTTGCTGACCGCCTGGTACAGCGGCACATTGCCGCCGCCGCGGATAAAGGCGGTGAAGGCGTCGCCGTCGACGTACACGCTGGCCTTGCCCGCGCGGGCCACCCGGCCAAGGTAGGCGGCGGCCTCGCGGAACAGCGCGCGCCCGGGGGCGAGCGCGGCGGCCTGGGCGGCCTGCCCGGCGGCCTGGGCGAACTCCTCGTCGGCGAAGGCCAGCAGGGCCAGGTAGAAGCGGCTCGCCGCGTCGTCGGTCGCGGCGCCCGCGGCGGCCGGCAGGCCGCCGGACTGGTAGGCCGTCCAGATCGCGGTCAGTGGCATCGGCCAGCTCCTTCACTCAGGTGGTGGGCCCGGCAAGTGTACCATACCGGGCCTGCGTTGCGCCCACCCCGCGCCGGTGGTATAATCCAACCATACGATGAGTTTGTGAATATTGGCACATTCTTGTCGGCTCTCCGCCCTCCGCGCCGCTAGGCGCCTGGAAAGCGATTGTCGTGCTAAACGCAGCCCTCTTCTGGTTTGTCGTCGTTATTTTCGCCGCGGGCCACCTGCTGCTGCTTCGCTCCGCCTGGCGCCTGCGGCACAGCCAGGGCGCGTACCCTGCGGGCGCCCCGCGCTCCGACCCGCGCACCGACCTGCTCTGGACGCTGCTCACGGCCGCGGCCAGCGCCTGCCTGCTGGTCGCCGTGTTCTTCGCGCTCCAGTAGCCCCGCCCGCACGTTCACCGCTTCAGCGCGGCGAGCGCCGACGGTAGCCCGGGTGTTCGCCCTTTGCGCCTTTGCCGTGAGCTAACACGAGAATTCGTATGTCGAACGTAGCCTTCCGCCGGCTGCTGCTCGCCGGCGCTGCCGTCACCCTAACGGCGATTATCTCCGGCGGGCTGGTCAGCGCGACGAACAGCGCCGTCGCCTGCTCGGTCTGGCCGGTGTGCGTGGAGGAGCTGGCCGCGGCGGGCGGGCCGGCGGCGTGGCTGGCCTTCGGGCACCGGCTGCTCGTCGGCGCGTCGCTGTTGTTGGTGCTGGCCGCTGCCCTAGCCGCCTTCCGCCGCCGCGAGGCCGACCCGCTCGTGCGCTGGCCCCTGGCCGCCGCGCCCCTGCTCCTGCTCGTCCAAAGCGGCTTCGGGGCGCTGATGGTCTGGCTGGGCCGCTTCGAGCTCGCCGACGTCGGCCACCTGGCCCTGGCCCTCGGCCTGCTCGCGCTCCAGGTGGTGCCCCTTGTCGCCGCCCACCAGCCCGCACCGCCCGCCGCCCGCCAGGGCGCCCGTTCGGCCCGCGAGCGCCGCCGCCTCGGGGGATTGGCGTGGTGGGCGGCGGGCGCCGCCGGCGTTTTTGTGCTGGCCCTCGCCGGGCGAGCGATTCCCGCCCTGCCGCTGAGCACCGCCGGCGTGCCGGCGAGCGCGGGCGGCGCATTCGCCGTGTCCGCGGCCCTGTCGGGGGCGACGCTCTGGCGGGCGTGGCGCTCCCACCGGGCCGATCGGCTGCTGCTCGGCGCCGGCCTGCTCGCCCTGGGCGCGCTGGCCCTGGCCGGCCCCCTGCTGCTGCTCCCCGCCCGCCTGAGCGGCCTCGGCCTTGGCCCCGGTGCGGCCCTCTGGGCCGTGGCCGTCGGCTTCGCCGTGCTCGCCGGGCGGCGCCCTCTGCCCGCAACCGCGGCAGCGCCTGCCGTTCCCGCCGAGCCCGGCCGGCTGCGCGCCCTGATGGCCGACTACGTCAGCCTGACCAAGCCGAAGGTGATCTCGCTGCTGCTCGTGACGACCCTGGCCGCCATGTACATCACCGAGGCGGGGGCCCCCTCGCTCTGGCTGGTGCTGTGGACGATGGTCGGTGGCTACCTGGCCGCGGGCGGCGCGGGTGCGATCAACTGTGCCCTCGACAGCGACATCGACATCAACATGGGCCGCACCAGCCGGCGCCCCGTGCCCAGCGGCCGGATCTCGCGCCGCGCCGCCCTCGCCTTCGGGCTCGCCCTCAGCGCGCTCTCGGTGGCGGTGATGCTCCTCTTCACTACGCCGCTCGCGGCCTTCTTCTCGACCCTCGGGATCGTCTACTACGCCTACCTGTACACCCGGCTGCTCAAGCGCAGCACCTGGCAGAACATTATTATCGGCGGCGGCGCCGGCGCGATCCCGCCCCTCGTCGGTTGGACGGCTGTGACGGGCTCGCTCAGCCTCGCCGCGGTGCTGCTCTTCGCGATCGTCTTCTACTGGACGCCGCCCCACTTCTGGGCCCTGGCCCTCGTCAAGCAGAAGGACTACGCCCGCGCCGGCGTGCCGATGCTGCCGGTGGTGGCCGGCGAGGCCGAGACGCGCTGGCAGATCCTGGTCTACTCGGCCCTGTTGATCGCCCTGTCGCTCCTGCCCACCGCGATCGGCGCGATGGGGTGGATCTACCTGCTGGGCGCCGTCGCCCTCGGCGCGCCCTTCATGCGCTACGCCTGGGGCATCTACCGCGTGGGCGACCAGCCCAACATCTGGGGTATGTACAAGTACTCGCTGCTCTACCTGGCCCTGCTCTTCGCCGTGATGGTGCTCGATCGGGCCGTGCTGTAGGGCGCGGCGTACCCCCCGCGGGTATTTTCGAAAGGAGACACTAGCGATTCCGCGCGAGATCTGCTATACTCTTCGGCAGCAACACGAAACACTGGCCCGATGGCCGATGGGATAAGGAAGGAACCGACCAATGGCGACGATTGAGCGCAATCTAATCGACCTGCAGCCGCTGGCCCCCCAGCCGATGGTGCTCGTGAGCGAGGCGGCCTCCAGCCGACTGCTCGCGATGATGCGCGAGAAGGAGCTCGACGGCTACGCCCTGCGTGTGTTTGTGGCCGGCGGCGGCTGCTCGGGCATGCAGTACGGGATGACCTTCGACGACGAGACCCGCGAGGGTGACAACGAGCTCCAGGCGAGCGGCCTGCGCATCCTGGTCGACCCGATCAGCGCCCAGTACATCATGGGCGCCTCGATCGACTACGTCGACAGCCTGATGGGCGGCGGCTTCAAGATCGACAACCCCAACGCCGTTTCGAGCTGCGGCTGCGGCCACTCCTTCCGCACCGCGAACGACGGCGGCGCCGACGCGGCCCCCGCCGGCGGCGGCTGCGGCACCTGCGGCGCCTAGCCAGTATCCGAGCCTGAAGCGCAGAGCGGAGCACGGGTTCGCCCGCCGCTCTGCGCTTTGCGTTGCGCGCGTATGCAGCTCCCCCCTGAGTTCCACGAGGGCCTGCGCCTGTTCAACGCCGGCGCCTTCTGGCACGCCCACGAGCAGTGGGAGCACTGCTGGCTCCGCGCCAGCGGCGACGACGCCCAATTCTACCAGGCGCTCATCCAGGCCGCCGCCGCCCTCGTCAAGTGGCAGCAGGGCAACCCCCGCGGCCTCGCGCTGAACTGGGCCAAGAGCCGCGCCCGCCTCGACCGCCTCCCCCCCGCGCTCCACGGCCTCGACCTCGCCGCCCTCCGCGCCCACATGGACCGCCTCGCCGCCGGCGAACCCCTCCCCGCGCCCCGCCTTTAGCCCCGGCCGCAAGGGATGCGGCAGCGTCCGCACCGTGACCTGGTGCGCGGGCTGTGTTATACTTCTAGTCCCACCGCCCCCGCGCCGCGGCGGTCGTTCCAGGCGATGCGAACGGAAGAAAGGCGCCGTCGTGTCTGCAAAGATCCTGGTCGTCGATGACGACCCGGTGATCCTCAACCTGCTCGTGCGCATCCTGCTCCGCGACAGGTACTCCATCATCACGGCGACTAACGGCGTCGAGGCGCTGGATCTGGTCGCCAGCGACCCCCCTGACCTGATCCTGCTCGACGTAACAATGCCCCGCCTCGACGGCTTCGAGGTCTGCCGCCGGCTGAAGGACAACGAGGCCACGGCGCTCATCCCCGTGACGATGCTCACCGGCCTCGACGACCGCGAGCACCGCCAGCGCGGGATCGAAGTGGGCGCCGACGACTTCCTGACCAAGCCTCCCGAGCAAAGCCTGTTGCGGGCGCGGATCAGCTCGCAGCTGCGGATCAAGCGCCTGACCGACCAGCTCGAGCGCACCGAAAGCGTAATCTTTATGCTCGCCCTCGCCGTGGAGGCCAAGGACACCTACACCGAGGGCCACCTGCGCCGCCTGTCGAGCTACAGCGAGCAGCTCGCGATCGCCGCCGGCCTCCCTCCCGAGCAGGTCAAGGCGATCCGCTTCGGCGGCCTGCTCCACGACATCGGCAAGATCTCGATCGACGACGCCATCCTGCGCAAGCGCGGCCCCCTCACCGAGGAGGAGTACGCCCAGATCCGCCAGCACCCCGAGTACGGCGCCCGAATCATCGGCCCGATGCGCTTCGCCCCCGATGTCGGCCCGATCATCCTGCACCACCACGAGCGCTGGGACGGCAGCGGCTACCCCCACGGCCTCGGCGGCGAGGCGATCCCCGTCGGCGCGCGGATCGTCGCCATCGTCGACGCCTACGACGCGATGATGACCGACCGCCCCTACCGTCGCTCCCTCGGCCTGGAGGAAACGCTGCGCCGCCTGCGCGGCGGCCGCGGCGGGGAGTGGGATCCACAGCTCCTCGATCTGTTTCTGTCCCTCGTTGAGGGCGGCCACCTCGTCGAGCCCCGCCTCGACCACGCCGCCACCCTCGCCGAGCTGTTCGTGTAGCCGCCGGCTTTCGCCGCGACGGGCCACGCTGGCGCAGGGCGCCTCGAACGACGGCCCCTCCGCGCCAGCCTGCCCCCCCTCCGCATGTACCTCGACGCCCTCGACCACCTCACCTGCCCGCGCCACCCCGAGGCCCGCCTCGCGCTCCTCGCCGGCGCCCGCATCGCCCGCGACGGCGCGGTGGAGCGCGGCCGCCTGCGCTGCCCCGCCTGCGGGCGCGTCTACCCCATCGCGGGCGGCATCGCCGACCTGCTCGGCCCCGCGCCGCCCGACAGCCCCGCCCAGCTCACCAACTACCTGCCGCCCACGGCCTGGGCCTACGAGCGGCTGTGGCGCCGGCACGCCCTCACCCTGCTGTCCGGCGAGCCCTTCGGCCCCGAGCGCGAGCTACCCCTCGTGGTCGGGATGGCGGCGCCCGCGCGCGGCGGCCTGATCGTCGACGTGGCCTGCTCGAACGGCCTGTACGCCCGCGCCCTCGCGCAGGGGCTGGGCGCCCCCGGGCACGTCGTCGGCGTCGACCACGCCCCGCCGATGCTGCGCCAGGCCCGGGCCTACGCCCGCCGCGCCGGCTTGCGCATCAGCTATGTGCGAGCACGGGCCCGGGCTCTGCCCTTCGCCGCCGGCTCCGCCGCGGCCCTGGCAATGGGCGGCTCGCTCAACGAGATCGGGGACGCCCCGGCGGCCCTCGCCGAGCTGCGGCGCGTCTGCGCCTGCGACGGCCGCGTCGCGATGATGTCGCTCGTCCGCGCCGCCACCCCGGCCGGCCGGGCCCTCCAGGCCGTGCTCGGCCTCGGCGGCATCGCCTTCCCGCCGCTCGACGGCCTCAACCGCATGGTTGCCGCCGCCGGCCTGCGCCTGCGCGCCGAGTGGCGCCACCGCGTCGTCGTCTTCTCGCTCCTCACTCCCGGGCGCTGACAGCAGCCCTTGTCGCACCAGATGAGCGTTCCCTGAGAAGGGGGGCGTTTCGTTGCGCGGGCCCGGCCGGGCGGGTACAATGCAGAGGATGGCTACCCGCTCCCGCACCCAAGAGCGCCCGCGTGGCGCGCTCCAGCTCCAGCTCGACCGGCTCGCCAGCGACCGCTGGGCTCGCCGGGGTGTGCGCGTGCTCGTCAGGGCCACGGTGCTCGGCCTGTCCCTGGTTTGCCTCGGGGTCGGGGCGCAGCTCGCCTTCGGCTGGCACGTGCGCTGGCAGTGGCTGGCCGCGGCGGCCCTCGGCTGCATCGCCGGCGGCGCGGCCCTGCTGCTTCGCCCGCGCATGTCGGCGCGCGAGGTGGCCCGCCGGCTGGACCGGCGCTTCCGCCTGAACGAGCAGCTCTCCACCGCCCTGGAGCTTGAGCCGGGCGCGGCCGGCGTCGGCGCCTACCTGGACGACCAGGCCCGCCGCTCGATCGGCCAGATCCGGCGCTATGTCGCCGCGCGCCAGCGCTTCCCCTGGGCCGAGGTGGCCCTTGTCTTCGCCCTCGTGCTCGCCCTGCTCGGCCTGCTGGTCATCGCCGGCGTCGCCCCGGCGCCGCCCGTCTCGCCCGCCGTCCCCCTGCCGCCCCTCGCCCGCCCGCCGGACCCGGTCGAGGAGCTGCCCGCCGAGCCCTTCCAGCCGCCCCCGGGGGGCCAGCCCGCGCCAGGCGCGGGCGAGGCGCTCGTGCCCGCCCCCGGCAGCCAGGCCCCGATCGCCGCCCTCGCCGACGCCCTGCGCGACCAGAGCGTGACCCGCCCTGCCGCCGAGGCCCTCGACCGCAACGATCTTGGCGGGGCCGCCCAAAGCCTGCGCGAGCTGGCCGACCAGGCCGCCCAGCTGTCCGACGAGGCCCGCGCCGAGCTGGCCGACGCCCTGCGCGAGGCCGCGCAGCAGCTCGAAGCGCAGCGCCCCGGCCTGGCCGAGCAGCTCCGTGACAGCGCCGCCGGCCTCGAGTCGGGCGACGACCAGGCCGCCGCCGAGGCTCTGGAAGGGCTCGCCGAGTCGATCGAGCAGCTCGGCCAGCCCGGCGGCGAGCAGGGCCAGGGGCAGGGCCAGCAGCCCGGCCAGGACGCCCAGGGCCAGGGCGGCGACCAGGGCCAGGGCGCCGGCGGCGCCGGGGAGGGGGTCGGCGGCGAGCAGCGCGCCCAGCCCACCGAGCGCCTCGGCGTCGACGGGGTGCCTCTCGAGCTCGAAAGCGGGGGCGCCGGCGACACGCCCACCACCGGCCGCCCCGACGGCCCCGACCAGGGCCAGGGCCAGGGCGGCTTCACTCAGGGCGGCGCCGCGCCCTCCGGCGAGCGCGTCGATGTCGGCGACGACCCGCTCCGTATCCCAGCGGATCTGCGCGATGTGGTTCAGGACTATTTTTCGCCGTAGCCGGCCCGCCGCCGCGCCCCGCCGCCCCGCCGCGGCCCGGCGCCGCGACGATGGCCCGCTCTTCGATGAGGGCTTTCTGCGCCGCATCGAGCGCATGAGCCTCCAGGCCCAGCGCACCCTGCGCGGCAACCCGTCGAGCGGCGAGCACCCCAGCCGCCACCGCCTCCCGGCCAGCATCTTCAGCGACCACCGGCCCTACAGCAGGGGCGACGACCTACGCTACGTTGACTGGAACGCCTACGCCCGCCAGGACCACGTCCTGCTCAAGCTCGGGGAGGCCGAGCAGGATGTTAATGTCCACATCCTGATCGACGCCTCGCGCAGCATGGCCGTCGGCAGCCCGCCGCGCCTGCGCCTGGCCCAGCAGATCGCCGGCGCCGTCGGCTACCTGGCCCTCGCCCACAGCGACCGGCTCCACCTGGTGCCCTTCGGCCCCCAGGCCGCGCGGCCGTTCGGCCCGGCCCAGGGCAAGGCCCGCACCCTGGAGATGCTGCGCTTTGTCGAAGCGCTCGCGCCCCAGCCCGACACCCGCCTCGGCGCCGTCGTCGCCGACCACGCCCGGCGCCACCCCCAGGGCGGCCTGCTGGTGCTGATCTCCGACTTGCTCGCGCCCGAAAGCCTGGCCGAGGTGCTGCGCCCCCTGGCCCCGCCGCGCTGGCAGACCATTGTCGTCCACCTGCTCGACCGGCGCGACCTCGACCCCGGCCTCGCCGGCCCCCTGGAGCTGGAGGACAGCGAGACGGGCCGCCGCATGACTCTGACCCTCGACGAGGAGACGCTGCGCGCCTACCGCCAGGGCGCCGCCCGCTGGCGCGAGGGCCTGGCCCGGGCCTGCGCCTCCCGTGGCGCCACTTACGCCGGCGTGATGAGCCATTGGCCGCTCGAACAGCAGGTGGTGCCCTACCTGCGCGCCCGGCGGCTGCTCCAATGACGCCGGGATCGCTCGCTACGCTCGCTGTGGGGGAGGGGTTGGCATGAGCTTTCTTGCACCACTTGGGCTGCTCGCCCTGCTGACCCTCCCCGTCATCCTGCTCCTGCACCTGATGCGCGAGCGGCGGCGGCGGGTGGTGGTGCCCTCGCTGCTGCTGTTCCAGCTGCTGCCGCGGCGGGAGGAGGCCCAGCGCCGCAAGCGCCTGCCCTTCACGCTGCTGCTCCTGCTCCATCTGCTCGTCGCCGCCCTGCTCGCCCTGGCCCTGGCCCGCCCGCAGTGGGTGGCGAGCCTGCTCGGCGGCGAGGAGCACCTCGCCGTGATCGTCGACACCTCGACCAGCATGGGCGCCCGGGTCGGCGGCCCTGGCTCTGCCGCCCGGCTCGACACGGCCCGCGAGCAGGCCCGCGCCCTCGTCTCCGGCCTCGCCGGCGCCGACACGCTGACCCTGATCGCCGCCGGCCCGGACGCCGCCGTCGTCGACCGCGGCGGCGCCGAGGCCGCCCCGCGGCTCAGCCTGGCCCTCGACGGCCTGCGCGCCGCCGGCACCGGCAGCGACATCGCGGGGGCGATCACCCTCGCCGAGGCGGCCCTCGAAGGGCTGCCGGGCGGCCGGATCGTCGTGCTTACCGACGGCGCGAGCCCGACCCTCGCCGGCGAGCTGGACGGCCGCGCGGCGCGCGCCCCGCTGGAGTGGCGGCCTGTGGGCGGCCCCCTCGACAATCGCGCCATCGTCACGCTCGCCGCCCGCCCGCGCGGCGGCGCCGGCCCCGTGGAGGTGTATGCCCGCGCCGTCAACTACGCCGGCGTTCCCGCCGCCGCAGCTCTGCGCCTCTTCGCCGACGGCGAGCTGCTCGATACCCGCAATCTGCGCTTCCAGCCGGCCGGCGAGGTCGAGCTGACCTGGACGCTGCCGCCCGGCGCCAGCCTCCTGCGCGCCGAGCTCGACGGCGCCGACGGCCTCCCCGCCGACGACGTGGCGGCCCTGAACCTGGCCACCGCCCGCCCGCTCCGCACCCTGCTGGTGAGCGCGGCCCCCGATACCCTTGCGCGAGCCCTGCGCGCCGTCCCCGGCGTCGAGCTGACGCTGGCCGACCCGCTCGCCTACGCCGGCCCGTCCGACGCCGACCTGACGATCTTCGACGGCTACCTCCCGGACGCCTGGCCCGAGGGCGGGGTGCTCGTCGTGAACCCGCCGGGCGGCGCCGCCCTGCTTGACGTCGCCGGCCGCGCCCGCGCACCCGAGGACGCCGCCCTGCGCCCCGCCTCCGGCGCCGCGCTGCTCGAAGGGCTCAGCCTCAGCAGCGTCGACTTCGGGACAGTGGCCGCGGTGCAGCCACCCGCCTGGGCCGAGGTGCTGCTCGCCCGGGGGGAGCAGCCCTTGATCCTGCGCGGGAGCGCCGGCAGGAGCGAGCTCGCCGTCTGGGCCTTCGACCCGGCCGGCGGCAACCTCCCGACCCGCCTGGCCTTCCCGCTGCTGGTTGCGCGCACCGTGCGCGACCTGGCGCCGCCGCCGCTCCCCGGCGCGGCCCTGCTCGGCGAAGCCCTGCCCCTGCGCCCCGACCCGCGCGCCGACAGCGTAGTGGTGCGCAGCCCCGACGGGGCGGAGCGGCGCCTGCCCGCCGGCCCCGACGTCAGCCCGAGCCTTGCGCTGGCCGAGGCGGGCGTCTATATGGTCGAGGAGCTGCGGGGCGGCGAGCGGCTGTTCGCGTCCAGCCTCCCCGTCAACGCCGGCGCGCCCGCCGAGTCCGACCTGTCGCCCCGCCTGCTGCCGCAGCTGGCCCAGCCGGCGCCGGCGCCCGTGACGGGCGGACCAGAGGAGGCGGGGCGCCCGCTCTGGATCTGGCTCGCCGGGCTGGCCCTGCTGGCGGCGACCGTCGAGTGGCTGTACGTCCACGGGGCTCGCCGCCCCGGCGTGAGCGGTTGAGCGGAGGGTACGATGGTGATGATCTTCTGGTCGCCGGCGGGCTCAAGGAGGCGAAAGACGATGTCGACGCCCTGGCAAAGACGTTCTGATGCTGTTTCGTAACCCCCACCTGCTCTGGCTGCTGCTCCTCCTCCCGGCCCTCGCGCTGCTCTGGCGCTGGCGTGGCGCGCGGGTGACGCCGGGCGCGCTGCTGCTGCGCCTGCTCAGCGTGACCCTGCTCGTGCTCGCCCTGGCCGACCCGGCCCTCGGCGGCGCGCCACCCCCCGCCGGCCCGCTTGTGCTGCTCGTCGATCAGTCGGACAGCCTGACAACCGCCGGCCAGTTGGCCCTCCGCGCCGAGGCCGCCCGCCTGGCCGCCGCGGCCGGGCCGCGCACGCCGGTCGTGTATTTCGGCGGAACTGTGGCCGTGCCCGCGGCCCCCGCCGAGCCCGACGGCCCCCTCCCCCCGGCGGACGCGGGCGAGCTGGCCCCGGCCGCAAGCGATCTCGCGGGCGCCCTGCGCGCCGCCGGGGCGCTGCTGCCAGGGGGCGGCCGCGTCGTGCTGCTTTCCGACGGCCTCGCCACGGTCGGCGACGCCCGCGCCGAGGCCAGGCGCCTCGCCGTCGCCGGTGTGACGGTGGACGTCGCGCCGGCCGCGGCGCTCGACCTGCCGGAGGTGGCGATCACGGCGGTGACGGCGCCGCGGACCCTGCGGGCCGGCGAGGAGTTCCCCGTTGAGATCGGCGTGCGCTTCCAGCCGGGCCCGGGCGGCGCCGGCGTGACAGTGGCCCGCCTGCGCCTGCTCGACGGCGAAACGGTGCTGGGCGACGAGCAGGTGTCTCTGAGCGCGGGCGACAACAGCTTCACCTTCCGCCACCGTGCCGGGGACCCCGGGGTGGCCCGGCTGCGCGCCGAGGTCGTCGTGGCCGCGAGCGACACCTTCCCGGCGAACAACCGCGGCGCCGCCACCGCTCTGGTCGCCCCGCCCCCGCGGGTGCTGCTCGTCGAGGGCCGCCGCGAGGAGGCCGCCGCCCTGGGCGAGGCGTTGGGCCGGGCCGGTGTGCGCGCCGACCGGGTGCTCGCCGACAACCTGCCCGCGCGCCTCTCGGATCTGGAGCCCTACGACGGGATGGTGCTGGTGGACGTGCCGGCGGCCTCGCTCTCGCTCGACCAGATGGCCGGGGTGCGGGAGTTCGTGCGCAGCGAGGGCCGGGGCCTGGTGGCGATCGGCGGGCGCAGCGCCTTCACCCTCGGCGCCTACAAGGACACCCCGCTTGAGGAAGCCCTGCCCGTGACGATGGACCCGCCGCCGCGCCCGCAGCGCAGCGACATCGCAATGCTCCTGATCGTCGACCGCTCGGCCAGCATGACCGCGGCGGCCGGCGTGAGCAAATTCGACATGGCCAAGGAGGCGGCCATCCTCGCCACCGACAGCCTTCAGGAGGGCGACCGGATCGGCATCCTCGCCTTCGACACCGCCACGCTCTGGACCGTGCCCTTCACCCAGATCGACGCCGCCTCCGGCGTGGCCCAGATCCAGGAGCAGATCGCGGCCCTGCCCCCCGGCGGCGGCACCGACATCGAGCTGGCCCTGTCCGACGGCCTGCCCGAGCTGGCCCGCCAGCCATCGTCGGTGCGCCACGCCGTGCTGCTGACCGACGGCCGCTCCTTTTCAAGCTCCGTCGCGGGGTACCAGCGCCTGGTCGAGGAGGCCCGCGCCGCCGAGATCACTCTGTCCACGATCGCGATCGGCAGCGACTCCGACACCGGCCTGCTCGACCAGCTCGCCCGCTGGGGCGGCGGCCGCTACTACTACGCTGACCAGCCCGAAGACATCCCCCGGCTGACCCTGCTTGAAAGCGAGATCGCCCGCGCCGACCCGGTGGTCGAGGAGCCGGTGCGCGCCGTCCTGGCCCAGCCCCACCCGACGGTGCGCGACTTCGCCCCGGCCGAGCTACCCGAGCTCGACGGCTATGTGGCCGTCACGCCGCGCCCCGGGGCCGAGGTGGTGCTGCGCTCCCCCGCCGACGACCCGATCCTGGCCGCCTGGCAGTACGGCCTAGGCCGCGCCGTCGCCTGGACGCCGAGCGCCGACGCGCCGTGGGCCGACCAGTGGCCCGGCTGGGAAGGCTACGACCGCTTCTGGGCCCAGGTGGTGCGCTACACGCTGCCCGACCCCGACAGCGGCCCCATCCAGATCCGGCTCGACCCGCGCCCGGGCGGCGCCCGCCTGGTCGTCGACGCGCTGCGCCCCGGCGGCGACCCGCTCGACCTCGCGGTGGTCAACGCCCGCGTGACCCTGCCCGACGGGAGTCTGCGCAGCTTCGACGTGCGCCAGAGCGCCCCCGGCCGCTACACGCAGGACCTGACCCTGCCGGCGAGCGGGCCCTACCTGATCAGTGTGGTGCTGCTGCGCGACGGCCAGCTCCAGCAGCGGGACGTCGGCTACGTCCAGCCGGTGCCCGCCGAGTACGCCCTACCCGGCTCGGCCGCCACCTCCGGCCGCGACCTGCTCGCCGACATCGCCGCACTCACTGGCGGCGCCGTGCTCGACGCCACAGCCGCTCCCCAGGGCGACCCACCCCTGGGCCGCCCCGCCGAGCCGGCCGACCTGTGGCCGTGGCTGCTTGGCGCGGCGCTGGGGCTGTGGGTGTTGGAGATCGCTGTGCGGCGCGGGGCCTTCGTCCGCTGAGCCGCGCCGAAGCGGGGCGCATAGAGGGTCGGCCCGCATCACTGGCGCGGGGCCGGCCCTTCGTACAGCACCAGCTCCAGCGCGCCGGCGTGCCAGCGGGCCAGCTCACGGAAGGGCAGGGTTAGCGCGGGGGCGCCGTTGTAGCGGTGGTCCTGGACGCGCCAGATCCGGTGGTAGCTGCGCGTCGCCGCGACGGCCTCGGCCGGCGTCCAGCTCGCGGTGAAGTTGTGCCCCTCGCCGATGTAAAAGTCGTCGTAGTTGCGGGCGCCCAGGATGGGTAGCGCCGGCCCGCGGTAGTACTCGGTGAAGACGCGCAAGTCGTAGGGCGGGTGGACGATGACGACGTCGCCCGCTGGGTCGGCTTCCCTGGCGAGCACGCCGCTCAGGCTGGCCCAGTCCGAGTGGGGCAGGTCGGCGCGGACCACAAGGCAGGCCGCCATGCCGAGGCACAACAAGGCGGCCAGGCCGACCGCCTCCGCGGGGCGCCGGCGCAGCCGGGCGTCGAAACCGGCCCCCACGGTGAGGGCGAGCCCCGGGAGCAGCAGCAGCGTATAGCGGGGGAGCGCTACGTTCAGGGCGGCCATCAGCGGCCAGGCAGCCAGGGTCGGGGCGACAAAGGCCCGCAGGACGAGGCCGCCCGGGGGCTGGCGCAGGCGGGCCACGGCGATCGCGGCGAGGACGAGGCCGGCCACGGCGGCCAGGGCCCAGATCAGCCGCCAGGGGCCGGATGGGGAAAAGCCCATCAGCAGGGGCACGAGCAGCATTGGGTACAGGTGCGCGCCGACGCGCGGCGAGTCGGTGATGGCGGGGGAGATGGCGAGCTGGTACGCCAGGCCGGGCAGCCAGGGGGCCACGAGCAAGGCCCCGACCAGGTGCATGAAGGCCCAGTCGCGCAGGCGCCGCCTCCTGGCCGCCGGGTCGCGCAGCTGGGCGAGCCAGAGCACCCACTGGGCCGCGAGCAGAGCGACCGTGAAGTAGGAGGTGAGAAAGCAGGCGGCGGCGCTCAGCGTGTACAGCGCCTGGGCGCCGCGGCGCTCCGGCTCCCGCCACAGCCGTTCAAAGGCGATGATACACAGCACCGCCGCCAGCATGGTCGCCACGTACCCCCGGGCCTCGGGCAGCAGACGGTGCAGAAGCGGCGCCAGGGCCATCACGGCACAGCTCACGACGGCGGCGGCCGGCCCGAGGCGGTGCCAGGCCAGGCGGGCGACAAGGGCGACGGCCGCCGCCCCACAGACAATGGTGAAGGCGCGGACGGGGACCGCGTCGGCGCCGAAGGCGCGCGCCCACAGCCAGGTGGCCAGGAAGTAGAGCGGCGGGGTTTCCTCGTTCTTGCGCACGTCCTCCAAAAGCGCGGCGGGCCCGGCGTCCCGCGTGTAGCTGACGGTGAACGCCTCGTCGCTCCAGATGTCGGCGCGCAGCGCGTGGTACGGGACGTACAGGAGCATCAGCAGCACCCCCGCGAGGGGGAGCGCGAGTGTGAGCAGGTTCGCTTGCTTCAGGGCGGGCAGGTCGGTGGTGGGAAGGGTGGTGTGATGCACTGCTATGTCCTTGCGTAGGCGTACTGCCCGCTCGCAGTGTACGGAGGCCTTGTTACTGCCGCGCGACGGTCGGCCGGCGCGGAGGGTGGTACAATTGGCGGGCCTCCGCCGCCTTTGTCTGTTGCGGTGAACCCATGCGCGACGCCATCGAGCCCATCGTCCAGGCCGCCATCGCCGGCCGGATCTTCCCCGGCGCCGTGGTGCTCGTCGCCCGCGGCGGCGCGACTGTGCACCACGCGGCCTACGGCGACACCATGTACGGCGACCCCGGCGCGCAGCCCGTCGCCCCCGACACCATCTACGACGTCGCCTCGCTGACCAAAGTGTTTACGGCCACGGCGGCGCTCATCCTCGTCGACGCCGGCCTTCTCGACCTCGCCGCGCCGGTCGCTCGCTACCTGCCGGGTTTGCGGGCGACAAGCGTTTCGCTGCGCCACCTCCTCACCCACAGCTCGGGGCTCGACCTGCGGCTGTCCGCGCTGCGGGCAGAGGGGGCGGCGGGCATCCGCGCGGCGGTCTACGCGGCCACACCGCTGCGCCCGCCGGGCAGCTTTGTCGCCTATACCAACATCAACAGCCTGCTGCTCGGCGACGTGGTGGCGGCCACCTTCGGCGCGCCGCTCGACGCCGCGATCCGCGCACTCATCCTCGGGCCCATCGGCCTGGCCGACACGGGCTTCCACCCGCCGCCGCTGCTCCGGGGCCGGATCGCGCCGACCGAGTGGGACGACGACTGGCGCGGTGGCCTGGTGCGCGGCGCCGTCCACGACGAGAGCGCATACGCCCTCGGCGGCGTGGCCGGCCACGCCGGGCTGTTCAGCACGGCGGCCGATCTCGAGCGCTTCCTGCGGCTGTGGCTGCAAGGGGGCGCGTGGGAGGGCCGCCAGATCCTGCGCGAGGCGACGGCGGCGGCCGCCCTGCGCGACTACACCACCGGCCTGCCCACCCCCACCGGCCGCCCCGCGCCCAGCGGGCTGGGCTGGATGCTCGACCGCGCCGCCTTCATGGGCGCCGCCCCGCCGGGCAGCTTCGGCCACACCGGCTTCACCGGCCCCGTCATCGTCGGGGTGCCGGCCGCCGGCCTCGCCCTCGTGCTGCTCAGCAACCGCACCTACCCGCGCCGCACCCCGCCGCCCTTTCGCCACCACGCCGTCACCGCCGATGTTCTCGGCGTCGCATTAGCCGGACGGTAACCGCAAAGGCGCGGAGGCGCAGAGCTTGTGAAGGGGGCGCGACGAACCGCGCCCTCTGCGCCTCTGCGGCGAACGATCAACAACCACGAGGAGCGCCAGATGATCCGGCTGAATCAGGAGATCGAGCAGGGGCTGCGCGAGCTGCTGGACGGCGGCAACCCGGCCGAGATCGCCGAGCGCATGCGCCAGCTGCCCCCCGAGCGGGTGGCCGAGCTGATCGCCGCGCTCCACCCGGCCGACAGCGCCGAAGTGTTCGAGGAGCTCGAGGTCGAGCAGCAACGCGAGGTGATCGAGGAGCTGGAGCCCGAGGACGCCGCCGAGGTGCTGAGCTACCTCGACGAGGAGGACGCCGCCGAGGCCGTCGCCGAGCTGTCGTCCGCCGACATCGCCGAGATCCTCGACGAGATGGAGTCCGACGACGCCGCCGACATCCTCGCCGAGATGCCCGACGAGCAGGCCCGCGCCGCCCTCGCCGGCATGGAGGACCCGGGCGAGGTGGCCGAGCTGCTGACCTACGAGGAGGAAAGCGCCGGCAGCCTGATGACCAGCCACGTCGTCAGCCTGCGCGCCAACGCCACCGTCGGCCAGGCGCTGGCCCTGCTGCGCCAGCTCCAGCTCGACGAGGAGATAGCCTACTACCTGTTCGTCGCCGACGAGGCCGGCCGGCTCGCCGGCGTCGTGTCCCTGCGCCAGCTCGTCACCGCCGACCTCGCCACGCCCGTCGCCCAGATCATGAACCCCGACGTGATCAGCATCCCCGCCGACGCCGACCAGGAGGCCGCCGCCCAGACCCTGGCCCGCTACGGCCTGCTCGTGCTGCCCACCGTCGACGACGACGGGCGCCTTGTCGGCGTGATCACCGCCGACGATGTGATCGACGTCATCCAGGAGGAGGCGACGGAGGACATCTACCGCCTCGCCGGCCTGAGCGCCGCCGAAACGGTCGACCAGTCGGTGCTCACCACCTCGCGCCAGCGGCTGACCTGGCTGGCCGTCAACCTGCCCACGGCCCTGCTGGCCGGCTCGGTGGTCAGCCTGTTCGAGGGGACGGTGGCGCGGGTGGCGGTGCTGGCGGTCTTTATGCCGATCATCGCCGGGATGGGCGGCAACGCCGGCATCCAAACCCTGACCCTGATCGTGCGCAGCATCGCCCTGGGCGAGATCAGCCTGCGCGATAGCTGGCACACTCTCGGCCGCGAGATCGTGGTCGGCCTGGTCAACGGGATCTGCTTCGGGCTGCTGGTCGGCCTGATCGCCTGGGTCTGGCAGGGGCTGCCGATCCTCGGCGTCGTGGCCGCCGCGGCCATGCTCGCGAACATGGTCGCCGCCGCCATCGCTGGCACGATCGTCCCCCTGCTGCTGCGCCGCCTCGGCGCCGACCCCGCCCTCGCCTCCGGCGTGATCGTCACCACCTTCACCGACGTGACGGGCTACATGGCCTTTCTCGGCCTCGCCACGCTGCTGATCGCGTACTTCCCGACGTAGCTATGGCGTGCCCCCCCAGCGGGTGATCAGCTCGCGTCCGAGCAGGCCAAGCTGGATCTCGTAGGGGGTGCCGGCGCGGCCGGGATGGTGCTCGATGCGGGCCCGCTCGAAGTACTGGACGGTGTAGGTTTCGCCGCTCTCATCCTGGGCGGGGAAGGCCTCGGTGAGCGGCAGGCCGACCAGGGGCAGCCCGCCGGCGGCGGCCCAGGCCTCGCCGAAGGGCGGGCACAGCCGCTTGCCGGTTTCGGCGAAAAAGGCGCACTCGGGCGGGGCGTCGGCGGCCCGCGGGAGCTGCTGCCAATCGACGCCCTGGCGGCGCAGGGCCTCGTCGCCCAGCCTGGTCAGCTGGACCTCGTAGGGGGTGCCGCTCTGCTCGGGGAAGTGCTCGAAGCGGGCCCGCTCGAAGTACTGGACGGTGCGCGGCCGGCCGCTGCCGAACTCGGGCTCGATCAGCTCTTCGGTGAGCGGGTAGCCGAAGCGGGCCAGGCCCCCGTTCGCCTCCCAGAAGACCCGGAAGGCCCCCGACAGGCGGTGGCCGGTCGCCTCGAAGCGGACGCCGCGCCCGTTCGAGGGCGGGTCGTACTCGACGAAGAAGGGCGCGCCGACCTCGGCGGCCCGCAGCGTGACCTGGCCGTTGGCGCTGTAGACGAGGTAGCGCAGGGTGCCGTTCCAGCCGCGCACCAGCGCCTCGCGGCAGCCGCAGTCCACCGTGATCGTCGCGGCGGCCTCGCCGGTGCGCCACAGCACGTCCACGCGCCGGCCCACGCCCGCGAAGCGGTACCAGTAGACGCCCGGCTCCCCGGGGCTGGCGCCGTCGCGGGCGACCTCCTGGAGAGTCAGGCCGCCGAGCATCTGGGTCATGGTGCGGAAGGCGAGAAAGGCCGGCTTGCGCAGGTCGCCGCGGTTCGGGTCGAGCGGGTAGGTCCGGTTGAGCAGGCCGTAGTGGAACTCAACCTCGCCCGGGTCGTAGGCGGGCCGCTCGTAGGGCGCGTTGGCGGTGTCGTTGCGGAAGTCGTACCAGAAGACCTTCTCGACGCTGGGGTGGGCGATCGCCAGCATGTAGGCCCGGATGAGGTAAAAGGCCTGGGTGTCGGGGTCGACGCCGGGCCAGCGCGTGTTGGCCGACCAGCCGAGCTCGGTGAACCAGACCGGCTTGGGGCCGTAGGTGGCGAGCAGCGCGTCGAGGCGGGCCATCTCCTGGCGGAAGGTGAGCGACTGGTCGCGGCGCCAGGCCTCGCCCTCGGGCACGTCGGGGCGGTAGGGGTGGATGGCGAGGATGTCGACATGGCGCCAGCCGCCGAGCTGGCCGACCCGCTCCAGGTAGTCGAAGTAGTCGTAGTGGTGCTCGGAGGGCGGCTCGCTCCAGATGCTCGCCAGCCCGCCCATCACGATCTGGGCCTCGGGGTCGGCGGCCTTGGCGGCGGCGCGCCCGACCTCGAGGATGCGGACAAAGTCCTCGACGGTGTACAGGCCGCTCTCGTAGCCGTACTTGGCCAGGTTCGGCTCGTTCCACAGCTCCCAGTATTTGATCTGGCCCCGGTCGCGGCCGTAGCGGGCCACGGCGTTGTAGACAAAAACGCCCCAGTCGTCGATCCACTCCTCCGGCCGGGGGTTGCGGCCTTTGAACCAGGCCGGGTTGTAGTCGAGCAGGCCGAGCAGGCGGATGCCGGCGCGGGTCTGGGCGTCGATCGCCAGGTCGTAGTTGTGCAGGCCGGCGGCGTCGCCGCCCCAGCGGAAGGGCCCGCCGGGCTCCTGCTGGGCTTCGTGCCAGAAGATCTCTTCGCGCTGCCACTGCACGCCGGCCTCGCGCAGCAGGGCGACGGCGGCGGGGATCTCGTCGCTGCGCACGCGGTTGCCGAGGGCGGCCACCACGCCGAAGGGGCTGCCCTTGTCGCCGCCGGGCGGGCCCTGGGCCTCCAAGTGGCGCGGCGCGGCGGCGGGCAGGGCGACGAGGAGCAGGGCGAGGGCGAGCGCCGCGAGGGCGCGCCGGGTGAAGTGGGGGAAGGGCATAGGGCACCTGGACGTGTGGGGCGGTTATCCAGGTGCCAGTATACCCGGATTGGGCCGGGCGCAGGATGACGGCGGGGTGAAAATCGGGGGTGGGCGCCCGGGCGCCCACCCCCGCGCAGCGCTAGCTCCCGATGCGCCGGCTGTCCCAGGCGCCGATGTAGATCACACTCGGGCGGGGCAGGCCGACGCGGTCGGGCCAGGTGCTGATCGGCTCCTCGAAGGTGCCGCCCTCGCCGGGGTGCTGGATGGCGAGGAACAGGCTGCGGTTGTCGGGGGTGAACTCGGGGCCGCAGACCTCGGAGCCGGCCACCGTCGAGAAGAACTGCTGGAGGTTGCCGCGCTGGCGGCCGGTCACGGGCACGGCGAACAGGCCGTCGCTGTACTTGATCGCGCTGGCGGCGCCGTCGGTGGCGATCCACAAGTTGCCCTGATTGTCGAAGGCCACGTTGTCGGGGGCGCCGATCGGGCTGACCTGGCTCTTGTCGTAGCCTGCGAAGTAGGTGCTCGGGTCGTCGGGCAGGCCGCAGAGCATGAAGATCTCCCAGCGGAAGGTGGTGGCGGCGTAGTTGTTGTTCGGCTCGCTGAGCTCGATGATATGGCCGGTGCGGTTGCTGGGGCGCGGGTTGGGCGCGGTCGGGCCTTCGCGGCCCTCGGCGCCGCGGGCCGAGTTGTTGGTCAGGGCGATGTAAATCTTCTTGTTGACCGGGTTCGGCTCGACGTCCTCGGGGCGGTCCATCTTGGTGGCGCCTAGCAGGTCGGCCGCGCGCCGGGTGTTGATCAGCACGTCGGCCTGGGAGCTGAAGCCGTTCTCGGCGGTCAGCGGGCCCTGGCCGAAGACGAGCGGCAGCCACTGGCCGCTGCCGTCGTCGTTGAACTTGGCGACGTACAGCGTCCCCTCGTCGAGCAGGGCCATGTTGGCCGCCCGGTTGCCGGGGTTGTAGCGGCCCGCGCTGACGAACTTGTACACATACTCGAACTGGGCGTCGTCGCCCATGTAGGCCACCACCTGGCCGCCCGGGGCGATCCCGATCGTGGCCGCCTCGTGGCGGAAGCGGCCGAGGGCGGTGCGCTTGACCGGGGTCATCGTCGGGTCGTACGGGTCGACCTCGACCATCCAGCCGTGGCGGAAGGCCTCGTTGGGCTCCTTGCCGACGTCGAAGCGGTCGTAGAAGCGCTCCCACTTGCGCTCGCTGACGGCGGCCGGCATACCGTAGCGGCGGTGCGCGGCGTAGCGCGGGTCGCTCTGGTCGAGCCCGTTCAGGTTGCCGAAGTACTGGTGAAAGTTCTCCTCGGCGGTGAGCACCGTGCCCCAGGGCGTCTTGCCGCCGGCGCAGTTGTTCAGAGTGCCGAGCACGGTCGTGCCGCTCGGGTCGTCGGCCGTCTTCATCCAGGCGTGGCCGGCGGCGGGGCCGCTGATCCGCATCGGGGTGAAGCCGGTGAGCCGGCGGTTGTACTGCGAGCTGCGCACGTAGCTCCACCCGCCGTCGGGGGCCCGCTGCACCTCCACGACCGACATGCCGTGGGCGGCCAGCTCAACATCGACCTGGGCCGCGGTGGGGCTGTCGGCGCTGTAGCCGGGGAACATCAGCTCGGGGTTGGTGTACTCGTGGTTGACGGCGAGCAGGCCGCGGTTGGACGCGTTCGAGCCGAGGGGCAGGGGCAGAAAGCCGACAAAGTCGCAGTTGTAGCCGAACTGGAGCTCCTGGGCCGCGCGGCTCTGCTCCCACACGTTGTGCGCGGGCGCGTCGGCGGTGAGCGGCTCGCCCCAGCGGAGCAGCGTGCGGACGTAGTAGCCCTCGGGCACGACCACGTCGTCAAACGTCGGCTGGGTGGGCTGGATCTTGCCGAAGCGCAGCCCCGCCGCCTGCGCGCCCGCCTCATCCGCGGCCGCGAGCTGGGTGCCGATCAGCATCACGGAGGCGCCGAGGGTCATGCCCTTGATCAAGCCGCGGCGCGACACGTTGCGCGCCAGAATGCTTTCAAAGGTTTCGCCCACGCCCTCGGTCGAGCGTACAATCCACTTGTCGAATTCGTCGTGACCACCCATCGTACGGGTCTCCTTGTTAGTGTGTGCGGCTGGGCACACCGGGAAGCGCGCACTCTCTGGTGCGCCGCCAGGATCGCCGAAGCGTCGTGGCCCCAATTTAGTGCACGATAGCTCAATAGACTGTTGTATCATAGTTCAAGTGATTGAAGCTATGGTTATGCTACTATTAACCGTTAATTAAGTGGCGTAAGCGCTGCAAATTGCCGAGCGTTTCCGTCGCCACGGCAATGCAACGAGCGAATATGCGTTGTGAAGATAATCATTAGCGGTAGAAGGCACAAATACCCGGGTGCCGCTTTGTTTCGGGAGGAGTGCCAATGGTGTTGATTATCACGCCGAATCCGGCCCTGGACCGGACGATGGTGTTTCGCGGGCTGCGGCTGGGCGCCGTGCAGCGCACCGATGAGGTGCTGGTCGCCGCCGGCGGCAAGGGGCTGAACGTGGCCCGGGCCGCCCTGGCGCTGGGCCAGCCGGCGCTTGCCTGCGCACCGATAGGCGGCCACACCGGCGAGCAGCTGGCCGCGCTGGCGGCGGGCGAGGGGATCGCCGGCCGTTGGCATCGCCACGCCGCCGGCGAAACGCGCACCTGCGTGCTGCTCGTCGACCCCGACGCCGACGACGCGACGGCGCTAAACGAGGCCGGCCCGGTTCTCAGCCCGGCGGACTGGGCCGGCTTCGCGGCGGTGGCGCTGGCGGCCGCGGAGGGCGCGGCGCTCTGTGTGGTCTCGGGGAGCCTGCCGCGCGGCGTGTCGCCGGAAGCGCTCGGCGAGCTGCTGGCGGCGCTGGGTAGCGCGGAACGGCGCACGCTGGTCGACACGAGCGGGCCGGGGCTTGCCGCCGCCCTCGCGGCGCGCCCCTACGGGGTCAAGGTGAACGGCGCGGAGCTCGGCGCGGCGCTGGGCCGCCCAGTCGAGGGGGTGGAGGGGGCGGCCGCGGCCCTGGCGGAGCTGCGCGCGCGGGGCGTGGAGCTGGCGGCCGTCAGCCTGGGTCCGCTCGGCGCCCTCGCCGTCGACGAAGGCGGGTGCTGGTGGGCGGCGCCCCCGCCCCTGCGGATCGTCAGCAGCGTGGGCAGCGGCGACGCGCTGCTGGCAGGCCTGTGCGCCGGCCTGCTGCGGGGGCTCCCCCTCCCCGAGGCCCTGGCACTCGGGGTGGCCTGCGGCAGTGCCAACGCCCTGACCGTGGGCGGGGGGCGGTTTGACGCGGCCGAGCAGGAGCGCATCCGCGCCGGCGTGGCCCTGCGCCGGGTGGCGTGAGCAGAGCCCTTGCCAGCCGGCGTAAGAATGCGGCGCGCGGCGCGAAGCGGGGGCTGCGCGGCGGCCGGGGCGGGCGCCGCTCAGAGTTCGGGCAGGATGAGGTGCATGTCGCCGAATTCGTGCCAGAGGTATCGCTCGCGCAGGGCCTCGGCGTAGGCCCGGCGTAGGTGCGCGGCCCCGCAGACGGCGGCGAGCATGGCCAGGTGGGTCGCCCGCGGCTCGTGGAGCCCGGTGAGCAGCCCGTCGACCAGGCGCAGCCCGCGCTCCGGCGTCACCACCAGATCTGTCCATCCCTGGCCGGGGTGGGCCTGGCCCGCGGGGTCGGCGACCGTTTCGAGGGCCCGCACCACGGTGGTGCCGACGGCCACGACGCGGCGGCCGGCCGCGCGGGCGGCGTTGACGGCGCGGGCCGTTTCCAGGGGCACGCGGTACCACTCCTCATAGGGCGGCTCGTGGCTTTCCAGGCTGGCCACGCCGGTGTGCAGCACCAGCGGGGCGAGCTGCACGCCGCGGGCGGCGAGGGCCGCGAGCAGGCGGGCGGTGAAGGGCCGGCCGGCCGAGGGCATCTCGGCGCTGCCGGGCTCGCTGGCGAACACCGTCTGGTAGTAGAGCGGCGGCCACTGCCGGCGGACGTAGCCGTAGCGGATGGGGCTGCCGTGGTCCTCCAGGTACCAGCCGAGGGGGCCGGGGAGCCGCAGCTCGGCGACCCAGAGCCGGGGCGAGGCCGGGTGGCCCTCGCGGCGGTAGCGGGCGAGCAGGGTGGCCGAGGCGCCGCCGGGCAGGCGCAGCCGCTCGCCGGCCACGCCGCTGGCGCACGGCCTGCTGCCGGCGGGGCCGGGCTCGCGCAGCTCGACGGTCCAGAGGCCGGCGGGCAGGCGGGTGGACAGGTGCAGTGTCGCGGGCGAGCCGTCGGCGCGAACGGCGGGCAGCGCCGCGCTGAGCGTGCCGCTGGCGTTGTAGACGATCAGATCGCCCGGGCGCAGGAAGCGCGGCAGCTCGCGGAAGGTGGCGTGGGCCACCGTGTCGTCGCGGTGGGCCGACACCATCAGCCGGACGGTGTCGCGGTCGAGGCCGCGGGCCTCGGGCGGCTCGCCGGCCTCCAGGTCGGCCGGGAGCTCGAAGTCGATCGGGGCGGCGGGGGCCGCCGTAGTTGGATTGGTCATCGGGGCACTCCGTGGGGTGGTCGGGCTGTCAGGCCCTGCTGTCTGCGATCTCGGCGATCGCCCGCGCTGTGTACCGTCCGCTCGGCAGCTTTCCCTCAAGCAGCGTGGTGAGGGCGGCCGCGCTTTCCTCGGGCGGGGGGCGGTCGCCGATGTCCTCGCCGGGGAAGGCCTCCTGGTGCATCTGCGTCCGCATGTCGCCTGGGTCGACCCAGTACACCCGCAGGTCGGGGCGCTCGGCGGCGAGGATGGCCGAAAGCTGTTCCAGGGCGGCCTTGCTCGCCCCGTAGCCGCCCCAGCCGGCGTAGGGCTCTGTGGCCGCATCGCTGGAAACGTTCAGCACCCGGGCGTCCGGCCGCAGCGCGCCCGCTACGGCCTGGGTCACGGCGAGGGGCGCCACGACGTTGACCCGCAGCAGCGCCTCGAAGGCCTCGGGCGCGAGGTCGAGCAGGTCGGGGCGGGGGCTCGGGCCGAGGGCGCCGGCGTTGTTGACCAGCGCGTCCAGGCCGCCAAGCTCGGCCGCGGCGGCGGCCAGGCCGGTGCGGTGCTCGCGGTCGGTCACGTCGCCGGCGATCGCCACCACGCGGGTCCGCGCGCCGAGCTCGGCGGCGGCATCGGCGAGGGCGTGCTCGCCGCGGGCGTCGAGGATCAGCTGCCAGCCGCGCTCGGCGAGGGCGCGGGCGAGGGCCAGGCCGAGGCCGCGCGAGGCCCCGGTGATCAGTGCGGTGCGTGCGCTCATGGGCTCCTCCATCGTTGTCGCTTCTATGCGGAGGATAGCCCCTCGCGCGGCGTGGCGCGTCGTCCCCGCGCAGGGGCGCGGGGCTGTACGTGTGGGCGGGGGCGGCCACTGTACCGCCGTACAGGGGGAGGCGCCGGGGCTGCGCGAGGGGGCTGCGTCTCGCCGGGGAGCTGGCGGGCGCCGGTGCGGCTACAGCTCGATCAGGCCGAGCTGGGCGGCGCGGCTGACCGCCTCGGTGCGGTTGGCGGCGCCGAGCCGCCCGAGGATGCCGCTGACGTGGAACTTGACGGTCCGCTCCGACACCCCGATGGCGGCGGCGATCTCCTTGTTGGCCCGCCCCTGGGCGATCAGGCGCAGCACCTCCAGCTCGCGTGCCGTCAGGGCCGGCGGCTCCGGCCGTACCAGGCGCCCGATCAGCCTGGCCGCCACCGGCGGCTGGATCAGCGAGCCGCCCGCGCCGACGGTGCGTACCGCCGCGAAGATCTCGCCCCGCGGCGCCCCTTTGAGCAGGTAGCCCTGGGCCCCCGCCTGGAGCGCGCCGATGATCCGCTCGTCAGTGTCGAAGGCCGTCAGCACCAGCGCCCGCGTGGCCGGCGCCGCCTCGCGCATGCGGCGGATGGCCGACGCCCCATCGAGCCCGGGCATCTCCAGGTCCACCAGGGCGACGGCCGGCGCCAGGGCGGCCGCCAGCTCCACCAGGGCGGCGCCGTCGGCGGCCTCGCCGACCACCTCGAAGTCGGGCTGGGTGCCGAGGATGGCGGCCAGCCCTTCGCGCACCACCGGGTGGTCGTCCGCGATCACGATCCGGATCATAAGGGCACCTCCGCCCGCAGGCGGGTGCCCGCCCCCGGCGCGCTGTCGATGGCGAGCTGCCCGCCCAGCAGCCGCGCCCGCTCGCGCATGCCGAGCAGCCCGAAGCGGCCGGCCGGCGCCGCCCCCGGGTCGAAGCCGCGCCCGTCGTCCTCCACGGACAGCGCCGCGCGCCCGGCGCCCACCTCCAGGCACAGCCGGACGTTCGCGGCGCCGGCGTGGCGTAGGGCGTTGGCGATCGCCTCCTGCGCGATCCGGTACAGCCCGAGCCCCACCCGCGCCGGCGGCTCGTCGGCCGGGCCGCGGTGGTCGAAGGCGACCGCGGGCCCGCCCTGGCGGCCGGCCTCGACGGCGAGATCGGCCAGGGCGGCGCGCAGCCCGCGACCCTCCAGCGGGGCGGCCCGCAGGTCCAGCACCGAGCGGCGGGCCTCCTCCAGGCTGCGTCGGGCCAGCTCCAGCGCGCGGCCCACGCTGGCCCGGGCCGAGTCGGGGCGGCCGTCCTCCAGGGCGGCGTCGGCCGCCTCCAGGCGCAGAGCGATCCCGGCGAGGCCCTGGGCGAGGGTGTCGTGGATCTCGCGAGCGATGCGGTTGCGCTCCTCCAGGGCGCCGAGCTCGGCGCTGCGGGCGAACAGCCGGGCCCGCTCCACCGCCATGCCCAGCAGGTCGCCGGCGGTGAAAAGCAGGCGCAGCTCGTCGGCGTCGAGCTCGCGCCAGTCGGGGCGCGACACGTTGAGCACGCCGAGGGGCCGCCCATGGGCGGCGAGCGGGATGCTGGCGTGGAAGCGCAGGCCGTCGGTGCCGCCCGCCAGCCCCTTCAGCCGTGTGCACGCGATCACACTCACGTTGGCCGCGCCGGCCAGCTCGCCCGCGCGAAAGCTGTCGAGGCAGTAGCAGCTGCCGCGCATGCGCTCCGGCGCCTCCGCGAGCGCCGGCGGCAGGTGGTAGGTCGCGGCGAGCTGGCCCGCGCCGTCGTCGTCCGTCAGCCAGACCCAGCCGGCCTGCAGGCCGCACAGCTCGACCACATGGGCCAGGGCGCTGCCCAGAGCCCGCCCGAGGTCCACCTCGCGGTTCAGCGCGGCCGCGATCGTGTTCAAAATCGACAGCTCGCGGTTGCGGCGGGCCAGCTCCGCGTCGTTCTCCATAGGCCGATCCCAGCCGGGGGCGCCCCCGAATCGTGCCGCGGTCACGGTGTCAGATTATAACGCGCCGTGGGCCCGCTGGCTCGCCCCGCGCCCGCCCAGCAGGACCGCCAGCACCAGCAACGGGGTCACCAGGCGCAGCGGCCAGCGCACGCCGCCACAGCTCGCGCCTACGCCGCACAGGGAGGGAACAGGCGGCATCGTACCACACGCCCCGCCGACCCCGTGGCCGCCCGCGCAGCCCCGGTGACGACCCGGCAACCCGGGGCCGCCCGTCTGTGCGGTAGGTCTCCGGCAACAGGCGCGTGCTATACTTCAAGCGATCCCGTAACCTGGCGCCCCTGTCGCGCGTATATCATTGCGAGCCTCCGCCGGTATTGTCTACAAAGCGCTGCGATGGAGACCTTCGCCTTTCTCTTCAGCTGGTACAACCTGCCCTTCAGCGCCGCCGTCGGCTGCTGCCTGCTGCTCGCCGCCATTCAGCTCGCCAGCGGCTTCGGCGACAACGATGCCGACGCCGACGCGGATGTCCACGTCGGCGCGGACGCGGACGCCGACGTCGACGCGGACGTTCACGTCGATGGGCACGCGGGCCACGCCGCTGATCACAGCGGGGCCGACGGTGGCCTGCTGGACGCGCTCGGGGTCGGGCGGGTGCCGCTGATGATCGTGCTCATGGCGCTGCTCGGCAGCCTTGGCGCCGTCGGCCTGCTCGCCAACAGCGCCCTCGGGGCGGCCGGGCTCGACCCGGGCGCCCTGTTCCTGCCCGTGCTCGCGGGCGCGCTGCTGCTGGCCCTGCCATTGACGCGGGGGGCGAGCGCCGGGTTGGCCCGGCTGGCGCCGCGCAGCAGCACCGCGATCGGGTTTGAGCAGCTCGTGGGCCGCGCGGGCGTGGTCGTCAGCCCGAGCGTCAGCCCGAGCTATGGGCGCGTAGCCGTGCGCGACGCCCACGGCACCATGCACACCGTGTTCGCCGTCGTCGAGCGGGACGAGCCGCTGCCCGAGCGCAGCGAGGTGGCCCTGCTCGCCTATGACGCCGCCCAGCGGCGCTTTGTCGTCCGCGCCTTACGTCGCCCCTAACCAAAGAGGTAGCCCGTGGAGCAGATCGCCATCGTCGTCGGGATTGGGATCGTCGTCTGCATCATCCTCTTCATCGCCTTCTTCGCCGCCGTCTCGCGCTTCTACGTCAAGTCCCCGGCCGACCGGGCCTACGTCAAGACGGGCGGCGGCAAGCCGAAGGTGGTCGTCAACGGGGGCGACTGGGTGATCCCCGCCTTCAGCGAGATCACCTGGGTCGACCTGCGCACGATGGACATCGACATCGAGCGCACCGAGGCGAGCGCTCTGCTCACCGTCGACCCGCAGTACGCCGACATCCGGGCGATCTTCTACATCAAGGTTAACCCAATCGCCGAGGATATCGAGCGCGCCGCGCGCACGATCGGCGGCGGCGAGGTCAACACCGACAGCGTCAAGCGGCTGGTCGAGAGCAAGCTGGAGGGCGCCCTGCGCGACGTCGCCGCGACCTTCACGCTGATGTCGCTGCACCAGGAGCGCGAAAAGTTTGTCGAGCGGGTGCAGAACCTCGTCCGGGCCGACCTGGCCGAGAATGGCCTGGTGCTCGAGTCGGTCTCGATCACCACGCTGAAGAGCGCCCGCCAGGGCAGCTTTGGCGTCGACGACGTGTTCGGCGCCCAGGTGGCCCGGGCCAACGCCGAGGTGATCCAAAACGCCCTGCGCCAGCGCAACGAGATCGACCAGACCACGCAGACCGACATCGCCCGGCGCAACGCCACGGCCGAGCAGGAGCGCAACGACATCGAGCAGCAGAAGCGGCTCGAGATCGCCCGGCGCAACGGCTCGGCCGACCAGGAGCAGAACGCGATCGCCCGCACCACCGAGCTGGAGATCGCCCGCCGCTCCATCGAGGTCGAGCAGGAGCAGCTGTCGCTCCAGCGCAACCTGGCCCAGGCCAAGGCCACCCAGCAGCGCGAGGTCACGATCCGCGAGGCCGAGGAGCGCAGCGCGGCCGAGCGCGTGGCCTACGAGCAGCAGCAGGCCGCCGAGCTTTCCCGCGTGATCAAGGAGCGCGCCGTCGCCGAGGCCGAGCAGGAGAAGGAGCAGGCCGTCCGGCTGGCCGAGCAGCGCAAGCAGCAGGCGATCGAGCTCGCCGCCCAGGAGCGCGAGCGCGAGGTGCGCCGCAGCGAGGTGCTGCGCCAGCAGGCCGTGGAACTGGCCGACCAGGAGCGCAAGATCGCGCTAGCCCGCCAGCAGGCCATGCAGGAGGCCGCCGAGAAGGAGCGCCTGGCCATCGCCGCCGAGCGCGAGGCCGCCGAGCAGGGCGTTTTCACCGTCCAGGAGACGGCCGCGGCCGAGCGCGAGGCGAAGATCGAGATCATCCGCGCCGAGCGCGACGCTCAGCGCGAGCTGATCCGCAGCAAGAACGAGGTTGAGCTGGAGGCCTTCAAGCGGGTCAAGGACGCCGAGGCCGAGGCCGAGGCCCTCAACCGCAAGGCCGAGTCGGAGGCGACGGCGGCCATCCGCCTGGCCGAGGCCCGCCGCACCGAGGCCCAGGCCGCCGCCGACGCCGAGAAGCTGCGCGCCGAGGCGACCCAGGCCGCCACCGCCGCCGCCGGCCTGGCCGAGGCCGAGGTGATCAAGGCCAAGGCGGAGGCCGCCCGGCAGGAGGCCGAGGCGATCAAGGCCCGCGGCCTGGCCGAGGCCGAGGCCACCCGCGCGCGCGCCCTGGCCGAGGCCGAGGGCCAGCGGGCCATGGCCGACGCCCTGGCTGCCAACGAGGGCGTGGCCCAGCGGCTGGAGCTGGAGCGCATCCGGCTCCAGGCTCACGTCGAGGTCGGCGTGGCCCATGCGCGGGCGATGGGCGAGGCTGTGGCCGCGATGGACTTCCGGCTGTACGGCACCCCCGAGACGGCCCAGCAGATCCTGCGCATGATGAGCCTGTCGGACGGCCTCGGCGCCCTGATCCAGAGCGCCCCCGCGCCGCTCCAGGCCATCGGCACCCGCCTGCTCGACCGGGTTGCCCCTCCGGCGAACGGCAACGGCAACGGCCACGGCGAGCCGTCGACGAACGGCAACGGCCTGGCCGCCCTGGCCGCGAACGGGAACGGCGCCGCGGCCATCGCCGCCCCGGCCCTCGACATCGCGGCCGCCGGCCCGCTGATTGCCGCGGCGAGCGCGGCCCTCGCGCGCCACCTCAGCGCCGAGGAGCGCGGCCGGCTCACCCTGCGCGAGGGGATCGACGCGGCCCTCGCCATCGCCGACGAGGCCGAGCGGGCGGCGCTGCTGCGGGTGGAGGGGCTGCTGGCGCTGGCGCCTGCCCTCGCGGGGCAGACGGTCGCCGATGTGATCGGGATGTAGGGGGGGCCTCGCGGCCGATTGGAGTTTTCGCCGGGGCTGCGTGCCCCGGGCCCGCGGTTCGTTACGGGCCGTTCGGCCACCTGTCTTTCTGCCGGGGCTGCGCGCCCCGGGCCCGCGCCATGAGGCCCGGCCGCGGGCCCCCCTGGACCCCGGCGGCGCGGGGGCAGGCCCCCGCGACCCCCAATTATGCTTTGCTGGCGCGGTTGTATCTCCGGCGTCATGCCCCCCTGCTAAAGCTGGATGGTTTTAGGGGGGCGCTGCGCGCCTACCAGTTCGTGCGACAATGCTGGTGGTCGGAGGCGCACCACGCACTTTTTGCGCATTGGTGGTACTAAGGCCAGCGCTATACTTCAGGTTCGGGCGATGTGGGGTGCCGAAGCTGACATGCGGGGTCCAGGGGCGCAGCGCCCTGGCCCGGGGGTGCAGGGGACTGGGGCCGGCCCCCTGCCTCGGGGGCGCGGGGGCGAGCAGCGCGCCGCCGAAAGCGTGGGGATTGGGGCGGAGTCCCGGACAGCGCCGCAGGCACCCCCTCGGGGGCGCGGGGGCGAGCAGCGCCCCGGATAGTGCCGCACGCCCATCCCGCCCAAAGGCGGAAAGGACTAACCGATGACTCCTGAAGAGTTCCGCCGCGTCGGCGGCCAGATCCTCGACTATGTCGCCGCCTACCGCGAGCGCGTCGCCGCCCTGCCCGTCTGGTCGCGGGCGCGGCCCGGCGAGGTGCGCGCCGCCCTGCCGCCCGCGCCCCCCGAGGGCCCCGAGGGCTGGGACGCGATCCTCGGCGACCTCGACCGGGTGCTCGGGCCCGGGCTCTCGCACTGGCAGCACCCGCGCTTCTTCGGCTACTTCCCCGCCAACGCCCACCTCGCCTCGGTTCTCGGCGACTACCTGAGCTCCGGCCTCGGCCAGCTCGGCCTCAACTGGCAGTCCAGCCCCGCCCTCACCGAGCTCGAGGAGCACATGGCCGACTGGATGCGCCAGATGTTCGGCCTGTCGCCCGCCTGGAGCGGCGTCATCCAGGACACGGCCAGCACCAGCACTCTTGTGGCCCTGCTCTGCGCCCGTGAGCGCGCAACCGACCACGCCCAGGCCCGCGGCGGCCTTGAGTCCCTCGACCGGCCCCTCGTGGTCTACACCTCGGCCCAGAGCCACAGCTCGGTCGAGAAGGCCGCGCTGCTCGCCGGCTTTGGCCGGGCCAACCTGCGCCCCGTCGCCACCGACGCGGCCTTCGCCATCCGCCCCGAGGCCCTCGCCGACGCCGTCGCCGCCGATCTCGCCGCCGGCCGGCAGCCGTGTGCCGTCGTCGCCACCACCGGCACCACCGCCACCACCGCCGTCGACCCCATCGGCCCCATCGCCGAGGTGTGCCAACGATACGGCATGTGGCTCCACGTCGACGGGGCCATGGCCGGCTCGGCGATGATTCTGCCCGAGTGCCGCTGGATGTGGGACGGCGTCGAGGGCGCCGATAGCATTGTGGTCAACCCGCACAAGTGGCTCGGCGCCGTCTTCGACTGCACGCTGTTCTTTGTGCGCGACCCGCAGCATCTCGTCCGCGTGATGAGCACTAACCCGAGCTACCTCCAGACCGCCGCGGACGGCGCGGTGAAGAACTACCGCGACTGGGGCATCCCCCTCGGCCGGCGCTTCCGCGCCCTCAAGCTCTGGTTCCTCATCCGGGCCGAGGGCGTCGAGGGGCTACGCGCCCGCCTGCGCCGCGACATCGCCAATGCCCGCTGGCTGGCCGACCAGATCGATGCGGCGCAGGGCTGGCGGCGTCTCGCCCCCGTCAACCTCCAGACTGTCTGTGTGCGCCACGAGCCGGCCGGCCTCGCGGGCGAGGCGCTCGATCAGCACAACCTTGGCTGGGTCGGGCGGATCAACGACTCCGGCGCCGCCTACCTCACTCCCGCCATCCTCGACGGCCGCTGGATGGCCCGAGTCAGCGTCGGCGCCCTCGCCACCGAGCGGGCCGATGTCGAGGCCCTGTGGGCGCTCATGCGCGAGGAGGTCGGGGGGTAGCGCCCCGCCGCGACTTCGAGCACAGCCTTTTTCCGCAGAGGGCGCGGAGCGCGCGAGGTCTGTTGGATCACCCTCCGCCCGCTCCGCGCCTTTGTGCTGAACGCGCGGGTGTCACCGGGGCGGGAGCATTGCGGCCTGCCAGTTGGCCAGGTCGTGCGGCTCCAGCGCCTCGACGAAGGCCAGGATGGCGGTTGTGTCGGGGCCGGGGTGGTTCACATAGTAGGGGCGCCCGCCCTCGACCCAGGCCACGGCGGCGCCAAGGCCGCTGCTCGTGAACGTGCCCGCCACGCCGCGCACCGTGATCGGTTCGATCAGCGCGCCGGGCTCGTCGGTCGGCTGGTTCGCCTCCCAGATCGGGGCGGCCGGCGCCCCACCGGCGATCGTGATCGTCGTGAAGGGGCCGGGCTCTTCGCCGATCGGGGTGAGCATGACATAAAAGCCGTCGCGGTCGGCGGCCGTCTCGTCCTCGGAGGTGACGCGGTAGCCCTCGGGGGCGGGCGGCAGCAGGTAGCGCAGCGGGCCGGCGCCCGCATCGGCCGTGGGCTGGTGCACCAGCTTTTGCCAGGCGGCCCGGTCGTGGGCGGCGAGCGTTTCGGCGAAGGCGAGCACATCCTCAGTTGCGCCGTGCGGTGCCATCACAAAGTAGGCGTTGCCGTCCTCCTCCCAGACCAGCCGCATCGCCAGCCCGTCGTCCACCAGCGTGCCGGGGGCGCCGCGCACCGTGACGGGGGTCGTCGGGTTGCTCGGGCTCTGCTGGACGTACCACTCGGGCCAAGCCTCCTCGCCCCCCGCGATCACGATCGTCACCTTCGGGCTCGGCTCCAGATCCGTCGGGATGAGGCCGACTCCGAAGCCGCGCCGGCTCGCGCGGGCCAGCTCGGGGTCTGCCACGATGTAGGCATCCATGTCGGCCGGCAGCAGGAAGCGCAGCCGGTCGAAGCTGCCCGGCGGCACGGGCTCCGGCACATATGTCCCCCCGGCCGCAGCCGGGGTCGCCGTGGCGCCGGAGGGGCTCGGCGTCACCACGCCCGCGTCGGCGGGGGTGGCGCTGGGCAGGGCGGCGATCTCGGCGGCCGTGAGGGTCGGCGCGACGTCGGCCGGGTTGGCGGTGGGGGTGGCCTGGGCCAGAGGCTCGGCCCGCCCGCAGGCGGCGAGCAGCAGGGCCCCGAGGATCAGCGGCAGGATATATCGGGCCATCGCGGGCTCCACTGGGCGGTCGACGATCGTCTCTGCTCAGACAGACGCCCCGCGCGGCGGGCCGGTTCCGGGCGTGAAAACGCCCCCACTCCTTCGGAGGAGCGGGGGCGTTTTCACGCCGGGCTAGATGTGGATGGCGCTGCCGTGCTCCAGGGCGTGGGCCGCCTCGCCGATCGCCTCGTAGAGCGTCGGGTGGGCGTGGATGGTTTGGAGCATGCTTTCGCCGGTGGCCTCGTGGGTCATCGCCAGGCCGCCCTCCGAGATCATCTCGGTGACGCGGGCGCCGATCATGTGCACGCCGAGGATCTCGTCGTACTGCTTGTCGGCGACGAGCTTGATAAAGCCGAAGCGGTTCGCGCCAAGGACGCGAGCCTTGCCGGTGGCCGAGAAGGGGAACTTGCCGACCTTCACCTCGTAGCCCTTTTCCTTCGCCTTGGCCTCCGACAGGCCGACGCTGGCGATCTCGGGGTTGGTGTAGGTGCAGGCCGGGATCTTCCCGTACTCGATCGGGCTGACGTGGTGGCCAGCCATATGCTCCACGGCCAGGATGCCCTCGGCGCTGGCCTTGTGTGCGAGCCAGGGCGTGGTGGCCGAGCAGTCGCCGATCGCGTAGACGCCGTCGGCGGCGCGCATGTAGCCGTCGACCTCGATGAAGCCGCGCTGGTTCAGCTTCACCCCGGCCTCCTCCAGGCCGATCCCGCCGGTGTTGGCGGAGATGCCGATCGACACCAGCAGCTTGTCGACCCCGATCTGCTGCTGCTTGCCGCCGCTGTCGGTGAGCGACACCACCACCTTCTCGCCGCCCACGTCGATCCCCTCGATCTTCGCCCCGGCCAGGGTCTTGATGCCGCGGCGGTCGAAGGCCTTTTTCAGCTCGGCGCTGACCTCCTCGTCCTCGTTCGGGGCGATCCGGGGCAGCGCCTCGACCACCGTCACGTCGGAGCCGAAGGCGCTGAACATGGAGGCGAACTCAAGGCCGATCGCGCCGGCGCCGATCGCCAGGATCGAGCCGGGGACCTCCTTGAGGTTGAGCATGTCGGTCGAGGAAAGCACGCGCTGGCCGTCGAAGTCGGTGCCGGGCAGGGGGCGCGGCCGGGCGCCGGTGGACACCAGGATGTGCTTGCCTGTCAGGGTCCGCTCGCCGCCGCCGTTCAGCGTGACGTGGACCTGGCCGCGGCCAGCCAGCCGGGCGCGCCCCGCCACCACCTCGACCTTGTTCTTCTTCATGAGGTAGTTGACGCCGTCGGTGCTGGCCTTGACCACCGAGTCCTTGTGCTTCATCGCGCCGCCCAGGTCGAAGCTGACGCCCTGGGTGTTGACGCCGAAGCGCTTGCCCTCCTTCACCTCTTCGAGCAGGTCGGCGCTGTGGAGCAGGGCCTTGGTGGGGATGCAGCCGATATTGAGGCAGACGCCGCCCATTGCGTTCGACTCGACGATCGCGGCCTTCATGCCGAGCTGGCCGGCGCGCACGGCCGCCACATAGCCGCCCGGCCCCGAGCCGATGATCACCACGTCGTACACAGTATCGCTCACGATACGGGCCTTTCTAGCTTTCCGCTCGCCAGAAACACGAGTCCGGCCTGTATTGTAGCACAGCCCGCTCAGCCGATCAGGATTTGCTCCTCCGGGTACTGCACCGGCTGCGGCCGCCCCTGCTGCTGGGCGAGCGCCACCACGATCGTCAGCGCGCCGAGCCGCCCCCAGAACATAACCAGGCAGATCACCAGCTGGCCGAAGGTGTTCAGCTCGCCCGTGAAGCCGAGGCTCAGCCCGCAGGTGGCGAAGGCCGAGACCACCTCGAAGACGACCCGGTCGAGCCCGGCGGCGGGGTGGGTCATCAGGATCAGCCAGGTGGCGAGGAGCACCACGAACAGCGAGATCGTGAGCACGGCGGCGGCCTTGCGGGTGGTGCCGACGCCGAGCGAGCGGCCGGCGATCTGCGAGGTTGGGCGGCCGCGGGCGAAGCTCCACAGCGAGATGGTGAGCACGGCGAAGGTGCCGGTGGTGATCCCGCCCCCCATCGAGGCCGGCGGGCAGCCGATGAACATGAGGGTGACCAGCAAGAGCTGGCTCGGCGGCGTGAGCTGCTCGAAGGCGGCGAAGCCGGCGAAGCCGGCGGTGCGGGCCGAGATCGACTGGAACGTGCTGATCAGCAGCCGCCGCGCGGGGCTCTCGGCGGCAAGCGTGCCGTCGCGGGCTGGGTTGCCCTCGGCGATGTAGAAGCCGACCGCGCCGCTGATCACCAGAAAGGCGACCACGCCGAGCGTGACCCTGGTGTGCAGCGACAGCCGGCGCAGGCGCGGGTACAGCAGCAGGTCGCCGATCACGGGGATGCCCAGGCCGCCGACAAAGATCAGGCCGCCGAGCAGGGTGAGCGACAGCGTATCGCGGGGGATGCCGGCGGGGTAGCCGGCCGTGCCGCCGAACAGGTCGAAGCCGGCGTTGCAGAAGGCGGAGACGGCGTGAAAGATCGCGAAGAACAGCGCCTGGCCCTCGTCGAGCCGGCCGTCGGCGCGCCAGTGGGCGTACAGGAGCAGGGCGCCCATCCCCTCCAGCAGCAGCACCGCGACGAGCATGCGCCATGTGGTGCTCACGACCGCGCCAGGGCTGGCCAGGCCGAGCGAGTCGCTCAGCGCCAGCCGCTCGGCCAGCGAGATCCGGCGGCCGAGCAGGCGGAAGACCAGCACCGTCACCACCATGAAGCCCACGCCGCCGATCTGGATCAGGGCGAGGAGCACCAGCTGGCCGAACAGCGACAGGTCGGTGCTCGGGGTGATGATCGACAGGCCGGTCACGCTCAGGGCCGAGACGGCGGTGAACAGAGCCTCGTTCAGGCGCAAGGGGCGCTGGCCCCCGGACGCGGGCAGCAGCAGCAGCCCCGTGCCGATGATCACGAGCAGGGCCAGCCCGCCCACCAGGCGCAGGGCGGTGGGGAGCGGGCGCTTCAGCCGGCGTACCGGGCCGGCGAGAACAGGCTGGCGGGCGTTCACTGGAAGCCGCAGAAGGTGGCGATGCTGGCGTCGGAGCCGATCACCAGGATCATATCGCCGCGGGCGAAGACGTAGTCGGGCGGCGGGTTGACCGTCAGGTGGCCCTCGCGCTTGACCGCGAGCACGTTGATCCCGTAGCGCCGGCGCAGCCCGCTGAGCATAAGCGTCTGGCCGACGAGCGACTCGGGCACGTGGATGTCGGCCACGCTGAAACCCGCGCCGAGCTCGAGATGGTCGATCACGCGCGGCTCTGCCAGGCGCCAGGCCAGGCGCGCTCCGGCCTCGTGCTCCGGGAGCACCACCTGGTCCGCGCCGACGCGCAGCAGGATCTGCTGCTGGCGCTCGTTGACCGCCTTGCAGACGACGTGGCGCACGCCGAGGCTTTTCAGGGTCACGGTGGTCAGCAGGTTGTTCTCGAAGTGGGTGCCGATCGCGACCACCACCGTCTCGAACGAGGCGATGTCGACGGCCTGGAGGGCGTCCTCGTTGGTCGAGTCGAGGGCGACGACCTGGGTGATTCGTTCGGACAGCCCCTGGACGATCGCCGGGTCGCGGTCGATGCCAAGCACGGGGTAGCCGCGCTCGATCAGGTTGAGGGCGACCGAGCCGCCGAACCGCCCCAAGCCGATCACCGCGAACTCGCTGCCTTTGTGCCTGCGCGCCATCGCCCCATCTTCCTCCGCCGCCCGGCCGCCGCTCGGCCGGTCCGTCTGCCGATTGTACCGCGCCCGCGCAAGACCGGCTATAGGGCCAGTACACCTTTCTGCGGGATGAATGCCACCAGGGCGCAGGGGCCGCCGGCACCACGCTGGCGGGCCGCCTTCCGCTCGGCGGGGCGCTTTCTGGCGCCCGGCGTCCTGGCGCTATTTGCCCACCCCGCCGCCGCCGCTGTGCTACAATGCCGGTATGAGCCAGCCCGCGCGCCTGATCGACACCCACGCCCACCTGGCGACGCCGCCCTTCGACGACGACCGTGCCGCCGCGATCGCGCGGGCCCGCGAGGCCGGGGTGGCCCGTATGATCGAGGTCGGCTACGACCTGCCCTCGTCGCGGGCGGCCTTGGCCCTGGCCGAGGCCGAGCCCGACATCTTCGCGGTGGTCGGCATCCAGCCCAACCACGTCCACGAAGCCCCCGAGGGCTGGGCCGACGAGCTGCGCGCCCTCGCCGCCCACCCGAAAACGGCGGCGATCGGCGAGATCGGGCTCGACTACCACTGGATGGCCGCCCCCGCCGCGCTCCAGGAGCGCTTGTTCCGGGCGCAGCTGGCCCTCGCCCGCGAGCTGCGCCTGCCGGTGGTGATCCACAGCCGCGAGGCCCGCGACGACACGCTGCGCGTGCTCGACGACGCGGCCCGCGGCCAGCCGGGGATCATGCACTCCTTCTCCGGCGACTGGGAGTATGCCCGGGCCTGCCTGGAGATCGGCTTTCTGCTCTCATTCTCCGGCCCGCTGACCTTTGCGAAGGCCGCCGAGCTGCACGAGGTGGCGCGGCGCGCCCCCGCCAACATGATCCTGACCGAGACCGACAGCCCCTACCTCAGCCCGCACCCACTGCGCGGCCGGCGCAACGAGCCGGCGCGGGTGCGGCTGGTGGCCGAGCGGCTCGCCGCCCTGCGCGAGCAGTCCCTCGAATCCCTGGCCGCCCAGGTCTGGGCCAATGCCGAGCACGTATTTCGCTTCCGCACGGACGTATAGATTCTATGGCAACCACCACCATCCCCCGCACCGCCCACCAGCGCTCCCTCGCCAGCGAGCTGGGCGAGGTGCTGCCCGGCGCGATCCTGGCCCTCGTGATGAGCGGGGCCGTGATCTACAGCCTGTCGATCTCGAACTGGGCGCCCGGCCTCGACATCCTGCTGCCGATGGCCCTGCCCGGGCTGATCGTCGGCGTGATCTTCGCCCGCCTCCAGTGGCTGCCCGGCTGGCTGGCCCACCTGCTCAGCACGGTGCTCGGCCTGACATGGGCGGTGCAGCTGCTCGGCGGCCTGATGGACGAGCGGCTGCTGAGCTGGCGCGACCACGCCGCCGACCTGCTGATCCGCGGGGCGATCTGGGCCCGCGTGATCGGCAATGGCGGCCGCGGCGAGGACATCCTCCTGTTCGTCGCCGCCCTCTGCCTGCTTTGCTGGGCCCTGGCCTACGCCACGGGCTGGATGGTCTTCCGGCGCGGCTGGGTCTGGATGGCGGTGGTGATCAACGCCGTGCTCATCCTCGTCAACTACACCTATGTGCTGCCGAAGCCGACGGTGCCCTTCTTCGTCTTTCTGGCCGCGGCGCTGCTGCTGGTGGTCTACGAGAATATCGTGCAGCGGCAGCGTCAGTGGGACTCCATGCAGATGGAGTACCCCGATATGCTGCCGATCCGCTTCGTCTGGTCGGCCGCGCTGGTCTGCGGGGCCCTGATCCTGCTCACCGCCGTGCTCCCCGGCAACATCACGATCGACCAGGCCACCCGGACGTGGTCAACGATCAGCGCGCCATTCAAGGCGGCGCGGGCGCGCTGGGAGGATCTGTTCAGCACGATCAACGCCCCGCCCGGCGCCGGCAGCGGCTCGTTCACCCTGCGCAGCGCGGCCCTCGGCGGCTCGCGCCAGCTCAGCGATGCCCCGGTGATGACGGTCCGCTCCACCGAGTACGAGTACTGGCGGGCCATGGCCATGGACCGGTACGAGGGCGGGGTCTGGCAGAACACGATCGGCGAGCAGGCCCGCGCGGCTGTCGGCGCCGCGGCGGCCGAGCAGGCCCGCACCCCCTTTGAGGCCAACCAGGACATCCCTGTCTTCAACGTCGGCGGGAGGCGCGAGGTGTCTCAGGCCTTCACGCTGAACGCCGACCGCGAGGACGACCTGATCTTTGTCGGCGGGGCGGCCGCCAAGGTCAGCGTCCCCGCGGCTCTGGAGCACAACTACCTCGCCGGCGAGAACAGTGTGGCGCCGAACTATGACGACCTGGCCCTGATCGTCGCGCGCGAGCCGCTGCGGGCTGGCGACACCTACACGGTCACTGCGCTCGTCTCACGGGTGGACGTAGCGACGCTGCGCGCCGCCAGCACGGACTACCCGGCCTGGGTCCGCGAGCGCTACCTCCAGCTCCCGCCCACCATCACCGACCGCACCCGCGAGCTCGCGGCGCGGATCGTGGCCGACGCCCGCGCCACCACGCCCTACGACCAGGCGCTCGCCATCCAGGAGTACCTGCGCACCTTTCTCTACACCGAAAGCATCCCGAACCCGCCCGCGGGTCAGGACCAGGTTGACTGGTTCCTCTTCGACCAGCGGGCCGGCTACTGCGACTACTTCGCCTCCTCCATGGTGGTGATGCTGCGGGCCCAGGGCATCCCGGCGCGCTGGGTGCGCGGCTTCGCGGGCGGCGAGTTCGACGCCGAGAGCGGCCTGTACGTGGTCAAGGAGAACCTGGCCCACACCTGGCCCGAGGTGTACTTCCCCGGCGTCGGGTGGGAGCGGTTCGAGCCCACGCCGGCCAGCTACACCAGCCTGCCCCAGCGGCCGCTCACCGCGGCCTTCGGCCAGGATCCGAGCGAGGCCGGCCCGGTCATCGCGCCCGGCGGCCTGAACGACCCGGCCCGTTTCGAGAACCTGGGCGATGAAGCCGAGCAGGGCCCATCGAATGTGGGCGCCCTCCAGACGCCCGCCAGCCAGAACGGCAACGGCTGGCTCCCGGCGCTCGGCGGCATACTGGCCGCCCTGGCCCTCGGCACTGGGCTCGTCTACGCCCGCTGGCGCTACGAGCTGCGCGGCCTCAGCCGCGTCGGCCAGGCCTACGCGGGGATGGAGCTGCTCGCGAGCTGGGGCGGCCGCGGCCAGGACCCCCACACCACCCCGCAGGAGTACGCGGCCACGCTGAGCCGCGACCTGCCGGCCCATGGCGACACCATCCGCCAGATCGCCGCCGCCTACCAGGCCGAGCGCTACCGCCGCGCCCGGGCCGCCGACCTCCCCCCCGAGCAGGAGGAGCGCGATCTGCGCATGTCGCTCGCCCGCCGCATCGTCACCGGCATCGCCAGCCGCCTGCCCCAGCCCCGCGAGCGGCGGTAGGGGGCTACGGCTCCGCGGCGTGAAGCTGGGCCAGGGCGGCGCGGGCGTCCATGGGCCAGTCGGGGTTGGTGTGGAGGGCGTGACGGAGCATGACCAGGTCGACGCTGCCGTCGCGGACGACGCTGTCGGCCAGCTGCGGGTCGCCGAGGAGGCCGGAGCCGATCACCGGCACGTCGGGGATGACCCGCTTGATCCCGTTCGCCAGGGGCACGGCCCAGCCGGGGAAGCGGGCCAGGGTGCTGGGCACGCGCTCGGCGACGGTGACGTCGAGCAGGCGCACGCCGGCCGCCGTGACCCGCTTCGCCACCACCCGCGCGTCCTGCAGGCCCATGCCGCCCGGCACGAACTCCTCCGCGAGCAGCCGGAAACCCACAATCAGGCGACGGCCGAGCCAGGCGCGCACCCCCTCGACGATCTCCAGGGGCATGCGCAGCCGCCCGCCGAGCGACGCGCCGTAGATGTCGTTGCGCTGGTTGTGCAGCGGCGAGACGAGGTGGTGCAGCAGGCCGCCGTCGGCCGTGGAAAGCATGATCCCGTCGGCGCCGGCGGCGTGGGCCCGCCACGCGGCGATGATGAACCGCTCCGACAGGTCGGCCAGGTCGGCGATGCCGAGCGCGCCGGCGGGCGGGGGGGCGTCAAGGGTGAGCAGGAGGCGCGCGCCGTGGGGGTGGACGGCGGCGGCGATCCGGCGCAGGCCGGGCACGAAGGCGTCGTCGTAGATCCCGACGTGGCTCGCGCCCTCATCCGGGGGGACGACGAGAAGCGGCTCGGTGAACAGGAGCCCCACGCCGCCCCTGGCGCGGCGGCCGTAGTGCTCGGCGAGGGCGTCGCTCACAAAGCCGTCGGCCGAGGCGAAGCCACTGGGCGCCGGGCCCATGACGATCCGGTTCGGCAGCTCTTTGCCGGAGATGCTGAGCGGCGAAAAGAGGTCGACCATCGGCGCCCCAGGTGCAGGAGGCAGGGGATAGGGGGCGGCCTGGGCGGCGGGCCGGCGATCCATCCTGCGGCTCCGCGTACCGCGTGGTTAGGTGCTGGGCTCAGTATACCGGCCGCCCGCTCCGGCCGCAAGCGGCGGGGCGCGGCCCATGTCACATCAATGTAATGTCGGCATCTTCTCGGCGCGGCCGGCCGGCGGTAGCATGGCTGTGCGTCGCGCTCTTAGGGATGCTGCTTATGCTGTTGCCCTCTGTGCTGCCGTTGCTCGTCGGCGGTCGCGCGCTCCGTCGCTATCGCGCCCAGCTCCAGCAGGCCCTCCACGCCGAGCCCGCCCTGCGACTGCTGCCGAACCTGCTCGCCCTGCCGCTCGGCGCGGCCCCGCTGCCCGACCCGGCGGCGGTGCTCGCCGCGCCGTCCAGCCTCGCCCTCGTCGCCGGCCCCGGCGGCGGCCGCTCGCTGGCCCTGCTGCAGACGGCCGCCCGTGGCGCGGACAACCCCCGCGCCCCCGCGGTCTACCTGTCGCTCGCCGAGGCCGACCGGCCCGGATTGACCCCGCGGGCCGCCGTGCGCGCCGCCCTCGACGGGGCCGGGCTGCCCCCCGCCATCGTCGCCGCGGCGCGGCCCTGCGTGCTGCTGCTCGACGACTACGAGCTGCTCGACGCGGGCCGGCGCGCCGCCTGGCGCGCCTTTGTCGCCGGCCTCCCCGAAAGCTGGCCCGCCTGCCGCGCCGTGGTGGCCCTGCCCCCCGACGAGCGCTGGCCCGAGCTGCGAGAGCTCCCGCTCACCGCCCCGGACGACGCGGCGCTCGCCGCCTGGCTGGCCCACCTGCTCCCTGGCCGCCCCCCCGAGCCCATCCTGGCCGCCCTGGCCGCGGAGCCCCTGGCCGGGCTACGCGACAGCCCGGCCGACCTCCTCCTGCTCACCCTGACCTACCCGCTCGCCGGCCTGCCGGCCTCGCGGGCTGCGCTCTACGAGCAGGCCTTTTCGCTGGTGCGCCCGCTGCTCCCCGACGGCGACGGTTCCACGGGCGGGGTGACGGTCGGGCGCGCCGTGCTGCGCCACTACCGGCTGGCGCGCGGCCTGTCCGGCGGCCACGACCTCGACACCCTGGCCAACCTGCCGCCCCATGAGCTTGCCGCCGTCGCCCCGCTCGCCGCCGGGTTGCTCGACGACCCCTGCCCTGTCCTCGACCTGCTCTGGTCCCAGGCGGACCACCCGGCCGCCCTGCGCGGCCTGGCCGCCTGCCTGCGCGAGCGCCCGTCCGCCGCCCCCGCCGCCGGCCTGCGCCTGCTCGACCGCCTGGCCGCCGACCAATCGCCCGCCGCCGCGGCGCTGCTCCAGGGGCTGGCGGACAGCATCCCGGCCGCGCTCGCCGCCGCTGTTCCGGGGGCCGCCGCGACAACCCTCGCCGCCGTCGCCGGCCGCCTGGGGGGCGCGGGGGCCTTGGCGCTCGCCGTCGTGGACGCGGCCGGCGCCGCGCCCGAGCTGCGCTGGGCCGCCGCCGACCTGCTCGCGCGCGGGCCTGCCCCGGCGGGCCTGGTCGACCCGCCCGACGGCCTCGACGAGCTGGCCCTGGCCGCCCGCTGCTTCGCCGCCGCAGTGCTTCCAGGAGCCTATCACTCGCGCCTGCTGGCGCCGCCGCTGCGGGCGGGGCTTGGGGCGCTGCTCGGCGGGGCGGGCGGAGATGGCCGGCGCCGGTCCGCCGCCGGGGCCATGCTCGGCGCGGCCGACGCGCCGGCGGAACTGCGGGCGCTGGCGCTCGCGGCCACCCCCGCCGATGCCGACGGCCGGGCGCTGGTCGAGGATGCGGTGGCCGACGCCGACCCGGGGGTGCGCCGGGCGGCCCTCGCCGCGCTCGGCTCGGGGGACCCGGACGCGGCCCTTGCGCTGCTCACCGGGGCGCTCGCCGCCCCGGGGGCGCGGGGGGCAGCGCTCCACGATCTGCTCGACGCGGTGGCGGCCCTGCCCGTGCCGCGCGCGGCCGGCCTGCTCGGCCGGGTGGCGCTCGCGAGCCAGCACGAGCTCGCCGGGCGCCTGCGAGCCGTAGCGCTGCTGGCCGGGCGAGGGCGGGACGGCGCGGCCGTACTGCTGCGCCTGCTCGACCTGCCACGGCTGCCCGCCCCGCTGCGGGCGGCGGCGGCGCTCCACCTCGGGCGGGCGAGTGTCGCCGCCGCCCTCCCCGCGCTGCGCGCCGCGCTCCTGCGCGAGGACGAGCCGCTTGTGCGCCGGGCCGCCGCCGCCGCTCTGGGCGACCTCGCCCGCCTCCCCGGGTGCCGCGATGCCGCCCTCGCCGGGCTGCTCGCTGCCCTCGACATGCCCTGGCTCGACGCCCCCTTCGCCGCGGCGGTGGCCGCGGCCCTCGCCGCCTGTGGCCCGGCCGCGATGCCGGCCCTGGGCGATCTGCTCGCCCCGGCCCTGGCCGATGACCTGCGCGCCGACTGGCTCGCCCGCGCGCCGGCCCTGGCCGACGCCTCCGCGGAGCAGTGGCCCGCGTTGGGCTTCCCGATGGCGGCGCGGGTCGCGCTGCACGAGGCGATGGCCGCCGGCGAAACCCCGGCCGACCGGCCGGGCGATCTTGTGGAGCTGGCCGAGCGCCAGGCGGCGTTTGTCGCCCGGGCCGCGGCCGATGCGCTCGTTGAGTTGGCCCGGCGGCGGCCCTCACTCCGGCGCGAGGCGGCGCTGCTCCTGCGGCGGGCCCTGCGGGTCGGCCGCCCGCCGGAGCTGCTGGCCCACGCGCTCGACCGGCTGGGCGACCTGCTCGGCGACAATCCCCAGCTCCTCGACGCCCTGCTCGACGGCCTTGCCGGGAGCCCCCAGCTGCGCTGGTTGGCGCTCGACCGTCTGGGCCGCCGCCCGGCCCTGGCCGACCCGATGCTGCGCAGGCTGCAAGTCGCGCGGGATGATGGCTTCACACGGGCCAAGCTGATCGAGATGCTTGGCGCCCAGGGGGTTGGCGCGGCGTTGTTCGAGCTGCGCGCGGTGGCCGAGAGTGGGGTGGCCGACCTCAACCAGCGCTGCTGCGCGGTCGCCGCGCTGGGGCGGCTCGGGGCGCCGGCGGCGGGGCCGCTGCTGCGGCTGGTCAGCGACGAGCACACGCCCGCCGCGGTGCGCGCCGCCGCCGCGACCGCGCTGCCGGCCGAGCTCGACCCGGCTGCGCGGCGGGCGCTGCGCGAGGTGCTGCGGCCCGAGCGCCCGCCAGCCGAGCTAGCCCCGGCGGCGCTCGCCGCTCTTGGGCGCGCGGCCGACCGGGAGGCGATGCCGTTGCTCCTGCGTTACGCCCAGAGCGACCGGCCGGCCGAGGCCCTCGCGGCGATCGAGGCGATGGCGGCATCCGGCGACCGGAGCGTCGCCCCCGCCCTCGTTCCGATCGCCCACACGAGCACGGCGCTGCCTGGTGTTCGCCTCGCGGCCGTGGCCGCCTTGCTGGGCCTCTGCGGCGCCGAGTACCTGCCGCTGCTGCGGAGCTACCTCGAATCGCCAAGCCTGCCGATCCGGCTGCGCGCCCAGGGGGCCCTCGCCGCGCTCGATCCGGGCGACCCGCGGCTGCTCGCCCCGCTCGCCGATCCGGGCGCGCCGCTGGCCCTGCGCCTCGACGCGCTGGCCCGGCTTACGGACGGCGGCGCCGACGATGAGCTGCTGCCAATGCTGCTGCTGAACCGGGACGAAGAGCCCCAGCTGCGCCTGGCCGTCGCGGCCGCGCTGGCCCGCTCCACCCGCCCCGATGTCGTCGCCAACCTGAGCCACGCCCTGCGGGAGCAGGCGCCCCCGCTGCTCCACCGGCGCTGCGTCGACGCCCTCGCCGCCCTCGCAGCGGGCCCGAGCGCGGCGGCGGAGCCAGCCAAGGAGGCCCTCGCCGCCCTGGCCCTCGACGACGTGGCAATGCCGGAGCGCGCCCTCTGGGCGGCCGAGGCGCTGCTGGCGAAAGCCCACTCCTGACGGAGGCCCGCGGCAGCCCGGGGCCGCGCCGATCTACCCGACATCGCGACACATCCGCCGGGAGCCGCTTCCGCGCACCGCTCCTGCGCCGAAGGAGGGCCAGATGACGACCAATATCATGGTGATCGACGACGAGCGGCTGATCGGCGAGCTGCTGCGCTACCAGCTTTCCGGCGCCGGCTACGCCGTTTCCGTCTACCAGGACGCCGCCCAGGCCCTGGTCCAGCTCGCCTATGACCGGCCCGACCTGGTGCTGCTCGACGTGATGATGCCCGGCGTCAGCGGCTGGGATGTGTGCCGGCAGATCCGCGCCGCCGGCGACACCCCGGTGATCATGCTGACGGCGAAGAGCGCCGACGAGGATGTGGTGGCGGGCCTGAACTACGGCGCCGACGACTACATCTGCAAACCGTTCACGGAGCGCCAGCTGCTCGCCCGCATCGCGGCCGTCCTTCGCCGCGCGAGCGCGCCACAGGCCCCACGCCGCCCTGCCAGCACCACCAGCCCGCCGCCCGCCGCGCCGTACCCCGCGCCGCGGGACCGCAGGCAAGCGCCCTCATCCTCCGTCGGAGCGCCCGCGCAGCCCCGCAAGCCTGAGCCGCCGGCGCCTCCCGCCCCGCCGCCTTCGCTGGAGCCGCAGGGGGCCCGGCTGGGGCCGGCCCTTGCGGCGGCCCGGCGCGAGCGGGGCATGAGCCTGCACCAGGCCGAGCAGGCCTGCGGGGTGCGCTGGGAATTTTTGCAGGCGATCGAGCAGGAGCAGTTCAACTTCCTGCCCCGGCCCCAGTTGCGCTCGGCCCTGGCCGCCTACAGCGACGCCCTCGGCGTCGACCTCAGCCCCTACGTCGGCCGGCGCCTGCGCCGGCGCCCGCTCTCCGACTCGCTCGCCCTGACGATGATTGTCGCCGCGCTCTGCGTGCTCACGCTGCTCCTGCTGGCATTGTGAGGCCCCCGACGCCCTGTGCTATACTGTACTCCCACTTTAAGCCGAACAGCGGGAGAATGGATATGAGCCCAAGCGTCGTTGAGCATCTGCGTCGCGTGGAGATCTTCAGCGGTCTGAGCGACGACGAGCTCCTGCAGGTCGCCGCGCTCTGCAAGGTGCGCCGGGTTGGCGCCGGCCAGGCGGTGTTCAACGAGGGCGACGACGGCGAGGAGCTATACATCATCCACGAGGGCTGCGTGCGCGTTTCGCTCAACACGCGCTCGCCGCAGGGCGGGATGGCCCCCAGCACGATCAATATGCTGTACAGCGGCCAAAGCTTCGGCGAGATGGTCCTGCTCGGCGGGGCCACGCGCTCGGCCACGGTCAGCGCGGTCGACCCGTGCGTGCTGCTGGTGCTGAAGGAGGCGGACTTCGCCTCGCTCTGTGACCGCAACCCGCGCATCGGGTACCGCGTGATGCGCAACATGGCCTCCGACCTGTCCTACAAGCTGCGCTCCTCGAACCTGCTCCTGCGCGGCAACATCCGCTGGCAGCAGGGCGAGCTGGGCAAGCGCTAGGGCGCCGGCCGATGCAGCGCGTCCTTATCGTGGATGACGAGCCCGCGATCGTGGCGGCGGTGCGCGAGCGCCTCCAGCGCGAAGGGCTCGCCGTCCAGTCCGCCCCCGATGGTGAGGCCGCCCTCGCCGCCCTCACAGCGGCCCCCGCCGACCTCCTGCTTCTCGATATTGGCCTCCCCGGCATCGACGGCTTCGAAACACTGCGCCGCGCGCGTGCCCAGGGCTACGACCTCCCGGTGATCCTGCTCACCGCCCGCGGCGACGAGATTGATCGCGTCGTCGGCCTCGAGCTCGGCGCCGACGATTATGTGGTCAAGCCCTTCTCGGTGCGTGAGCTGGCGGCCCGCGTGCGCGCCCTGCTCCGCCGCTCCGGCGAAGTCGCCGCCCTGCGCGCCCGCCTCGCCGAGGTCGCCGCCCCGCCCGCCGGCCCGCTCCAGATCGACCCGGCCCGCCGCCGCGCCACCCTCAACGGCGTCGCCCTCGACCTGCGCCCCCGCGAGTTCGACCTGCTCGCCTTTCTGGCTCGCCACCCCGGCCAGGTCTTCAGCCGCGACGCCCTGCTGCGCCAGGTCTGGGGCCAGGAAGGCTTTCTCGACGCCCGGACGGTCGACGTCCATGTGCGCCGCCTGCGCGCCCGCCTCGCCGCCGTCGCCCCCGACGCCGACCTGATCCAGACCGAGCGCGGCGTCGGCTACCGCTTCGAGGGGTAGCCCCGCTCCGCGTGTCGCCTCGATCACCCCGCTAGCTCAGGGCCTCGGCCACCACCCGGTGCACGACGGCGCGGAAGCGGCCCCAGCTGCGCCAGTTTCCGCCGATCTCGCGGTCCTCGCGGTCGTCGAGCTGGTCCAGGGCGTCGGCGAGAAGGGGCAGCTCCGCGGGCGTCGCCTCGGCGAACCGCTCCACGCGCTCGTGGGGGTCGTTGGCGGCGAGGGTGCCGCCGAGCTCGTCGAGCAGAAAGGCAAAGGTGTAGAAGGCGTGCTCGCCCGGCGGCGTGCCAGGGTCGCGGTAGGCGATCGCGGCGAGAAAGCGGCGCACCGCCACCTCCAGCCCCGTCTCCTCGGCCACCTCGCGCAGCAGCGCCGCGCCGATCGGCTCGCCCGGCGCGATCCCGCCGGTGAGCAGCCGCAGCACGACGGGCGGGTAGAAGTCCTTGCGGAACACGATCAGCCGGCCCGACGGCCGGCGGATCACCATGCACACCTCGCCGACCCGGTCCTCCTTCGTGAGCGGGTCGAACACCACGTCGTCGAGGGCCACCTCGACCTGCCGTGGTTCGCCGTAGCGCGCCGCCAGCTCCGCCACCTCGGCCTCCAGCCCCTCGGGCAGCCGCATCTGCGCCTCCATATCCGATCAGGCCTTGAATGTGGCCACGCTCCCGCCGGTCAGCCGGGCCAGGTCATCGGGTGTGAGCCGGAAGACGGCGTTGGGCGTGCCGGCCGCGGCCCAGATCTCGGCGTACTGCCAAAGGTCGGCGTCGAGAAAGGTGGCGATCGGCCGGTCGTGGCCGATCGGCGGCACGCCCCCGATCGCGTAGCCGGTCTGAGCGCGCACGAACTCCGCGTCGGCCTTGCCGATCGGCTCGCCCGCCAGCTCCGCCAGCCTGGCCTCGCTGACCCGGTTCGCCCCGCTCGTCACCGCCAGGATGGCCCGGCCGCTGCCCCGGCCGCGGAACACCAGCGACTTGGCGATCTGGCCGACCGCGCAGCCGATCGCGTCCGCGGCGTCCTGGGCCGTCCGCGTGCTGGCCGGGAACTCGACCACGCGCAGCGGAAGGCCCTTGGCCGCGAGCGTTTCCTGCACCCGCCTGGCGCTGGCCTGTGTCGGCTCGCTCATGCTCGCCCTCCTCGCGGGCGCCGGCCCGGCCGGCGCGCCCTACCCCCCGATATAGAACATCACACGCTCGAAGATGGCCCCGTGCGCGGCGTGGGCGAGCAACGCCTGTAGGGCGACGGCGGCCAGCAGCACGACGACCGCCCCGACAAAGATCGGGCGCGGCACGCCGAGGGCCCGCGCCGCCCGCGCCGCATGGTCGCCCGGGCGATCGTCGGGCTCGTCCGGGTCGGGCCAGCGTAGCGGCTGGGTTTCGCCGGTGTAGACGCTCGGGGCGTCGGGGCCGAGCCCGGCCCCGCAGCCGATGCAGAAGGATGCGCCGGCGGGGCTGTGCTCGGCGCAGCGTTCGCAGCGAACACCCCGCGAGATCGGCCGGACGTCCATGCTCGTTTTTCCCTGGTTCCAACGCCGCTGGGCGCAGCCCTACCCTGGGAGCCGGTCCAGCAGCGTCACTAGCTCGGGCGGGATGGCCGCCAGCGGGGTGTGCGGGTGGTGCGAGTCCGAGCCGCCGGAGACTGCCAGCCCGTGGGCGGCGGCCAGGGCCAGCAGGAACGTGCGGCGGGCCGTGTCGTGGCTGGGGTAGAACACCTCGACCCCGTCGAGCCCGGCGGCGGCCAGGGCGGCGATGTCGTCGGCGTCGGCGGGGATGGCGTAGATTCCCTTGCTGCGCCCCGGGTGGGCCAGCACGGCAAGGCCGCCCACGCGGTGGGCCACGGCGATCACCTCGTCCACCCCGACCGGCCGGTAGGCCCCGGGCCGGGCCGTGAGCAGGAAGCGCATCCCCGCCTCCTCGTCGTTCTCGCCTATCACTCGGCCGGGCAGCGGGTTGTGGCGGGCGAGCGCGGTCGCCACATCGGCCACGTTCGGCGCGCGCCCCAGCCCTTCCAGCCCCTCCAGCCGAAAGCCCTCGGCCGGCAGCTCGGCCGCGAGACGGCGGGCGTCGGCGGCGTTGCGCTCGAACACGGCCGCGCAGAGCGCGAGCAGCTCCGGCGCCTCTGGGTCAGCCCCGTAGACCAGGGTGTGCCATAGCTTGCCGCGGAAGGCGCTGTCGACCTCGACCCCTGGCACGACTCGCACGCCGTGGCGCGCGCCCGCGGCCATCAGGGCCCGCACGCCCGCAGTGGTGTTGTGGTCAGCCGCGGCGATCGTCGTCAGCCCATCGGCGGCCGCGGCCGCGGCCAGGCCCTCCGGCTCCCAGCTCGAATGGTGCGGCGTGGCCGTAGTGTGGATGTGCAGGTCGACCATGGGCGCCTACTGCCCCGCCGTCTCGACGGGGTTGCCGGCGTCCGCCCAGGCCTGGAAGCCGCCGGCGAGGGCGATCACCTCGGGGTAGCCGAGGTCCATGAAGATCTGCGCCCCGCGCTTGCCCGAGTCCGGCCGCTCGGCGTCGCCGTAGGCCACGACCAGGGCGCCGGGGGGCAGGCTGCTCAGGCGGGCGTTCAGCTCCTGGGAGGTGATCGTCAGCGCCCCGGGGATATGACCGGCGGCGTAGTCGCTCCCGGCGCGCACGTCGATAAAGATCGCGTTCCCTGCGTCGAAGGCCGCCTTCGCCTCCGCCACGCCGATCTCGCGCACCGCTGGACCGTTCGGGTCGAGGCTGCCGTGGGCGTCGGGCGGGTCGGCCGGCTGGGCCGCTGCTCCGCCGGCCGCCGTGTCGGGCGCCGGCTGGGCCGCGGGGGCGGGCTGGCTCGTAGCGGGGGCGGCGGGGCGCATCGTCAGCAGCACCGCCACCACGCCGGCCAGGGCGAAGACGACGGCCACGATCGCGGGCAGCATCCAGGCCGGGGCGCCCCGGCCGGGCTCGCCCGGTAGCTCTTGCTCGGACATTGTGGCTCCTTGAGCGTTTGTTCCGTCGCCGTCATTCTACCACGGCGCCTCCGGCGGGGGCACGGCCGGGGGCGGAGGGCGCGAAAAGGCCCCGCCGCTTCGGCCGGCACCGGTGGTGCGAGCGAAGCGGCGGGGCGTGCTGCCGGCGAAAGGGGCGCACCTATGTCGCGGACCTAGCAGCTAACCCCCGGGGGTGGCGCTGGGGTTGTCGCGCACGGGCAGGCCGCGCTCGACGATCAGATTCATCGCCTGATCGATCGGGATGTGGACCGCGCCCTCGGTCGTGCGGCCGTAGGAGCCGAGCAGCTCGCGGTCCGTCTGGACGTACTGGCGGTAGGTCGAGCCCTGGACGGCGACCGGCGTCGGGGTGAAGGGGAGCCGGCCGGCGAGGATGATCACCAGCGTCAGCGCCACGAACACGCCGATCAGGCCGACCATCACGCTGCGGGCGCTGGGCGGGCGCCGGCGCGGGCGGACGCGCTCGTAGCTCGGAGTGGTGTAGCGGTAGCTCATCAATGATGTCCTCCGGCCGACGCGATCGCGAGGGCTTCCATCTGCGGGTCGTTGAGCGGGAGCAGGGGCGCGCGCTGGACGTTGAAGGCGAAAATCGCCAGCCAGATCCCGAGCAGGCCGAGGGGCGCCGCCAGGTCCATCCAGCTGATGCCCGCCACCGTCTCGTGGAACTCGGGCAGCACGATCCAGGCCCCGTCGACCAGGCGCGTCACCAGGATAAAGGCGGCGACATAGGCCAGGTAGCGCAGGTTACGCTTGGGCCGCCGGCCGAGCAGGGCGAAGAACGGCCCGAAGAAGGCCAGCGCCATCAGCGCCAGGGCCACGTACAGCCAGCCGCCCGTCGTGCGGTGGACGTACCACGGCGTGAACTCAGCCACGTCGCCGGACCAGATGATCACATACTGGCCGAACGACATATACGTCCACAGGATGGTGAAGGCCAGCATCAGCTTGCCGATGTCGTGGATCGGCTTGACCGGCACATAGTCGTGGAACAGCTTGGTGTTGCGGATCTGGGTCAGGACGAGCAGCAGAAAGGCCAGGATAGTCAGCCCGCAGTTGACCATGTAGTGGGCGCCGTAGATTGTCGAGAACCAGTGTGGGTCGAGCGACATGGCGACGTCGAAGGAGAAGAAGGTCACGCTGATCACGAACAGCGCGACGCCGATGCCGCTGAGCATGCGCATGCGCCGGGCCATCTCCACAGTGTTGCCGCCTCGGTCCTGCGACAGCGACCACTGGCGGATGAAGAAGGCCAGGGCGCTCCACAGCACGAAGTAGATCACCATGCGCCCGGTGAACCAGAGCGGGCTGAGCCAGGGCACCTTGTGGGCGACGATCGGGTCGTAGTGGGCGCCGCCCTCCGTCACCACCGACGGGTCGGCCCAGTGGTACACATAGTGGTCGAGGCCGTACAGGTTGTAGGCGGCCGCGATCACCGGGATGCTGAGCAGGCCGAAGACGGGCAGCGCCAGCGCGCCCGCCTCCAGGAGCCGCCGCACTGTCACGCCCCAGGCGCCGCCCGTCAGGTGCTGGAGCATGAGAAAGCCCAGGCAGCCGAGCGGGAAGGCCATCGCGTAGTAGAAGCCGAAGATGTACGACTCGACGAACTGCGCGGCGTCGATAAAGAACCCGACCGCGAGGGCCACGACCCCGACCGCGCCGAGCACGATCCCGGCGAGCTGGAGCCGGCTGAGCTGCGGCAGGCGCGTTTCCTGGGCTTCGTATATCGTCATAACGCTGACCTCAATCTCCCAATCCCCGAACCCCCGGCCCTACGGCCGCCCGAGCGCGCCGCGCTGGCCCGGGGGAACATCCTGCTCGGTGGCGTTCTGGCTGAGCTGGAGCGCTCGGATGTAGGCGGCCACAGCCCAGCGGTCCTCGGCGCTGATGCGCGAGGCGTAGGAGTACATCGACTGGTAGCCGCCGTTCTGCGGATCCCCGCGGTAGACGCCGTTGGTGATCACATTGAAGAGGTGACCCACCGGGGCGTCGCGCAGACGCTGCTGATGGAAGTTGGCCGGGACGATGCCGCCCCGCTCGGCCACCATGCTTTGCCCGTAGCCGGCCTCGCCGTGGCAGACAGCGCAGTAGATGTTGTACTGCTGCTGGCCGCGGACGAGCAGCTCCTTTGTCACCGGGAAGGGCAGCACATCGCCCTCCTCGCCGTTCACAAGGCCCGTGAAAAGGTACTCATCGCTTTGCACCTGCCCCACGGCCACGGTGCCGGGCACGACCGGGCGCGAGCCGCGGCCGTCGGCGAAGAAGCTGCTTGGCTCGTAGGTTTGCACCTTTGGCTGGTCATACATGTCGTAGTGACACGCGCTGAGCAGCAGGAGCAGAAAACCCAGCCAGCCGTAGCGGACGAGCCTGGTTGGCGACAAAGGGCGGCGCGAGCGAAGCGTCTGCATCGTTGTGCCTTAGTACGGAACCTCGGAAACCTGCAAGGGCTGGAGCGTCCGCAGGAACTGGGAGGTTTGGCCGCGGTCGAACAGCGGGTCGGTCGACTCGATACACAGGAAGAACGCGTCCTGCGAGGCCCGCTCGAACCGCGGCGTGTTGAAGACCGGGTGGTAGGGCGCGGGCAGGCCGTTGAGCACGATCATGCTGAGCGCGGCGGTGAAGGCCGCGAGCAGGATGGTCATCTCAAAGGTGATCGGGATCATCGAGGGCCAGTTGCTGATATCGATCGGCCGCCCGGCGATGATGTACGGGTAGTCGACGATATTGCCCATGTACTGCAGGATAAAGCCGGTGGCGGCCCCGATCAGGCCGGCGATCAGCACCAGGCGCGGCACGCCGGTGTCGCCGGGGGCGATCTCCTCGATCACCTCCTCGATCGGAAAGGGCGAGAAGGCGTCCATCTTGCGGTAGCCCGCCTCCTTGGCCTTGTGGGCCGCGGCGGTCAGGGCCTCGGGCGAGCTGAACTCGGCGATTACGCCGTAGATCTCATTTGCGCGGTTCTGCATAGCGCTTGGTGTCCCCTGTCTAGTCCGCCGTCGCCGTGCCGGACGCGATGTCGCGGCCGGTGCCCGGGCTGCCCAGCTCCTCGTCGTGGCCGTGGCCGCCGAGGATGCGGGCCTGCGCGCGGTTCTGGTGGAGGAACAGCCGCATCTCGAAGATGTTGATCATCGGCAGGACGCGGATGAACAGGAACAGCAGGGTGAAGAACAGGCCGAACGTGCCCAGGTAGAGCGACCAGTCCCAGATCGTGGGCACGTACTGGTCCCACGAGGAGGGCAGGAACTCGCGCTGGAGCGAGATCACGATGATCACATAGCGCTCGAGCCACATGCCCACGCTGACGATCGCGGAGATGACCAGCAGGGCCGGGATGTTCTGGCGCACCCGCTTGAACCAGAGCGGCTGGATGGCGATCGCGTTGCAGAACAGCAGGCCCCAGTAGGCCCAGGCGCTCGGGCCGGCGATGCGGTTGTAGAGCAGGTACTCCTCGTAGATGTTGCCTGAGTAGAGCGAGGCGAACACCTCCATGAAGTAGCCGTAGACCACGATCATGCCGGTGGCGAGCATCACCTTCGCCATCACGTCGAGGTGGCGGATGGTGATGTAGTTCTGGAAGCCGTAGAAGGTGCGCACCGGGATCATCAGGAGCAGCACCATCGCGAAGCCCGCGAAGACGGCGCCGGCCACGAAGTAGGGCGGGAAGACCGTGACCTGCCAGCCCGGCACCTGCGAGATCGCGAAGTCGAGGGAGATGATCGAGTGCACCGACACCACCAGCGGCGTCGACAGGCCGGCCAGGAGCAGCGAGGCCATCTCGTAGCGGTGCCAGTGGCGGGCCGAGCCGCGCCAGCCCAGGGCGGCGATGCCATAGATCCGCTTGACCCAGATGTTCGTCGCCCGGTCGCGCAGGGTGGCGAAGTCGGGAATGAGGCCGACGAGCCAGAAGACCAGCGACACCAGGGCGTAGGTCGAGATCGCGAACACGTCCCAGGTCAGGGCGCTGCGGAAGTTCGGCCACATCCCGAGCGTGTTGGGGTAGGGGATGAGCCAGTAGAACAGCCAGGGCCGCCCGAGGTGCAGGATCGGGTACATGCCGGCGCAGGCCACGGCGAACAGCGTCATCGCCTCGGCGAAGCGGTTGATCGAGTTGCGCCAGCCCTGGTTCAGCAGCAGCAGGATGGCCGAGATCAGGGTGCCGGCGTGGCCGATGCCGATCCACCAGACGAAGTTGATGATGTCCATCCCCCAGCCGACCGGGATGTTGATACCCCAGATGCCGACGCCGCGGATGAACAGCCACGTCACTGCGACGAAAAAGAGCATCAGCAGCAGGAAGGCGAAGCTGAAGCCGGCCAGCCACCCCTTCGGCGTTTTCAGGGGGTGGGTGAGGGGCACGTCGCCGATCTTCGAGCTGATCGAGCCATAGGTTTCGCCCGGCAGGAGGTACTGCTCGCCGTCGTCCGGCTGCGGGCGGGTGCGGAGTGGTTGCGCCTGTGCCATCGGCTGTCCTTCTAGTCTCTGTGGCGCCGCCCGAGCGGCGCGCTCCCGTCCGAGATCGAAGGGGGGGCGGGCGCGGGGCTACCCTCCCCCGGCCCAACCCTACCCGGCGTGTTCGCTCTGGCTTTCAAGGGCCTCGTTCGGGTTGCGCACCCGGGCGAGGTACGTCGTGCGCGGCTTGGTGTTGAGGAAGTTCAGCAGCCCGTAGTTCTGCGGCTGCGCCTTCGCCTTCGCCACCCGGCTCGCAGGGTCGTTGATGTCGCCGAAGACGATCGCCTCTGTGGGGCAGGCGGCCTCACAGGCCATGGTGATCGCGCCGTCGGCGATGGTGTAGCTGGTTTCCCCGGCCTGCACCGCGGCCTTCTTGGCCTCGATGCGGGCGCCGCTGATCCGCTGCACGCAGTAGGTGCACTTTTCCATCACGCCACGGTTGCGCACGGAAACGTCGGGGTTGCGGGCCAGCGTGAGCGAGATCGTGTTGAGGTCCGTGTACTGCAGGAAGTTGAAGCGCAGGACCTTGTACGGGCAGTTGTTGGAGCAGTACTTGGTGCCGACACACCGATTATACACCATATTATTGATGCCCTCATAGTCGTGCACGGTGGCGGCCACCGGGCAGACGAGCTCGCAGGGCGCCTGCTCGCACTGCATGCAGGTGACGGGCATCACATAGGTCGACGGGTTGTCGAAGTCGTCGCCGGCGAAGTAGCGGTCGATGCGGATCCAGTGCATCTCACGCCCGACCGCGACCTGATCCTTGCCGACGATAGGGATGTTGTTCTCGGCCTGGCAGGCCACCACGCAGGCGTTGCAGCCGATGCAGGCGTTGAGGTTGAAGGTCATCCCCCAGGCGTTGCGCCCCTCGTAGCTGACGTTGGGGTGCAGCGACTCGTAGCCCTCGGCGTCGGCGCCGAAGCCGGGAGTCTCCCTCCCATATTCCTCTAAATAGACCTCTTTAGCAATATATTTGGGATCTTTCTTAAATTCCTCGAACACGCCCACCCGGTAGATGTCGCGGCCCTCCATCGTCCAGTGGTCCTGGGTGCTGACGAGGGGGTAGCTGCGGCCGGTGTCGGCCACCCGGTCGGCCGTGGCGAACCAGGGCGCGTCGCTCGTGCGGAGCGGGTATACATCAACTCCTATGCCGTCGCCGACCCGCCCGGCGTTGCGCCGGCCGTAGCCGAGGTGCACCGTGACCGAGTCCTCGGCGTGGCCGGGCAGCAGCCACAGGGGCAGCTCCATCGCGCCGCCGCGGTACTCGACCCGCACCACCCGGCCGTTGACCTGGGTGAGCTGCTCCAGGTAGGCCTGGCGGGCCAGCTCGGCCTCCTCGTTGTGGTCGGCCGGGGCGACCAGCCGCTCGGGGCTGAAGGGCAGGCTGAACAGCCGGATCGCGGTGCGCGGGCTGACGAGGAGCGCGTTGTCCCAGACCAGCTTGGTCAGCGGGCGGGGAAGCTCCATCAGCCAGCCGTTGTTGGCGTAGCTGCCGTCGTGGGCCGAGGTGTCGGGCCGGAACACGATCTCGACCCCGTCGCCGGCCGCGGGCGCGCTAAGACCGCCGATCGCCTCGGCGCTGAGGGCGGGGCTGGCCGGGGCCGCCTCCGTGCCCTGGAGCACGCCGCCGGCGAGGGCGCTCTGCCAGGTGGCGTCAAAGCTGCCATTTGCGTTCGCGGCCCGCTCCCAGTAGCCGCGCACAATCGCGAGCGGCTGGGTGTCGGGCTGGCCGAGCAGGGCGGCGAGGAGCTCGTGGGGCGTCTTGCCGCCGTAGAGCGGCTCGATCAGCGGCTGGATGATGCTGGCGGTGCCGTCGAAGGCCCTTGCGTCGCCCCAGCTTTCAAGGGTGTGGGCCAGCGGCACGTGCCAGGTGCTCTGGGCCGAGGTTTCGTCGACGAACTGGCTGAGGTGGACGCTGAGCGGCACCTGGGCCAGCCGCTCGGCGAAGCGCAGGTCGCCCGGGGCGTTGTAGGCCGGGTTGCCGCCGATCATAAGGAGCAGCTCCACCTGGCCGGCGCTGATCTCGTTGGCCAGGCTGGCGATCTCGTCCGTCTGGTTGGTGGGGCGGGCCTCGACCGGCGCGGTGTAGATCACGGTGGCGCCGGCGTTGCCGAGAGCGGCGTTGATCGCGTGGGCCAGGGCGTGGACAACAGGGGGCTGCTGCTCGCCGGCGAGCACCAGGCCGGCGCCGCGGTTCGCCTCCAGGTCCTCGGCCACACGGTCCAAGAAGCGGGCGGCGGCCTCGGGCAGCGGGGCGGGGGCGGCGCCGAGCTGCACGCCGAGCCGGGCGGCCAGGGCGTAGGCGAAGGGGGCGACCAGGGCGGCCTTGAGGGCCAGCCGGTGGTCGGCGGTGACGCCGGTGCTGGAGGGGCTGGGCTCGACCACGTAGAGCCGGTTCATCTCGGCGCTGTCCTTGCCGACGCGGCGGTTGTCGGCGAAGGCGCGGGCGTAGGGGATGAAGCCGGGGCCGGGGGCGAGGAAGTCGGCGTCGAGGGACAGGACGACGCGGGCCTGGCCGAAGTCGTAGCGGGTGCTGACATAGTCGCCGAAGGCGAGGCGGGCGCCCTCGTAGACGTTATCGCGGTTGATCGGCTCGTACTGGTACCAGCGGGCCTGCGGGAAGCGCTGGAGCAGCTGGCCGATCTGGTCGGCCAGGCTGGGCGAGGTGATGGTGGTGGTCAGGAGGCGCATGGTGGCGCCGCCGGTGGCGCCCTGGGTCGTGAGGGCGTTGTTCAGGGCGGCGACGAGGTCGGCCCAGCTGCCCGTGGTGCCGCGGTTGAGCACGCTTGTGGAGCGGTCGGGGTCGTACATCGTCAGGATCTCGGCCTGGGCGAACAGGTCGGTGGCGCCGAGGCTGGCCGGGTGGCGCGGGTTGCCCTCGATCTTGGTCGGGCGGCCGTCGTCCGAGCGGACGAGCACGCCGCTGGCGTAGCCGCCGAGGGTGACAGCCGAGGCGTAGTACAGCGGGACGCCCGGGATGCGGCCCTGGGGCTGGAGGTCAAACGGGAGGATGTTTTCGCGCGGCTGGTAGGTGCAGGCGCTGACCCCGGCCAGAGCGAGCGAGGCGCCCATCAGCTTGAGAAAGGTGCGCCGGGTGAACGGGTCGGCCATCTCGCTGGCGCCGCGGGGGAACTCGCGCTCCACAAGCTCGCGGAAGGCCGGCGTATCGGCGAGCTGGTCGAGCGAGCGCCAGAACTGCGGGCCGCGCGCGCCGCGCAGCCGCTCGCGGACGGCGTCGAGATCGGGGCTGGGGGTTGTCATAGAGTGGCGCCTTGCACAGTGGTGCGTGTTGAGGGTTGGTGCTCCGCTGCGACGGGCGGCAGGCAACCCCCAACCCTTAGCGGTGGCAGACGAAGCAGTTTGTGAGCTGGTTGGGGGGCATGATCCCGTACTCGCGCACCAGGTTCGCCCCGATCTCGAGCTGGTTGGCCGGCGGGGTGTAGTCCATGTTGTAGACCTGGTCGCGCGGGCGGATGTACTGCTCGGGGTTACGGTGGCAGTTGAGGCACCACCCCATATAGAAGGCTTGCGTCTGCCACACGACCGGCATGTTGTTAACCTGGCCGTGGCATGTGGAGCAGCCGACCCCCTTGTTCACATGGATCGAGTGGTTAAAGTAGACAAAGTCCGGCACGTCGTGGACTTTGACCCACTTGATCGGCTCGCCCGTGGCGTAGCTGTCGCGGACGGGCTGGAGCAGGGGGCTGTTCGTCTTGACCTGGGAGTGGCAGGTCATGCAGGTTTCGGTGGCGGGGATGTTCGCGAAGTAGGACTGGGCCACCGACACATGGCAGTAGCGGCAGTCGATGCCGAGCACCGAGTTGTGGAGCTGGTGGCTGAACGGCACCGGCTGCTGAACTGCGACGTTGATCTGCCGGTAATAATTTGAGCGGAAGTAGACCCCGGTGATCAGCAGCAGCTCGGCGACGAGCAGGACACCAGCGAAGATACTCAGCCGGGCGACCAGGTTGGCGTTGCGGGGGAAGATCTGTCCCATGCCTCGTGACCTCTGAAGGGCAAGTCTGTGCAGGGCGGGGGCCTCTGTGTATTATAGGCAGCTTTTATTTAAGTGTCAACAAATCAGGCGCGAGTCCTTCCATACACACTCCTTATAACGCAATATAATGCCGCATAAACTGTGTGCGCCATCACATCGCTGGTCTAGATATTTTGCATCTTATGCAATGCGATGGACGTGATCAGGGAGCCATCCCCGCCAGTGGGGTGGATGATCTCGTGCAAAATTCCGTGCAATTCCTGGGCGTTGGAAGGTATAGTACCACAAGTTTGCGCCCAGGCGAACAAAGCCGTGGCGGTTTTGACGAGGCGCGATCCGCCCCAAGGACGATGACTTTGCGAAAAAAATCACATAAAATAGGAACAGTTCTATCTCGGCACGGCCCTTGCGGCAGAGGGGGTGGATCGGTACGATCATCCCCGGCGGCAACCACCCCGTTCCGCCCGAGCGGGGGGCGAGCGCTTGGCTGCGCTCCCGGCCGAGAAACAAGGAGGAGTCAGCGATGCGTGTGGTACAGCCCGACCAGCCCGAGCAGAACGGCCAGAACGAGCTGCGCCCGTCTCAGCCCCCGGAGCAGCTCACGGAGTACAGCCGCAACGGCGCCCGGCCCTGGCCGTCGGCCCGGCCGCGCGTGGTGATCGTGGGCGCCGGCTTCGGCGGGCTCAACGCCGCCCGCGAGCTGGCCGGCAAGGACGTCGACGTGCTGGTGATCGACCGCAACAACTACCACGGCTTCTGGCCGCTGCTGTACCAGGTGGCGACCGCCGGCCTGGAGCCGGAGGCCGTCGCCTACCCGGTGCGCGCCATCCTGCGCAGGCACAGCAACATCAGCTTTATGATGGCCGAGGTCTGCGGCGTGGACTTCGAGGCCAAGGTGGTGAAGACCGAGAACGTCTCCCTCCCCTACGACTACCTGATCCTGTCGGCCGGCAGCGCCAACAACTACTTCGGCAACGACAAGCTCGCCGAGCAGACCTACGGCCTCAAGGACGTGGACGAGGCCGAGCAGCTGCGCAGCCACATGCTGGCCAACTTCGAGCACGCCGTGACCGAGCAGGACCCGAAGGCCCGGCGCCGGCTGATCACCCTGGTGATCGTCGGCGGTGGCCCGACCGGCGTGGAGCTGGCCGGGGCCTTTATCGAGCTGATCAACCACGTGCTCGTGCGCGACTACCCGATGCTCGACATCTCCGAGGCCCGGGTGCTCCTGGTCGAGGCCAGCCCGAGCGTGCTCGGCCCCTTCCCCGAGGGCTTGCGCGAGAACGCGCTGCGCCGCCTGAACAAGATGGGCGTCGAGGTGCGGACGAAGACGGCGGTCGCCTCGGTCGAGGGCGACCTGGTGACCTTCGCCGACGGCAGCACGATCGAGGCGGCGACGGTGATCTGGGCGGCCGGCGTGCGGGCCGCCCCCCTCGCCGACACCCTCGGGGTCAAGCAGGCCCGCGGCGCCCGTGTGCCCGTCGAGCCGACCCTGACCCTGTCCGAGCACCCGGACGTGTTTGTGATCGGCGACATGGCCTACCTCGAAGGCTACAAGGGCGGCGCCTACCCGATGGTCGCTCCGGTGGCGATGCAGATGGGCAAGCAGGCCGCGCGCAACATCGTGGCCCGCACCAAGCGCCAGCCGATGAAGCCGTTCGTGTACTTCGACAAGGGCACGATGGCCACGATCGGCCGTCGGGCGGCGGTGCTCGACGCCTTCGGCATGAGGCTGACGGGCTACGTCGCCTGGCTCGGCTGGCTGGTCGTCCACCTGATGTATCTGGTCGGCTTCCGCAACCGGGTGATCGTGCTGCTCAACTGGGCCTACAGCTACTTCACCTATGACCGCGGCGTGCGCCTGATCACCGGCTTCAAGCCGGAGGAGCTGCAAACGCGGCGGGCCCAGCCAAAGCAGCTGATCCAGCGCGTGAAGTAGCGGAGCGCGGGGGAATAGAGGAACAAAGGAACAGAGGAACAAAGGAGCAAAGGAGCAAGGGTTGTGTCCGGGCCGCCGCTGCTCCTTTGCCCCTTTGTTTCGCCAGGGGGAGATCGTGACCTACCCGGCCACCCGCGGCGGCTTTGTCGCTGGCGCGCTATACCCCATCCGCGCCCTGGGCGTGATCAACCGTAACCGCCGGCTGTGGCGCTATATCGGCGTCCCCATCCTGGTGAACATCGCCGCCGGCCTGCTGCTCTACGCCGGGCTGTTCGTGGCGCTGCGGGGCTGGCTGGAGCGGCTGAGCCAGGACCAGAGCAACCCGTGGCTGGCCGGCCTGCTCAGCGCGCTGCTGGCCCTGGCCCTGTTTGTGGCCCTGCCGATCGCGATCGGCTGGCTGCTGGTGCGCTTCGGCGTGGTGCTCGGCTCGCCCTGGTACGGCCAGCTTTCCGAGGAGCTGGAGTGGCAGCGCACGGGCCGGCGCCCCGCCGCCGGGCGGCTCACGGCCGGGGGCGTGCTTTCCGACATCGGGCGGGCGCTGGGCTTCGAGCTGAAGAAGCTGCTGCTCGCGGTGGGGGTGGGGCTGCCGCTGCTGCTGCTGAATTTCGTGCCGGTGGCGGGGCAGATTGTATCGACCGTGGGGGGCGTCGCCCTCGGCGTGACGATCGCCTGCCTGGACTTCTTCGACGCGCCGTTGGAGCGCCGGCGGCTCAGCTTCCGCCGCAAGCTGGCCCTGATCCGCCGCCACGCCCCGGCCACCCTCGGCTTCGGGCTCGTCGCCTTCGGGCTGGTCACGATCCCCCTGCTGAACCTGCTCGCCATCCCCCTCTGCGTCACGGCGGGCACGCTGTTCGTGATCGAGCAAGGGGTGCTCGCGGAGGTCGACGGGGCGCCGGCCGAAGCAAGCGCGCAGTCGCAGGGGCACAGCAACGGTGTGCCGCTGCGGTAACTGTCACACGAACCGCTCGAAGACGCGGTTGCCCAGCATGCGCCCGCGGCCCGTCAGGCGGACGCGGCCGGCAGAGCGCTCCACAAGCCCCTGGTCGACGAGCTCGGCCAGGGGCTCGCCGTAGGCGGCGTCGAGGGGGAGGCCGCAGCGGGCGGCGAAGTGGGCCTCGCCGACCCCAGCGTTGAGCCGCAGGCCCATGAACATCGTTTCGGCGCGTAGGTCGGCCTCCGACAGGGCGATAGTCTCGGCGACGGGGCGCCGGCCGGCGCGCACGGCGCGGATGTAGTCGTCGACGCCGAGCAGGTCGTGGTAGCGCGCGGGGAAGACGTGGCCATGAGCGCCCGCGCCGGCCGCGAGGTAGTCGCTGTTGAGCCAGTAGGCCAGGTTGTGGTGGCAGACCAGGGCGGGCACGCCGGGGATGGGGGCGAGGGGGGCGGCGCCGAGGGCCCAGTTGGAGATCTCGTACTGGGTGTAGCCGGCGGTGTGAAGGCGCTCGATGGCGGCCTCATACATGGCGCCGGTGGCGTCGTCGTCGGGGACGCGGACGCGGCCGCCGGTGACCTGGGCGTAGAGCGGGGTGCTTTCCTCCAGGATGAGCGAGTAGAGCGACAGGTGCTCGACGCCCCAGGCGACGATCTGCTCGAGCGTGGCGGCCCACTGGGCCGCGTCCTGCCCGGGCAGGCCGAAGATAAAGTCGAGGTTGACGCTGTCGAAGCCGGCGGCGCGGGCGTCCTCGTAGCTTTGGCGGGCCTCGGCGGCGGTGTGGATGCGGCCGAGCACGCGCAGAGTCGGGTCGTGGAGGCTTTGGACGCCCATGCTCAGGCGGTTGACCCCGATGGCGCGCAGGCCACGAAGGTAGTCGCGGCCGAGCACGGTGCCGGGGTTGGCCTCGCTCGTCACCTCGGCGCCGTCGAGGGGCACGATCGCGCTGGCGGCCTGGAGCACGCGCTCCAGCTGCTCCAGGGAGAGCATGGTGGGCGTGCCGCCGCCGAGAAAGATCGTCGGGCGCAGGGCGGCGGCCTCGGGCGAGGCGGGCGAGGCGAGGGGCGCCTCCGTGGCGAGCATCGCCAGCTCGTCGCAGAGGGCCTGGACATAGGCCTCGACCCGATCCTCCATGTTGGCGTAGGTGTTGAAGTCGCAGTAGCTACAGCGGCGGTGGCAGAAGGGGATGTGAAGATATAAGTGCTTCATTTGTGTCTTGAAATGCAGAGGACACAGGGGGCAGAGCGTCCGGCCGGCTCTGCGCCTCTGCGCCCCTGCGGTTTTCCGGGCCGGGGGCGTCAGTGCTGCTGCGCCCCGACGTGCATGTGGGCGTTGTAGCTGGAGCGGACGAGGGGGCCGCTTTCGACGTGGCGGAAGCCGCGGCGCAGGCCCTCCTGCTTGAAGGTGGCGAACTCGGCGGGGGAAACGTAGCGGTCGACCGGCCAGTAGGAGGCGTCGGGGGCGAGGTACTGGCCGATGGTGAGCACATTGACGTCGGCGCCGCGCAGCGCGTCCATGACGTCGAGCACCTCGGCGTTGGTTTCGCCGGCGCCGACCATCATGCCGCTTTTGGTGACGAGGTTGGCGTCGAAGGCGCGGGCGCGGGCGAGCAGCTCGACGCTCTGGTCGAAGCGGGCGCGCGGGCGGAAGCGGCGGAACATGCGCGGCACCGACTCGATGTTGTGGTTGAGCACATCGGGGCGGGCGTCGAGCACGAGCTGGAGGGCGTCCCAGTTGCCGTCGAAGTCGGGGATGAGCACCTCGATCTGGCAGTCGGGGACGCGCTGCCGGATCAGCTCGATCGTGCGGGCGAAGATGTGGGCGCCGCCGTCGGGGGCGTCATCGCGGTTGACGGAGGTGAGCACGGCGAACTTGAGCCGGAGGTGGGCGACCGAGTCGGCCACGCGCTCGGGCTCGTGCTCGTCGATCGGCTTGGGCTTGCCCTTGCCGATCGCGCAGTAGCGGCAGCCGCGGGTGCAGGTGTCGCCGAGGAGCAGGAAGGTCGCGGTGCGGTGGTTCCAGCACTCGCCGATGTTCGGGCAGCGGGCCTCCTCGCAGACGGTGTTGAGGCCCTTCTCGCGCATCAGGCGCAGGACATCGCTATAGTTCTCGCCCGATGGGGCGCGGGCCTTCAGCCACTCGGGGCGGCGCGGGCGGGCGGGCGCCTCGGCGCGGGCCTCGCTCACGGAAACTAGCGGGATCAGCTCGGCCATATCGATCGCTTTCTAGCCCTGGCGACTCTCAGCCGTATCCATGACCGGTATTGTACCGCATCTAGGGCGCGGAGGGGGCGGCCGAGAAGGCGGCGCCGAACAGCTCCGCGAAGTGGGCGAGCACGCGCGCGGCGACGGCGTCGGCGCCCGGGTCGCGCCCGAGCAGGGCGGCGAGGGAGGTGACGGCGCGGTCGGCGATGCCGCAGGGGACGATCTGGGCGAAGCCCGCGAGGTCGGGGCAAACGTTGAGGGCGAAGCCATGGGTGGTCACGCCGCCGGCGCTCAGCTTGACCCCGATCGCGCAGATTTTGGCCGCGCCGCCCCCCACCCAGACGCCGGCTAGGCCGGGGACGCGCTCCCCGGCCAGGCCGTAGTCGGCCAGGGTGCGGATGATCACCTCCTCCAGGCGGCGCACATAGTCCACGGCGCCGAGCCCGAGCGGGCCGAGCTTGAGGATGGGGTAGCCGACGACCTGGCCGGGGGCGTGGTAGGTCACGTCGCCGCCGCGGTCGCTCTGGACGACGGCGACGCCGCGGCGGGCCAGCTCATCGGGGGGGAGCAGGACGTTGGCCGGGTCGGCTTTGTTGCCGAGGGTGATCGTGGGGGGGTGCTCGAGCAGGATGAGGGTGTCGGGGGCCGCCCCGGCCGAGCGGGCGGCGGCGATGGCGCGCTGGAGCTCCCAGGCTTCAGGGTAGGGCAGGCGCCCGGGGCGGAGGAGCCGGACGGCGCGAACGGCGCTGGCGGTGCTCATGGGGGCAGTATACCACCGGCGGCCGCTCGTATCGGGGCTGAAATGGGCCTGTGGTAGAATTTCGCCGCAACCCAGCGGGGGGCGACAACGTTCTATACAGCAGCGAAGGTGCGGAAGCCGCGCGGCCGGCCTGCTCCGGGAGGAACGATGTATCAGTCCGCCATCGAGGATCTGTTGTCTCACCCGCGCGTGGTCGAGACCCGCAGCCACATGCACCACAGCGTGCCCAAGCACGACCACATGCTGCGCGTGGCCCGCTACAGCTACCGTCTGGCCCCCCTGCTCGGCGCGGACCGGCGGGTGGCCGTGCGCGCGGCCATGCTCCACGACCTCGACTCGCGCCTCGGCACGCTGACCACCCACGGCGCGATCGCCGCCCGCGTCGCCGCGGAGATGGGCGAGCCGGCCGAGGTGTCCGCCGCGATCGTGAGCCACATGTACCCGCTCGGCCCGAAGCCGACCACCCGCGAAGGCTGGGTGCTCGTGGTGGCCGACAAGATGGCAACTTTTACGGACTTTTCCCACTTCCTCGGCGGCCTGCTCACCGGCCGCAGCCTGCGCGTTCGCCGCGAGCTGTGCTCGAGCGACCCGTTCTTCGCCGCGCGCATGGCCCGGCGCAGGCGCCGTCGCCTGCTCGCCCGGCTGTGGCGCCGCGTCGGCCGGGAGGGGCTGGGCCCGCGGGGGTAGCCGGCGGCGGCCATACCGCTGCGGCGCCGAGGCGCGGAGCAGTGGGGCGGGGAGCATAAGCAAAGCCGTACCTCTCACCGGGAGGTACGGCTTTGTTCGTGGAGCGTGCCTAAGCCCTCCGTGAGCCCTGCGCCCCTGCGGTGAGCTCCTCGGGGGGCGGCGCCTCAGCGGGCGGGGCGGGCGGGGCGGGCTCGACGGGCCGGCCGACCTCGTCGACGGGGGGGGGGGCGGCGAGGGGGCCGGGCTCGCTGGTGAGCGGGACGATGACGCCCGGCGCGGCCGCGGCGACGGCGGCGTTCTCGGCCTCGTCGGGGGGGCGCGGGGTGCCGGCGGCGTCCCGCAGGCGGTCGGGGAGGTCGCCGGCGGCGATCGGCGGGTTGCTCAGGCGGCCGTACAGGTAGGTGAAGACATCGCGGAAGACGGCGCCCATGGGGGCGGACAGAATGGCGCCGATCAGGCCGAAGACCTGGGCGCAGACCACGAGCAGCACCATCAAGATGGCCGGGTGGATGCCGACGCTCTCGCCGACGATGCGCGGCACCAGGAAGTTGTTCTCGAGCTGCTGGATGATCGCATACAGCGCGATCACGGCCAGGCCGGTGGTGGGCGAGTCCGTGAAGCCAAGGATGACCGCCGGCACGGCGCCGATGATCGGCCCGATCACGGGGATCAGCTCGGTGATCCCGGCGATCACGGCGAGCAGCAGGATGTAGGGCACCTCCAGGCCGAACAGCCGCAGCACGAACAGGCCGAAGGCCGAGGCGGCCCCGACGGCGACGCCGAGCAGCAGCTGGCCGCGCAGGTAGCCGGCGAAGACCTTGTCGACGATCGTGACCACGGCCCAGAAGTCGGCGCGCAGGCGGCGGTGGATCAGGACGTTCAGCGCCTCGCCGCCCTTGCGCTGGTCCATCATCACGTAGAACAGCCAGAACGGGATGAGGAAAAAGCCCAGCAGGAAGGTGACGGTGTTGACCACCGAGAGCACGCTGTTCAGCAGAAAGGCGCCGACGTTCTGCAAGTAGTCCACGAAGTTCGTGCGGATGGTGTTGGCCGCCGTGGACAGGGCGCTGGCCACGCCCTGCTGCACCTCGCCCCGGATGTTCTCGGGGAGGTTGGTCAGCAGCTGCTCGTACTCGGCGACGCCCATGTTCGCCCACTCCTGGAGCGTTTCCAGGCTCGGGAGCGCGCCAATGAGCTGGCTGATCTGGTCGATCAGGGGCGGGAAGATGTAGGAGAAGAAGATGGTCAGGCCGCTGATCGCGATCAGGTAGACGATCAGGATCGCGGCCCAGCGCGGCATATGCAGGTTGAGCTTGTTGACCAGGGGCAGCAGCAGGTAGGCCAGCGCCAGCCCGACGATAAAGGGTGTGAGGGCCGAGGCGGCGCTCCAGAGCAGCCAGCCGACGAGATACACCGCGGCGAACACCAGCAGCCAGCGGCCGATGGCGCGAAAGGGGATTTGGGCGGGAGAAAGCGACATAAGATGCACGTACGCTACCGGTCGTCGCGCAGGGCGCTGACCGTCAGCACCATGGCGATGGTATCGCCTGTGTTTGTCCAGTTGTGGCCCACGTCATCCCGATAGAAGAGGGTGTCGCCTGCTTGCAGGTCGTACTCCTCGTCGCCGAGCACGTAGCGGATCTGCCCTTGCAAGATATGGACCATCTGGCTGCCGCGGCCGGAGAAGCCCTGCTGGACGGCGCCCGGCCGGCACTCGATCAGGCGGGCCTCCATCTCGCTGTTTGGGGGAAGCAGGGCAAACACCTGCACTGGGGCGTCGTCGAGGCTGAGGCGCACCCGGCCCTCGGCGGGGACGACCTGGCCGACCTGCTGGTTGTCCTCGCCTTCGAAGAAGTGCGTCATCTGGACGCTGAAGAACTGGGCGAGCTTGCGCAGGTTGGCGACCGAGATGTTGACTTTATCACGCTCGAGGCGGCTGAGGAACGAGGGTGTCAGCCCCGAGCCGTCCGAAACTTCCTGAAGGGTGAGCCCACGCTCCTGGCGGAGGCGGCCAATCTTTTGTCCGAGTGACATGTGCTACCGCCTTTTTTGGAGGATGCCGGTTATAAAAAGGGACAGGGGCTTGCGCCCCTGAGTGTGTTCCCTTTGGATTATACTCCACGGCGATTCGGCCTGTCAAGGCCATGCACAGCCTGGGCACTACAAGTTTCCCGCATCCTGCTGCCGAGAACCGCTTGTCGGCGGCGGCTGTTGCAAAGGGCGCGGCGACAACCACTTGCTATAGAGGAAAAATCCCTGTCAAATCTCCCGGCTACGCTGGCGCAAGAGCCAGGCGGTGATGGCGAGGCAGACGGCCATGTAGATGGCGAGGGCGGCCCAGCGCGACAGGAGGTGGCCGAGGTCGTGGGTGAAGGCGGCCTCGGTTTCGAGAAAGCCGGGGGTGCAGCCGGGCGGGACGCTGCCGCGGTCGTCGGTGTTGGGGAGGTTGCAGAGCGAGTTGAGGTCGACGCTGGTGCCGAGGGCATCCATGCTCCAGCGGCTGATCGTGAGCCAGGAGAGGGGTGTGGCGACGCCCTCGATGGTGAAGATCAGGCCGGCGAACAGGATCTGGGGGATGAGGGCAAGCGGCACGATGCTGATCGCGCGGTCGCCGCTTTCCGAGGCGGCGCTGATCACCAGGCCCAGGCTCATGCCGGCCAGGGCGGTGAGCAGGAGGGTCGTGAATGTTTCGAGCAGCGGCGGCAGGAGCAGCCCGGTGTCGCCGGGGAAGCCGACGCGGATGGCGAGCATGCCGAGCAGCACCAGCGTCTGGACGAAGACGAGCAGGCTGAGCACGATCACCTTGGACAGCAGGTAGGGGCCGATGCGCAGGTTGACGAGGCGCTCGCGGCGAAAGATCGGCAGCTCCTTGGTGATCTCGCGGGCGGCGTTGATGATGCCGAACCAGACGCTGACCGTGGCCAGCATGAACAGCACCTTTTTGGCCTCGCCGCGCGGGATCAGGTCCTCGGCCTGGGCGCCGCTGAGGGCGTCGGGGCGGGCGACGAGGAGCAGGAGCAGGGCGATGATCGGGGCCTGGAGCAGGAGGATCAGCAGGTTGCGCCGGTCCTGGAGCGTCAGGTCGAGGTAGCGGCGAGTAAGGATGCCGAACTGGCGCAGCGGCGCCACCTTGTTCTGGGTCTGCTGGGCCTGGCCGCTTTGGACGACCGGGCCGGCGGGGGCCTGGGCGAGCCGGTCGACCACGTAGCGCTGGTACTGGGGGGAGCGGCGGTACTTGAGCTCCCACAGCTCGGCGAGGGCGGGCGGGGCGGCGGCGCCGCGGTTGGCGGCCTGCCACTCGACAAACTCCTGGCTGAGGTCGCGCCCAACGATCGGGCCGTTGGGGTCGGCCGGGCCCTCGATCTTCGTGTAGATGTCGGCGAAGTCGCCGCTGGTCACGCCGAAGAAGCCGAGGGCCTCGGCGGGGGGGCCGAAGTAGACCATGCGGCCGGCGGCCATGAAGACGACGTGGTCGCACACATTGATGTTGGCGGTGGCGTGGGTGACGAGCACGACGGTGCGGCCGCTGTCGGCGAGGCGGCGCAGGGTGTACATCATCTTCTTTTCGAGGCCGGGGTCGAGGCCGGAGGTGGGCTCGTCGAGAAAGAAGAGGCTCGGGTCGGCCAGGAGCTCGGCGCCGATGCTGACGCGCTTCCGCTGGCCGCCGGACAGGTTGTCGACCAGCTTGTCGCGGTGGGGCGTCATCTCGACCGCATCGAGCACGCGGGTGATGCTGCCGTCGATCTCGCTTTCGGCGGTGTCGGCGGGGAGGCGCAGCCTGGCGGCGTAGCCGAGGGCCCGGTCGACCGGGAGGGTGCGGTGGAGAATGTCGTCCTGGGGGACGTAGCCGAGCACGGTGCGGTAGGCGTCGAAGTTGCGGTAGAAGTCGTCGCCGTTGACGAGCAGGGTGCCGCCGTTGGCCGGGACATAGCCGCAGAGCGCCTTCATGAGCGTGCTCTTGCCGGTGCCGGAGCCGCCGACGAGGGCCACGAACTCGCGGGGGGCGATCGACAGGGACACGTCGTTGAGAATGATCCGGCGCTGGCCGCCGCGGTCGACGACGCGGGATAGGCCGCGGGCGTCGATGCGCAGGGCGCCCCGCTGGTCGTACTGCTCCAGGCTGGTGGCGCTGTAGACGAGCTTGAAGGCGCCGATCTGGATCACATCGCCGGGCTTGAGGGCGACGGCGCCGCCGGCGCGCTGACCGTTGACAAAGGTGCCGTTGGTGCTGCCGGCGTCGCGGATGACGTCGCCGGCGGGGCCGCGGTCGATCTGGGCGTGGAAGCGCGACACCTGGGGGTTGTCAAGGACGATGTCGCAGCCGGTGCGGCCGATCGTGATCTGGGTGTCGTTCGGGTCGAGCGGGTAGCGCTGGGCGACCTGGGCGGCCTGGGGCGCGCGGGCGGCGGCGTTGTTGTGGTAGGTGAGCGAGACAAAGTTGCCGGTGGCCGGGTCGCCGATGCGGATGGTGTCGCCGTCGGCCAGCTCGTGGCTGGCTACGCGGCGGCCCTCGAAGAGCAGGCCGTTGGTGGAGCCGACGTCGACGATGCGGTGGGCGTTGCCTGCGGGCTCGACGCGGGCGTGGCGGCCGCTGACAAAGCGCGAGGCCAGCACCACGGCGTTGTCGGGCGCGCGGCCAAGGGTGAGCGGGGCCGGGCCGAGGGGCACGCTGCGGCTGGTGCCCTCCTCCAGCAGGACGAGGCTGGCGCCGAGGCCGGCCGTGGCGGCGGGCGGGCCCTGGGCCGGGGCGGGGGGCGGTATCTGGACGCCGCCGGGGGGCGCGGCGACTGTGGGCGCGGCGGCGGGAGAGCTGGCGGGAGTGGGCTGCGGGCGGCCGCACGTCGTGCAGAAGCGGGCGTCGGAGCGGTTGAGCGGGGCTCCGCAGTGGACACACAGGGCAGGAGCGGGGGTGGACACGGGACGCGGGCTCCTATGCTATAATTCAGGTCGGCCCCGGGCTGGCACCTCCTTTAGATAGCACACGTTTCCTCGGTTTGCAACCGCAAGCGCATCCCGCGCCGCCGTTCCGTCGTCATACCAGCGGAGTGTTCCTGCCATAGCGTAGGGTGCAGCATTGACGAACGAGGCCAACCGCGTTTGCGCGTCGTGCGGGGCGCCCCTGCTCCCGGGCGCCCGCTTTTGCACGCGCTGCGGCGCCCCCCAAGACGCCGACGCCGCCGAAGTGCTGCTGCCGAACGGCGGCCGGCGCCTGCGCCTTGCCGGCGACAGTTTGAGCCTGCGCGAGCTGCTCGCCGTGGTCGAGTCCGGGGTGGCCTACTGGCGCCAGCGGCTCGAAAGCGCCGAGGGCGTGGCCCGCGAGCAGGCCGCCGCCGCCATCCGCGAGCTTTCCCAGATCCTCGATAGCCTGGCCCAGCAGATCGCGTCCGGCCGCGAGATGGTCCGCGTGACGGGGCGGCTCCCCGCCCAGCGCGCGGCCGCGCGGGCCTGCGCGGTGTGCGGCCGCGGCAACCGCGCCGAGGCCCGCTTCTGCGTGTCGTGTGGGGCGCCCGTGCGCGCCGGCTCCCAAGAGGCCCCGCGCACACCCCCCGAGCTGCGGCTGGCCGTCGCTGCGCGCAGCGACGTGGGCGTGGCCCGCCCGGTGAACGAGGACACGCTGTACACCGGCGAGTTCACGACGGCCGACGGCGCGATCGGCACCCTGCTGGTGGTGGCCGACGGGATGGGCGGCCACGCCGCCGGCGACGTAGCCTCGCGCCTGGCCGTGGAGACGCTCAAGGCGGAGCTGCGGGCCGCCCTGGAGCACGGCCCCCCCGACGACGACGCCGGCTGGCAGGAGCTGCTGCGCCAGGCCGTCGTCGCGGCCAACGCCAAAGTCTATGCCCAGGCCCAAGAGGCCGGCCAGCGCGGCATGGGCACGACGCTCACGGCCACGATCGTGGCCGGGCGGCGGGCGCACCTGGCCCATGTCGGCGACACGCGGGCCTACCTGATCAACCCGGCCGGCGTGAACGGCGCCGCGATCACGTGGATGCAGCTCACCCACGACCACAGCATCGTGGCCCGGCTGGTCGACATCGGCCAGCTTTCGCCCGAGCAGGCCCGCGTCCACCCGCAGCGCAACATGATCTACCGCTCGCTCGGCACCGACCCCGCGGTCGAGGTTGACCTCGTCAGCCAGTCGCTCGCCCCGGGCGACCTGCTGCTGCTCTGCTCCGACGGGCTGAACACCCACGTCGAGGACGCCGAGCTGGCCCAGCTGGCCCAGGAGGAGGGCAGCCTGGCCCGGGCCTGCGAGCGGCTGGTGGCTCTGGCGAACCAGCGCGGCGGCAAGGATAATATCAGCGTGGTGATCGCCCGCGTGCAGTAGCAGGGCGACACGCGACGGGCCGGACGGCGCCGCGGGCCCGCGCTTCGCAACGGCTGGCGCGCCCGTTTATGCTGAGGGAAGCCCCATGTCGATCTGCGATGCGTGCGGCACCGAGAACCGCGATGGCGCCCGCTTCTGCTATAACTGCGCCGCGCCGCTGCGGCCCGCTCGCCCGACCGAGTCGGACCAGGCCTGGCTCGCCGCCTCGCTCGCGGACGACGAGGCCGCGCCGCGCACCGGCGTGACCGGCCCGCTCGCCCCCGCGGCCGCCCCCCAGGAGGAGATGATGAACCAGCCACCGCCCGCCCCCGCCCCCGCGCTGTTCGCCGGGCGCTACCAGCTCCCCGCCGACCCGCCCGCCGCCGGCCCGCTCCCCGTGGTCGACGCCGAGCCCTGGCGCCGCTGCTGGGCCTGCGGCTCGACCGCGAACGAGGCCGGCGAGTCGTTCTGCATCGATTGCGGGGCCGCCCTGGACAAGCGCACCTACCACGGCGTCCTTGCCCCCAGCGACGCCCCGGCGGGCCCCGCCCTGATCGCCACTGTGACCGACTCGGCGGCCCGGGCCATGCTCCCCGAGGTGTGGGACCAGGCCGAGGAGAACGGCCGCACCTTGACGGTGCTTCAGGACAGCGGCCGCGCCCCGCTCGCCCCCCCGCTCGACGAAACCTCGGCCCTCGCCGCCGGCCTCGCGCTGGCTCGCCTGCTGGCCGCGCTCCACGCCGAGGGCCTGGCCCTCGGCCCGCTCGCCCCGGACGACCTGGAGGCCCTGCCCGGCGGCAAGCTGCGCCTGCGCGACGCGCCCGGCCTGCGCCGCGTGCCCGAGGAGGAGCGGGCCGACGCCGCGACCGCCGACCTTGGGTCCGCCGCGGAGTTGCTCGAACAGCTCGCCGCGACGCCGCGCACCACCCAGCGCTTGAGCGAGGACGAGGCCGCCGCCGCGATTGCCGAGCCGGACGGCGGCCTGCCGCAGCTCCTGCGCGAGCTGCGCACCGGCGCCGTCTCGGGGGCGGCCGAGCTGGCCGAGCGGCTGGAGGGGATGCTCGCCGAGCGGACCCGCCCGACCGCCCTGCGCCAGGTCGCCGGCGCCGCCTCCCACGTCGGGATCGTGCGCGAGCACAACGAGGACAGCTACCTGACGATCGGGCTCGGCCTGGAGAACAACGGCCGGCGCCAGGGCTGGGGCGTGTACATCGTGTCGGACGGCATGGGCGGCCACGCCGCCGGCGAGGTGGCCAGCGGCCTGGCCATCCGCGGCGCCGCCGAGATCTTCCTCGGCGAGTACCTGTCGGCCGCGATCGCCCCCGACCGCCCGTACGACGAGGCCGAGGCCCGCGAGACGGTGCGCCGTGCCGTGCTGCGGGCCAACGAGTCGGTCGTCAACGAGGCCCGCTCCCAGGGTAACGACATGGGCGCCACCTTCACCATGGCGCTGGTGATCGGCGACCGGGTGACGATCGGAAACGTCGGCGACTCGCGCACGTATCTGTTCCGGGATGGCAAGCTGCGCCGGGTCAGCAAGGACCACTCGCTGGTGATGCGCCTGGTCGACATCGGCCAGATCAGCGAGGAGGATATCTACACCCACCCGCAGCGCAACGCGGTGCTGCGCTCGCTCGGCGACAAGCTCGACGTGGAGGTCGACATCTTTAGCGAGCGCGTGCGCCCTGGCGACGCCCTGCTGCTGTGCTCGGACGGCCAGTGGGAGATGGTCCGCGACGCCGAGATGGAGCGCATGCTGGCCCGCCCCGACGACCCGCAGCAGATCTGCGAGCAGCTCGTCGCCGCGGCCAACCAGGGCGGCGGGGAGGACAACATCGCCGTGGTGCTGGTCCGCTTCGCGGAGTAACCCGGCGGGAGGTGCCGGGCCGCCCGCGCCCCAACGCTGCGCGCAACACAGAAAGCATGATGAACTGCCCCAACTGCAACGCCCCGATCGCCCCCGGGGTGGCCTTCTGCCCCGAGTGCGGCACGCGCCGGCCGGCCGGCGATGGCCCGATCCGGGTGCTCCAGGGCCGCTACGAGCTGATCCGCAAGCTCGGCCAGGGCGGCATGGGCTCGGTCTACCTGGCCAGCGACCGCCGCCTGAGCACGGTGCGCTGGGCGGTGAAGGAGATGAGCGATGCGCTGATCACCTCGCCGCTAGAGCGGCACAGCGCCGTGGAGGCCTTCCGGCACGAGGCCGAGCTGCTGGCCCGCCTGAGCCACCCCAACCTCCCGCGGGTCACCGACCACTTCAGCGAGGAGGGCAAGAACTATCTGGTGATGGAGTTCGTGCCTGGCCACACCCTGCTCGACTATATGCAGCGCAACGGCCTACCGCGCCCGCTCGACGAGGCGCTGGGCTGGGCCAGCCAGATCTGCGACGTGCTGGGCTACCTGCACAGCCAGCAGCCGCCGATCATCTTCCGCGACCTCAAGCCGGCCAACGTGATGATCACGCCCGAGGGGCAGCTGAAGCTGGTCGACTTCGGGATCGCCCGGATCTTCAAGCAGGGCCAGGCGAAGGACACCCAGGCCTACGGCACGATGGGCTACAGCGCCCCCGAGCAGTACGGCCGCGGCCAGACAGACGCCCGCTCCGACATTTATAGCCTCGGCGTGCTGCTCCACCAGCTGCTCACCGGCCACGACCCGGCGGCCACCCCGTTCCGCCTCCCCCCGGCCGGCGCCCTCAACCCCGCCGTGCCGGCCCACATCAGCGCCGCGATCGCCCGGGCCACCGACAACGACCCGCAGCAGCGCTTTTCGAGCCTGGCCGAGCTGCGGCAGGCCCTGCTACCCACGAGCGGCTTTGTGCAGCTCCAGGGGCAGCAGCAGCAGGCGCCGGCCGTCTGGGCTACCCTGCCCGTCAACCCCGGCCCGCCCTCCGCCGCGCCGGGCTCGCAGGCCTACGGCGCGCCGGGCTCGCAGCCCTATGGCGCGCCGGGCTCGCAACCTTATGGCGTGCCCGCGCGTACAACCACTGGCCTTGCGACGGCGGCCTTCTGGCTAGGGATCGTAAGCGCCGCCTGGATGGCCCTGGCCCTGGCCGTTGTCGCGACGGGCGCCATCGCGGGCGACCCCGAAAGCCTGTTCACCGGGTTCGGCGCCCTGCTGGCGTTCCCGCCGCTGCTGGCCGGGCCGCTCGCCGCGCTCCTTGGCGTATTCGCCCTGGTGAGCAAGGAGACGGCGGCCACCATCAATGGCCGGCGCCATGCGGCGGTGGGGGTGGCGGCGGGAACGGTGGCGCTGCTGCTCTGCTGCGCAGTCATCGCCGTGATCCCCTCGTCGTCGACCACCACCGGCGCGGAAAGCGCCGCCCTGGTGAGCTACTGGATCTGAGCCGGCCCCACCGCTGGTCTGATACGATTAGGAGGCTCGCATGGCCGATCTGGTTTCCCTGACCTGCACCTGGGGCCGCACGCCCATCCCGGTGACGGGCGCGCCGCAGGTGGCCTACCTGCTGGTGGAGGCGTCGCCGGCCGCGCCGCCGAGCGTGGCGGTGCCGCTCAACTTCTGCCTCGTGCTCGACCGCTCCGGCTCCATGCAGGGCGCCAAGCTCGCCAGCATGAAGGCGGCCACCAAGCGCCTGATCGAAACCCTCAGCGACCAGGATGTGGTTTCGATCGTGATCTTCGACGACACGGTGCAGACGCTTGTCCCGGCCACCTCGGTGATCGACAAGGGCGCTCTCATCGCCGCCGTCGACTCGATCGTCGAGTCCGGCGGCACCGCGATGTCGCTGGGCATGCAGGCGGGGCAGACGGAGCTGCAGAAGCACGCCGGCCCGGACCGGCTCAGCCACATGCTGATCCTCACGGACGGCCAGACCTGGGGCGACGAGGAGGTGTGCCGCCAGATCGCGCGCGCCCTCGGCCAGGCCGGGACGCGGATCACCGCCCTCGGCCTTGGCGCCGAGTGGAACGAGAAGCTGCTCGACGACCTGGCCGAGTTCACCGAGGGCAGCTCCGATTATGTGGCCGACCCGAACCAGATCGGGCAGTTCTTCCAGCGCGCGGTGCGCAGCGCGCAGGGCACGGCCGCCAAGGAGGCCCGGCTCTTGCTGCGCCTCGTCCGCGAGGCCACGCCGCGGGCCGTTCACCGTGTCACCCCCACGATCGCCAACCTCGGCTACCAGCCGATCGGCGAGAACGAGGTGTCGGTGCGCCTCGGCGACCTGGTCTTTGGCGAAACAGCCAGCGTAGTGCTCGACCTGATGCTGCCCGCGCGGGCCACCGGCAGCTTCCGGATCGCCCAGGCCGAGCTGCACTTCGCGCCCGTCGGGCAGGAGGGCGAGCAGGTGATCAAGCAGGACATCCTGCTCGCATTCACCGCCGACCCGGCCGCGGCCGCCTACGAGCCACGGGTGATGAACCTGGTCGAGAAGGTGACGGCCTTTAAGTTGCAGACCCGGGCTTTGGCCGAGGCCGAGCTCGGCAACACAAGCGGCGCGACGCAGAAGCTACGCGCCGCCGCCACCCGCCTGCTCGACCTCGGGGAGCTGGATCTGGCCGAGAAGACCCAGAAGCAGGCCGAGCAGCTGGAGCAGGGCCAGCAGCTCAGCGCCGAGACGCAGAAGGAGCTCAAGTACGCCACCCGCCGGCTGACCCAGAAGCTTGAAGAGTAGCTACACGGCGCACGGTGCAGCTTGCATCTATGGCTCCGCTCTGGAGATAGAGGGAGAACCGTCAATGACCACATGCCCGAACTGCGGCGCGAAGAACGACCCGGGGAACCGTTTCTGCGACCAGTGCGGCACCCGGCTCGACGCCGCCCCGGCCGCGGCCGCCGCCGTCGCGCCCGACCAGCCGACTCTCGCCGCGCCCGTCTGCCCGACCTGCGGCGACACGGTGCTGCCCGGCGAGGCCTTCTGCGATAACTGCGGCGCAGACCTAACGGCCTTGTCCGCCCCGGCCCAGTCGGCCCCCGCCTCCTCCGCCGCCGACGCGCCGACGATGCTGGCCCCGCCCCCCGCGCCGGCATCCGGCGTCGACGCGCCGACGCCGGCGGGCGGCAGCCAGGTGGCGTGCCCCGTCTGCGGCGCGCCCGCCCTGCCCGGCGAGCGCTTCTGCGACAACTGCGGCGCCGATCTGAGCGCCCCGGCGCCGGCCCCCGCCCAGGGCGACGCGTCCGGCCAGTCGGTGCCCGTCGCCGACGAGACGGCGAGCCCCGGCGATGAAACGGTGCTTTCGCCGCTCGTCGAGGCGGCCCCGCAAAGTACTCCGGCCATCCCCGTGCCGCCGCCCGCTCCGGCCGACGCGCCGCCCGCGGAGAACGCCGCGCCCGGCACCCCCGCCGCCGACCCGAGCACCAGCCCGGCTGCGGATGCCGGCGCCAGCCCCGTCGCCAGCGCCGAGGCTTCCGCGCCGCCGGACGTCCCGCTCGCCATGCCCCCCACGGACGAAACAATCACCTCCGCGCCCGCGCCCGCGGCCTCGGCAGGCGCGCCCCCTGCGGCAAGCGATACCAGCGCCGAGCGCGCCCGGCTGGAGGGGCTGGTGGCGGTGCACCGGGACACGGTGGCCCAGTACGAGCAGATGGCTTCGCGCTACCCGGCCGGCAGCGCTCCTGCCTTCATTACGGCGGGGCTCGACGCGGCGCGGGCCGAGCTGGCCCGGGCCGAGCTGGAGCTGTCCGACCTGCCCGCTGCCCCCGCCGGCCCCGACCCGGCCGAGGTCGCCCGGCTGGAGGGGCTGGTGGCGGCGCACCGGGACACGGTGGCCCAGTACGAGCAGATGGCTTCGCGCTACCCGGCCGGCAGCGCTCCTGCCTTTATCACGGCGGGGGTTGACGCGGCGCGGGCCGAGCTGGCGAACGCCGAGGCCGAGCTCGCCGCGCTCACCGGCGGGGTTGGATCGTCGGCTGCCCCCTCTGGCGCCGCTACTTCTGCTGCCCCCGCCGCGCCGGCGGTCGCTCCATCCCAGCCGGCCGCCCCGGCGACGTCGGCGCCCGAGCCGGCCGCCCCGGCGCCCGCCGCCCCCGCGGCGGCACCTGCGGCCGCCCCGGCGGCCCTCGGCCCGCGCCTGGTGCTGCCCGACGGCAAGGTGATCTCCCTGCCGGCCGACCGCGCCGAGATCATCATCGGCCGCGAGGACCCGGTGAGCAACATCTTCCCCGAGGTCGACCTGACGCCCCACGGCGGCGAGGCCGGCGGCGTGAGCCGCCAGCACGCCAAGATCACCAGCAGCGGCGGGCAGTGGATGCTGACGGACCTGAACAGCACTAACTACACCCGCATTGACGGCGCCCGGCTTGACCCGAACGTCGCCGCCCCGCTCCAGGATGGGGCGAAAGTCCAGTTCGGGCGGGTCACGGCCACGTTCCACCTGTAAGAAACGGTCACCGTGGAGGTGTAGCGGACCCAGAGCCTTTTCGCGCACGCCCCGTAAACGCCGTACCGCCTCGATCGAGCATCTTGCATCGATCGAGGCGGTACAGCGTTTGTGAGCGACTGATTTCGAACTCCGGCGCGCTCGGCGCCTCCACGACGAGCCAGCGCGGGCGCTAGCGGAGCGCCCCGATCCCGCGCTCGGCGCGCAACAGCTCGCCGCGGGCGCCGCTCTCCAGATCCCACAGCCAGAGGGCGAGGGGGGAGCGAGGGCTGGCGGCGGCGGGGCCACGGGCCCCGGCGGCCGGCTGGTCGACGAGGGCGTAGGCCAGGCCGCTGCCAGCGGTCGCCGCGGCGCCGATGGCGCCCAGGCGCGTCCCGGCGGCGAGCAGCTCGCCAGCGCCGGAGCCGGCCCAGCGGAGCAGCTGGTAGTCCTGGGCGATATCGCTGGGGCAGCGCGTGGTCAGGAAGATCAGGTGGTTCTCGCTGTCCCAGGCGAGCGGGCGCGTCCAGTAGGGCCCCTCGCTGGCCGGCAGGAGCTCGGGCTCGGGCTCGGCCGTGGGCTGCGGCGAGGGCGAGCCGGCCGTGGTGGGCGTCCCCTCTGCCTCGGCGGTGCCGGTGGGCGCGGCCGTCCCTGCCGTCCGGGTCGATGCCGCGGTCGCGGCGGGGGTTTCTGCGTCTGCTGTGGCCTCGGCGGTGGCTTCGTCGTCGGCGGCGGAGGTAGCGGCGGGGGTGCCCCGCGCCGCCGTGGCCTCAGTGGTGGCCTCGGCGGTGGCGGCAGGAGTGCCCCGCGCCGCCGTGGCCTCGGTGGTGGCCTCGGCGCTGGCCTCGTCGTCGCTGGTGGAGGTGGCGGCGGGGGTGGCGGCCGTCGCGGTGCGCGGCTGGGAGCCGGGGGCGGCTGTGCCGGCCGTTGCCGGGGCGGCCTGGAAGCGCTCCTCGCCGAAGATCTGGAGGATGTCGCCGTCGGAGTCGAGGACGACCATATCGGCCCCGGGCGAATCGGCGCGGATGGCCTCGACGGCGAAGCGCCGGCCGTCGGGGCTGGCGAAGGGGCGGCCGACGGCGCCGTAGCGGGCGTTGAGCTGCTCGTCGACCAGGATGGCGCCGCCGAGGTCGAGCACCTCGCCGCTGGACCGGCGCAGGAACAGGGTGCTGCGGCCGTCCTGGGCCTCGGCGGCGTAGACGAGGGCGCCGCCGGCGAGCCACTGGGGCGCGAAGCGGCTCCACTCATCCTGGCTGTCGACGAGGCGCTGGGCCTGGCCGCCGCGCAGTGGCACCGTGTAGATCGTGCGCTGGGCGTGGGTGGCGCCCGTCTCGTCGACGGCGAAGGCGACGGTGGCGCCATCGGGGCTGATCGCCGGGTCGGCGCAGCTCACGCCGGCCTGGGCGAGGGGGCGGGCGTCGTCGCCGTCGGCGTTGATCCGCCACAGGGCGCTGGGCACGGGCAGGCTGGCGTCGGCCGGGTCGAGGCCGGGCTCGGCGCGGCAGAAGACGATCGTGCGCCGGTCGGGGCTGACGGCGAAGGCCGTCTCCGTCTCGGGCGAGTCAGTCAGGTTGGTGGCCCCGGCAAGGCCGGCGGCCAGGCCCTCGCCGGCCGCGACGTTGCGCTGGACGCGCCAGATATCGCCGTCGAAGATCGTGAACAGCGGCTCGGACAGCTCGGGGCGGCCGCCGCCGGCGGGCACGCTAAGGGCGTCGCTGGTGGAAACGATCGGGCTCTGGCGGGCGACCGCGATCACCAGGCGGGCGGGGTTGCGCTCGACAGTGAGGCGGAAGGGCAGGGGCTCGCGCAGGCCGATCAGCAGGCTGGCCCCGGCGGAGGCGGCCGGGTCGGCCACGATGCGGGCGTCGACGATCGTGCGGGTGGCGGACAGGGCGATCGTCTGCGTCAACGCCTGCTGGAAGCGCTCGTCGCGCAGCCAGCCCGGCAGGTCGACGCGCAGGGTGTAGGTGGGGGGCGCGGCGGAGGACTCGAAGCCCTCCAGGTCAGCCGTGGCGAGGCATGTGGCGCTGGCGCCGAGGGGGCCCGAGTCGGGGGCGAGGCTGAACGGGAGCGTGATCTGCTCGAAGGCCGGGAAGCCGGCGACGGCGACGGGGCCGAGGCTGGCGGAGAAGCGGCCGACGGCGGCGCCGGCCTGCTGCCGGCAGAGGCTAAAGCCCGTGAGCGCGGGGTTGGGCGTTGGGGTGGGGGGCAGGGGCGTAATGGTGGGCAGGGGCGTCTCGGTGGCCGTGGGCGACGGGCCGACGGTGGCCGTGGGCGTGCTGGTGGGGGGCGTGGTCGGGGTGATCGTCGGCGTGCTGGTGGCCGAGGGGGTGCCGGCCTGGATCGTTTCGAGGTTGGCGATCTGTTCGGCCTCGCCGGCGGCGCTCAGCTCGCAGCCGGCCAGGGCGAGCGACATGGCCAGGGCCAGCAGGAGGGCGCGCGAGAGTCTGGTCGGGTTCACGGGCAGTAGCCTTGCTAATCGCCGGGCAGCACCACCTTGATCCAGCCGCGGCGCATCGCGTAGACGACGGCCTGAGTGCGGTCGTTCACGGCGAGCTTGCGCAGGATCGAGGACACATGGTTTTTGACCGTCTGGTTGCTGATGTCGAGCAGCACGGCGATCTCTTTGTTCGTGCGGCCGGCGGCGACGAGCTCGAGCACCTCAAGCTCGCGCGGCGAGAGCGGCGAGTAGATGCTTTGGGTGTCCTCATCGACGACCATGTGCCGGAACGCCTGGAGCACCTGGGCGGCCACGTCGGGGAGCGACAGCACCAGCTCGTTGATCGGGTACTCGCCGCGGCGGACCTGGTTCAGCGTCTCGTACAGGTCGTCCCAGCTGATGTTGCGCGGCAGGTACGCGGCCACGCCGGCGCGGATAGCCTTCACCACCTGCCCGCCGTCCATCGCGGAGCTGAACAGGAGCACGCCGACGTGGGGGTGGGTGCGCTTGATCGCCCGCGACACCTCCAGCCCGTTCACGCCGGGCAGGTCGACCTCCATCAGCACCAGGTCGGGGTCGGTGTAGTCGACGAGCTGGATGGCCTGCTGGCCGTTGCTGGCCTCGCCAGCAATGCGGAACTCGGGGGCCGCGGAGAGATGGTGGCGCAACCCTTCGCGGAAAAGGGCGTGGGCGTGGACAAGCACGATCGAGGTGACACTCACGTGCGGCTCTCCCTTGCGCTAGGCCCGTGCAGCGCGCTCAGGCGCCGCAGCACGAAGCGGCTCGCCGCGCGAAAGGCTTTACAGCTGGAGGTTTTGCCCATTATAGCCGATGGGGTTGCAATGCACAAGGGCAGGGCGGGCGCGGCCATGCCGCGCCCGCCCTGGAGTGCCCGCTCTAGCGAATGCTCATCGGCATGATCACGTGGATGTAGCCGTCGGTGCCGACGGGCTTGAAGACGCCGGGGCTGGAGGCGGTCTGGGTTTCGAGGGCGACCTGGGCGGTCTTCATGGCGGCCAGGGCGTCGGCGAGGTACTTGACGTTGAGTGCGATCTTGCCGCCCTCGCCGTGGACCATGCCGTCGAGCTCTCCGGTGTTATCGCCCACCTCGGCGGCGTTGGCGCTGATCACCAGGCGGCCGGGGCCGAGCTCGCCGCCCGACTCGATCGTCAGCTTGACCACGTTCTGGCTGGCGGTGGCGAAGTAGGAGGCCAGCTTGACGGCCTTGGCCAGCTCGGCGGTGTCGAGGACGCTGCGCGTGGCGAACTGGGCGGGGATGATCCGCTCGAAGTCGGGGAACTTGCCCTCGATCAGCCGCGACACCAGCTCGGTGCTTTCCGTGTGGAACAACACCTGGCCCCCGCCGGGCGTGATCGTGATCCCGACCGCGCCGTCGGCCTCGCCGGCGATGCGACCCAGCTCGCCCATCGCCCTGGCCGGCACGATGAACTCCAGCGACTGGCCGTGGGGCTCGGGGAGCTGCACGCTGCGCGTGGCCAGGCGGAAGCCGTCGGCGGCGGCGAGCACGAGCTTGTTGTCGCGCAGGCGCACGAGCACGCCGGCCAGGGTGGGCCGGGTGTCGTCCGAGGCGGCGGCGAAGACCACCTGGTCGATCGCCTCGCGCAGGACCGAGCCAGGCATGCTCACGGCCGGGTCGCGGTCGCTGATCGTGGGGATGGTCGGGAACTCCTCGGCCTCGATCCCCTTGATGTTGCTGGTGAAGCGGGCCGCCTTGACCTCAAGCGTCTGGGTGCGCGGGTCGAGCGACAGGGTCACCCGGTCGTTCGGGAGGCCGCCGACCACGTCGGCGAGCAGCTTGGCGGGCACGGTGATCGCGCCCTCCTCCTCAACCTGGGCGCCCACCCAGTGGGTGATGCCGACTTCGAGGTTGGTGGCGGCGAGCTTGAGCCGCCCGCCGTCGGTGGCGAGCAGCACGTTGGAAAGCACCGGCAGGGTGCTCTTGCCGGCGACGGCGTGGCTGACGGTGGCGAGGCCGCGCTTCAAATTCTCCTGCAGGACTGTCAGCTTCATGGTGGCTCCTTCGCTTGTCAGCGCCGCGCGGGCGCAGCCGGGCCGTCGCCGGCCTGGGCCAGGCCCATCCGCCCTGTATCAAAGTGCGGGCGCACCGGCCGCCCGCTCGCTAACCGAACATTGTTGCGCCGAGATTATAGCACATGCGCCGGGCCGTGGGCCGCGGGCCGCCGGGGGTTTGACGGCCCCCCGGCCGAGGTCTACAATAGAGCAATTCGACAGCGCCGTCGGGTTCACGTGCCAATCTCGGCAGATTGCGCCCCCCCGCGCCGTGCCGCCGCGCCGGCGGCCAGGTCCGCCCGGCCGGCCACGACACCAGGCGTCGCTCAGTGCGAGGAAGTGTGCCATGCAGATCGATGTTCGCTCCGGCGATGTGCTGCGCGAGCCGGCCGACCTGGCCGTGCTGGTGGTGTATGAGGGCGAGCCGCTGCCCGAGCCCGTGGCCGGCCTGCTCGAGGCCGACGACTTCCGCGGCCGGGCCCGCCAGCAGCTGCTGATCTACCCGCGGGGCGCCGTCCCCGCGCGCCGCCTGCTCCTGCTCGGCATCGGCAAGCGCGACGGCCTAGCCGCCGACGCCGTCCGCACCGCCGCCGCCCTCGCCGCGCAGAAGGCCCACGAGCTGCAGGTCGGCGCCTTCACGATCGGCCTCGCCGGCAGCGCCCCACTAGAGCCGGCCGTGGCCGGGCAGGCTTTCGCCGAGGGGCTGGAGCTCGGCGGCTACCGCTACCTCGCGTATAAGAGCAGCCCGAGCAAGGAGCAGACGTTCGCCGTCGAGCGGGCCACCCTGCTGATCAGCGGCGACTACGGCGGCCCGATCGGCGAGGGGCTCGCCCGCGGCCAGGCCGTAGCCCGCGGAGTCGCCCTCGCCCGTGACCTGGCCAACGGCCCCGGCAACGATGTCACCCCGGCCGTGCTCGGCGAGACGGCCCTTGAGCTCGGCGAGCGCTTCGGCTTCAAGACCACCGTGCTCGACAAGGCCCAGCTCACGGAGCAGGGCTTCGGCGGCATCCTCGCCGTCGGGCAGGGCTCGGCCAACGAGCCGCGCTTTATCGTGATGGAGCACGGCGAAAAGGCCGCGGGCCGGCCGACCGTGTGCCTGGTCGGCAAGGGCATCACCTTCGACACCGGCGGGATCAGCATCAAGCCGGCCGAGAAGATGGACGATATGAAGATGGACATGGGCGGCGCCGCGGCCGTCTTCGGCGCGATGCAGGTCGTGGGCGAGCTCAACCTGCCGCTCCATGTCGTCGGCATCGTCTGCTCCGCCGAGAACATGCCCAGCGCCACGGCCTATCGCCCCGGCGACATCATCAAGACCCTGAGCGGCAAGACGGTCGAGGTGCTCAACACCGACGCCGAGGGCCGGATTGTGCTCGCCGACGGCCTGTTCTACGCCCAGCGCTACGAGCCGGCCGCGATCGTCGACCTGGCCACCCTCACCGGCGCGGTCATGGTCGCCCTCGGTCCCCACGCCACCGGCATGATGGGCACCAGCCAGGAGCTGGCCGACCGGCTGATCAAGGCCGGCGAGGCGAGCGCCGAGCGGGTCTGGCAGCTCCCGCTGTGGGACGAGTACCGCGACGCGATGAAGAGCGAGATCGCCGACCTGAAGAACACCGGCGGCCGCTTCGGCGGCGCGATCACCGCCGGCGGCTTCTTGGCCGCCTTTGTCGGCGATTACCCGTGGGCTCACCTCGACATCGCCGGCACCGCCTGGGTCGAGCGGCCAGCGCGCCCGTACCAGGCCCGCGGCGCCACGGGCGTCGGCGTGCGCCTGCTGGCGGAGCTGCTGCAGAGCTATCTCCAGTAGGCCGGAGGCAGGGGCGGCAGGCAGGGCGGCGCGCCCTGCCCGCCCCTGCGTCCTGGCGCCAGGAACCCCCAGATGACCATCGATAGCTTCATTGTACGCTTCTGGGGCACGCGCGGCAGCTACCCGGTGCCCGGCCCGTCGACGCTGCGCTTCGGCGGCAATACCACCTGCGTGGAGTTGCAGGTCGGGCCGCACACGATCATCCTCGACGCGGGCACCGGGATCATCAACCTGGGGCATGAGCTCATCCGCCGCTCCAAGGCGAGCGGCGCCCCCATCCGCGCGACGGTGCTGCTCACCCACATGCACCACGACCACACCCAGGGCTTTCCCTACTTCGCGCCGGCCTATATCGGCACCAGCGTGCTGTACATCCTCGGCCCGCGCACCTTCGAGGAGGACCTCGAGTCCACCCTCAGCCACGCCGTGCTGCCGCCCAACTTCCCGATCAGCCTCCACGAGATGCCGTCGCTCAAGATTGTGCGCAGCATCCAGGAGTCGGAGACGATCCTGTACGAGGGTGTTCAAAGCGAGCCGCGCATCTGCAACGTGTTCCGCGACCCGGTCGACGTCGGCCCCGACACGGTGCGCATCAACGTCCACAAGACCTTCGCCCACCCGCGTAACGGCGCCTACATCTACCGTGTCGAGTGGCGCGAAAAGTCGGTGGTCTTCGCCAGCGACACCGAGGGTTACGTCGACACCGACCAGCGCCTGGTGGCCTTCGCCCGCGGCGCCGATCTGCTTATCCACGACGCCCAGTACACCCAGGACGACTACGCCCGCAACCGGCAGGGCTGGGGCCACAGTACCCCGCAGATGGCCTGCGCCGTCGCCAGCCAGTGCGGCGCCCGCCGCCTCGTCCTCACCCACCACGAGCCCCGCCACGACGACGAAACGATCGCCGAGCTGGAGGCCGAGGCCCGCGGCCTGTTCCCCGATTCCGCCGCCGCCTTCGAGGGGATGGAGATCAGCCTGTAAAGACGCTGTCGGCGCGCATCATCGCGCTGAAGCGGCTGCCTGGCTCGGCCAGGAGCATGCCCGGCGCCCCCTGCTCGACGACGCGGCCGCCGGCGGTGGCGAGGACCAGGCAGGCCATCCCGGCCAGCACGGTGCGCCGATAGGGCCGGGTGAGGGCGTACAGCCGGCGGGCGACGTCCGGCTCCGGTGGGTGGTTCGTTTTGGGCATTTTGCTACTCTTGCGGGGCACGGGCTATCCGGCACCACTGGCGGATCGCCGCGTGCCACTCGGCCTCGAAGGCGGCCACGTCGCCGACGCCAGCGATGGCCGCCCAGTCGGCGCGGCGATAGGTGCCGGCGCGGAAGGCGGCGTACAGGCTGCGGGCGGCGGCGGGGCGGGCGTCGAGCAGGTGGAAGGACAGGGCCCAGGCGGCGTCGTAGTCGAAGCGGCCGAAGCGGTCGTAGCCGGCGCGGCGCGCGAGCAGGTCGGCCAGAGCGGGCAGGACGGGGCGGGCGCAGAGGCGCGCGAGCTGGCGCGGGCGCGGCGCGAGCGTCCCGTCGTCGGCGAGGCCGGCCAGAACCTCGGCCAGGCCCTCGTCGGCCCAGCCCTTCGGCTCGGCGTGGTAGCCCGGGCTGTCCCACGCGCCGGGGAAGAGGTGGCCGGCGGCGAGGTGGTGGCCCAGCTCGTGGAGCAAACTCTCCTCCAGGCGGTTCTCGCTCTGCGCCGGCGTGCGCTGGTGGGTGTAGATCGTGGCCCCGCGCTGGTCGTACACGCCGTCGATGTCGACGGCGAAGCTGGTGAAGGCGCGCATATAGTCGCGGAAGGCGGCCTGGGTGGGGAAGATCAGCACGGCGAGGGGCCGCCCGCCTTCGCCTGGGATGGTGGCCGCCAACTCGGGGCCGGCGCGGGCGAGAAAGGCAGCGCTTGCCCGGTCGATCAGATCGGCGAGCGGGGGCAGCTCGGCCGCGGGGAGGCCGGCGCGGATCGTCACGCCGTCGCGGGCGAAGGCGTTGGGCAGGGCCAGGGCCTCGAAGGCGGCGCGCAGGGCGGCGGCGTGCCGGGCGCCGTTCTCCAGGCGGTCGCGGGCGCGGGCGATGGCGGCGCGGGCGGTGAGCGGGGTCGCGCTACTTTCCTCGGCGCCGATCAGGGCGGCGCCCCGCGCGTCGGCCCCGTCGGCGGGCAGGGCCAGGGGCGGCTCGGCCTCCCAGGCCAGGGCCAGGGCGCGGGCCAGTTCGTCGCGAAGGGCAGGGGAAAGCTGGTCGCTGCGCAGCCGGCCGGCGGCCTCGGCGGCCCAGGCTCGGGCCCCGGGGCTATCGCTGCGCAGGCCGTCCAGGATGAAGGTCCGGTCGGCCTGCGTGAGGGGGCCGGCGCGGGCATAGACGAGGCGGGCGCGGGCGCGGGCGGCGCGCTCGCGTGCGGCCGGGGGGATGGCGCGGTCGGCGGCGAGCTGCTCCAGGGCCGGGGCGGCGCCAAGGCTGGGGAAGAAAAAGGTGTCCAGGGCCCAGATCGCGTCCTGGAGCAGGAAGCTGTCACGCTCCCGGCCGAGCGCGCCCGTCAGCACCGCGTGGAAGGCGGCGCCCCGGGCGCGCAGGGCCAGCTCGTGGGGGCGAGTGCCGCGCGGCGCCTCGGCCAGCCGCCCGAGGGCGCGCAGGGCGTTGCGACGGGCCCGCGTGTCGCGGCCAGCCCGCGCGCTGACGAGCAGGGCGTCGACGCTGCTCGCCGTCGCGCGCGGGCGCAGCCCGGCGGCGATCTCCTCGGCGCAGTCGTAGCCGGCGGCGGGGAGCGCGGCGAGGAGCGCGGCCGTGTCGGGGTAGCTTGGCCGCGGGCAGCTGGGGGTGGCCGCGGGGCCGGCCACCGGCGGCGCGGCGGGCAGGGCGAGGCTGGAGGCGGTGAGCAGAACGGCGAGGATGAGCAGAATGGCGCGGCGCATGTGGGACTCACGGTCAGGGGGCAAGGAGACAAGGGGACGTTTCGGCCAAACACCCCTTGCCCAGCGTGAGCGTCCCCTTGTCCCCCGAGCGCGCGCAGCGCGCGGTGCCCCTGTCGCCTATCCGGCGGGCGGGCCCAGGGAGCACAGGCCGCGGCGGTAGTCGAGCGAGAGCCGGCCGAAGCGGGCGAGCAGACGGTTGCCAACGTTGGCCCGGCCGCGCCGCCCCAGGTCGCCCCCGGGGCCCGAGGGCGCGTCGAGGTCGACGTCGCGCAGCACGAACGGGCCCAGCCGCAGGTCGGCTAGGGCGCCGTGGAGCACCGCGCAGCCGGCTGTGAAGCCCTGGCCGACGCCCGCGGCAACGCCGGCGGCTCCGAGGCGCAGGCCGACCCGCTCCGCCAGGTCGGGGCTGAGGGTAAGGCCGCCGTTCGAGCCGGTGTCGATCGTGACAGGGGGGAGGGGCAGGCTGCCCTCGGCCTCGATCGAGGCATGCTCGATGGCCGGGAAGTGCTCGTAGAAGCGCAGCGGCAGCACGACGCCGCCCGGGGGCGGGGGGGGCGGCTCCAGGTCGGGGTGGGACAGGTGCAGCGCGCCGGCGGCGTAGTCGATAGTCAGCGACAGGTGGCTGAGCACATTGTAGCCCAGCACCAGGTCGACCTTGAAGGGCGCCCCGCGCAGGTCCACCGCGAGCAGGTACAGGTCGCGCAGGGTCAGCGCGCCGAGCCGCAGCCAGGGGAGCACCGTCTCGGTGAAGGGCACCGCGTCGCTGGCGGCGTCCGAGCCGAGGGCGAAGTCGCCCAGGCGCAGGCCGAGGCGGCGGGCCAGGCCCAGGTCGATCGCGGACGGGTCGGTGCCGGTGTCGATCAGCACCGAAAGCGGGTGCCCGCCGGGGCCCGCCGCGATGCAGCGCAGCACCTGCGGCTCGAACCACAGCGGCACCTCAACCAGCCCGCTCGGCGGGAACAGCAGTCTGGTGCGATCGTCCAGCATGGCGCCATGATACCATAGCGCGCGGGCCGCGGGGAGCAGCCGTACCTCCTGGGCCATGGTACAATGCTTGGGTAATTCCCAGCTACCCACGAGGCACACCTGATGGCGCGCCACCCGATCGCCAGCGTGAGCGGCGGGCAGCTCCAGCCGCTGGACGAGGCGGGCCGGCCGGGCGCGCCGATCCCGCTCGGGTCGGCGGCCTGGTTCGCCTGGCTGGCCGGGGCGGGCAACGGCTCGTTCGCCTACCGCGGGCCAGCGGGCGGGTTCACGGCGCGCCGCGAGCGGCGTGGCAAGCGCGACTACTGGTACGCCTACCGCACCAGCGGTGGCCGCCTCCACAAGGCCTACCTCGGCGCGGCGGAGGCGCTCGGCCCCGCGCACCTGGACGCGGTGGCCCGCCGGCTCGCGCAGCGCCACGCCCCGGCGCCGCTTGCGCCGGTTTTCCCCCCCGCCCCCGAGCATCTGCTCGCCGCCCGGCTCCAGATCCCCCCGGCCGACCCGCGCCTGCTGCCCCGCCCGCGCCTCGCCGCCCTGCTCGACGGCAGCCCGCCCGCCCGCCTGGCCCTTGTGGTCGCGCCGGCCGGGTATGGCAAGACGAGCCTTGTGGCCGACTGGCTCGCCCGCGGGCCGCGCCCGGCCGGCTGGCTGGCCGTCGACCCGGCCGACAACGACGCCCCGCGCTTCTGGCGCTACCTGCTGGCCGCCATGGAGCCACTCGCGCCCGCGGAGCGGCGCCCGGCCCTCGCCGCGTTGCGCGCCGCCCCGCCCGCCACGCCCGATGCGCTGCTCAGCGCAGCCCTGGCCCTCCTCGGGCCGGCCACGGGGGCGCTCGTGCTCGACGACTACCACCTGATCGAGCAGCCTGCGATCCACCGCGGCGTGGCCTTTCTGCTCGACAACTTGCCGGCCGGCCTGCTCCTGGTGATCACGGCGCGGGCCGAGCCCCCGCTCCCCCTGGCCCGCCTGCGCGCCCGCGGCCAGCTGTGCGAGATCGACGTCGCCGCGCTCCGGCTCAGCCGCGCCGAGACGGCCGCCTTCCTGAACGGCGTGGCCGGCCTCGGCCTCAGCCCCGCCCAGCTCGACGAGCTCGACCGGCGCGCCGACGGCTGGGCCGCCGGCCTGCGCCTGTTCGCCCTCGCCGCCGCCCACGCCGACCCGGCGGCGGTGCTCGCCGGCTTCGGCGGCGGCCACCGCTATGTCTTCGACTACCTGGCCGACGAGGTGCTGCGCCTCCAGCCGCCCGCCACCCAGCAGTTCCTGCTGCGCAGCTCTATCCTGGACCGGCTTTCGGCCGAGCTGTGCGACGCCTTAACGCAGGCGGGGGAGACGCCTCCATCTCCCTCCCCAGGCCAGCAAACCCTGGAAACGCTCGCCCGCGCTGGCCTGTTCCTCACCCCCCTCGACGCCGAGGGCCGCTGGTACCGCATGCACCCGCTGTTCGCGGAGTTCCTGCGGATCAAGCTGGACCAGGCGTCGCCCGGCCTCGCACCGGCCCTGCACCGGCGCGCCGCCGCCTGGTACGCGAGGTGCGGCGAGCCCACACCCGCCATCGCCCACGCCCTCGCCGGCGCCGACTGGGCTGCGGCCGCCGCCGCGATCGCCGCCGTGGCCCAGGAGCTGATCGTGCGTGGGGAAACGGCGACGCTGCGGCGCTGGGCCGGCCAGCTCCCGCCCGAGCACGCCCACGCCCACCCTGAGATCGGGTTGTATCTGGCGTGGGCCCTGCTGCTCGACGGCGAGGTGGCCCCGGTCGAGCCCTGGCTGCGCGCCGTCGAGGAGCGACACGGGGGCGGCACCTCCACCGAGCGGCTGGCGGGCGAGCTGGCGGCCGTGCGGGGGGCCCTGGCCTTGCTGTTCGGCGATGTCGAGCGGGCCGCGGCCCTGGTCGAGCGCGCCCGGGCCGCCCTGCCCGCCGAAAGTATGTTCAGCAGCGTGATCACCTTTTTCGAGGGCGCAGTCGGCGAGCTCACCGGCGACCCGGCTGCGGCCGCCGCCGGCTATGCCGCCGCCGCCGCCGAGGCCAGGGCCGCCGGGAATGTCGTGGTCGCCGTGCTCGCCCTGTGCTCGCTCGCCTTTCTCCGCACCGCGGAGGGCCGCCTCCATGAGGCCGAGGCGCTGCACCGGGCCGGACTGGCCCTTGCGGTCACGCCGGACGGCCGGCCCCTCCCGCCGGCGAGCATGGCCCACGCCGGGCTCGCCGGCCTGCGCTACATCTGGGACGACCTTGACGGCGTCGCGGCCCACACGGCGGCCTGCCTGGAGATCGGCGAGGCGTGGCGCGAGCCCGACACGCTCCTGTCGGCCTTCGCCCTGCGGGCCCGCCTCCTCGCCGCCCGCGGCGAAACCGCCGCCGCCGCCCGCCTGCTCGACGAGGCCCTGCGCGCCGCGCCCGCCGTCTCCGCCTTTGGCGGCCGCGAGGCCGTCCTCGCCGAGCAGGCCCGTCTCGCCCTCGAATCCGGTCAGCTCGCCACCGCCGCCGCCTGGGCCGACGCCGCCAGCCCCGACATTGCCGCCCTTCAGCCCTACCACCACGGCCAGTACCTGCTCGTCGCCCGCATCCGCACCGCCGAGGGGCGCCACGAGGAGGCCGGCCGCTGGCTCGCCTCCCTGGTCGAGCGCGCCGAGGCCGACGGCCGTGCCGGCGACCTGGTCGAGGCGCTGGTCGCCGAGACGACGCTCCTGCTCGTCCGCGGCCAGCCCCTCGCCGCCAAAGGCCGGCTGCGCCGGGCCCTGGAGCTGGCCGCCGCCGAGCGGCCTATCCGCACGTTTCTCGACGCGCGCCTGCCTCTCGCCGGCCTGCTGCGCGCTGTCGCCCGCGAGCCAGGGGCCGCCGCCCTGCGCCCCTACATCGCCGCGCTTCTCGCCGCCGACCGCCACTGGGGCGCCCCCCGCGACGAAGCGCCGCCCGAAGGGGCTCTGGTCGAGCCGCTTAGCGCACGCGAGCGCGAGGTGCTGGCCCTGCTCGCGGCCGGCCTGTCGAACCGCGCGATCGCCGAGCGCCTCGTCGTCGAGGTCGGCACTGTCAAGCGCCACCTGATCGCGATCTACCGCAAGCTCGACGCCCACAGCCGCACCGAGGCCGTCGCCCGCGCCCGCTCGCTCGGCCTGGTGCTCGGCTGATCGCCCCTCCCGCACCCTTCCCGCCCGCCGATATATCCGCGCTTGTCCCCTTTGGTACAGGCTTGCCGCGCTCACCCAGGCTACGATACGGGTGGCTGACCGCATCCGACACCAATAGGGAGATGTATGGATACCACCACGACGGCCCAACCCGGCGGGCCGGCCCTGCCGCCCGGCCCCCGCGGCCTGCCCCTGCTCGGCCATTTGCTGGAGATGCGCCGCGACCCGCTCGGCTTCTTCGCCGCCAGCGCCCGCGACTACGGCGACGTCGTGCGGCTGCGCCTGGCCACCAGCGGCGCCTACCTGATCAGCGCCCCGGAGCTGATCGAGCCGATCCTCGTCGGCACGGGCCGCCGCTTCGTCAAGGGCTACGACCGCGACCCGGTCCTGTCGCTGGTCCTCGGCAACGGCCTGGTCACCAGCGAGGGCGACTACTGGCTGCGCCAGCGCCGCCTCGTCCAGCCCGTCTTCCACCGCCAGCGCGTGGCCGGCTTCGCCGACGCGATGGCTGCGGCCACCGCCGACGCCGTCGCGGGATGGCGCGACGGCGAGCGCCGCGACATCCACCGCGAGATGATGCGGCTCACCCTCGACATCCTCATGCGGACTGTGTTCAGCGTGGAGCTGGGCGCCGCGGCCGAGCGGATCGAGGGCGCCCTCGCCGTGGTGATGGGCGAGTACCTGGCCCAGCTCACCGCGCCCCTGCCCCTGCCCGCCTGGGCGCCGACCCCCGGCCGGCTCCGGCTCCAGCGCGCCGTCCGCGCCCTGGACGAGGTGGTGAGCGGGATCATCGACGCCCGCCTCGCCGGCGGGCCGGCCCGCGACGACGTGCTGACCATGCTGCTGGAGGCCCGCGGCGAGACCGGCGCCCCAATGTCGCGCCGCCAGCTCCGCGACGAAGTGCTGACCCTGATCACGGCGGGCCACGAGACGACGGCCAATGCTATGGCCTGGACCTTCGCCCTGCTTGCCCGACACCCCGAGGCCGAGGCCCGGCTCCACGCCGAGCTCGACGCGGTGCTCGGCGGACGCCCTCCCACGGCGGCCGACATCCCGCGTCTGCGCTACGCCGACGAGGTGATCAAGGAAAGCATGCGGCTGTACCCGCCGGTCTGGCTGATCTCGCGCGCCGCCGCTCAGCTGGCCACGCTCGGTGGCTACCATGTGCCGGCCGGGCTCGACCTGTATATCAGCGCCTGGGTCGTCCACCGCGACGGCCGGCTGTATGCCGAGCCGGAGGCCTTCCGGCCCGAGCGCTGGGCCGACGGGCTGGCCCAGCGGCTGCCGAAGTACGCCTACATGCCCTTTGGGGGCGGGCCGCGCCTGTGTATCGGCAACAGCTTTGCCCAGATGGAGGCGACTTTGATCCTGGCGACGGTGGCCCAGCGCTTCCGCCTCGCCCTCGACCCCGGTCAGACCGTGACGCCGGACCCGTCGATCACACTGCGGCCGCGCGGCGGACTGCCGATGACGGTGCGGGCAAGGGGGGCGCGGTGAGCAGCGTGGAGCTGAGCGCCCTGTGGCGCCCCCTCGGCCAGCCGGCCTTCCGCCTGCTCTGGCTGGGCAAAACCCTCGGGCTGCTGGCCGACAACATCTATCTCGTGGCAATCAGCTGGCTGGCCTTCGAGCTCACCGGCTCCGGCCTGGCCCTCGGCGGCGTGCTCACGGTCGGAGCGGTGCCCCGCGGCCTGCTGATGCTCGTTGGCGGCGCCGTAACCGACCGCTTCGACCCGCGCCTGCTCCTGCTCGCCTCGCAGGCCGCGCGGGCTGTTCTGATGGCCGCCGTCACGGTCGGGCTGCTGCTTGGCGGGGTAGAGCTGTGGCACCTGTACCTGCTCGCCGCGGGCTTCGGCACGGTCGACGCCCTGGCCTACCCGGCCACCCTCGCCGCGGCGCCGCGGCTGCTGCCGCCCGCCCAGCTCAACGCCGCCAATGCCCTTGTCCAGGGCGCGGAGCAGGTGGCGGGGATCGGCGGCCCCGCTCTCGCCGGCCTGCTGATCGGCCTCCTGGGCCTGCCGGCCACGTTCGGCGCCGCGGCGGCTGCCCTGCTGCTCGGGGCGCTGCTGCTCGTGCCGGCCGCCTGGGCCCGCGCCGATGGCGTCGCCCCCCCGGAGGAGATCGCCGCCGAGCCGCTCGGGCGGGCGGTGCTTGCCGGGCTGCGCTTCGCCTGGGGGCGGCCGCAGGTGCGAGGGGTGCTCCTGATCGTCGCCGCGCTCAACCTGTCCGGCCTGGGCCCGGTGATCGTCGGGGGCACTGCCCTGGCGGAGAGCCGCTTCGGCGCGGGCGCCGGGGGCCTCAGCGCGCTGCTCACCGCCTATGGCGTCGGCGCCCTGCTCGGCCTGGCCCTGGCCGGCACGCGCCAGCCCACCGGCGACCCCTACCGGGGGATGGTCGGGCTCGCCGCGGGGATCGCGGTGGGGCTGGCCTTGATCGGCGTCGCGCCGACCATCCTCGTCGCCTGCCTGATCATGGCGGCGATGGGCCTGGCCGTCGGCTGGATCACGGTCGACTCGGTGACGTGGCTACAGCGCGACGCCGGGCCAGCGATGCAGGGGCGGGTGCTCAGCCTGCTCGGCTTTGCCGCCGCCGCCCTCGACCCGCTGTCCTACGCCTTCGCCGGGCTGCTCCTCGAGCGCGGGCCGACCCTGCTGTTCGCCGCGGCGGGCGGCCTGCTGCTCGCCGCGAGTGCCCTCGCCGCCACCCGCCGCTGAGCCGCGCCCGCGCGGCTGGTAAGAAATGTCGGGTCTTGCGGGCGGGCGGCTGCTACTGTTGCTCGTGGAGATCGCCACCCGACCGGCCCCGCCGGCCGCCACGAGAAAGTAGCGAGGTTGCCTGTGAGACTTCATAATCGGCCCGCCCGCCGGTTCGCGCCGCTCATTCTGCTCGCCCTCCTGCTGAGCAGCCTCTACGGCGCCTTGCCCGCCGGCGCCCAGGAGCAGGGCGGCGCGGCACCGCCGGCCGAGCAGAAGATCAGCGCGTCACTCGCCGCCGCCGTGGCCGAGCTTTCCGGCCCCGGCCTCGCCGCCGTCAACAGTGAGCCAATGCGCGACGGCGCGATCGCCACCTTTAACGGCCTGATCCAGGTCGCCGTCGTGACTCGGCCGGCCCAGATCGAGGCGGCACGCGCCGCCATCGCCGCCGTCGGCGGCGAAGACATGGCCAACGCCCCGGGCGACGAAAGCGTGCAGGCCTGGGTCCCCACCGGCGCCCTCCGCGCCCTGGCGGCCGACCCCGCCGTGCTCGCCATCCGCCTCCCCGACATCCTCTCCCCCGTCGAGGAGGACGGCGCGGCCCCAGGCGACCCCGCGCCGCAGATCGGCCCGGCCCTCAGCCAGGGCGTGGCCGCGATGGGCGCCGGCGCATGGCACAGCAAGGGCGTGATCGGGCGCGGCGTCCGGGTGGGCGTGATCGACGCCGAGTTCGCCGGCGCCGCCTCGCTCCTCGGCAACGAGCTGCCCGCGGGAACCGTCTTCAAAAGCTTCATTGACAAGGTGCCCGCGGTCGACACCAGCGGCACATCGCTCGGCCACGGCACCAAGTGCGCCGCGATCGTCGCCGACGTCGCCCCCGGCGCCCAGCTCTACCTGGCCACCGTCGCCACCTCCGCCGACATGCTCGAAGCCGTGAACTGGATGGCCAGCCAGGGCGTGAAGGTGATCTCCATGTCGATGGGCGACTACCTCGGCGCCGCCGGCGACGGCACCGGCGTGTACGCCTCGCTGATGAGCGCCGCCAAGGCCAAAGGCATCCTGATGGTTGTGGCCGCCGGTAACCAGCGCCGCTTCCACTGGAACGGCCCCTTCGCCGATAGCGACGGCGACCAGTTCCTTGAGTTCGCCCCCGGCGTGCAGCACAACTGCCTCCGGAACGAGGGCGCCTCCGGCTGCTCCGCCCTCCCCCAGACGCCCGCCGGCTACTTCGAGCCGCAGCTGCGCGTGCAGCTCCGCTGGGCCGATAGCTGGACCGCCCCGCAGACCAACCTCAACCTGTACCTGTACCGCCGGACCGCCGGCGGCAACTGGGTGGAGGTGAAGAAGAGCGACGATAGCCAGCAGGGCTGGGAGGGCCCGCGCCCCGCCGAGTACCTCCAGTACACGCTCACCGAAACCGGCTCCTCCACGCCCTATGAGTTCGCCGTCGCGATCAACCGGGTCAGCGGCCCCGCCCCGGCCAACGTCGACCTGTTCGTCGAGGTCGGGAACAGCCTGACCGTCTTCAATGGGATGACCCTGCGCTACCGCACGACCAGCCGTAGCCTCTCGGTGATCGGGACGACGGCGGGCGCGCTGACCGTGGGCGCGGTCGACGCCGGGACGCTCGCCCAGGCCCCCTACAGCGCCGAGGGCCCGACGAACGGCCCTGGCGGCACGGCCGGCGTCGCGGTCGTCAAGCCAGACATCATGGGCTACGCGAACATGGCCGTTTCCAGCAGCAGCAAACCCTTCGAGGGCACCTCGGCCGCCACGCCCCACGTCGCCGGCGCGGCGGCCCTGGTGGCCCAGCTGCTGCCCAACACCGCCCAGCCCGACTACATCCGCAGCTACCTGACCCAGTCGGCCCTGGACATGGGCCCGGCCGGGAAGGACAGCATCTACGGCGCGGGCAGGCTCCGGCTGCTGAACATTCCCTCGCTCAACCCCTACGATGGCAACTTCGACGGCCGGGCCGACCTGTTCTGGCGCGACTACACCTACGGCAACAATTCGCTGATGCCGGCCAGCGAGAGCGGCCTGGCCCCCGGCGGCGCCGCCATGCCCAACGTCCCCGACACCGGCTGGCGGGTTGTGGGCCGCGGCGATCTCAACGGCGACGGCATCTCCGACGTGGTCTGGCGCCACGCGCTCAACGGCAACACCGCTGTCTGGATCATGAAGTACAACGGCGTCTCGGTGGCCCGCGAAAGCAGCCTGTTGATCGGCTATCAGCCGACCGGCTGGCGGGTGATGGCGGTGGCCGACTTCAACGGGGACGGCAAGGCCGACCTGCTCTGGCAGCACGGCAGCGGCAAGGCCGCGATCTGGCTGATGAACGGCCACCTCAGGACGGCGGCGATCGACCTGACGGACGTTCCTGCCGGCCACACTGTCTACGCCGGCGACTTCAACGCCGACCGCCGCAGCGACATCCTGCTGCGCAACCCCACCACCGGCTCGAACATTATCTGGCTGTTCGACGGCGCAAAGGTTTACCTGAAGGCGGCGATCAAGTCGCAGGCGGGGAGCTGGGTCAAGCTCGTGGGCGCCGCCGACTTCGACGCCGACAGGCGCGCCGACCTGCTCTGGCGGCTGGACGACGGCTCGGTCTGGGTCTGGTTGATGAAGGGCACGACAGTGCTCAAGAGCGGCGCCCTGGGCAAGATCTACACCTCGCTGCAGGTGGCCGGCCTCGCCGACATCAATGGCGACATGATGGCCGACCTGGTGCTGCGCTCCGTCACGGGCAACGGCACCGCCGCGGTACTGGTGAACGGCAAGCTCCCCCTGAGCGACTCGCCGAGCAGCATCGTCCCGCTCACCCTGGTCACTATTCCCGGCCCGGTCGGGGCGAACTGGACGATCGCGGGCATGGCCCCTTACACGGCCAGCGCCGCGCCTGCCATCGCCGCCGAGCCCCTGGCGGGCGACGATGCCGACCTAAGCCAGGCCGGCGCGGAGTGGCCCACCGACGGCCCCGGCGAGCTGCCCGCCCTCGGCCCCGGCCTGACCGCCGGGGAGGTGCTGGACGAGACGCCGCCCACGCCGCTGCCCGCCGCGGCCGGCACGACGATCTACCTCCCGCTGCTCGCCCGCTAGCCGCCCCGCCACACGCCCCCGGCGCGCTTGGAGCGCCGGGGGCACACCGGCCCCCGTCCGCTACTCCCCCGACCCCTCGGCCGGGGCGAAGAAGACCAGCAGCGCCAGCTCCTCCTCAATCTTGAAAAAGCGGTGGGCGGCCCGCGCCGGCACATAGATCAGGTCGCCCGCGCTGATCGGCCGCTCGGCATCCTCCACCTGCACCGTGGCCCGCCCGCGCAGCACCAGGTACAGCTCGTCCTCGCCGTGCGGCCGCTGCAGATCCTCGCCCTCTGCCGGCAGGGTGTAAATACCGGCGCTCAACGACTCCACGCGTAAGAACTCGGCCCAGCGCTGGCCCAGCAGCGCCTGCCGCTCCAGCAGCTCGTCAAGCCTGTATGCCAGCATATATCTGTTCTCCTTCGCGCAAAAGTTGGGTGGGCTGTACGAAAGCGGCAAGCTATTGCCATGGCTGCGACAGCTTCGGCGCCCGACAGTCGGCAAAGGTGCGACGCGCCTAGTGCTAGTGCGAGATAGCAGCGCATGTCCGTAGCAAACCACACCTTGGGCATGTGGGCGGTAAGCAATGACGAAGCCCGACGCTGCTGCGCCGGGCGTTGGTGGCGGGCCGAGAGGGATTCGAACCCCCGACACCTAGTTCCGAAGACTAGTGCTCTAATCCACTGAGCTATCGGCCCCCGCCGCCTCGTAGTCTAGCACAGCGGCCCCAGCCGTGCAAGCCGCGGCCGCTGCGCGGCGGTCGTCTGGCCCCGCGCCCATAAAGATGTGTTATCCTATGCGGGCGCCGGAGCGGTGCGGGCGCGCCGCGGCCACGGGGCCAGGCCACATGCAGGGGCACGATGCGGGTCGCGATCGTCCACGACTACCTGAACCAGTACGGCGGGGCCGAGCGGGTGCTGGAGGCCCTCCACGAGCTGTTCCCAGCCGCGCCGGTCTTCACCTCGATCTACGACCCGGACGCAATGCCGGCCCACTTCCGGGGCTGGGATATCCGCACCTCGTTCATGCAGCACCTGCCCGGCTGGCGGCGCCACTTCCGCCGCTACGTCCCGCTGTACCCGAGCGCTTTTGAAAGCTTCGACCTCGGCGGGTACGAGCTGATTCTGAGCAGCAGCAGCGCCTTCGCCAAAGGCGTCATCCCGCCGCCCGGCGGCGTCCACATCTGCTACTGTCACACGCCCATGCGTTTCGCCTGGCGCACCCGTGACTATGTCGAGCGCGAGGCGATCGGCGGAGTCCAGCGCGCGGTGCTCCCCCTGGTGCTGACCTTTCTGCGCATGTGGGATGTTTCTTCGGCCGCTCGGGTTGACCGCTTCGCCTGCAACTCGCGCGAGGTGGCCGGGCGCATCCGGCGCTTCTATGGGCGCGAGGCCGTTGTCGTGCCGCCGCCCGTCGAGCTGCCGCCCTACGCGCCGCAGCCCGGCGGCGAGTTCTACCTCGCCGGCGGCCGGCTGATCCCGTACAAGCGGCTCGAGCTGGCGGTCGAGGCCTTCACCCGCCTGCGCCTGCCGCTCAAGATCTTCGGCGATGGCCGCGACCGGGCCCGCCTCGAGCGCCTGGCCGGCCCCGGCGTCGAGTTCCTCGGCTGGGTCGACGAGGCCGCCCGCCGCGACCTGTTCGCCCGCTGCCGGGCCTTTATCTTCCCCGGCGAGGAGGATTTTGGCATCACCCCCCTGGAGGCGATGGCCGCCGGCCGCCCGGTGGTCGCGTATGCTGCCGGCGGGGCCCTCGAAACGGTGGTCGAGGGTTGGACGGGACGTTTCTTCCACGAGCAAAGCCCCGCCGCCCTCGCCGCCGCCGTCGCCCGCTCCCGCACCGACGCCTACGACCAGGACGCCATCCGGCGCCACGCCGAGGGCTTCGGCAAGGAGGTGTTCATCCGCCGTATGCGCGAGCTGGTCGCTGACGCCGTCGCCGGGCCGCGCGCCGAAGCGGCGCTGCCGACGAACGCCAGTGTTTGATAGGCTCGCTGGAGCGGCGCCGGCCCGGCCCGGCCCGGCCGCCCGGCTAGCCCTGGGATCCCGCCCCCTCCCCTGACCCGGCGCCGAGGGCGCGCCCGCCGCGGCGCCCGCTCCGCCGAAGAACTGATGCAACTGCGCGAGTACCTCTCCATCCTGCGCCGCTTCTGGCCGCTGATCGTCGCTCTGCCGCTGCTCGTCGGCGGGCTGAGCCTCCTGCTCGCCCTCGGCCGGCCCGAGCGCTACCAGGCCGCGGCCCGGCTCATGGTCTCGGTCGAGCCGCTCGACGTCGCCGGGACGGCGGACCTGCCCGACTACAACAACAACTACTCCTGGCTCACCTCGGAGTATATGCTCGATGACCTCCCCCAGGTCGTCGCCAGCGCCGCCTTCGCCGAGGATGTGCGCGCCGCCGCCGCAGCCGAGGGCTACGCCCTCGACGCCGCGGCCATCCAGGGTGGCCTGCGGGCCGAGGTGCTGCACCGCTCGGTCTTTCTCACCGCCGTCGCCGACACCCCCGACGCCGCCCTCGCCGCCGTGCGCGGGGCGATCGCCGCCCTCGGCGCCAATGGCCTGCGCTACTGGGACCGGGCCCCGGCCAGCGGCGGCGGCCTGCGCGTGGCCGTGCTCGACCCGCCCGGCGCCGCCGCCCCCGTGAGCGGGACGCGCGCGCTCCTGCTCGACGTGGGCCTGCGCACCGGCCTGGCCTTCGCCGCCGCCCTCGGCCTCGCGCTGCTGGCCCATTACCTCGACGACCGGCTGCGCGGCCCGCGCCAGGCCGAGCAGTGGACGGGCCTGAACGTGCTCGCCGTCATCCCGAAGGAGAAACCCTGATGGAGCTGCGTGACTATATCAACGTCCTGCTCAAGCGCTGGTGGGTGATCGGCCTCACGGCCCTCGCCGCCGCCGTCGCCGCCTACGGCGTCAGCAAGCTGATCCCGCAGCAGTTTCGCGCCCAGGCCGTGTACTTGGCCCTGGCCAACCAGGCCGACAACGGCCTGAACATTGTGCTGCGCAACTCCATGAACAGCTACCGCGAGCTCGTGCTCCAGCCCGACGTGCTCGACAACATCAGCCAGAGCCTTGGCCTCGACATCGCCGGCGAGCGCTGGATGCAGGATGTGAACATCCAGCCCCGGCCCGACGAGCAGAAGATCGTGATCGAGGTCGACGCGCCGCGGCTCGACCAGGCCCAGTCCATGGCCGACGCCGTCGGCGCGCGCATGGTCGCCGAGGTCAACCGGATCAACGCCACCCTGGAGGGCACCGCCCGGATCAACGTCGAGCCCATCCAGCAGGCCCGCTTCGTCTCGGTTCAGCCGAACACCCGGGTCAACGTCCTCGCCGGAGCCATCCTCGGCCTGATCGTCGGCCTGCTGCTGGCCTACATCCTTGAGTTCCTCGACGACACGCTGAAGAACGCCGGCGACGTCGAGCGCTTCACCGGCCTGACCACCCTGGGCGCGATCCCGACCGTCGAAAAGTAGTTTAGCTTCAGGCAACACGGTTTTGTTGCCTGGCGCGTTGATGAGGTTCAGCAGTGACCCAGAATGGCTCATCGCCCGGCAGCGCGCTGATCACCCTGCGCGACCCGGCCTCGCCGGCATCCGAGGCCTACCGCACGCTGCGGACAAACATCCAGTTTTCCAGCCTCGACAAGCCCATCCACACGATGCTCGTCACCAGCACCGCCCCCGACGAGGGCAAGAGCACGACCCTGGCCAACCTCGCCGTGACGATGGCCCAGGCCGAGCAGCGGGTCCTGATCGTCGACTGCGACCTGCGCCGGCCGAGCCTGCACCAGCTTTTCGGCGTGGCCAACGAGCAGGGCCTCACCAGCGCCATCCTCGACCAGGGCGAGGGCCCGCTGCCCGTCCAGGCCACGCCCGTGCCCGGCCTCAGCCTGCTGCCCTCCGGCCCGCTCCCGCCCCGCCCCGCCGACCTGCTGGGCAGCCGGCGTATGGAGGCGCTGATCGCGCGCATGCGCGCCGAGGCCGACATTGTCCTTTTCGACACCCCGCCCGTGGTCGCCGTCACCGACGCCGCCGTGCTCGCCACCCGCGTGGACGGCGTTCTCCTGGTGCTCCAGGCCGGCCGCACCAGGCGCGACCGGGCCCGCGAGGCCCGCCAGAAGCTCGAAAAGGTCAAGGCGAACATTGTCGGCGTGGTGCTGAATAACGCCAGGCTCGAGGCGGGCTACGGCTACTACCAGTAGCCGGGGCGCGGGGAGCGGGCCGCGCTCCGCGCGGGAGGCCGAGCGATGATCGACCTGCACTGCCACATCCTCCACGCCATCGACGATGGCCCGCGCGATCTCGCCGGCGCCGTGGAGCTCGCCCGCGCGGCCGTCGCCGACGGGGTCAGCGCCCTCGCGGCGACACCCCACGGCCGCAGCGTGGCGGGCGGCGGTCTGCGCTACAGCGTCGACCTGCTCCGCGAGCGGCTGGCCGAGCTGCGCGGCGCCCTGGCCGCAGCGGACGTCCCGCTCACCCTGGTGGCCGGCACCGAGATCTACGGCGAGGCGGGGCTGGTGCCGCGGCTGCGCCGGGGCGAGCTGCTGGGCTACGGCGATAGCCGGGCCCTGCTGGTGGAGTTCCCCGCCAGCATGATCCCGGCCGCCATCGAGCAGATCGTCTTCGAGCTCCAGCTCGCCGGCCGGCGCGTGGTGGTGGCCCACCCCGAGCGGCTGCGCTATGTGCAGGACGACCCGAACCGCCTCATCCCGCTCGTCGAGCGCGGGGCGCTGCTCCAGCTCACCGCCGACGCCCTGGTCGGCGCCCAGGGCGAGCGCCTGCGCCGTGTCGCGGAGACGATGCTCACACACCGGCTGGCCCAGCTGATCGCCAGCGACGCCCACGGCTCCCACCTCGGCCGCATGCCCAACCTCGGCGCCGCCCGCCGCCGCGCCGCCGAGCTGCTCGACGAGCCTGCGGCCGACGCCCTCACCCGCGCCATCCCCGCCGCCATCCTCGCCGACTCCCCCCTCGATCTGCCCGCCCCCACCCGCGTGCGCCGCCTGTTTGGCTTTGTGTAGCCCGGGCGACCGGCGCGCTCCGCGCCCCCGAATCGCTCCTACGACCTCCCCCAGCCGGTTGACAACAATCCTGTCATCTGCCCGTCGTCCTGGCGCCGCCCCTGGGTAGAAGGCCTGGCGCTACCGGAACCAGCGGGCGTTGAGCTGCTCGAACAGCCCCTCGGCGCGCAGCTCGTCGAGGGCGCGGTTCACCTCGGCGTGGAGCTGGAAGGCCTGGGCCGGGACGGCGAGAGCCAGGGGCTCGGAGGAAAGGGCGGCGGCGATCCGCAGCCCGGGGGCGGCCTGGGTGGCGGTGAGCGCTGCGACGTTGTCGACGATCGCGGCGTCCAGCGCGCCGGCGCGCAGCGCGACCAGGGCCTCGCCGGCCGTGTCGAAGCGCGAGTCGACGGCCATGCCGGGCGTTGCGGCCGCCATGCGCCGCGCGAGGGCGTCGGCGTCGCTGCCGAGGCCAACGCCAACCCGCAGGCCGGCCAGGTCGGCGGGGGTGGCGACGGGCGAGGCGGCGGGGGCGACGAGCACCTGCCCGTCGTCGAAGTAGAAGCTGGAGAAGCGGGCGCGGAAGCCCTGCTCCGGGGCGTAGGGGAGCGCCGAGGCGATCATGTCGGCCCGGCCGCTGGTTAGGCTGTCGTAGAGCGCGTCGAAACCGGTCGGCACCACCTCCAGGGCCAGGCCGAGCTTCGCCGCCACAGCGCGGGCCAGGTCGATGTCGTAGCCGGCGGGCTGGCCGCCGATCTCGTCGGCGAAGGGGCGAAACCCGAGGTCCACCGCGACGCGCAGGCTGCCGCGCTGGCGCGCCGCTTGATACACCGGATCCAGGGCCGGCCCGCCCGGCGCCGCCCCCGACGCGCTCACGGCGAGCCAGGCGTACAGGCACAGGACGAAGGCCGCGACGGCGTCGGCGGCGAAACGCCATTGAACGGGGCGATGCGGGGTTTGAGGCTTTGGTAGGCGGTAAACGGGGCCGCGAGGACTGGCACTCATCAATCTCTCATCCGGGTTCCTTGATTTTCACAGGCAGGCTAAGTATACTTCAAAGGTAAAGCGTCACAAACACAAACACGCGGAACACTACCCCCCGGTCGCACCCGCTGCGATCACCCTCCAGACACGACAAAGCGCACAGCTGCACCCGATCTCGCCGCCCCCGTGGTGGCAGGGTTGGGGTCGCATGCTGATACCTCTGTCTTGAGGTGAGCGATGGACGAGCACCAGGAGCCCTCATTCATAGCTCAAGCGGCGCCCGCGGGCGGTTCTGTTGGCGCGTCCGCCGTTCCGCCCCCCGCCGAACGCTTCCCCACGCCCGCCCCGGGCTCGACCAGACGCTTTCTGCGTCTGGTTTTACGTCAGGTCGTGTACACGGGGGTGCAGGTGTGGGCGCTGCTGCGCCCGCGGCTGGGCTGGGTGCTGGCGGTCATGGTGCTGTCCGGCATCGTCGGCTTTCAGTTTCTGCTCCTCGCCTCCAGTTGGCTGAGCGCGGCCTCCAGCGCGGACCAGCGTGTCTCCAACCTCCAGCCGCCGCCCGCCGTCGAGCGCTTCCTCACGGGCCAGGCCACCTACGACGCCGACCTCATGTGGGACGCCCTGAGCGCCGATCTCCAGTCCGCCTTCGCGGAGCGCGGCGGCTCGAAGGAGGCGATGGCCGCCCAGGCCCAGAGCGAGCGCGTCGCCGGGCAGCGTTACCGCGAGGCCGCCTATATCGGCGGCGTCCCCCTCCAGGACAACCGCTGGCGCTTTTTCTACGTGGTCGACATTGTGTCGCCGGCCCCGGAGCGCAACGGGCGCTTCACCTTTATCTTCACCACCGACCGGGACGGCAAGATCGTCGACCTGAAAACGGTTGGAAAATAACCCCCATCGCCGCATAGCGTAGCCGCCAACGCCCGACAGGAACGGAGACCCGTATGGCAATTGAGCCTTATCGCCCCGGCAACGATGGCCAGCGCCGCGAAGAGCTCGACCGCGAGCTGGACAAGAAGATCGAGAAGTTCTTCCACCGCTGGAACTGGAAGCTGTTCCGCGGCATCCGCACGCTGCTGATCATCGCCGCCGTGATTTGGCTCGCCGTGAACCTGCTCCCGCCGATGTTCGAGGTGGTGTTCAGCGGGCAGATCGGGCCGATGATTCTCCAGTTCCTGCCGATCGCGGCCTACCTCTTCTTCTTCATCGGCTTCCAGTTCTTCCTGATGTACTTCTTCATGGCCCGCACGCGCATCTACTGGGTGCGCCCGGGCGAGACGGGCGTCAGCTTCAAGGACTACCGCGGCAACCCCGAGGTGCTTGAGGCCGCCCACCGCGTGGTGACGCTGCTCAAGGGCGCCAAGGAGTTCAAGCGCATGGGCGGCGAGGTCACCCGCGGCATCCTGCTGGTCGGCCCCCCCGGCACCGGCAAGAGCTACCTGGCCCAGGCGATCTCGACCGAGGCCGGCGTGCCCTTCGGCTACCTCAGCGCTCCCTCGCTGCAGTCGGCCTGGATGGGCATGGGCAATATCAAGGTGATGAACCTGTACCGCAAGGCCCGCCGCTTCGCCCGCGAGTACGGCGCCTGCATCCTGTTCATCGACGAGATCGACGCTATCGGCATGGCCCGTTCCCGCAACCTGGCCGGCGGCGGCGTGATGGGCATGCGGAGCGAGCAAGGCTCTGACGACCGCGACCGGGTGATGATGGGCATGGGCGGCATGATGGGCGGCGGCAGCGGCATCCTCAACGAGCTGCTGCTCCAGATGGACCCGCCCCCGCAGGACCACTGGTGGGGCAAGCTGCTGCGCACCGTGCGCCTGCGCCGCAAGAAGACGGAGATGCCCCCCGTCCTGACAATGGCTGCCACCAACCTCGCCGAGTCGCTCGACGCCGCGCTGCTCCGCCCCGGCCGCTTCGACCGCAAGATCATGGTCGACGCGCCCGACGGTGATGGCCGCCGCGAGGTGATCGAGTACTATCTCAGCAAGGTCAAGCACGAGCCGATGCCGATCGACCGCATGGTCGCCGACACGATCGGCTACACTCCCGTGGCGATCAAGTACTGTGTGAACGAGGCGACCATCCACGCCCACTTCGACGGCCGCGCCGCGATCACCTACTGGGACTTCACCCGCGCCCGCGAAACCCACGAGTGGGGCCTCGCCCAGCCCATCCGCAACGCCTCCTACGAGTACCGCCGCAATGTGGCCTACCACGAGGCCGGCCACGCCTATGTCGCGGTGAAGCTGCTCAAGAAGTGGCGCCTGACCAAGGTAACGATCGTGCGCCACGCCGGCGCCCTCGGCTTCGCCGCCTGGAAGCCCGAGGAGGAGACGGCGCTGCACATGCGAACCAAGGAGGAGCTGCTCGACCGGATCAAAATCAGCCTGGGCAGCCGGGCCGCGGAGGATCTGTTCCTTGGCGGCCAGCTCAACGGCGTCACCGGCGACCTCCAGAGCGCCACCGGCACCGCGGCGATGATGGTCGGCGCCTATGGGATGGACAACACCTTCTTCTCCTACCTGCTCTTCGGTATGGAGGGCCTCGCGGCGCCCGACATGAAGCCCCGCGTCGAAGCGATCCTCCAGGAGCAGTATCGCCAGGTCCGGCAGCTGATCGAGCAGAACCGCGCGGCCGTGATCGCGATCGCCGAGGCCCTGATCCTGCGCAACGAGCTGACCGACATCGACGTGAAGGAGATCCTCGACCGGGTCGAGGCCGTCCACCCCTACGTCCCGATCGGCGACAAGCCCGCCAAGGCCGCCTTCGGCTTCGCCGCGGCCGCCGCCCGCAACGGCAGCGGGGCCCTCGTCCGCCGCCGCCGCGAGCCCGCCGTCCTCCCGGCCCCCGTCCGCATTAGTGGCGACGAGCCCGAGATCACGATCATCGACGCCAAGCACAAGGGCCAGCCGTCGGCGCCGCCCGAGTCGGCGTAGGCCAGGCGCTACACCCGGCGAACAAATCACGGGGGCGGCCACAAAGAAGTGGCCGCCCCCGCTGTGATCTTCGCGGTACGCGCGGGGAAGGGTTAGAACAGGCGGGTCTGCTGGGGGCCGTTGGGGTCGTCGGGGGGTAGGCCCTTCTCGACATAAGCGACGCCGAGGTGGTCGTAGGCGCGGCGGCTGGCGATGCGGCCGCGGGGGGTGCGCTGGAGAAAGCCGAGCTGGAGCAGAAAGGGCTCGTACACGTCCTCGACGGCGTCGACCTCCTCAGCCAGGGCGGCGGCGAGGGTGCTCAGGCCGACCGGGCCGCCGTTGAACAGCTCGATGATCGCGCGCAGCAGCCGGCGGTCGCTGTCGTCGAGGCCGAGCTCATCGACCTCGAGCTGGGCCAGGGCGGCCCGGGCCACCGGCAGGTCGATCACCCCGTCGGCGACGACCTGGGCGTAGTCGCGGACGCGGCGCAGCAGGCGGTTGGCGATGCGCGGCGTCCCGCGGGCGCGCCGGCCGATCTCCAGGGAGCCCTCGTCGCTGATCGGCATGCCGAGGATGCCCGCCGAGCGCGACACGATCTCCTGCATCGCGTCGTGGGAGTAGAACTCCAGGCGGTGCTGGGCCACGAAGCGATCGCGCAGCGGCGAGGTCAGCAAAGCCAGGCGGGTGGTCGCGCCGATCACGGTGAAGCGGGGCAGCTTCAGGCGCAGGTTGCGCGCGGCCGGGCCCTTCCCCACGATCAGGTCGAGGGCGAAATCCTCCATCGCGGGGTAGAGCACCTCCTCGACGGCGCGGTTGAGCCGGTGGACCTCGTCGATGAACAGGACGTCGTGCTTCTGAAGGTTGGTCAGAATGGCCGCCAGGTCGCCCGCGCGCTCGATCGCGGGGCCGCTGGTGACCTTGATCTTCACCCCCATCTCGTTGGCGATCACGTTGGAGAGCGACGTCTTGCCCAGGCCGGGCGGGCCGTAGAACAGTGTGTGGTCGAGCGGCTCGCCGCGGGCCTTGGCCGCGGTGATCGCGATCTGGAGCTGCTCGACGACCTTCTCCTGGCCGATGAACTCGCGCAGGTTGCGCGGCCGCAGGCTTTTTTCCGCCTGCTGGTCCTCGCCGTCCGGGTTTGGGTTGACCAGCCGCTCGTCGCTCATCGACTCCTCGCACACCCGTGCGCCTCCCTTTCCCGGCATTATAGCATACGGCTGCGCCAGGGGACATTCCGGCGACCGCGGGCCACGGCCCGCGACATGGCGCAAGGGTTCTACCCCCGCTGTAGCCCTTGGGCGCTCCTGGCTCCTGCCGAGCCCTCCGTACGCCCTCCCCGCCGCGGCGGCGAATCCCCGGCCGGGATATAATCGGCGCGGGCGCGCCTGCGCCCGCCGTTGATGTGAGGCGCCCTATGGCCATTCTCGCCGGCCCGGGCGGCTGGGTGCTGGAAACCCGCCGCGCCGCGTACGCCATCGGGGTCAGTCCCGAGGGCATCCTCGTCCACCGCTACTGGGGGCCGCGCCTGCCCCGCCCCGACGACTACCCGCCCGCGCCGCCGGCGCCCGCCTGGTCGTCGTTCGAAGGCCCGCCCCACACCGCCGCCGCCGAGTACCCCGCCCAGGCCGGGATCGGCTTCGCCGAGCCGGCCCTGCTGCCCTGCTTCGCCGACGGCGTCCGCGGCGCCGACCTGCGCCCGCTCGGCGCCGAGATGGTCGCGGGCGACACGCCCGAGCTGCGCGTGGCCCTGGCCGACGCGCACTATCCGCTGGAGATAACGCTGGTCTACCGGCTGTACGAGCAGGGCGACCTGATCGAGCGCTGGGCCGAGATCGTCAACCGCGGCGCCACGCCGATCACCTTGAGCCGGGCCTGGTCGGCAACATTCCACCTGCCGCCCGGCCAGGGCTACCGGCTCGGCCACCTGACTGGGCGCTGGGCCGACGAAACCCAGCTCCGCCGCGAGCCGTTGCCGAACGGGCTGACGGTGCTGGAAAGCCGCCGGCTCCACACCAGCCACCGCCACCTGCCCTACTTCGCCATGGATCACGGCGCCGACGAGGAGCGCGGCGACGTCTGGTTCGGCGCGCTGGCCTGGAGCGGGGCCTGGAAGATCAGCGTCGAGGCCAGCGAGTTCGGGGCCGTGCGCCTCGGCGTCGGCCTGAACGACTGGGACTTCGCCTGGGAGCTGGCCCCCGGCGAAACCTTCAGCACGCCGCCCGTCCTGGTCGGCTACACGCCCGACGGCTTTGGCGCGGCCAGCCGGCTGCTCCACGACCATATCCGCCCGCGGCTGCCCCACGGCGAGCGGCTCCACCCGGTGCTGTACAACTCCTGGGAGGCCACCCTTTTCGACGTGGACGAGGAGTCGCAGGCCCGCCTCGCCGAGATCGCCGCCGGCCTGGGCGTCGAGCTATTCGTCGTCGACGACGGCTGGTTCCACGGCCGCGCCGACGACAGGAGCGGCCTCGGCGACTGGTGGCCCGACGCCGGCAAGTTCCCGCGCGGCCTCGGGCCCCTGGTCGAGCGGGTCAACGCCCTGGGGATGGCGTTCGGTCTGTGGATCGAGCCGGAGATGGTCAGCCCGCAGAGCGAGCTGTACCGCGCCCACCCGGAGTGGGTCGTCCACTTCCCGTCCCGCCCCCGCACCGAGGGCCGCAACCAGCTCGTGCTGAACCTGGGGCGCCCCGACGTGCAGGACTACCTGATCGCCCAGATCGATGGGCTGCTGGCCGCCCACAACATCGCCTTTATCAAGTGGGACATGAACCGGAGCGTGAGCGAGCCGGGCTGGCCGGACGCGCCGCGCGACCAGCGCGAGATCTGGGTGCGCTACGTCCAGGGGCTCTACGGGGTCTGGGGGGAGCTGCGGGCCCGCCACCCCGAGGTGGTCTGGCAAAGCTGTGCCGGCGGCGGGGGCCGAGCCGACCTGGGCGTCCTGCGCTTCGCCGACCAGATCTGGGCCAGCGACAACACCATCCCCACCAGCCGGCTCGAGATCCAGCACGGCTTCACGCAGCTGTTCCCGCCGATCACGATGGAGGCGTGGGTCACCGACATGGGCCCCCAGCAGGGCGTCGGCTACCTGCCGCTGAGCTTCCGCTTCCACGTCAGCATGTGCGGCGCGCTCGGCATCGGCGCCAACCTGCTCGCCTGGGGCGAGGCTGAGCGGGCCGAGGCCGCCCGCTGGGTCGCGCTCTACAAGGGGATCCGGCCGCTCGTGCAGTTCGGCGACCTGTTCCGCCTGCGCTCGCCGCTGGATGGCCCGCTCTCGGCCGTACAGTATGTGTCCAGGGACCGCCGCGAGGCGGTGCTGTTCGCCTTCCGCACCCACGAGGCTCGCCCCGCCCCCCACTCTCCTCTGCCCCTGCGCGGGCTCAACCCCGAGGCGCTGTACGAGGTCGAGGGTGTCGCCGGCGCCCGCTCCGGCGCGGCCTGGATGCGCCTTGGCATCGATCTTGCGCTTACCGACTTCCAAAGCACTGTCCGGCGCATCCGGCAGGTCACGCCAGCGTTGTCAGGAGATTAAGCGGCGGCTCGGATCGCTTAATCTTCTTAACGCGCGCACTATATTTAGTGGCCCTGTTCCGTAGTTATCCACATTTTGTGGATACCCTGTGGATAGGGCCCAATATCTAGGGCCTGGCGGGGCACACCTCTCCGCCGGGCCCTAAATGTTGATGGTGGGGGAGGAACGGCGCGACTATGGTACTATACGCGCACGTAGCCGTAGAACCCCCCCGCCTATGCAGCTCGGCCCCGCGGACCAAGAAGCGTACGTGTCGATCGCCGGCGCACTGCGCGCCGTTGTCGGCGCTTACCCCCCGGCGCTGCGCGCCCTTGCCGCGCCGGCCCTGGACGGCCTGCTGGCCGGCGAGTTCAGCCAGCTCGCAGCGCTGCTGCCGCGTTGGCTGGGCGATGTCGCGCCGCTGCCAGAGACGGCGGAGCGGGCCCTTGGCGAGGCCGGCCTGTGGCTGTGGTGGTACGCCAGCGCCCTCGACGACGCCCTCGACGGCGGCCCGCCCGCCGCGCTGCTCGCCGGCCAGCAGGCACTGCTGCGGGCCCTGGAGATCTACCGGGGCCTCGGCCTCGCGGGCACGCCGGCCTGGGCCGAGCTGGAGGCCAGAGCCCTCGCCTCGGCCGACGCCTACGCGCGCGAGCTGCGGGCCGGCGCGCCCGACCTCGCCGCGCTCGACCCCGACGCTCTGGCCGCCTGGACGCCCGCGCTGCTGATGGACCGGGCGGCGCCCTTCGCCTTCGGCGCCACCGCCGCGCTCGCCCTGGCCGGCGCCCCGCCCGACGACCCCCGCTACGCCGACCTGGGCGCCGCGCTGCGCTTGCTCGCGGCCGCGCGCCAGATCGCCGACGACTCCGGCGACTGGATCGACGACCTGCGCGACGGGCGGCTCAACTACGTTTCCGCCGCGCTGATTCGCCGCTTCCTCGCGGCCCACGCGGAGGCGGGCGTGGCCGCCCTCAGCCTCGACCGACTAGCCGGGTACCAGCTGCGCGACGAGCCCTTCTGGGAGGAGCTGGAGCGCGCCCACGCGGCGCTGTGCGACGCGGCCCTGGAGCGGCTGCGCCCATACGGGCCCTGCGTGCTCGCCGGGCTCCTGCGCCGCCAGCTCGCCAGCGACCGCGGGCACTGGGCCCGCAGCCGCGCGGCCCGGTCCAAGCTGCTCGCCCTGTTCGGGGCGGGCGGCTGACGGGGGCGCCCCGTTCTGGCGGATCGCCCCGCTGTGTCGGGGCCCGGCGATACAAATCCTCCCGCCGCCCCCCGTTCTATCCTACAGGTGCGAGCACCACTCCCCCGACAATACGCCCCGAAATGCTTGACACCGCCCCCGTTATGGTTTAGCGTAGACCCATCCGCCCAGAAGCGCAGGAGGAACGCGTGAGCCCCGATTTCGAGCGATTGATCGGCCGGGCGATCGTGGACAAGAAGTTCCGCAAGGACCTGCTCGATGACCCGGACACGGCGGTGCACGGCGCTGGCTTCACCCTGAGCGGCGACGAGATGGCCAAACTGCGCGGCGCGGTGAAGGACGCCGGCAAGCACCGCAAGAAGGACGACATCGACGAGCAGATGGAGGCGCTGCGAAGCACCTGGAGCTAGGCTCGCGGCGAGCGCGCATACCAGAAGGCCTGCTGGCCCGGACCAGCAGGCTTGCTACGTGAGCCGATGGGAGAGCACCGCGTCGAGATGGATCAGATCGTCGCCCAGCTCACGCCCGAGGACGATAACGGGCGGCGCTCTGGCGTGCTCAGGCCCTTGAACTGGAGCCTGATCGGGCTCAGCGTGCTGGGCCTCCTGATCATGGTGGTCAACGGAGCGAACAGCTCCGCCTACCTGATCATCCTGGGCAGCCTGGCCCTCAACCTGCTCGTCGCCGCCCTCGACCGCACGGGCCACACTACCGTCGCGGTGCATCTCTTCGCCCACTGGATCAACGCGGGCATCCTCACGCTCGTGGCGCTCAACCTGTTCAGCGACGGCACTCTGGTCGTCGGGGTCATCTTCTGCTGCGTGTTGGCGATGAGCGTGATCCTGGCCGGGATCCTGCTCGGCGCGCGCATGGCCTTCGTGTTCGCGGGCGTCGACGCCGCGTTCGTGTTCGGCTTTCTGCTGCTGTTCTTTCGCTCGGCCGCCCAGGCCGACGAACGCGGCCCCGTGGGAAACGCGATCTCGACCGCCGTGCCGATCGCCGCGCTGCTGTTGATCGTCGCGGTGATCTCGTGGCTGTACCAGCGGGCCCTGGCCGAGTCGGAGCGCAAGGTCAGCCTGGCCCGCCAGCGCATCCTGCGCGACGAGCTGATCCGGCGCGACCTGGCGATCGCCCGCGAGCTCCAGCAGCGGCTGTATCCGCCGCCCCCCCTCACCGACGCGAACATCCGCATCGCCTCCCGCTCGGAGCCCGCCCGCGAGACGAGCGGCGACTTCTACGACTTCATCCCCATCGGTGACGGCCGCCTCGGCATCGTCGTCGCCGATGTGACGGGCAAAAGCCTCGCCGCGGCCCTGGTTATGGCGATGGCCCGCGGCACGCTGCGCTCCGAGGCGACCCGCCACTCCGACGCGGCGGCCGTCCTGCGCTCGGCCAACCAGACTCTGTGCCAGGACCACTCGGTCAAGCAGATGATCACCGCCTTCTACGGCGTGCTCGACCCGCGTGCACTGACGCTGCAGATCTCGAACGCCGGCCACCCCTTCCCCATGCTGCGCCGCAACGGCCAGATCGAGGAGATCGAGATCTGCGGCCTGCCCCTCGGCGCCCGCCCCGACGCCCTGTACACCGAGACCACGGTTCAGCTCCAGCCGGGCGACCAGCTGGTGATCCTGAGCGACGGCTTGCTAGAGGAGCACAACGCCGGCCGCGAGCTGTTCGGGTTTGAGCGCCTCGCCGCCGCCGTTGCCGCCGCCTCCGACACCGACCCCGAGCACGCCCTCGACGATATCTGGCAGGCCGTCGCGCGCTTCCGCGGCGACACCGAGCAGAGCGACGACATCACCCTGGTGGTGCTCCAGATCGCCCCGGCCCTCCAGCTCCCCGCCGCAGCGCCCCGCCAACCCGCCTCACAAGACGCTTAGCCCCGCCCCTCACCCTCTGGCACCTCTGCCTCGCTTGTTGGCGCCCATCAATGCCGGGGCCGTCCGCATCTCCAGCTTACAAGATAGTTACTTGATCTTCGTGCTCGTTTGATGCAATATATCTTTGTGCTTTTTTGGTGGTGAAAGTAAATGCTTTTATAAGGTGACGTCGTACGAAAGTCGTTCGTACACACTGATACTCCTACTCGTACTCTGATCATTGTACGGGGCAACCCGCAGACATATTTTCACGCAACCAAGCTTCATTCAAGGAGGATCGCCATGGCCCGGCTCACAGAGGCAACGGCCCGAAGTGTCGGTACGACGCTTGTAGCTCACGGCGCGAACAAGGCGGATCACGACTACAACGACGTTTTTCGGCGTTCCAGCGCCGACATCGCCAGCCTGCTGCCCGTGCCACTGTCCGAAGCTCGTGTGCTGGCGGTCGGGTGTGGCTATACCTATCCGGATGTAGTGCTTTTCAGCACCATTGCCAAGTCCGTTGTCGGCCTCGATGTGGCCGACAGCTTCTACCGTGACGGCTGGATGGCCTACATGCGCGGGCGTCGGCAGATGGGCAGGAACTTGCTGCGCTCCGCGTGGCAGACGGTGAAGCGCCGCAAAGATCTGCCCAACTACTACGCGCGCCTGGGGGCCCTCAGCGGTCGCCCGGTCGACCATCGCTCCTACAAGCTTTTGAGTTATGATGGTGGTCGTATGCCGTTCGCCGACGGCTCATTCGATCTTGTAATCTCGAATGCAACCCTGGAGCACATCCACAACTTCGATCTGTTTTTCGGCGAGTGCGCCCGCGTGACCTCGCCCGGAGGCGTGTCCTACCATTCGTACCACAACTACTTCAGCTGGTCGGGCGGCCATATCTCGAGCTTCGCCGAGCGCGAGCGCGCGCCGTGGGGGCATCTGCGCGGCATCCATCAGGCCCGCGAGGGGCTGTTGAACCGGCTGCCGAAGGAGGCGATCGTGGCGGAGTTCGAGCGGTGGTTCCAGGTGAAGCGGGTGGTGGGCCTCGATGCGTGGCATCGCCCGACGACCGACCCGGACTTTGCGCCCGAGCGCCCCGATCTGCTCACCCCCGCCGTGCGCGCTGAGCTGAAGGACTACAGCGACGAAGCGTTGCTCACCAGATGCTACCTGCTTGTCGGCGCCAAGGTCTGAGCAGGCCGCCTCGGGCGGCTGATGATGGAGCATGATGGGCGTTGAGGTTTCACAGCTTAAGGACGCCGCCCGCGCTGCCATCGGCTTTCTGGCCGATGCGCAGCGCCCTTCCGGCGAGCTGCCTACCTTCACCGCCCGTCGCGCCGACATGGCCGACGCCCGCGCCTACCCCTGCACGGTCTACACCACGGCGTTCGCCGCCCACGGCCTGGCCCACTTCGCCGACGACGAGGTGGCCCGGGCCGTGCGGCTGCGTGCCGCAACCCATCTGCGCGCGGAGCGCAACCCGGACGGCTCGTGGTCGTACGAGGGCCGCAGCACCACGCGGGTGCCGCCCGACCTCGACGACACGGCCTGCGCCGCCGCAGCGCTGCTCGGGGCGGGAGCGCGGCCGGACCTCGCCTTCTACCGGCTGCTGTGGGAGAACGAGGCCGCCCCGGGCGGGCCGTACTACACATGGGTGGGGGTCAACGCGGGGGATCATTTGCTGGCACGTCAGGTCGACGCGCTGGTGAACGCGAACTTGCTGCTCTGCGCCGGGCTCGCCGGCATGGCGTTGCCGGGCGCCGCCGCCTACCTGTGCGACGTGGCGGCCCGCAGCGATTGGGAGACGGCGAGCGACTACTGCCTCACGCCGCACCTGCTGCTGTTCTGTGTGGCCCGGGCCTACGCCGATGGGGCGGTAAACGCCCTCGCCCCTGCTATGCCCGCCCTGGGCGCCGCCGCCCTGGCCCTGCCCGGGCCGCCGGCCGAGCTGGAGCCCTTCCGGCTCGCCTGCCTCGCCGCCGCCCTGCTCGCCGCCGGCGCGCCGGGCGCCGCCGCGCCACACCTCGCGGCCCTGCTCGCCGCCCAGCGCCCCGACGGCTCCTGGCCCATTGCCGCCGCCTACTCCGGCTACCCGCCCCACCACGACGGCTCCCCCGCCCTTACCACCGCCATCGCCCTGGACGCGATCGGGCGGGCGCTGGGTAAAGCAGGCTGAAACTTTGTCTACGGTGGGGAGGGGGATGCCCCGGCCTCACCACGCGGCCTCGTACCGCTCCAGCCACCCGGCGGCTCGCTCGGGGGTGTCGGCGCAGGCGTCGAGGCGGGCGCGCAGAGCATCGGCCCGGGCGGCGATAACGGCCCCGATCAGGACGAGGCGGTTGAGGTGGGCGGGGCGCTCGCGCAACCGGGTGGCGCGCAGCGCGTGGCGGCCGGCAACAAGCTGGAGCTCGTCGGGCCAGGGGGCGTCGGTGCAGTGGACGAGCCCCTTGGCCCGATAGACCAGAGGGCCGAGCTCCGCGAGGGCCTGCTCCAGCGACGCACGGCGCAGCGGCGCGTTGCCCTCCCAGAGCAGGCTGCCGAAGCCGTCGCGGGTGAGGTGATCGGGGATGGGCTCGGGGTCGGGCCCAAGGCGTGGGCCGAAGAGCAGCTCGGGCGCCGCGGCCAGCTCGGGCGCCGGGAGCAGGATGGCCCGGGGGTTGAGGGCCCGGATGCGCGCCTCGGCCGCGGCGCTGGCCGGGGGGGCGGCGAGGTCGAGCTTGCTTAGGGCGACGATGTCGGCGGCACGCAGCTGCCACTCGGCCACGGGAGAGGCGGCCAGGGCCGCGTCGAGGTCGGCCACGCCGGCTACGGCCACAACCGCGTCGAGGGGCAGCCCGGCGGCGCGAGCCTGGCGGACCATGCCGCCGGGCTCGGCCAGGCCGGTGGTCTCGACCACGATCGCGTGGGGGGCGGCGTAGTCGACCAGCTCTTCGACGGCGAGCAGGAAGTCACTCCCCGCCGCGCAGCAAACGCACCCCCCGGTCAGCTCGACCAGCGGCAGGGCGCCTGCACGCGTCAGCGCGGGGCCGTCGAAGCCCGCCGCGCCGATCTCGTTGACGATCAGGCCCAGGCGTCGCCCGCCCGCCCCGCGCTCCAGCACCGCGCGCAGCAGCGTTGTCTTGCCGCCGCCCAGAAAGCCCGTGACGATCGTCAGTGGTGGGGCGCTCATCGGCGTTCCTTGCACGGTCTCGGCATCAGAAGCGGCCCTGACGCGCCTCGGCGTACCCAGTCAGCTCGACATATCCATTGCCCTGGACGGGGCGGCCGCCAACGGTGCCGGAGATCCCGACGGCGCCCTCCCAGTAGACGACGGAGAGCGGCAGCTCCTGGTCGGCGAGGTGGGGCGTGATTGTCAGGTCGAGGCCGAGGGCGTCGGAGCGCAGGCGCCAGCGGGCCGGGTAGTCCGCGCCCGAGCGCGGGCTGCGCCAGCGGTCCAGCACCTCCAGCGTCACCGTGTCGCGGCTGAGCCGGCGCACGGCCCCGTCGGGGCCCACGATGGTGCCGGCGGTGAAGGGGGAAACGCCGCCGTCGCCCTGGCGGAGCTGGTAGTACATCAGGTCGCTGCCGTCGTCGAGCTGGAGCGCGAACCAGTCCCAGCCGACCACGTCGCCCTCCAGGGCGCTGGTGCTCCACTCGCGGTCCATCCAGGCCAGCCCTTCGACGGCAAAGGTTTCGTCGCCGACGCGGACGCTGCCGCTGGTGCCCATGCGGGTGAGCGAGTAGTAGGCGGAGGCGTTCCCGGGGGAAGGCCCCTTCTGGCTGACCCCGCCGTCGCCCTGGAGCACTGGCGGGCGGGTGCTCTCGGCCCTCAGGTCGATCGCGACGTCGCCCTGGGCGGCCCGCAGGCGCATGGTCATGCCCTCGGGTCCGGAGCCCTCGGCCGACCAGTCTTCAAGGAAGACGCGGAACGGGTCGGCGCTGGCCCCGGCGAGGCCGGCCGCGTCGCGGCTGAAGCGGTCGAAGGCGTGGAAGACGCCGCCGTCGATGTCGCTGAACGCGAAGTGGGCCATGTAGACCGCCGCCGCGCCCCAGTCGGACTCGCGCTCGGCCGGCTCGGGCGTCAGGCCGCGGCGGAAAAAGGTCAGCTGGAAGCCGAAGCGCCGGCCGTCGGCCGCCTGGAGGTTGCCGGTGTAGTACCACCACTCCGTTTGGAATGCCGGGTGCGGCCCGTGGTCGGCCGGGAAGCTGAAGGGCCGCGGCGTGGTGACACGGGCGAATCCTTCGCCGTCGGCAGCGTTCACCGCCTCGACAGCCCCGATCCCGGCGCGGATCTCCGGCTGGGCGGGCGCGGCGCAGGCGGCCAGCGTGGCGAGGGCGAGGCACAGACAGACAAGGTTCAGGCGGCGCATATCTTCTCGCGCTGTGTTGCGGTACAAAAGATGGGGCGCGCTGCGGCGCCCACATCTATCGTACCACGGGACGATCGCCGATGGAGCCTGAGCAGCCCGACGACGCTGCCACGGTGCTGGTGGCGGTGGTGACGCGCCCACGTGACCTCCAGCTTGCCCGCGAGCAGGGCTGGTACCGGGTGCCGCTGGCCCGCCTGCCGCGCCGCTTCGCCGCCGACTACCTGGCCTTTTTCCAGACGGCCGCCTTCGGGCCCGAGCGCTGGGCGGTGCGCTACTACGCCGCGGTGCGCCGCTACCGGCTGGCCACCCGCCGCGAGCTGCTCCCGGACGAGCCGGCCCACCCCCGCGCCGACGAGCGCTACTACCGAGTCGAGCTCGGGCCCCTGGCCGCGCTGCCGCTCCCCGTGCCCGCCGCACGCCTGCGCCGGGTGACCTTTATCGCCACCACCTTCGGCCGGCTGCGCCTGGCCTCCGATGTGCGCGACCTGTTCGCCCCCGACCCCCCGCCGCCCGACGATCTGTGGGGGGCCGGGCTCGCCGGGAAGAGCGTCCGGTAGCGACGGGGCGTTCAGGGGCGGCTGCTCGCCCTGGCGCTCTGGTGTATCATGGGCCCATGCACGCTGTGATTGTCGCCAACGCACCCGGGTTTGAAGCCGTGCCGTTCCTGCCGCTGCTCCGCGGCGCCGATCTGCTGATCGCCGCCGACGGCGGGGGCAACTCGCTCTACGCCGCCGGCCTCGCGCCGCACCTGGCGATCGGCGACCTCGACTCCCTGGACCCGGCGGCCGAGGCGGCCTTCGCCGCGGCGGGGGCCGAGATCCGCCGCCCCCCCCCCGAGAAGGACGAGACCGACCTTGAGCTGGCCCTGCTCGCCGCCGTCGCCCGCGGGGCGGGTCTGGTCGACGTGCTGGGCGCCCTTGGCGGCCGCTGGGACATGGGGCTGGCGAACGTCGCCCTGCTGGCCCTGCCCGAGCTGGCCGGGCGGCGCGTCCGCCTGCTGGACGTGGGCCAGGAGGCTTTTCTGGTCCGCGACGCGGCGGCGATCGAGGGCGCGGCGGGCGACACGGTTTCGCTGCTGCCGCTCAGTGGGCCGGCCCACGGCATCACCACCCGCGGCCTCCAGTACCCGCTGGACGGGGCCAGCCTGTTCTTCGAGCGCACCCGTGGGGTGAGCAATGTGATCGTCGCCCCGCCCGCCCACGTCAGCCTCGCCGGCGGGATGCTGCTCGTGGTCCATAGCTGGGCGACATAAGCACGCCGGGGGCGCGGCGGCACCCCCGGCGTGCGGCGTTCGGGCCGGCCCTATGCGATCCCGTCGCCGATCGCGTTGCTCACATCGTCGCGGAAGCGCAGAAGTGCGGCGACATGGCCGTGCTCGGCGAGGCCGTCCTCCAGGTTGACGATCTCGACGTTGCCGCTCTGGCGGAAGGTGTAGATCACCAGGGCCTCGCGCAGGTTCATCTGCAGCATCTTGCCGCCGTCGGCGGGGCAACTGTCGCGCCGGCCGACGCGCAGCATGCCGCAGCTCTGGCACTCGCTGGCCTCGCCCTCCAGGCCGGGGCTGATCAACAGGGTGTCGACCTGGCCCTTGACCAGGGCGCCGGCCACGGCGCCGGGGCCGTCGAAGGCCAGGCCGCCCTTGGTGTTTAGCTGCTCATGGAGCCGATCGACAAGCGCCTGCTCCTGGGCCCGCTCGGTCTCCTGCATGAGCGGCGACAGCCGCTGGAACATCTCCTCGGGCTCGCCGATCCGGTCATAGCTCACGAAGTCGACCAGCTTCTCCTGGAGCTGCTGGGGCAGCTTCTGGCGCACAGGGCCCTTCATCGCGTCGTTGGTGCCAATGATCAAGTGCTGGCCCTCGTGCTCCTGCATCACCTGCTGCAGGGTGGCGGCGAGGTCCTTCATGTGCAGCCGGATCACATAGCCGGTGTGGCGCTCGTAGCGCAGCTGCGACCAGCCGCCGGCCTCGACGCGCTGCACCTCCTCGCGGGCCTGGGTGCTCTCGACGTGGGCCATCGAGTCGATCCCGAGCACGTACACCTGGGCCTCCTGGCTTTCCACCAGGGCGACGACATAGGTCTCGTTGTCGTCGATCAGGCGGGCGAGCTGGAACAGGTGCGGGTAGTCGTCGGCGCCGATCTCGGTTTCGACGGGCACCATCAGCGGGAGGGGCAGCCAGATGTTGTCGGTGGCGCGCGCGAACAGCACAATGCCGCGGGCGTCGTTGGGCGCCTCCTGATTCAGGTAGCGGGTGATCGCGGCGCGGTCGGCGTCGAAGCTTTCGCGCCGCGGCCCGTGGGCCGGAATCTCGCCGTCGATCCGGGCGAGCTCCTGGTCGAGCGTCTGCATCGCCTGGCGCTGGCCGTTGCTGTCCACGCTCCAGTCCAGGTAGATGCTAAAAAAGGGCGCCTCGGCGCGCTGCTCGGCGCTTAGCGTGCGCAGGATCGTCTTCAAACGGGTCGTCATCATCGCCTCCCGTAGCTTGCGTGCGCCGCCGGCTGCGGCGCGCGGGGGTGCCTCCGGCGCAACGGCTGCACGTTGTGTGCCACGGGACAGGGTTCGCCGCCGGGGCCCGGTGGCGCGGCGAGTCCGCGTTGGCGCCAGAACAAAATCGTGCCGCTCCGAACAGGTTTGGACCTGCGCGAAGCGGCACGGCGTTTGTCTGCGAGCCCTTCTAAGTCGCCGCCCTTCAACGGAGTTCCGGCGCGCTTACGGGGTTGGCCTTGCCTTGGCGTTCCGGCGTGGCGGGCTGCCCATGGCACACTGCCTACTGCAAGCTTAACTTCGGGCGGTGCCGATTGACCCTGACGATGTCGTACTCCAGGTCGGGGCTGTTGCCGGAGCTGAAGCGGGCATTGACGGCGTAGAGGCTCCCGCCGAAGCGGGCCACGGTCGTGGGCACGTCGAAGTCGGAGTCCGTGATCTCGGCGATCAGCTCGCCGCTGGACAGGTCGGGGCTGAGGCGGATGGCGGCGATCAGGTTGTTCTGGTTGCGCACCACGTAGAGCGTGCGGCCCTCCAGCAGGAGGCCATCGCCGTTGGTGACGCTGTAGCCGCCGAGGTCGATCGTGGTCGCCACGCCGGTCTGCGGGTCTACCGAGAAGAGCAGGCCGGTGCCCGACTGGACGATGATCAGGCGCTTTCCGTCCGGCGTGGCCTCGATGCCGTTGGCGTTGAAGCCCGCGGCCAGGCTGAAGTCGCCGCCGAGCGGGATGGTGTCGAAGCTGGCGGGCAGGCTGCCGCCGGGGCCGAGGGCGAGGCGGTAGAGCGCGGCCTGCTGCGAGTCCGTGAAGTAGGCGGCGTCGCGGGTGACGATTACGTCGTTGACAAAGGTAGCGCCGCTGGCGAACTGGTAGGCCCCGACCTCAGCGCCCGTGGTGGCGTCGTACACAAAGGCGTTGCCGGCGGCGCCGCCGGCGGCGAAGAGGTAGTCGCTGCGCCGGTCGAAACCGAGGCCGACCGCGATGCGGCCTTCCACGCCCGGCACGAGGATGCGGCCCTCGCCTGTGCGCAGGTCGGCGGCGTAGATCGCGCCGTTGCGGCGCGAGCCGGCGTAGATTACGGGCCCCTTGCCGGTGACGACACCCTCCGGGAGCCAGCCGTTCGGCAGGCTGATGACGTCGGGGAAGCTCTGGGCGGCCTGCGCCGCGGGGGCGAGGCCCGCCAGCAGCGCCAGGGCGAGTGCTACGCTCGCGAACATCCACAGCGTCTTGCGCATCAGGGTCAACCTCCTTGCTGATCGTGCGTCTGTGCGCAACCAGTCTACCAGGGTTGACCCGTATTGCACAAGTTCAATCCGGAGATTGCACAGATTTTGCAGCGCCAGCGACCGTCGTCCCCGAGCTAGATCTGGTCGAGATAGTCCTTGAGCAGCTTGCCGAGGCGGGGGTGGCGCAGCTTCCGCAGCGCCTTGACCTCGATCTGGCGGACGCGCTCGCGGGTGACGCCGAAGGCCCGGCCGACCTCCTCCAGGGTGCGAGGCTGGCCGTCGGTGAGGCCGTAGCGCAGCTCGAGAACGCGCCGCTCGCGCTCGGTGAGCTGGTCGAGGGCGGTGGCAATCTGCTGGCGCAGCATGCCGCTGGCGGCGGCGTCGTCGGCGTCGAGGGCGTGCGGGTCGGGGATGAAGTCGGCCAGGGTGCTGTCGGCCTCCTCGCCGACGGGGGTGGCAAGGGAGACCGGGTCCTGGGCGGTGCGGCGCAGCTCGCGCAGCTTCTCCTCGCTCATGCTGAGGAACTGGGCGAGCTCGCTATCGTTGGGCTCGCGGCCGAGCGACTGGGTGAGCTGGCGGCGGGCGGCCTGGATGCGGTTCAGCGTTTCGCCGAGGTGGACGGGGAGGCGCACAAGGCGCGACTGGTCGGCCAGGGCACGCGACAAGGCCTGCTTGATCCACCAGGTGGCGTAGGTCGAGAACTTGAAGCCTTTGTCGTGGTCGAACTTCTCGATCGCGCGCAGCAGGCCGAGGCTGCCCTCCTGGATCAGGTCGAGCAGGGGGAGGCCGCGGTCGCGGTAGCGCTTGGCGATGCTGACCACGAGGCGCAGGTTGGCGGCGGCCATCTGCTGGCGGGCTTCGTCGCCGGCGGCCTTCTGCGCCATGAGCACCCGGGTCTGGGCTTCGCTGGCCTCGCCGGTGGCGAGCTTGCGCTCGGCGATCTGGCCGCGCTCGATCGCCTGGGCCAGCCGCTTCTCCTGGTCGGCGGTGAGCAGCGGCACCTGGCCGATCTCGCGCAGGTACAGCCGGACGCTGTCGCCGAGCAGGGCGTCGGACAGGCCTTCGTCGAGGTCGATGGGCGTGTTGCTGTGGGCCTCCTCCTCGGCGGTCGGCTCGTCGGCCGAGTCGCGGACGGGGATGCTGGCCTCGGCGAGGGCCGCGTAGACGATGTCAAGGGTGTCGACCGACTCGTCGGGGTTTGGCACCAAGGCCTGGATCTCGTCGAAGGTGACGTAGCCGCGCTGCCGCCCCTGCACAATCAGCGCCTGGATGTCGGCCGGGTTGACGGCAGTTGTCGGGCGCACGGTATCGGGCTGGGTCTGAGACATATGCGTTTCCTCGGGCATCCGGGCGGATGGGTGAGTGTCCCGGGGGCGCAATGGCTCCCGGGCACAGCCCGGCCTCAGGCGACGGCGTTCCGCAGCGTGAGCGTCAGCGTAGGCAAATGGCTAGGAGAGAAACTGGAAACAGGACGTCGGGGCGTCACCATGCTCGCGCCCTGGCGCATGTCGCGTATTGTAGCATATCTGCCGTACCGCCGCTTCGGGCCCCGGTCCGAGCGCGGCGCGCCTACCCCTCCGCCAACAAGGCGCGCACCTCGTCGGCGCTCGCGCAGGCCAGCGCGCGAGCCGCTAGCTCCTCCGCCGCGGCGCCGTCCGCCGCCCGGACCGCGGCGCGGACGCGGGGCAGGGCGCTTGGGGCGCAGCTCAGCTCGTCGACCCCGAGCCCGATCAGCAGGGCGGTGGCCTGCGGGTCGCTGGCGAGCTCGCCGCAAACGGCGGTGTGGCGGTTGAAGCGGCGGGCGGCCGCGCAGGCCATCTGGATCAGGCGCAGCACCGCCGGGTCGAGCGGCTGGTACAGGTTGGCCACGCGGCTGTTGGTGCGGTCGCAGGCCAGCGTGTACTGGGTCAGGTCGTTCGTGCCGATGCTGAAGAAGTCGGCCTCGCGGGCGAGGGCTTCGGCGTTGAGCGCCGCGGCCGGGATCTCGATCATCACGCCCACCTGGAGCGCGCCGGCGTGGGCCAAACTCTCCCGCTGCAGCTCTCCCCTGGCCTGTTCCAGCAAGGCGCGTGCCTGTCGGAGCTCGCCGACGGTCGCGACCATCGGCAGCATCACGCGCACGTCGGCCGCCGCACCCGCGCGCAGCAGCGCCCGGAGCTGCGGCAGCAGCAGCTCGGGCTGGGTGAGCCCGATCCGCAGGCCGCGCCAGCCGAGAAACGGGTTGTCCTCTCTCGGCAGCGGGAAGGCGGGCAGGTGCTTGTCGCCCCCCACGTCGAGGGTGCGTACCGTGACGGGCAGGCCCGGCAGCTCGGCGGCCACCGCGGCGTAAAGGGCAAGCTGCTCACGTTCGTCAGGCAGGCTGGGCCGGTCGAGGAACAGGAGCTCGGTGCGCAGCAAGCCGACCCCTTCCGCGCCCCAGTCGCGGGCGGCGGCCGCCTCCTCGGGGGTGGAGGCGTTGGCGACGAGCAGGATCCGCCGGCCGTCGCGGGTGACGGGGGGGAGGCCGATCTGCTCGCGCAGCGCGGCCGTCTCGGCGGCGAGATCGGCGGAGACAGCGCGCAGGCGCTCCAGCTCGGCGGCGGGCGGGTCGAGGGCGAGGGTGCCGGCGGCGCCGTCGAGCGCCACCGGCGTGCCGTCGCTGGCCGCGGCGAGCAGGGCCTCGCCGAGGCCGACCACGGCGGGCAGGCCGAGGGCGCGGGCGATGATGCTGGTGTGGGCGGTGTAGCCGCCGGCGGCCAGGGCGAAGCCGAGCAGCCGCTCGCGCGGGGCGCCGGCCAGGTCGGAGGGGCCGAGGTCGTGGGCGATCACCACGGCGGGCCGGTCGAGCCGGTCGGCGAGGCTGGCGGCGCCGGTGAGGGCGCGGCCGACCTGGCCGGCGATGTCGCGCAGGTCGGTGGCGCGGGCGCTGAACTGCTCGTCGTCGAGGGCCTCCAGCTCGGCGGCCTGGCCCTCGGCGGCGGCGGCGAAGGCGGCGGCGGCGCTCTGGCCCGCTTCGATCACGGCGGCGGCCTCGTCGCGCAGGGCGGGGTCGGCCAGCAGCATGCGGTGGGCGGCGAAGATCTCGGCCTCGTCGGGCTGGCCCTCGGCGCGCAGCCGCTCTTCGAGCGCCTCAAGGGCCGCGTCAGCGCGGGCGATCGCGTCGTCGAGGCGGGCGAGCTCGGCGGCGGCATCGCCATCGCGCTGAGCGGGGGCGGCGGCCTTGGGCGTGTAGACGAGGGCCGGGCCGATCGCCACGCCGGGCGCGGCGGCCAGGCCACGGAGCGTGCGGGTGTCGCTCATGTGGTTCTCAGGGGGCGCATGCCGCCAGGGCGCGCAGACAGGAGGGCGCCGGGGAAAGGGCCGCTCGAACAAGCCTCGTGTCGGCGCCTTCAGGTCGTGGCGTCCTGGCGATATCCGTCCCGGCTAGACGACGTCGGCGAGGGCCTGGAGGATCAGGGCCGCGGAGGTGGCGCCAGGGTCTTTGTGGCCGGCGGAGCGCTCGCCGAGGTAGGAGGCGCGGCCGCGGCGGGCGACGAGCGGGATGGTCGCCTCGGCGCCGGCGCGGGCGGCTTCCGCGGCGCGCAGCACGGCCGGGCCGATCGGCTCGCCCTGGTCGAGGCCCTCGCGCAGGGCGGCGAGGGCGGGGCCGAGGGCGTCGAGCATGGTCTTGTCGCCGGGGGCGGCCTTGCCCATGGTCACGATCCCCTCGACAAACGCGGCCAGGCCGTCGGCGAGCTCGGCGCCGCTCAGCTCCAGGCGGCCCTCCAGCGCCTTGCCCATGCGCCGGAAGGCCGTGCCGTAGAGCGGGCCGCTGGCCCCGCCCACCGTCGAGATCAGGCGCATGCCGGCGCTCTTGAGGATGGCCCCGGCGTCGAGGGCGGCCAGGGTGGGCAGCGTGTCGACCACGGCGGCGAAGCCGCGGTCGAGGTTGGCCCCGTGGTCGGCGTCGCCGATGGCGGCGTCAAGGGCGGTCAGGTGGTCGCGCTGGTCGTGGATCAGCGCGGCGGCGTGGCGGAGCCAGTTCAGCAGCGTCGCTGTTGTCAATGTCATACGAGTTCCGCTCTCGAACCACGAACCGCCCGGGCGCCTAGCGCAGCCCGAGCACGCTCTGGGCGATCACGCCGCGCAGAATCTCGGAGGTGCCCTCGCCGATTGTGAGCAGCCGGGTGTCGCGGTACATCCGCTCCACCGGGAACTCGGCGCTGTAGCCATAGCCGCCGAAGACCTGGATCGCGTCGCGGCAGACCTTCTCCGAAACCTCGGAGGCGTACAGCTTGGCGACGGCCGCCTCCTTGGAGAAGGGCTTGCCCTGGTCCTTCAGCCAGGCCGCGCGGTACACGGACAGCCGGGAGGTGGCGATGCCGACCTCCATATCGGCGATCATGTTGGCCACCGACTGGTGGGCGCCGATCGGCCGGCCGAAGGCTTCGCGCTCGCGGGCGTAGCCCAGGGCGGCCTCGTAGGCGCCCTGGGCCAGGCCGACGGCCATCGCGCCGATGCCGATCCGGCCGCCGTCGAGCACCTGGAGGAACTGCACAAAGCCGCGGCCCCGCTCGCCGAGCAGGTTCTCCTTTGGCACGCGCACATTCTCCAGCAGCACCGCGGTGCTGACCGAGCCGCGCAGGCCCATCTTCGCCTCGTGCTTGCCGAAGCTGAGGCCGGGGGTGCCGCGCGGCACGATGATCGCGCTGATCCCCTTCTTGCCCTTGTCCTTGTCGGTGACGGCGGTGACGATAATATGGCCGGCGACGGGGGCGTTGGTGATCCACATCTTCTGGCCGTTGATCACCCACTCGTCGCCCTCCAGCGCCGCGGTGGTGCGGGTGGCGCCGGCGTCGCTGCCGGCCTGGGGCTCGGTCAGGCCGAAGGCGCCGAGGTACTCGCCGCCGGCGGCGGGGGCCAGAAAGCGCCGCTTCTGCTCCTCGGTGCCGAACATTGCGATCGGGGCCGAGCCGAGCCCCAGATGGGCGGCGTAGGCCAGGGCGGTCGAGCCGCAGCAGCGGGCCACCTCCTCGATCGCGATCGCGGTGCTGATCGAGTCGGCCTCGGCGCCGCCGTACGCCTCGGGGAAGGGCAGGCCCATGAGGCCCAGCCCGCCCATCTTATGAAAGGTTTGGGTGGGGAACTCGCCGGTCTCGTCGACGTGGCGGGCGCGTGGAGCGATCTCCTTTTCCGCGAACTCGCGCACGGTGCGGCGGATCAGCTCCTGCTCCTCAGTCAGCTCAAAGTGCATCGTCGCCTCCGTGAGCCCGGGATGGGGAATGCCTGGTATGTGCAGGCAGTATAGCACAGCTGCCCAACCTACACCGCCAGCACCTCGACGCCCTCCATCGTCTCCGCGATCAGGTTGTCGACCACGGCCTTGAGGTCGCCGCCGGTCTGCTCGAAGACGCGCAGCTGCCGGTCGGCGCTGGAGCCGTGTTCGGCGATGTGGAGCAGGTACTCGACCTCCTTGCGCGAGCCGAGCATGTCGACCACGTCGTCCACCAGCTCGACGATCTCGTGGACCAGGGCCACCGTCTCCACCTCGGCCCGCTTGCCGAAGTCGATCATCTTGCCGCCGAGGCCCCAGCGCTGGGCCCGCCACTTGTTCTCGTTGATCAAGGCCCGCCGGTAGACGCGGAAGGTCGTGTTGTCCTCGAACATCGTGTAGAACTTGACGACGATCGCCTGCATGACGGCGGCCAGGGCCAGGCACTCCTCGACCCGGGTGGCGATGTCGCAGACGCGGAACTCCAGCGTGCCGAAGAACGGGTGCGGCCGCAGGTCCCACCAGATCTTCTTGCCGTTGTCGATGCAGCCTGTGTTGATCAGAAGCTGGATGTAGCGCTCGAACTCGCCGGCCGAGTTGAACGAGGGCGGCGTACCGGTGCGCGGGAAGCCGGAGAAGACCACGCTGCGGTAGGACTTGAAGCCGGTGTTGCGGCCCATCCAGAAGGGCGACGAGGTGGACAGGGCCAGGAGGTGCGGGCAGATGTAGCGCGATACGTTCATCAGCTCGATCGCGACATCGTTGTTCGGCATGCCGACGTGGCAGTGCATGCCGAAGATCAACAGCTGCAGCGCGGCGTCCTGCATCTCACCGACGACGCCGTAGTAGCGCTCGTCCGGCGTGATCTCCTGGGTCATCCAGGAGGAGAAGGGGTGGGTGCCGGCGGCGACGATCTTGAGGCCGTGGCGCGCCGCCAGGCCGGCAATTGTGCTGCGCAGGTGCGTGATCTCGGCCCGGGCCTCGGAGATGGTGCGGCATGGCCGTGTGCCCACCTCGACGATGCTCTGGTGCATCTCCGGCTTGATCTGCTCGCGCAGGATGGTGCGCCCGGGCTCCAGGATCTGCGTGATATAGGAGCGCAGCTCGCGCGTCTCCGGGTCGACGATCTGGTACTCCTCTTCGATCCCCAGGGTGAACGCGAAGTCCGAATCCATCGGGTTATAGACGCTCACGGCCGTCTCCCTGCTCTGCTGTCATCGGATATGGGCGGGGTAGGCCGGTATTATACACGTTAGGGGCGAGCGGAGCGAGCGGCGGTGCGCCGGGCGCGCCAGCGCTCGCGCAGGTAGGCGATGCCGTTGCGCTGGTAGACGAGCCACTCGATCAGGAGGACGACGAGGGCGGCCAGGGCGATCCAGCGCCAGAACTCCTGGCGGCCGTCGCGCTCGCGGGCGACAGTGCTCTGGGCGCCGCTCACCTGCGGCACCACCAGATCGCGCTGCGGCTCGACCCGCGACTCGGCCGGCGCGAACAGGTTCACGGCGAAGCGCCGGCTGAGCGCCACCTCGCTTCCGCGCAGCTCCTCGACAAGGTAGACGCCCAGCGGGTCGGTGTCGGCGTAAAGCGCCTGGCCCTCCTGGAGCTGCACGCCGCCGTTTCGGGAGCTGACGACCGTGCCGTCGGGGCGGGTCACCCGCACCTCGGTGATCGTCTCGTCGACGGGAATGGCGAGGGGCTGGCCGGGCAGGAGCTGGGAGGCCTCGGCGCCGCTGCCGGGGGCCAGGTAGCCCATCAGGTTGGACAGCAGGAGCGGGAAGGCCACCTGGAGCGGCAGATCAGAGTTGTGCAGGTCGAAGGCGATCACGGCGACGCGCCGGCCCTCGCGCTCGCCGGCCACAATCAGCGGCGAGCCGTCGCCGTCGACCACCGTGCGAGCCCAGCTTCCCGGCACGATCCGGGCCGTCTTGAGCACGCTCACCTCGCTCAGCGACACATTGCGCAGGATCGGGTCATCGCCGCTCACGGGGCGCAGGCTGGGGAAGTCGATTTCGCCTGTCACCGAGAAGTACTCGGTGGAACGCAGCGGCCCGATAAACAGCAGGTTCCCCGGCGGCAGCGGATTGGGCACGGCGCCGTCCAGGATCGTTACTGGGATCTCGGTGGCCGGCTCGGCGAAGGTGGTGGTCGTGCTGGGCACGCTGGTCACGACAAGGCCGGGCAGCAGGCCCAGGCCCGTTTCCAGAAAGCGGTTGCCGCCGGTCACGAGGCGCACCTTGGTGGCGTCGCCGAGCGTGCTGACGGCGTAGGCCATGTCGTCGGCGGGCAGAACGTCGTTCTCGCCCTCCAGGCGGGCGGAGGCCACGCGGACATTAGCCGGCACCTCCTGGACAAAGCTTTGCTCGCGGCCGGCGTCCAGCGACAGGTCATAGGCGTTGAACACCGAGCTGTCGAGCGAGACGACGAGGCGGACGCTGGCGGGGGCGCTGCCGTAGTTGGTGGCCTGCACGAACAGGGTTTGCCCGGCGGCGCTGGGCTGGAGCGAGATCGCGCTCACGGCGACATTCTCGGTGGCCCGGCCGATCGGGAAGTAGCTGACCCGGGCGGGCACGCGCAGGTCGGTCGGCAGGGTCACGTTGCCGTCGGAGATGATCGCGACCTCGCTGTCCTCCTCGCGGGCGGCCAGGGCCGCGGCGAGCGTGAGGGCCTGCGACAGGTCGGAGCCGCCGCCGTTGCTGAGCTGGATGCCTTCGATCGCGCGCCGAAGCTCGCGCCGGTCCGAGGTGGCGGCGGCGGGCACCTGCATCTGGCCGCCGGCGGCGATCACAGTGGCCCGGCCGCCGTCGGGGAGCTGGTCGACGAGCTGGATGGCCCGCTCGCGGGCGAGGGCCAGCCGCGAGGGCGGCTCGTCGGTGGCGCCCATGCTGGCCGAGTGGTCGAGCACGATGATCAGGTTGCGCCCGGAGATGCCCTGGGTGAGAAAAAAGGGCCGGGCCAGGGCAAAGACGAGCAGCAGCATCAGCAGCAGCTGGAGCAGCAGCAGTAGGTTGCGGCGCAGCTTCTGCCACGGCGCGTTGGCCTCGACGTCGCGCACCATCTTCTGCCAGAGAAAGGTGGACGAGACGGAGCGCTCCTCGCGGCGCAGCTTCAACAGGTACATCGCCACAATGAGCGGGCCGACGATCGCGGCGCCGAGCAGGGCGAGGGGGGAAAGCAGGGACATGGGCGTACTCGTTACTTCCGTCGTCTAGCGAAGGATGCCCCGTGAGCGCATGCGGCTGATCACGAACTCCTCGACAGGAGTGCTGGTGTCGACGGGGAGGTAGTTCATGCCGCGGGCGCTGCAATAGCTCTCGATCTCTGCCTGCCAGGCGGTGAGCTGCTCTTTGTAGCGGCGCAGCAGCTCCAGGTCGGCGCTGATCTCAACTGGCTGGCCACTCTCCACGTCGACGAGCTTGAAGTCGCCATCGAGCTGCGGGTCGAGCTCCTGGGGGGCGAGGATGTGCATGACCGTGACTTCGAAGGGCCGGGCCGAGAGGGCGCCGAGGGCCTCCTTCCAGCCGGCGTCGAGCAGGTCGGAGCAGAGCAGCAGCGGGCCGGGCGTACGCGCCCCCTGGACGTAGCTGCGGCAGGCCTTTGTCAGGTCGCCCCCGGTGCCGCCGCCGAGCCCCTGGAGAAAGCCGAACAGCGGCAGGGCCCCGCGCTTGCCGCGCACGCCGGGAAGCCGGGCGCCGCCCGCGCCGGCGCCGAAGGCCGTCACGCTGACCCGGTCGAGGTTGGTGAGGGCGATATAGCCGAAGGCCGCGGCGAGCTGCTTGGCGTAGCGCAGCTTGTTCGGCGCGCCCCAGTCCATGCTGGCGCTGGTGTCGACAAGCAGATGGACGTTGAGCTCCTCCTCGGCCACGAACAGCTTGAGGTAGAAGCGCTCGGCGCGGGCGTACAGGTTCCAGTCGATCTGGCGGATGTCGTCGCCGGCGGTGTAGGGCCGGAAGTCGGCGAACTCGACCGAGGAGCCGCGGCGCGGGCTGCGCCGCTCGCCCTGGAGGTCGCCGGCCATCGCCCGCTTCATCACGATCCCGAGCCGGTCGAGCTTGCGCAGAAAGCTGGATTCGAGCAGCGGCTCTGTCATTCTTCCTTGACCGCCTCCAGGACGCCGCGGACCACCTCGTCGGAGGTGACCCCCTCGGCCTGGGCCTCGAAGTTGAGCACGACGCGGTGGCGCAGGGTGGGCATGGCCGCGGCCTTGAGGTCGGCGAAGGCGACGTTGAAGCGGCCGTCGAGCAGGGCCAGGATCTTGCCGGCCAGGATCAACCCCTGCATGCCGCGCGGCGAGGCGCCGTAGCGCACATACTGCTTGGTGATGCTCGGCGCGTCCTTGCCCTCGGGGTGGGTGGCGGTGATCAGGCGCGCGGCGTAGGCCAGGACGTGGCTGGCGATTGGCACCGTGCGCGCCAGCTCCTGCATCTCCTGGATCATGCGCCCGCTGGCGACGTGGCGCGTCTGGGGCGCGCGCGAGCCGGTGGTGCGCTGGGCGATCTCCACCAGCTCGGCGGTGGTGGGGAAGGTCACGTTGATCTTGAAGAAGAAGCGGTCGAGCTGCGCCTCGGGCAGCGGGTAGGTGCCCTCCATCTCCAGGGGGTTCTGGGTGGCGAGCACGAAAAAGGGCTGCTCCAGCTTGTGGATCGTCTTGGCGACGGTGACGGTGCGCTCCTGCATCGCCTCCAGCAGGGCGGACTGGGTTTTGGGCGTGGCGCGGTTGATCTCGTCGGCCAGCACCAGGTTGGCGAAGATCGGGCCGGGCTCGAAGCGGAAGGCCTTGCGGCCCTGGTCGTCCTCGCTGATCAGCGTCGTGCCGACGATGTCGGCCGGCATCAGGTCGGGGGTGAACTGGATGCGCGAAAAGCTGCAGTCGATCACGTCGGCCAGGGTCCGCACCAGCGTCGTCTTGGCGAGGCCGGGCACACCCTCAAGCAGCGCGTTGCCGCCGGCGAGCAGCGTCACCACCACCTGGCGAATCAAGTCGCGCTGGCCGACGATCACATTCGCCGTCTCGGCCTCGATCAGCTGGGCCCGCTGCCGGAAGTCCTCGGGGCTGATCCGCGACGGGGCCTGGGGGGCGGGGGGCGTCGGCGGGATAGGGGCGGGGGTGGTCATTGCTTTTTCCTTACTGCCCGGGCTCGAGCTGCGAAAAGTACTGGCGGACGAGATCCTTCAGGTGCGGCGGGATGTAGCCGCGGTCGAGGGCCTCGCTGGCCGACTGGGCGTACTCGGGGTAGACCTGCTCGTAGGGCACGACGGACGGGTTGTTGGCGCCTGGCATCGTGCTCTGGCCCTGCTGGTTCTGGGACGATCCGCCCTGGCCCTGCTGGCCCTGGACGCTTTCCTGCTGGCCCGTCTGGCCGGAGGGGCGGAAGGGCTGGTACACGTTGCCAGCGGTGCCGCTGCCGTTGCCCTGCTGGTTGGTCGGGCGGTCGGGGTTGACGTTGCCGTTGCTGCTGCTCTGCCCCTGGCCGAGGTTCGGCGCGTTCGTGCCGCCCCCCGCGCCGGGCTGCTGGCCCTGCTGCCCCTGGCCCTGCTGCCCCTCCTGGCCCTGCTGCCCCTGGCCCTGGCCCTGCTGCCCCTGGCCCTGGCCCTGCTGCCCCTGGCCCTGGCCCTGGCCCTGCTGCCCCTGCTGCCCCTGCTGGTCGCCCTGCTGGTCGCCCTGGCCCTGCTGGTCGCCCTGCTGCCCCTGTTGCCCCTGTTGGCCGGCCTGGGCGACCTGCTCACGGGCGTTCTGAACCTCGGACAGCGACTGCTGGACGGACTGCTGGTTGGCGATCTGGCTTTGGGCGTCGCGCACGTTCTGCGCGGCCTGCTGGAGCTGCTGGGCGGCCGTCTGGGTGTTGCCCTGCTGGAGGGCGTTGGCGGCGTTCTGCAGGTTCTGGGCGGTGGCCTGGTCGCTCGCCGCCATCTGGGCGGCCTGCTGGGCGAGCTGCTGGGCGAGCTGCTGCCGCTGCTCCTCGCTCATCTGGTCGAGCTGCTGCGCGAGCTGATCGAGCTGGGCTGCGGCGTCCTGCAGGCTGGGGCGCTGGCTGGGCTGGCGGCCGGACAGCTGCTCGAGGGAGCGGGCCATCTGCTCCATCGCGGCGCGCCGCGCGTCGGTGTGCGGGTCGAGCTGCTGCTGGAGGCGGGCCTCGGCGGCGGACAGGTCGGCCAGGGCGTCCTCACGGTCGCCCGGGTTCTGGCGCAGCTGCTCCTGGAGGGCCTGGAGCTGGCGCAGCAGCTCCTCGCGCTGCTCGGGGGTGAGCTCGGTGCTCTGGGCGATCTGCTCTTCGAGCTGGGCGACCTGCTGGGCGGCCTGCTCGACCGCCTCGGCGACGGCGGCGCGCTCGGCGATCACCGCGTCCTGGGGGTTGGGGATGACGAACAGGAGCAGCGCGCCCACCGCGAGGGGGACGAGGCTGGCGAAGAGCGGGTTGCGCTCGTAGCGCAGCGGGATCTGGCCGGCCTTGAGGGCGGCGGCGACGCTCCCGGCATCCTCCTGCTGGCGCTCGCTGATCGTGTCGTGGGCCTCGCGGTCATGGAGCTCGAGGGCGGTGGCCAGCCGCTCGCGCAGGCCGAGGATGATGTCGACGCGCTGGGCGATCCGGCGCGGCGGCAGGGGCCGCAGCAGGGCGTAGCCGAGCACGGCCAGAACCCAGAGCAGGAGCGGCAGCAGGGCCCACAGCCGCAGGTTGGCGATCGGGGCGAGCCGCCCGAGCACCGCCACCAGGGCGAAGCCGGCGGCGCCGACCCACAGGCTGCGGCTGGCGAAGTGCAGCGTGTCGCTCAGGCGCAGCCGCGCGCCGAGGGGCCGCAGCTGGCGCCGCACCAAGTCGTATGAGTTCAGGGTCTGGGCCATGGGGCTTCCCTTGTCCTAACAAGTGACGAGTGACGAGTGACGAGGAGCGGCAGAGTGTGGCGCTGCTCGCTCCTTCTAGACGACGATCCGCGGCGCGAAGTTCCTGCCGGGCCCGTCGTTCGTCACCGTCACTCGCCGCTAGTCTTCCGCCAGACGTGCTTCTCGATCACCTGGCGGGTCAGGCTGCCCTCCTCCCACACCTCGACGACGCGCTGGCTGACGATCGTGACCACGTTGGCGATCGAATCGGGGCGGGGGGCGAGGGCGGCGGGCTCGGCGCGGGGGGCGAGGGCGGTGGTGGCCCCGGGCTGCCCGGCCTTGCGGCGCAGCCAGGCCAGGCCGGCCTCGGCGGCGACGGCGACGAGGCCGACCGCGACGGCCTTGCCGACCTCCTTGAGCTGGGCGACGGGGAGCTGCTGGCCGGCGATCACGATCGCCGACTCGGGGCGGCGGGCCAGCGCCTGGGGCTCGAAGGGCTCGCCGCAGGCGCCGCAGAAATGGTTCTCGACCGGGTTGGCGTGGCGGCAGGCGGGACAGATGCGCTCGACCATCGGGGGCTCCTTGGCGGCTCGCTTGGCTCGGGGGCGCAGTGCTTCTAGCAGTATAGCACTGCGCCGCGCGGCGCCGCAAGGAAACGCGGGGCGGGGGCTGGCCTAGCGCTTGGGCACGAAGCGGGCCATGAAGACGCCGACCTCGTACAGGAGGTACATCGGCAGGGCGAGCAGCACGAGGTTGATCGGGTCGCCCGTGGGGGTGATGATCGCGGCCACGACCACCACGACCACGACCGCGAAGCGCCGGTACTTGCGCAGCTGATCGGCGGTAACCACGCCGAGGTAGGCGAGCACAAAGATCATCACCGGCAGCTCGAAGACCACGCCGTTGATCACCAGCAGCGTGGTGACCTTGCCCAGAAAGTCGGAGATCGTCGGCTGGGCCTGGACCAGCGGCGAGCTGGAAAAGTCGACGAGGAAGCGGATCGCGGTTGGCACGGTGATGAACCAGCCGAAGAGCAGCCCGGCGATGAAGAAAAAGGTCACAAAGGGCAGCGCCATGAACAGGACGCGCCGCTCCCTGTCGGTGAGGCCGGGGACGATAAAGGCGAGCAGCTGGTACACGATCACGGGCATACCGAGGATGACGCCCACAGTCAGGGCGACCGTCATGTAGCTGCTGAACTGCTCGAACGTTTCAACGGCCTGGACCGGCGGATAGTCGCGGCCGGTCGACGCGAAAGTTCTGATGATGATATCGACGAGCTGGACGGGGCCGAGCACCAGGAACAGGCCGAAGCCCATGCCGATGAAGATGCCGATCGCGACGCGGACGAGGCGCGTGCGCAGCTCGACGAGGTGCTCGATCAGCGTCATGGCCCGCTCCTCGTCGGGCTGCTGGTTCCCGGGCGCGGCCGATTTGATCTGCTGGGTGGTCACCGCGTGATGCTCTCCTGCTGGTTGGCCTGCGAGGGCGGCTGCCAGTCGGGCCCGATCATGCCGCGCCCCTGCAGCTCGCCGACCAGCGCGTGCATATCGGCCATAAGCCCTTCCAGGCGACGCAGGAGGCGCTCGCGCTCCTCGTCGGGGGCGGGCGGGCCGGGGGGGGCGTCGGGCGGCGGCGCGTCGTGGAGGCCGCGCCGGTGGGAGGGCGGCTCGGGGGCGGCGGGGAGCGGCGGGCGGCTGAAGATGTCGGTCGGCTCCGTGCCGGGAACCTTGTTCGGCCGGGCTGCCGCAGGCACCGCGCCGTCGACGCCGTTCGGCGGCGGGGGCAGGCTTTCCACGCCGTTTATGAGCGGGGCGGGGGGCGGGGGGGCGGCGGGAATTTCGGCGGCGGCCTGCTGGGCGGCGGCGAGGGCCGTTTCGGCGGCCTCGGCGGCGATCTCGGCGGCCTTGATCGAGGCTTCGGCGGCATCGGCGGCGGCCTCGGCGGCGCCGGCCGCGCTGTCCGCCGAGGCGGCGGTGGCGGCGGCGGACGTGGCCGGGGGGGCGATCGAGGGCTCGGCGGCGAGGGCGGCCTTGACGTCGCCGCGCAGGTCGAGGGCGGACTTCAGCTCGCTCTGGACCTCGCCGATGTTCTTCGACACGTCGAGCTGGTTGCGGGTGCGGACGAGCTCGTCGCGCAGGGTGGCGATCTCGCGCTCGAACTCGCCGCGCACGTCGTTGATCATCTTCAGCTCGGGCGACTGCTGCTGCCAGGCGAGGAAGCGGGCCACCTGCTTGCCGACAAACCGCCCGACCTCGGGCAGCCGCTCGGGGCCGAAGACGACGAGGGCCAGGCCGGCGATCAGGATAAACTCAAAAATATGGATGTTGAAGATTTCCATAGCGGCCCGGTATTCAGTGGTCGGCGCCGAAGGACTGATCTATCTTACCACGTTCCACTGCGATACGAGCGGCCTCGCGGATCGCTTTTAGCCGGCCCTTAGATCGGGCGGGCGGCGGGGCGGGCGCCGGCAAAAAAAGCCCCCTCTCCCGGCGGCGAGAGAGGGGGGCTGGATCGGACAGCAGGGGCGCGGGGCCGGCCTACTCCTGCTCCATGTGCGCGTCGAGGTAGGACAGCGCGTCGTTCACCGTTTCGATCTTCTCGGCGTCCTCGTCGGGGATCTCGATCCCGAACTCTTCCTCGATCGACATAATCAGCTCGACCAGGTCCAGCGAGTCGGCGTTGAGATCCTTGCTGAAGTTGGCGCTGGGGACGATCTGCGACTCGTCGACGCCGAGCTGCTCGGCGACGATCTTGCGCAGGCGCGCCGTGGTCTCCTCAGAGGCCATGGGGTGTCTCACCTTTCGTCATTCGCTTCAGAGTTCCTCGGCGCCGGGCCGATAGCGGCTGACGACTGTGCCGAGGACGCCGTTGACAAACCGGCTTGAGTTATCGCTGCCGAAGTGCTTGGCCAGCTCCACGGCCTCGTTGATCACTGCCTTCACCGGCGCCTGCTCGCCCTCGTCGAGCAGCAGCTCGTACAGGGCGATGCGCAGGATCGCCTTGTCGACCCCGGGCATCTGGGTCACCGGCCAGTTCGGCGCGGCCTCCTCGATGATCCGGTCGAGGTAGGAGCGGTGCTCCCAGACGCCAAACACAAGCCGGCGCAGAAAGCGCTCGCCGTCGGAGGGAAAGGGCTCGTCGAGAATCCGGCGCTCCAAAACCACGTCGATCGCGTGGTCGCTGGCGTCGACCTCGAAGAGTATCTGGAGGGCCGCGATACGGACCCGGTGCCGTAGACTTGCCACGGTGTATACCTCCACAGACCGTCCGGCGCGGCGCCTGGGGGCCGCACGCCTCCTACGGCAGCGCGCCCGTTTCGCCGGTGCTGGTTGTTAAATAGCGGGTTCAACGACGCTATTGTCGTCGGTTCATTGCAGCTTGCGTGCCGCCCTGGCTCAGGCCGTCGCGGCCCGCTCCGCCTTCCACCTGCCGAGCAGCTCGGCGACATAGGCCGTGTGCATGCGGCCTTCGCGGAAGGCCGGGTCGTCGATCAGCGCGAGCTGGAAGGGGATGGTCGTCTTGATGCCGGTGATGATGCACTCGTTGAGCGCCCGGCGCATGCGGTTCAGCGCGTCGTCGCGCGTGTCGCCGTAGGTGATGATCTTGGCCAGGAGCGAGTCATAGTTGCCGGGCGGCGTGTAGCCCGCGTACAGGTGCGAGTCGACCCGGACGCCGGGGCCGCCGGGCGGCAGAAAAAACTCGATCTCGCCGCCTGAGGGCAGAAAATCCCGCGCGGGGTCTTCCGCGTTGATCCGGCATTCCACCGCATGCCCGGCTATTCTAACGTCGTTCTGTTGAAGCGTCAAGCGCTCGCCGCTGGCGATCAGCAGCTGCCAGCGCACCAGATCAGTGCCCGTGACCAGCTCGGTGACGGGGTGCTCGACCTGGATGCGCGTGTTCATCTCGATAAAATAGTAGTTGCCGGCCTGGTCCATGAGGAACTCGAGGGTGCCGGCGTTGACATACCCGATCGACTGGATGCCGGACACGGCGTCGGCGCCCATGCGCGCGCGCAGCGCGGCGTCGACGATCGGCGACGGGGCCTCCTCGACGATCTTCTGGTGGCGGCGCTGGGCCGAGCAGTCCCGCTCGCCGAGGTGGATGCTGTGGCCGTAGCTGTCGGCGAGCACCTGGATCTCGACGTGGCGCACCTCGGTCAGATACTTCTCCAGCAGCAGGTCGCCGCGGCCGAACGCCGCCTCGGCCTCGGCCCGCGCGGTGGGGTAGGCCCGCAGCAGGTCGGACTCGTCGTAGGCCACGCGCATGCCGCGCCCGCCGCCGCCCGCCGAGGGCTTGAGCAGCACCGGAAAGCCGATCTGCCGGGCCAGGTCGATCGCCTCCTCGACGCTTTTCAGCTCGCCATCGCTGCCGGGGACAGTGGGCACGCCGGCGGCGCGCATCGTTTGGCGGCCGATCACCTTATCGCCCATGAGCCGGATCGTCTCGGCACTCGGCCCGATAAAGGTCAGCTTGCAGTCGGCGCACATCTCGGCGAAGTACGGGTTTTCGGACAGAAAGCCGTAGCCGGGGTGGATGCCGTCGCAGCCGGTGATCAGGGCCGCCGAGATCAGGGCCGGCGGGTTGAGGTAGCTTTTCGCCGCGGCCGCGGGCCCGATGCAGACGGCCTCGTCGGCCAGGCGCACCGCGAGCGAGTCCCGGTCGGCCTCGGAGAAGGCCACGACGGTGCGGATGCCCAGCTCCTGGCAGGCTCGCACGATGCGCACGGCGATCTCGCCGCGGTTGGCGACAAGGACTTTGCTTAACATAAAATCACTGCATCACCATCCCGCCGTCGACGGCGAGAGTCTGGCCGGTGACATAGGCGGCGGCGTCGGAGGCGAGAAAGCAGACGACGGCGGCGACCTCGTCGGGGCTGCCGAAGCGGGCGAGGGGGATGGTTTCCAGCACGGCCTTGCGCGTCTCGTCGCCAAGCACGCCGGTCATCTCCGTTTCGATGAAGCCAGGGGCGACGGCGTTGACGGTGATGTTGCGCGGGGCCATCTCGCGCGCGGTGGCCTTGGTGAAGCCGATGATCCCGGCCTTGGCGGCGGCGTAGTTGGCCTGGCCGGCGTTGCCGATCAGCCCGATCACCGAAGCGATGTTGACGATCCGGCCGCCGCGCTGCTTGCCCATCGGCCGCAGCACCGCCTTGGTGCACAGGTAGACGCCGCGCAGGTTCGTCTGGATCACGGCGTCGAAGTCCTCCTCCTTCATGCGCAGGAGCAGGGTGTCGCGGGTGATCCCGGCGTTGTTGACCAGGATGTCGAGCCGGCCGTGGCGCTCGAGCACCGTCTTGACCAGGGCCTCGACCTCGGCGGCCTGGCCGACGTCGGCCTGGACGGCCATGGCCTCGCCGCCGGCGGCCTCGATGGCGGCGACCGTCTCCTCGGCGGCGGCGGCGTTGCCGCGGTAGTTGATCGCCACGGCGGCGCCGGCGGCGGCGAGGGCCTGGGCGATCGCCCGGCCGATCCCGCGGCCGCCGCCGGTGACAAGGGCGACCCGGCCCGTCAGATCGATCTGCATCGCCTAGCTCTCCGACATATCGAACAGCATTTGCCCGTCGATAGCGACAAGGTTGCGCTTGCCGGCCGCGGCCTTGAGCGCGTCGGGGGTGAACTCGGTCGAGGTGATCGCCACCCCGCGCTCGATGCTGCGGCGCTTCATCTCCTGGGCCAGGCTCTCGATCGTCCCCGGGCGCACCTTGTCGGCGACGGACAGCCGCAGCAGGTAGGGCGCCTCGTTGTACTCCATGATGATGTCGAGGTGCTTGTCCTTGTCGATGAAGCGGTAGTCCTTGAAGGTGAAGCCCTTTTTGCGGTACAGGTTGGCGACAAACGAGCCGAGCTGGGGCAGCGACAGGCCCCGCAGGTCCTCAAGCGTGCGCACGACGCCGGGCTTCTGCAGCGAGCCGCCGCGCTCGGCCACCTCCTCGCGCAGCTGGCGGTTGCGCTCCTCGGCCCGGCCGGCCATCACGGTGCCGAAGGCCGGGAAGGGGATCAGGGCGAAGACGGAGAAGGTGGTGTAGATGAACAGCAGGTCGCCCGCGCTGGCGGGGGCGGGCGGCCGGGTCGGGTCGAGCTGGAGCACCGGGCCGGGGAGGACGCCGGCGCTGACCAGGGCGCCATAGCCGAGCACGATCAGCAGGCCAAAGCCAAAGCCGAGCAGGCCGAGGGTCATGCCGTGGGCCAGGTAGTTGTTTTTGACCCGGCGGCCGAGGTACAGGCCGGCGAGCACCGGCACCACGCCGGCGACGATCTGGAGCACGCTGGCGCCGAGAAAGAGCACGCACCAGACCGCGGCCATGATCAGGGCGGTGAGGGCGGTGCGGCCCCACTCCAGGTTGCGGAACGACAGGCCGAGCCGCTCGGCGAGGGGCTGGCGCGGCGCGTCGGCCGACGCCCCCTTGTCCGACGGGTCCGTGGACGCCCCTGGCGCGCCCTTGTCGCGCTTCTCGGGCGTGGTGTCGACACTCATGCTATCACGCTCCGCGTATACCTTCGGCGCGGCCCCGGGGCCGTGCTACGAGTTTTCGAGCAGCTCATCGACGGCCTCGCGCAGCTTGCCGATGTCGGCGAAGGAGCGGTAGACCGATGCAAAGCGAATGTAGGCCACCTCGTCGAGGTCGCGCAGGCGGCGCATCACCTCGTCGCCGATCGTCTTTGAGCTGATCTCTTGGGCGTCGGTGGCCATGATCGCCGTTTCGACATCGTTGACCAGCTGCTCCATCTGCTGCGCCGAGACGGGGCGCCGGTAGCAGGCTGTCCGCACGCCGCGCATCAGCTTTTCGCGGTCGTACGGCTCGCGCTCGCCGTCCTTCTTGACCACCGTCAGGCTGACGGCCTCGACCCGCTCGTAGGTGGTGAACCGCCGCCCGCAGGCCCGGCACTTGCGCCGGCGGCGGATCATCTCGCCGTCGTTGAGCTTGCGCGTGTCGAGGACGTCGGTATCCTGGTTCTGGCAGAAGGGGCAGCGCATAATGCCAGATTATAGCACGCCTCCCGCCTACGGCGTCAGCGTAAGCGTGCTTGCCGCCGCCCCGTCCACCGCCCCGGCGCCGAAGCGCATGGGCAGGTACTCGACGCGCTGCCAGCGCGCCAGTAGGTTGTCGTAGCGGGCGTCGATCGCCTGGCCCGACTGGCCGGTGGTGTGGATGAAGCGGGACGCGTCGAGGTCGGCCAGGTCGACGATCTGGCGGTAGGATGCGACGTTGTACTGCTTGTACAGCTCAGTGCGCCGGATGGGGCCGACGTTGACGGTGAAGGTGTCGCCACCGTTGGGGACGCTGCGGCTGAACAGCGGGCGCAGCGCGGCCACGTTCTCGAACGGGTTGTGTGGGAAGACCACCTGGTGGACCCGCTCCCAGCGCCACTGCCGCGGGTCGGCGCTGCCCTGCGCCTCGGCCATCTCGTCTAGCCCCTGCTCCAGGGCACGGGCGAGGATGGCGTCGCAGCTTTCGGGCGCGGAGGTGTTGACGTCGTCGCACCAGGGGGTGCGGGTGCGGCCGGCGACGGCGTCGGCGATCACCATGCTTTGCCCGTTGCCGCGGCCGAGGTAGTTGCTCTCGTAGAGGCCGCGCAGCTCGTCGGCGAACAGCAGCTCGGGGAGGGCCTGGTAGGCCGCCTGGTAGACGGCGGCGGCGGCGCTGTCGCCGGCCATCGTGCCGTCCCAGGCCCGCAGCAGCTCGACGGCCGCCCGCTCGCGCTCGCCCGCGGGGTCGAGCGTGGTCAGGTAGGGCAGGAGCTGGCGGGCCTGGAGCGACACCACATCGGCCTGGATGGCGGCCATGTCGTCGACCGTCAGCTCGCTCTTGGCCTCGACCAGCTCGGTGATCCGGACGGCACGGTAGGGGGCGGCCCAGTCGGTCGAGATCAGGTAGGGGTAGCTGTCGGGGGCGACGCGGTTGTTGGCGGTGACGACATAGCCGCGCTCGGGGTTGAGGTCGTGGGGCAGCTGCTCGAAGGGCACATAGCCGGCCCAGTCGTCGGCGCCGCTCCAGCCTTCGGCCGGGCGGGTGCCGTCGCCCCTGGGGCGGATGGGCAGGGCGCCGGGGGCGTAGTAGCCGATGTTGCCGTCGACGTCGGCGTAGACGAAGTTCTGCATGGGCGCGTGGTAGCCGCGCAGGGCCGCCGTGAACTCGTCCCAGCTCCCGGCGCGGTTGATGCCGAGAAAGGCCTCAAGCGTGGCGTCCGTCTCGTCGAGCGCGGTCCAGCGGAAGGCCAGGGGCTGGCCGGTGCCCTCGGTCACATCCGAGATCAGGGGGCCGTGGGGGCCGACGCGGACGAACAGCTCGACCGGCTCATCGGCGCCCTTGACCACGATCGTCTCGGGGATGACCGTGAGCGGCTGCCACTGGCCGCGGTACTCGACCTCGTTGCGGGCGTTGACCCGCTCGACGAACAGGTCCTGCACGTCGGGGCCGGTGTTGGTGACGCCCCAGGCGATCCGGCCGTTGTGGCCGATCACCACGCCGGGCAGGCCGGGCAGGGTCGCGCCGACGGCGTCGATCGGGCCGCCGCTGATCTGGGCCAGGTACCAGATCGAGGGGATGCGCGTGCCGAGGTGCGGGTCGTTGGCGAGCAGGGGCTTGCCGCTGGCCGTGCGCGAACCGGCGACGACCCAGTTGTTGCTGCCGACCAACTCGCCGCCCAGGCCGATCTCGCTTTCCAGGGCCCGCCCGATCGCCAGCAGGCCGTCGTACTGCGCGACATCCGGGGTGCGGTGGAGCGGGGGAGGGGGGGAGTGAGCATGACCTATGGGCGATGCCGACGGCAGGGCGGCGACATCACCCCCGTCCGGTAGGATGAGCGGGCCGTCAACCGTGTAGGCTGGCATAAGCTCGGCGGCGGCGTCGGCACCGACGGTGGCCTCCAGGCGGGCGCGAGTGATCTCTTCGGACCAGTTGCCGCCGAGGTCCCAGGCCATCATCTTGGCCCAGCCGAGCGAGTCCTCGGGGCGCCAGGGCTCGGGCGACACGCCCAGGATGGTGAACTCGACCGGCAGCCGGTCGCGGTGGCCCTCGATAAAGGCGTTGACCCCGGCAGCGTAGGCCTCCAGCGACGTGCGGGCGTCGGGGGCGAGGTTGGCGAGGGCGCTGCGGGCGGCGCGGGCCACGCCGAGGGTGCGCAGGAACTTGTCCGTCTCCAGGGTGCTTTCGCCGAACAGCTCGGACAGCCGGCCGCTGCCGATCCGGCGCTGGAACTCCATCTGCCACAGCCGGTCCTGGGCGTGGGCGTAGCCGAGGCCAAACAGGGCGTCGGCCTCGCTACCGGCGCGGATGTGCGGCACCCCGTCGGCGTCGCGCACGATCTGCACGGGCGCGCCGAGGCCCTGCACCCGCACGCTCCCGCCCGTCTGCGGCAGCGCCCGCCGCAGCCACAGGTAGCTGCCCCCGCCCACCGCAAGGACGAGCACGACGACGACGGCGAGGACCCAGGCGACGATCCGTAGCAGCACCTTCATTGTTGCGACTCGACTATAGGCGCCGCCACGATCTCGACGTCCAGGCCAAGGGCCTTCTTGAACAGGCCGGCGCGGCGGTTGGCGTCCCAGATCTCGACGGTGGCGTCGCCGGCGGCGTCGACGTGGAGGCGGACACCGCCGGCGTGGATCTCGGCGCGGACGGCGCGCACGACCTGGCTTTTGCTGCGTTCGAGGTATTCGGCGATGCGCAGCAGGGCCGACAGGCGGGCGATGCGCAGCTCGTCGTCGGGGGCGAGCACGGGGGCGAGGTGGCCGACATCGGCGAGGCCCTTGCGGTGGTTGCGCACCAGGGTGGCGAGGATGGCGATCTCGCGGTGGGCGAAGCCGAGCAGGGTGGCGTTGTGGATCAGGTACTCGCCGTGCTTGTGGTGGTCGTAGTAGCCGACGGTGACGCCGATGTCGTGGAGGGTGGCGGCGTGGCCGAGCAGCTCGCGCTCCCAGGCGCCGTACAGGTGCAGGGGGGCGAGCTGGTCGAACAGCGACAGGCTGATCTCGCGCACGCGCTCGACGTGGGCGGGCTCGAAGAAGCTGAGCCGGGCCAGGTTCTCCACGCTGAAGGCCCGCGGGTCGGGGAGGAGCGGCTGGCCGGTGTCCTGGAGGAAGTGCTCGTAGAAGATCCCCTCGCGCACGCCCTGGCCGCTGACCGTCAGCTCGGCGAAGCCGCCGTGCTCCATGAGCGCGTCGATGATCACGGCGCCGGCGAGCGTGACGTCGGCCCGGTCCTCCTTGAGGCCAGGGATCTGGGCCCGCTCGCGCCGGTCCTTGCGGGCGAGCTGCTCGACGATCGCGCCCACCGCGGGGCGCTCCAGCACATAGCCGTGGACGTGGTCCAGCGGGTAGCCGCGCCCCTTCTGGTCGATCCGGGCCAGGGTGCGGACGGTGCCGCCCATGCCGGCGAGGCGCAGCCCCTGGCCGGCGCGGACCCAGTCCAGCTCGGCGAAGACTTTGCGGGCGCCCTCGCGCAGGGCCTTCAGCTCCTGCTTGGTGGCCGGGTCAGAGCGGACAAAGCGCTCCGTGAAGCGGACGACGCCGGCCTGGGCGGAGAAGGAGCGCAGCAGGCGCCGGTCGCGCACGGCGCAGACCTGGGTGGAGCCGCCGCCGGTGTCGAAGGTGTAGCCGTCGACAAGGCCGAGGGCGTTGGCGGCGCCGAGGTAGCCGTAGGCGGCCTCCTCCTCGGCCGAGATGATCCGCAGGTTGAGGCGGGTGGCGGCGCGCAGGGCCGACCAGAACGCCTCCTGGTTGGCCGCCTCGCGGATGGCGCTCGTGCCGACGGCGACCACCTCGTCGACGCCGGTGCCGCGGCAGAAGCTTTCGAACATGCGCAGCGCCTCGACGGCGCGGCGGATCGGCACGGGCTGGAGCCGGCGCGTGTCGCCCACGCCCTCGGCGAGCCGGACCGTTTCGCTAACCTCGTCGGTCAGCCGGAACAGGTGCGGGCGCTCATACTCCATGACGATCAGGCGGGTGGTGTTCGAGCCGAGGTCGATGATCCCGATCTTGCGCATGGCGCTCCTCACCTGCCCGGGCCCGTCAATCCTGCTCATCCTGTCGCGCCCCCCGGCCTTCGCGCAACACATCGCGGACGGCCCGCACGACCGCCTCCAGATCCTCGTAGGAGATGACGAGGGGCGGGAGGAGGCGCAGGACGTTGGGGCCGGCGGGGAGGGCGAGCACGCCGCGGTCGAGCAGGGCGCCGAGAAAGGGCTGGACGCGGCTCTTGAGCTCCAGGCCGACGAGAAGGCCGAGGCCGCGCACCTCGCGCACGGCGGGCAGGTCGGGGGCGCGGAGCTGCTCAAGGAGCCAGGCGCCCTTTTCGGCGGCCTGGCGCGGCAGATCCTCCTCCTGGTAGGCCCGCAGGGCGGCGCGTGCGGCCGCGCAGAGCAGGGGGCTGCCGCCGAAGGTGGAGCCGTGGGCGCCGCCAGGCAGGGGGCCGTGGCGCTCGTGGACGGCGACGGCGCCCATCGGTAGGCCGGCGGCGATGCTCTTGGCCAGGATCAGGATGTCGGGAACGAGGCCGCTGTGCTCGACGGCGAACAGCCGGCCCGTGCGGCCGAAGCCCGTCTGGACCTCGTCGACGAGCAGGAGGGCGCCGCGCTCGTCGCAGATCCGGCGGGCGGCCGCGAGGTAGCCGGCCGGGGCCGGGCGCACGCCGCCCTCGCCCTGGACGGGCTCGACCAGCACCGCCGCGGTGGTGTGGTCGACCGCGGCAGCGAGGGCCTCGGCGTCGCCGAAGGGGACGTGCTGGAAGCCGGGCACGAGCGGCGCGAAGGGCTCGCGGTACTTCTTCTCCCAGGTCGCGCTGAGGGCGCCCATGGTGCGGCCGTGGAAGCCGCGCATGGTGGCGACGACGCCGGTGCGGCCGGACAGGAGGCGGGCGAACTTGAGCCCGGCCTCGACGGCCTCGGCGCCGCTGTTGCAGAGGAACAGGCGGGCCGGGAAGGGCAGGGCGGCGGCGAGCTCCGCCAGGTAGGCGGCCCGCTGGTCGTTGTGGAAGATCTCGGGGCAGCTGATCAGCCGGGCGGCCTGCTCCTGCACCGCGGCCACCACGGCGGGGTGGCCGTGGCCGAGGTTCGCGGCGCCCTGGCCGCCCACACAGTCGATAAAGGCGCGCCCCTCGGCGTCGAACAGGCGGGCGCCCTCGCCGCGCACGATCGCGACGGGGCGCTTCGGGTAGAGCCCGGCGGTGTGCCGCTGCTCGGCCGCGATGATCGCTTCGCTTGACATAGCTATCGAGGCACGCGATACGCGCCAGGTGACGAGCCGGAAGTCCGCAGCAGAGGGCGGGAAAAGTATACCACAGCCGGGGGCCTTGCCCCGCGCATAACAGCGGCCGGCGCGAGGCATACACCCCGCGCCGGCCGCTGGAAGGAGGGAGAGATTGGCGTCACCCCCGGCGGTTTCCCCGCAACGCGCCGCTGATGACGCCCGTACTTTAGCCCGCCAAGCTAAAGCCCCGATGAGGGCGAGGTAAAGGACGGATGAGCCCCCTCGGCCGGCGGGCTCGCGCCGGCGGCGCCGAGCGCCGCGCGGATGGCGGCGAGGAGCTTTTCGTCGTCGGCCCCCTGCTCGCCGCCCTCGCGCGGCACCGCCAGCACGGCCGTGCCCGGGGCCCGCTCGCGGACGGCAGCCAGCAGCTCGGGCACGTCCATCACGTCGGCCCGCCGGGCCATGCGCGGCCCCGTGATCAGCAGTGCGGCGGCCCGGCGCAGCACATAGTCCAGCGCCTGGGGGGCGGTGAAGGTGATCAGAATGTCGTAGTCCCAGCCCAGCGACGCGCGCAGGCTGCCCTGGAGGGCGAAGGCCCACTCCGGCTCGGAGGCGGCGATCACGATCGTCGGCTGGTGGCTCATGGGGCTATTGTATACGAAAGGGGCGAAGACCGCCGAGGTCTTCGCCCCTGCCCAACCGTTACGCCCGGCTGAAGACGAGCCCGTCCCGGCCGGCGTCCACAAGGATGGTGTCGCCGGGGCGAAACTCGCCCTGGAGCAAGTGGGCCGCCAGCGGGTTCTGGATGCGGCTTTGGATCGCCCGCTTCAGCGGCCGCGCGCCATACACCGGGTCGTACCCGGCCTCGGCCAGGGCGGCGCGGGCCGCCGGCGTCAGATCGAGCCCGATCTTGCGGTCGGCGAGCAGCTTGCGCAGCCGGCCGAGCTGGATCTCGACAATGTGGCCGATCTGGTCGCGGGTCAGCGGCTTGAACACGATCGTCTCGTCGATCCGGTTCAGGAACTCCGGCCGCAGCACCTCGCGCAGCTCGTCGAGCACCGCGTCGCGGATCTCGTCGTCGGCGATCCGGTCGCGGGTCAGCTCCTGGATGCGGTCGGAGGCGATGTTGCTGGTCATGATGATGACGGTGTTCTTGAAGTTGACCACGCGGCCCTGGCCGTCGGTGAGCCGGCCGTCGTCGAGCACCTGGAGCAGCACGTTGAAGACGTCGTGGTGAGCCTTCTCGATCTCGTCGAACAGGACCACGCTGTAGGGCTTGCGGCGCACCGCCTCGGTGAGCTGGCCGCCCTCGTCGTAGCCCACGTAGCCGGGGGGCGCCCCGATCAGCCGGGCGACGGCGTGCTTCTCCTGGTACTCCGACATGTCGATCCGGATCAGCGCCGTCTCGTCGTCGAACAGGAACTCGGCGAGCGCGCGGGCCAGCTCAGTCTTGCCCACGCCGGTGGGGCCGAGGAACAGGAACGAGCCCAGGGGCCGGTTCGGGTCCTGGAGGCCGGCCCGTGAGCGGCGCACGGCATTGGCGACGGCCGTCACCGCCTCGTCCTGGCCGACGACGCGCTGGTGCAGGCGCTCCTCCATCTTGATCAGCTTCTCGACCTCGCCCTCCAGCAGCTTGGAGACGGGCACGCCCGTCCACTTGCTGATGATCTCCGCGATGTCCTGCTCGCCGACTTCCTGGCGCAGCAGGGCGTTGGCGGACTCGGCGACGCGGGCCTCGGCCTCCTGGAGCCGCTTCTCCAGGCCGACCAGGGTGCCGTACTGGAGCTCGGCGGCCTTGTTGTAGTCGTACTCGCGCTGGGCTCGCTCGATCGCGCCGCGGGTCTGCTCGATCTGCTCCTTGACCTGGTTGATCTGGTCGAGCTCCTGGCGCTCGCGCTGGATCTGGGCCTCCAGGGCGTTGCGCTGCTCGCGCAGGTTGGCTAGGTCCCCCTCCAGCTTCTCCAGCCGGTCGCGGCTGGCGGCGTCCTTCTCCTTCTTCAAGGCCTCGCGCTCGATCTCAAGCTGCATGGTGCGCCGCTTGAGGTCGTCGAGCTCCTGCGGGTCGGAGGTGATCTCCATGCGCAGGCGGGCCGCCGCCTCGTCGACGAGGTCGATCGCCTTGTCGGGCAGGAAGCGGTCGCTGATGTAGCGGTCGGACAGCAGGGCCGCCGCGACGATCGCACCGTCAGTGATCCGGACGCCGTGGTGGGTCTCGTAGCGTTCCTTAAGGCCGCGCAGGATCGAGATCGTTTCCTCGACGCTAGGCTGGTCGACGAGTACGGGCTGGAAGCGCCGCTCCAGGGCGGCGTCCTTCTCGATATGCTTGCGGTACTCGTCGAGCGTGGTGGCGCCGACCATGTGCAGCTCGCCGCGGGCGAGCATGGGCTTGAGCATGTTGCCCGCGTCCATCGCGCCCTCGGCCGCGCCGGCGCCGACCATGGTGTGGAGCTCGTCGATGAACATGATCACATCGTCGCGCTCCTCGATCTCCTTGAGCACCGCCTTCAGCCGCTCCTCGAACTCGCCGCGGTACTTGGCGCCGGCGATCAGGGCGCCGAGGTCAAGGGCGACCACCTTCTTATCCTTCAGCGCCTCGGGCACGTCGCCGCGCACGATGCGCTGGGCCAGGCCCTCGACGATCGCGGTCTTGCCGACGCCGGGCTCGCCGATCAGCACCGGGTTGTTCTTGGTGCGCCGCGACAAAATCTGAATCACGCGGCGGATCTCCTCGTCGCGGCCGATCACCGGGTCGAGCTTGTTCTGGGCGGCCTGCTGGGTCAGGTTGCGGCCGTACTGCTCCAGCGCGGCGTAGGTGCCCTCCGGGTTCGGGCTGGTCACGCGCTGGGCGCCGCGGACCTCGCGCAGGGCGGCCATGAGCTTGTCGCGCGTCAGGCCGGCCTGGCGCAGAACGCGCTCGGCGCCGCCGCCGGCGTGATCGAGCAGGGCGAGCAGCAGGTGCTCGGTGCTGACGTACTCGTCGCCGAACTGGGCCAGCTCGTCGTGGGCCTTGAGCACCACCTGGCGGGCCCGCGAGCTGAGCTGGACCTGGACGTTGGCGCCGCTCACCCGGGGCAGCTTGGCGATCTCGGCGTTGACCTGCTGCTTGAGGGCGCCGACGGGAATGTTCAGCTTGGCCAGCACCTGGGGCACCACGCCGTCGGCCTGGTCGAGCAGGGCGTAGAGCAGGTGCTCGGGCTGGGCCTCGGAGTTGCCGCTGCGCTCGGCGGCGTTCTGCGCCGCGACGATCGCCTCGTACGATTTCTGGGTGAAGCGGTTAGTGTTAAACGACATCTTTCAAACCTCCTCAACGGAATTGCTGAGGCTATGATAGCAGCCGCCTATCTGCGTGACACTAGCGCGGCGTTAGTGATCTGTTAGACGGCGCGCCGTGGCGCATGGGTGCAGGCCCCGGCCCTCGCGGGGCATGGTGCAACTTTTAGCGGGGCCGCGGGCGTCTCACTGGCGGAAGCGCGGCCGCCCCCGCGGCCAGAGCAGAAAGGTTCCCCATGCACCGCCTGCCCCCCGCGCTGTTGGCGCTCAGCGCCGCCGTTGCCCGCACCGCCCTTGTCGGGCTGATCGTGCTGCTTGCGGCGCTGATCCTGCTGGTGAGCGCCCCGCCCGCCCCGTCCCGGGCGGAGGCCCAGCCCGCTGGCATCGCGCTCGAACGACCCGCCGCGCTCCCCTGAAGCTGGCCCGGCCCCTAGATCGCCCGCTGGCCCGAGGCGCTCCGTAACCGCTCTGTGGTACGCTGTACAATGCTATGGTTGTTTTGCTACGAGCGGAGCATTGTTCCATGTTGAACCATAAACGGAGCGGGCGGGCTGTGCTGCCGCAGGGCGGGCAGCAGGTTTACCTGAGCGAGCGCGAGCGCGGGCTGCTGTGGGGGAGCGCCGTGGCGTTCGGCGCGGCCTGCCTGGCTATGCTGGCCGTTCTGGCCCTGACCCTCGCCCTCGGCGACCTGCCGCCCCTGGTGGGGGCGCTGCTGGCCGTCGCACTTGTCCTGCCGGGCCGCCTGGCCCAGAACCGGCTGCTCGCCGTGGCCGACGACCTGCGGGCGGGCACCGCGGTGCTCCAGACGGCGCGCCTGGAGGGCATCCGGCGCGCCGGCAGCGTCGGCGAGCGCTGCTACGCCGCTTTTTCCGAGGTGGGCGAGTTCAGCCTCGACGCGGCGGCCTACCAGCGCCTCCAGCGCCGGGTCGGCCGCCGCTACCGGATCGTCTACGGGCCGAGCAGCCGTATCCTGCTCACGATCGAGCCACTGGGGTAGGGCCAGTAGCACACCTTTGCCACGCACAGCGCTCGCCGGGTTTTCCGGCGGGCGCTGTGCCTGTTTCCGCATCGGAAGGGCGAAGAGAAGCTGGTATAATGGCTGGGCCGCAACCACGCTTCCACCGTGCACCTCGCCCGCCTCTCAGACGGTATATGTGTCAGGCACATCCGAATGAGAGGAGGAGGGTTGTGGTCCAGCAGACGATGATCCGGCGGCCGCTCGTGCTGGCGGCGCTGCTCTGTGCGGCGCTGGGGGTGGCCGTGCTCGCGGCGGGGCTCCTCGGCGCGGGCGCGGCCCCTGCCGCGGCGACGGCGCCCGCGGACGACCTAGGGGCGCTAGAGCTGGGGGCGCCCGCGCTCGACGAGCCGGCGCCCGCCGAGGCGCCCACGGCCCCGCCGGCGGACCTGGTGGTGTATGTGAGCGGGGCGGTCGCCGCCCCCGACGTGTACCGCCTGCCGGCCGGCGCCAGAGTCAAGGACGCCGTGCTGGCTGCGGGCGGACTTGTCGCGGCGGCCGACCCGGCGGCGGTGAACCTCGCGGCGCCCCTGGCCGACGCCGCCCACATTCACATCCCTGAGCGCGGCGCCGCGCTGCAGCCGGCGGCATCGGCCGGGGGAGATGCGGCAGACGGCGAGGAGGCCGGAGTCAACATCAACACGGCGAGCGAGGCGGCCCTTGAGGCGCTGCCCGGGATCGGCAAGACGCTCGCGGCACGGATCGTGTCGTTCCGGGAAAGCGACGGCCCGTTCGCCAGCGTCGAGGGGCTGCGCGAGGTGAGCGGGATCGGCGACAAGCTGTTCGGCCAGATCGCCCCGCTGGTGACGGTGGGGCCGTAGCCCCGGGACGACAAGCATAACCCCCGAGAACCGTGATTGAGGAGAGGAGCCTATGCGCCGGACGAAGATCGTGGCGACATTGGGGCCGGCCACCAGCACGCCGGAGCGGATTACGGGCCTGATCCGGTCCGGGATGAACGTCGCCCGCATGAACTTCTCCCACGGCTCCCACGCCGACCACGCGGCCCGGATCGCGATGGTGCGGCGGGCCGCCGTCGAGACGGGCAAGACGATCGCCATCCTGCAGGATCTGCAGGGCCCCAAGATCCGCACCGGCGCGCTGGAGGGCGGCCAGCCGGTCGAGCTCGTCGCCGGCCAGCGCTTTGTGATCACCAACCAGGGGGTGGTCGGCAACGCCGAGCGCGTGTCCACCACCTACACCTACCTCCCCCACGACGTGCGCCCGCGCGACCGCATCCTGCTCTCGGACGGCCTGATCGAGCTGGTGGTGCTGGCCCGCAACGACACCGAGGTGGAGACCGAGGTGGTCCACGGCGGCCGGCTCAAGGAGCACCAGGGGATCAACCTGCCCGGCGTGCGCGTGAGCGCGCCGGCGGCCACCGACAAGGACATCGAGGACCTCCATTTCGGCCTCGAGCAGGACGTGGACTACATCGCGCTGTCGTTTGTGCGCCGGGCCAGCGACGTCGCCCAGGTCAAGGAGATCATCAAGAAGGCCGGCAAGGACACGCCGGTGGTGGCCAAGATCGAGCGCCCCGAAGCCCTCGACGTCCTGCCCGAGATTTTGGGCGTGGCCGACGCGATCATGGTCGCCCGCGGCGACCTCGGCGTGGAGATGCCTCCCGAGCGTGTGCCGCTGGTCCAGAAGCAGATCATCGAGGCCGCCAACCGGGCTCTCATCCCTGTGATCACGGCCACCCAGATGCTCGAGTCGATGATCCAGAACCCCCGGCCGACCAGGGCCGAGGCCAGCGACGTGGCGAACGCGATCATCGACGGCTCCGACGCGGTGATGCTCAGCGGCGAGACGGCGGCCGGCGCCTACCCGATCGAGGCGGTGCAGATGATGGCCTTGATCGCCGACGCGATCGAGGGCAGCGGCCGCCACAGCGACGTCAGCTCGCCGCGCTGGGCCATCCCCGAGGTCCAGTCGACCCCGCGGGCGATCGCCGACGCCGCCTGCACGATCACCCGGGCCCTGCCCATCCGCTGCATCGCCGTGCTCACCCAGAGCGGCTCCAGCGCCCGGCTGGTGTCCCACTACCGGCCCCAGGTGCCGATTGTGGCCTTTAGCCCGAGCGAGGCCACTGCCCGGCGCGCGGCGCTGTACTGGGGCGTGACCGCCTGCGTCACCCAGATCGGCGACCGGCTGGACGAGCTGGAGAAGCAGATTCAGTTCATGCTGCGCGACCGCGGCTACGTCCAGCGCGGCGACCTGGTGGTGCTCACCGGCGGCCACCCCGTCTACCAGTACGGGCCGACCAACTTTCTCAAGGTGCTGACCATCGACTGACAAGGGGGGCGGGCGGCGGGCCGCGGGCGGCAGCATTTCCGGCCGCTGAGCGCGGAGCGCCCGGCCTGCCTCCTGCCTTGACACCACCCCCCCGCGATGCTACCCTGTACCCGTCAGCGGACGGTAGCGATGGAGAGTTCGGGGATGCGGATCGTCTCGCTCCTGCCCAGCACGACGGAGATCGCCTTCGCCCTCGGGCTCGGCGACGCGGTAGTGGCGGTGACTCACGAGTGCGATTACCCCGAGGAGGCCAAGCACCGTCCGGTGATCACCAGCAGCGCCCTCGACCACGGCGACGCCAGCTCCGAGGAGATCGACGCCGCGGTGCGCGCCCAGCTCCGCGACGACCTGTCGATCTACCACCTCGACCGCGCCATGCTCGGCCGGCTCGCGCCCGACCTGATCCTGACCCAGGCTTTGTGCGAGGTGTGCGCCGTCTCGTTCGGCGAGGTCGAGCGGGCGGTGGCGGCGGTCGGCGGCGCGCCGCGGGTGCTGTCGCTGGAGCCGGTCGACCTCGACGGGATCTTTGGCAGCATCCTGGCCGTGGGCAGCGCGACGGGCGCCCGCGATCGGGCCGAGGCGCTGGTGGCGGGGCTGCGGGCGCGGGTGCGCCACGTGCGCGACCTGGCCGCGACGGCGCCCTACCAGCCGCGGGTGGCCTGCCTGGAGTGGTTCGACCCGCTCTACGGCCCGGGCCACTGGCTACCCGAGCTTGTCGGGCTCGCAGGGGGGCGGCCCGGCCTCGGCGCGGCGGGCGAGCCGTCGCGGCGGGTCTCGTGGGGCGACGTGATCGCTTTCGCCCCCGAGGTGATCGTGCTGACGCCCTGCGGCTTCGACCTCGAGCGGGCGGTCGCGGAGGCCGAGGCCATCCTGCCGCGGCGCACCGGCTGGTCGGCGCTGCCAGCGGTGCGCAATGGCCGGGTCTACGTCGTGGACGGGAACGCCTACTTCAGCCGGCCCGGCCCGCGGATCGTCGACAGCCTGGAGCTGCTGGCCCGGCTGATCCACCCTGATCTTTTCCCCGGCTCGGGGCCGCCACAGGCGGCCCGGCCGGTATTGTTGCGTTAGAAGCGACGGAGTGAGCGACATGTCCCACCAGGAGCCCACGATCGCCACCATCCTGCGGCTGCTGGCCGCCGAGTATGACGGGCCGGTCGAGGAGCGGCGCGTGCTTGAGCAGGTGCTCGAGCGGCGGCCGAGCAGCGCCAAAAACCCCTACGCCACGATCCGTGAGCGCCTGCGCTGGGACGGCCTGATGCTGGGCTGGCTGCGCCTTAACCGGCGCGAGCTCATCCCCCTGCGCATCGCCATGCACGGCCTGCGCTTCCGCTGCGTGCCCCGCGCGTGCGATGTCGAGGCGGGCCTGCTGCCCCTCGCCCACCTCCAGCCCTTCGCCGGCCTGCGCGGCGCCGACCTGACGCTGCGCGACCCGGCCGGCCGCCCCATGGCCCTGGTCGAGCCAACCGAGGCGGAGCGCGGCGGCCTGAGCATGCCCTCGTTCGACCTCGGGGCCTGGTACGCCCGCGAGCGGTTCGCCCCCGGCGACAGCATCCTCGTCACTGCCGTGAGCGCCGACCCGCTCACGCTCCAGATCGAGCGCGAGGGCGCCGCCGAGTTCCGCCCCGCCGCCGTGGCCTCGCAAGACGCCGAGCTGCTCGACGCGATCGTGGAGAAGGTCAGCCGCTCGAACGTGGCCCTGCTCCCCTGCGACGAGGTGGTGCTCCCGGTCTTCGCCGCCGCCGGCTGGCGCACCGGCTACCCCGGCAGCCCCTGGCAGCTGCTCGTCACCCGCGACGGCCGGCTCCAGCTCGTCGACGACATCTTTCTCACCAGCCAGCGCCACCCCAGCCTGCGCCTGTTCAGCTCCGACGAGGTGTTCGAGCCGCTCCCCGCCGCCGAGCCCGACCGCCAGGCCGCCGACTCGGCCCTGCTCGCCGAGATCGACTCGCTCCAGCGCGAGCTCCAGCGCTCCCGCGAGCAGGACGCCACGGCCGGCATCTGGGACGGGCGGGTCCAGCGGGCCTCAGCCGCCCTCGGCTCCGGCGAGCGCTACGGCGATGGGCCGGGCGGCATCGGCGGCCTGGTCGACGACCTCGACGACGACTGGCCCGAGCCCGACATGTTCGGCCTCGACGACGACGAGGACGACGCCGAGCTGCGCGCCGCCGAGGGCCGTATGCTTTCCCTGCTCCCCCCCGAGACGGTGGCCCGCCTCCAGCAGGCCCGCCCCGAAGAGGCCGAGCTGATCATCGCCGAGAACCTGAACCTGCTGCTCTCGCGCGACCTGTCGCTCTTCCCGCGGCTTGAGCCCGCCCCGCCAACCAGCCAGAGCGTGGGCGACCTCAGCGCCGACGCGATCGCCGACGACGGCTGGGAGCTGTCGCTCGACGACGACGACGAGGACTGGGTGGGCGAGATCGACGACGCCCTGGAGGGCGAGGGTGACTCGGAGGGGGTCTACGCGCAGAGCGGGGAGCTGATCAGCCGCTTCCACGACTACCTGGCCGAGCTCGGCAAGAGCAGCGCCACCGCCCGCGCCCGCGCCCGGGCCCTGCGCGTCTACGCCGATTTCCTCGCCTCCTACTACGGCCGCACCCTCGCGGAGGGCGACTACGCCACCCTCGACGAGTGCCTGTTCTTCTACTACCCGCGCCGGGTCCTGAACACCTCGCCGCGCCAGGTGCGCGAGATCTGCACCGCGATCAAGCAATTCTACCGCTTCCTGCGCGAGCGCGGCTCTTCCGCCGACGACCGCTTCGCCGCCGCCCTCTGGCGCCGGCGCGAGCAGGCCGCCCGCGTGGTCGAAATCTACGAGCGCATCGCCAGCGACTCGCCCAGCTTCGAGCTGCTCTTCGAGCGGCTGTTCCGGCCCTACACGGAGTAGATGCACCTCCAGCCCAACACGCTTCTCCAGGGCCGCTACCGCGTTGCCCGGCTGCTCGCCCAGGGCGGGATGGGCGCGGTCTACGAGGCGGTGGACGAGCGGCTCGGCAACACTGTCGCCCTCAAACAAACGCTGGTGTCCGACCTGCAGCTCCAGGCCGCCTTCGCGCGCGAGGCCCGGCTGCTCGCCGGCCTGCACCACCCCGCCCTGCCCGTTGTTAGCGACCACTTCGCCGAGCACGGCGACCAGTTCCTGGTGATGCAGTTCATCCCCGGCGACGACCTGGGGGCCATGCTGCAGCGCCGCGGCGCCCCCTTCCCCCTGGCCGAGGTGCTGCCCTGGGCCGACCGGCTGCTCGACGCCCTCGACGTTCTCCACTCCCGGCGCCCGCCGATCATCCACCGCGACATCAAGCCGCAAAACCTCAAGCTGACCGCGCGGGGCGAGCTGGTCCTGCTCGACTTCGGGCTCGCCAAGGGTGAGGTGGCGCCCGGCGGGGCCGGGGTCAGCCGCAGCATCTTCGGCTACACGCCGCAGTACGCCCCCCTGGAGCAGATCCAGGGCAGCGGCACCGCCCCGGGCAGCGACCTCTACGCCGCCGGCGCCACGCTCTACGAGCTGCTCACCGGCGCCCCGCCCCCCGACGCGCTGACCCGCGCCGCGGCCGCCGTGAGCGCCCAGCCCGACCCCCTGCGCCCGGCCCACGCGCTCAACCCCGCCCTGCCGCCCGCCCTGTCCGCGCTGCTCGCCGAGGCGATGGCCCTCGACCCGGCTCGCCGCCCCCCCTCGGCCGCCGCCATGCGCGCCGCGCTCCGCGCCCTCGACGGCCCTGGCGCCAGCTATGCGACAAAGCCCCTGCCCCCGAGCCACCCCCCAACAAGCGCCGGGAGGCCCACGATCGCGGTGGCGGGCGCGGGCAGCGCCGGGAGGCCCACGATTGCACCGGGCGATCCAGGCAGCGCGAGCCAGCCGACGATCAACCTGGGCGCCTCAACAGTTGCCCGAACTCGCCGGCCGCTCCCGCCAGTCCCACCCAGGCGGGGGCTAGAGCTCGCCGACATCTTCAACCGGCACACCGTGTGGCTCTGGGTCGTCGTGCTGGTGCTGGTGGCCGGGGTATGGGCGCTGCAGCTGCCCGGCCCGGGGATACCGGCGGTTGTTGGCCCGGACCAGATTCTCCAGGGGGTTGAGCTAGGCGGTGAGCAGGGCGGATCGGGCACCACCGGCCCAGGGCGCGAGGGCGCGACGCGGGCGGCGCCCCTTCCGCCCAACGCGGTGGCCCGCATCGACGGCTGGGAGCTGCGCCTGCTGGGACACGTCCGCGGCGACGAGGCGTGGCGCCGGCTGTTCGCGGCCAACCAGTTCAACGACCCGCCCCCGGCGGGCCACGAGTATGTGCTGCTGCGCCTGGCGGTGCGGGCGACCTTCGACGGGCAGACGCCGCGCCAGCTCTTCCCCGAGCTCACCGGCGACCGGCTCCTGGAGTACGCCCCGGGCCAGGTTCCGCCCGACCCAGCGCTGGAGACGGAGCTCGCCGGGGGGCAGTCGTCGGAGGGCTGGCTGCCGTTTCTCGTCGCCGCCGGCGAGCAAAACCTGCTGATCAAGGTCGCCGAGCTGCCCAGCCCCCCCGGTGCCGCGCCGGCCTTTCTGGCCGTCGATCCTGGCGCCGCCGTCGCCCCCGACCCGTCGCTTGAGTTAGTCGTCCCGAACAAAGCGGGCGCCGACCACCGCGAGCCGGCCGCGCCCGGCGAGACGGCGGTGATGGAGGACTGGGAGGTGACGCTGCGGGAGGTGGCGCGCGGGCAGGCGGCGCTGGAGCGGCTTGAGGCCGTCTACGACGGGTACAAGCGCCCCGCCGACGGGCGGGAGTACGTTCTGTGCTACGTCGAGCTGCGCTCCATCCGCGCGCCGGCCGGGCCCGACGACGCCCGCCTGGTCGACAACAGCCTGTTCGCCAGCGTCAGCACCCGGGCGGCCGACCCGGAGGCCGAGGAGTGGGGCCGCCCTCCCGTCTACCTGCTCCCGGCGCCCGAGCTGGACTTCTACGCCTACCCCGGCGCAAGCGTGGCCGGCTGGGTGGCGATCGAGGTGCCGGCTGGGGCCCGCGACGTCGCGCTCGTCTTCTCCGACGGCTTCGCGCGCAGCGAGCTGAACACGCGCTATTTTGCCCTTGAGTGACGCTGCTCCGGACCGCCCGCGCCGCCGGCGTCGCCCGTTTTGGAAAGTGCGATACCCTATGATCACCTACACGATCGCGATGCCCGAGCCCCACACCCACCTGTTCCATATGACGGTTGAGGTGGACGCGCCCGCCGGCCCCGAGCTCGACCTGGTGCTGCCGGCCTGGACGCCCGGCTCCTACATGGTGCGCGAGTTCGCCCGCCACGTGCAGGAGTTCAGCGCGGCCGACGGGGCCGGCGCCGCCCTGCCCTGGCGCAAGGTCGCCAAGGACACCTGGCGCGTGGAGACGGGCGTGGCCGCCCGCGTCGTCGCCCGCTACAAGGTCTATGCGAACGACCTGACGGTGCGTACCAGCCACCTCGACGGCACTCACGGCTACTTCAACGGCGCCAACGTCTTTATGTACGTGCCGGGGCGCACGGCCGAGCCGCTAGCGGTCCAGATCGAGACGCCGGCGGACTGGATTATCTCGACGGGGATGGAGCCCGCGCCAGGCGGTCAACCGGGTCGCTTCCAGGCGGCCGACTACGACGAGCTGGTGGACTGCCCGGTGGAGTGCGGCACGCAGCGGGTCCTGGAGTTCACCGTGGACGAGGTGCCGCACCGGATCGCGATCTGGGGGCGCGGCAACGAGGACGAGGGGCGGCTCGTCGCCGACACGCGCCGGATCGTCGAGTCCCAGCGCGACTTCTTCGACGGCCTGCCCTACCGCCACTACACCTTTATCCTGCACCTGACCGACGGACGCGGCGGCGGCCTGGAGCACCGCAACAGCGTCACCAACATGCTGGACCGCTGGACCTTCCGGCCCGAGCGGGCCTACGAGCGCTACCTGTCGCTGACGTCGCACGAGCTGTTCCACGTCTGGAACGTGAAGCGGCTGCGCCCGGCGCCCCTCGGCCCCTTCGACTACCGGGCCGAAAACTACACCCGCCTGCTCTGGGTGATGGAGGGCGCGACGAGCTACTACGACGAGCTGCTGCTCGTCCGTGCCGGCCTCCAGCGCCCCGAGCGCTACCTCGAAAAGCTGGCCGACGAGATCGTGAGCCTGCAAAGCCAGCCCGGCCGGCACGTCCAGAGCCTGGAGCAAAGCAGCTTCGACGCCTGGATCAAGCTGTACCGCCCGGACGAGCACAGCGCCAACTCCAGCATCTCCTACTACCTGAAGGGCAGCCTGGTCTGCCTGCTGCTCGACATGGAGATCCGCCGGCGCACCGCCGGCGAGCGCTCGCTCGACGACGTGCTGCGCTACCTGTACGGGCGCTACCCGATCAGCGGCCCAGGCATCCCCGAGGCGGGCGGTATGCTGGAGGCGATCGAGGCGGTTGCCGGGCCCCGCGACGGCACCTTCCGGGCCTTTCTCGAGCGCTACGTCGCCGGCACTGCCGAGCTCGACTACGCCGCCGGGCTCGCCGTGGTGGGGCTAGAGCCGCGCTGGTCCTACAAGAGCCCGGGCCCCGGCGGGGCTGCCCCCGCCTGGCTCGGGATTGGCCTGAAGCGCCAGGGCGAGCGGAGCGTGGTGGCGTCTGTGCGCGCCGACGGCCCCGCCTTCAACGCCGGCGTCTACGTCGACGACGAGCTGCTGGCCCTGGACGGCTGGCGCGTGACGGGCGAGGAGCGGCTCAACGCCCGTCTGGCCGAGCGTGCCCCGGGCGACGTGGCCCGCCTGACCCTGTTCCGCGGCGACTCGCTCGTCGAGGCGGTTATCACTCTGGCCGCAGCCCCGCCCGACCGGCTGGAGCTGGCTCCCCTCGCTGCCACGGACGAGGCCCAGCAGCGGGCCTACCGGGAGTGGCTCGGCCTCGACGGGGCCGTGTAGCGCGGGTGCCGCCGGGGCGCGAAGCCGCGCGGCGGCCTGTAACGCCGGGGAGGCCGGCGAGACTATATGGGTGAGCGGGCTCGGCCCGCCCACCATTTTCAGGAGGAACCCGATGAAGCGCTACAGCAAGCCGTCTGACGCAGAGCTCCGACAGCAGCTCAACCCGACGCAGTACCAGGTAACCCAGCACGAGGGCACGGAGCCGGCCTTCCAGAACGAGTATTGGGACAACCACGAGCACGGGATCTACGTGGACGTCGTCTCGGTGGAGCCGCTGTTCAGCTCGCTCGACAAGTACGACTCGGGCACCGGCTGGCCGAGCTTCACCAAGCCGCTCGACCCGCAGAACGTCGTCACCCGCACCGACTTCAAGCTGTGGATGCCGCGCACTGAGGCCCGCTCAAAGCACGGCGACTCGCACCTCGGCCACGTCTTCGACGACGGGCCCGCGCCCACCGGCCAGCGCTTCTGCATGAACTCCGCCGCCCTGCGCTTCATCCCCGCCGACCGGCTGGAGGAGGAGGGCTACGGCGAGTACGCGGTTTTGTTCAAGAAGTAGGGCAAGGCGCCGTGAAGGGGTGAGGCAGAGGGAATGGCGCGGGGGCGGCCACAGCCTGTGGCCGCCCCCGTTCTATTTAGCCTGATATGGCTTGGCGATGGTCCCCTCGGGGTGGACCTACCCCTGCCGCTGCTGGCGGTGCTTGCCCGGGTTGCGGTTGCGGTCGTCCTCGATGTCGGAGGGCAGGTTGTTGCCGTCGGGGTAGGCGCTGTCGGGGAGGTGGTTGCCGACCAGGGTGGCGGGCATGTCCTCGCCCTCGGTGGTGATGCCAGTCTCGAACGACTGGTTGGGCGCCTCGCTGCGCTGGCCGCCCTTCTTGGGGGCCGGCTTCTGCTCGGGCTCGGCGGGGTCGGCCGGCCCCACGGGGGCTTTGCGGTTGCGGCTCGTTCCGTCGCTCATCGGGGCCTCCTCTCGCTATTGGCGCTACGACCCCCTCTGCAAGACGGGTGCCAGGCCCTACGCCCAGCGCCGCAGCCGCAGCGCGGCCGGGTCGAGGGTGATCGTGCCCGTGGCGTCGATCGCGTCGAGGTCGGCTTCGTCGACGCCGATCAGCTCGATGGGCGCCCGGCGGCGCACGCCGGCCAGGGCCGCCTCGATCTGGGCGGCGAAGGCCCGCGGGTCGCGGTCCCAGCGGGCGAAGACGAGGTGGGTGTCGCGCAGGCGGGCGCACAAGGATTTGAGCTTCTCGGCGCCCACGGCGCCGCACTCGCCCCAGAAGATCGGCCGGCCGTCGGGGCCGAGCTGCACGAGGTCGGGGCGGTAGCGGCCGCCGATCGGCACGTCGATGCGCATGTCGGGGTAGTGGGGGAGGTAGGCGGCCCAGAGCAGGGCCATCATCAGGCGGTGCTCCGGCTTCTCGCCGGCGCGCTTGTCGAGGACGAGGGTGCGCCCGTGGGCGCGAAAGGTCAGCTTGCGGGGCAGCAATCGCTCGCTCACGGCGCTCCTTCAGTCGGCGGCACGTTTCATCGTACCACCGGCGTGGTTCGATCACAAAAGCGCGGCTCGGGCCACCCCCTGGCCCCGGCGCCCCCCGTGACCACCGGCACCTCCCGCCCCTGTCCCGCGACTGGCCCCGCGCTACTTGCCATCGCCCGCGATCTGCGTTACGCTGTTGACGCATTGCGTTATGCGCGGCGCCCACGTGCGCCGGAGTTTCATAGAAAAGGATCAGTCATGCAAAGCCACGAGCAGTTCGACCCCCGCGAGGAGCTCGCCAACACCTTGACCCACGGCCTGGGGCTGGTCGCGAGCGCCGTCGCCGGCGCGGTCCTTGTCGCGCTGGCGGCCCGCGCCGGCGACGCCTGGCAGATCGTCGGCGCGGCGATCTACAGCGCGGCGCTGCTGCTGCTCTACGCCGCCTCGACCGCGTACCACGGGGCGCGCCCGGGCGCGACGAAGGGAGTGCTCGAGATCTTCGACCACTGCGCGATCTACCTGATGATCGCGGGCACCTACACGCCCTTCACCCTGGTGGCCCTGCGCGGGCCGTGGGGCTGGAGCCTGCTCGGGGTGATCTGGGCACTGGCGCTGGCCGGCGTCGTCTTCAAGGTCGCCTTTATCGGCCGCTTCAACCTGCTCTCGACCCTGGTCTACATCGGGATGGGCTGGCTCGTCGTCGTAGCCGCCGTGCCGATGGTGCAGGCCCTTTCGGCGGCGGCGCTGGCCTGGCTGGTGGCGGGCGGCCTGCTCTTCACCCTCGGCACCTACTTCTACCAGCGCCGACGCTTCCCGTTCAGCCACGCCGTCTGGCACCTGTTCGTCCTCGCCGGCAGCGTCTGCCACTTTTTCGCCGTCAGCACGCAGGTTGTGCCGCGGTAGGAGGAGCAGAGGAACAAAGGAACCACGCTTCTGCTCCTCTGCTCCTCGGTTCTCCTGTTCTCAACGAGCGATCGCGCGCCGGAACAGGGCGATCAGCTCGTCGGCGTGGGTGTCGAAGGCGAAATCCATGCGGGCGGCGCGCATGTTGGCCGTGCGCTGGTCGAGCAGGGGGCGGTCGCGCAGCTGGGCCGCGAGGTCTTCGTAGGTGTGGAAGGCGACGGCGGCGCCGATCTCGTCGGCGATGCGCTGCATAGCCACAGCGGAGGCGCGGTTGTCGCGCATGATCCAGGGGAGGCCGGCGGCGGCGTAGGTGCCGAGGCGGGCGGGCAGGTTCAGGTCGTCCCACATGGCGCGGCGCAGATCGCCGCCGTTGCGGCTGTCGAAGACGTGGAGCCAGGCCGCGTCGTACTGCGACAGCTCGCGCACCCACTGGTCGTGCTCGACGGTGGGGTGGAGGTGGAGGTAGCCCGCGTCGACGCCGCTGCGGGTCCAGTTGGGGAACCACTGCTGGAAGTGCTCGCCGTAGAAGTGGATGTGGATGCCGTTGCGGGCCAGGTCGGCCGGGCCGTCGATGCCGAGCGGCCGGCCCGGGCAGACGGTGTGGATCTGGCCATCCTGGGCCGACAGCTTCGGCGCCCATTCGTCGGTGAACCAGTCGGCCTTGGGCAGATCGCCGTCGAGCAGCATGGTCGTCGCCGGGTCGAACATGTCGCCCAGGGCGAGCCGGAACCAGTCGCGCATCTCCGCGTCGATGAAGACGTGGCCGACGCTGCGCCGGAGCACGCGCACGAGGGCCGGCCACAGCCCGCGCTCGTGGCAGATGAAGGGCCCCTCCTTGAAGTGGAAGACGGCGGGGATGCCCAGGCCCGCGCCCAGCACCTCGTCGATCAGGGCCACGGCCTGCCAGTTGAGCAGGCCGTAGATCACGTCGGGGCGCAGCTCGCGCACCCGGTCCTTCCAGGCGCCGTCGTACGGGATCGACAGGATGTTGCCGTAGGGCAGCGGGCCGGCCGTGTCCCAGATCTCGGGGCGGGGCACCCAGAGGGCGGCGAGCCGGTGGCCGCGCTCCTCCAGGGCCATCAGCCGCTCGGGGTTGAAGCCGAGCTCGCCGACGACCAGGATGGTCAGGCCGTCGCCCTGCGGGAGCGCGCGCTCCACTGCGAAGCGGCCGTAGCGCCGGCGCTCGTCGACCCGCGGCCCGTGGGTGGGCTGCCAGTTCAGCCACTCGCCCCGCTCCAGGCCATAGAAGCCGCGGTAGCGCGACAGGCCGCCGAGGTGCGTGGCGACCAGCTTGGTGCGCTGCTCGAGATGGTCGACCCACTCGCAGCTGATCGCCCCGCCGTAGACGACGGCGCCGAGCTCGGCCAGCCGGGCCCACTGCTCTCCCTCGATCGCGTCGCTTTCCCGCTCCGCCCGCGTCGGCCAGGGCAGCTCGGCCTCGTGGCCGCGCCGGTGCATCACCTGCACCAGGCGCAACTTTCGCGGGTCGACCTCCTCGCCCTCGGCCACACCCGGCGCGGGGCCGAACTTCTGGTACTGGTAGCGCAGGCCCCCGAAGGCCAGGGAGGCGTCGGGGCGGGATTCGAGCAGGTCTGCCAGGCGCTGGAGGTGGTCGGGGTAGAACAGGTCGTCGGAGGGCAGGTAGGCCAGGTAGCGGCCGCGGGCGGCGGCGGTGGCGTCGTTGAGCGCGGCGCCGAGGCCCCCGTTCCGCTCGCGCCTGATGTAGCGCAGCCGGCTGTCGGCGGCGAGCAGCGGGGCGAGCGCTGCGGCGGTGTCGTCGGGCGAGCCGTCGTCGACGATCACCAGCTCCCAGTCGGCGAAGCGCTGCGCCAACAGGCTTTCGACCGCCCGGTGGATGAACGGGGCGTGCTTGAAGGTCGGCATCAGAACGGAAACAAGCGGGGCGCTGAGTGTTTTAGGCGGCATAGTGGTTATCGCGCTATCACCTCGCGGAAAAAGGCGAGCAGCCGGTCGGCGTGGTAGTCGAAGCTGAACTGCTCGCGGGCGGCCCAGACGTTGGCCCGCAGCCGCTCCATGCGGGCGCCGTCGGCGAGCTGCTCGCGCAGCTGGGCCATGTCGGAGAAGAACAGCCCGACGTCGTGGTGGCGGGCGAGGTTCTGCGAGGCGACGACGGCGCCGGCGTTGTCCCACTGGATCATGGGCAGGCCGGCGACGGCCAGCGTGGCGATGCGGGCCGGATAGTTCAGGTCGTCCCAGTCAGCCCGGCGCAGATCGCCGTTGTTGCGGCTGGGGAAGACGTGGAGCCAGCCCGCGTCGTACTGCGAGAACTCGGCGAGCCAGCGGTCCTGGTCGACGTTCGGGTGGAGGTGGAGGAAGCCCTCGGCCACCCGGTTGACCTTTTCGATCCAGCTTTTCCAGATCCCCTGGGTGAAGTCGCCGTAGAAGTGCAGGTGGATGCCCTGCTCGGCCAGCTCGCCCACGGTGTGCGGGTGCAGCCCGATCGGGCGGCCGGGCACAACGGTGTGGATCTGGCCGTCCTGCTCGGACAGGCGCGGGGTGCGCTGGCCGGCGAACCAGTCGGCCTTGGGCAGGTCGCCGTCGAGCACGAGGCTGGGGGCCGAGCGGGTCAGGCCCGGGGCGACCGTTTCGAACCAGTCGCGCAGCTCGGGGCTGGAGTAGATCTGGCCGTCGGCGCGCTCGTACAGCGCCAGCAGCTCGCGCCATAGCCCCTTCTCGAAGCAGATGAACGGCCCCTCCTTGAAATGCCAGACAAAGGGGATGCCCGGGTTCTCCTCCAGCACGCGGTGGCAGAAGGCCACCGTCTGCCAGTTGAGCATGGCGTAGATCACGTCGGGCTTGATCCGCTCCACAGCGGCGCGCCAGCCGTCGCGCGGGATGTCGGCGACGTGGCCGAAGGGCAGCGGGCCGACGGTGTTGAACCAGGCCGGCGCGTCCGTCCACAGGCCGTAGAGCGTATGGCCGCGCTCCTCCAGGGCCAGCACGCGGTCGGCGTTGTACGCCAGCTCGCCAACGAGCAGGATCTTCAGGCCGTCGGCGGCCCGCGGCGTGTCGGGGCGCTCGCGGAAGCGCCGGTAGTGGGCCACCTCGTCGATGCGGTTGCCGCGCATGGTGTGGAAGCGCATCGGGTGGGGCACGTTGAAGCGGGCCCGGTACGGGTTGATCCCGCCGCCGAGGGGCTCGGACAGCAGCTTGTGGAGCTGGCCCGGGTGGTCGACCCACTCGCAGGTGATCCGCCCGGTGCCGACAAACGCCCCGGATGGCCGCAGCTTGGCCCAGAACAGCCGCTCGTGGTCGTCGCTCACCAGCTCCTCGCGCTCGACCCAGCGCTCAACGGTGCGGCGGTGGGCCACCTGCACCGGCTGGAGCGGTTGCCCCTCGATCTGGCCGTCGGCGTAGCGGTTGTAGGTGTGGCGCACGCCGGAGAAGGCCAGCGCCGCGCCAGGGTCGGCCTCCAGGGCGGCGAGCAGGCCGGCAAGGTGCTCGGGGTGGTACAGGTCGTCGGAGGGCAGATAGGCGATGACCGGGGCGCGGGCCCGGTCCATCGCCGCGTTGAGCGCCGCCGCCGGGCCCCGGTTCTCGGGGAGCCGGCCGTAGGCGATTCGGGCGTCGGTTAGGAGCGGGGCGACGACCGCACCGGTGTCGTCGGGCGAGGCGTCGTCGACGATGATCAGCTCCCAGTCGGGCATCGTCTGGGCCTGGAGGCTCGCGATCGCCCGCCGGATGAACGCGGCGTGGCCGTAGGTCGGCATCAGGACCGAGACGCGGGGCTCCGCTGTGGTCATAGCTCCTCAAGAGTGTATAGAAGTACTTCTATGTAATTGTCGCAGCACGATCGGTGCCAAAGCTGGGGGGACGAACGCGGCTTTGGCGTTCGTTCCCCTGGATCGCTCCCCGCAACCGTCAGGCCGACCAGAGCAGGCCGTTCGCCAGGACAAGGGCGGCCGAGAGGGTCTTGTAGCCGACGCGCTCGAAGAGCACGGTGAGGGCGTCGCCCTCGACGCGCTGGACGTCGCCGGGCCCCCACTCGCGGTGCTCGACCCGCACGCCGACGGCGAAGGGGGCCGGGCCGCTCTTCGGCTCGGGCGCCCCTACGGCGATGGCGATCCGCTCCTCGCGCGCGTGGGGCAGGTCGTTGTCGCAGCGGCCGCAGCGCTCGGCCTCCGGCTCCTCGCCGAAGTAGCTGAGCAGGGCGGCCCGCCGGCAGCCGTGGCCCTCGGCGTAGCCGCGGATCATGTCGGCGCGGCTGCGCTCGTAGGCCCGGCGCCGGTCCTCCTCGTCGAGCGTCACCTGCTCTGGGTCGAAGTCGTCGACCAGGAGGCGCAGCCGGCCGCGGCGCACTTCGGCCAGCCCGTCGTGGACGAGCGCGTTGACGAGGCGGCTGAGGTCAGCCTGGCCGAGCCCGGTGGCCTCGGCGAGCTCGGCCACGCTCGCCTTCGGGCGGGCGAGCAGGCCGGGGCGGGCTTGCACCACCTCCTCGCGGGTCAGGCGGCCGCCGCTGCCGAGAAACGAGGCCCGGCCGAGGTCGCCCGGGCGGTAGATCAGCGTGCAGCGGGCCAGATCGCCGTCGCGCCCGGCCCGGCCGGCCTCCTGGTAGTAGGCCTCGATGCTGGCCGGGATATCGCGGTGGATCACGAAGCGCACGTCGGGCTTGTCGACGCCGAGGCCAAAGGCGTTGGTGGCGGCGATCACGCGCAGCTCGCCGGCCATGAACGCTTCCTGCACCCGCTCGCGCTCGGCCTTGGGGCGCTGGCCGTGGTAGTAGTCCGCGGCGACGCCCCACTGCTGGAGCCACTCCGCCGTCTCGCGGGCGCCCTTCGTCGTGGCCGTGTAGATGATCCCGCTGCCGGACATAAGCCCGTCGAGCTCGGCGCACACGTCGTCGATATACTCGTCACACGGCTCGCCGAGGAGGTGCTTGAGCACGCGCCGGTCGTCGCGCTCGTCCTCGACCCGGCGCACCTCGAAGAACAGGTTGGGCCGGTCGGTCCCGTGCACCACCACCAGGGGCCGGCGCAGGCCCAGCCGCTCCACGATCTCTTCGCGCACCCAGGGTGTGGCCGTGGCGGTGAGGGCGAGGGTGGTCGGGCGGCCCAGGCGGGCCAGGGCCGCGCCGAGGCCGAGGTAGGCCGGCCGGAAGCTGTGGCCCCACTCGCTGATGCAGTGGGCCTCGTCGACCACGAACAGGCTGATCGCGAGCCGCCCCAGCCGGCGCAGAAAGTCGGCGTCGGCGAGGCGCTCGGGCGTGAGGTAGAGGAGCTTGGCCTCGCCAGCCTCCACCTGGCCGAGCTGCTCCTCGAGCCGGCGCTCCGAGACGCTGCCCTGGAGCACGGCCGCGGGGATGCCGCGGGCCTGGATCGAGTCGACCTGGTCCTTCATAAGGGCGAGCAGCGGCGTCACCACCACGGTGGCGCCCGGCAGGAGCTGGGCGGCCAGCTGGTAGACCAGCGATTTGCCCGCGCCAGTGGGCAACAGCGCCAGCACGTCGCGCCCGCCCACCAGGGCGTCGATCACCCGGCGCTGGCCGGGGCGGAAGGACTCGTGGCCGAAGCGCGCGAGCAGGGCTGCCAGATCGTCGTCGGAGGGTGCCATCGGTAGTATGCCCATAGGTGGAGGGTTCCAACGTCCACCCGGCATTTTGCATTTTGCATTCCACCGCGGCCCGCGCCTTGCAGCACGGTTCTGCGAGGTCAGCGGAGGAGGTGCGCCGTGAAGTACGAGGGCCGAATCTTCCCCATCCCGCAGGAGCGTTTGGCCGAGGCCGTGGGCCTGCTGGTGCGCGCCTTCCGCGACGACCCGCTGATGCGCTACCTGTACGGCGACACCGAGGAGGGCTACGCCGCCCGGCTGCGCGCCGTCTTCCGCTACCAGTGCGACCTCCACCAGCTCCAGAAGTGGCCGCTGATCGGTATCGAGCCGCGCTCCCGCCTTGCGGGGCTGGTCGGGGTGCGGCCGCCGCGCCCCCCACGCCGCCCCGACGAGCTGGCCGCCCGCTTCGAGGCCCTGGAGGAGCGGATCGGGGTGGACGCGACGGAGCGGCTGGCCGCCTACGCCGCGATCTCGAACACCCACCTGCCCGACGAGCCGCTGCTCTACGTCGGCATGATCGCCGTCCGCCCCGAATCCCAGGGGCGCGGCTATGCCCGGGCGCTGCTGGACCACGTCCACGGTCTTGCCGAGCGCGATCCCAGCGCCGTCGGGGTCGGGCTCGACACTGAGAACCCCGACAACCTGCCCTTCTACGAGCACCTCGGCTACCGCATCGTGGGCACGGGTCAACTGGAGGGGCTGGCGGTCTGGTCGCTGTTTCGGCCCAATCCCCGCTAATCCGCCGCGCCGCCGTCTGGCACCTATCTTGCATATGGGATGGGCACAGCCCACCCGAACCGCGGCCCTGTGCGGTCAGCGCACCGCGGGGCGGAGGGTGACCAGCAAGGCACAAAAGGAGCGAAACTCATGGCGAATATCGAGCGCAGCATCGACGTGCACGTTCCGGTGCGGACGGCCTACAACCAGTGGACCCAGTTCGAGGAGTTCCCCCACTTCATGGAGGGCATCGAGCAGGTCAAGCAGCTCGACGACACCACGCTGCACTGGCGGGCCAACATCGCCGGCAAGACCGAGGAGTGGATGGCGAAGGTCACCGAGCAGACCCCGGATCAGCGCGTGGCCTGGACGAGCACCACCGGCGCGCAGAACGCCGGCGTCGTCACCTTCCACAAGATCGACGACAACACCACCCGTGTGATGCTCCAGCTCGACTACGAGCCGGAGGGCGTGATCGAGAAGGTCGGCTCGGCCCTTGGCATCGTCGAGAACCGGGTCAAGGGCGACCTCGAGCGCTTCAAGAAGTTTATCGAGTCCCGCGGCGTCGAGACGGGCGCCTGGCGCGGCACCGTCGACCAGGACCCGACCTAAGAGGTACGACGGCGCGAAGCCCACAGCCGGACGGAAAGGGGTCGGCCACACCTGCGTGGCCGGCCCCCTTCGGCGTCTGAGCCCCCGGACCTGTCAGGCGCGGGCGCCTTGGGGCCGCCCGCACCCACGCGGGCGCAAAGTACGGTATGATGACGCCGCAGGATCCGCGCCTACACCGCAGCACCGCCAGCTATGGCCCAGCCGCAGCACATCCTTTGCCCGCGCTGCCACAAGCCCGCGCGGCCGAGCGCCCGCTTCTGCCAGCACTGTGGCCACGACGTGGTGCTGAACAACGCCGGCCCGCGCTTCTACCTGACCCGGGTGCTCAAGGCCGGCGGCCAGGGCGCAGTCTTCGAGGGCGCCGGCGACGACGGCAAGGTGTACGCCGTCAAGGAGATGCTCGACAACTTCGCCGACCCGAAGGAGCGCGCCGCCGGGATCGCGCGCTTCGAGGCCGAGGCCGGGCTGCTGGAGCGGCTGTCCCACCCGCGCATCCCGCGGGTCTACGCCCACTTCGAGGACGAAGGCAAGCACTACCTGGTGATGGACTTCGTGCGCGGCGAGGACCTGGACAGCGTCGTCGAGCGCGAGGGGGCGATCACCGAGCCGCGCGTGCTTGACTGGGCCGACCAGATCTGCGAGGTGCTGGGCTACCTCCACGCCAACGGCATGATCTACCGCGATATGAAGCCCTCGAACGTGATGCTTGAGCCGGGCGGCACGATCAAGCTGATCGACTTCGGCATCGCCAAGGTGCTCCAGGGCGCCAACCGCGGCACCCAGATCGGCACCCCGGGCTACGCCCCGCCCGAGCAGTACCAAGGCATCGCCACTCGCGAGTCGGACATCTACGCCCTCGGCGCCACTCTGCACCACCTGCTGACGGGGCGCAACCCGCAGGACCACCCGCCCTTCAGCTTCCCGCCGGCCCGCGATGTCAACCCCGCGGTTTCGCGGGCCACCTCCGACGCGATCGCCCGGGCCCTCCAGATGCGCCCCGAGGACCGCTACGGCTCGCTCGCCGACTTCGCCGCCGCCCTCGGCCTGGGCCAGCCGGCCCCCGCCGTCGTCCGCACCAGCGCGCCCCAGCCGGCCGGCGCCGCCCGGCCCGCCCCCGCTTCGGCGCAACGGCCATTGCCACAGCCCGCCGCCCCGCCACCCCGACGGCCGGCGCCGCAGCCGGCCCCCGGCCGCCCGGCGGCCTCCCCCTCCTCGGCCCAGCCCCAGCCCGCCCCGCCGAGGCAGCGCCGCCAGCCGGCCCCGGCGAGTCAGGCGGCGCCGGCCGCCCCGCCCGTGGCTCAGGCCCCCCGGCAGCGGGCCCGGCGGAGCGGCTGCGGGCGCATCATCGTCGGGCTGCTCGTCCTGGTGCTGCTCGGCCTCGGGGGGGCGGCCTTCGCCATATTCCAGCTGGCCGACAGCGTGATCCCGGCGCCCACGGCGCAGACTCTGGTGCAGCAGGAGTACCGGCGCGAGGCCGAGATCATTGTGCCGGCGGGCACCGACGAGGCGGGCCTGCGCTCCGCCTTCGCCTACACGTACAGCGTGCTGGTGAAGGAGCAGTTCGGCGATGCGGCGCAGGTGGTGCCCGGCAGCGTCGCCTACGCCGAGGGCGCGGCGCCGGCCTACCTCGGCGCCGACACCAGGGGCGAGCGCTTCCGCGTCACCCTTGTCGGCCAGGTCCTCGTCCCCGAGCAATGATGCGCGGGCGCTGCCCGCTCAGGACCGAGCGAGCCCACCGTCACCCGTCACCCGTCACCAGTCGAAGCAGGAGCCCCGCCCCATGCGCTACCTCGACCACCTGAGCCAGTGGCTCGACGCCGACGGCCGGCTAAACGATTTCCTGCGCCTGCGCGACGGGCGCGTGATCTTCGCCGAGGAGCTCGACGTGCTGGCGCTCGCCGGGGCCCACGGCGTGCCGCTGGAGATCTCCTTCTGCCCCCAGATCACCCGCCGCGTGCTCGCGATGGAGGCCCACTTCGCCGCCGCTCGTATGCAGACGGGCTACCGCGGGGACTTCATCTACGCCTACGCCACCAAGGCCAACTTCGCCGAGGAGGTCGTCCGCACTGCCGTCGCCGCCGGCGCCCACTACGAGACGTCGTCGGCCTTCGACGTGCGGATCGCTCACCAGCTCTGGCGCCGGGGGACGCTGCCGCGCGGCCGGCTGATCTGCTGCAACGGCTCGAAGGAGCCGGCCTACCTCGACGCGATCATCGCGCTGCGCACCGCCGGCTGCGACACGATCGTGCCAATCCTGGACGACCTGGCCGAGCTCGACGCGCTGCTGGCCTGCCCCGCGCCGCTGTTGATCGGCGTGCGCGAGCGCAAGGACGTCGGCGACCTCGCCGAAGGGATCGCCCACGGCTACGACCGCTTCGGCCTGCTGCCCGAAGAGATGGAGCGGGCCGCGGACCGCATCGCCGGCACCCCGCACCGGCTCATCCTGTACCACGCCATGGTCGGCAGCCAGCTCGAAAATGCGGCCCACTTCCAGGCCGAAATCCTGGAGTCGCTGGAAGGGTACGGCCGCCTGCGGGCGCGGGCCCCCGAGCTGAGCCTGTTCAACTTCGGCGGCGGCATGCCCACCAGCGCCTACAGCCTGGGCTTCGGCTTCGACTACGCCGGCTTCGCCACCTCGCTGCTGCGCGCGGCTCTAGCCTGGGCCAGCGCGAACGGCCACCCCCACCCGCACCTCGTCGGCGAGTTCGGCCGCTACACCTGCGCCGACCACGCCGCCCACGTCTTCTGCGTGGGCCGGACGAAGCCGGGCCATCCCGGCGAGCGGCCCTGGTACCTCGTCGACGGCAGCCTCATGGTCGCCCTGCCCGACATCCTGATCGTCGAGGGCCAGCAGTTCATCGCCCTGCCGCTCAACCACATGGACAAGCCCGCCGTGCCCGTGGTCCTCGGCGGCCGCCGCACCTGCGACTCGGACGACTTCTACCCGCGCGCGGCCGACCCGCCGCTGATTCTGCCCGAGGTCGGCCCGGGCGACGAGCCGCTGCTGATCGCCTTTTTCGGCACGGGCGCCTACCAGGCCATGCTCAGCGGCGAGGGCGGCGCCCACCACTGCCTGGCCCCCGAGGCGCCCAAGCTGATCGTCGAGCGCCAGAGCGGCGCCCTCACGACCCGGGTCATCCCCGAGCAAAGCTGGGAAAGCGTGCTGAGCGACCTCGGGTACCGCTAAGCTGGAGAACACAGATGCTTCGACGTCTCAGCCTGTTCGCGCTGCTGTGTACAGCCCTGGCCGGCTGCGGGCTGCCGCTGGCCGAGTCGACCCCGCCGCCCGTGATCATCGTCGCCAGCGCCACGCCGGGCGGGGGCACGGGCGCGACCGCGCCTGCCGCGCCGACCGCCGCCGCGGCCCCGAGCGCCACCCCCGTCCGGCTCGGCCTGACCGCCGAGGCCAGCCCGGCGCCCGCCGCGACGAGCGCGCCGGCCGAGGCGACCGCCCCGGCGGGGGCGACGCCGGCCGCCAGCCAGGGCACGATCACCTTCGCCTTCGACGCCTTCCCCAGCTATTTCCCTGGGCTGATCGCGGAGGTGCGCGGGCTGCTGGAGCGGCGCGGCTACCAGCTGGAGCTGGTGCCGTTCGACCTGAACGGCGAAAATAGCTTCTCGGAGGCCGAGCGGTTCGAGCGGCTGCGCAGTGGCGAGTGGGATGTGCTCGCCACCACCCTCGACGGCTTCGCCCGTCAGTCCGACCCGGCCCTGGGCGCGATCACCGCGGTGATCGACGAAAGCGCCGGCGCCGACAAGCTCGTCGCCCGCCCCGAGATCGCCACCCTGAACGACCTGCGCGGCCGCCGGATCGCCTACAGCGAGGGCAGCGTCGGCGAGTTCTTCCTGTACTACTCGCTCCAGCTCGCCGGCCTCACCCCCGCCGACGTCACGCTCGTCCCCGCGCCCTCGGTGGCCGACGCGGTGGCGGCCTTCGCCGCCGGCCAGGCCGACGCCGTCTCGGCCTGGGAGCCTGACGTGCTGGAGGCCGAGGCGCAGGGGGGCGCGGTGCTGATCGCCTCCGACCGGCTGCGGGCCATCCTCGACGTGCTCGTCACCTCGCGCAACGCGATCGACACCAAGGCCGACGGCGTCCAGGCCTTCCACGACGCCTGGTTCGAGGCGCTCAAGCTGATGACCGACCGGCCGGCCGAGGCCGAGCAGGCGATCATTGAGTGGGGCAACCCGGACTGGACCGGGATCGCCGCCCCCGGCGACATGGCCGCCTCGCTGGAGAAGCTGGCCCAGGCAACTCTCGGCGCGAACCTGCTGGCCTTCCGCTCCACGGAGACGCTGCTCAGCCGGATCGCCCAGGCCCAGGAGATCTGGCGCGCGGCCGGGCAGGCCCCGCCCGCCGCCGAGCCGGCCAGCCTGGTCGAGGGCCGCTTCGCCCTCGCGTCGGGGGCGAAGCCCGAGCTGATCTCCAGCAGCCCGCCCGTCAACAGCTCTTTCCTGCTCACGGCCCAGGTCGACCTGCCGCAGCTCTCGGAGCAGGAGCAGCAGAGCGCCGAGGCGGTGGTGCAGCTCCCGCTGGAAAAGGTCGACTTCGAGCCCGACAGCCTGCGCCTGACCCGGCAGGCCGCGCAGGACTTGAGCGAGCAGGTGATGCCAGTGCTGCGCAGCTCGACGCTGTACCTGAAGATCGACGGCAGCTCCGCCTGGCCCGGCCCTGAGGGCCGCTTCAGCGCCGAGGAGATCCGCGCCTTCGCGCGCGACCGGGCCAACAGCGTCGCCACCTTTCTCGTCCAGCAGGGGATCAACCCCAACCGGCTGATCATCGGCACTCTCGACCCGCAGTTCCCCAACAGCCTCGACGAGGCTCAGCTCGCGCAGGACCGGATCGTGCGCTTCACGCTGGTGGCGCCTGCCGGGCGGTAGCGGGCACCCCGGCCGCACGCGCTAGATGCTCGCACGCGCAGCGTGCGAGCATCTAGAATCTACTCCACAGGTACTGGTTCGTCACCTCGTGGTGGAACTGCACCTCGGCGCGCTTGATCAGGGTGCCGAGCTTGCGCGGGCAGCGGTCGGCCACCGTCTCCTTGAGGTCGGCGTACTTGGCGGCGGTGTCGGCGCCGAGCAGCTCGGCCACCGTGTCGCTGGCGCGGAAGGCGGCGATCGCGTCGTAGATGTTGTCGGGGAGCGTTTCCGCGCCGGAGCGCACGTCGCCTGTGGGGCTGGCGCCCTGCAGGCCGGTGCGCAGCAGGGCGTAGACGGCCATGTGCGGGTTGGCGTCGGGGGCGATCGAGCGCACCTCGACCCGGGCCGAGCGGCGGTTGCCGATCGGGATGCGCACCATCGAGCCGCGGTCGATCGGCGAGGCCTTGATCTGGTTCGGCGCCTCGAAGTGCGGGTCGAGCCGGCGGTAGGCGTTCACGCTGGCGTTGAGCAGCAGGCACAGATCCTTGGCCGAGCCGAGGATGCGGTCCACGAACTGCCAGGCGTAGCCCGACAGGCCCTCCTCGCCGCCCTGCTCGTAGAACAGGTTCTCGTCGCCCCGCGAGATCGAGATGTTGGTGTGCATGCCGTTGCCGTTGACGCCCGTCACCGGCTTGGGCAGGAAGCTGGCGGTCATATCGAGGCGGCTGGCCACCTGGCGGCAGATCAGCTTGTAAAGCAAAATCTGGTCGGCGGCGATCGTCGCCTCGGTGTAGCTGTAGTTCATCTCGAACTGCGACGGCGCAACCTCGGGGTGGTCCTTCTCGTTGGCGAAGCCCATAGCCCGCTGCACCTCGGCCGCCGTGTCGATAAAGGTGCGCAGCGGGTCGCCGGGGAGCGAGTGGTAGTAGCCCGAGGTGCTGACAAACTGGAACTCGCCCGTCTCGCGGTAGCGCTGCTCGGCGTTGCGCCCCTGGAACAGAAAGCCCTCGATCTCGTTCGCCAGGTTGAAGGTGATCCCCTCGCGCTCGTACAGCTCTCTGGCGTAGGCCTTGAGCCGGGCCCGGAAGTCGGCCGGGTACGGCGAGCCGTCGCGCTCCTGGACCTCGCCGAAGACCAGCACTTTGCCGGGCCCGAAGACATCGGCGGGCAGCCAGTAGAAGGCCGACCAGTCGATGCCGAGCCGCAGATCGGACTCGGCCTGGGCTGAAAAGCCGCGGATCGAGGAGCCGTCGAAGGTCAGGTTGTCGGCCGAGCCGAGCAGGAACTTCTTGTCGTAGTCGAGCATGTGCAGGCGGCCTTCGAGGTCGGTGAAGCAGACCGTCACCGCCTTGATCCGCTTCTCGTCCGTGAGGTAGCGGGTGCGCGCCTCGCGCATCTGGTCGAGGGGCGTGCGGGCGAGCCGCTCGGCCCGCACCTCCAGGTTCAGCTCCTCCAGCTGGTCGTACGGGATCTCAAGAAAATCGCGCAGACTGCTCATCGCCATGCCTTTCCTAACACTGCGGGGTCGGCGCATTGTAGCACGCCCCGCGCGGGCCGCCGCAGCGGTGCGGAGCGCGGGCCGCCGGGGCCCCGCCCGGCGTGTAAAATACAGCTGATGATCATCTGCTCCGACCAGCGCACAGGGCAGGGCTGCGGCGGCGCCAACGGCGATGCCGCGCGCTTCTGCGTCTATTGCGGCCAGTCGCTGCGCTTCGGCCTGGCGCTGCACAACCCTGGCAGCGAGGTGGGCGGCTATCGGGTGGGCCGCGTGCTCGGCCACGGCATGTTCGGCGCCGTGTACGAGGGCGAGGGGCTGGAGCGCCCCGGCGAGCGTGTCGCGCTCAAGGCCACCATCGACCCGGCCAGCGCGGGCGGGTTTCGGGAAGAGTTCGCCGCGCTGCACCAGCTGCGCCACCCCGGGCTACCCCGCTACTACGAGCTGTTCGAGCACGGCGGCAGCGCCTACCTGGTGATGGAGCTGGTGCCCGGCCAGTCGCTGGAGGAGCGGCTCGCCGAGCGCCCCCACGGCCTGGACGAGCGCGAGGTGCTGGACCTGGCCCGGCAGCTGTGCGCGGTGCTGGCCTACCTCCACGGCCGCCGCCCGCCCATCCTGCACCGCGACATCAAGCCGGCCAACATCCGCCGCACCCCGGCCGGCGTCGTCAAGCTTGTCGACTTCGGCCTGCTCAAGCAGGGCGGCGCCCAGACCCGGCTGACGATCAGGGGCGTGGGCACGCCGGCCTACGCGCCGCTGGAGCAGTACGGCGGCGGCGGCATGACCGACCCGCGCAGCGACATCTACAGCCTCGGCGCGACCCTCTACCACCTGCTGACCGGCCGCGAGCCGCCGGCGGCCACCGAGCGGGTCGCCGCCGCGCTCGACCCGCTCCAGGCCCCCGAGCGGGTGAACGGGGCGGTCAGCCGGCGCACCGGCGAGGCGGTGCTGCGGGCGATGGCCCTGACCCAGGGGCAGCGCTGGCCGAGCGCCGAGGCGTTCGCCCAGGGGTTGGGCGCCGGAACGGGCGGGGCGCTGGCCGAGGGGCTGCGCGAGCTGTGGGAGCGCTGGCGCCAGTCGCGGGCCCGCCAGCGCCGCCAGCGCTACCAGCTCGCCGGCCACGGCGGCGCCGTCTGGTGCGCGGGCTACAGCCCCGACGGGCAGACCCTGGCCAGTGGCGGCGGCGACCACGTGCTGCGCCTGTGGCGGGTGGCCGACGGGGAGGAGCTGCGCGCGCTGCGCGGCCATACCGCCGAGGTGATGTGCCTGGCCTGGCGGCCCGACGGGCAGGCCCTGGCGAGCGGCGGCGGCGAGGGGGTGGTACTGGTCTGGGAGGTGGGCGCGGGCGGCCTGCGCCACCAGTTGCGCGGACACGGGGCGGGGGTGCTGAGCCTGGCCTGGCACCCGTCGGGGCAGACGCTGGCGAGCGCGGGCCAGGACGGCGCGGTGCTGCTCTGGCGCCTCGACGGCGAGGGGGAGCCGACCCCCGAGGAGCTTGGCCGCCACAGCCGCATGGCGATCGCCGTCAGCTTCAGCCCCGACGGCAGCAGCCTGGCCAGCGTCGGGCTCGACGGCAAGGTGCAGGTTTGGTGGCCGTAGGGGTGCGCCGGCGGCGGGGCCTTGGCGGCTAGTCGTCGCGGCGGGGGAGGCGGATTTTGTCGGTGGGCTGGCGCTCTTCGCCGCGGCGGGGGCGCTCGTCGTTGAGCAGGGGGAGCAGAACCAGGGTGATGGCGATCATCGTCGCCAGAAGCAGGCTGGGGAACAGGTTGATCAGATCGGTCATCGCGCGCTCCTATGCAGGCGCCGGGTCAGGTCCGGTCGCCAGGCGCATCCTACTCAGGGCGGGATGCGCGCACAATGACAGCGCGGTGAAACGGGTGTGATGGCGAGCGCGGCCGGGCGCTACTTCAGCACGTCGCGGACGATCTGCTCCAGGCGGTCCAGGGGGAAGGGCTTGGGCAGGTAGTAGTCCACGCGCTGCTCGCGAGCGCGCTTTTCGAGCTCGGGCGTCGCGTAGGCGGTGATCATGACGACGCGGGTGTCGGGCGAGGTTTCCTTGATCGCGGCGGCGAGCTGGAGGCCGTTCATGCCGGGCATGTTGTAGTCGGTGATCACGAGCGGCACGGGGCGCAGAGCGATCTGGGCCAGAGCGTCGGCGCCGCCATTGACCGTGACGATGTCATAGCCGCCGGTTAAGTCGCGCATCAGGCGGTGCAGGATGATCAGGATGTCAGGCTCGTCCTCGACCAGGACAATCGCCGGATTGCGACCAGACACGTCGGGCATAGGAAGGCTCCTCGATCACCTGAAGCGGAACCGGCAAGACGCTGGCGGCGCGCCTGGTTACGACAACAAACGAGCGCCGGCGGCAGCTTTGCGGCTTTGTCCGACCGCCTGCGGCAGCTTTAGGGGCGCGGGGACGGTTCAAACCGGCGTTAGCTCGCGGCAATTGTAGCACACAGCGCGGGGGCGGGCAAGAAGATGGTATCATTGGCGACAGTGCCCACCCGCTGCTGGAGCTGCCCCGCATGGCCGAGCTGCCAACGATCTTTCTCAATGTGCTCGCCCCTGTTTTTCTGCTGGTGCTGCTGGGCTATGTGGCTGGGCCGCGGCTGCAGTTGGAGGCGCGCACCCTGTCGCGCTTCGCCTACTTCATCCTGACCCCGGCGTTTGTCTTCAACATCCTCAGCCAGACGCAGATCGAGGCCGGGCTGGCCGGCCGCATGATCGGCTTTATCAGCGTTGTCTACCTCGGCTCGATCCTGATCGCCTTTCTGACCGCCCGGCTGCTGCGCCGGTCCGCCCAGATGACGGCGGCCTATGTGATGATCGCGGCCTTCGGCAACGTCGGCAACTTCGGCCTGCCGATCATCCAGTTCGCCGAGGGCCCCGCCGCGCTGCCCTCGGCCACCGTCTACTTCCTGGCGAACCTAGTGCTGGCGTTCGTGGTCTGCGTCACCGCGGCCAACTTCAGCCGCGGCCTGAGCTTGAGCATGGCCGGCCAGGTGTTCCGCACCCCCGCGCTGATCGCCCTCGTGCCCGCCCTGGCTTTTAGCTGGGCCGCGGTGGCCCTGCCGCCGGTCGTGACCAGGCCCCTGGAGCTGCTGGCGGGCGCCCTTATTCCAACCATGCTCGTCGTCCTCGGCGCGCAGCTCGCCGCCGCGGGCATCCCCAAGATCAGCCTCGACATGCTGGTGTCCAGCGGTGTGCGGCTGCTCAGCGGCCCGCTGCTCGCCTTTGCCGTGGCCGCCCCCTTCGCCCTGCCCCCCCTCGAACGCAGCGTCGGCATCCTCCAGGCCAGCATGCCGACCGCCGTGCTGGTGTCGATCATCGCCATGGAGAACGACCTCATCCCCGAGTTCGTCACTGCGACGGTGCTATTCTCCAACCTGGCCAGCGTGGTCACCCTCGCCGTGGTCCTGGCCCTGCTTTGAGTGCTGCTGGCGGCTATAGGCTATGAGGCCAGTCCTCCAGCCCAAGCCTAAAGCCTAACAGCCTAACGCCTGCACAACTCATGCACAGTTTGCCTGTTGCGTAAAAAGACGATTTGGTGTAGAATTACGTATACGGATATCCCCCCCGTTGTCCCAAAAGTGCAGATGCTCAGGAGCAAGGCATGAAACGACGTGAGTTTCTTCGCGGCGCCACGGCTGGAGTCCTCGGTGGTCTGGGCATGACGCTGGCCGCGTGCGCGAGCGCGCCGCCAGCCGCGGCGCCGACGGCCGGCGGCGCGGCGGAGCCGACGGCGGCCGGGGCGGCGGCGCCCACGGCGGCGCAGGCGGCCGCGGAGCCGACGGCGGCCCAGGCGCAGGCGCCAGCGCAGGCCTCGTCGCTGCCGGCGGTCGAGTGGCGCATGGGCACAAGCTGGCCGGTGGCCCTCGACACAATCTACGGCGGGGCGACGGTGCTGGCGGAGCGGGTGTCGGAGCTGACGAACGGCATGTTCAAGATCACCACCTTCCCCGCCGGCGAGCTGTTCGGCGGCCTGGAGGTGCTCCAGAACGTGTCGCAGGGCACGGTCGAGGCGGGCCACTCCGCGATGTACTACTACGTCGGCCTGAACCCGGCCTGGGCCTTCGCGACGTCGCTGCCCTTCGGCCTGACGGCCCAGCAGCAGAACGCCTGGCTGTACCACGGCGGCGGCAACGAGGCGATCGACAAGCTTGGGGCGGAGTTCAACACCGTGCTGTTCCCGGCGGGCAACACCGGCACCCAGATGGGCGGCTGGTTCCGCCGCGAGCTCAACGCCGTGGGCGACCTGCAAGGCCTGAAGATGCGCATCCCCGGCCTCGGCGGCCAGGTGATGCAGCGGCTCGGCGTCGTCACCCAGACGCTCCCCGGCGGCGAGATCTTCCAGGCCCTGTCCACCGGCGCGATCGACGCCGCCGAGTGGGTGGGCGCCTACGACGACGAGAAGCTCGGTCTGCCCGACGCGGCCGACTTCTACTACGCCCCGGGCTGGTGGGAGCCAGGCCCGACGCTCCACGCCATGGCCGCCACCGAGGCCTGGAACGCGCTGCCGGCCGAGTACCAGCGCATCTTCCGGGTGGCGTCCTGGGAGTCGAACCTGAACATGCTCGCCAAGTACGACGCCCTCAACAACGACGCCCTCGGCCGGATCATCGACAAGGGCAAGCAGCTGCGCGTCTACAGCGACGAGATCATGAGCGCCGCCCAGACGGCGGCCTACGAGCTGTACGCCGAGAACGCCGCCAGCGCGCCGCTTTTCGCCGAGATCTACACCCCCTGGAACGACTTCCGCAAGCGCGTCCAGCGCTGGCACCAGACGAACGAGCAGCCCTTCACCAAGTTCGTCGAGGCCAACCCGATCGAGGGCTAGGCTCCCGGCCCCCGGCAGCGCGCCCCACCCCCTGCCCCCTCCCCTTCGCGGGAGGGGGCTTTCCTTGTCCGCGCGGTCAGCGCCCCTCGCTCGCGGGGCAACAAATCCCCCGCTCCATATCGGAGCGGGGGATCGGGGTGCGGGCCGAAGCCAGGGCGCGGGCTACCGGCCGTAGCTGATCGAGGGCAGGTAGGTGACGAGCGAGGGGAAGATCACGATCAGCACCACTATCGCGAGCTGGATGGCGATAAAGGGCACCACGCCGCGGTAGATGTGCCCAGTGGTGATGCCAGGGGGCGAGACGCCGCGCAGGTAGAACAGGGCGAAGCCGAAGGGCGGCGTAAGGAACGAGGTCTGCAGGTTGGCGCCGAGCAGCACCCCGAACCAGATCAGGTCGATCCCGAGCGTCTGGGCCACGGGCACGAACAGCGGGATGACGATAAAGCAGATCTCGAAGAAGTCGATGAAGAAGCCCAGGAAGAAGACGATCAGCATGCTGATCAGCAGAAAGCCCCAGTAGCCGCCGGGGAGGTTCGCCATGATGTCGAAGACGAACTTATCGCCGGACAGGGCCCGGAAGACCAGCGCGAAGGCCGTCGAGCCGATCAGGATGAACAGCACCATCGTCACGTTGCGCAGCGTCGCGTCGCTGACGTCGCGGAAGGTGCGGAAGCTCAGGCGGCCGTTGGCGAGGGCCAGCAGCGTGGCGCCGAGGGCGCCCACCGCGCCGGCCTCGGTGGCGGTGGCGATGCCGAAGAAGATCGAGCCGAGCACAGCCAGGATCAGCAACAGCGGCGGGATCATCACCTTGATGACGCGGACGGCCAGGGCGCCGCCGCGGAGGGGCCGCGCCGACTCGGGCAGGGCCGGGGCCACGTCGGGGCGCAGGAAGGCCACCACCCAGCAGTAAAAGGCCAGGGCGCCGGCGAGCAGCAGGCCGGGGATGAGCGAGCCGATAAACAGCCGGCCCACCGAAACGCCGATCTGGTCGCCCAGCACCACCAGCACCACCGAGGGCGGGATGATCTGGCCCAGGGTGCCCGAGGCGCAGATCACGCCGCAGGCCAGCTCCTTGCTGTAGTTGTAGCGCAGCATGATCGGCAGCGAGATCAGGCCCATCGCCACCACCGTCGCGGCGACGACGCCCGTGGTAGCGGCGAGCAGGGCCCCCACGAAAACCACGGCGATCGCCAGGCCGCCGCGCATCGTGCCGAACAGCATGCCCATCGTCTCAAGCAGGTCTTCGGCCAGCCCTGACTTTTCCAGCATCGCCCCCAGGAAGATAAAATAGGGGATGGCGAGCAGGGTAAAGTTCTGCATGATGTTGAAGATGCGCGAGGGCATGGCGCGCATCAGGATCGGGTCGAACACGCCGAGCGAGACGCCGATCGTGCCGAACAGGATCGCGACCGCTCCCAGCGAGAAGGCCACCGGGTAGCCAAGGCCGAGGATGACCAGGGCCCCCAGAAACATGGTCGGGCCAAGCCACTCGTACTCCATCTGCGTCTCCGTTACACCGTGAGTTCGTCGGGGGACTGCTCGTCAGCGACGGCAGCCGGCGCAAGATGGCCCGTCACCACCGCCAGGTTCTTGATCGCCTCTGAGATGCCCTGGATGATCAGCAGCACCGGGCTGATCAGCAGAAAGGTCTTCAGGGGGTAGCGCGGCAGGCCGCTCGGGTCGGGCGAGTTTTCGCGGAGGCGCCAGGAGTTTTCGACGTAGGGCCAGCCGAAGTAGATCAGCAGGAGGCAGAAGGGGATCAGGAACAGCAGCGTGCCCAGGAAGTCGACCAGGGCCTTCCGGCGCGGCGGCCAGCTCCCGTACAGCACGTCCACGCGGACGTGCTCGCCGTGCTTGAGCGCGTAGGCCGCGCCGAGCAGAAAGATCACCGAGAAGATGTACCACTGGGCCTCGATGAAGACGTTCGAGCCCAGGGTCCGGTTGATCGCGCGGCCGATGTAGCGGTTGGCCACGTTCCACACGCCCACCGCGACCACGACCGGAACCAGCCAGAGTGCGATGTTCCCGACCAGCTCGGTGAATACGTCGATCCCTTTGGAAATCCGCAGCAGTCCTCGCACCTGGCAACCTCCCTGTTCAAGGTCCGACGATCGGCGCGCGGCTGGCCTTGTTCGGCGTCAGGAGCATGGGTCGGTGTGCAGCATGACAAGTGCACAGACCGACAACCCGCGAACGTGGCGGTTTGACATATAAAACAGGCTGGGCAGAAAAAAGGATCTTCTTTATGGTACTCGGTTTGGCGTATCTTGTCAAAAGAAACGGCGGCGGCCCACCCCGGGCCGCCGCCGTTGCACAGGGGGCAGCAGGCACTACTCGTGGGTCGCGCCCCAGTTCTCGGGGGTGCGCCACAGGCTGGACAGGATGAGGTCGCGCATGGACAGCAGCTCTTTCGGGAGCCGGTCGTAGAGCTTGATGAACAGCTCCTCGTGGAGCAGAATCTCCTGCTGCCACTCGCCGATGTTCAGCGACATCACCTTCTCGAACTGGTCGCGGGAGAAGTCGCTGCCGCGCCAGTCGAGGTCCTCGTAGCGCGGGATCCAGCCGATCGGGCTTTCAACGCTGACCGCGCGGCCGTGGGCGCGCTCGACGATCCACTTGAGCACGCGCATGTTCTCACCGAAGCCGGGCCAGGCGAAGCGGCCGTGCTCGTCCTTGCGGAACCAGTTCACCCCGAAGACGCGCGGCGGGTTGTAGATCGTGCGGCCGAACTGGAGCCAGTGGTTGAAGTAGTCGGCCATGTGGTAGCCGATGAAGGGCAGCATCGCGAACGGGTCGCGGCGCACCACGCCCATCTGGCCGGCGGCGGCCGCCGTTGTCTCGGAGCCCATCGTCGCGGCGAGGTAGACGCCGTAGTTCCAGTTGAAGGCCTGGTAGACCAGGGGCACGGTGCCGCTGCGCCGGCCGCCGAAGACGAAGGCCTCGATCGGGACGCCCTTCGGGTCCTCCCAGGCCGAGTCGATCACAGGGTTCTGGCCGGCCGGGGCGGTGAAGCGGGCGTTGGGGTGAGCGGCCTTGCGGCCGGTCTCTTTGGCGATCTGGGGCGTCCAGTCCTGGCCGGTCCAATCGATCAGGTGCGCGGGGGGCTCCTTGGTCATCCCTTCCCACCACACATCGCCGTCGTCGGTCAGGCCGACGTTGGTGAAGATGGTGTTGGCCTTGCAGCTTTCCATCGCGCTCGCGTTCGTCTCGTAGGACGTGCCGGGGGCGACGCCGAAGTAGCCGGCCTCGGGGTTGATCGCGTACAGCTTGCCGTCGTGGCCGGGCTTGATCCAGGCGATGTCGTCGCCGATCGTCGTCACCTCCCAGCCCTCCTCCTGAAAGGCCTTGGGCGGGATGATCATGGCGAAGTTCGTCTTGCCGCAGGCCGACGGGAAGGCGGCGGCCAGGTAGGTTTTGCGGCCGCTCGGCTCCTTGACGCCGAGGATCAGCATGTGCTCGGCCAGCCAGCCTTCGTCGCGGGCCATGACCGAGGCGATGCGCAGGGCGAAGCACTTTTTGCCGAGCAGGGCGTTGCCGCCGTAGCCCGAGCCGTAGCTCCAGATCGCGCGCTCCTCGGGGAAGTGCACGATGTACTTCTGCTCTTTGTTGCAGGGCCACGGCACATCGTCCTGGCCGGACTCCAGGGGCATGCCGACCGAGTGCATGCAGGGGATGAAGTCGCCGTCCTCGCCCAGCACATCATAGACCGCGCGGCCCATGCGGGTCATGATCCGCATATTGACGGCCACATAGGGCGAGTCGGACAGCTCGACGCCGATGTGGGCGATCGGTGAGCCGAGCGGGCCCATGCTGAACGGGATGACATACATAATGCGGCCGCGCATGCAGCCGGCGAACAGGCCATTCAGCGTTTCCTTCATCTCGCGCGGGTTGACCCAGTTATTGGTCGGCCCGACGTCGCTCTTGGCGATCGAGCAGATAAAGGTCCGGTCCTCCACACGCGCGACGTCGCCCTGGTCTGAGCGGGCGAGGTAGCTGTTCGGCCGCTTCGCCGGGTTGAGCCTGATCAGGGTGCCCGTCTCAACCATACGGCCACAGAGCGTGTCGTACTCGGCCTGCGAGCCGTCGCAGAAGTGAATCGCGTCGGGCTGGCAGAGCGCGGCCATCTCTGTGATCCAGGTCTTAAGACGGGTGTGTTTGATGTACTCTGGGAACTGCATACGCTCCTCCCTTTGTCGTGACACCGTGCGCCGGTCACCTCATTGGCCGGTAGTGTCGGACGCGCCAATCATACCACAGCGCCCCCCGCAGATCCGGTATTGGTCCTCCCTATTCTCGTGATAGTTCTCGTAACTTTTGCGAGCGGAAGGGTTTGAGGCCCGGCGGCCTTTCGCAGCTATGGTATACTAGGCCGGTTACAAGCGCGTTTGCTTTCGCTCAAGGAGTGTCCCGTGGAGATCGCCCTGTTCGTCGCGATGCTCGCCATCAGCGTGGTGCTGGTCGTTCTGGTTGTGCTGCAGGCCCGCACCGCCGGCATGGCCAACCGCGACTCGAGCTCGATCTATCGCACCAAGCGCGGCCTGGAGAAGACGATGCACCAGGCGACGATCATGCTGGCGGCGGTGTTTCTGCTGCTGGCCCTGATCACCAGCCTGCCGATCTTCGGCACCGGCCCCGCCCTCTAGCCCAGGGCGCAGGAGGCAGGCGCAGGGGGCGTGGCCCGCCCGGGCCGGCCCGCCAAGGCCGCCTGCCCCCGCCCCCCTGCCTCCCGCCCCTGCCCCCTGAACCATGGCTCGTCGCATCCGCTGGCAGATCGTCATCGCCGCGCTCAGCACTCTGCTGGTCGCCGGCCTGCTCGGCCGCCTGGCCTTGCGCACCGCCTCCGTGGCCAGCCCCCTGGAGGGCGGCACCTATGTCGAGGCGCTGACTGGCCCTCCGCAGCTGCCCGTCCCCCTGCTCAACGACCCGCTGGCCGACCCGTCGGGCCGGGCCTTGATCGGCCTCCTGTTCGACGGTCTGATGCGCGTCGGCGCCGACGGCCTGGTCGAGCCCGCCCTGGCCGCGGCCTACGAGGTCGACCCGACGGGCGAGGTGTACACCTTCAGCCTGCGCCGCGACGTGCGCTGGCACGATGGCACCCCCCTCAGCGCCGACGACGTCGTCTTCACCCTGCGCGCCCTCCAATCCCTCGCCGACCCGGGCGACCCGGCGGACCGGGCCTGGCAAGAGGTGCTGGTCGACCGAATCGACGATTACACGGTGCGCGCGACCCTGGCCCGCCCCTACGCGCCGTTCCTGGCCCTGGCCCGCGCGCCCATCCTGCCGGCCCACCTGCTGGGCGGCACGCCCCCCGAGCGCTGGGCCAGCTCGGCCTTTGGGCGCAGCCTGATCGGCACCGGCCCCTACCGCCTCGCCGAGCTCGACGAGCGGCGGGCCCTGCTCGAGGCCAACCCCGACTATTTCGACGGCCGCCCCTACCTCGACACGATCGAGCTGCGCTTTATCGCCGCCCCCGAGGCCGCCCTCGCCGCCCTCGGCCGGGGCGAGATCACCGCCTTCGGCGAGCGCGGCGGCGCCACCCTGGCCGGGGCGAACCTGCCGGGCAACATGCGCCTGCGCAGCGCCCCTCTCGACGAGTACGCCACCCTCAGCTTCAACCTGCGGGCGGCCCCGCTCGACCAGCAGCCGCTTCGCGCCGCCCTCGCCGCCGCCCTCGACCGCGACGCCCTGCTTGAGGTGGCCCTCGGCGGCCAGGCCGACCAGATCGACACGCCCATCCTCCCCGGCTCCTGGGCGAGCGACCCGACGGCCCGCTGGCCCGCGCCGGACCGCGCCAGGGCCGAGCGGCTGCTCGGCGAGCTCGGCTACGAGCCGACGATCGGCGGCGCCCGCGCCCGCGACGGGCGCCCCCTCGCCTTCGAGCTGATCGTCGACGGCGAGCCGCGCCGCCTCGCCGCCGCCCAGGAGGTCGCCCGCCAGTGGGGCCAGATCGGCGTGGCCGTGCAGGTCCAGCAGCTCGAGCCCCCGGAGCTGGTGCGGCGCCTCCAGGCCCACGACTTCGCTTTGGCCATCCACAGCTGGGCCCGCCTCGGCCCCGACCCGAGCCCCTACGCGCTGTGGCACTCCAGCCAGGCCGAGCGCGGCCTGAACTACGCCGGCCTCGCCGACGATCAAATCGACTCGGCCCTCGAAGAAGCCCTCACCGAGACGGACCTGGCGGCCCGCAACGCTCTCTACGGCGCCTTCCAGCGCCGCTGGATCCAGCTGGCGCCGGCCATCCCGCTGTTCCAGCCGCGCTACTACTTCGCCGTCGACTCCGGCCTCGGCGGCCTCGCCATCGGCGACCCACAAAGCGCCGCCAGCCAGCTCCTCTTCGGGACCGAGGATCGCTACCGCGGCGTGGCGCGCTGGTATACGAATAGCTATCGCGAGATTCAGGGGGACCTTCAGTAGGGCTTTGGCGCGCTGGCGCCCGGGGTTGTGGCGGGCTGGCGCCCGGGCTCACTCCCCTGTACAAGTTTGCGGATTTCGCGGGGCGGCTCTGCCCCCCGCCCCCCGCCGGTGGGCTTGCAGCCCCCCGGAGCCCCCCGCATGGTGTTTGGTGACGTCGAACACCGCCGAACCTGAAGTAGGAATGCTGGCCAGCCATCGGGGGCGCCGCCATCATATGTGTAGTGCGCCTTCCGTTGCCAGTATCGCGGCCCATAATAGTAGGCGCGAAGCGCCCCGCATAAGACCATCCAGCTTTAGCAGGGGGGCACGGTGCCGAAACTGCGACCGCGCCAGCAAACCATACTTGGGGAACGCGGGGGCTTGCCCCCGCGCCGGGGGAGTCCAGAGGGGCCGCGGCCGGCCCCTCTGGCGCGGGCCCGGGGCGCGCAGCCCCGGCGGAACAACGGGAGGGCCGAAGGGCCCGTGAGGAGCCGCGGGTCGGGGCGGCAGCCCCCGACCAAACGCCCCGGCGCCAGCCGGAACGCACCATGAAGATCGCCGTTCTCGCCGACATCCACGCCAACCTCCCTGCCCTCCAGACTGTTGTCGCCGACATCGAGGCCTGGTTGCCCGACGCCGTGATCGTCGCCGGCGACATCGTCAATCGCGGGCCCGAGGCCGCCGCCTGCCTGGAGCTGGTGCTGCGTATGCGCCGCGAGCGTGGCTGGCACGTGATCCGGGGCAACCACGAGGGCTATGTCCTGCGCTATGATCGCGACAACCGCCTGCCTGAGTTCCCGGCCGTCGGCCCCCGCCGCGACCTGTCGCGCATGACCGCGTGGACCCACAGGGAGGTCGTGTCGCTGGTCGGCGCGATCGCCGCCCTGCCTGAGCGGCTGCGCCTCGACCCGCCCGGCGGCCCCCTGGTCGTCTACCATGCCTCGGTGCGCCACGACCGTGACGGGATCATGGCCCACTCGGGCGAGGCACTGCTCCGCGAGCAGATCGACCCTGGCGCCGCGCTGTTCTGCGTCGGCCACACGCACATGCCCTTTATCCGCTGGGTCGGCGGCACCCTGGTGGTCAATGTCGGCTCGGTCGGCCTGCCCTTCGACGGCGACACCCGGGCAGCCTACGCCCGGCTCACCCTCGGGCGCTCGGGCTGGCGCGCGCAGATCGTGCGGCTATCGTACGACCTCGCCGCCGCCGAGCGCGCCTACCGCGACAGCGGCATGCTCGACTTCGTCGGCCCGATCGGTGAGCTGATGCTGCGCGAGCTGCAGACGGGACGCTCGCTGATCTTCGACTTTGTGCCGGCCTACCACGACCGGCTCATGGCCGGCGCGATTAGCCTGCCCGACGCCGTGCGCGAGTTCCTTGACCGCCACGAGCGCGCGGCTTAAGGGAAGCACAGAGCGGTCGAGCACAAAGCGCAGCGCCCTGGCCCGTCGGGAGGCGGGCCCAACCACTTCGCCCGCCGTTATAGCGCCTGGCGTCCATTCGCCGCGCTCACCCCTGCCGCAGCTGAATGATCAGCCCCGCCCCCGCCAGCACGGCGACCCCCCCCGCGACGACGATCAGGCCGGCCAGGAGCCAGGTCAGAGCGCCGCGCAGCGGGCCCGTCCGCTGGGCCTCGCCCAGGCCGACCGCCGACAGCAGCGCGGCCCAAAGCCAGAGGGCGGCGTGGAGCGCGCGCAGTGCCGTCGCGGCCAGGGCGACGGCCGGGGGCTGGCCGGGGCCGCCGAAGCTCGCGGCCGGTGCCAGGGCCAGCTGCGCGATCCAGAGCGGCAGCCCCACGACGAGCGGCGCTGCCGACCAGGCCAGGGCCGCCCGCACCGCCGCCGCGCTCCCCCTGCCGCCAAGCCACACGCCCGCCGCCCGCAGCGGCACCGCGAGCAGCAGTAGCGCCAGGAGCCCGAGCGGCGGCCCCCCCAGGAGCGCGAGCAGTAGCAGCGCCGCCGGGGAGGCCTCCGCGCCCAAGCCCCGCAGCGAGGCCCAGCTGAATAGGGCGCTGACGCCAGCCAGGGCGCCGAGCAGGGCGGTGTCCAGGTCGCTCTGCAGGCGCACCGCCGAGCGCATGGCCATCCGCGGCCGGGCCCAGATCCAGATCCAGGGGTTGTGGTAGCGCTCCCCCTGACGCGCGGTGCTTTGGGGCGGCGCCTTGACAGCGGGGGGGGCCAGCGCGGAGTCGGGGCCGGGGACGCGGGGGGCGGCGGGCGCGAGGCTGTCGTCAGGCAGGTCCGCCGGCCGCCCCGCTCCATATGGGAGCGGCGGGGTTGGCGCCGGCGGGGCTGGGGCTGCCGCGGGGGGCTGCCGGCCAGGCGATGTATCCGCCGCGGGGGGGGCCGCTTTGTGTGGGGGCGGCGTTGGGGCTGGGCTGGCCGCTGGGCGGGCGGGTCGGTCGAATGAGGCTGGGCGCACGGCCGTCACGCCGGCGAGCGCCGCGAGGCCGCGCTGGGTCGCCGGCAGCCCAGGGTCGAGCGCAGCGGCGCGCTCGAGGCAATAGCGCTGCTCCCCGGCCGTCGGCACGGCCCCCGAAAGCCAGAGCCACGCCCGCGCCTGCCCCGGCTCCGCGCGCAGGGCGGCCGTCAGCAGCTCCAGCGCCGCGGCCCGCTCTCCGCCCCGCAGCGCCGCGACGCCACGGGCGGTCAATTCATCGGCCGATTCGCTATCCTGTGCTGGCTGCATAGGGGTATGTGTGTTCAGTAGGAGGGACGTCCGCCGGCTGTGCGGGGGCGTGGGCGCGCCCCTGCTACGGCTACGGTAACACGCGCCCACTACGGGCGTGTGGCGCCCGTGGCCGGCGGCGCTTCCGCGCCCCAGGTCACCCGCACATCGCTCGCCACGACACTGAGCCGGCGCCGGCTGTCCGCCCGGCCCTCGTCGTCGGCCGGGCCGCGCAGCTCCACCCGGTGCTCGCCGGGTGGCAGGAGCAGCGTCAGCTCGCGCCGGCTGGACGTCGGCTGGGCCGGCACCGCCCAGCGGTCGAGGGCCGCCCCGTCGAGCCGCAGCTCGAGGTCGCGGTCGCGTGCGAAGCTTTCTAGCGTCAGGGCCAGCCTGACCGGCAGCGGCGTGGGGCCGGGGTTGACCAGCAGGATGTCGCCGGCCTCGCCCATCCAGCGCCAGCGCCGCTCCGCCGACGTTTCCTCGGCGTACCAGCCGCGCCCGAAGTAGGCGAAGGGGCGCTGCTCGGCGGGCGGCACCACATAGGCGGCCAGAGCGGAGTCGCTGTAGCGGGGCGGCACGCCTGGGAGCACCTGGGCGAGGGCCGCCGCCACGTCGGGCCGCAGCGCCGGGTCGATCTGCTCCCAGTTGACGATCACCTGGCGGACGCCGTAGAAGCTCAGCGCGGCGCCGGCCGCGCCGGCGGGGTCGAGCAGCTGGCCGGGCTCGGGGCGCATGCTCCAGAGCGGCCCGATCCCCGGGGCGTACTGGAGGTCGTAGCGCGGGGTGCGCGCCAGGTAGCCGCCGAGGATGGGCGCGCCGTGGCGCAGCTGGGCCTTCTGTGGCCCGACGCGCTTGTAGGCGGCGGGGGGGACGTGGAGCAGCGCGCCGTCGTCCGGGCTGATGGTGTCGTAGTACGGGTGGACCGCCGCGTCGAGCGGCGCCCAGCGCACCGGCAGCAGCTCGGCGGTGAGCAGGGCCAGTGCGGCGGCAAGGAGCAGGGGCCGGCGCGCCGGCGCTGCGCGGCGGAGCAAGGCCCGCGCGCCGAGCGCGACGAGTGGCGCCAAAGCCAGCGTCGTCAGCACGGCGAAGTGCAGGGGCCGCCGGCCGAAATCCGCGCCGGGCAGCGCCGCGAGGACGCGGTATGGCAGCGGGAGCCCCGTCTGCCAGGGGCCGACCTGCAGCTCCGGGCCGAGCGCGAACAGCGTTCCAAGGGCCGCCAGAACAAGCCAGCGCCACGCCAGCCGCCACGCCGCCGCGCAGCCGAGAATGGCGAGCAGCAGCGTGCCATAGCCCAGGGCCACGTTCCAGTCGGCGCTGAGCGGGTGCCAGCGCTGCCCGGCGAAGGCGAAGACGGCCTCGCCCCACAGCGGGTGCAGGAAGCTGGGCAGCCAGAAGTCGAGCAGGTTCGCCGAGTAGGCTCGCAGCTCGGCCGGGTCGACCACACCCAGGTTGCGCTCGCCGCCGTACAGGCTGCGCAGGCCCGGCACGATCGCCGGCGCGAGCAGCAGCAAGGCCACCGAGCCCACAATCACCCACTGCCGCAGCCAGCCGGCCGCACCCGCGCTCGCCGCGCCAGCCTCTTTCTCGCCTCGCGCCGGCGTGGCGGCGTCGTCGAGCCTGGCCCAGAGCAGGGCGAAGGCGGCGCTGTAGACGAGCGCGAACAGCAGGTAGTACCAGCTTGTATAGCCGGTGAGCGCCAGCATCACCCCCGCGAAAGCGGCGTCACGCGCGCGCCGGCCCTCGGCCGCGCGGAGGGCGAACACGGCGTAGAAGGCGAGCCATTGCAGCGCGGCCAGCTCCAGCTGCCCGTCGTACAGCTTGGCGATGTGGAATGGCGCGAAGGTGAAGGCGAGCCCGCCGACGAACGCGGCCCACCTGTCGCCGCACACGCGGAGCGCCAGCAAGTAGCCGGCCAGGCCGGCCAGGGCGAAGGCGAGCAGCGCGGCCGCGTTGTAGCCCGCCACCGGCCCGAACAGGGCCGTGACCGGGAAGACCAGCGCGCCCGTCGCGATGTTGATCGGCTGGAGGTACAGCTCGGCGCCCTGCGGGAAGTAGATCAGCCGGGTGAAGAAGGGGTTCTGGCCGCCGGCCAGGGCCCGCTGGGCCCACCAGAGGTGCCACACGTGCTGCCAGCCGTCGGTGCCGGCGATCGGGCCGCCGAGGATGGCGCCGCCGAAGCGCGGCAGGATCGGGGCGAGCAGCAGCAGGGCCACGGCGAGGTAGGCCCCCGTGGCCCCGGCCGCGCCCCGCCAACCGCTCCCGCGCTCGGTCGGCCGCCTCATCGCCTGGCCCTGCCGAGCGCGGCGGCAGGGCGCGCGAATAGGGAAACGAGCAGCGCGAGCAGAGTCGCCAGGGTGACCCATGCCACGGCAGTCGGCAGGGGCGATGCGTTGATCAGCGCGTGCAGGGGCGGCGCAAAGCCCGGGATAGCGCCCAGGATATTGAGGGTGGCGGACAGGGCCACGGCGGCGAAGGCCACGAGGGCCCGGCCATCGGCGGCGGCGGCCAGGAGGAGGAACGGCAGCGCGAAAAAGGCGTACCGCTCGTGGATTTGGGTCGGGAGGGCGAAAAAGGCCAGGGCGAGGGTGGCGGCCCCGGCCGCGCGCATTGGGCCGTCGGGGCGGCGTAGCACGGCGAGCAGCACCAACAGCGCGGCGGCGCCCACCAGCAGCAGCCCGATCGCGCGGTAGCTCAGCGGGCCGAGCGTCGTCAGGTCGGAGACGGCCTCGTCGCCGGCGACGAGCCACCACAGGTTGTAGGCCCGGTTCGTCACCTGCGGGAAGCGGCCCACTGAGCCGGCCGCGGCCTGGTAAAGCCCCGGGCCCTGGCCGATCAGGGCGAAGGGCGCGCAGGCGATGGCGACGATAGCGGCCGCCAAGCCCCCGCCCTCGACAAGCCCGCGGGGGCCGTAGCGGCGCAGGGTGGCCCCGTACAGCAGCGGGGCGAGGATGATCGCCTGGGGCTTGATCAGCAGCCCGATCGCCCAGGCGGCCCAGGCGAGCCGCCCGCCCCACCGGTCGAGCAGGACGACGGCGGCCACTATCGGCAGGGCGAGCAGCACGTCGACCTGGCCCCACCAGGCGACGTTCATCCAGACCGGCGGCACGACGGCGTAAAGCCCCGCGATCAGGGCGGCGCCGGCGACCCCGCGGTAGCGCCGGGCCCAGAAGTAGAGCAGGGACAGGCTGAGCAGGAGCGCCGCCAGGCTCGGCAGCTTGATGATCGCCCGGGTGACGGCCGGCAGCGGCTCATAAAAGGCCCCGCCGAGGGGCAGGACGAGCAAGGCGAGCAGCCGCAGAATGTACAGGCGCAGCGGCATGTAGTCGCCGCCGTAGCTGAAGGCCTGGCTGAGCCCGCCCTCCACCATAAAGCCCATCCGCCGCGCGGACAGCTCCAGGTCGCCCACCGGGTCGGGCGCGCCGAGCCAGGGCAGGCACAGGGCCAGGGCCAGGAGGAGCAGCCCGCCCAACGCTGTCCAATCGGCGCGTCCTAGGGCGAGGGGTGCGACGGGCTGGGGTGGCGACGGGGGCCAGGCCCGCTCCAGCAGCAGGGAGCCGAGGGCGGCGACGCCGGCGAGGCCGAGGAGCTGCCCGGCGAAGGCGTAGCCCCAGGCCCCGGCCCAAAGCCAGACCGCCGCCACGAGCTGTGCGGCCAGCACCGCCGGGGCCGCTGCGCTAATGCCGAGGCCCAGCCGGCGCAGCAGCGGGTAGGCGCCGGCCGTGGCGAGCATCAGCGCACCGACCAGGGCGAGGGGCGGTTGGCCCGAGCCGCTGACCATCAGGCTGTGGAACATCACGCCGAGGGGCCGGCCGTCCACCCTGGTGGTTGGCGAGCGCAGATCGATGTCGATCCGCTCGCCGGCCTGTGGGGGGAGCAGCAGCTCGTACTCCTTCAGGCCCGGCTCGACGAGCACTGTTGTGGTCAGCCGGCCGACGGCCAGTGTCAGTGGGGTGGGGGTGGGAAAGCCGCTCGCCATCATCAGCTCGACGGCGATCTGGCCGCCCGGATTCGGCGGGGCGAGCTCGGCCGCGCCGGCCGTCCAGCGGAAGCTGCCGGGGCGGTCGGCGAGGGGTTCGAGCTCGTGGAGGCCCTCGGCGGGCAGCATCACCGGGGGGGCATCGGCGAGAAGCGTGAGGCTGCGTTGGCTGGCGTAGGCCAACCCGACCCAGAGCGGCGCCACAAGCAGGAGCGCGAGCAGCGCGATCAAATCGGCGCGGGGTGTTTGGCCCATAGCGGCCGGATTATAGCACTTTTTGGGGCTGCGCCAGCGCGGCTTCGTGGCCGGCAAGCGCCAAAACGGGGAGGCCAGCCCGTGGCGCCTCCCCGTTTTATGGCGCGGCGGCGCGGGCTGATTAGTCGGCGGCGACGGCGCCCGGCTCCTCGGGGCTCTTTGTCACGTCGCGCAGGCTCGACAGATCGCGGATGCGCTCCGTGAAGAGCACGCCGTTCAGGTGGTCGACCTCGTGCTGGATGGCCCAGCCGAGCAGCCCGTCGGCCTTGCGCAGGCGGCGCTGCTTGCCGTTGAAATCCTGGAACTCGACCGTCACCCAGGTGTGGCGCGGCACCATCCCGTACCAGCCGGGCAGGCTGAGGCAGCCCTCGTCGCGCATCACCTCATCGCCGCTCGTCTTGACGATGCGGGGGTTGATCAGGACATACTGCTCGGCGGGGGCAACCTCGACCTCGGTGCCGTCCTCCTGCTCTTCGATCTCCGGCGGGATCTCGATCACGGCGAGCTGGATGGGCAGGCCGACCTGGGGCGCGGCCAGGCCGACGCCGTTGGCGGCGTGCATCGTCTCGAACATGTCGGCGACGAGCTGCTTGAGCGTGCGGTCGGGCAGCTTGATCGGCCGGCAGTGCATTTTCAATATCTTCTGGTCAGCTTCGTTGTCAATACGCAGGATTCGTCGCTTCGCCATTTCTCGCTCACCTTGGTGTGCATCGTCTGGGAGCGGCCACATCACCGCCCCCGCTCGATTATAGCACAGGCGTGTAGGGTGCTCAGGGCGGCTCTTGGCGCGCCGCTAAAGCACATGGACCGGGTCGACGTCGACGATCCAGCCGTGGGCCGGGCCGAGGGCGTCGAGCAGGCCGTTGATCGCGCGGCTGTCGGCGTCGACCGGGGCGCGGACGATCAGGTGCCAGCGCCAGCGGCCGCGCACACGCTGGATGAAGGCTGGCGCGGGGCCCACCAGCCCCCAGGCGGCAAGGCGGCGCCGCTCCAAAAGGCCGGACAGCTTTTCAGCCAGGCGCTCGGCCTCGCGGCGCCCGGCGGCCTCGCTGCCCGCGGCATACACGAAGCGCACCAGCCGGCCGAAGGGCGGGTAGCCGGTTTCGCGGCGGTAGGCGATCTCCTGGAGGAAAAAGCCCTTGTAGTCGTGCTCCTGGGCGGCGCGGAGGGCGTAGTGGTCGGGGTTGTAAGTCTGGATGATGACGTTGCCGGTGGCGTTGCGCCGCCCCGCCCGCCCGCCGACCTGGGTGAGCAGCTGGAAGGCCCGCTCGCCGCTGCGGAAGTCGGGCAGGTGCAGGCCGGTGTCGGCGGCGACCACGCCGACCAGCGAGACAAGGGGCAGGTCCAGCCCTTTTGCGATCATCTGCGTGCCCACCAGTACGTCGGCCTCGTGGCGCAGGAAAATGTCGAGCATGCGCGCGTGGGCGCCCTTCCCCGTGACACTGTCGCGGTCCCAGCGCAGCACGCGGGCCTTGGGAAAAAGGGCCTGCACCTCCTCGACGACGCGCTGGGTGCCGACGCCGAAGCTTTTCACGCGCGGGCTGAGGCAGTTCGGGCACACGCTCGGGACGAGGGCGCTGTAGCCGCACGAGTGGCACAGCAGCAGCGAGGGCGGCGGGTCGTCGGGGCGGCGCTCGCCCTCCTCGTCATAGTGGACGGTGAGGGGGCCGGAGCAGGCCGGGCAGCTGACGACGTGGCCGCAGTCGCGGCACATCACAAAGGCGGCGGCGCCGCGCCGGTTGAGGAACAGGATGGCCTGCTCGCGCCGCTCGAGCGTCTCGTCGAGGGCCTGCTGGAGCTGGCGCGAGAAGATCGAGCGGTTGCCACGCTGGAGCTCGTGCCGCATGTCGACCAGCCGCACCGGCGGCAGGGGCAGCGGGGTGGAGCGGGGCAGGCCGTCGGGGCCGATCCCGCCGCCAACCCGCTCCGGCAGTTCGACCAGGCGGAAGCGCCCGTCGCGGGCGGCCTGGTAGCTTTCGGCGCTCGGGGTGGCGCTGCCGAGCACGGCCACGCTGCCGCAAAGGGCGGCCAGGGCCAGGGCCGCGTCGCGGGCGTGGTAGCGCGGCGGGCCGTCGTGCTTGTAGGTCAGCTCGTGCTCCTCGTCGACGATCACCAGGCCAAGCTCGGGGAGCGGGGCAAAGACGGCCGAGCGCGAGCCGATCGCCAGCCGGGCCTCGCCGCGGCGCAGCCGGCGCCACTCGTCGTACCGCTCCCCCAGGCCGAGCCCGCTGTGGAGCACGGCCAGTTTGCCCGGGAAGCGCGCGGCGAAGCGGCGCACGAGCTGCGTGGTCAGCGCGATCTCCGGCACGAGCACCAGGGCCTGGCGGCCGAGGCGCAGCGCGCGGGCGATCAGCCGCAGGTAGACCTCTGTCTTGCCGCTGCCGGTGATGCCATGGAGCAGGAAGACGCGGGAGAGGGGGATGGTGGGAGAGGGGGAGGGGGGGGCGGCTGCGCCAGCCCTGTGGGCGGAGCGCTCGTGCCCCTTGTCCCCGTGTCCCACGCTCGTCTCCAATGCGGCCGCGATCGTCTCGTAGGCATCGCGCTGGCCCGGGGTGAGGGCGGGCGGGGTGTCGGGGGGGACGCCGTCGCCGGCCAGCGGGTCGCGGCGCACCTCGCGCTGGCCGAGCTCCACCACACCGCGCCGCTGCAGCTCGCGCAGCAGCCCTGCGTTGGCGCCGGTTGCGGCATACACATCTGCGACCGGGTGGAAGGGCCGCTCGCCGGAGCCTGCATCCTCCAGCTCGCGCTCACCCGGCGCCCCTGTCCCCTTGCCCCCTTGTCCCCCTCCGCGCTCGGCCAGCCAGCGCAGCACGCCGGCCTGGCGCGGGGCGCGGGCGAGGGCGGCGAATGCGACGTCGAGCTCGTCGGGGGGGAGGGCGAGGCGGACGGTGCGCTCGCGGCGCGGGCGGGCTTTGGGGGCGGAAAGGGCCGAGCCGCGGGCGACGAGGCCGCGGTCGAGCAGGGCGGCGTAGGCGGCGCGCAGGTCGCCGTCGCCGCCGCGCAGCGTGGCGCGCAGCTCGCGCTCGCGCTGCTCGCCGTGGAGGCGCAGGTAGTAGAGCACGGCCCGCTCGCGCTCGGGGAGGCCGCCGAGGTCGGCGCGGAGGCCGGCGTGGGTGGGCCGCCACGTCGCCTCGGCCTCCTGGCCGACGCCGGGGGGGAGCAGGAGGGCCAGGGCTTCGTAGAGGGGGGCGCGGTAGGTGTCGGCGACCCAGCGGGCCAGGCGCAGGCCGGCCGGGGTGACGCTCGCCTCGGGGTCCGCCAGGTCGTCCAGCTCGCGCAGAGCCCGGTCGTCGGACGCGGCGGCGGCCAGGCCCAGCACGACACCCTGGACCCGCCGGCGGCGCAGGGGCGCCCAGACAAGCTGGCCCGGCCGCACGAGGCCGCGCAGGCGCTCGGGCACCAGATAGGAGAAGATCGGGCTCGCGCCCCCGCCAACCATCGCGCGCAGGGCGACATCGGCGATCAGCTCGGTTGGCATAGGTGCCAGTGTAGCACGCCCCCCGAGGGGGCGCAACGTGCGGGCCTGTGGTGCGGTAGCCGGAGTATACTGGATCACGGTCCGCAAACATCCGCTCCACCGGTGCAAGGAACAATGTCGCAGAACCACCTCACACCCACCGACCGGCCCGCTCCCGCCCCCGTCCCTGGCCCGCGTGGCTACCCGCTGCTCGGCATGCTCCCCCAGTTCCGGCGCGACCCGCTGACCTTTGTCGTCCAGGTCGCCCAGCGCTATGATGGCCTGGCCCGCCTGCGCATCGGCCCGCGCGATCTGCTGCTGGTAGCCCACCCCGAGGCGATGCGCCACGTCCTCCTGGAGCGCTCGCGCAACTACGTCAAAAACTACGCGGCGCTCGACTCGGTGCTCGGCCAGGGGCTTGTGAGTGCCAACGGCGACCAGTGGCTGCGCCAGCGCCGCCTGATGCAGCCGGCCTTCCACCACCGGCAGGTGGCCGCCCTGGCCGACGCGATGATCGACGAGACGGCGAAACTGCGCGAGGGCTGGCGCGCGGCGGCCCGCGCCGGCCGCCCGCTTGACATCGCGGAGGAGATGAAGCAGCTGACCCAGGCGATCATCGTGCGCACGATGTTCAGCGGCAGTGTCGGCGCCGACGGCCAGCGTATCGCCGATGCCTTCACCACCGTCCTCGAAGTCTCCGAGCGGCGCAACTTCCAGCTCGTCAGGCTGCCCGAGCGCATCCCCACCCCCGACAACCGGCGCTACGCCGCAGCGGCGCGCTTCCTGGAGGAAAAGGTCTACGCGATCATCGCCGAGCGCCAGCGCAGCGGCGAGCACCACGACGACCTGCTCGATATGCTGCTCGCCGCCCGCGACGCCGAGACGGGCGAGGGCATGAGCCTGAAGCAGATCCGCGACGAGGTAGTGACGATCTACTTCGCCGGCCACGAGACGACGGCGACCGTGCTGACCTGGACGCTGCACACCCTGTCGCGCTACCCCGACGTGGCCCGCCGGGTGCGCGCCGAGTTCGCGGCGGCTCTGGCCGGGCGCGACCCGGGGCCCGCCGACATCGCCGCTATGCCGTACACGCGCCAGGTGATCGACGAGGTGCTGCGGCTGTTCCCGCCCACCTGGATGGTCACGCGCGGGGCGGTCGCGGACGACGAGATCGCCGGCCACCACATCCCCGCCGGCGCGATGGTGATCGTCAGCCCCTACGCGACTCACCGCATGCCGCAGTTCTGGCCCAACCCCGAGGGCTTCGACCCGGAGCGCTTCGCGCCCGAGGGCGCGGCGGGCCGCCACAAGTTCGCGTACCTGCCCTTTATCTCGGGGCCGCGCAAGTGCATCGGCGACACCTTCGCCCTTGTCGAAATGCAGCTGGTGCTGCCGATGCTGCTCCAGCACTTCGAGCTGGCCTGCATCCCCGGCTACATGGCCAGCCCGCGCGCCGCCGGCACCCTCCGCCCCAGCGGGCCTGTCTGGATGCGCGCCGAGGCGCTGTGACCGACCCGGCGCGCGGCGCCATCGCTCGCCGGCGGGATGGTAGAATGGGGGCGGCAGCCGCGACCAGTGCCAGAGCCGCCCATGCCCTTCTACGACCCGGTCGTCATCGCGCGCCGCGAGCTGGGCGCGCTCACACACCTGACTCTGGGCGCGCCGGAGCTGGCCCGCGCGGCGCGCCCGGGCCAGTACGCCCTGGCCCGCTGCGCCCCGGCCGGCAGCGCCGACCCGCTGCTGCGCAGGCCGGTCTTCTTCGCCGGCGCCGACCCGGCGGCCGGCACCGTATCGCTGCTGCTCGACCCGGATGAGCGCGGGCTGGCGTGGCTGGCAGGCCTCCCCGCCGGGGCCCGACTCGACCTGCTGGGCCCCCTCGGCACGGGCTTCGCCCTCGACGGGCGGACGCGCAGCCTGCTGCTGGCCGGCGCGGGCCCGGCCCTGGCGGCCCTGGTCTTCCTTGCCGCCGTCGCCGCTGCCCAGGGCGCTGCCACCGTGCTGCTCGCCGCCGCCCCCGCCGCCGACCGCCTGCCGCCGCCCTTCCTGCTCCCCGCCGAGGCTGAGTACCAGAGCAGCGACGAGGGCCCGCCCGCCCTTCTGGCCATGCTTGCCCCCCCGCCCCCGGCGCCCCCGCGCAAGGGCAAGCCCCGCCCGCCCGGCCCGGCCCCGGCCGGCCCGCCGCCGCTGGTCTGGGCGGACCAGCTCTGCGCCGCCCTCCCCGAGCCCCTACTCGGCCCCACCGCCGACGCCGTGCGCGCCGCCCGCCTGCGCTGGGAGCGGGGCTTCGCCCAGGTCGCCCTCACCGGTCCGGCCCCCTGTGGCGTCGGCGCCTGCCAAACCTGCCTGATCGAGACGCGGGACGGGCTGCGCGCCCGCTGTAAAGATGGGCCGGTCTTCGACCTGCGGGACTTAAGGTGATAGGTGGGCTGGCGCCCGGGCTGGTTCGGGCTGGCGCCCGGGCTTGTTTCCCTGTACGGGTTTGCGTATTCGCGGGCGGGCTCTGCCCCCCGCCCCCCGGGCCCCCTCATGGTATGTATCGGCGCCTCACGCCGCCCGAACCTGAAGCAGGGATGCTAGCCTGCCGCCGGCAGCACCTTCACAGGTTCGTCGAGTGCCTCACCCTGCCGGCATCGCCGCCCGAAACCGTAGGCGCGAAGCGCCCACGGAAAACTGCCCAGCTTTAGCAGGGGGGCATAACGCCGCAGCTGCAACCGGGCCAGCAAACCATACTTGGGGGTCGAGGGGGCGCGAGCCTCCCGCCGCGGGTGTCCAGAGGGCCCGCGGCCGGGCCCTCTGGCGCGGGTCCGGGGCGCGCAGCCCCGGCGAAAACCCGGTCGGCCCGCCAGGCCCATCTAGGCAAACAGCACCACCACGACCATCATCACGACCACCATCAGCGCCACCGTCGTCGCGACGATCCCGGTGGTCGCCAGGGCCGCCCGCGAGCGGTGCGCGAGGCCCGCGCCGGAGCTGGTGGTGATCACCGGCGTGCCCGCGACGGGGACGCGCAGCAGCTCCTGGCCCCCCGCGCGCACCAGCAGGTCGTCGTCGTGGCGGTGCCCCGGGCGCGCGCGCCAGTTCGGCTCGAGAGTGAGCGGGGCGCTCTGGCCGGGGGCGAGGTCGAGGTAGATCGGCGTCGCCTTGAGCCAGGGGGGCGGCGCCACGGTGGCCCGTGTGTGGCGCCGCCCGACGTTGCGCACGACCAGGGGCTGGGGGAGGGGCTGGTTGGCCTGGAAGGTGCCGAGATCGAGCTGGGGCTGCGGGCTGTCGAGGGCAGGCCCCGCCTGGCCGAAGCCGTGGGGGTCGAGCATCGCCAGCACCGCGTCGAGGCCCGCGTCGTGGTCGCCCGCATGGGGCGCGGCCCAGGCCCGCAGGCTCTGGGCCAGGTCGTGCTGGAGCCACTCGGCGGCCACCTGGTCGGGGAGCGTGCCGTACAGCCAGTCGGCGGCGCGGGGCCAGTGGCCCTCGCACCAGATCGCCAGCTCGCCCTGGCCGAAGAGCGCGCTGCCGTCCGGGGCGCGCAGGGGGCGGCTGCCCTCGGGGCGGCGTAGCGTTTCCAGCTGCTCGCGCAGCTCCGTGGCCGTCGGGCGCTGGTCGGGGTGGGGCTGGAGCGCGTCGCGCAGCACCGTGCCCAGGTAGCCGAGGTGCTGGAGGCGCGGGAAGTCGAACAGGTGCTCGGCCGGGTCGTCGTCCGTCGCCAGGTGGTAGAGCGTGGCGGCGAGGGCGTAGACGTCGCTGCGCGGCTCGCTCTGGCCCTGGAACTGCTCGGGCGCGGCGTAGCCCGGCGTGCCGAAGATCGCCGTCTTGCCGCCGCCCGGCGCCTTCACCGCGCGGGTGCGGGCCGCGCCGAAGTCCACCAGGTACAGCTCGCCGCTGCCGCGGGCCAGGATCAGGTTGGCCGGCTTGATGTCCTGGTGGACGACCGGGGGCGAGCAGGCCGCCAGGTACTCCAGGATGCGGCAGATGCTCACGCCCCAGCGCAGCACGCTCGCCATCGGGTACGGGCGCCCGGCGACCCGCGCGCCGCTCGCGTCGCGCCGGCTCAGCCCCGTGCTGAGGTCGGTGCCGGCGATATATTCCATCGCCACACAGGCCACGCCGTTCTCCTCGAAGCAGGCGTGGATGTGCGGCACGGTCGGGTAGTGCAGGGTGGCCAGGGTGCGGGCCTCGCGCAGCAGCCGCTCCTTGGCCGCCCGCTGCTCCGCCTCGCTCGCCGTCGGGTCGTCCGCCAGCAGGGTCTTGATCACCACCGTCCGGTCGAACGCGCCGTGGTCTGTGGCCAGGTAGAGCGCGCCCATGCCGCCGCTGGTTAGCGGGGCCTGGACGGTATAGCGCCCCCCGGCAAGCTGCTGCTGCGGCTGCAGGGTGTTCATGCGGGCCTCCTCAGGTGATTGCCGTCCGGGCTACCCATACTCCTCGGCCGCCATCGCGGCGATGCGCCCGGCGAGGGCGCGTAGCTCGTCGCGCAGGGCCGTGGGGCGGCGCACGGCGAGGGGGAGGCCGGCGGCGACTAGCTCGCGGGCCATCCAGCCCAGGTGGTCGCCCTGGGCCCGCAGCAGCACGCCCCCCTCGCACTCCTCCAGCGTGCCGAAGATCGGCGAGATGCACCGCCGCGCCTCGGCCATGGTGGTGCGCAGCAGCACCTCGACGTGCCAGACGTTCGGCATGGTGGCCAGCGACTGGACGACATAAGCGGCCGCGTCGAAGTCGGCCGGGCGCTCGAACCGCTCCTCGAGCGTCTGAAGGTCGGCCACCCGGTCGAGCCGGAACATGCGCAGCGCGCCGCGCAGGTGGCAGTGCCCCGCCGTGTACCAGCGGCCCTGCCGATAGACGATCCCGTACGGGTCGTAGCAGCGCTCGGTGGCCTCGCCGCGCTCGGTGCGGTACGTCATCCGCACGCGGCGGCCCGACGAGGCGGCCGCGCTCATCTCCACCACCACCGCGCTCGTCGGCTGGCTTTCGGCGGCCGCCAGGTCGAGCACAAGGGCCGCCTGCACCGCCTGGATGCGCTCACGCAGCGCGGGCGGCAGCACCCGCTCGATCTTGGCCAGGGCCCCCTCCACCGCTGGCGCGGCTACGGCCATGCCCAGGCGCCGCGCCGCCAGCAGGCCGAGCGTCACTGCCAGGGCCTCGTCCTCGCTGAACATCAGGGGCGGCAGCTTGAAGCCGGGCCGCAGCCGGTAGGCCCCGTAGCGCCCGCGCTCGGCCTCGATCGGGATGCCCATGTCCTGCAGCATAGTGATGTAGCGCCGCGCCGTGCGCGCGTTCACCTCCAGCCGCGCCGCCAGCTCCGGCCCCGTCAGGCGGTGGTGCGACTGGAGCAGCTCCAGCACTGTCAGGACGCGCGTCGTCGGGTGGTACATATCGCTCCGCTCCGGGACAAGGGGGCGCGGGGACAGTGGGAGACGCGGACACGATGCCTCGCCGCCCGCTAGCATATCTGTGCGCAAAGTGGATCGATTATAGCCGGATTCGGCGCTATCCTCAAGACAGAGCGAGGGACGAGTCACGGGCGGCGCCCGTTGAAGGGAGGGGCAGATGCGCGACGAGATCGAGCGCGAGCGGCGGCGCGACGGCCGCCAGGCCGGCTCCGAGCAGCAGGGCGACCAGGGCGGCCTCCTGCGCGACATGCTCCGGCGCATCGTTGGGCCCCGCGAGCCCGCCGTCTACGTGATGGAGCCCGACGGCAAGCTGCGTCGCGCCGGCCAGTAGGCCGCGGCGGGGGCCGGGGCGCCGCCTACGCGCGTTTCCCGGCCTCCCGGCCGCCGGCTCCTCTTGCCCCCCCGTCCCCCCGCCCCCCTGCCCCCCCGCCCCCCTGCCGCACCGGCTCCGGCGTTCCCGCGAGGGTGCCGTAGGTACAGGCGTAGGCGTAGGACAGCTCGCCGCCGAGCAGCAGCACCTGAAAGGTCAGGTAAATGTAGAGCATCAGCGTCATCACGCCGCCGACGGCGCCGTAGCTGGCGTAGTTGGTCATGCCCAGGATAAAGCCGGCCAGCCGCTGTAGCGCGGCGAAGAGCAGCGCCGCCACCAGCGCCGCGATCCAGACGTCGCCCCAGGCCACCGGCCGGCTGGGCAGCACCTTGTAGATCGCGGTCAGCGCGAGGGTGAGCAGCAGCGCGGCGATCGCGAACTGGGCCACCGTGAGCAGCAAGCCCTGGCCGGGCAGCCAGGCTGTGTACGCGCTGATCGCCGTCACCGCGACCGACGACAGGACAGATAGCAGGATCAGCAGGGCGCAGCCGAGCACCAGGCCGAAGGCGAGCAAACGCTGCTGCACCACGTTCATCACCGTGGCGACGATCCCACTCCGTTTGGGCTGGTCGTCGGCGTCGACCTCCCAGATCACATCGAAGGCCCGGTCCAGGGCGCCGAAGATCCCGCTCGCCGCCATCAGCAGGGTCACGAAGCCGATCAGGCCGGTGGCCGTCCGGTTCTCCGACAGATCCTCGAGCGTCTGGGTGATCAGGTCGCGCACCTGGTCCGAGCCGGCGAAGGCGAGGATCTGCTGCTGGACGCCGTACTCGCGCGGGTCGATCACAAAGCCGACGATACTCAGGGTCACCAGGATCAGCGGGAACAGCGAGAACAGCGCGAAGTACGACAGCGAGGCCGCGATCGTCCCGCAGTCGTCGCGCTGCCACTTCGCGAAGGCGGCCTTGAGCATGCCCACGGTCTTGTTCCACATCGCTCCGTCTTTCTCCCCCCACTTGCGGCACGCCCCATAGTAGCACGAGCCGGGCCGCCGGGAAGCCCGTCGGGAACGTGTGGTACAATCTGCACCGCACTTTGGATCGGAACCCGATGCGCTGGCCCCGCGCTCGCGGGCGGCTGTGTGAAGATACGGAGCAGCTGTGGACACCAAGAAGATCGGCGTGATTGTCGGCCGCGAGTGGTCGTGGCCGCCGGCGTTCATCGAGGAGGTGAACCGCCGGAACCAGGGCGTGACGGCGGAGTTCGTGAAGCTCGGCGGCACCAAGATGGACGAGCTGTCCGAGTACGACGTGATCGTCGACCGGATCAGCCACGAGATCCCGTACTACCGCACCTTCCTTAAGACGGCCGCCCTGTCGGGCACCCGCGTGGTCAACAACCCCTTCTGGTGGAGCGCCGACGATAAGTTCTTCGGCGCCAGCATGTGCACCAAGATCGGCGTCGCTCACCCGCGCACCATCGCCCTGCCCTCCCACTCCTATGTCGAGGGCGTGGTCGAGGAGTCGCTGCGCAACCTGCGCTACCCCATCCCCTGGCGTGACCACGTCGACTACGTCGGCGGCTTCCCGGCCATCCTCAAGCCGGCCTGGGGCGGCGGCTTCAAGAAGGTGTACAAGGTCAACTCCTTCGAGGAGCTGTGGCGCGCCTATAATGAGACCGGCACCGAGTGCATGATGCTCCAGGAGTATATCGCCTGGGAGAAGTACGTGCGCTGCATCGTCATCGGTCAGGAGCAGATCATGACGATCAAGTTCGACGCCAACGCCCCCTGGCCGCACCGCTACTTCCGCGACGACAACTACCTCACGGCCGAGGAGGGCCAGCTCGTCGTCGACGGCGCGCTCAAGATCTGCCGGGCCCTCGGCTACGACATGAACACCGTCGAGTTCGCGCTCAAGAACGGCGTCCCCTACGCGATCGACTTCACCAACCCCGCCCCCGACTTCGACGTCAACTCCCTCACCCCCCACTACTTCGACTGGGTGGTGAAGACGATGGCCGACTTCACGATCACCGAGGCGCTCAAGGGCCGCCGCGAGCCTTCCGAGTTCGCCTGGAGCCGGCTGATCGGCGGCGCCGCCGAGCCGATCGGCGGCGCCGCCCCCAGCCAGAGCGAAGCAGCCGAGAGCACACCCGCCCCGGCCCCGAGCCCTTCCGCCCCCGCCGCGTCGCCCCGGGTCAAGGCCGTCACCTCGCCGCTCAGCGACCCGCTGATCGAGATCGACGGGGTCGGCCCCGTCTTCGAGCAGCGCCTCAAAGCCGCCGGCGTGCTCACCTTCGCCCAGCTCGCCGCCACCACGCCCGAGCGCGTCCGCGAGATCATCGGCGCCACCCGCCTCCCCCTCAACGCCGAGGCCTGGATCGCCGAGGCCGCCGAGTTCGCCAAGAACCCGCCCGCCCCCCGCGCCCGCCGGCCGGGGCGGAGGCAGGGCGAGTAGGCTCGGAGTAGGGACAAGGGGACAAGGGGACGTTTCGCCGCCGCATCCCTGAATAGCGTGGTCGCTCCTCTTGTCCCCCGTCCCCCGAGCGAGCGCGGCGAGCGGTGCCCTATGTCCCCGAGCGAGCGCAGCGAGCGAAGCGAGGTGCTTATGAGCCTGGCGCAGGCCATCGACCACTACCACTCCCTGCTCGACGGCGAGACGGCGCGGGCCTCCTGGGAGACGCTGAGCGAGGAGATGCGGGCGCGCCGGCTGTTCTTCGGCGAGCGGCCCCTCGCCACCGTGTTGCGCCCGCGTTTGATCACGCGGGCCCAGTACGCGCAGCTCCAGGCCGCCGTCGGCACGGTGGCCGTGGCATCGCGCAAGCTCGCGGCGGCCGCCCTCGCGGCCGGCGAGGTCGGGGCGGCCGTGCGGGCCACGCTCATGCTCACGGCGCAGGAGCGGGCCCTGATCGACATGCACCCGGGCTACAGCGAGCCGAGCGCCCACTCGCGCATGGACACCTTTCTCACGGTGGACGGCGCCTCGCTCCAGTTCGTTGAGTACAACGCCGAGAGCCCGGCCGCGATCGCCTACGAGGATCTGCTGTCGCAGGCCTTCATGGCCACCCCGGTGATGCAGCGCTTCGCTGAGCGCTACCCCCTCAGCCCCTTGCCCGCCCGGCAGCGCCTGCTCGACACCCTGCTCGGCAGCTGGCGCGCGGCCGGCTCCCCCGGCGGCGAGGCCAGCGTCGCGATCGTGGACTGGCGCGGCCTCCCCACCGCCACCGAGTTCGAGATGTTCCGCGACTACTTCGCCGAGCACGGCCTCCCCGCGGTGATCTGCGCCCCCGACGACCTCCAATTCCGCGACGGCCGTCTCGTCGCCGCGCTCGACGGGGCCGAAACGCCGGTCACGATCGTCTTCAAGCGCGTCCTCACCAGCGAGCTGCTCGTCCACTACGGCGACGCCGCCCTCGACCACCCCCTCGTCCAGGGCTACGCCGCCGGCGCCTGCGTCGTCGTCAACTCCTTCCGGGCCAAGCTCCTGCACAAGAAGAGCCTGTTCGCCCTCCTTAGCGACGAGCAGTTCCAGGGCGACCTGTCCCCCGAGGAGCGGGCCGCGGTCGCCGCCCACATTCCCTGGACCCGCGTCGTCGCCCCCGGGGAGACGACCTACCAGGGTGAGCGGGTCGACCTCATCGCCTTCGCGCGGGCCAACCGCGAGCGGCTGCTGCTCAAGCCAAACGACGAGTACGGCGGCAAGGGCATCAGCGTCGGCTGGGAGACCAGCGCCGACGCATGGGACGCCGCCCTCAAGGCCGCCCTTGAAACGCCCTTCGTCGTCCAGGAGAAGGTGACGATCGCCTACGAGCCCTACCCCGCTCTCGTCGACGGCCAGGTGGTGATCGGCGAGCGGCTCGTCGACAGTGACCCGTTCCTTTTCGGCAGCGATGTCCAGGGGTGCCTCTGCCGCCTATCCACCGTCACTCTGCTCAACGTCACGGCCGGCGGCGGCAGCACCGTGCCGGTCTTTGTCATCGACGCCTAGCCGGTCAGAAGCGCCCACCCGAACCTCATCCGACGCGCAAGTCCGCGCTCGCGTCCAGCGCCTCGACCAGGGCGGTGAGGGTGGCGTTGATCGGGGTGGGAACGCCGAGCCGGGCCCCCTCGCGCACCACGGCCCCGTTGATCACGCCGATCTCGCTCGGCGCGCCCCGCAGTACATCCTGGAGCATGGAGGAGCGGTTGCCGGGCGTAGCCTGGACCACGGCCAGCGCACGCTCCACCGGGTCGCCTTGGAGGGCGGTGCCGCGGGCCAGGGCCACCGCCGCGGCCTCCTCGACCGCGGCGCGCAGCAGCTCACGGGCCACCGGGAGCTCGGCCAGCGCGCCGTTCGGCACGCGCAGCAGCGCCGCAAGGGCGTTGATGCCCACGTTCACGAGCAGCTTGCCCCACACCACCCCGTCGATATCGGCGCTGACAGCGGCCTCCAGGCCGCACGCCCGCAGCAGCCCGGCCAGCTCCTCCGCCGCGCGCCGGTCCGGCTCCGCGCCAAGCAAGGTTGGCCCCGGGCCGGCCTCGCGCACCCGCCCCGGGCCGAGCAGCATGGCGCCCATCGAGGTCACGCCCTGGCCCGCCCGGCGCTCGCCGAGGGCCGCCGCGAGCAGCTCGCGGTTGCCGACCCCGTTCTGGAGCGTGAAGGCCACGCCGGCTGGCGTGAGCGCCGCCGCGGCCGCCGTGGCCGCCCAGGCCGTCTCGCGGGCCTTCACCAGCACGATCGCCAGGTCGGCCGGCCCCGCCTCGACCGGGTTCGCCGTCGCCCGCACACGCCGGGCCGCCGTCTCCCCGGCCCGCTCGCAGACGATCCCGCCCGCGTTGATCGCCGCCACGTGCGCGGCCCACCCGTCGACGAACACCACCTCGGCCACGCCCGACAGGTGGAAGCCGAGCAGCCCGCCCAGCGCGCCAGCGCCGATGATCGCGATCTTCATAAAGACTTGCCCGCCTGACCCTGGCGCCGCCGAACGGGCGGCACGTCGTACCCCGGTCTACTCTACAGCGCGCCGTCGCTTCCAGCAAGCCCAAATGCCCCTTCTGGCCGGGGGAGGGGCCGAGGGCAGCCTGCCGCGGCTTGCGTAGCGGCGGCAACGGCGGTACAATCAGGCCCACCCCACTGCCCGGAAACCGCCGCACAGAGGCCGCCCGGCCTCACTGGAGGCACGCTTGCTGACCGAAACCGAGCACGTCCAGGCCGACCAGGCGCACCTGCTCCACCCGCTGTACCACCCGAGCGCGCACCAGGGCGCGAAGGTGTGGGTGGAGGCCAAGGGCGCCATGGTGAAGGATATCGCCGGGAACGAGTATATCGACGGGCTGAGCGCGCTGTGGAACGTGAACGTGGGCCACGGCCGCGAGGAGCTGGCCCGCGCGGCCTACGAGCAGATGACCCGCATGGCCTACTACTCGGCCTACGCCGGCTCCACCAACCCGCCCGCCATCCAGCTCGCCGAGAAGCTGAGCCAGATCATCTACCCCTCGATCAACACCTTTTTCTTTACCAGCGGCGGCGCGGAAAGCACGGAAAGCTCGTTCAAGACGGCCCGCTTCTTCTGGAAGGCCGCCGGCAAGTCCGACAAGGTCAAGTTCATCTCGCGCATGAAGGGCTACCACGGCGTGACGATGGCGGCCATGAGTGCCACGGGCCTGCCGACCTACTGGCCCATGTTCGAGCCGCGGGTGCCCGGCTTCGTCCATATCGAATCGCCCTACCCCTACCGCTTTCAGAACAAGACGCCCGAGCTGAGCGACGGTGTGGCCGCCGCCAACCTGCTGGAGGAGGCCATCCTGCGCGAGGGGCCGGAGACGGTGGCCGCCTTTATCGCCGAGCCCGTCCAGGGCGCCGGCGGCGTGATCGTCCCCCAGGACGACTACTTCCAGCGCGTGCGCGCGATCTGCGACCAGTACGAGGTGCTGCTGATCTCCGACGAGGTGATCACGGGCTTCGGGCGCACCGGGCGCTGGTTCGGCCTGGAGCACTACGGAGTCGAGCCGGACATCGCCCAGTTCGCCAAGGGGATCACTTCGGGCTACGTGCCGCTCGGCGGGATCGGGGTCAGCGACCGCATCCGCGAGGCGATCGAGAGCGTGCCGCCCGAGAAGCGCTGGATGCACGCCTACACCTACTCCGGCCACCCGACCTGCTGTGCGGTGGCCCTGGCGAACATCGCGATCATCGAGCGCGAGGGCCTGGTGGAGCGCGCCGCCGCAATGGGCGACCGCCTCCTCGCCGGCCTTAAGGAGCTGGACGAGCTGCCCAGCGTGGGCGATGTGCGCGGCAAGGGCATGATGGCCGCCGTCGAGCTGGTGGCCGACAAGGCGGCAAAGGAGCCCTTCCCGGCCGCCGCCAACATGGGCGCCCGGCTCGGCAAGGAGCTGGTGAAGCGCGGGCTCTACACCCGCATCCTCGGCGACACCGTCCTGCTCGCCCCGCCCCTGATCACCGACGAGGCCATGATCGACCAGATCGTCCAGATCGTGGGCGAATCGATCGCCGCCCTCGGCTGACAGGGGCGCGAGAGGATGTGTAACGGGGGCGCTCGAACGCCGTACCGCTCCGGCCAGGCATCCGTCTGGGTGGAGCGGTACGGCGTTGTCGTCGCGGCCAATTCCCAGCCTCCTCTGCGCCACTGCGGTAAGCCTTCCGGCCTTACCCGCTGAGGAGAAGGTTGTCGATCAGGCGGACGCTGCCCAGGCGGACGGCCATGGAGAGCAGGGCGCCGTGGGGGCCGACCGCGTCAAGCTCCTGGAGGGTGAGCGGATCGGCGGCGCTGACGTACTCGGGGCGGAGCAGGGGCTCGGCCGCCAGCGCCTCGCGCATGGCCGCGCGGAGGGCGCCGGCGCCGCGCTCGCCTGCCTGATAGCGGGCCTCGGCGGCGCGCAGGGCGCGGAACAGGGCGGCGGCGGCGGGGCGCTGCTCGGGGGAAAGGTAGGCGTTGCGGCTGCTCATCGCCAGGCCGTCGGGCTCACGGACGGTGGGGGCGACGACGATTGTGGTGGGGATGTTCAGGTCGCGCACCATCTGGCGGACGACCACTGTCTGCTGGGCGTCCTTCTGGCCGAAATAGGCCCGGCTGGGCTGGGCGATGTTGAGCAGCTTGCAGACAACGGTCGCCACGCCGCGGAAGTGGTCGGGGCGGGCGGCGCCCTCAAGCACGGCGTTGGCGGCGGGGAGGGTGACGTAAGTGCCGAAGCCGTCCGGGTACATCTCGGCGACCTCGGGCGCGAAGACGAGGTCGACGCCCTCACGCTCCAGCAGCGCCAGGTCCCGATCCATGTCGCGGGGGTAGCGGCCGAAGTCCTCGCTCGGGGCGAACTGGGTCGGGTTGACGAAGATGCTTACGGCGACGGCGCCGCACTCGGCGCGGGCCTGGCGGACCAGGCTGAGGTGGCCCTCGTGGAGGTAGCCCATGGTGGGCACGAGGCCGAGCGCGCCAACGGCGGCGCGGGCCGCGCGGAACGCCTCGATCGTGGTGATGACCTGCATAGCTGGGTTCTCGGGGTGGCTGGGGCTCAGCGGTCGGCCGCGCCGCCGTCGTGGAGGTCGATCGCGGCCCGGAGCGCGTCGTCCGGCATGGTCGCGCTGTGGTCGGCCGTGGGGAAGTCGCCGGCGCGCACCTCGGCCACATAGCTGGCCAGGGCGGCGCCGATCGTCTCGGCGAGCTCGGCGTAGCGCTTGGCGTGGCGGGGCCTGAAGTCAGTGTAGAGGCCGACGAGGTCGTGCCAGACCTGAACCTGGCCGGAGCAGTCGGGGCCGGCGCCGATCCCGATCGTGGGGATGCGCAGGCGGGCGGTGATCTCGCGGGCGAGCGGGGCGGGCACGAGCTCGAGGACGAGGGCGAAGGCGCCGGCGGCCTCCAGGGCCAGGGCGTCGGCGATCAGGCGGGCGGCGTCGGCGGCGGCGCGCCCCTGGACGCGGGTGCCGATCTGGTTAACGGACTGGGGCGTGTAGCCGATGTGGGCCATCACGGGAATGCCGAGGCCGACCAGGCGCGCGACGGCCGGCGCGACCTCGGCGCCGCCCTCGAGCTTGACGGCCTGAGCCCCCGCCTCCTGCATGATTCGGCCGGCGCTGCGGACGGCCTGCTCGGGGGTGGTGTAGGTGAGGAAGGGCAGGTCGCCGATGACCAGAGGGCGCTGGGTGCCGCGGACGACGGCGCGGATGTGGTGCAGCATCTCGTCCAGGGTGACCGGCACGGTCGAGCTGTGGCCGAGCACCACCATGCCCAGCGAGTCGCCGACGAGGATGAGCGGGACGCCCGCCCGGTCGGCGATCTGGGCCGAGGTGTAGTCGTAGGCGGTGACCATGGGGATGCGCTCGCCGCGGTCGCGCATCCGCTGGATGTCGAGGATGGTGGTTCGCACTGCCAGCTCCTTTCGGGGCTACCGAGGGTTGGGCTGCGCCCAATTGTAGCATAACCCCTCCGGGGAGCTTTGTGGGTGAGGGACCCCTGTGGAGGTGCCGGGAAAAGGCCCCGCGCTGTAGCGCAGCCCCGAACCGCCCCAGGTGTGCTACCATAGGGGCTCCAGCCCACCTGTTAGCGCGCCCCTGGCGCGAGGAGGCCCCCGTGCAGCTGATCGTCTGTGCCTTTGACGCCGTCGAGCAGGCGGAGCGCGTCCGCGATGTGCTGGAGCAGCTCGACCGACACGACCACGCCATCCGCCTCGGCAACCTCGCCATCGTCCGGCGCGCCCCCGACGGCGATATCTCCTTCGAGGAGAGTGGTGACGGTCGCGCCCAGATCGGGCAGGTGCTCGGCGCCGTGGTCGGCTCCGTCACGGACTTTATCTACGCCTTCGCCGGCTCGTTCGGCCCGCCGGCCGGCCGCATCGCCGCGGGCGAAACGCAGAACGCCGTCCAGCGGCTCCTCCACGACGCCGGCTTCCCCGACGACGCCCTGCTCGCCATCGGCGCCCGCCTGGAGGCCGGCGAGACGGCTTTGATCACCGTTGTCCGCCCCCAGGACGCCGCCTTTATCGGCGGCGAGCTCCAGCGCCTCGGCGGCCACCTGATCGCCCACACCCTCCCCGCCGATGTGATCGCCGCGCTTGCTCGCTCCGCGGAGGAGTGAGCAAGCGCGCGGGTCAGGGGTGAGCGTGTCTCAGGGGGCGGCAGACAAGCGGCGGGCAACAGGCGTTAGGCACCCTCTCCCTCTCCCCCTTTCTCGCTCTCCCCCTTTCTTCCCGCCAGGTCCAGTCCCATGATCATGTAGGGTTCGGCGACGCCGGGGAAGCGCAGCCCTGGGTGGAGGACCTGCCAGCCGCGCTGGCGGTATAGGCGCAGCCCTGCCGTCTCAACGGCGATGGTCGAGAGCACGGCGGTGCGTTGGGGCAGCCCCGCCAGCAGCCCATCGTGGAGGGCGGCGCCCAGGCCGCGGCCCTGGTCGGCCGGGAGCACGGCCAGCTCCACCAGCTCGAAGGCGCCGTCGAGCCACCGCGCGACAAGGGCTGGCCCGAGGGCGGCGGCCACTGTGTCGCGCCACCACTGGCCGGGCCCGCTGCCGTAACCGTAGCCGAAGCCAGCCAGATGCGAGCCCGCCCGCGCCGCCGCCAGCCGGAAGCCCGCCCGCGCCGCGTGTCGCCCGAACGTCCCGGCGAATCGCTCGGCCGCGGCTGCCGTTTTCCCGTAGGGCGGCGCGGCGAAGGCCGCGCGGTACACCCGCACCACCTCGGGCCGGATCGCCAGCGCCGCCGCCGGCTCCAGCAGCTCGATCGTCGCCATCGGCCGCCTCCCCGCTCCCGCACGCCCCACCATACGCGCCATAGGCAGTATACTGGAGGCACACGTCGTCTGCGGCAGAGGGGACTATGCATATCGAAGACCGCGCGGTGCGCGCCCCGCTCGACCTGTTCCACCGCACCTACCACTCGCTGCTGCGCTCCACAGGCGAGATCCAGATCCAGGCCCTCGCCGAGCCCTTCGCCGCCTGCGAGCCCAGCCTGCACCACGGCGTCCGCAGCCCCGCCCCGGACCTGGCGGCCCTCACCTACACCTCGCTCCGGCTCCCCGCCTGCATCGGGCGGGTGCGGCTCATCCTGCTCGGCCAGTCCCACGAGGTTTTCGCCCGCCACGGCTTCGGCAGCGTCAGCGGCTGGCAGGCGGTCAGCGCGCCCGGCCGCCGGCGCAAGATGTTCTTTGACGGCGCCGAGACGCTGGCGGTGGTCATCGCCAGCCCCTCCGACGTCGACGACCTTATCCCCATGCTCGTCGCCTTCCAGATCGAGTGGAACAAGATCCACGACCTGCTCGGCGACCCGCGCGTCGGCCCCCCCGACGCCCTCGACGACCGCCGGCTCGCCGCGGCCCTCGGCTTGGAGGTTCCCGCCGTCGCCCGGCTGCGCGCGATCTGGGGGGCGAGCTACGCCGAGCGGCTCGGCGCCATGGCCCGGCTGAAAAAGCGCTTCGCTGTGCGCATGCTCGGCGGCTCGCTGATCGACTACGAGCGGGCCACCCTGCGCTGGTGGATCCATATCGAAGAGTCGCTCCCCGCCCTCAACGTGCGCGAGCGCCGGCTGTACTTCGTGTCCAGCAACACCCACAGCCTGATCAACCTGCTGTCCGGCTTCGCCCTGCGCAACCCCGACGAGCTGCTGGCCTACCTGCGCGCCGAGGAGCACGCCGGCCTGCTCGACGAGTACCGCAAGATCGTCGAGGAGCAGGAGCCTACCTCGCTCGAAAACTTCTTCTACTACGCCCAGAAGAAGTACCAGGCCGACCCGGCCAGCCAGCCCTACTTCGCCCGGCGCGCCGTCGAGGAGGCGACGCTCGGCATCCACCGCGTCCCCTCGCGCTTCTACATCGATGTCGACGCCCAGGTGATCGAGCTCGCCCGGCTCGACCCGTCCCGGCTGGACCCGCGGCTCCGTGTGGACGGGATCGAGCGGCTGGCCCGCAGCGACGCCCTGATCTTCAACATCGACTACCCGCTCGGCCTCGCCGCCTACCACATCCTCAAGCTGGTCGCGCGCAGCGTCCACGAGATCTGCGGCGTCTATGTCGTGGGCAAGGCGGCCACGCTCAATGGCAAGATCGGCGATGTGCTCATCCCCGACGCCGTCTACGACGAGCACACCGGCAACCGCTACAGCTTCGTGCCCGCCTTCCGCGCCGCCGACGTCGAGCCCTACCTCGCCCACGGCAGCGTTTTGGACAACCAGAAGGCCCTGACCTCGCGCGGCACCTTTCTGCAAAACGAGGCTTTTCTCGACGCCCTGTACCGCGACTTCTTCACCGACATCGAGATGGAGGCCGGCCCCTACCTCAACGCGATCTACGAGCAAAGCTCCGCCGAGCGCCACCCCGAGGGCCAGACGATCAGCCTGCTCCGCCCGCCGTTCGACCTCGGCTTTCTGCACTACGCCTCGGACACCCCCTACTCCAAGGGCATGAACCTCGGCTCGCGCAACCTGTCCTACTTCGGCATGGACCCGACCTACGCCACCTCCCTCGCCGTCGCCCGCCGCATTTTGCAGCAGGAAGCCGCCCGGCTGGGGTAGGGGAAGAACAGCCGAACAAAAGAAGAGAGGAACAGAGGCCGTGCTCCTCTGTCCCTCTCTTTACTTTGTCCCGCTGTCCCGCGGTTAATCGGCCGCGCCCTGCTCTATGCGGCGGCGGGCCTCCTGCTCGTCGTGGACGGTGACCTCGGCCACGGTGCGGGCGCGCATCAGCGAGGCGGCCACGGCGACGCCGATAATCGTGGCGACGACGGCGAGCGAGATGCCGGTGGGGATCTTATAGCTGGTGCCGAGGAGCATGGCGCTCATGTCAGGCAGCAGCATCTTCACGCCGACAAAGGCCAGCACCACCGACAGGCCGAGCTTGAGGTAGTGGAACTTGTGCACCACCCCCGCCAGCACGAAGTAGAGCGAGCGCAGGCCCAGGATGGCGAACACGTTCGAGGTGTAGACGAGGAACGGGTCCTGGGTTACGGCGAAGATGGCCGGGATCGAATCGACGGCGAAGATCAGGTCGGTCGTCTCGACCATCAGCAGCACCAGGAAGAGCGGGGTGGCCATGCGCACGCCGTTGCGAATGGTGAAGAACTTCTGCCCGTCGTACTGGTCGCTCACCGGCATGAACCGCTTGAACAGCCGGATCACCGGGTTCTTCTCCGGCTCCAGCTTCTCATCCTTGGCGGTGGCCATGCGGATGCCGGTGAAGATCAGGAAGGCGCCGAAGATCCAGATGATCCAGTGGAACTGCTTGATCAGGGCCGCGCCGGCGAAGATCATCGCGCCGCGCATCAGTAGCGCGCCGATGATGCCCCAGAACAGCACCCGGTGCTGGTACTTGGGGGGTACCGCGAAGTACGAGAAGATCAGCACAAAGACGAAGATATTGTCGACGCTGAGCGCCTTCTCAATTAGGTAGCCGGTGAGAAAGGCCAGGCCCGCTTCGCCCGCGGTGTAGGTGCTGCTTGGCGCCATCACGGGCCAGAAGAAGTAGATCAGCGCGTTGAAGCTCAGGGCCAGCGCGATCCAGACCACGCTCCAGGTCGCGGCCTCCTTGACAGAAACCACATGGGCGTTCCGGTGGAACACACCTAGGTCGAGGGCCAGCATTGCCAGGACGAAGAGGTTGAAGCCGACCCAGAGCCAGATCATCTCTCCAAACATACCGCTTTTGCCTCCATACAGGTGTCTGCACAACAAAAAGCGAGCCATCCACAGCTCACTCGCTGCGGTGGTCTCGCCTGACAAAGTGGTGACTTTGTCCGATCAGCCGAGAGCGTCTTGCTCTGTGATGACGACTGACCGGCCCCTGCGGGTGGCTACTCCCCTACCTAGCTCAAAAGATCATAGCACCGCCAGGGGCCCGCGCACAGGGAAGATCTCCCCCGCGCCTGGGGGCAATCTCCGGCTAAATGCAGTAAAAATTTGGGCAGCGGCGCTATTGACAGAGGCTGTGCAGCGCGGCTACACTCGATACAGGTAGGGGAGTAGCCACTCGCCCCCGCGAGCCGCGCCGTCGACAGTCCGGGCTCAAGCCCCGGCGGCGCACCCGTGTCTCCACACGGCTGGCGAGACCGCCACGACACGTGGTTGCCGTGGTGGGCTCGCCTTTTTGTGCGCCGCCCGCCCGGCAGTGAAGGGGAAGTGATATGTCGATCGTGACCATTGTCCTGCTCGTGGCTGGCCTTTGCCTGCTGGTGCTCGGCGCCGAGTGGTTGGTTGGCGGGGCCTCGCGGCTCGCCGCCGCCGTCGGTATCCCGCCGCTGATCGTCGGCCTTACGGTCGTCGCCTTCGGCACCAGCGCGCCGGAGCTGGCGGTGAGCCTGCAGGCGGCTCTCGCCGGCCAGGCCGACATCGCCCTGGGCAACGTGGTGGGGAGCAACATCCTTAACATCCTGCTGATCCTCGGCGTTTCGGCGCTGATCATCCCGCTGGCCGTCGCGGTGCAGGTGCGCCGGCTCGACGTGCCGATCATGATCGGCGCGTCGCTGCTGGCCCTGCTGCTGGCCTGGGACGGCCAGGTCGGCCAGCTGGACGGTGCCCTGCTCGTGGCCGGGCTCCTCATCTATGTCGGCTTTCAGGTCTGGCAGGGGCGTAGGGAAGCCGGCGCGGCAACTGGGCCGCCGGCTGCGCCACTCACCCGGGCGGAGCTTGGGCTGAACCTGCTGCGGCTCATCGCCGGCTTCGGGCTGCTCGTGCTCGGCTCACGCTGGCTGGTCGATGGGGCGGTGACGATCGCGCGCGCCTTTGGCCTGAGCGAGCTGGTGATCGGGCTGACGATCATCGCCGTCGGCACCTCGCTGCCGGAGATCGCCACCTCGATCATCGCTGCCCTGCGCGGCCAGCGCGACATCGCCGTGGGCAATGTCGTCGGCAGCAACATCTTCAACCTGCTCGGCATCCTCGGGGTGACCAGCCTGGTCGCGCCCGGCGGCGTGGCCGTGGCTCAGGGCGCTCTGGCCTTTGACATCCCCGTGATGATCGCGGTGGCCGTCGCCTGCCTGCCGATCTTCTTCACGGGCAGCAGCATCGCGCGCTGGGAGGGCGGGCTGTTTCTCGGCTACTACGTGGCGTACACCGCCTATGTGGTGCTCGCCGCGCAGCAGCACGATGCGCTGCCGCTCTTCAGCAGCGTGATGTCGCTGTTTGTCATCCCCCTTACCGCTATCACTCTGCTTGTGGTCGTGGGCCACGGCCTGCTGGGGAACCGGCGCGGTCGTACCGCAAAAGTGTAGTACAATACCAGCATCCCGTTTCGTCGTCCCAGCTTCGCCAGATTGGGCCCGGGGGAGGTCATGCTCGCTGCTTCGGTCCTGCTGACGCTCGCGCTCGCGCCGCTCGGCCTTATCGCCCGGCGCGGCCCGCGCCCGCTGATCGGGTGGGGCCTGGCGCTGCTACCGCTCGCCCTGTTCGCCGTCATGGCCGCTCAGATCCCGGCGGTCGCCGCGGGCGGCCGGCTGGTGGAGGTGATCCCCTGGGCGCCCGGGCTCGGGGTCGAGCTCCACTTCGCCCTCGACGGGCTCGGCCTCCTGTTCGCCCTGATCGTGAGCGGCATCGGCGTGCTGATCGTCGGCTACGCCGGCCACTACATGGCCGGCGACCCGGGGCTCGGCCGATTCTACGTTTACCTGCTGCTGTTCATGGGCGCCATGCTCGGCCTAGTGCTGGCCGGCAACGTCCTGACCCTGTTTGTCTTCTGGGAGCTGACGAGCGTCACCTCCTACCTCCTGATCGGCTACAAGCACGACTACCCCGAGGCCCGCCGCGGCGCGCAGCAGTCGCTCCTGGTCACGGCCGGCGGCGGCCTGGCGCTGCTCGTCGGGCTGCTGCTGCTCGGCCAGGCCGCCGGCACCTACAGCATCGAGGGGATCGTTGCCGCGGCCGACATAGTCAAGGCCAGCCCGCTCTACGCGCCGGCCGTGGCCCTGATCTTTCTCGGCTGCTTCACCAAGTCGGCCCAGTTCCCGTTCCACTTCTGGCTGCCGGGGGCCATGCAGGCGCCCACGCCGGCCAGCGCCTACCTCCACTCAGCCACCATGGTCAAGGCCGGCGTCTACCTGCTGGCCCGCCTCAACCCGGGGCTTGGCGGCACACCGCTGTGGAGCTACACGCTGGTGGCGGTGGGCGGCTTCACCTTCGCCTTCGGGGCGATCGTGGCCTTTCGCCAGTTCGACATCAAGGCGCTGCTCGCCTACACCACCCTGAGCATGCTCGGGGGCCTGGTGCTGATGATCGGGCTCGGCGGCAAGTACGGCGCCGAGGCGCTCACGGCCAACATCCTGGCCCACGCCCTGTACAAGTCGGCCTTGTTCATGTGCGCCGGGATCATCGACCACGAAAGCGGCACCCGCGATCTGAACCGCCTCGGCGGCCTGCGCCGGGCCATGCCCTGGACGATGGCGATCGTCGGCGTCGCCCTGCTCTCGCAGATGGCCATCCCGGTGCTGTTCGGCTTTGTGGCCAAGGAGATCATGCTCGAGGCCGCGCTGCAAAGCCCCTTGGCCGCGCCCTGGCCCACCCTTGGCCTGGCCGCGATCGTGATCGCGGCCGTCGGCTACATCATCGCCGCCTGGCGCATGTTCGGCAATGTGTTTCTCGGCCCCCCCCGCGGCGATGTGCTCCAGCGCCACGTCGAGGACCCGCCGGCGGGCATGCTGCTGTCGCCGGGTCTGCCGGCCGCGCTTTCGCTCGTCGTGCCCCTGGCTCTGCTCGGGCCCGTCTCCACGCTGCTGCGCCCGGCGGCCGGCGCGGTCTACGGCAGCCCGTTCGAGTTCGACCTGGCGCTGTGGCACGGGGTCAACGCCGCGCTCCTGATCAGCCTCGGCGCGCTCCTTGCGGGCGGCCTGCTCGCCACCCAGGAGCGCCGGCTGGCCACGGCCCGCGTGCTGCCGCCCTGGCTGAACGGGGCCCAGCTCTTTGACCGCGGCACCGACGGGATGCTCGCCCTGGCCACGGGGATGGCTCGCCGCATCCAGGTCGGCCGGCTGCGGTCCTACATTTTGTACACCGTGCTCGCCTTTCTCGGCTTTGTCGGCGTGCCGTTCGCGCTGTTCGGCCTCGGCGACGTCCGGCTGCCGCTCGACAGCGACCTCCACTTCTACGAGGTGATCACCGTCGCGCTCATCCCGGTCGGCATCGTCGCCACGATCACGGCCCGCTCGCGGCTCGGCGCGATCATCTCGGTCGGCGTGGTGGGCGCCATGGTCGCCCTGTGCTTCGTTCTGTTCAGCGCGCCGGACCTCGCGCTGACCCAGCTGCTGATCGAAGTGCTGTCGACGGTGTTCCTGCTGCTGGTCTTCTCGGTGCTCCCGGTGCGCTTCGAGTCGTTGTCGCAGCGCTGGGTGCGCCTGCGCGACGCCGGGGTGGCCCTGGCCGTGGCGGTCCTCACGATGGGGCTGGTGCTCGCCGGCTCGACGAGCGACCTGTTTCCGCCGCTGGCGCCCTTCTACCTGGAGAACAGCCTACCCGGGGGCAAGGGCGCGAACGTGGTGAATGTGATCCTGGTCGACTTCCGCGGCTTCGACACGCTGGGCGAGATCACGGTGCTGTTTATCGCCGTGATCGGCATCTTTGGGCTGCTGCGCTTCCGCCCCGCCCGGGCCAGCTCGAAGGCCGGCGCGCCGCCGCCCCGCCCGCCGCGCGAGCGCGCCGCCGCCCCGCCCCACGGCGAGCTGACCGAGCCGGAGCCCGAGCCGGCCACCAGGGGGTGACGCGATGTATGACTCGATCGTCCTGCGCACGGTCGCGCGGCTGATGCTGCCGCTGCTGCTGCTGCTCGCGGCCTTTATGCTGGTGCGCGGCCACAACCTGCCCGGCGGCGGGTTTATTGGGGGCCTGCTCGCCTCCTGCGGCGTGATCCTGCAGATCGTGGCCTTCGGGCCCACCTTCGCCCGCCGGGTCATGCCCGTCAACTACCTCGGCCTGGCCGCGGCCGGGGTCTGCTTCGCCGCCGTCTGGGGGCTGCCGGCCCTGGCCATGGGCAACGCCTACATGGGCGCGCTCTGGATCGAGCAGCCCATCCCCGGCATCGGCAAGATCGGCACCCCGGTGCTGTTCGATGTCGGCGTGTTTCTCACCGTGATCGGCGTCACCACGCAGATCGCCCTGCTGCTCGCCGAGGAGCCGATCCTGTTCCCGATGCCCGACGAGCCCGAGCCGGAGGAAGCGCCCGAGGCCTGATGAGGTGTTGCCATGGTGGTGTTGCTGGCGATCGCGATCGGGTCGCTGTTCGGGGGCGCAATCTACCTCATGCTGCGGCGCAGCGTGGTCAAGCTGATCCTGGGCCTGGTGCTGCTCAGCCACGGGGTCAATCTGCTGATCTTTGTGATGGGCGACGGGGTGCGCCGCGGTGTGCCGCCGATCGTCGATTATGAGACGGGGGCCATCCCCCCCGGCGCGGCCGACCCGCTGGTGCAGGCGCTGATCCTGACCGCGATCGTGATCAGCTTCGGCATCACCGCCTTTGTGCTGGCCCTGGCCTACCGGGCCAACCACGCCGTCGGCACCGATGATCTCGACGATATGACCAGCACGGACAAGCTGTAGCCGCCGCGGCGCCAGCCGCCCGGCGAATGTGAAGGTATGGCCAATCACCTGTTCCTGCCGCTGATCTCGCCGCTGCTCGGCGCCAGCCTGGCCCTGCTGCTCGGGCGGCAGCGCCGGCTGGCCCGCGCGATCGTGCTGCTCAGCGTGCTGTTCAACCTCGGCTACAGCGCGTGGCTGCTCCTGCTCGTCGGCGCCGAGGGCGTTCAGGTCACCCAGGGCGGCGCCTGGGGCGCCCCCTTCGGGATCACGCTCGCCGCTGACGCGATGAGCGCGATCATGCTGTTCGTGGCCGCCCTGCTCAGCCTCGCCACCGTCGCCTACAGCATCGCCTCGCTGGACCCTGCGTACGAAAAGTATTTCTACTACCCGCTGGTCCTGCTGATGCTGCTCGGAGTCAGCGGCGCCTTTCTCACCGGCGACCTGTTCAACCTGTACGTCTGGTTCGAGGTCCTGCTCATGGCCTCGTTCGGGATGATCACCCTCGGCGGCTCGCGCGGGCAGCTAGAGGGCGGCCTGAAGTACGTCGTGCTGAACCTGCTCGGCAGCACCGCCTTTCTCGTCGGCTGCGGGCTGATCTACGGCACGGTCGGCACCCTGAACATGGCCCACATCGCCGAGCGCATGGCCACGGTGCAGAACCCCAGCCTGCTGACGGCGATCGCCTGCCTGTTCCTGTTCGCCTACGGCAGCAAGGCCGGCATCGCGCCGATCTTCTTCTGGCTGCCCACCAGCTACCACACCCCGCCCGTGGCCGTGACGGCTCTGTTCAGCGGCCTGCTCACAAAGGTTGGGGCCTACTCGCTCTACCGCGTGCTCGGCCTGGTGATGCGCAACGAGCTTGTCCATCTCCAGCCCTTCATCCTGACGATCGCCACGGCGACCATGGTGATCGGCGTGCTCGGCGCCATGGCCCAGATGAACGTGCGCCGCATCCTCAGCTTCCATATCATCAGCCAGATCGGCTACGCGATCATGGGCGTCGGGCTGGCCAGCGCGGCCGGCTTCGCGGCCGGGCTGCTGTTTCTGGCCCACGTGATGATCGTCAAGACGGCGCTGTTTTTTATCGGCGGCGCGGCCGAGCAGGTCTACGGCACCGGCGACTTGAAGAAGATGGGCGGCATGGCCCGCCGCGAGCCGCTGCTCGCGATCGCTTGGTTCCTCGGCATCCTGTCGCTGGCCGGCATCCCGCCGCTCAGCGGCTTCTTCGGCAAGCTGGCGCTGCTCCAGGCCGGCGTCGCCCAGGCCCAGTACTGGGTTACCGCGATCGCCGCCGGCACCAGCATCCTGACCTTCTTCTCCATGCTGAAGATTTGGAACGAGGTGTTCTGGAAGAAGCCCTACACCGACATCAACGCCCTGCCTCGCGTTCGCCTGGGCCTGCTGCTGCCCGGCGCGGCCCTGGTCGCCGCCAGCATTGTGATGGGGCTGCTCGCCGGCGCCGTGTGGGACTACAGCGCCCTCGCCGGCGGCCAGCTGGCCGACCAGGCGGGCTATATCGGCGCGGTCTGCGGGGCCGGGGGCTGCGAGTCGGTGTTCAACACGGCGCTGAGGTGAGCCGATGCTGGTTTTGAACTTCATGCTCGCGCTTATCTGGATGGCGCTGCAGCGCAGCTTCACCCTCGCCGACTTCATCGTCGGCTTCGCCTTCGGCTTTGCGATCATCTGGCTCAGCCAGCGCGCCCTGATCGAGCAGGCCGCCGACCTGGCGGCCAACCGGGCCACCCGCGATTTCTCGACCTACCCCCGCCGGACGTGGCGCCTGCTCAACTTCGTCGGCTTCGCCCTGTGGAGCATCGTCAAGGCGAATATTGAGGTGGCCCGGATTGTGATCCGGCCCCGGCTGAACATCAAGCCCGGGATCATCGCCATCCCGCTCGACGTCAAGAGCGAGGCCGGGATCACCGTGCTGGCTAACCTGATCACGCTCACGCCCGGCACCGTCACCCTCGATATTTCCAGCGACCGGCGCACCGCCTACGTCCACTGCATCGACGTCCACGACGCCGACGCCATCCGCGACGACATCAAGCAGAACTTCGAGCGCCGAGTGATGGAGCTGTTCCCATGACCATGTTCCAAACCGTGATGCTCGCCCTCATGGGCGCCGCCGCCGTGTCCATGGTGCTTTCCGCCGTGCGGCTGCTGCGCGGGCCGAGCATCCCCGACCGGGCCATGGCCTTCGACCTGATCATGATCCACTTCGTCGGCCTCGCCGCGCTCTACGCGGTCGTCACCAACCAGCAGATCATCATCGACGCGGTGATCATCATCGCGGTCCTGGGCTTTCTCGGCACCGTCGCCCTGGCCCGCTACATCGAGGAGGGCAGGAGCTGATGAGCCTGATCGAGATCGCCACCGCGGTTTTGTGCACGATCGGCGTGCTCTTTATGGTGCTGTCGTCGGTCGGGATCGTGCGTATGCCCGACCTGTACACGCGCGTCCACGCCAACGGCAAGGCCGGCACCCTCGGCATCATTGGCGTGCTGCTCGGCGTCGGCCTGTACTACGCCGACGTGCTCACCGCCGCCAAGATGGTCGCCCTGATCGCCTTCTTCCTGCTCACCGCCCCCGTCGCCGGCCACATGATCGACCGCGCCGCCTACCTCACCAACGTCGAGACGGACCCGAGCACCGTGGTGGACGATCTCGAAGGCCGCTACGACGTGGAAACGCGGCGGCTGAACTAGTCAGCCGCCGCGCCCGCTCGCCCCGCCTCGACCCACTGCCACACCCTCGGCCCCTACAGCGCCTGCGGCGCCGCCGGCTTCTCGTCGCCCTCGGCGGCGGCTTCGCCGTTGCCGGCCTCACCCTCGGCCGGCGCCTCGTCAGCGGGCGTCGGGGGCAGAGGCCTGCGGTGGTTGATGGCGAGGGCGAGGAAGCACAGGGCGATGATCGCCAGGCTGGCGATCTGGGCCACGCGCAGCGAGCCCGCGCAGCTGCCGCCCACGCCGTTGAGGCACAGGCTGTCGGTGCGCAGGCCCTCGATCCAGAAGCGGCCGGACGAGTAGATGATCCCGTACAGGAACAGCAGGTCGCCGCGGCGCAGCCAGCGCTGGCCGGTCGGGGCGCCGTGGCCGTAGCGGCGGTCGGCGAGCAGCAGCAGGCCGGCGCCGACCAGGTTCCACAGCGACTCGTAGAGAAAGGTCGGGTGGAACAGGGTGGTGACCGGGTACTGCTGCATGTCGGTGAACGGCGGCACGCGGTACTCGGGGTCGATCCGCAGGCCGAAGTTCAGCGGCGTGGGCACGCCGTACGCCTCCTGGTTGAAGAAGTTGCCCCAGCGCCCGATCGCCTGGCCGAGCAGGTAGGCCGGCACGCACACGTCGAGCCAGTCCAGGAGCGGCAGCTTCGCGTAGCGGGCGTAGGCCGCCACCGCGATGATCGAGCCGATGATCCCGCCGTGGATGGCCAGGCCGCCCGTGGTGATATTCAGCGCGCTGATCGGGTCGGCGGCGAAGCGCTCCCACTCAAAGAAGACATAGTAGATCCGCGCCCCGGCGATGCCGAGCAGCAGGCCGACCAGCAGCTGGTTCCACACGTGGTCGGGGTGGTAGCCGCGCGCGACGGCCCGGCGTGATGCTAGCCAGGCCGCGAGGATCGCGCCGGACATAATGATCACGCCGTACCAGCGCACGGTGATCGGCAGGCCGAACAGGGTGATGCTGAACAGGAACGGGTCGTCGGGTGGGTAGAGAACCATAGAAGTGCAATGTGCAACATGCAAAGTGCCGGACGGGCGGCGGGCGCGCCGCCGGTCGCACTTCGATCTTGCCAGCTACAGGCGAGCGGCGTAGCGCACGGCGTTGCGAAAGATCACCAGCCCGTCGCCCTCGGCGCGGGCGGGCTCGCGGGTCCAGCGCGGGTGCTGGTGGGGCAGCACGGCGTTCTCGGGGTGGGGCATCAGGCCGAGCACATTGCCGGCGGCGTTGGTGAGCCCGGCGATGTCGCCGAGCGAGCCGTTCGGGTTGGCCGGGTAGGCGGCCGCACCGCCCGCCGCTCCGGCGTAGCGCAGGGCGACGAGGCCGGCGGCGTCGAGGGCGTCGGCCGCAGCCTGCTCGGCGGCGGTGATTCGCCCCTCGCCGTGGGCGACCGGCACCTCGATCGGGTGCTCGATCCCGCGCGTGAACAGACAGCGGCTGCGCGGCTCGGCGCGGAGCCGCACCCAGCGGCACTCGAAGCGCCCGGACTGGTTATCCGCCAGGGTGACGGGGGGCTGCGCGGCGGCGTCTTCACCTTGCCCGCCGGCACCCGCGTCCGGGCCAGGCAGAACCCCGGCCTTGACAAGCACCTGGAAGCCGTTGCAGATCCCAAGCACGGGGCGGCCGTCGGCCACAAAGGCCCGCAGCTGCTCGCCGAGGCGGTGGGCCAGGTCGACCGCGAGCAGCCGGCCGGCGCCGAGGTGGTCGCCGTAGGAGAAGCCGCCGGGGACGACGAGCATCGCGTAGTCGGCCAGGCGCACGTCGCCGGCGGCGACCCGGTTCACGTGGACGCGCTCGGGGGCGGCGCCGGCCAGCTCGCAGGCGACGGCGGCGTCGTGGTCGCGGTTGATCCCGGGCGCGCGCAGGATAAGGACACGAACGGTCATCAGTCTGCACAGGGGGGCGGCCTCGGCGGGCCAGGCCCGCCCGTCTGCCGCCTGTCGCCTGCCTCCTGGGGTCAGCTCCAGCGGAACTCCATCTCGACCTCGCCGACCTGGATCCGGTCGCCCTGGCGCAGGCGCTGGGGGATGCGGGCGGGGACGACGACGCCGTTGATCCGGGTGCCGTTGGTGCTGCCGAGGTCGGTGAGGGTGTAGAAATCGCCGTCGCGCTGGATGGTGGCGTGGTTGCGCGAGGCGATCCCGCGGTCGTGCTCGGCCAGGTCCAGCTCGGGGTAGTGGGATTGGCGCGGGTCGCGGCGGCCGATCCGCACCGGGGTGCGGTCGAGCTTGAGCTCCCAGGTGCGGTTGGGCGCGGTCACCATCAGGCGGGCGACCGGCGGCGCGGCCAGGGGCGTGCCGCAGGCGGCGCAGAAGCGAGCCCTGGCCTTGTTCACCCGCCCGCAGCGCGGGCAGGAGGTGCCGTCGGCGGTGGCGATCGGGGCGGCCGGGGCGGTGGGCAGCGTGGGCGCGGGCAGCGGCGCGGGCATCGGCGCCGGCGCCGGCTGGGCCGAGGCGACGGGCTGCGGGGCCACCGGGGCCACGGGCGGGACGGCGGGCGGCCGGGCGGCGCGCGCCGTCGGGTCGGCGTACGGGGCGTCCAGGCAGGCGTGGAGGGCCTGCTCCATCTCCGCGCAGCTGGCGAAGCGCCGGTCGCGGTTCAGGTCCATCGCGCGGATGATCACGCCCTCCGTCTGCGCGTCGACGGACGGGTTGAGCCGGCTGATCGAGCCGGGGGCCGGCGTCTGCAGGGGGACGGGCGGCAGGGCGGTGAGCAGGTGGAGCAGCGTCGCACCAAGGGCGTAGATGTCGGAGCGGGCGTCCGTCTGGCCTTTGCCATACTGCTCGGGCGGGGCGTAGCCGGCCGAGCCCATCGCGATCGTGTCCTTCGACTTGCCCTTTTTGTGGGTACGGGCCACGCCGAAGTCGATCAGCTTGAGCACCCCGTCGGGGGTGAGCATGACGTTCGAGGGCTTGAGGTCGCGGTAGATGATCGGCGGCTCGCAGCTGTGGAGGTAGTGCAGCACCCGGCACAGCTGGATGCCATAGCCGAGCACCTGCTGCTCCAGCAGCGGGGCGTTGGCCTCGTGGACCCGCTCCTCCAGCGTCTGGCCGGGGACGAACTCCATGACCATCGTCGGCCGGCCATCGTTCTCGAACAGGTCGGCGACGACGGGGAGGTTCGGGAAGGCGAGCGAGCGCAGCAGCGCCGCCTCCTGCACGAACAGGCGGCGGTTCTCGTTCAGCTCGTCGGGGCCGAGCTCGCCCTGGGGGCGCATCTCCTTGAGCGCCCAGATCGCGCCGTCGCTGGCCCGGCGGGCCCGGTAGACCGCGCCCATGCCGCCCCGGCCGATCAGATTGACAATGGTGTAGCTGTCGGCGGCGCCCCGCACTACTGTGTTTGGCGCCAGCAGGTCCGGCGTGCTCACGGCCATGGTGTTGCCCACTCCAACCCGCCCGACCAAGCTCGGGCGCCCCTGATTATACCATGCCGCCTCGCACAAGGTTGCGCAAGGATTTGACGGCGCCCCCGCGACGTGTTATACTCCGTGCCGTCGCGCCGGAGTGGCGGAATGGCAGACGCGGCGGTCTCAAAAACCGCTCAGGGCAACCTGGTGTGGGTTCGAGTCCCACCTTCGGCACCAGCCGCCACCATACGGAACGATAGCCTTGTCGGGGCGTGGCTCAGCCTGGTAGAGCGCCGCGTTCGGGTCGCGGAGGTCGGAGGTTCGAATCCTCTCGCCCCGACCAGAGAAGCTCGGCGCCTGCGTTCACTAGCGCAGGCGCCGAGCTTTTTCCTTGCCCTGTCTACAAGAGGACCGCACCCATGCCGCATCCGCCCGCCCCGCGCCGGTGCCGCACGGCCGCCGCCGTCATCACCCTAGTGCTTGGCCTGGCCCTGGCCGCCTGCGGCGATCTGGCCGCCGCGCTACCGCCCCGCCCCACCCCCTTCCCTACCTTCGCCCGCCTGCCCAGCGTCACCCCGGTCACGCCCAGCCCCACCCCCCCGCCGAGCGCCACGCCCGTGCCGGCCACGCCCACGCCTGAGCCGCTGCTGGCCCGCGCGCCGGGGCCGGCGAATGTGCGCTCGGGGCCGGGCGTCAGCTTCGGCATCGTCGGGGTTGTCGACGCCGACGACACCGTCAGCCTGCTCGGCCGCACCGGCGAGTGGTACCGCGTCGCCACCCCCGACGGCGTGACGGGCTGGATGTCCGAGCAAGTGCTCGATATCGACCCGGAGATCGCCGCCGCAGTGCCCCCCGTCGAGCCGTAGGGCCGGCCCCTCACCCCCCTCTCATGCGTGTTACGTCGCCGTGTAAGGGATTTGCTCGGGGCGGTGTGCTATAATGAGTGCTCAACTGCGCTTTCTGAGCGCATCTCCTTGCGCCCGGCCCGCCCTCCGGGTAGAGCCATGAATGCCCACGGCAGCGACGCACAACCTGCCGATGCCCTGCGCACCGCCACGCCGCGGAGCACCGGTATCTCCAGCCAGCTGCGCTGGTCGTATCTTATCTCGTCGACCATCCCGCTGCTGCTGGTGGGCGCGCTGCTCACCGGCGTGCTGTTCCAGGTGCAGCAGCGCAACGCCTACAACAGTCAGCAGGCCGTGGCCGACCAGCTCGCCGGCAATATCTCCACCTTTCTGCTCGACCTCGAGCAACAGCTGCTGCGCGCCTCGCGTGAGCTGGTCCCCGGCCAGCCGCGCGACCAGCTCAACGCCGCCGCCAGCCGTGTCGTGCTTACCTCCCCCGACCTGCGGACGCTCGCGGTGATCGACGGCACCGGCGAGGTGGTGACGAGCGCCGGCGGCGAGCTGCGCGACAGCCGCGGCGAGGAGGCTATCCCCCTCGACCAGGCCCTCATCCGCGACGCGATCGACGCCGGGCGGGGCGGCCGGACCACGATCGAGATCGGGCCCGACGGCCAGCCCTTCTTCCAGGTGGTGCTGCCGGTGCGGGCTCAGGGCAGCCCGCGCATCGTCGGCGCCCTCAGCGCCGAGATCAGCGTGGCCCGGCTCAACCAGATCTTGCGCCGCGCCGGCCAGGACGACGGCAAAGTGTCCTACCTCGTGGACTCGTCCGGCACGCTGATGCTGAGCAGCCGATCGCGCTCGTGGAGCCCGCCCCCCGACGTCGGCCTGTTGTTCCAGGGCCGGCAGACGGCCGCCGAGTACCGCGGCGGCAACGGCCAGCTCATGCTCGGCGCCCGCGCCCCGATCAGCCCCATCGGCGCGGGGAGCTGGTCGGTGGTCGTCGAGCAGCCCTCCAGCGACTTCTTCGTCGATGTGTACCGCAGCCTGTTTCTGCTCGCCGCCCTGGTGGTGCTCGTCGGCGTGATGGCCCTGACCTGGGCCCTCTACCAGTCGCGCCGGATCGTCGACCCGGTGCGCTCGCTGACCGCCGGCGCCCAGGAGCTGGCCGCCGGCCACCTCGACCACCGCATCCATGTCGTGGCCGAGAGCGACGAGCTGAGCACCCTCGCCGGCACCTTCAACCGCATGGCCGAGCGGCTCCAGTCCAGCCTCCACGAGATCGAGCAGCAGAACGAGCGGCTGCGCCACGGCCTTGAGCTCGCCCGCGACATCCAGCAGGGCCTCCTGCCCAGCGCCCCCCCCTGGCAGACGGAGATGCTGAGCGTGTACGGCCGCTCGCTCCCCGCCAACGAGGTCGGCGGCGACTTCTACACCTACCTGACGCTCCCCGGCGGCCGGGCCGCGATCGCGATCGGCGACGTGTCGGGCAAGGGCGTGGCCGCCGCGCTGCTCATGGCCCTCACCAGCTCGTCGCTCGAGTCGCAGGCCCGGGCCATCGACGCGCCCTCCGCGCTGCTCTACGCGCTCAACGGCGAGCTGCGCCAGCGGCTCCAGGCCAACCAGATGAACGCCGCCCTGCTGATCGCGGTGTACAACCCCGAGCGGGCCACGATGACGGTCGCCAACGCGGGCATGGTCGCCCCCCTGATCGCCCGGCGCCAGCCCGGCGGCGGGGTGGAGTGCTGCTTTGTCGATGTGTGGGGCTTGCCGATCGGCACCCCGCTCGACGCGCGCTACCTCGACGTCGAGGTGCCGGTCGCCCCCGGCGACACGGTGCTGTTCCTCAGCGACGGGATCGTCGAGGCCCACAACGAGCGCGGCGAGCTGTTCGGCTTTGAGCGGCTGGAGGCCCTGGTGGCCGCCCTGCCGGTCGGGCTGAGCGTGGCCGAGGTGGTCGGGCGCATCCTCGACGCCGTGCTCGGCTTCGTCGGCAAGGCCGAGCCCCACGACGACATCACGATCATCGCCACCCGCCCGCTGGTGGCCGCCCCCGCCGACCACGCCGCCGCCCCGCACGCCCAGGCCGTAGAGGCCCTATAATACAGATGGGGCCGGGGGAGGGCCTGGCCCCGGCCGTCACGCCCCCTCCACCGCTACCCGAGGCGCAGGAGCACCTATGCAGCTCTTCAACTCGCTTTCGCGCGAGAAGGAGTTTTTCGCCATCCCCACGGGCCGGCCCCTGACGATGTATGTGTGCGGCGTGACGCCCTACGACACCACCCACATCGGCCACGCCCGCACCTTCCTGATCTTCGACGTGCTGCGCCGCTACCTGCTCGCCAAGGGCGCCGACGTGCGCTACTGCCAGAACGTCACCGACGTCGATGACCCCTTGTTCGAGCGGGCCCGCCGCGACGGGATCGGCTGGCAGGAGCTCGCCGAGCGCGAGGTGGCCCAGCTCCTCCAGGACTTCGTCGGCCTCAATATCATGGCCCCGACCTACTTCCCCCGTGCGAGCGAGGAGATCGGGGGCATGATCCCGATCGTCGAGCGGCTGGTCGCGCTCGGCCACGCCTACGTCGCCGACGGCAACGTGTACTTCAGCGTCGCCACCGACCCGGAGTTCGGCCGCATGGCCCACATGGGCTACGACGAGCTGCTCGCCACCGCCAACCAGCGCGGCAACAACCCCGACGACCCGCGCAAGCGCGACCCGCTCGACTTCGTGCTCTGGCAGACCGGCGGCCCCGACGACCCGACCTGGGACAGCCCGTGGGGCCTCGGCCGCCCCGGCTGGCATATCGAGTGCAGCGCCATGGCCACCCGCTACCTCGGCGAGCAGGTCGACATCCACGGCGGCGGCGCCGACCTGATCTTCCCCCACCACCCTTGCGAGATCGCCCAGACCGAGCCGGTCACGGGCAAGCAGCCTTTTGTGCAGGTCTGGATGCACGCCGGCCTGGTCTCGCTGGACGGCGAGAAGATGAGCAAGTCGCTCGGCAACCTCGTCTTCGCCAAGGACGCGCTCAAGGAGCACGGCGGCGACGCGCTGCGCTGGTACCTGCTCAGCGCCCACTACCGCGAGCCCTTCGACTACCAGCGCGCCGCCGTCCCCGGCTACGCCGACCTGGCCGACCAGCTGCGCCGCGCGGCCCAGGCCCAGGGCGGTTCAAGCGCCCCGCTCGATCTGAGCGACGGCCGGGCCACGCTGCTGGCCGCGATGGACGACGACCTGAACACGCCCGCCGCCCTCGCCGCGCTCCAGGGTATGGCCGCGGCCACCCTGGCCGCCGCCGCGGAGCACCGCGACGTCGAGGCCGCCCGGGCCACCGTGTACGAGCTGGCCACCATGCTCGGCTTCAAGCTGGGCGCCTCCAGCGGTGGGCAGAACGGCTGAACGACAGTGGCCGCGCCATGGTGCAGCCGCGTCAAACGACTCGAGGGCCTTTGCTATGGGACGATCAAACACTTCCGCCCGCCGAAATGGCCTCGCCCGTGCCCTCGCCCTCGTCGGGCTGGCCGCCGCCCTGCTGCTGGCCGGCTGTGCGGCGCAGCCCCCGCGCCAAACCGCCCAGGAGGGCGGCGGAGTGCTGCGCTGGAGCCTGGAGGGCGTCGGCGACATCGTGCGGCTCGACCCGGCCCGGCCGGCCGACTACCAGACCAACATCCCGCTCGGGCTGATCTTCAGCGGCCTGGTCCGGCTCGACCGCAACCTCAAGGTGCAGGGCGCCGCCGCCGAGCGCTGGGCCGTGAGCGACGACGGGACGGTCTTTACCTTCACCCTGCGCGAGAACCTGCGCTTCGGCGACGGCTCGCCCGCGACGGCCGACGCCGTGGTCCGCTCGCTCAGCCGCTCGATCAGCCCGGCCACCGGCCGGCCCTTCGCCGCCGAGTTCCTCAAGGGCATCGTCGGCGTCGATGACTTTGTGCAGGGCAAGACGGCGGCCCTGGAGGGCGTGCGCGCCGTCGACCCGCGCACCGTCGAGATCCGGCTCAGCTCGCCGCAGGCCTACTTCCTGTCGCAGCTCACCTACGCCATCGCCTTTATCGTCCCCCCCGACGCGATCGAGCAGGCCGGCGACGAGTGGAAGGCCAAGGCCTACGGCACCGGGCCCTTCCGCGTCGGCACATACGAGGCGGGCAACCGGCTGCTGCTGGAGCCCAACCCGTACTACTGGGACCGCGCGCCCGGGGTCGAGGCCGTCGAGTTCCGTTTCTTCCCCGACATCTCCGACGCCGTCGACGCCTACCTGGCCGGCGAGGTCGACATCATGGGCACGCTCCAGGCCGGGGTGCCGGCCGAGCGGCTGGAGGATGTGCGCGGCCGGCCCGGCCTGCAAACGATCAGCGCGCCGGCGGTGCGCTACATCGGCTTCAACAACAGCCGCCCGCCCTTCGACAATGTGTTCATCCGCCAGGCCTTCGCCCGCGCCGTCGACAAGCGCGGCATCGCCGAGGATGTGCTGGCCGGCAGCGTCAATGTGGCCGACCGCATCCTCCCGCCCGACCTGCCCGGCGCCGACATCCCGATCGACCGGGTCGCCTTCGACCCGGAGGGGGCGCGGGGCTCGCTCGTCCAGGCCGGCTATCTGTCGGGCGGGGAGCTGCCGCCCGTGACGCTGACCTACCCCGAGGGCCAGGGGCTGGACGGGGTGGCGGCCCGGCTCCAGACCGACTGGCGCGACACGCTCGGCGTGGACGTGCGGCTCGAGCCGGTGTCGCTGACCGAGTTCAACCCGCGCCTCGACGCGATGGTGCAGCGCCCCGAGGAGGGGATGGATCTGTACCTGAGCATCTGGGGGATGGACTACCCCGACCCGCAGAACTTCCTGTCGCTCCAGCTGCACAGCGGCTCGCCCTACAACAACGGCCACTGGGAGAACCCCGAGTTCGACCGCCTGACCGAGGAGGCCGACGTGCTCGGCGACCCGCGCCGCCAGGACGAGCGGCTCCGGCTGTACAACCAGGCCGAGGAGCTGGCCGTCCAGCAGGTCGGCTGGCTGCCCCTGTTCTACCCCCAGGCCTCGGTGCTCATCCGCCCGGGGGTGCGCGGCCTGCTCTTCACCTCCGTCGGCATCATCGCCCCCGACTGGGCCGAGGTGCGGGCGGCGCCCGCCGCGAATTAACCGCGGCGGCGCGGGGCTCCGGAACTGGTCTGATAAACCACGGCACCGCTCCGATCGGGGAAAACCCAGTTGGAGCGGTGCCATGGTTTTTACCAAAGGGCAGAAACCCTGCGCCTCTGGGTGGCTTACATCTCGACGACCTCGATCTGGTCCTTGCCGCCGTAGAACGTCCACCAGGGCTTGGCGCCCTGGGCGAGGACCTGGTTGAGGGCCTCGATGTTCTTGACCCCGCGGTCCTCAAGCCACTCTTCGAGGGCGCCGGCGCCCTGCTGGCCGTAGACGGCGATGCCGTCCTGCCAGGTGGCGCGGCCGCACAGCACGCCGGAGAAGGGGGTGCCGGCCTCGGCGGCCAGCTCGAGCGTTTCGCGGAACACCTCGTCGGTCACGCCGGCGCTGAGGTAGATGAAGGGCTTTTTGGTGGCGTCGGCGGCCTGCTGGAACAGCTCCTTGGCCTCGTCGCGGCTTTGGGCCTTCTGGCCGCTGTAGACGCGCATGCCCTCGACGAACTTCACATTGACCGGGACCTCGACCTTGAGCACGTCGACGCCGTACTGGGGCTTGGAAAACTCCTCCATGTAGGCGGTGACATACTTGGGCTTGACCTGGGCGAACTCAAAGCTGGACTCGGCGCCGACGTTGTCATCGTAGCAGATCGGCTCCAGGAAGAAGGAGATGTCGTTGGCGACGCACTCGGCGCCGATCCGCTCGATAAAGGCGTGCTTGATCTCGTTGATCGCGCCGTCGTCGAAGGGGTTGTAGTAGAGCAGGATCTTGATCGCGTCGGCGCCGGACTCCTTCAGGCGGCGGACGCTCCAGGGGCCGAGCAGGTCGGGGAGGCGGCCCTTGACGGTGACGTCGTAGCCTGTCTTCTCGTAGGCGAGGAGCACGCCGGTGCCGGGGGCGCGCGCCTCGAGGGCCGGCAGGCCGTACTCCGGGTCCATCAGGATGGCGCTGGCGTGCTTCGTCAGCACGCGGGTGACGGCCGTCTTGAACTCAGTCAGGGCGGTGTCGTCGACATCGCTGCCGCGGGCCTTGGCGATCGCCTTCTTCAGCGAGCCGCGCTGGTCCATCGCCGCGGCGGCGATCACGCCGTGGTCGTCGGCGCAGGCCTGGATGCCCTCGTACTTGCCCCTGGTGATCGTGAACTTCGCCATTGCCTCTCGCTCCTTATGCAGATCTGCTCCGCGCCTGGCGTTTCGGGTGGCTCGCCGGCATTATACATCATCAGGTTAGCGACGCATCGCGTTAGTGCGCCATGAAGATATGGTACAATGACAGGGAACTCCCGCCTTTTGCACAGCGAACCCCACTGGAGGTTGCTATGAAGCAGGTGCTTGGTGCGTTCACCTTCGTCCTCGGGCTTGTGCTCGGGATGGTCGGCGGCGCCGCGCTGCTAGCCTACGCCTACCAGGCCGCCGGCCTGTACCCGCCCGACGACGCCACAATCAAGTTTATCGCCCGCGAGCGCGGCTGGCTGCGCGACGACGTATAGACCGGTGGGCGGCTCCGCTGGGGCCGCCCCGGCGCCGCCCCGCGTGGGGCGAACAGAACGCACGACACGCAACCCGCATCACTGCTACCGCACAAGGAGGTGCCCTGATGGAGATGGCGAAACCCTGGCTGCAGCACTATGAGAAGGACGTGCCGGCGACGCAGAGCTACCCCGACCAGACGCTCCACGACCTGTTCGCGGCCACAGTCCGCGCCTTCCCCGACACAACGGCGACAAACTTTGTGCTCCGCTATCTGCTCGGCGGGCGCTTCACCGTGGGCGGCAAGCTGACGTACCGTCAGCTCAATGAGTACGTGGACCGGATGGCCACCGCGCTCTACCAGCTCGGCGTCCGCAAGGGCGAGCGGGTGGCCGTGATGCTGCCGAACTCGCCGCACTATGTGATCACCTTTCTGGCGGCGATGCGCCTGGGCGCGGTCGTGGTCAACGTCAACCCGACCTACACCAGCCGCGAGCTGGCCCACCAGGTCAACGACGCCGGCGCCGAGACAATCGTCCTGCTCAACATCTTCTGGCCGCGCCTGCGCGAGGTGCGCGCCGAAACGCCGATCAAGCGCGTGATCGTGGCCCACGTCTTCGACACCCTCGGCTTCCCCTCCAGCCTCCTGGTCAAGCGGGCCCAGCAGAAGACGCCCGAGTGGGTCGACGTGCGCCCCGAGCAGGACATCTTCTTCTTCCAGCACCTGCTGGAGAAGTACGGCCCCACGCCGCCGCGGGTCGACGTCCGCCCCGACGACGTGGCCCTGTTCCAGTACACGGGCGGCACCACCGGCGTGCCGAAGGCGGCGATGCTCACGCACCGCAACCTCGTCTCGAACGTGCTGCAGATCAGCGCCTTCCTGCCCAGCGGTGTGCGCGGCGGCGAGAAGATGATGGCCGCCATCCCCTTCTTCCACGTCTATGGCATGACGGTCGCCCTGCTCTACGGCATCCAGCTCGGCGCCGAGATCGTGATCGTGCCCAACCCGCGCCCGATCGATAATGTGATGACCATTATGCAGAAGGAGCGGGCCACTCTGTACCCGGGCGTGCCGGCGATGTACATCGGGATCATCAACCACAAGGACGTCGCCAAGTACGACCTGCACAGCATCAAGGCCTGCCTGTCGGGCTCGGCCCCGCTGCCGATGGAGGTCCAGGAAAAGTTCGGCGAGATCACGGGCGGCCGGCTGGTCGAGGGCTTTGGCATGACCGAGTCCAGCCCCGTCACCCACGCCAACCCGGTTTTTGGCCAGCGCAAGTCGGGCAGCATCGGCGTGCCGCTCCCCGACACCGAGGCCAAGATCGTCGACCTGGAGACGGGCGCCCCCCTGCCATTCGACGGCGAGGCCCAGGGCGAGCTGTGCGTGCGCGGCCCCCAGGTGATGAAGGGCTACTGGAACCGCCCCGACGAGACGGCCGAGACGGTCGACGCCGACGGCTGGCTCCACACCGGTGACATCTGCAAGGTCGACGCGGACGGCTACTTCTTCATCGTCGACCGCAAAAAGGACATGATCAACGCCTCGGGCTTCAAGGTGCTCCCGCGCGACGTCGAGGAGGTGCTGTTCATGCACCCCAAGGTGATGGAGGCCGTCGTGGTCGGCATCCCCCACCCCCAGCGCGGCGACGACACTGTGAAGGCGTTTATCGTGCCGAAGGCCGGTGAGTCCCCCACCCCCGACGAGATCAAGGAGTTCTGCAAGCTCCACCTCGCGCCCTATAAGGTTCCCCGCGAGGTCGAGTTCCGCGCCGAGCTCCCCAAAACTATGGTCGGCAAGGTGCTGCGCCGCGTTCTCGTCGAGGAGGAGAAGGCCAAGCAGAAGGCCGGCAAGGAGAAGAAGGCCGAGGCCGCCACGGCCTAGGCCGGCAGCAGGCCACCCCGAGTCGCAGAGGCGCAGAAAGTTTGCGCTGGTCTCGTAGACGACGCCCCACCGCTCCGATTGGCATAGGCCGAGACGGAGCGGTGGGGCGTTCGCATCCTGACCAATTTCGAGTCTGCGCGCCCTCTGCGACTACCGCGGCGGCCCGGAAACCCGCACCACCCGCACCTGCGTGTCGCCGGCGAGGGCGTGGAGCAGGGTGCTGACGAGGGAGATCACCAGGCCGCCGAAGAAGGCGGACCAGAAGCCGCTCACGGTGAACTGGATGTTCAGCTCGTTGGCGAGGGCCGAGGTCAGGCCGAGCAGCATGGCGTTGATCACCAGGCCGAACAGGCCCAGGGTGAGCAGCACCAGCGGGCAGGTGAGCAGGTAGATCAGCGGGCGCAGCAGGGCGTTGAGCAGCCCGAAGACGAGCGCGACCACGCCGATCTGCCAGCCCGGCCCGACGAACTCGATCCCGGGCACGATCAGGGCGGCGAAGATGGCCAGCGAGCTGATCAGCCAGCGCAGCAGCAGCCGCTGCAACGGCGACATCGCCGGGCGCGGCGGTGGGTGCTCTAGCATCCTGTTTCTCCCTTGGTCAGGCGCGGCCGACTCGCCGCGGCAGGGCTTCTGTGATACTATACGCGCCGTTCCGGCGCCGAGTTGCGCCGGCGTGTGTCGCCCCCATACTACCAGCAGATCGCTATGTCCACATCAGCCCCCGACGGCATCTTCGCCCAGGTCGAGCGCAGCGCCCGCGCCGACGGCAAGGCGGCATATTTCCGCCTGCACCGCCGGCGCTTCGCCGTGATGCTGCGCGCGATCGAGGGCCCGCCCGGCGCGCGCGTGCTGGAGGTAGGCGTCACCCCCGGCCAGTTCACCGAGCTGCTCGTCCAGTCCGGCTACCGGGTCAGCGGCGCCGACCTCGACCCGCACACCCGGCGGGCGCTCTGGGATCGGCTTGGCGTGGAGGTGCGGCGGGTCAACCTCGAGCACGAGCCGCTGCCCTTCGCCGACGGCGAGTTCGACTGGGTGGTCTTCTCCGAGGTGATCGAGCACCTCGTCCACTCGCCGCTGCCGGTGCTGCGCGAGTTCCGCCGCGTGCTGCGCCCCGGCGGCCGGCTGCTGATCACCACCCCGAACGAGCTGTACCTCAAGAGCCGGCTGCGCGCCATCCTGCGCATGCTGCTCTGGCAGAGCCTCAGCACCGACGCCGAGTTCCGCCACCAAATGCAGCTGGAGGGCGAGTCCCGCTACACCACCCACAGCCGCACCTATACGATGCGCGAGCTGACCTGGCTCGTCGAGCAGGCCGGATTCCACGTCGCCCGCGCCAGCTTTGAGTCGCCCTGGGAGCAGGTCGGCCTGGAGCCCGGGCGGCTGCGCACGCACCCCCTGCGCTTCGCCGCCAAGGCGCTCTTCTTCGCCCTCACCACCGCCCTGCCCACCACCCGCTCCATGCTGCTGGCCGTCGGCGAGCGGCCGACGCCCTAGCGCTCCCCGGTTGACCGCGCCGATGGTGCGGCATATAATGGCACGCGTGCGGGGGCCGCTAGCTCAACGGCAGAGCAATCGGCTCATAACCGACGGGTTCTGGGTTCGAATCCCGGGCGGCCCACCAGCAGGGACGGGGGAGGCGGGGACAAGGGGACAAGGGGATAGCTTTGCCGCCATCGCGAACAGATTCCCTCCCGGCCTCACCCCCGCACCCCCTCCCCCTGTCCCCCCCTCACTCTGTCCCTTCCTCCCCTCCTCACCCTGTGGTCGTCGTCGGCGGCGGGCTGGCGGGCCTCGTCGCCGCCCTGCACCTCGCTGAGGCCGGGCTGCGCCCCCTGCTGGTCGAGGCCGCCCCGCGGCTGGGCGGCCGGGTGGCTGGCGGGGAGACGGTGACGCTCGAGCACGCCGGGCGGCGCTGGGCCTTCCCCGCCGAGCACGGCATCCACGGCCTGTGGGGCCAGTACCGCAACCTGCGCGCCCTGCTGCGCCGCCACGCCATCGCCCCCGACCTCGTGCCCGCCCGCCGCGAGGACTGGCTCCACGCCGAGGGCGGCCGCGTGCGCCGCGCCGAGGCCGGCAGCGCCGTCCGCCGCAGCCCGTTCCCCGCCCCCTTGCACTACATCGGCCTGCTGTTCCGCCCGCGCTTTCTGGCCATGCTTACCCCAGCCGACCTGATCGGTCTGCCGCGGGTGGCCGGCAGCCTGTACCTGGCCCTGGCCTACGACCCGCTGGTGGAGCCGACGCCGATCGGGGAGCGCACCCTGGTCGGCCTGTTCGACGGCTGGCCGCCGCGCCTGCGCGCCTTTCTTTCCGCGCTGATGCGCAGCGGCCTGGCCGCCCACCCCGAGGATGTGCCGCTCAGCGGCTTCCTGGCCTTCCTGCGTTTCTACACCCTGCTGCGCCGCGACGCCTGGGCCTTCGACTCCCTCCCGGCCGACTCGGGGAGCGCCCTGATCGACCCGCTTGTCGCGGCGATCGAGCGCCACGGCGGCTGTGTGCGGGCCGGCCTCGCGGCCACCGGCCTGGAGCGCGACGGGGAGGGCTGGTTGGTCCACATGGCGCCCGGCCAGGGCGCGGCTGGTCTGAGCGCGCCCGCCCGCTGCGCGCAGCTCGTGCTCGCGGTGGACGCCCCCGCCGCTCGCCGGCTGCTCGCCGCCAGCCCCGACACCGCGGCTGAGGCGGAGCGGCTGCGCTGGCCCCGCGGGCTGGCGACAGGGGTTGTGCGGCTGTGGTACGGGCGGGCCCCGGCGAGCGGCGCCGAGTCGGGCATCTGCAGCGGGGAGTTCGTGGTCGACAACTTCTTCTGGCTCCAGCGCTTCCAGCGCGGCGCGGCGGACTGGCACGCCGCCACGGGCGGCGCCGTCGTCGAGGCCCACATCTACGGGCCGCAGGCGGTGCTCGATCTGCCCGACGCCGCGCTGCTGGACCGGGCCACGTCCGACATCGAGCTGGCCTTCCCCGAGCTGCGCGGGGCGCGCCTGCATCGCACCATCCAGCGCAACCCGCCCGCCCACACCCGCTTCGGCGCCGGCGCCGGGCCCGAGCACCTCGGCGTGGCGAGCCCCTGGCCCGGCATCAGCTGCTGCGGCGACTGGGTCGCCTTCCCGCACCCGGCCCTGTTCCTGGAGCGGGCCTGCGTGACGGGCATCGCCGCCGCCTCGCGCGCCGCCGCGGCCTTCGGCGCCCCGCCCTTCTTTATTCTCCCGCCGCAGCCGGCCGAGGGGCCCGCGCGCGCCCTGGAGCGCGGCCTGCGGGCGGTGCGGCGCCGGGCGAGCGCGCGCGAGGCCGCGCGGCCATGACCCCCCTCGACCCACGCCGCCCCCCGATCTCGGCGGTCATCCCCACCTACAGCGCGCTGCGCTTCCTGCCCGCCTGTCTGGCCGCGCTGCGGGCCCAGCTCCACCCCCACGATGAGATCGTGCTTATCGACAACCGCTCGCGCGACAACGCCGCGGCCTGGGCCCGGACCCACGCCCCGGACGTGCGCCTGGTGGCCTTGCCGGAGAACCGGGGCTTCGCGGGCGGCACGAACGCCGGGATCGCGGCGGCCCGGGGCGGGCTGCTGTTGCTGATCAACGACGACGCCCTGGCCGAGCCCGGCTGCGTGGAGGCGCTCTGGCGCGCCATCCGCGGCGCGCCGGGGGCCGGGGCCGCGGCCGGGGCCCTGGTTTTCAGCCGGCAGCCTGGGGCGGTGGCCTCGGCCGGGGTGCGCTTCCGCCGCGATGGCGTGGCGACCGACCGCCAGATCGGCGATCCGCGCGCGGCGCTGCCCGCGGCCCCCACCGAGATCTTCGGGGCGAGCGGCGGGCTGGCCCTCCTGCGCCGGGCGATGCTGGAGGACGTTGGCCCCTTCGCGGAGCAGTTTGTCAGCTACCTGGAGGATGCGGATCTGGCGTGGCGGGCCAGACTACGGGGCTGGGGATGTGTGCTCGCCCCGGGCGCTGTAGCCCGCCATGTGTACTCGGCTACGGGGGGGCAGGGCAGCGCGCGCAAGCAGCGGCTGCTCGGGCGCAACCGCCTGCGCCTGCTCGTCCGCTGCCTGCCAGGGCCGCTGCTCGCCGACTGCCTGCCCGCCATCCTGGCCTACGATGCGCTGGCCCTGGCCTACGCGGCGCTGCGTCGCCAGCCGGCGGTGGCCCTTGGGCGGCTGGAGGCCGCGGCCGACCTGCCCGCGCTGCTCGCCGAGCGCCGCGCAATTCAGGCCCGCCGCACCGCCTCCCTCGCCGACCTGGCCCGCTGGGTCGAGCCCGCCGCCGGCCCCCTAGCGGAGCTGCGCGAGCGACGACGCCTGGCCCGGCTTCTCGCAGCGTGAGTGGAGATGCGGGGAGCGCGCTTTGCGCGGGGACAAGGGGAGCGGCAAGCTGTCCCCCTGCCCCCCTCTTCCTAATTGCGCCGCTCGAGGCTGTTCGGGTCAGCCGGGTGGGCGCCGAAGGCAAGGCTGATCCGGTCGAGCAGGGGGGAAAGGCGCCCGAAGCGGCCGGGCCGCTCGTGGGCGCGGAGGGCTATCGCTGCCAGGACGAGCCGCTCGTGCTCGGCCTCGATGTGGCGCTCATGGATCATCGCTTCGACCGACTGGGTGTCGTACAAGACGGGTAGCATGGATGCCTCCTGCGATGGAGCGGCCCGACGCCATTGTCGGGCGCGCCCGCACGTCATCGTGCTGGTGGCCCCAGTGTACCCCGCGCGCCACCGCTGGCGAGAGAAGGGGCCGCAACAGCCGGCGGCGCTTTGTTCACCGTCCTGGGGCGGGGTCGGGGTAGGTCTCTAGTACCTTGTGACTATGGCACGGCCGATGCTACAATCATCCGCATAAGCAGAAACCCGGGCATACGTTCAAAGGAGACGACCATAGACGAGATTCGCACACAGGATGGCAAGCGCCTCCACAGCACGGCGGCGCCGCGCACGCGGGCGCTCCTGGTTGGCGCCGAGGTGGCGAGCTGGAAAAGCCGCTGGAGCGCGGAGGACTCGCTCCGCGAGCTGGCCATGCTCGCCGACACGGCCGGCCTCGAGGTGGTCGGCAGCATCTTCCAGCGCCTGGCCGAGCCATTCCCCAAACTGTTCATCGGCCCCGGCAAGGTCAAGGAGGTCGCGGCCCTGCGCGAGGAGACGCGGGCCGACCTTGTGATCTTCGACGACGAGCTGAGCCCCGCCCAGACGCGCAACCTCGAGGAGGAGCTGAAGGTCGGCGTGCTTGACCGCACGGCGCTTATCCTCGACATCTTCGCGCTCCACGCGCGCACCCACGAGGGCCGCCTGCAGGTCGAGCTGGCCCAGTATAACTACCTGCTGCCGCGGCTGCGCCGCCAGTGGACGCACCTGGAGCGCCAGGCTGGCACGGGGGGCACCGGGGCCGGCGGGGTCGTTGGTCTGCGCGGGCCCGGCGAAACGCAGCTTGAGATCGACCGGCGCTTGATCGACCGGCGCATCGCCTGGCTCAAGGACCAGCTGGCCGACGTCCACCGCCACCGCGACCTGTACCGCAAGCGCCGCAAGCGCAGCGGCGTCCCCGTGATCGCGCTGGTGGGCTACACCAACGCCGGCAAGAGCACCCTGCTGAACGCCCTCACCGGCGCCGACGTGTACGCCGCCAACCAGCTGTTCGCCACGCTCGACCCGACGACGCGGCAGATCACGCTGCCGGGCAACCACGAGGCCCTGCTCACCGACACCGTCGGCTTCATCCAGAAGCTGCCCACCCAGCTCGTGGCCGCCTTCCGCGCCACTCTTGAAGAGATCGACGAGGCCGACCTCCTGCTCCATGTGGTGGACATCACCCACCCCAACGCGCAGGAGCACGCCCAAACGGTGGAGCAGACCTTGGCCGAGCTGGGGGTGGACAAGAAGTCGACCCTTACGGTGCTCAACAAGGTCGATATGCTGGAGGGCGTCGACCCCGGCGCCGTCGGCGGCCTGGTCGCGGAGATGGGGCTGCCCGGCGACTTCATCGCGGTGTCGGCGCAGCGCGGCTGGGGGCTCGACGCCCTGCGGGAGCGGATCGCCGCCGCCCTGGCCGACATGATGGTTCGGCTGGACGTCTTCATCCCCTACCAGCGCAACGACCTCGTCTCGCTCTGGCATAAGCGCGGCGTGATCGAGCAGGAGGAGCACGAGGGCGAGGGCACCCACATCCTCGGTCGCCTCCCTCGCGAGATCGCCGGCCAGTTCCACGAGTTCACCAACGGCAAGCACTGACCAGGAGGCAGGCGGCCCGGGCAGGAAGCAGGCCCGGGCCGCCCCCCGGCCTCCTGCCTCCCCCGCCTCATACACATGCGCCGCTATCTGTCGCTTCTCGCGCTCTTCGCCCGCAACAGCCTCCAGGTGGCCCTGGAGTACCGCGCAAACTTCGTGGTCGCCCTGCTGCAAAGCTCCTTCTGGCTGGTCTGGGGCGTGGTCGGCACCCTGGTCTTCTTCCGCTTCACGGGGACGATCGGGGGCTGGACGCTGCCACAGGTGCTGCTGGTGGTGGGGCTGTTCCGCGTCTTCGAGGGCGTGATCGATGGGGTGATGCGGCCAAACATCACCCGGATCGTGGAGTACATCCAGAAGGGCACCCTGGACTTCGTGCTGCTCAAGCCGGTCGATAGCCAGTTCATGGCCTCCCTGCGCCAGATCAACCTGCTGACCCTGCCCGACTTCCTGGTCGGCGCTGGCCTGATCGTCTACGGGCTCTGGCTCCAGAGGCACATGCCGTCGGCGCTGGAGCTGCTGGCCTTTGCCGCGCTCCTCGTCTGTGGCGTCGTCATCGCCTACAGCCTGTGGATGCTGCTCACCACCACCGCCTTCTGGCTGGTGCGCGTCGAAAACATCGCCGAGCTGCTGACGGCCGCCTACGAGACAGCGCGCTTCCCGGTCAGCGCCTTCAGCGGCGCGATCCGGATCACGCTGACCTTTATCATCCCGATCGCCTTTCTAACCACCTTCCCCGCCGCCGCGCTGCTCGGCACGCTCGACCTGCGCTACCTCGCGCTCGCCCCGCTCATGGCGGCGGCGCTCCTGCTGGCTTCCCGCGCCTACTGGCGCCTGGCCCTGCGCTCCTACACCTCGGCGAGCAGCTAGCATCGCTCCGCCAAAGCGCTGGCCCTGCCCGCCTTTTGAGCGTCCCGGTTCGGCCGCGCGCTCGCCGGCGGCGCAGCCTGAAGCCCCACCCGTCCCGCGTCGGCTGTATGAGGTTGTGCTGTGTCGCCGCTGGCCCTTTCTTTGCTGCTCCTCGCGGCCGCGCTCCACACGGCCTGGAATGTGCTGCTCAAAGGGGCGGCCGCCGAGGCCTGGCTGCTTTCCTGGCTTGCCGTCCTGGTGAGCGGGCTGCTGGCGCTGCCGCTGTTGCTGCTCGACCCGCCCCCGGCGGCGATCTGGCCCTACGCGCTGACGAGCGCCGTGGCCGAGGTACTGTATTTCACGCTGCTCGCCGCGGCCTTTCGCGCGGCGGACTTTTCCCTGGTCTACCCCGTCGCCCGCGGGTCGGCGCCCGCGCTGCTCGCGCTGTGGGGCGTGCTGTTCCTTGGCGAGCGGCCGAGCGCCGGCGGGCTGCTCGGGCTCGGTACGCTTGCTGCGGGGCTTGTCGTGGTGGCGTGGCCCGCGCGGGGCGCGGCCGGCACGTCGCGCGGCGTGGTTCTGGCGCTGGGGGTGGCGCTCTGCATCTCGGCCTACTCGGCGATCGACGCCGCCGCGGTCCGGCTAACCTCGCCCGCGCCGTACACGGCGCTCGTGTTCACGCTCACGGCGCTGCTGCTGCTCCCGGCTGTGCTGCGGCGCTACGGGGCGGGCGGCGCGCTGGCGGCGGCACGCGCTCTCGGCTGGCGCGCGCCGGCCGTCGGGGCCTTGCTCTTTGGGGCCTACGTGCTGGCCCTCCAGGCGTACCAGGTGGCGCCGGTGAGCTACGCCGGCGCCGTCCGCGAGGTCAGTGTCGTCTTCGGGGCCCTGGCCGGCTGGCTGCTTTTCGGCGAGCCGGTCGGCCGGCGGCGTGTGGCGGGCGCGGGGCTGATCTTTCTCGGGGTGTTGCTGATCGCCGCGCTTGGCTGAGGCGGCGCGGGGCGAGCAGGGGCCGGCCCGCAGCGCTTTCGGGGCGCGGGCTGTGCGGAAGCTCGTCGCCCGCGGCTCCTACGGCAGTTTGGCGGACACGGACCACTCGAAGCCCTGCTGGGTCAGGTCGCCGGAGATGCGCAGGCGGGGCAGGGTGTAGACGTCGGACTGGGGGCCGTCCTGGATGGTGGTGGTGGCGCTGGTGAAGCCGGACTCGCCGGCCACAGCGCGCACGGTGTCGTTGAACTTCCCGCCGGGGTAGCAAAAGCTGACGACGGGCACGCCGAGGGCCGAGGCGAGGGCGGCGCCGGACTGGGAGACCTGGGCGCGCAGCTCGTCGAGGCCGAGGGTGGTCAGGTCCGGGTGGGAGATGGTGTGTGCGCCGATCTCCATGCCGGCGTCGCGCAGGGCGCCGAGCTCGGCCCAGCCCATGTAGCCGGGCTGGCCGACAAAGCCGCTGACGATGTAAAAGGTGCCCACGAAGCCGCGCTGCTGGAGCAAGGGCAGGGCGGTGGTGTATGCGTCCATATAGCCGTCGTCGAAGGTGAGCACGACGGCGCGGGCGGGGCAGGCGCCCGCGCCGCGCATGCAGGCCGCCGCCTGGTCCATCCGCACCGTCTCGTAGCCGGCGGCCTTGAGCCAGTCCAGCTGGGCCGCGAACTGCTCCGGCGTGACGGACAGGCTGAAGCCGAGCGGGTCGGCCGCCCTGTCGACATAGCGCACGTAGTGGTACATCAGGATGGGGATGTACGGCACCGTGCCAGGGGGCGCGGGGGTGAAGGCGGCGGGCGGTGCGGCGGGCGCTGGAGGAGGGGCGGGGGCCACGAGCGCCGGCGTAGGCGCTGCCTCGGACTGCGCCGCCACCCCGCGCAGCCCACCGGCTGCGCCCTCGACCGCCCAGGGCGGGGCGAGCCGCGACGGGCGGCCCGGGGCGAGCAGCACCAGGCCCGCCAGCACGGCCAGCACCACGGCCACCGGCATCATTACGCGCATCGCCGAACCCCGCCCCCAGGAGAGTCTTGGTAGCCAGCCATTATACCATGCCCGAACATTTGTTCACCAGGGGCGAGCGGCGCCACGGCTCAATCCGGCACGGCCAGGCCGAGGGCCTCGCGGGCGGCCGCGACGATGAAGAGCGAGCCCGTGGCGCAGATCAGGTCGTTGGGGCCGGCGAGGCCGCGGGCCGCGGCGAGGGCCGCGGCGGTGTCGGCGCTGATCACGAGGGGGCCGCGGAGGTGCGGGGCGACCACGCTGGCGATCCGGTCGATGTCCATCGAGCGCGGGTGGCCCGATCGCGTGATCACGACGGCGGAGGCCAGGGGCACCAGGGCCGCGGCGATCGCGGCGATATCTTTGTCGCGCGAGGTGCCGAGGACGAGGACGAGCTGGTTGAAGCGCAGGTCGGCCTTGATCGCGGCGGCCAGCTTTTCGGCGGAGTCGCCGTTGTGGGCGCCGTCGATCAGGACCGGCGGCGTGCCGGCGACGAGCTCGAAGCGCCCCGGCCAGCGCGCGTCGGCCAGGCCCGCCACGATCGCCGCGTCGTCGAGCGGTAGGCCCTGGTCGCGCAGCAGGAGCGCGGCGCCCATGGCCAGGCGCGCATTTTCGGCCTGGAAGCCGCCCCGCAGGTGGCGCGGCCGCGGCGGCGCGGGGTAGGGCCGCGGCGCCACTTCCACTGTTTGAGCGCCCGGCCAGGGCGCGAGCCCCGTGGGGGCGGCCTGGAACAGCGGAGCGCCCGTCTCGGCGGCCACGCGCTCCAGCACGGCCGCGGCCTCGGCCGCCTGCGGCGGGCTCACGCAGGGTACCCCCGGCTTCATGATCCCGGCCTTGTTGTCGGCGATCTCCGTCAGGGTCGGGCCGAGGATGGCCATATGATCGTAGCTGATCGAGCTGATCACGGAGACAAGCGGGGTCAGCGTGTTCGCGGCGTCGTAGCGGCCGCCCAGCCCCACCTCGACCACGGCCACGCCGACGCCGCGCTCGGCGAAGTGGCGCATGGCGAGCACGAAGCCGACGTCGAACGAGCTGGGGAGGCCGTAGGCCGCGCTGTCGAGGCCCTCGATCGCCGGGCGGAGCCGCGCCACCAGATTGGCCAGCCCGGCATGGCCGATCTGGGCCCGGTCCACCTGGATGCGCTCGCGGTAGCTGTGGAGCTGCGGCGAGGTCCACAACCCGGTGCGTACCCCCCCGGCCCGCAGCATGGCCTCGATCAGCGCGCTCGTGCTGCCCTTGCCCTTTGTCCCGGCGACGACCACCGTCGAGAAGTGGCGCTGCGGGTCGCCCGCGCGGGCGAGCAGCGCCCGCACCCGGTCCAGGTTGCGCGCGGCCGCGTCGGGCGTGGCCGCTCCCTGGCGGAGCGGGTCGGCGAGGCCGCGGATATAGGCGAGGGCGTCATCATAGGTGAACACAGCGCTGATCTTCCTCACGACGGTTGAGCAACGAGCCGGAGTGCGGTGCAGTGTACCACCATTTGGTCGCTCGCTTCCGCGGCATCGGTCGACTCGTACCTACACTTCGTGTTCCACGAACTCAGACTTCTGTATGCTGACATACACCCGTCCATTTGGCGCCGCCTTCGCCCGTCCTTCCCGATCTACAATGTCGCTCGATGAGCCACTTACGATTCCAATTTGGCCGGAGGCTGCGACAGTTACGCAGACGACAGGATCTGACTCAGGAACAGCTCGCCGAGGCGGCGAGCATTTCCGTTGAGTTCTTGAGCAATATTGAACGGGGCGTGAACGCGCCGTCGTTCGACACGCTTGAGCGCCTCGCCACCATCCTGCGCGTCGAGGTGGTCGAGCTGTTCAACTTCGTGGAGCTTCCGCGGTAATAGCCAAGGAGGATGCTATGGCGGATCCGGTCACGCTGAGCGCCGCTATCTCTGGCGTCGTCGCCTTGATGGCCGCCTATATGAAGTACCGCGTTGACCTTGAGCAAGCCAGGAAGCCGGAGAAGCCGGCCGGAGACAAGGCCGCCCCGCCGCAGGCCGAAACCGGCAAGCAGGCTTACGAGATCGTCAAGGCGCGGGTTGAGGCCCAGGGCAACGCCGACGAGCGCCACGATCTGGCGGGGTTTGAGCGTAGTCCCGAGCGGTATCGGGAGATTATGATCAGGGTGCTGACCGAGATGGCGGACCGGAACCCCGCGCTTGCGGACGAACTGCTCAAGCTCGCTCGCCAGCAAGCGGCCGCCCCGGCCCCCCAGGGCACGGCGACCGTTTCGGGCCAGGCGACTGTTTACGGCCAGGTGATCGGGGTCGCGACTGGCGATGTGACGGGCGGTACATACACTATCGGCCCCGATGCCACGGCCGAGTCCGACCAAGGGGCCGATCGGTAGCTGCGCCCGTGCGACTGGCCTTTGCGACACACATTCTGCTCTCACATCCGCGGAGGTCATTTTCCTATGAGCAGCAGCACAATTGGCGGCAACGCCCGCGTTTTCGGGCCGGTCGTCGGGGAGAACTGGGGGCAGGTCAGCGCCACCTATACCATCTACTCGCCGGGCCGCCCTCCGGTGATCGTCACATCGCACCAGCTGCGCAAATCGAGCCCCTTTTTTACCGGCCGCGCCGCCGAGGTCGCCCAGATCGTGGCGCAGATGCGGGCGGCCACCGAGGCCGGCACAAGCGCGGGCCTGTGTGCCATCCGCGGCATGGGCGGCTGTGGAAAGACGGAGCTGGCCTACGCGTGCGCTGCCGAGCTTGAGCCGGCGTTTCCGGACGCTCAAATCGTCGTCAACCTGCGCGGCGCAACAAAGGCGCCGCTTTCCCCCGAGCAGGCCCTCAAAACGGCGATCATTGCGCTGGACCCGAACGTCGATCTGCCCGACGAGATCGACGACCTGCAAGGGCTGTATCTATCGCTGCTGCACGGGAAGCGCGTGCTGATCCTTGCCGATGACGCGCAAAATAAGCAGCAGGTGCAGCGGCTCATCCCGAGCAATGGGTGCGCACTGCTTGTGACAAGCCGCCAGCGCTTCACCCTGGGCGGCCTGAAGGTCGACCTCAGGCCGCTTTCTCCAGCCGACGCCACAGCCTTGCTCCAGCGGATCTGCCCCCGCATCGGCGACGGGACGGCCCAGCTCGCCCAGCTTTGTGGCTACCTCCCGCTGGCCCTCCGGGTCAGCGCTGAAGTGCTTTCAAACGACGACTCCCTGCCCGTCACGGCCTATATCGACCAGCTTGCCCGGGAGCGGCTGCCCGCGCTTAAAGACCCCGACGGCCCCGGCGGCCCGGCTGACAGCGTCGAGGCATCGCTTCAGCTGAGCTTCGACTCCCTTGGCCGCCAGGAGCAGCTGGCCCTTTGCCAGTTGAGCGTGTTTCTTGCCGATTTCACACCGGAGGCCGTGGAGGCGGTACTGGCCGACATCGGCGACGCGCGCCAGGTGCTTGGCTCACTGCGCCGGCGCTGCCTCGTCGAGTGGAACGATGTGACGAGCCGCTTTCTGCTCCACGACCTTGTGCGCGATTTCGCGGCCGCCCGGCTGCGCGAGGGCGAGCCGGTCCGGCTGCGCCACGCGACCCACTACTTGCAAACCCTTGAAACGGTCAGGCGGCTGTACTTCCTGGGCAACGAGCAGTTCCTTCAGGCCCTGCGATTGTTCGACCAGGAACGACCGAATATGGAGGTCGCCTGGCGCTGGCTGCGCGACCATCCTGACGACCAGACGGTCGACAGCTTGATCGTTCGGGTGGCGCACGCGGTCGAGCCAATAAGCGCTATCCGCCTGAACCAGCGCACCGAAAGCATCCCGCTGTTTCAAGCGGCCTTGGCGGCGGCCCGGCGCTTGGGGCGCCCGAAGGATGAAGCGAGCATGCTGAATCGGATCGGCCTGATCCTCGTCGATCTCGGCGATGTGGCTGAGGCCCTGAGCTTTTATCGGCAGGCGCTGCAGATCCGCCAGGCGTGCGACGACCAGATGGGCGAGGCGGCGACGCTCAATAACCTGGGTCTCGCCAGCGCAAACCTCGGGCTGTCGCACCAGGCGATCGCCTTCTACGAGCAGGCCCTGCTCCGCCGCCGCCAGATCGCGGATCTGCGCGGCCAGGGCGCGACTTTGAACAACATGGGCTTGCTGTATATGGATCTGGGTGAGATGCAACAGGCCGCCGATCACCTGGAGGAGGCGCTCGATATTCGCCGGCGCAAGGGCGACCGGCGCGCCGAAGGGGTGACGTTGAACAACCTGGGCTTGGCGTATGGAGGGCTCAAGCTGCTCCCACAGGCGCTGGAGTGCCACCAGCAGGCCCTTGCTATTGCGCGGGAGATCAAACACCGGCGCCTGGAAGCGAATGCACTGGTGCATATGGCCCGTGTGCACGCCGATTTGGAGCAGTTCAACGAAGCCCTCGACTGCAGTGAGCGCGCGTTGAGCATTACCCAGGAGATCGGGAATAAGCGCGCCGAGGGCAACGCACGTGAGCTGTGCGCACGGGCCTACTCCGCGCTCAACAACCTGCCGCAGGCGATCGTGAACTATACCTACGCCGTCGAGATCGCCGAGCGCATCGGCAATCGCGCCGGCCGGGCGCGCAGCGCCTGGGCCCTCGGCGCGCTGTTCGCTCTTAAAGGTGAGATCGCCAGGGCGCTCGACGCCATGCAATCGTGCGTCGAGTTTTATCACGAGATCAATCACGCGGAAAAGGACGACTATCGGGCCCAGTTCGAGGCCCTGAAAGCACGTCACACGGTCAGCACCTCCGGCACCCCGTAGCGCGGCGGGCTCGCGCCGGCGCTCATGCGCGCCAGATACTACGCGTGTCCTGCTCCCAGTAGGTCAGCGCTTCGCGCACGAGCGACTGGGTGCCGACAACCCAGACCGTGCCGCCGCTACCCGCGGTTGCTTCGGCGAGCCTGAACGCGCTGGTCGAGTCAGGCTCGCCGACGACGTGCGCGCCCAGCTCCTGCGCATAGTCGAGCACGGCGTTGGTGAAGTGAAGGTGTGGGTTGTTCGCCCGGGTGACGATCAGCTGGTCGCAGCGCGGCACGACCTCCTCCAGCAGACCGCGGTGGTCTTTGTCCGCGGGCAGCGCCGTGACCGCGACGATCGGCCGGCGGCTGACATCGCCCACGCTCGCCACGAACTCCTGCACCGACGCCTTGTTGATGGCGCCGTCCACGATCACGAGCGGGTCCAGGCGCACGGGGTCGCACCGGCCGGGGAGCCGCAGCCTGCCAACCTTGTCGGCGAGGGCCGGCGCGTCCGGACGGACGTTCTGGGCGCGACACAGGGCGTCGACGGCGGCGCAGGCGACGGCGGTGTTGAGCCCCTGGAACAGCCCGAGGGTGGTGAGCACGAACGAGCCGTCGAACGAGCCGCCGGCGAAGGCGACGCGCACCTCCACCTGCGACGGCGATGCCCGGCGCGTTGAAAAGCGCACATCCTGGCCGACCCACGTCGCCGTGGCCTGCTTGAACTCCAGCTCCTGCTGGATGGCCGCCCGCACCTCGGGCCGCTGGGGCGCGGACACAAGCGTGGTGCCGGCCTTCAGGAGCCCGGCCTTGTGCCAAGCGATCTCTCGCACCGTCGGCCCGAGCTTGTCCAGGTGCTCCTCCATGATCGGGGTGATACACGTCACCTGGTTGTGGTACAGGCTGATATCGTCGAACCTTCCCCCCCGCCCGACCTCGAGCACCATCGCGGTCACACCCCGCTCGGCAAAATATGTCAGCGCGCACGCCAGCACGATCCCGTTGGGGCCAAGATATGTATCTGCCGCCAGCGCTGCGTCGACTTGCTGGATCGTCGGCGCGAGCTGATTCATGATTCGCACAAAGGTTGCCTCGGGGATCGCCTGGCCGTCGACCCTGATCCGCTCCAGAAAGTGGATGAAGTGCGGGCTGGTGACGAGCCCGACCGTGTGGCCGAGCCCCTGGAGCATGGCCGCGGCCAGAAGCGCGGTCGAGCCCTTGCCTTTGCTGCCCGTGACTGTGATCGCCGGAAGGCCCTGGCGGGGAAGGTTTGCCAGCGCAAACAGCTCCCGCAGCCCCGCCATGTTCCGCGTGGCGGAGTCGTAGCCGTGGAGCAGCGGCTCGGCGCGCAGATAGGAGGCGTACACAAGGTCCAAACAGGCTGTCAGGTCGAGCATACGCCCTCAGCGAAAGACGCCGGCAACCGCGTCAGCCAGATCGTGGGCAAAGCTGGTTCTGCGCGCGTCGTCGAGGCGGACGGCGCGCGACACTTCCAGCTGGACCGCTGCGTAGCGCCCGCCGCGGGCCACCTGGCTGTGCCGCGCGATGATACTGTCGGGCCGCCCGGCAAACTTCCGCTCCGGCTCGCCCGGCTGTGGCGAAACGCGCCAGCCGGCCCTGTGGAGGTGTGTAACGATGGCGTCCCTGCCAAAGGCGACGCCGTCCTGAACCGTCACGGTCTGGCCGTTGCGCGTCCCGATGAACACATCCTGCTCGCCGGTCAGGCAGCCATGCAGGTCGAGCAGGAGGCCGCAGCTCGATCCGGCAAACGCCGCGGCGATCGTTTCCGCCAACAGGGCTTCAAATGCATCGTACAAAGGGGCGGCCCGCGCGTCGTCGAAGGCCCGCTCGCCGTCGAGCAGCGCTTTGCCCCGGCTGAAGTCGACCCGCGACCGGTGTACAAGCGGTATAACAACGTAGGGCGCACCCCACGTCGCGCGGAGCCGCTCTACAAACGACCAGGTGAGCGGGAAAAGCCGCAGCTCTTCCAGCTTGCCCCCGTTTTTGCGCTCCGCTAAATATAATCCGCATGACTCATCCTGGCCGATGCCGTGTGGAACTGTCACGATAACCGGCACATCCCCACGCTCTATGCGAACAACGGGGTGTTTGTCGGGGTAGATCATATGCAACCCGTAGCGATGCCATCGGCCTCGGCTGGAGCCCAACTATAGCACCAGTGATCTCCCCTGGCAAGGAACCGTTATCGCGTGCAAGACACAGCTTCGATAGGGAACGGGCGTGGCGTTATTGACAGCGCGGAACAGATGAGCTATGCTGCGCGGCAGGAGCAGCGCATGTGGAGGTTGGCCATGGGCCTCGACCTTTCCGCCTTGAGCCGCCAGGTTCGCCAGATGAGCGGCACGGCGGCCGCCGAGAGCGCGGCCACGGCCGTGCGCGTAGCCCAGGCTGCGGCCCGCTACCGCGACGCCGCCGGCGAGGAGCTGCACTGGGCCCGGGCGGTCGACCTCAGTCGCGAAGCCGGGTTTCTGCTCGCCCGGCCCGTCGAGCCCCTGGACACCGCCCGGCCGCTGCCCCCCCCGCCCCTCGCCTACCAGATCGCCGCCACCGACGGCTCCCAGATCGACTTCGACCGGCACGGCAGCGTGGCCTGCTACCTGATCAACATCGGCCAGGTGTTTCTGCGCTACGGCCACCGCCCCGTCGCCCGCCTGTCCTCGCGCCCGGCCCTGTACTACCGCGAGGAGGACCTGTACATGAGCGACGGCGCCCGCCGGGTGTTGATCGAGGGCAACTACCTGAGCGCCCGGCGCGATGTCGAGGAGGGCGTGGCCCTGGCCGACCTCGCCGACGAGCTCGTGACCGACGACATCCCCGCCCTGGCCCTCCAGGACGGCACGCTCGTCCGCTGGACGCTTGCGGGCGCCGAGCGCTTCGTCCAGGAGCGGCTGCTCGCCCAGTATCTGGCCTATCTCGAGCGTATGCGGGCCCGCGGCATCCCCGTCGCCTCCTACATCAGCCGGCCGCGCTCGCCCGAGCTGGTCGGCACCATCCGCCTGATGCTCTGCCCCGACGTCGACGTGGCCGCCGGCCGCGGCGCGAAGTGCGCCGAGTGCAGCGACGTCGCCGCCGGGCGGCCCCCGTCCTGCCAGGTCTGCGAGGGCCTGGTCGACGCCGAGATCATCGCCGGGCAGCTCCGGGAAGGGCAGCGCGGGCCGATCTTCACCTCGATGAGCCGGATCAACGTCGAGGCCTACGGCCCGCACCTGATCCACTTCTTTCACCTGCGGGTGGGCCGCGAGATCGCCCGGGTCGAGATCCCGCGCTGGGTGGCCGTCGACGCCGCCCAGGTTGACCTCGTTCACAGCCTCGTGTACGATCAGGTCGGCCGTGGCGACGGCTACCCCGTCGCCCTGTCGCGGGCCCACGAGCAGGCCGTGGTCCGCTCGGCGGACCGGCGGGCCTTCCTGCGCATGCTGGAGGGCAGCATGCTGCGGGCCGGGGTCGAGCAGGGCGCGTCGGCGAAGAAGGACAGCAAAGAGTATATCAGGGGCTAGATGGAGCGCATCGGCGAGGTCATCGAGTCGTCCACCACCCGCTTCACGGCCGGGGCCTACGAGCTGCTGGAGGCGCCGCCCTTCGGCGCCCTGGTGCGCGCCGTCACCCGCCAGGAGGGCCTGACCGTGTACGGCCTCGTTTACGAGATCCGCACCGGCAGCAAGGAGCCGGGGGGCCGGGCGGTCGTACGCGGGCGCACCTACAGCGGGCGCAACCTGTATGACGAGGAGATCTACTTTGAGCACCCCGACCTGGCCGAGGTGCTGCAGACGGAGTTCTCCGCGATCACCGTCGGCTTCTGCGAGGGCGGCCGGGTCTTCCAGTACCTCCCCCCGCACCCGCCCCCCGTCCACTACTCCGTCTACCCGTGCGACGGCGCCGAGCTGGCCCGCTTCTGCGAGGGCGCGGACTTTTTTCGCGCCGTGCTGTTCGCCGCCCAGATCCCCAGCGACGAGCTGCTCGCCGCCGCCATCCGCGCCGCTGCCCGCGCCCGCCCCGACGGCCGCGAGTACCTGGTGCGCGCCGGCCGCGAGCTCGCCGGCCTGCTCAAGGACGACTACGACCGGCTCAATGCGCTGCTGCGCCGGATCCGCCCCTGACGGCGCGTAGCGGGCGCGGCACCCACGCCGTGTGCGCGGGCGCAACCCACAGCGCGAGCGGTTCACGCCCGTGAGCGCGCACGGCGACCGCGGCCGGTTTGCCCCGGCGCACAAGAAGGGCGCGGCTGCGGGCGCGGCGCCCGCACCAACGCGCGCGGCAGGTGTATGCAGGCTTTTCCGAAGCTCGGCGCTCTCGGCGCCGCCGTGCTGAGCGCCCCGCGGCTCCGGCGCGACGCGCCGGCCCTGGCCCTGCTGCTCAGCCTCGCCCTGCTCGCCGTCGCCCCCGTCCTCCCAGCGCTGCGGCAGGCCATCCCCGGCTGGCCGGGCGACAACCTGCTCTACGCCTACGCCCTGAGCTGGATGGCCCAGGCCCCGTTGCTCGGGCGCTCCCCCTTCGTCGACCCGCGGCTCAACTTCCCCGACGACCTCCCGCTGCTGACGAACGACCTCCCCTACCTCGGCAACCTGGCTGTGGCCCCGGCCACCTGGCTGCTCGGCCCGGCCTTCGGCTACAACCTCGTCGTCCTGCTCAGTCTGGTCGGCTCCGGCTACGCCACCTACCTGTGGGCCCTGCGCGTGACGGCGAGCCGGCCGGCGGCGGCCATCGCCGGGGCGGCCTTTCTGCTCACCCCGTTCCGGCTGGCCCACCTGTTCGGCCACCTGAACCTGGTGGCCACCTTCGGCCTGCCGCTGTTCTTCTGGGCGCTCGACCGCGCGCTGGGCGCCGACGGGCGCCGCCTTCGCGCCGCGCTCCTGCTGGCCGGGGCGACGTTTCTGGTGGGCAGTGCCTCGCAGTACTACCTCCTGATCTGCCTGCTGGTCGGCCTGCCCTACGGCCTTCTGCGCGCCCTGCCTGATCTCGGCGCGCTGCTGCGCCGCGGCTGGAGCGCGGCGCTCGGCGGCGGTGCCGGGGCCCTCGCCAGCGCGCTGCCCTACCTGTCGGTGTTCGGCAGCGGCGCCCTCACGCCCTACAGCGTCGAGGAGACTAGAGTCTGGTCGGCCGACCCACTGAACTTCCTGCTGCCCTGGGGCCGGCACCCGCTCTGGGGGGGGCTGGTGGAAGGGCTGCGGCCCGAGCCGCTCTGGGTCGAGAAGACGCTGTATGTCGGGGCGGTGGCGGGGGCCCTCGCCCTGGCCGGCCTGGCCCTCGCCCGGGGCGAGCAGCGCCGGCAGGCGTTCGTCTGGGCCGGCGCGGGCCTGGCCGCCGCGGTGCTGGCCCTCGGCACCGACCTGCATATCGCCGGGCAGCCGCTCAGCGCCGAGCGCCCGCTCTGGCTGCCGGCCTACTATGTCGGGCAGCTGCCGTTCGGCAGCCTGGTGCGGGCTTGGTCCCGCTTCGGCGTGCTGACGATCATGTTCACGGCGCTGCTCGCGGGCGTCGGCGCCGCCGCGCTCCTGGGCCGGCTCGGGCGTATGGCGCGGCCCGCGGCGGTCGCGATCGGGCTGCTGCTTGTGCTCGACCTGGCCCCGCCGCTCCTGCCAACCACCCCGGCCTCGCCCCGCGCGGTGGACCGCTGGCTGGCCGCCCAGCCCGCCGACCTTGTCGCGGGGGCGCTGCCCGCGCTCAACGGCCAGGTCAACTCGGCCAACCTGCTCGCCTCGACCTTTCACGGCCACCAGATGCCGGCCTACATCCACGTGTCTCGCCAGTCGGCGGCCTACCAGCACTTCCGCGACGCCTCGTTCCGCCTCCCCGACCCGGCCGGCCTGGTCGAGCTTCGCGCCCTCGGCATCGACCTGCTGCTGTTCCACCGCGACTGGTACAATGGCCGCAACGCGCCGGATTGGCCGTTAATCGAGGCCGCCCTTGCCGCCGCAGGCGCGCCGATCGTGGCCGACCTGGACGGCGTGGCCGTGGTCGACCTGCGCGGCCTGCGGTAGGGGCTGTCGCTACGCAACGAGGAGGACCCCGTGGAGCTCGATGTCGCAATCTCGGTCGAGGGCAACCCGCTGCCGTCCGTCGCCGCCTTCGCCCGCGCGGCGGATGCGATCGGCTTCGCCGGCCTGTGGACGCCGGAAACCAGCCACAACCCGTTTTTGCCGCTCGCCCTGGCCGCGGAGCACACCAGACGGATCGCGCTCGGCACGGCCGTGGCGATCGCCTTCCCGCGCAGCCCGATGGTGACGGCCCAGGTCGCGTGGGATCTCCAGGCGTTCTCGGGCGGGCGGTTCATCCTCGGCCTCGGCACGCAGGTCAAGGCCCACATCGAGCGACGCTTCTCGGCCCCGTGGGACTCGCCGGTTGGCCGTATGCGCGACTACATCCAGGCTCTGCGCGCGATCTGGGCGAGCTGGCAGGGCGGCGGGCGGCTAAACTACCGCGGCGAGTTCTACCAGCACACGCTCATGACGCCCTTCTTCAACCCCGGGCCGATCGAGCGGCCGGAGATCCCGATCTACATCGCCGGGGTGAACAGCGGCCTGGCCCAGCTCGCCGGCGAGCTCTGCGACGGCTTCCACGCCCACCCGCTCAACAGCGCTAAGTACCTCGCCGAGGTGCTGCGCCCCCAGATCGCCGCCGGCGCCGCGAAGGCGGGCCGCGACCCGGACGCCTGCACGGTGGCCGGCAGCGTCTTCACGATCACCGGCCCCGACAGGGAAACGCGCGACCGGCTGCGAGCCTTTGTCGTCCAGCAGATCGCGTTCTACGGCTCCACGCCCACCTACCGCCCCGTCCTCGAGTGCCACGGCTGGGGCGAGGTCGGCGAGCAGTTGTCGCAGCTCGCCGCGCAGCAGCGCTGGGCCGAGATGGCCGGCCTGGTCAGCGAGGAGATGATCCAGACCTTCGCCGTCGAGGCCCCCCCCGAGCGGCTCGGCGCCGCCCTCCGCGAGCGCTACGCCGGCCTGTACGACCGGGTCGCCCTGTACATGCCCTTCGTCCCCGGCCAGCACGACGATTTCTGGCGCGGCCTGATCGCGGTCCTAAAGGCGTGACCTGGGGGCGCGATGGGACGTTCTAGCGGAGGCCTCTGCGGCTCTGCGCCAAATGAACATAGGGAGAGCGCCCGATGCCAGGGGTCTTCGATGAGCTTGACCTTTCCCCGAACGAGCTCGAGCTGGCCCGCCAGCGCCGCCTGGCCGCGGGCGGCTACGTCGACCTGACCAGCTCGAACCCGACCGAGCAGGGGCTCCTTTTCCCGCCCGACGTGCTACAGGGCGCGGCCGCCGGCTTCTGGGAGTCCAGGCGCTACCGCCCCGACTCTCGCGGCGCCCACGCCGCCCGGGCCGCCGTCGTGGCCTACTACGCCGGCCGCACGCCGCCCCTCGCGCTCGGCCCTGACGACGTATTCCTGACGGCCAGCACCAGCGAGGCCTACGCGCTGCTCTTCGCGCTGCTGGCCGACCCGGGCGACAACCTGCTCGCGCCCCGCGTCACCTACCCGCTGTTCGACTACCTCGCGGCGCTGCGCAACGTCGAGCTGCGCAGCTACGACTTGCTGGAGGAGGAGGGCTGGCGCATCGACGGGCGCTCGCTGCTGGCCGCCGCCGACGCGCGCACCCGGGGCGTGCTCCTTGTTTCGCCGCACAACCCGACCGGCGCCGTGGTGACGGAGCCGGTCGCCGCCCTGAGCGCCCTCGGCCTGCCCGTGATCTGCGACGAAGTGTTCGCGCCGTTCGCCTATGCCATCCCCGCGGTGCCGCCGCTCGCCGTGCTCCACCCCGAGCTGCCGGTGTTCACGCTGAACGGCATCTCGAAGCTGTTTGCCCTGCCCGACCTCAAGCTCGGCTGGGTGGCCTTGAACCGCCCGGCCCGCGCTCTCGCCCCGCGCCTGGAGCTGCTCAACGACACCTTTCTCGGCGCGAACAGTTTGTCACAGCACATGCTGCCGGCCCTCTTTGCCGGCGGTGCCGGCTTTGTGGCCGGGATGGTGGGCCGCGTGCGCGCGAACCTTGACCTGGCCCTCGCCCGCCTCGCCGGCCACCCCCGCATTGCCGCCGGCCCGCCGCAGGGCGGCTACTACCTGTTCCCGGCCGTCCGCGGCTGGCCCGACGAGGAGGCCCTGGCGCTCCACCTGCTCGACCACGGCGTGCTCGCCCACCCCGGCTACTTCTACGGCGACGTCCCCGGCACCCACCTCATGCTGTCCGCGCTGACCGCGCCAGAGCCCTTCGCGGCGGGCATCGCACGCCTCGCCGACGCCCTGATCTAGCCCCTCGCGGCCCCACAACGCCCCGATTTTCCACATGCCTTTACACTCACCACACGGCATGACGGGCGATTCCCCATTCTATAGGCATGCGGATATTGCATAAGTGGGTAGACTCGCGTATACTTATTGCGGCGCCCGTCTGCCGGGCGTGGTCTGCTGTCGTCCGGGCTACGGGGTTACGCGATATGAAGAGCGCTCCAGAGGCGCGCGGCCACGGCGGCGCCGACCAGCAACTGCTCGCCGCTCTGCTGACGACCGACGTCGCGGGCGACGACGGCCTGCTGCACGCCCTGCTGGGCGCGGAGCTGCCGAGCCGGGGGGCGACGCTAGCACCCGCGCAGTTGCGCTCCACCGCCGAGCAGCGCCGGATCGCGCTGCGCCCCTTCAAGCTCCGCACCTGGGTCGACAAGGCCCTTCACCGGCTGGAGCAGGGCCTCGTGGTCGCCGCCGTGCTCGTCTTCGGCTATTGGCTCTACGACGGCCCCGTGCGCGACTGGATGCACCAGCGCAGTGTCGCGGTGGCCGAGGCGCGGTCTGTGCCGCGGCCCACGCCCGCCCTACGCATCCCCGACACGGCGCCCCCGGCCGTCGCCGCGCAGCTGCCGGCGCTCCCCTTCACCACGCCAAACATGGACGACCCGCCCGCGGCGGCCCCCGCGCCGCCTGCCGGCCCCGACTTCATGGAGCCCCAGGCGCTGCCGGTGCGCCCGCAGGCGGCCGACCCGCGCCCGCAGCGCCTGATCCTGCCCGAGATCGGCGTCGACATCGGCGTGACCGAAGTGTTCGTCGTCGACGGCGCCTGGCAGGTCGCCGACTACGCCGCCGGCTACCACCACGGCAGCGCGTTGCCGGGCACGATCGGCAACACCGTGATGGCCGGACACGCCGGCCTGCGCGGGGCGGTGTTTCGCGACCTCGGCGGCGTGGGCGTCGGCGACGAGGCGATTGTCGAGACGGGCGGCTGGCGCTATGTCTACCGAGTCCGCGAGATCAAGAGTGTGTGGCCCACCCAGGTTGAGGTGATGGAGGCCACGCCAAACCCGGTGCTCACCCTGATCACCTGCACCAACTGGGATACCCAGCGGCTGATCGTCGTCGCCGATCTGGTCGACGCCCGACCGCTCAGCTGAAGCGAGGAGTCGCTATGCAGCCCTCATCACGCCCCCCCTCACCCGCCGGCCGCGGCCGCGGGCCCGCACGCTGGACGGGGTGGGAGATTGCGCTGATCACGATCAGCGCGCTGATGATCGCCTTCCCGCTCTACGCCGAGGTGACCCGCCTGGTGCTGGCCCCGGTGGCTCCCGCCCAGGAAAGCACCCCCGCGGCGCCCGCCGAGGCCGTCCCCACCCCCGATCTCGCCTCCTCGCCCCAGGCCCCCGCGCCCACCGGCGACGCGGGCGAGCCCGCGCCCGCCCAGCCCCCCGGCACCTCGACCTCGGTCCCGCCCACGGTTCAGACGGTGATCTTCACCCCGCCGACCCCGATCACCCCTAGTGCGACGAGCACGACCGACCCCGGCATTACGCCGAGCGCGACGAGCACGACCGACCCCGGCATTACGCCGAGCGCGACGAGCACGACCGACCCCGGCATCACGCCGAGCGCGACGAGCACGACCGACCCCGGCATCACGCCGAGCGCGACGAGTACGACCGACCCCGGCATCACGCCGAGCGCGACGAGTACGACCGACCCCGGCATCACGCCGAGCGCGACGAGTACGACCGACCCCGGCATCACGCCGAGCGCGACGGCGTCCGCGGCCGTTTCGGCCACCCCCAGCAATTTCCGGCTGACCAAGGTTGCTTCGGACGACGAGGTCGCGCCGGGCGAGACGGTGAGCTTCGGGATCGGGATCAGCTACCAAGTGGCCGGCCCCGTCCAGGTTAGCTTCAGCGACAGCCTGCCGGCCGAGCTGGAGTTTGTCAGTATCAGCTCGGGATCGGGCACGTGCAACGGCGGCCAAACGTCCACCTGCACGCTGACCATCAGCGCGAACCAGCCGGCCCAGGTGACGCTTCGCGCGCGTGTGCGGGACACGGTGGCCAGCGGGACAAACGTCACGAACACGGCCACCGCGAGCGCCGCCGGCGCGACGGTCTCGGGCAGCGCCACCATCCGCGTCTTCGGCGGCGCCGTCACCCCCTTCCCGACCACCCCGACGACGCCGACGACCACGACGCCGGTGACGATCACCCCGACGACGCCGACGACCACGACGCCGGTGACGATCACCCCGACGACGCCGACGACCACGACGCCGGTGACGATCATCCCGACGACCGTCACCCCGATCACTGCCACCCCGAGCGTCACGACGGCGCCGCCCCCGCCTCCGCCCTCGATCACCGCCGTGCCCCGCCCGCCGACCACGCCGCCGCAGCAGCCGGGTGGCGACGAGGGCCGGCCGGCCTCCACGCCTGAGCCGCCGGCCCCGCCGGCGCCCCCTACGCCGACGCTCACCCCATTCCCGGCGGTGCCGACCGAGCCGCCAACGCCTCGGCCGCAGGCCCCCAACCGGCCCAACGTCGTGCGCCCGACGGCCGCCTCGCAGCAGCAGGCACCGCAGCAGGCTCGCACCAGCGCGCCCGCGGCGACTGCCGCCAGCGGCGCGACCGCCGCGACCGCCGCCACGGCCTCCGCTGCCACGGCTAGCCCCGTCGCCGGCAGCGGCGAGGTGTTCTTCCGGCTGGCCAGCGACTGGGGTAGCGCTTACCCCGGTCAGTCCGTAAATCTCACGCTGGTGGTGCGAAATACCACCGCGGCGCCCCTGCGCAACCTGCGCCTGCGCAGCGCCCTGCCGAACAACCTTGAGCTGCTCGGCGCGCAGACCGACCGCGGCAATGACCCGAGCATCAACGGCCAGGAGCTGACCTTCGCGCTCGACCAGCTGCCGGCTGGCCAGTCGGTCGAGGTGACGGTGGCGACGCGAATCAGGCAGGCAGTGGCCGCCGGCACGCTGCTGGTGGCCCAGAGCCAGCTCCAGTACGAGGGGTTGAGCCAGCCAATCTTCTCGAACATCGTCACCGTACTCGTCGTCGGCGCCGCCCAGCCTACCCAGGCCGCCAGCCCGAGCGTCGCCGCCACGGCTTCGCCGCGTGCCTCGGCCTACCCCGCCCCCTCGGCCGCCACGGCCCCCGCAACCGCGGCGCCTTCCGCGAGTGCGACGGCCACGGTGGCCCCCTCGCGGAGCGCCATTGCCAGCGGCGGCCCGACTGCCGCCCCCGCCCCGACCGCCGCGCCCCCCGCGCCGGGCGCACCGCTGCCCGAGACGAGCGGCGGCGTGCCCCTGATGGGCGTGCTCCTGCTCGGCCTGACCCTGCTCACCCGCACGGTGCGCCTGCACCGCGCCCGCGAGCGGCTATAAACCGGGGGCGGGGCCGGCCCGCACCCGGCCGCGAATCAAAAAGCCCGCGCGAGCACCACATGCTCGCGCGGGCTTCTGCTTCGTTTGTCGCCGCCGGCCAGGGCGGCCGGCCCATGCCGATGGCGGCGAGGAGCGGCGTGGGGGCTTGCGCCCTGCTCACCCATTGCTAGCCGCCCTACATGCCGGCGCTAGTCCGGCCTGCCGGAGCGGAGCACCACACCCCCAACGTTCTAGGCGCGGCTGCGGGCGCGGCCGAGGCGGGGCTGCCAGCCGTCGAGGGCGAGCCAGAGCACCAGGGCCAGAAGCAGCCAGTGGAGCTGATCGCGGACGGCGACAAGCAGGGCAACGGCGTCGCGCGAGGCCGGGAGGGCCTCGTAGAGCCGCTGGAGGGCGATGGCCGGGGCGTCCCAGAGCTGGGCGAGCACAGCGCTCAGGCCGAGCTCGGCGCCGAGGGCGCCGTAGATCTGCCAGGCCACGGCCAGCGAGACGCCGATGGCGGCGGCGGTAAGCACCAGCACCAGCAGGCTGTACCACGACTTCGGGCGCGGCGGGGCGACGACGAGCAGCGGCGCGCCCGGCACAAGGGCGAGCAGCCGCTGCGTCAGCTCGGGGGGCGCCTCCCAGCGCAGCTCCTGGCGGAGAAGTGTGTCGAGCGAGTCGTCGGGCTCGCGGGTGTGCAGCTCAGAGTTCGTATCCATTGATCACCTCCCGGCCAGGCCGAGCCGCAGACTGAAGGCCGCGGGGCGCGGCGGGCGGCCGTCGTCGAGGCGGGGCTTGGGCTGGGCGACACTGCGGGCGGCCGGGGGCTGCTCCTGGGCCTCCAGGATGGCGGCCAGACGCTCCTTGCCGCGCCGGATGTGGCTTTTGACCGTGTTCAGCGGGATGTCGAGGATCTCGGAGATGTCGGTGTACTTCATATCCTCGAAGTAGTACAGCGTCAGGACGAGCCGGTAGTGCTCTTCGAGCTGGGCGAGGGCGCCGCGCACCTGGGCCCGCAGCTCCTGCGAGTCGAGGGCCTGGGCCGGGTCGGCCCAGCGGTCGTCGTCGGCGACGCCGGCGAGCTGGTCGCTTTCCTCCTCGTCGGGGGCGGGCGGGGCGATCGGCACCTGGCGCCCGCGGCGCCGCAGCTCGTCGCGGCACATGTTCACCACGAGGCGGTACAGCCAGGTGGTGAAGCGGCTCTCGCCATTATACTGGGGGAGCGCGCGGAACAGCCGGATGAACGCCTCCTGGGTCAGGTCGGCGGCGTCCTCGGGGTGCTTGAGCACGCTCATGGCGATGCTGTAGATGTAGTGCTGTTGGCCGAGCACCAGCTGGCTGAGGGCCTGGGGCTCGCCGTGCTGGGCGCGAGCGAGCAGCTCACGAGAAGGTTCTGCCACCGTCCATATTCTCCTGGCGCTTCTGCGCCGTGTGGCGGGGCGGCCAAGGCGCCGCGCCGGGTGTTGGTGTGCGCCGCTAGTATGCCGCTAGTATCGCATACGCTACGGGGGCGCGCACCGCCCTGGCGGGCGTCTTTCTATCCGACTTTGGTCGGAGGCCGGCCCGCGGCCCGCGAGGCGCGGGGCCGTCGGCTGGGGGTATGACGATGGCCGCGGCCAGGGTGTTGCAGGGCGGGGGGCAGATTCGTCAGGGGACCGGGTCGTGGCCGCCGGCGGCCCAGGGGTGGCAGCGGGCGATCCGCCTGGCCGTCATCCAGCCGCCCTTGAGCGCGCCGTACTTGCTGATCGCCTCGAACCCGTACTGCGAGCAGGAGGGCGTGTAGATACAGCTTGGCGGCGTCCAGGGGGAGATGGCGACCTGGTAGAAGCGGATGAGCTTGAGGGCGAGCCAGCGGAGCATAGGCGTCAAGCGTCAAGCGTAAAGCGCAAAGCGGAGCGGAGTGGCTCGGACGCCTTGCGTTTTACGCTTTGCCGTTTATTCGAGCGGCTCCTTGCCGATCGTGAAGCTGCAGGAGGGCGAGCCCTGGCCCATGCAGGTGCACTGCTCCACGGCAAAGCGGCGCCCGCCGGAAACCCAGGCCGTGGCCTCCTCGATGATGCCGCGGGCCACGTAGAAGACGGGGCCTGGCTCCTGGCGCGTGATGCAGTTCGAGCACTTGGTGATATGGTAGAGGAACTGGCCGCGCTCCTCCTCGACGTGGCTGGCCTGGTCGCTGAAGCGGTCGAAGGTCTGCGCGGTCGCGTTCAGCGCGATCTTCAGCTTCATCGTGATCGGCATCAGCTTGAGGGCCAGGTCGGCCATGCCGAGCAGGGGGCCAAACTCCTTGAGGCCGAGCGAGAAGGCCACCCGGCCGGCGCGCAGCTCGAGGCCGCGGGCGCCGCGGGGGCCGTACATCGTGCCCAGGGCCACCGAGGTGGCCGAGATCGCCTCGAAGGGGAACTCACGCTTGAGGTCGTTTGGGGGGTAGGCGTCCAGATACTGCGGCAGGTCGGCCAGGCGAAGCAGCGCCTTCACACCGTTCTGACCCATCACCTCTTCGAGCGACAGGAAGCAGAGGCGTCCGATCTTATTGGGGTAGTGCAGGCCGCGGAAGGCTTCTACGCTCGTCATGGGCTCTCTGGCTCCTTACACAGCTATCGAGAGAACGTGTGTCACGGACGCTGCAACGCACATACTATAGCAGAAAAGTAGCTACGGCGCATTACTGCCGCACCGTCTCCCATACCAGGTGCGCGAGCTCCGGCATGATCAGCTGCTCCATCGCCAGCCGCACGGCGCCCGTGGAGCCGGGCAGGCAGAAGATCAGCGACCCGCCAAAGGTGCCCGCCGTGGCCCGCGACAGCATGGCGCCGGGGCCGATGTCGGCGTAGGAGAGCATGCGAAACAGCTCGCCGAAGCCGGGGAGGCGCTTCTCGAGCAGGCCGTCGATCGCCTCGAAGGTGCTGTCCCGGCGGGCGATCCCTGTGCCGCCGTTGGAGATAATTACCTTACACCCCTCAGCCGACATAGCGCGTACCAGCGCGGCAATCTGCTCCGGCTCGTCGCGAACTACCGCATATCTTACCACATCATGGCCGGCCTGCGTCAGCGCCTCCCTGATCGCGGCGCCGCTCGTGTCCGTTTCAGGGGTGCGGGTGTCGCTGATGGTGATCACCCCACAGCTGATCCGGCGTGGGCCCTCGGCCTCGGCACGCTCCTGGTGCTCCGCGTGTCCCATGGCTTGACACTCCGCTCGCTCTGCCCTGGCCTCGCCCGCTTATCCTACCACCACTTGCCGGGAGGTGTCCACTAGGAGTTGTAGCACCTTTCGCCCTAGTACCAGGCGGCGGGCCGGACGGGCCTACCCGCATTGGTAGTTGACGCGCTGTGTCAGCCCCGCTACACTCATCATCACTATTCTTTTACAGATGTGGGCGGAAAGGATTGCACGATGGAGCGCACGGTCGGCGAGGTGATGCACCGCGGTGTGCTGACGTGTCTGCGAGAAACGCCGATTCAGGACGTGGCCCGCCAGATGTCGGAGCAGGATGTCAGCGCCCTGGTGGTGGTCAACGATGAGGGGCTGATGATCGGGCTGATCTCGCGCACCGACCTCGTCAACGCCCGGCTCTACGAGCAGTACTGGAAGCACTGGCGCGGCCTGACCGCAGGCCATATCATGATCACCGACGTCGTTTCCGTCCACACCGGCGACACGCTCCAGCAGGCCAGCAAGCTCATGATGGAACGCCACATCCACCGCGTCGTCGTCGTCGAGGAGGCCGAGCACGGCCTCCGCCCGATCGGTGTCCTCTCGATCACCGACCTCGTGCGTGACATCGCCCGGGAGTAGATCCCGCTGTGGCGCCGAAGGCGCGGGGGATGTTCTGGGCCACAGCATGGGGCGGTGCCACTCGGACCGGGTGAAGGCCTGGCCGGAGTGGCATCGCGGTGGATAAGCCGCGTCTTACCGTTGCGCCTCTACTTTTATACGTGGAAGTAGTCGCGGACCTGGACGATCCACATGTACAGGCCGTACCCGAGGGTCGCCAGGAGGATGAGCGCGGTCCCGAGGCGCCCCGCCCGCCCCCGCGCCCAGAGCCAGCCGAGCAGGGCGGCGGCGCTCAGGCACAGGGCCGGGTACAGAAACATCGTCCAGCGCAGCGCCTGGTCGGCTACGAGCAGCAGGCCTTGCGTCAGCAGCGCGCCCAGCCACCACGCCCCCAGGGCCAGCCGCAGCCCCGCCGCACCCGGCTTCCGCTCCCGCCAGAGCAGCCAGAGCCCGCCGAGCGCTGTCAGGCAAAGGGCGGCCGGCAGCGGCCAGTAGCGGGAGCGCGGCGCCTGGAGCCCCAGCGCCGTGAGCGCCGTCTCCCCCACAATGCTGAGCGGCGTGAGCCCGGGGCGGGCCGCGGCGACGGGCTGGTCGCACTCCTCCGCCGCCGGCGCCGCGGCTACCGCCACGGCCGGCGGCTCGCCCCCGAGCCGCCCGAGCAGCGTGTCGAGGTAGAGCGGCGCGCTGTAGTAGAACAGGCCCGTGAGCGCCAGGGCCGTCGCTCCGACGAGCGCCAGCCGCACCGGCCCCGCCGGCCCGCGCCGCCCGCGCAGCCGCCCCAGGAGTCCCAGGCCCCACGCCGCCGCGGCCAGCGCCCCAAGCGACAGCGTCACCCCCGAGTGGGCCAGCAGCCCGGCGCAGAGCGCCCCTAGCGCAACGAAGAACCTCCCGTCCCCCCCTCGCCTTGTCCCCTTGTCCCCCTGGGCCAGCCAGCCAAGGGCGAGCAGGGCGACAAAGGGCATGGCCATGGCCTGGCCGGCGATGTTGGCCAGCTCGCCGACGGCGAAGGACTCCATGGCGGTGATCGGCAGGAGGTAGCAGGCCGCGCCGAGCAGCGCCGCCGCCCGACCGAGCCCGGCCCGAACGGCCAGCAGCGCGATCAAGGGGATGAGCAGGCTGTCCAGCAGCGCGGCGCCGGCCTGCATCAGGGCGACGCGGGCCGCGTGGCCGTCCGGCAGCAGCAGCAGCCCCGGCGCCAGCAGCAGGTACGGCCCGGTGGGGTAGGGCGCCTCGCCGCCGCCCGACTCGGCGGGCAGCCCGGCGCTCTGGAGCACTTGGCCGAGGGCGAGCGCGAACAGCTTGTTGGCGTGAAAGCCGGAGTCGGAGTAGATCGCGTGGGGGTGCCACATCCCGCCGAGCCGCAGGGCCAGGCCCAGCGCGGCGAGCGCGATCACCCGTCGCGCGAAGGCCGCCCTCGCCGGGTCGCGGGCTTGCAGCCGGGCCGTCAGGGCGCGCACGGCGAGGCCGAGCAGCGCGCCGCCGATGGCGAGACCGGCCAGGGTGGGTGTGAACAGGGTGACGGCGGGGCGGGCCAGCGCCAGGGCCGCCGCGCCGGCCAGTGCGAGGCCCGCGCCGAGGGCCAGGCTTTCGCGCCGGCCGGCGTCGAGGGCGCGGGCGGCCACATACACGCCGGCGAGGGCCAGCGTCAGCAGCCCGACCTGGGGCCAGGCCGGTGCGCGCGGCCCACCGCCCACGGAGGTGACGCGGGCCTCGTGGAGCACAAAGCCGAGCACCCGCGGGTCGCCCGGGGGCGTGAAGGGGGCGGTGTAGAAGCTGACGCGGGCGTCGCCTGCGGCGGTGGCGGGCACCAGGAGGCGGAAGCGCCGGGGCTCGCCCGGCGGCAGCTCCACCGTGAAGGCGTAGTCGTCGCCGATCTGCCAGCTGCTCGGCAGCGGCGTGTCGCCCGGGCGGCCGCCCCGGCCGGCCACCACCTCGACGAGCCAGGCCCCGCCGCCCACCCCCGGGACGCGCAGCTCGCTGTCGTTTGTCGTCCAGCGGTAGGGGCGCTCGCCCGTGCGGGCCACGTAGTCGTACCACAGAATCTCGGCCCCCGGGCAGTCGGGGTCGGGCACGAGGTCGGCTGGCTGGACGCCGTGGCCCTGGGGCTCGGTGCCATTGCGGCTGCGCAGGAAGGGGGCATCGTCCAGCCGCCGGCGCAGCTCGACATCGCCGCCGATGTGGAGGGTCAGGCGGAAGGGGGCCTGGTAGGCGAGCGCGAAGAGGCAAAACGCGCAAACCGCCATGCACAGCGCCGGCCACTCGCCGGCACCATCGTGCCGGCGCGCTCTGAGGCCAGTGGCGCCGCTCACCGCTGTAGGCCGGGCCGGGGGCAGCGTTGCCGCCCTCCGCGCCGGGTGGCGCCCTTGGCGCTCACCCTTTGCCGCCGCCCCAGGTGATCACGACCACGCCGGCGACGACGATCAGGGCGCCGATGATCTTGGTGGGGGTGATCAGCTCGCCGAGGAGCAGGCGCGAGGGGATGAGCACGAGCACATAGTTGAGCGCGAGCAGGGGGTAGGCGAACGACAGGTCGACCCGCGAGATCACGCCGAGCCAGAACAGCGCGCCGCCGAAGACGAGGGCGAAGCCCAGCAGGACGCGCCACTCGGTGAAGGTGGCCAGCAGCACCGCCGGCTCGAACGAGAAGGCGCCGACCCTGGCGTTGACTTGGTTGATGCCGAGCTTGAGCAGCACCTCGCCGACCACGGTGAGGGCACTCGCGGTGATCAGCATGGCGTAGACGATAAACATGCGGCGCTTCTCCGCGGGCGAGGGGCGGGCCGTGGGGCCCTCGTCGGCCCGGCGCGTGGGCTGCTCGATCACGGGAGCCGCCTGAGCAGATAGACGGCGTAGTCGCAGATGCCCGAGCGCATGGTGGTATGGCGCTCGACGGCGAGCTGCGAGCCGAAGATGGCGCGGTACTCGGCCTCCGAGCGGATATGCGCCCCGCGGTCGATCGCGTGCATCAGCTGGCCGGCAGGATTGCCGCCGCCCGGCGGGGGGATGTCCTCCATCACCAGGGTCACGCCGCCGCTTCGGAGGACGCGGGCGAGCTCGGCCATCGCCCCGGCCGCGACCGGGTCCGGGAGGTGGTGGAGCACGCCGACCACGAGAGCGGCGTCGAAGCTCCCGTCGGCGAAGGGCAGGGCCTCGCCCGCGCTGGCCAGGAAGCTGCCGGGCCGATGGCGCGCGGCGAAGCGCAGGTAGGTGGTCGACGGGTCGATCCCGACGTAGCGCCCGGGCGGGAACTCACCGGCAAACTCGCCGGTGCCGCACCCGAGGTCGAGAAAGCGCCGCCCGTCGCCGGCCCACGGCCGCAGCTCACGCGCGATTGCCATCCGCTCGCCCGTGAACCCGGCCTCGACGGCCCAGCGCAGCGCGTTCCACAGCCGCGGCGCGGCGCTCACCCGGTCCAGCAGGCGCTCGATGGAGGTTGTCACGGGCGCGTCATTCATGGTGGAGCTTACCGCAGAGGCGCAACGGGCGCAGAGGGGTTTAATCCGGCTGAAACGGCCACGCCGAGTGAGCTGTCCGCCTCCCCCGCCTGCGTGTGCTGCACCTGGGCGGCACCCTCAGGCGCGCGGGCGAGGCAGACCACGGACAGCCCGAAGGGCAGGCTGCCGCCGAGGCCGAGCCAGGCGGCCTCGAAGGCCATCGGCCAGCGCAGCGCGGCGTTGACCGGCGAGCTGGGCAGGCCCATCGCGGACTCGTCGCCGGTGTCGGGGGTGAACCGCTCCAGCAGGCGGGCGGCGGCGGGCAGCGGGAACAGCAGGCTGAGGGCGTAGCTGCTGCGCTCCAGGCTGAAGCCGGCCGCCGCGAGTATCGTCCGGGCCTCGCCGGCGGTGTAGCGCCGGCGGGTGTGGACCTGGCGGTCGTGGCGGGAGCGCAGCCACTCATAGGCCGGCAGGCGCACCAGGAGCCGGCCGCCCGGGCGCAGCACGCGCCGCACCTCGGCCAGGGCCGCGCCCTCGTCGGGCACGCCGCGATGGTACAGCACGTCGAACGAGGTGACGAGGTCGAAGCTGCCGTCGGCGAAGGGCAGCTCCATCACCGAGCCGCGGGCCAGCACGCCCGGCAGCCGCTCGGCGCCGAGCCGCAGCGCCTCGGCCGCGAAGTCGAGCCCGAACACCGCGCCGTAGCGGCGCAGGAACAGCGCGTCGCCGCCAGTGCCGCAGCCCGCGTCGAGGATGCGCAGGTCGCGCCGGCCGGGGTAGGCGGCGTCGAGCAGGGCGGCGCTGATCGCCCGCATCCCGCCGTACCACCAGTGCCGCAGCTCCACGGCGGCCATTGTCTCGTACTCTGTGCGCTCCATACCGGGGGCGCACTATACCAGAATGGGGGCCGGCTGGCAAGCCGGGGACAAGGGAAGCTGCTCCCCTTGTCCCCGCGCGAAGCGCGCTCCCCTAGCCCACCCAGCTAAAGGGGTACTTCGGGTCCTCTATGGCGGTGGCGGCCTTGGCGACGCGGAGCGGGTGGAAGGTGTCGACCATGACGGCGAGCTCCTCGGTGCGCTCCTTGCCGATGCTAGCCTCGGCGGTGCCCGGGTGGGGGCCGTGGGGCAGGCCGCTCGGGTGCAGGCTGATGCTCGACTCCTCGATGCCCCGGCGTGACATAAAGTTGCCCTCGACGTAGTACAGCACCTCGTCGCTGTCGACGTTGGAGTGGTTGTAGGGCGCGGGGATGGCCTGCGGGTGGTAGTCGAACAGGCGCGGCACGAACGAGCAGACCACGAAGTTGGGGCCCTGGAAGGTCTGGTGGACGGGCGGCGGCTGGTGGATGCGGCCGGTGATCGGCTCGAAGTCCTCGATGTTGAAGGCGTAGGGGTACAGAAACCCGTCCCAGCCGACGGTGTCGAGCGGGTGGTGGTCGAGGATGTGCAGGGTGTGGCGGCCGGCGGCCCGCACCAGCACCGGGAACGCGCCCTTCTCGTCGTGAGCGGGCAGTTCAAGGGGGGCGCGGAGGTCGCGCTCGCAGAAGGGGCTGTGCTCCATGAGCTGGCCGTACTCGTTGCGGTAGCGCTTCGGCGGCTCGATGCTGCCGCCCCTGGCCTCAACCACGAGCAGGCGCAGGGCGCCGGCCGCCTCCAGACGCCACGTCGTGCCGATCGGGATGTTCAGGTAGTCGCCGCGGCGGAAGGGCAGGCTGCCGAAGCTTGTTTCCAGCCGGCCCTCGCCCTCGTGGACGAACAGCAGCTCGTCGCCCTGGCCGTTGCGGTACCAGTAGGGCCGCCCGTCGGCGAGCTGCATCGGGCCGGCCGGCAGGGCGATGCTGATCGTCAGGTCGTTGTTGTGCAGCATCGGCTGGCGGTCGAGCACGGCGTCGCCCACCCGCCCGAGCTGGGCGGTGCGGAAGTGGCGGTGGCGCAGGGCGCCGGGCTCCTCCAGCTCCACCCGCACCGGGCCGTAGTCTTCGACGGCGAGGATGGCGGTCGGCGCGTGGCGGTGGTACACGATCGACTGAATCCCGCTGAACCCGCGCGTGCCCATGACCTGCTCCTTGTAGAGCGAGCCGTCGGGCTGGCGGAACTGGGTGTGGCGCTTGCGCGGGAGTTCACCGAGCCGGTGGTAGAAGGGCATCGTCGGCCTCCTTGATCCAATGGCGAATAGTCGATTACATGCTGGCCTGCTGTGGCGGACCGTCCGCCTTACTACGCCGGTGCGCGATCGAGGCGCGTTGCCTGTCCGGCATCTGTAAGCGAGCGGTAGTATAATCGTTTATACATCAAGAAGCGAGACAATACGGGGGGCCGCGCCCGCCCCGTGCCTTGCGCCCGCTCTGGTTCGGCCTGCCCCTCCGGCCGGGGCGGGCGTCCGATTCGACGTCGACCGTATGCACCAGCTCCTGCCCTATCTGCCACACCATATCGCGGCCGACCTGCTTGCCGACCCCGTTGGCGACCCGCGCCGCGCCAGCCGGCGGCCCGCCGCCGTGCTCTTTGCCGACGTGTCGGGCTTCACCCCGATGAGCGAGGCCCTGGGGCGGCACGGCCAGGCCGGCACCGAGGAGCTGAGCCAGCTGCTCAACGACTACTTCGCCGTGATGGCCGACCTGATCGGCAGCTACGGCGGCGTGGTCGGCGCCTTCGGCGGCGACTCGATGACGGCCCTGTTCCCGGCCGGCCCGGCCGAGGACGTGGCCGCCGCCGGGGCCCGCGCCGTCCAGTGCGCCCTCGACATGCAGCTGCTGATGCTGCCCTACGCCGCGATCGGCACCCGCGCCGGCAGCTTCGCCCTCGCCGTCAAGATCGGCCTCGCCGCCGGCCCTGTCTTCTCGGCCACCGTGGGCGACCCGGCCTTCCGCCTCCAAAGCGTGCTCGCCGGCGCGCCCGTCGAGTGGGCCGCCGCCGCCGAGCAGCACGCCGCCACCGGAGAGGTCGTGCTTCACCGCGGCCTGGCCGAGCTCGTCCCCGGCCTGCTCGGGGTCGAGCAGCGCGGCGCCTTTGTCGCCGTCTCCGGCATGGCCCGCCGCCCGACCTACGCCCCGCTCCCCGAGCTGCCCGCCGCCCCGGCCGAGCTGCGGCCCACCCTCAGCGCCTTTCTGCACCCCGCCGTCGCCCGCCGCCTCGGCGAGCTCGGCAGCGGCTTTCTGAACGAGCACCGCGATGTGTCGGCCTTGTTCGTCGGCTTCGATGGCTTCGACTACGACGGCGACCCGGATGTCCACGCCGCCCTCCAGGCCTACGTCGCCCGGGTGGCTCACGTCGTCCAGCAGTACGACGGCGACCTGAACAAGATCGACATGGGCGACAAGGGCAGCAAGTTCGTGATCGTCTTTGGGGCGCCCGTGGCCCACGAGAACGACGCCGAGCGGGCCATGCACTGCGCCCTCGCCCTGCGCGACCTCGGCGGCCCCGGCACCAGGATCGGCGTCGCCTCCGGCCTGGTCTTCTGCGGCCTCGTCGGCGCCGACCTGCGCCGCGAGTACACCGTGCTCGGCGACACGGTCAACCTGGCCGCCCGGCTCATGCAGGCCGCCGGTCCGGGCGAGATCGTTGTCGCCGGGAGCACCCAGCGCCGCGTCGCCGAGGGCTTCGTCTGGGACTCGCTCGACCCCCTGCCGATCAAGGGCCGCTCCAACCCGGTCGCCGCGCACCTGCTGAGCTCGGCCCGGGCCCGCCCCAGCCGCCACCTCGGGCAGGCCTACCAGCTCCCGATGGTCGGCCGCGACGCCGAGCTGCGCACGCTCGAAGGGCGGCTCGACGCGGCCCTCGCCGGCCGCGGCCAGGTGGTCGGGGTGAGCGCCGAGGCCGGCATGGGTAAGTCGCGCCTGGTGGCCGAGGTGATCCGCAGCGCCCTGCGCCGCGGCGCGACGGTCGCCAGCGGCGAGTGCATCTCCCACGGCAGCACCATCAGCTACCTGCCCTGGCACAGCCTGCTGCGCGGCCTGTTCGGCATCGACTCCGGCTGGCCCCAGGAGGCCCAGATTCGCCACCTGCGCGAGCGGATCGGCGCGCTCGCCCCGCACCTCGCCCCGCGCCTGCCGGTGCTCCAGGCCGCGGTGAATGTCGCCGTGGGCGAAACGGAGCTGACCCGCTCGCTCGACGCGCGCACCCGCAAGGACGTGCTGGAGGCGACGGTGGTCGAGTGCGTGCGCGCCAGCGCCGAGCAGGCCCCCTGCCTGCTGGTGATCGAGGACTGCCACTGGATCGATCCGCTGTCCCACGATCTGCTGGAGGCCGTGGCCCGCGCGGTCGCCGACCGGCCGGTGCTCATCCTGCTGGCCTACCGGCCGCCCGAGCACGAGCGCGACCGGCTGCGCGTGGGCCGGCTGCCCCAGTTCTCCGAGCTGGCCCTGCGCGAGTTCAGCCTGCGCGAAACGGAGTGGCTGATCGGCCTGAAGTTCGGCTACCTGTTCGGGGCGAAGGGGGTGCTGCCGCCGCGCTTTGTTGAGCGGATCACCGAGCGCTCCCAGGGCAACCCCTTTTACATCGACCAGATGATCAACTACATCCAGGACCAGGGCATCAGCCCCGCCGACGGCGAGGCCCTGGAGCGGCTGCGCCTCCCCGACAGCCTGCGCGCCCTGATCATCAGCCGGATCGACCGCCTGTCCGAGCAGGAGCAGATCACGCTCAAGGTCGCCAGCGTGATCGGGCGCGTGTTCCGCGCCAGCTGGCTCTGGGGGATCTACCCGCAGCTCGGCCGGCCCGAGCAGGTGCGGGCCCACCTCGACGTGCTCAGCGAGCTCGACCTCACGCCGATCGAGCGGGCCGAGCCCGAGCTGGAGTACCTGTTCAAGCACGTCGTCACCCAGGAGGTGGCCTACGAGAGCCTGGCCCTCGCCACGCGCATGATGCTCCACGAGCAGGCCGGCCGCTTTATCGAGGCCCGCTTCGCCGACGACCTCGACCGGCACCTCGACACCCTGGCCTACCACTTCGGGCGCAGCGCCAACGTCGAGCGGCAGCGCCACTACTTCCGCCGCGCCGGCGAGGCCGCCCAGGCCGCCTACGCCAACGAGAGCGCCCTGGCCTACTACCAGCTCCTGCTCCCGCTGCTGCGGCCCGCCGAGCAGATCGCGGTGCGGCTGCGCATGGGCGCCGTGCTCCAGCTGGTGGGGCGCTGGGCCGAGGCCGGCGAGCAGCTGTACGCCGCCCTGGCCGACGCGATTCAGGGCGGCGACGCCGAAACGATCGCCCGCTGCCGCACCGACCTGGCCCAGCTCTGCGCGGCCCGCGGCGACTACGATGCCGCGATCGCGATCATCGACCAGGTGATGCCGACCTGGGAGCGCCTCGGCAACCCCTCCGGCCACTACGATGCGCTGTGGGTGCTCGGGTCGGTGCTGACCGACATCGGCGAGTACACCCGCGGCCTGCGCCAGCTCGAGCACACCAACGAGATCGCGGTGCGCCTCGGCGACGAGCGGCTGGTCGCCCGCTCGATCGGCGCGATGGGCAAGGTCTACGTCGACATCGGCGACTACGAGATGGCGTTGTACTGCCTCCAGCGCGCCGCCGCGATGGCCCGCCGCTTCAGCGACTGGTCGCTGCTCGCGCGCGCCCTCGGCGGCGTGGGCTTTATTCAGATGCAGCAGGGCGAGCTTGCCGCCGCGCTGGCGATCTTCTACGACCTGCTGCGCCGCGCGGCCGAGATCGGCGACCGCCGCTCCCTCGCCCGCTTCGCCCGCGAGATCGGGCGCTGCCACCAGCTCGCCGGCGACGCCGACAACGCCCTGCGCTGCTACGCCGCCCAGATCGGCATGGGCCTGGAGCTCGGCGAGCGCCGCGATACCAGCATCGGCCTCGGCTACCTCGCCGGCGCTTACGTGGAGCGGGGCGACGAGGGCTCGGCCGAGCGGGTTGGCGAAGTCGCCATCGCCCTCTGCGACTCGATCCGCCTGGTCTACTGGGCCTGCGAGTTCCGCCACGACCTGGCCGCGCTGCGCTTTCGTCAGGGGCGCTACGTGGCCGCCGAGTCGCTCAACCTGTCCGCCCTGGCGACGGCGCGCCGGCTTGGCAGCCATAAACCCCTCCAGCTCCGCGCCGAGCTGCTTGCCGCCCGCCTGCGCGTTTGTATGGGCGACCTGACGCCCGCCGCGGCCGTCGAGGAGCTGCGGGCGATCGACGATGAGTGGTTCGGCGATGCTGACCGGGCCGCCATCGCCTACACGATCTGGCAGCTCGACCCGGCCCCCATCAGCGCTGCGACCGCGGCGGCCGCCTACACCGCCCTCGCCGCGGCCGCCCCCACCGCGGTTGTGCTCGCCCGCCTCGCCGAGCTCGGCGGCGACCCGCCGCCCGCGCCGCCGCTGTCCGCCCCGCCCCCGCTGATCGACGAGCTGCGCTACGAGCTCGCCCCGCTGATCGAGCAGGCCGAGGCCCTTGTCGCCGCCACGGCCTGACTCAGATCACGCGGTTCCGCAGCACCCCAAGCCCCGTTACCTCCAGCTCGACGAGGTCGCCCCGCTCCAACCAGGGGCCGTAGCCGCCGTTCTGCTCCAGCAGGCTGCCGCCGCCGACCGTGCCGGAGACGAGCACGTCGCCGGGGAACAGGGTGGCGTCGCGGCTGGCCCGGGCCACCAGCTCGGCGAAGGTGTAGTAGATGCTCGCGGCGTTGGCCCGCGAGCGCTCGACGCCGTTGACGCGGGCCTGCATCGTCAAAGCCAGGCGGCCGTCGTCGGCCGCGTACAGCTCCAGCTCGTCCGAGGTGACGAGCCAGGGGCCGAGCGAGGTGGCGAAGTCTTTGGCCTTGGTCAGGCCGAGGCCGATCGCGCGCTCCTCGGCCTGGATGTCGCGGGCGCTCCAGTCGTTGACGATCGTCAGGCCGGCGATGTAGTCCACCGCGTCCTCGGGGGCGATGTCGCGCCCTTCGCGGCCGATCACGACCGCCAGCCCGAGGCCGTAGTCGAGGGCGTCGGTGCGCGGCATGGGCAGCTCGTCGTCCGGGCCGTAGATCGCGCCATGGTTGCCGAAAACGAAGGCCGGGAAGCGGTACCACTCTGCCGGCACCTCCTGCCCCCGCTGCCGGCGAACATTGACCATGTGCTCCTCAAAGGCGAAGAAAATCCGCAGGCTGGCCGGCCGCAGCAGGGGCGCCCGCAGGCGTACCTGGCTGAGCGGCAGCAGCATCGCCGCCCCGCCGATCGAGAGGCTGCCGGCGAGGCTTTCCGCCTCGTCGAAGGGGAGCAGCTCGCCGGCCAGCAGCGGGTCGGCCAGCTCGCCGGCGTCGATCCCGGCCATCTGGGCCACCGCGCCCATGATATCGGCGGCCGTTTCGAGGTTGACCTCCTCCTGGTCCGGGTCGCCGCGCAGCAGGCTGAGCATATCCCAGCGCAGCCCCTCGGCCTCCTCGATCACCAGCGGCGCCGCGGCCGCGAGGTCCACCACCGCCTCGCCCAGCATAGCCCCGGCCCGGTCGGGCCCGTCAGGCGGAACAAAGGTCACAAGGCGCATAAATTCCTTACAGGTTGCCGCGCTTGGCCTGCTCGCGCTCGATCGCCTCGAACAGGGCCTTGAAGTTGCCCTTGCCGAAGCCGCGGCTGCCCTTGCGCTGGATGATCTCGATAAACAGGGTCGGCCGGTCCTGCATGGGCTGGCTGAAGATCTGGAGCAGGTAGCCCTCCTCGTCCCGGTCGACGAGGATGCCGCGCTCCTGAAGCTGCTGGCGATTTTCGTCGATCTTGCCGACGCGGCCTTCCAGGTCGTCATAGTAGCTCGGGGGCACGTTGATAAAGGGGATGCCGGCGGCGCGCAGGGCGTCGACGGTGGCGCAGATGTCGCCGGTGGCCAGGGCGATGTGCTGGACGCCGGGGCCGCCGTAGTACTCCAGGAACTCCTCGATCTGGCTCTTCTTGCGGCCCTCGGCCGGCTCGTTGATCGGGAACTTGACCTTGCCAGTGCCGTTCTGCATCACCTTCGACATCAGGGCCGAGTACTCCGTGGAGATGTCCTGGTCGTCGAAGTGGATGAGCTGCTTGAAGCCAAGCACGTCGCGGTAGTAGCCGACCCACTGCTCCATCGCGCCCAGCTCGACGTTGCCGACGATGTGGTCGATGGCGGCGAGCCCCGTCTCGGGCGCCGGCGGGCGCTCGGCGATCGCCTGGAAGCCGGGCATAAAGGGGCCCTCGTAGCCGTCGCGCTCGATAAAGGAGTGGAGCGTTTCCCCGTAGGCGGCGATGCTGGCCTTCACGATCCGGCCGTGCTGGTCCTCGTAGACGGTCGGCTCCTGGACGCCGGTGCCGCCGTTGCGCAGGGCGGCCTCGTAGGCGGCTGCGGCGTTGCGCACGCGGAGGGCGATGTCCTTCACGCCGTCGCCGTGGCGGGCGACATGCTCGCCGATCGGGTGACCGGGGGCCAGGGGGGCGGTGAGCAGGAAGCGCACATTGCGGCGCTGCAGCAGGTAGCTGGCCCGGTCGCGCAGGCCGGTCTCCAGGCCGGCGTAGGCCACCGGGGTCAGGCCGAGGGTGGTGCGATAGAAGTGGGCGGCCTGGCGGGCGTTGCTGACGTAGAACTCGACATAGTCGATCCCGAAGAGGTCCAGCGGGTCCTGCTGATGCGACGCCATTGTCTTCCTCCTGGTTTGGGCGGGTTAGCGGCCAAGCGGCTCGCCGCGGGCCCACAGGCCTTCGAAGGCCACGGCCATCATCTGGGCGAAGCCGGGGTGGGTTACGCAGAGGGCGGTCAGGCTGGCGGCCCCGGTGAGCGGATCTTGCAGCGAAAGCAGTGCCACGCGGGCGTCGAACAGGTTCAGCTTGATCGGCAGCCGCTCGGCCACGCGGGCTTCCTGGCCCCAGGCTGTGAACTGGCGGGCCCAGGCGAGCAGCTCCGGGTCGTCGAGCATGGCCCGCTCGTAGATCGCCCGGTAGCGCACCCCGCGCCCCAGGGGCTCGCGCACCTCGGCAAAGTTTTCTTCGGCGCCGCCGATCAGCGGGCGCTTGAAGCACACGCAAATGTCGCGCTCGGCCCCCTGCGCCAGGGCCACGGCCCGCTCGGAGACGCGGCGCCGGTCGAGCAGCACGTCGATGTAGTCGAGCGGGTCGGCCACGTCGGAGCCAGCGGCGAAGGCGGGGGTGAGCGCGGCCACCAGCAGGGCCGCCTGGCTGTGCAGCCGCTCCTGCTCGCCCTCGAACTGGCGCCGGCGCGCGTCGAGCAGGGCTGGCAGCGCCGCCGCCGGCTCGGCCGCGTAGAAGACTCGCTGGCCCTCCACGTGCCGCTCGATGCACAGACCCCTGGCGCTGAGCGAGGCCAGCACGTCGTAGATGCGCTGGCGCGGCACGCCGCTGCGCGCGGCCGCCTGGGCTGGGGTGAAGCCCTGGCGCCCGAGCAGCGATAGGTAGACCGCCGCCTCGTAGCGGTTCAGGCCCAGCCCCGCAAGCTGCTCCACCTGCTGCTCGCGCTCCGCCATCGCGCCATTTCCAGTGAAAAATGCCACCACTAATTAGTGGTGGCATCATACAACCCGCTTTGGCCCGTTGTCAAGCCGCGAAACGGGAAAGGTGCTGGCCGCAGCTGGCACGTTTCGTGCTCGCGTCGCTATGCAGAAGCAGGGCGCGTGCGCGGCGCCCGTGGATCGCTGAAGGAGGCCATCTCGATGACCCGTTTGCTGATCGCGGCGCTCGTCGTCGCCCTTGTGTCGCTCGCCGTCCCCGGCGCCGCCCGCGCCCAGCAGGCCCAGACGTTCACGCTGGCCCCCGGGGCGACCGCTAGCATCCGCTTCGAGGCCTTCTGCACCGACTTCGGTGCGGCCTTCCCCGACCAGATCGAGCCGCCGAACGCCCTCGCCTCCGACGCCGTCCGCGGCTCGCTGGCCTACATCCAGCAGTTCGGCCTCGGCAGCGACCCGCAGCGGGCCCTTGAGGGCCAGTACGGCCTGTGGCGCAGCGACGGCGCTACCGACAGCCCGGTCGGCAGCATCCTTGCCGCCGAGGTGGTGCGCGCCGGCCAGCAGGCCTTGCCCGCCTCGCCCCAGGGCACCTCGCTGCTCGACGCCGCGCAGGCCGGCCAGGTGCGGGTTCGGGTGACGGAGTGGCAGCCGGTCGGCGAGCCGGTCGACCTTGGCCGCGGAAGCGACAATTTTTATGGCCGCGGCACGCTGGAGGTCGAAAACATCTCCGGCCAGGAGTTGACCCTGTACCACCCCATCGGCGCCCTGTACCCGCCGACCACCGCCGGCGAGCAGACGATGGCCGCCTACGCCACCGACATCCAGACCCAGTCCGCCCCCCAGGCCGCCCAGCAGGCCACAACTCAGCCGACGGCCCAGCCCACGACGCAGCCGACGGCCCAGCCGACCGCTCAGCCGACCGCTCAGCCCACGACGCAGCCCACGGCCAGGCCGACGGTCGCCGCGCCCACCGCCGTGCCCCAGCCCACCAGGGCGCCCAGCGGGCAGGCCGGCCAGCTCCCCCAGACCTCGGCCTTCGGCGGCGCCCTCCAGCTCTTCGCCCTCCTCGCCGCCGCCGCGGTCGCCGTCGGCGTGCTCCGGCGCTGGAAGTAGGGGACAAGGGGACAAGGGGATAAGGGGCACAATCCCCTTATCCCCTTATCCTATTTGACGCTCCACCCTCGTAGTGTTATACTCAGCGTTGACTATTCCAGCCACGACTATTTCGCAGGCCGCCCATGGATCGTCAACTGCTCCTGCTCGGACTTCTGCGTGGCCGGGAGATGCACGGCTACCAGCTCAACGAGTTCATCGATCGGCAGATGGGCTTCTGCATCGACCTCAAGCGCTCCACCGCCTACTACCTGCTCGACAAGCTGTGCCGCGAGGGGCTGGTCACTGAGGAGACGGGCCGCGAGGGCAACCGGCCCGAGCGCCGTATCTACCGGATCACCCCCGCAGGCGAGGCCCGCTTCCAGGAGCTGCTGCGCCGCAACCTGGCCGAGTACGTCCGCCCGACCTATGGCGCCGACATCGGCGTGATCTACCAGGGCCAGCTGCCGGCCGCCGAGCTGGCCCGCCTGCTCGCCGAGCGTCGTGTCGCCGTGCTGGCCCACCGCGCCGAGCTGGAGGTGCTCAAGGCCAGCCTCCCGCCGGACCACCTCCTGATCGTCGAGCACCACCTCGTCCATATCGACGCCGAGCTGGCCTGGCTCGACCGCCTGACCGCCCCCAACCAGTGAGAACCCAGCGATGAGCGACCTCGCGATCGAGGCCCGCGGCCTCGTCAAGCGCTTCGGCCCACTAACCGCCGTCGACGGCATCGACCTGTGCGTGCCCGCCGGCAGCATCTACGCCCTGCTCGGCCCCAACGGCGCCGGCAAAACGACGACGATCAACATGCTCACCACCCTGACCCCGCCCACCGCCGGCTCCGCCCGCGTGGCCGGCTTCGACGTGGTGCGGGAGGGCGGCCAGGTCCGCGCCAAGATTGGCGTCACCTTTCAGGACATCGTGCTCGACCTCGACCTGACCGGCCGCCAGGTGCTCGACATCCATGGCCGGCTGTACCGCCAGCCCGCCGACCTGCGCCGGCGTCGCATCGCCGAGCTGGTCGAGCTTGTCCAGCTCGGCGACGCGATCGACCGCACCGTTCGCACCTACTCCGGCGGCATGAAGCGCCGGCTCGAGCTGGCCCGCGGCCTGATGACCGACCCGCAGGTGCTTTTCCTCGACGAGCCCACCCAGGGCCTGGACCCGCAGAACCGCGTCGGCATCTGGGACTACATCCGCCGGCTCAACCGGGCCGGCGGCCTGACCGTGCTCCTCACCACTCACTACATGGACGAGGCCGAGGCGCTCGCCGTCCACGTCGGCATCGTCGACCACGGCAAGCTGGCCGCCGAGGGGGCCCCCGACGAGCTGGTGGCCGCCCTCGGCGCCGACGTCATCCGTGTGCGCGGCCGCGGCGACTCCGCCTATTTCGCCGGCCTTGTCGGCGCCATGCCCTTTGTTGGCCGGGTCGACACCGACGGCGGGGGCGGCGCCGTGCTGGTCTACGTCGACAATGGCAGCCGCCGTGTGGCCGAGGTGGTGGCCGCCGCGAGCGGCAACGGCTACCGGATCGAGGACATTACGGTGGCCCGCCCGAGCCTCGGCGATGTCTTCCTGCACCATACCGGCCGCGCCCTGCGTGACTGACCGTTGAGCCTAGAAAGCGCTGCGATGTACGCGACCTATGTGATCTGGACGAAGCACATGACCAAGTTCCTCCACAGCGTGGAGGAGCTGGTGGGCCTGGCGCTCCAGTCGGTGCTCTGGGTGGTGTTGTTTGGGGTGGGCATGCGCGGGATGATCGGCCAGGTGGACGGCGCCGACTATATGTCCTACATTCTGCCCGGCATCATTGCCCTGAGCGCCCTCGGTGGGGCGGTGGGCGGGGGCATGGTGCTGCTCGACGAGCGGCTGCGCGGCATCCTCAAAGAGTATCTGGCCGCCCCCATTCCGCGGCTGAGCATCCTGCTCGGCAACGCCACAAGCACCGCCACCAAGGCCCTCGTCCAGTCGACGATCATGCTCGTGGTCGGCGTGCTCATGGGCGCCCGGCTGGCCCTCAACCCGCTCGGCTGGCTCGCCGCCCTGCTGCTCTTGGCCGTCTTCGCGATCGGCTTCAGCGGCCTTGCTCTCGCGGTGGCCGCCGTCTCGCGCTCGATCGCCGGCTACCACGGCATGATCTTTCTCTTCAACCTGCCGCTGCTCTTCGCCTCCAACGCGCTCTACCCCCTGGACGTCCTGCCCGGCTGGATGCGTGCGATCGTGCTCGCCAACCCGGCCACCTACCTGATCGACGCCGTTCGCGCCCTCGCCTTCGGCGTTCCCGCCACGCTGCCCCTCGCCCTCAGCGTCGCCGTGATCGTCGCCTTCGCCGTTCTCGGCACCTGGCTCGCCCTCAGCCTCTTCAACCGCACCCTGCGCGCGTAAGCGCCCCCCAAACGACGACTACCACGAAGCGCGTTTCGTCTTCGTGGTAGTCGTCGCTTCTCCGGTGCGGGTTAGCCGCAGCCTACCAGCCCCGTCGGGTCGACGTTGGTGTCGCCGCGCCAGACCTGATAGTCGAGGTGCGGCCCGCTGGCCATGCCGCTGCTGCCAAGCAGGCCGATCTGCTCGCCCGCGCGCACGAACTGGCCGCTCACCACGGTGACGATGGCGAGGTGCGAGTAGCCCGACCGCCACAACCCGCCCGCCTCCTGCACCCAGACATGGTTGCCGGCCGGGTAGCTGTCCAGGCTCACCCGCACGACGCCGTCATGGGTTGCGACGATGGGCGCGTACCAGCTCGCCCCCGGCTCGGCGTACCCGTCTCCGTCCCCGTCCACCGCCAGGTCCACCGCGCCCCAGACATCGGCCGGGGCGTGGCTGCCCACGCCGTACCCTTGGGTCAGCACGGCCCGGCCGGCCGCCGGCTGCACCGGGCAGCCGATCGGCCCCGCCGCGGTTAATGCGAAGGTCGGGCCGGGGGGCGGCGCTGGGGCGAGCGCGGGCGCGGGCGGGGGTTCGGGGGGCGGGCCGGCGAGCAGGGCCGGCGCGACGGGCTCGGCGCGCGCCGCCGCGTGGGCCGCGATCAGCGTCAGGCTGCGCCGCCAGATGGCGGCCGCGTCGTCGGCGGCCGGATCGGTGGCGATTCGGGCCAGGGCGCCGGCGGCGAGTGGGAGGGCCCGCGCCGCCAGGGCGGGGGCAGGCTCGGCCGCCGGCGCCAGCAGGGCGGGCGGGGCAAGCCGGGGCAGCTCGACACCGCGGAGCGCGCCAGTGGCTACTGTAACTACCAGGGCGGCGGCAAGCAGGTGTTGCGGGCCGATCGCCTCGGCCCAGCCGGCCCGCGGCCGGGCGGCCAGGGCGGCGTGGGCGCCGGTCAGGTCGGTGGGGCGCAGGCCGAGCACAAAGGCGAGCGTTTCGCGCTCCGCGCCGCTCAGGCGGCGCAGGCCGTACTCGGCCTCGGCGAGGGCGCGGGCGGGGATTCCGGTCAGGGTGGACAGGTCGAGGAAGGTGAGAGCGCGGCTGCGGCGAAGGGTGCGGAGCGACTCCACGGGTGTCTCCCGAAGCAAAATGCGGCGACGTGCGCTGAGAATAGCACGCCGCCGCACGCCCGGGGATGACAGTTCGCGAACAAGCGCACGTCAGGCCCTCGGGCCGCCCTGTCCCTTGCCGGCCGCCTCGGCCTCCAGCTCGGCTAGCTTGCGGGCTTGCTCCCGCCGCTCCAGCGTCTTCAGTACGAAGTAGGCGGCGAGCACTGCCACAAAGGAGCCGGGCCAGACCAGCCAGGCGAAGTGCAGCTTGACGCCCAGCAGAAAGCCGGCGGTGAACAGCGCCAGAAAGACCGCGCCGGCGGCCATGTATACCTCAAAGCTGGTGCTCTTAAGATACAGCTCGTCACGCGGGCTGAAGCGGCGATTCGCTGCCATCAGGGCCTCTCTTTCCATACTGCGCGGCGCCCCTGCCGCTCGACCCTTATCGTAGCACGGAGGGTGCCGTTGTACCAGGGATAAAAATGTTGCATTTACGATGCAAAAGGACGGCGCGGCCGGCTCGCCGGAACAAACATGTTGCATCGTCCCAGAGGCGGAGGGAGCTACTGCCCGGAGAATGATCCACCGCCCCGGACCGGGTGGTACAATAGCCTGGGGATAGTTAGATGATTGGCTAAATGTCTATGGACAGTGGTCTAACCCGCAGCATGCACGCTTTGGCCGACCCAACGCGGCGGGCGATCCTGGAGCTGCTTGGCGACGGCGACAAGACGGCGGGCGAGATCGCGGCGCGCTTCGCGATCACGGCGCCGAGCGTGCCGCACCACCTGAGCGTGCTGAAGGGGGCGGGGCTGGTGCTCACACAGCGCAGCGGCCAGCGGATCATCTACCGGCTGAACGCGACGGTCGCCCAGGAGGTGCTGCAGCAGTTGATGCAGCTGCTGCGGGTGGGCGAGGTGGCGCGCGCGGCCGCGCCACAGGAGGAGTGACATGCGCAACCCACGCACCCGGCTGATCATCGTTGGGCTGGCCTGGCTGCTCGGCCTGGCGGCGCTGCCCTTCCTGCCCAACCCGTCGCCCGTCCACTGGAACGCGGCCGGTGAGGCCGACGGGTACGGCAGCGCCCTTATGGCGGCCCTGCTGATGCCGGCGATTCTGACAGTCGTCGCGCTGCTGGCGCCGCTACTGCCGCGGATCGACCCGCGCAGCGCCAGCTACGCCGCCTTCCGGCCGACCTACCAGCTGTTCCTGAACGGGGTGGCAGCCTTTCTGTTGCTGGTCCACGTGATGGCCCTCGGGGCGGCCCTCGGCCTGCCCGTCGACATGACCCGCCCGATCGTCGTCGGCCTCGGGCTGCTGTTCGCCCTGCTCGGCAATGAGATGGGGCGGGTGCAGCCAAACTTCTTCGTCGGCATTCGCACGCCCTGGACCCTGGCCGACCCTGAGGTCTGGCGGCGTACCCACCGGGTGGGCGGCCGGGCACTGGCCGGCGCCGGCCTGGTTGCGGTGGCCGCGGGGGTGCTAGCGCCGCCGCCCTGGTCGATCCCCCTGGCGGTGGCCCTGGTGCTCGGAGCGACGCTCTACGCCCTGGTGTACTCCTTCGTGATCTTTCGGCGGCTGCGGGCTGAGTGAGGCCCGGGCCCGCCGCACCCATTCCGACGTGCGCGCCTGCCGCAACATGGCCGGGCGCTGCGCTGTAAGAGGTATTACTGTGCAAACTCGACAGACACTCGATATAAAGGGGATCGTCTCCTTCACGCTGCTGGCCTGCGGGCTGGCGTGGCTGGTGGTCAGCCCCCTCTGGCTGAGCGGCGAGGGGCTGCGCCACCCGCTCGCCTTCCCGCTGATCGTCGCGATGATGTTCGCGCCGTCGCTGGCCACCCTGATCGTGACCACGCTCGTCAGCCGGCCGCCGGAGGGCCTGCGGACGGCCACCGGCCTGCGTTTGGGCAAAGGGCGGGGCTGGGGCTGGTACTGGCTGTTCGCCTGGACGGTGCCGGCGCTGCTGGCGCTGGCGGCGCCCTTTGTCGGCGCGGCCCTGGGCGTATTCCCGCTGGATCTCAGCTTTTCGGGCCTGCGGGCGGGGCTGGAGCAGGCGGGCGCCCTAGATGCGCTGGGCGCGACGCCACTATGGGCGGTGGCCGCCGCGCAAATTGCGGCCGGCCTCCTGCTGGCGCCGCTGCTGAACGGGGTGGCGACCTTTGGCGAGGAGTGGGGCTGGCGCGGCTACCTGCTACCACGGCTGCTGCCGCTCGGCCAGTGGCCGGCGCTGCTGATCAGCGGCGTGATCTGGGGGCTGTGGCACGCCCCTGTGATCTTGCTCGGCTACAACTACCCGCAGCACCCACGGCTGGGCCTGCTGCTTATGGTCGGCTTCTGCATCATCTGGGGCGTGATCTTTGGCTGGACGCGCCTGGCGACGGGGAGCGTCTGGCCGGCGGTGATCGGCCACGCTGGGCTCAACGGGATGGGCGCCGCAACCGCGCTGTTCGCCGCCGCGGGCCAGCCCTACGACACAGCCCTGGCGGGAGCCGTCGGCCTCAGCGGGTGGATCTTGCCGCTGGCGCTGATCGGGGCGCTGGTGGCGATGGGGCGGCTGCCGGCGCGGGAAGGGGGCGCCTTCGCGGCGGGGCGAGGGGTGGCCTCGCCGGCCGGGGGCGAGTCTGTATCGGGGCTGGGCGCCCCGAGCCCCCGTTCGTAGCCTGCGTCCGGCCCAGCCGTGGTTTCGCCGGGGCTGCGCGCCCCGGACCCGCGCCAGGGGCCCGGCCGCGGTCCCCTGGACCCCGCGGCGCGGGGGCGAGCCCGGCGACCCCCGATTATGGTTTGCTGGTGCGGTTGCAGCTGTGGCGCCATGCCCTCCTGCTAAAGCTGGGTGGCTGCACGTGGGGCGCTGCGCGCCCACAGGCGCGGGCGGCAACGATGCGGGGAAGAGGCGAACAACCGACTCTGCAACGTGCTGATAGTTGATAGTGGGCGAGCCGGCGCCGTGTAAAGATGCTGTGGTGGGGCGGCCAGCCTCCCATAGTCAGGTTCGGGCGGTGTTAATTGCCGGCCGATACCATGCGGGGGGCTCCGGGGGGCTGCAAGCCCACCGGCGGGGGGGCGGGGGGCAGAGCCGCCCCGCAAAACCCGCGAACCCGTACAGGGAAATTAGCCCGGGCGCAGCCCGAACGAAGCCCCGGGCGCAGGCCCGAACAAAGCCCCGGGCGCAGGCCCGCCGCACCCGGCCCAAAAAAGTGCGATAATACGCGCCGGTTATCGCATTTTCTTCCCGGAGGGATCGTGGCCGACCGGCTCGTGCTCGGGATCGATCAGGGCGGCAGCGGCAGCCGCGCTGTGTTGTACGATAGGTCTGGGGCTGTCCGCGGCTACGGCTACCGCGCTGTCGGGCGGCTGCACCCCCGGCCCGGCTGGGTCGAGCAGCGGCCCTCCGCCGTGGCCCGCAGCGTCCGCGAGGCCGTGGCCGACGCCGTGGCTCGCGCCGGCGCTGCCCCCGCCGACATCGCCGCCTGCGGCGTCACCTCGCAGCGCGACACGGTCTTCGCCTGGGACGACCGCAGCGGCGCCCCGATCGGCAACGCGATCACCTGGCAGGACCTGCGGACCGTCCCGCTGGTTGAGGAGACCGGCCGCTGGGAGCACGCCGGCGAGCGCCGCGCCCGCCTCGGCCAGTTCCCCGGCGCCTACTGCGCGGCCATGCACATGGCCTGGCGCATGCGCCACGACGCCCCCTTCCGTCGCGCCGCCGAGCGCGGCCGCCTCCGGGCTTCGCTGTCCGCCGGCTGGATCGTCCGCGCCCTCGGCCGCCCCGCCGAGCACGCCCTCGACTTCTCCCTGCTCCAGGGCATGACGGTCTTCGACCCGCGCCGCCGCGAGGTTTGGTCCGAGTGGGTCGACTACCTCGACATCCCGCGCGACGCCCTGCCCGCCCCCCGCCCCACCCTGCACCACTTCGGCGACCTGCACATCGACGGCGCCCCCGTGCCCGTCACCGCCATGATCACCGACCAGCAGGCCGCCCTGTTCGGCTACGATTGCCGCGAGCGCGGCATGGCCGCCGCAACTCACGGCACCGCCTCGTTCATCAACGTCGTCGCCGGGCCGATCGCCCCGCCTCAGGGCGTCTGCAAGACGTACCTGGCCTGGGAGGTCGCCGGCGCCTCGGCCTACAGCCTTGAGGCCGATATGACGGTCACAGGCGCCGCCGTGCGCTGGCTCCAGCAGCTCGGCCTCATCCGCCGGGCCCAGGATCTCGACGCCCTCGCCGCCGCTGTGCCCGATAGCGGCGGGGTCGTATTCGTCCCCGCCTTCACCGGCCTCGGCGTCCCCAGCGAGGACCGTAGCGCCCGCGGCACTATTCTCGGCATGACCCTCGGCACCGGGGCCGGCCATCTCGCCCGGGCCTTTCTCGAATCGATCGGCTGCCAGCTCCGCGACATTCTCGACACGGTCGAGCGCGAGGCCGGCGTGACGATCGGCGAGCTGCGCGTCGGGGGCGGCCTCGCCAACTCCGACCTGGCCTGCCAGATCCAGGCCGACGTCGCCGGCGTGCGGATCGTGCGCGCCCGCGACACCGAAACCACCGCCCGCGCCGCCGCCTTTCTCGCCGGTATCGGCGCCGGGCTGTGGGCCGGGCTCGACGACCTGCCCCCGCTGCTCGATGGCCAGGAGCGCGTGTTCGAGCCCGCCCTGCCGGCCGAGCGCCGGGCCGATCTGCTCGCCCGCTGGGAGGACGCCCTCGGCCGGGCCCGCGGTTGGATCGGCGGGTAGCCCGGGCCGAGTCAGGTGGGCGCGAGAAGCAAGCGCCCCGCCCGGCGTCGGATCTGGCGCGGTAAGCCGCTCCCGTCTGCGGGTCGCCGGCTACTGTCCCCGCTGCCCGAGCCAGATCAGACAGGCGGTGGCCGCGGCGGCCGCCCCCGCGATGGCTACGACAATGGCCAGGATGTAGGGCAGCGTCACGATCCCGACGTAGCTCTGGGCCAGCAGGACGGTCAGCACGCCGCCGCTGACGAACCAGATCGCGATAATGGCGATGAGCCGATGGAGCGAGGTCATGGTGTTCTCCTTGGGCGCTGGCCGGACCATTAGCAGTAGTGTACACGTCCCGCAGCCGTCGACCATCACTCACAAGAGCCATGTGGCCGGGAGCGGCCCGCCGGCCCGACGCGAGAGGGGCAGCGCATGACGGAGCAGAGCGGCCCGAACGACCAGCCGGTCTATGTCGTCTTCAACCCGGTGGCCGGCACCACTGACGCGGAGCAGGTCCGGACGCTGCTCGCGGAGCGCTTCGCCGCCCGCGGCCAGGTCTATGAGCTGTACGAGACCACCGGCGCCGACGACGAGGATGTCGCGGGGCTGGTGCGGGCCGCCTACGGGCGCGGGGTGCGCCGCTTCGCCGCCGCCGGGGGCGACGGCACCGTCTCAGCCATGGCCGACGCCCTGGTGGGCGGCGAGGGCAGCCTGGCCATTCTGCCCGCAGGCACGGCCAATGTGCTCGCCCACGAGCTCGGCATCCCCGCCGACCTGGCGGGCGCCATCGAGCTGCTCCTCGACGCCCCGGCCGCCCGGCCGATCGACGGGATGCGGGTCGGCGAGGGGGTGTTTCTGCTTCACGTCGCCGTCGGGCTCACATCGCTGATGCACCGCGACACCACCCGCGAGGCCAAGCGCCGCTTCGGCCGGCTGGCCTACCTGGCCACCGCGCTGCGCTGGGTCTTCGACCTCCAGCCGCTGCGCTTCTCGCTCGTGATCGATGGCGTCCGCTACCGCCGCGACGCCTCGACCGTCGCGGTCACCAACAGCGCCACCCTCGGCGCCCAGCCCTTCCGCTGGACCGACGACGGCGAGCCGGGCGACGGGGTCGTCGAGGTGTGCGTGCTGCGGGCCCAGGCCCTGCGCGACTACCTGGCCCTGGGCTGGTCGGCGCTCACCCGGCGCCACCGCTTCAACCCCCGGATCAAGATCTACAAGGCCCGCCGCTCGATCGCCATCAACGTCCGGCCGTCGATGCCCGTCCAGGGCGACGGCGAGCTGATCCGCAACACCCCCATCCAGATCGAGATCGTGCCGGCCGCGATTCAAGTCGTGGTGCCGGCGGAGGCCGGAGCGGAGGAGCAGCGCGGGGCCACGCCGGCGCAACGGCCGGCCCGTGGTGCCGCCTGAGGGGCCGCCCGACGCCGCGCGCCCCCGCCTGACGCCGTACCTTCGTAGCATTCGCCCGCGTGGAAGTGTATGTTAGGAGCGCGCGATGGATAGAACCGTGACGATTGGCCGCGACGGGGTCGAGATCGACGGCCGGCCGTTCTTCCTCCTGGCCGGCTGCGTGCACTACTTCCGCTGGCCGCGTGGCGAGTGGCGCGGGCTGCTCGAACAGGCCCGCCACTTCGGCCTGAACACGATCGACACCGTCATCCCCTGGAATCTCCACGAGCCCCGCCCGGGCGCCTATGACTTCGCCGAGGAGGCCGACCTCGGGGCCTTCCTCGACCTGTGCCAGGAGCTCGGCCTGAAGGCGATCGTCCGCCCCGGCCCCTATATCTGCGCCGAGTGGGAGAACGGCGGCCTGCCTGCCTGGCTCACCGCCGCCGAGGGCTTGCGCCTGCGCACCGACGACGAGCGCTACATGGCCGCCACCATGCGCTGGTTCGACGCGCTTATGCCGATCATCGCCTCCCGCCAGCACGACCGGGGCGGCCCCGTCATCCTGTGCCAGATCGAGAACGAGCACTGGGCCTCCACCGTCTACGGCCACGACGCGCACCAGCTCACCCTGGCCCGTGCCGCCGAGGAGCGCGGCATCACCGTGCCCCAGTACACCTGTATGGGCGGCATGCCCGGCCGGCCTGAGTTCCGCAACGGCTGGAGCGGCATCGCCGAGAAGCTGCTGCAGACCCGGGCCCTCTGGCCGGAGAACCCGATGATCGTCAGCGAGCTGTGGAGCGGCTGGTTCGATAGCTGGGGCGCCAGCCGGCAAACTCGCAAGAGCCCCGAAAAGCTCGACGTCACCCTGCACCAGCTCACGGCGGTGGGCAGCAGCGGCTTCTCGCACTGGATGTGGGCCGGCGGCACTAACTTCGGCTACTGGGGCGGGCGCACGGTCGGCGGCGACAGCGTTCATATGACCACGAGCTACGACTACGACGCCCCGATCTCGGAGTTCGGCGAGGCCCGGGCGAAGGCCTACGTCGCCCGCCGCCACCACCTGTTCCTCGCCGCCCTCGGCGCCCCCCTGTCGCGTGTGCTCGCCGAGGCTGTCCCGGGCGGCCTGGCCATCGTCGCCCCCGCCGCCGTGCGCGGGCGCAGCGAGGGCGGGGCTCAGCCCTACCGCACGGCGAAGGCCGGCCCCGGCGCGCCGGAGCGCTGGCGCGACTTCCGCTGCACCTTTCTGCAGAACCCCGGCCTGGAGGGGGCGACCTATCAGGTGTTCCTGGACACGCCGGCCCGCCACCTGACCGTCGAGGTCGAGCCGACCAGCGTCCGCCCGATCTTCTGCCACATGCCGCTCGGCGACGGCCTGGAGGTCGTCTGCCACACGGGGCGCATCCTCGGCTTCTGGGAGCGCGGCCACTACGACGAGCTGGTGATCTACGGCCAGGAGGGCGAGCAGGGCGAGCTGGAGCTGGCCTCCGACCGCGGCCCCTGGCGACCCCGCCCCGACGAAACCTCGGCCCACGTCCGCGTCGGCGCCGACGGCGCGACGCTGCGCCTGCGCTACTGGATCGCCGCCGAGCCGGGGGCGGCGACGGCCGAGACGGGCGGCCGGCCCCTGGTCGTCCAGTTGCTCACGGCCACCCAGGCCGCCCGCTACGGCCTCGTCCCCGACCACGCCGCGGTCGACACCGGCCCCGCAGGGCCGCCCCTCGCCATGCGGCTCCCCGTCGAGCGCCGCCCCGTGGCTGAGCTGCGCGCCGCCGACGGATGGGCGCCGATCGAGCGCCCGCTCCCCATGGAGCGGCTCGGCTGCGACCTCGGCTATGGCTGGTACCGCGCCGAGCTGGCCCTCGACGCCCCGCTCGACGACGTCCTCGCCGCGCCCGGCCTGAGCGACCGGGCGCTCATCGTCGCCGGGGGGCGCGAGCTGGGTGCGCTCGGCGTGGGCCCCGACGGGCCGCGCTACACCCTGCCCCTGCGCCTCGACGCGGGTCGCCACACCCTGCACATCCTGGCCGACAACCTCGGCCGCTTCAACTACGGCTCGAACCTCGGCGAGCACAAGGGCCTGCTCGACACGCTCTTCCTCGGCGGCGCGGAGGAGGAGCTGTCCGCCGGCTGGTCCGCCCTGTGGCAGGAGGCCGTTTTCGCCGGCGAGGCGATCGCCGGCGCCGACCCGCGGGCTGTCCGCCCCGACCGCGCCGACGTCCACCTCGGCCACTTCGCCTTCGAGGGCCCGACCGTCTGGCTGCTCCGCGAGCTGGAGACGCGCCCCGGCCGCCACTATGTGCTGCACCTCACGGGCGACCGCAACGCGGGGGCGCTGTTCGTCAACGGCGCGGCGGTCGAGCGCTTCAGCCGCCACCGGAGCGGCGGCTTTATCCGGGCCGACATCAGCGCGCTGCTGCGCCCCGGCCGCAACCTGCTGGCCCTCAACATCCAGGGCTACGCGGGCGCGCCCTGGCGGGCCAGCCTGCTCAGCTACGACCCCGACCGGCCCCTGCCGGCGCGCTGGACCTTCCGGCCCGGCGTGACGCCAGACGAGGGGGAGCGGGGGCGCGGGGGAGCGGGGGAGCGAGGGACGGAGGGGGCGCCAACCTTTTACCGGGCGCGGTTCGGGCAGGATCTGTTGCCCGCCGGGGCCGCGGCGCTGCGGCTGCGGGTCGGGAGCCTGGGCAAGGGCCAGATCTGGCTGAATGGGCGCAACGTCGGCCGCTTCTGGCAGGCCGGCCCCCAGGAGGACTACAAGCTGCCCGTCTCCTGGCTCCAGGATCAGAACGAGCTCCTGATCTTCGCCGAGTCCGGCGCCGCCGACGCCGTGACGCTGCTGGTCGGGTGAGCCGATGCCGACCCTGGCGGTTCTAATCGTTTCCTGGAATGTGCGCGAGCTGCTGCGGCGCTGCATCGCTGCGACCGAGCGCTCGCTCGCGGGCGCCGGCATCGGCTATGAGATCCTCGTGGTCGACAACGCGAGCGCCGACGGCACCCCCGCGATGCTGCGGGTTGACTTTCCGCACGTCGGGCTGATCGAGACAGGGGCGAACCTCGGCTTCGCGGGGGGCAATAACGTGGGGCTGCGGGCGCTTAGGTTCGGCAGCCCCGCCCCCTCGCCCCCGCCGGACTACATCTTGCTGCTCAACCCCGACACAGAGCCGCTGGGCGACGCGGTGCCGCGGCTGGTGCGCGAGCTGGAGGATCGGCGGGAGGCGGCGGTGGCCGGCCCGCGGCTGCGCTACCCCGACGGCGCAGCGCAGCCCTCGCGGCGGCGCTTCCCCGCCCGGGCGACCTTGTTCTGGGAAAGCACGCCGCTGGAGCGGCTGTGGCCGGGCAACCCTTGGGCGCGGCACTTCCGCTGCGCCGACGCGCCCGACGACGTCCCCCAGCCCGTCGGCTGGCTGGTCGGCGCGGCCCTGCTGGTGCGTGCGAGCGCCGTGGCCGCGGCGGGGCTGCTCGACGAGCGCTTCTTCATGTACAGCGAGGAGCTAGAGTGGCAGCGCCGGCTCGGCGCGGCTGGCCAGATCTGGTACGTCCCCGCGGCCACGGTCGTCCACCACGAGGGCAAGAGCAGCGAGCAGGCGATCGCCGCGCGCCACATCAACTTTCAGCGCAGCCGACTGCTGCTGGCCCGTATGTGGTACGGCTGGCGCTTCGCCGGGATCTTGCGGGCCTTTCTCCGGCTGTGCTACGCCTACGAGCTCGGCGTGGAGGGGGCGAAGCTGCTCCTCGGCCATCGCCCCGCCCTGCGCCGCCAGCGGGCCGCGGTATACTGGCGCGTGATTGGTGAGCTGTAAACCACTATGTATCTCCAGACATTGAGCGACGGTTGGCAGATCCGCCCCCTGACCGAGTTCCGCCAGGGCATCTACCCCCGGGACGAGGAGGGCTGGCTCGACGCCCCCGTGCCCGCCCACTGGCAGCAGATCCCGGCTTTGGCCAGCCACGCCGGCAAGGTCGTCTACCGCTGCCGCTTCGCCTGGGACGAGGGCCCCCCCACGGATGGGGCGCGGCGCTGGCTCCGGCTGAACGGCGTGTTCTACCGCTCGCGCCCCTACCTGAATGGGGTCGACCTGGGGGCCCACGAGGGCTACTTCATCCCGCTGGAGCGCGAGGTGGGCCCGCTGCTCCAGCCGGAGAACGAGCTGCTGGTCGAGGTCGACTGCCCGGACGAGCGCGACAAGTTCGGCAAGAAGATGATCACCGGCGTCTTCTCCCACTGGGACTGTCTCGACCCCCAGGCTAACCCCGGCGGGATCTGGCTGCCGGTCGAGCTGCACGCGAGCGGTCCGCTGCGCCTGGGCCACGCCCGCCTGCGCACCGAGGCCCTGGACGGGCGTGTGGCTCAGGTCCGCTTCGGCCTCCACCTCGACGCCGCCGCCGCCGGCCCGGCCACGGTCGCGATCACCTTCACCCCGCGCACCTTCCCCGGCGAGGCCCAGCGCTTCGAGCAGCGCCGAACCCTGCGCGCCGGGCCGCAGGAGATCGGCGGTTTGCTCAAGCTGCGCGACCCCCGGCTCTGGTGGACCCACGACCTCGGCCGGCCGGATCTGTATAATGTGAGCGTCGAGCTGCTGCTCGACGGCGAGGTCAGCGACCGGGCGACGCTCACTTTCGGCGTCCGCACCTTCGAGCTGCGCAGCTGGCTGCCCCACCTGAACGGCCAGCGCTTCCTGATTAAGGGCAACAACTACCCGCCGAGCGACATGCGGATCGCCACGGTGCCGCGCGAGCAGATCGAGCTCGACCTGCGGCTGGCCCGCGAGTGCCACATGAACCTGCTCCGGGTCCACGCCCACGTCGACCACCCGATGCTCTACGAGCTCGCCGACGAGACGGGCATGCTGCTCTGGCAGGACTTCCCGCTCCAGTGGGTCTACGATGAGTCCGTGCTGCCCGAGGCCAAGCGCCAGGTGCGCGAGATGGTGCGCCTGCTCGGCAGCCACCCGAGCATCGGCGTCTGGTGCATGCACAACGAGGCCTTCCTGATCGAGGACACCGCCGACGAAAGCCTGCTCGCCCGCCTCCGCACCACCTTCACCGCGGTCGGGCCGAGCTGGAACCGCGACGTGATGGACACCCAGCTCAAGGCCCTGGTCGAGGCCGAGGACCCGACCCGGCCCGCCGTGCGCTCCTCGGGCGAGTTCGACATCCCCTACGTGCGCTCCGGCACCGACTGCCACGCCTACTTCGGCTGGTACAAGACCCACGGCTCCCTCGACGACGCGGAGATGATGCAGCGGCGCTTTCCCGGCAACCTGGCCTTTGTGACCGAGTTCGGCACCCAGAGCTTCCCCAACCTCGAGTCCGCTCGCCGCTTCATGCCGGATCCCCTGACCGAGGCCGATATTGCCGAGCTGATGGCCCGGCGCGGCTTCCAGGGCGAGATCATGAGCCACTGGATCCCCTGGCGCGAGGCCGACGGCCTGGCCGAGATGGTGGCGCTGTCGCAGGACTACCAGATCTTCATCAACCGCTACTACATCGACCGGCTGCGCCACTTCAAGTATCGCCCCACCGGCGGGATCGTGCCCTTCCTGTTCGTCGACCCCTACCCGGCCATCCTGTGGAGCGTGGTCGACTACTGGCGCGTGCCCAAGCGCTCCTACTACGCGATGCAGACGGCCTTCCGGCCCCAGTACGCCTACGCCATGTTCCACCCCCGCGCCTACGCCCTCGGCGAGCCGATCGAGCTGCCAATCTTCGCCGTCAACGACGCCCAGCGCCCCGTCCGCGGCGCCCGGGTCTTCGCCACGCTCAGCGACCCGGCCGGGGCGACCATCGCGGAAAGCGCGCGCAGCGTCGATCTCGGCGCCGATTGCCTGCCGGTCGAGGTCGACCGGCTGCGCCTGACCCCGAGCCAGCGCGGGCACTACTGCCTCAGCATCCGCCTCACCGGCGTCGAGCACGAGGTCGACCAGGTGTACGAGATCGCGGTGGGGGGGGCGTGAGGCCAGGGGACAAGGCTGTAGTTCTGCCGCTACACCCCTGAATCGGTGTGATCGTTCCCCCTGTCCCCTTGTTCCCGCGCGCGAAGCGCGCTCCCTCCTGTCCGGCCGCGGCGACGCCCGTGGTACAATAGGGCAAGCGTTCTGATTTCGTTCGACCGCCGCGCGGGGTGTGGCGCGCGGCGCACCACTATGCCCATCTCGTACCAGGAGCAGGCCCAGCTTACGTGTCCCGCCTGCGGCGCCGGCTTCGAGGCGCCGGTGTGGCTCGTCCTCGACGCCGCCGAAGAGCCGGCGGCCGTCGAGGCGCTGCTGCGCGGCGGGCTGAACCTGGTGGCCTGCCCTGCCTGCGGCGCCGATGGGCCGGCCGGCGCGCCATTGCTGTTCCACGACGGGCAGGCCCGCCGCGTGATCTTCGCCCCCGCCCCCGGCGCGGCCGAGCACGAGATCCGCGACCAGGCCCGCGAGCTGCACGCCCTGCTTGTCGGCTCCATCCTCGAGGAGCAGCGCCGCCCCTACCTCGCCGACGTCGACATCACCCAGGACCTCGACGGCGTGGCCAACCTCCTGCGCCGGATCGCCCGCCGCAGGGGGCAGGGGGGCGGCGGGGCAGGCGGACAAGGGGACAAAGGCACAGGGAAACAGGGAGCGGGCCGCACCACTTTGGGAGGCAAGGCCGTCCCCCCCTCCCCGCCCGAGCAAAGCGAGGGCTCCCCGCCGCCCCTGCTCGTGGCCGTCGAGGCCATGCTCGCCGCCGACACTCCGGCCGAGCTGGAGCTGGCCCTCGCCGCCCACCCCGTCCTGGGGGACCCGGCCACCGACGCGACGCTGGCCGAGCTGGCGGCGGCGGCGCAGGAGCAGCGCGCCTTCGAGGTGGCCGATAGCCTGCGTCGCGCCCGGGCGATCCTGGCCGAGGTGGCGGGGCGCCCGGCCCACGTGGTGCCCGGCGCGGCCGCCGACCTGGCCGAGCCGGCACTCCAGGCCCTGCTCGCCGCCCAAAGCTCGGTTGAGCTGGAGGTGGCCGTGGCCGAGCACCCGCTCCTGCTGCGCCCCGAGATCGACGAGCTGCTGGCCGAGCGGGTCGAGCTGGCCCTTGACGAGGGGAACGAGCGGCTCGCCGCCGACCTGGAGGACCGCCGCGAGGCCCTGGCCCTGCTGCGGTCCGCCGCCCTGCCCCGACCGGCGGGGGGCGGGCCGGAAGCGCCCGCCGAGCCGGAGGCGACCGTCGACGAGGCGATCGAGGCGCTGCTGATCGCCGAGGGCGAGGACGCGCTCGCCGACACGATCGACCGCTACCCCGTGCTGCTGGAGGATGTCGCGGCCCAGGCCCTCTGGCAGTTCGCCGCCGAGGCCCGCGCCAGCGGCGACGAGGAGCTGGCCCGCTACGCAATCGAGTGCCGCGAGATGCTGCGCCGGGTCCGCGAGGGACTGCAGGAGTGACGAGTGACGCGGGACGAGCCGGGCCGCCCGCGCTCGAAACCGGTCCCTGGAGAATGGTATGCTCAAACGCACCCCGCTCTATGACAAGCATGTGGCGCTGGGGGCGCGCATGGTCGAGTTCGGCGGCTGGGAGATGCCGGTGCAGTACAGCGGCATTATCGAGGAGCACAACGCGGTGCGCGCCGGCGCCGGCCTGTTCGACATCAGCCACATGGGCCGCTTCATGGTGCGCGGGCCGCAGGCCCTGGACTTTCTCCAGCACGTCGTCACCTGCGACGTGGCGGCCATCCCGCTCGGCCTGTCGAACTATGGCCTGCTGTGCCGCCCCGACGGCGGGATCGTCGACGACGTGTTTATCTACCACGTGCCCGACGAGTACCTGGTGGTGGTGAACGCCTCCAACCGCGACAAGGACTGGGCCTGGCTCCAGGAGCACAGCGCCGGTTTCGACGTCGAGCTGGAGGACCGCTCCGACCGCTGGGCGATGGTGGCTCTCCAGGGCCCGGCCGCCGAAGGGCTGCTGGCCGGCGCCGAGGACTCGACCACCGACGACATTGCCTCCTTGCCCTTCCACGGCCTGGCCCTGACCTGGCTGTTCGGCGCCAACGCCCTTGTCGCCCGCACCGGCTACACCGGCGAGGATGGCTTCGAGCTGTTCTTCGACGCGGACCAGGCCCCGCGGATCTGGGACGCCCTGCTCGCCCTCGGCGGCGGTGCCGTCAGGCCCTGCGGCCTTGGCGCCCGGGACAGCCTGCGCTTCGAGCCATGCCTGGCCCTTTACGGCCATGAGATCAGCGACACGATCAACCCGTACGAGGCCCGGCTCGGCTGGGTGGTCAAGCTCGACAAGGGCGACTTCGTCGGCCGCGAGGCCCTGGCCGCGATCAAGGCTGCCGGGCCGCAACGCCGCCTGGCCGGCTTCGAGCTGGTCGGCAGGGGGATCGCCCGCGGCGACTACCCTGTCCAGAGCGTCGAGGGCGAGCGGGTCGGCCACGTCACCACCGGCATGCCCTCGCCGACTCTCGGCAGGCCCCTCGGCATCGCCCTCGTGCCGGCCGCGCTCAGCGCCGAGGGCAGCGAGTTCGACATCCTGATCCGCGACCGGCCCGTGCGCGCCCGGGCCGTGAAGATGCCCTTCTACAAGCCGCGCTACAAGAAGTGATCGCCGATCCCCCCGCGGGAAGGAGTGACGCATGGCCAGCAACATCCCGGCCGAGCTGGAGTATAGCAAGTCGGACGAGTGGATCCGGACCGAGGGCGAGGAGCTGGTGATCGGGATCACCGACTACGCCCAGGACGCCCTCGGCGATATCGTCTACCTCGAGCTGCCCCAGGTGGGCGCTCAGCTCGCCCCGGGCCAGAGCTTCGGCGTGATCGAGTCGGTCAAGGCCTCGTCCGACCTGTACGCCCCGGTCGGCGGCGAGGTGATCGCCGTCAACGCCGAGCTCGAGTCGAACCAGGAGCCGATCAACAAGGACCCCTACGGCGCCGGCTGGCTCCTGCGCATCCGCCCCTCGGGCGAGCGCGAGGAGCTGATGGACGCCGCGGCATATACCCAGTACTGCGAGGACCGCGCCCACTAATGAATTCTCACTACATCTCCCTGACCGAGGACGAGCGCGCCGAGATGCTCAGGGTTGTCGGCGTCGAGTCGACGGACGACCTGTTCGTCGACGTGCCGGCCGACATGCGCTTCCCCCCGCTCGACCTGCCCGAGCCCATGTCCGAGATCGAGCTGGTGCGCGAGCTCCAGGCGATGAGCGCGTCCGACGCCCACGCCCTCAGCCACAGCATCTTTCTCGGCGCCGGCGCCTACAACCACTTCGTGCCCGCCGCCGTGGACCAGATTCTGCGCCGCGGCGAGTTCTACACCGCCTACACGCCCTACCAGCCGGAGATCAGCCAGGGCACGCTCCAGGCGATCTTTGAGTACCAGAGCCTGGTCACGTCGCTCACCGGCATGGAGATCGCCAACGCCTCGCACTACGACGGCGCCACCGCCCTCGCCGAGGCCGCGATCATGGCCATGAATGTGGTGCGCAACCGGCGCAAGATCGTCGTCGCCCGCTCGGTCAACCCGCAGTACCGCGCGGTGATCCGCACCTACCTCCAGGCCCTCGATGTGCAGGTGGTCGGCGACGAGACGCCCGGTGCTACGATCGACGACGCCCTGGCCCTGGTCGATGACCAGACCGCTCTGCTGATTGTGCAAAGCCCCGACTTCCTCGGCCGGCTCCACGACCTGCGCGGCCTCGCCGAGAAGGTGCAGGCCAGGGGCGCGCTGCTCTGCGTCCACTTCGACCCGATCGCGCTCGGGCTGTTCCAGACGCCCGGCGAGCTCGGCGCCGACATTGCCACCGCCGAGGGCCAGCCCCTCGGGATCGGGCTGAACTTCGGCGGGCCCTACCTCGGCATCTTCACAACCAAGCAGAAGCACGTCCACAAGATCGCCGGCCGCATCGTCGGCGTGACCAAGGACCGCGCCGGCAAGACGGCCTATGTGCTCACGCTGCGCGCCCGCGAGCAGGACATCCGCCGCGAGCGGGCCACCAGCAACATCTGCACGAACCAGGGGCTCATGGCGCTCGCCTCGACCGTGTATATGAGCCTGATGGGCAAGCAGGGCATGCGCAAGGTGGCCGAGCTGTGCTTCCACCGTGCCCACTACGCCGCCGCCGAGATCGCGAAGCTCCCCGGCTACCAGGTGGACGCCGACGCGCCCTTCTTCAAGGAGTTCGTGGTCCGCCTGCCGCGCTCCGCCGCCGAGATCAACGCCGCCCTGCGCGCCCACAATATTGTCGGCGGCTATGACCTCAGCCAGGACGAGCCCGAGCTCGGCCATGCCATGCTCCTCGCCGTCACCGAGATGACGGGCAAGGCCGACATCGACCGTCTGGTGGCCGCGCTCCGCGACGCGGCGTAGGAGATCAGCGGCAAAGGCGCACCCCACCATGACACTCTCGGACGCACAGCTCGGGCGAATCGTCGCCCACGCCCTGCCCGGGGCCCGCCTTGTCGAGGCGGAGCCCATGGGCGGGCGCACCCTGCGGCTGGAGCTGCGCGGGCGGCGGCCGGCCGTGCTGCGGCTCGCGGCCCCGGCCGACCGCTGGGCCGGCGACCCGCTCGCTGCCGAGGCCGCCGCGCTCATCGCCATGCGCGCCGAGATCGACCTGCCTCTCCCCGAGCTGCTCGCCCACGACCTCGACGGCGCCGCCGGGGCCCCCTTCCTCCTGCTCAGCTATCTGGAGGGCACCTCGCTCGTCGAGGCCCTGCCCGCCCTCGGCCACGAGCAGCGCTACGAGCTCGGTCGTGCGCTCGGCGCGGTCATGGCCCGCGTCCACGCCTACGCTGCCGCCGCCTACGGCCCGCTCGACCCCGCCGCCCCCCCGGCGCTCCCCGACGAGGAGCCGCGCGGCCCCGCTGACGAGGAGGACGAGACAGGCCTCGTGCCCGCCAGCGGCGCCGACGTGGCCTACCTGCGCCGCCGCATCCTCGACGGCGTCGACGCCGCCCTGGCCGCCCGCGAGCTCGACCCCGCCGGCGCCGAGCGGATCGCCACATGGCTGGAGGGCAACCTGGCCGGCACCGGCCGCCCGGCCGCCCTGGTCAACGGCGACCTGCGCCCCGAGCGCGTTCTCGTCCGCCGCCGGGAGCGGGGCTGGTCCATCGCCGGCCTTTCCGGCTGGGGCTTCGCCCAGGCCTGGCGCCCCGCCTGGGACCACGCCGCCCTCGCCGAGCAGTTCGCCGGCGACGACTACTTCGACCTCCGGGTCGGCTACGGCAACGCCTACGATGCCACCACCGAGCGCCGCTACGACCAGACCCGCGAGTTCGCCCTCGTCCCCTTCCGCCTCGCCCTGTTCCTCGAAGCCGGCCGCCCCGGCCTGGGGCTCGGTCTGGTGGGCACGCCAGGGGCGGAGGGGCAATGAGGGCGGGATAGACCCGCCCGCGGTTGCGCAGTTCCAAAGTTTGGTCAGCTTTAGCTTCAAGGGTTAGAAAGTACGATACATGGATACCTACGAGCCACATATCTACGAGCTTTCCCGCCCGGGCAAGCACGGCGCCAATCTGCCGCGCCTGGATGTGCCCGAGGCAGAGCTACCGGCGGCCCTGCTCCGGCAGGACGCCATGAACGACTTCCCCGAGCTCACCGAGCCCGAGGTCGTTCGGCACTACACCCGGATCAGTCAGCGCAATTACGCGATCGACTCCGGCTTCTACCCGCTCGGCTCCTGTACCATGAAGTGGAACCCGAAGATCCACGAGGAGGTCGCGCGCTACCCCGGCTTCGCGGCGGCCCACCCGCTGCAAAGCGATGCGCTTTCCCAGGGGGCGCTGCGGCTCATGTACGAGCTCCAGGAGTACCTGGGCGAGATCTCGGGCTTTGAGGCGGTATCATTACAGCCGGCGGCGGGCGCGCAAGGCGAGTTCACCGGCATCCTGGCCTTCCGGGCCTACCACCTCGACCGGGGCGACCACGACCGGGTCGAGGTGCTGGTGCCGAACGCGGCCCATGGCACCAACCCCGCGACGGCGGCGATGGCGGGCCTGAAAGTGGTCGAGCTGAAGAGCGATGCCCGCGGCAACGTCGACATGGACGACCTGCGGGCCAAGCTGTCGCCGCGCACCGCCGGGATGATGCTGACCAACCCGAACACCCTCGGCCTGTTCGAGGACCAGATCGTCGAGATCTGCCGGCTGGTGCGCGAAGCGGGCGGCCTGATGTACGGCGACGGCGCGAACTTCAACGCCATCCTCGGCATCGCCAAGCCGGGGCAGCTTGGCTTCGACTTCATGCACTACAACCTGCACAAGACCTTCACCACGCCCCACGGCGGCGGCGGCCCCGGCTCGGGCGCCGTTGGCTGCACGGCGGCCCTGGCGCCCTTCCTGCCCGGCCCGCGCGTGCGCCAAGCGGGCGATGGGAGCTACGAGCTGTTCACGCCGGAGAAGAGCATCGGGCGCATGAAGGCGTTCCACGGCAATTTCGGCATGCTGGTGCGGGCCTGGACGTACATCCGTACGCTCGGCGCCGCCGGGCTGCGCGAGGTGAGCGAGGTGGCGGTGCTCAACGCCAACTACGTGCGCGCCCGCCTGAAGGAGATCTACCCCCAGGCAGTGGACCGGATCTGTATGCACGAGGTGGTGCTCAAAGGCCAGATCGCCGGGGCGCCCAAGGACGTGCGGACGCTCGACATCGCCAAGCGGCTGATCGACTACGGGTTCCACCCGCCGACGGTCTACTTCCCGCTGATCGTGCCCGAGGCGCTGATGATCGAGCCGACTGAAACCGAGAGCAAGCGCACCCTCGACAGCTTCATCGACGCGATGCGCGCGATCGCCCGCGAGGCCGTCGAGCAGCCCGAGCTGCTCCACGAGGCCCCGACGACGGCCCCCGTCCGCCGGCTCGACGAGGTGCGCGCCGCCCGCCAGCCCGTCCTGCGCTACGACGCGGCCGCCTTCGCCACCCTCGCCGAGGAGGCGATCAGCGCCTAGCGGGGACAAGGGGACAATCGCTCCCCTTGTCCCTCCCTCCCCTAAGTGAGCGGCTCCCGCGCGCGAAGCGCGCTCCCTGTTGCCTGTGCAGATGCTGTACAATACGCAGCATCACCGGAAAGCGATGTCATAAGCGCGGAGCCAGCCATGAGCCTGTACCGCAGCCGCCACCTGTCGGCCCGCTTTATTCCCAGGCTGTTCACCACGTTCGTGCGGCTCTACGTGCGCCCGAAGGTTGAGGGGCGCGACCACCTCCCCGCCGAGGGCTCGTTCATCATCGCGGCCAACCACTCCAGCCACGCCGACACGGCCGTGATCTTCACCGCGCTGCCCAGGGCCCTGCGCGGCCGCTTTGTGGCCGGCGCCGCGCAGGATTACTTTTTCCAGGGCGGGCCGGCGCAGTACTTCTCGCGGGTGCTCTTCAACGCCATCCCGATCGCCCGCGACCGCCGCGGCGGCCAGGACCCGCTGCGCCACCTGAGCCGGGCCCTGCGCGAGGGCTACGCCGTGCTCATGTACCCCGAGGGCACCCGCAGCAAGGACGGCACGATCGGCCCCTTCCGCGCCGGAATCGGCCGCCTGATCTCCGAGTTCCCCGGCACCCCCGTCATCCCCACCTGGGTCGGCGGCACCACCCGCGTCATGCCCAAGGGCAAGCTCGTCCCCCGCCCCCACCGCGTGACGGTGCGCTTCGGCGAGCCACTCGCCACCAAGGCCCACCCCCGCTTCCGCGCCACCTGGCAGAGCGCCGCCGACGAGATCCGCGAGGCGGTCGTCGCCCTCGGCGGCCTCGCCGGCGCCGGCGCCCTGGCCGCCGAGGAGGACAGCGGGGAGGGGGCGTAGGAAACAAGCGCGCTTCCCCTGTCCCCGCGCGCGAAGCGCGCTCCTCTACCCCCGGCGCTCCTTCAGCCGCGCCGCCAGGGTCACGAAGAAGGGCAGCAGCTCCGGGTTTTTCAGCGAGTCGGGGTTGGCGGCGCGGTCCACTGGCACGCCCGTGAGAATCTTCTTCACCGGCACCTCCAGCTTCTTGCCCGAAAGGGTGCGCGGCACCTCGGGGATGGTGTAGATCTCGTCGGGGACGTGGCGCGGCGACAGGGCCGCGCGAATGGCCCCCTTGATCTTGTGGGTCAGGGCGGCGTCGAGCTGGTGGCCCTCGCGCAGCACCACGAAGAGCGGCATGTAGGACTGGCCGCCGAGCCCCTCCAGGTCGATCACCAGGCTGTCGAGCACCTCGGGCAGGCCCTCGACCACCCGGTACAGCTCGCTCGTGCCCATGCGGATGCCCTGGCGGTTGATCGTGCTGTCCGAGCGGCCGTAGATCACCACCCCGCCGCGCCCGTTGATCACCACCCAGTCGCCGTGGCGCCACTTGCCAGGGTACAGCTCGAAGTAGCTTTCGCGGTAGCGCGCGCCGTCGGGGTCGCCCCAGAAGAAGATCGGCATGCTCGGCATCGGCGCCGCGATCACCAGCTCGCCCATCACCTCGCGCACGTCGTTGCCGTCGGTGTCGAGGGCCTCGGCGGCCACGCCCAGGGCCCGGCACTGGATCTCGCCCGAGTGGACGGGCAGCAGCGGGCAGCCGCCCACAAAGCAGCCGCACACGTCGGTGCCGCCGCTCACGGAGGCCAGCCACACGTCGGGTTTGACATGCTCGTAGACCCAGTCGAACCCCTCGGGCGGCAGCGGCGAGCCCGTCGAGCCGATGCCCACGACCCGGCTCAGGTCGAACGCGCGGCCCGGCTCCACCCCGCTCTTCATCAGCGCGGTGATGTAGCTGGCGCTGGTGCCGAAAAAGGTCGTGCCGGTCTGCTCCGCCAGCCGCCACAGGGCGCCCATGTCCGGGAAGCCGGGGCTGCCGTCGTAGCTGACAACGGTGGCGCCCACCAGCAGGCCGCCGATCAGCAGGTTCCACATCATCCAGCCGGTGGTGGTGAACCAGAAGAAGCGGTCGCCCGGCTTGAGGTTGAGGTGCAGGCTCAGCTCCTTGAGGTGCTGGATCAGGATGCCGCCCTGGCTGTGCACGAGCGGCTTGGGCAGCCCGGTGGTGCCCGACGAGTATAGCACCCAGAGCGGGTGGTCGAAGGGCACCGGCTCGAAGCGCAGCTCACCGGGCGTGGCCAGCAGGTCGGCCCACGTCCGTACGGGGCCGCGCAGCCCGTCGGGCGTGGCCGCGTCGTCGAGGTAGGGCACGAGCACCGTCTGCTCCAGGCTGGGCAGGGCGGCCTGAATCTCGGCCACCGCCGCGCGCCGGTCGAAGGGCTTGCCACCGTACTGGTAGCCGTCGACGGCGAAGAGCACCTTTGGCTCGATCTGGCGGAAGCGGTCGATCACCGAGGGGCTGCCGAAGTCCGGCGAGCACGACGACCAGACCGCGCCAAGGCTCGCCGCCGCCAGAAAGGCGACCAGGGCCTGGGGGATGTTTGGGATGTAGGCCACCACCCGGTCGCCCGCCCCCACCCCCATCCCGCGCATGGCCGCGGCCACCGCTGCCACCTGCCGCTCCAGCTCCGCCCAGCTCAGCTCGCCGACGGGGTGGCGCTCGGAGGCGAAGACCAGGGCCGGGTGGTCGGGCGTTGCGTTGCGGAAGATGTGCTCGGCATAGTTGATCTGGGCCCCGGCGAACCAGCGCGCCCCCGGCATGGCCCGCCCCGATAGCACCTCCGCATAGGGGGTGGCGGACTGGATGCCGAAGAACTCCCACAGCGAGCCCCAGAACGCCTCCAGCTCGTCGACCGACCAGCGCCACAGCGCGTCGTAGTCGGCGAAGTGCAGGCCGCGCGTGTGCTCCAGCCAGGCCATGTAGCGGCGGATATTGCTGTCGTCCTGGAGCTGCCGCGGCGGCGTCCAGAGCAGGCGCGGCTCGGTCGCGTTCGTCATCGAACACCTCCCTTCAGAAACGTGTGGCGAAAAACGCAAAGGTAAAGCGGCGAGCGGCCCGCCGCCCCGATCATGGCCCGCTGGATCTGCCGGGTGCTGCCGCAGATTGTAACGCACTTCGGTCTCAGGCTGGATACAGCCGGCGCGGGGGCCTGCTACAATCGCTGCGCTGCGACGAGCCTTGTATGCTGCCTGGTCCACACGCGCGGAGCGTTTCGTGCGCCACCGGGTGGCTCCGCTTCCCCCTCTGTGTCTTTGCGCCGCTACGGTGAGCTTCGCCTGGAATACAGGAGGTCGGCCATGAAGTACGGCTTTGTGATGCCCTTCGGCGACGCGCGGACTGTGGCAAACGCCGCGCGCGAGGCCGAGCGGGTCGGGTGGGACGCGATCTTCGTCTGGGAGCCGGTCTGGGGGAACGACGCGTGGGTCTGCCTGACGGCGGCGGCCATGGTGACGGAGCGCATTCGGCTCGGCACCATGCTCACCCCGCTTTCGCGCATGCGCCCCTGGAAGCTGGCCAGCGAGGCGGCCACCCTCGACAACCTGTCCGGCGGCCGCGTCATCCTGGCCGTCGGCATGGGCGCGCCGGACAGCGGCTTCACCGCCTTCGGCGAGGAGACGGACCGGCGGCTGCGCGCCGAGCTGCTCGACGAGGGGCTTGCGATCCTCACAGGCCTTTGGAAGGGCGTGCCCTTCCGCTTCACTGGCAAGCACTACACGGTCGACACCGACCTCGGCATCGCCGGCGCGCCGCCCGCGCCGCCCGTGCAGCAGCCGCGCATCCCGATCTGGGTGGTCGGCGCCCACGGCCGGCCCGCCTCCATGCGCCGCGCCGCCGCCTACGACGGCCTGCTCCCCACTGTCATCGGGTCCGACGGAGGCCACAGCCTGGAGCCCGCTAACCTGCCCGCGATCCTTGATGAGCTGCGGGCCCTGCGCGGTGACGCCGCGCCGTACGACATCGTCGTGGAGGCGCAGGGCGACCTCGCGGACCGGGCGGCGATGGGGGCGCTGGCCCGGGCGTGGGAGCAGGCCGGGGCGACCTGGTGGACCGAGTCGATGTGGGAGCTGGCCAGCGATCCGGGGCAACTTCCCGCGGTGCTGGCCCGGATCGGCGCCGGGCCGCCCCGCGTGTGAGCCCCCTGTCAGGCCCGCGCGATGGCGGGCGCTAGGGCGCACCACTATGATAGACGGGCCGAGGCCTGGCGGTCAGCGGACGCCCCGGCCGACATTATGGAGGAGATCACCGCCATGATCTGGAGCAAGCGCCTGCTCGCCGCGCTCTTCGTGCCCGCCGCCCTCGTCCTCGCCTGGTTCGCGCTGCACGCGATCTCGCCCTGGCGCCAGCCGGGCCCGCTCAGCGTGCTGCGCGTGGGGGCACGCTGGGAGCACGCGGCCGCCTTCGACGGCCGGGCCCTGCGCTGCGTCGAGCAGGAGCGCGGCGGCGCCCCTGGCGACAGCCTGCGCCTGCGCGCCATCTGCGCCCGCGAAATCGCCGGCAAGCCCCTCGAGGTCAGCGTCGCCTACACGGGGGTGAACGGCACCTGCGCGGCGACGTACGCGGGCGAGCCGGTGCCCTGCTCCACCGCGATCCCCTACTATAACGCGGAGCTGCCCGCGGTCATGGTCGAGAGCGACCTCGGGCTGGACCCGGCCAGCCTGCGCCGTCTGCCGGGCGCCAACCCGCTCTTCTACCTCAGCGAGCCGGCCTGGCTCTGGATGGGAAGCGCCTGCGCCGCGGTGATCGCGGGGCTTGCCATGTGGCTGTACGGCCGGGCCGCGCCGCCGGCCGCCCTCAACCCGCGCGCGGCCGCCCTGCGCAGCGGGGCCTACCTCCTCGGGGGCGGCGCCCTGTTCGCTCTCACCTGGCTCACCATAATCTTCGCCATCGCCAGGAGCGGCCTCGTGGATTAGCGGCCGGCCACGCCTATAATGCCCCACGCGCGGCCCGCCGACCCGGCTCACCCACACCGACCAGGCCCAGCGCTACCTCCCCGTCGGCTGGGCCGCCGACGGCCGCTCCTTCTCCATGGTCGGCGACGCGGGGCGCGGAACCCGCGCCCTCGGCCGCGAGGTGCGCTACGACGTCTACGACGACGAGGGCCACGGCTTCACCCGCTGGCCAACCAGCTCAAGGCCATGAAGGACACCGCCGAGCGGCTGGAGGCCCTCCTCCGCCCCTAAGCCTCACGCCAGCGCCGCAAGCTGCTCCTCGATCAGGGCGACGGCCTCCTGCATGGTGGCCGTGTCGAAGGCGAAGCGCGCCCCTGCGGCCGCGAACAGCTCGGGGAGCGTGCGCGTGCTGCCGAGGGCGAGGGCCGAGCGGTAGGCCGCCAGCGCGCCCGCGCTGTCGCGCAGGCTGTTGCGCCAGACCTGCACCGCGCCGAGCTGGGCCAGTCCATACTCGACATAATAGAACGGCGCACGGTGGATGTGCTGCTTGCGGTGCCAGCCGGTCGCCCGGGCATCATCGAGGCCGGACCAGTCGACGCCCGCCATGAAGCGGGCCCAAAGCCGATCCCAGGCGGCGTCGCAGGCGGCGGGGTCGTCGGCCTCGGCGGGGCTGGTGTAGGCCCAGTGCTGGAAGCCATCGACGACGGCCATGTAGGGCCAGAAGGTGAGGATGCCCTCGAGGTGCTCGGTTCTGGCCCGGGCGAAGGCGTCGTCGTCGTAGAAGCCGCCGTCGGCGCGGCGCAGGAAGGGCGCGGCGAGCAGCTCCATGCTCATCGAGGCGACCTCGGCGAACTCGAGGGGGGCGCCGCGCTGCTGGATGTAGGGCAGGTGGGCGGACTCGAAGACGTGGAAGGCGTGGCCGGCCTCGTGGAGCAGGGTGCGCACGTCGCCGGCCACGCCGACGGCGTTCATGAAGATAAAGGGCCGCCGCTCGATCTGGAGGGTGGCGCAGTAGCCGCCAGGGGCTTTGCCTTTGCGGTTGTCGAGGTCGAGCCGCCCCTCATCGCGCATGGTCTGGAAGTAGCCGCCCAGCTCCTCGTCGACCCGGCCGAGGGCGCGCTCGGCGCCGGCCGCCAAGCCCTCGCCCGTATCGAAGGGTCGTAGGGCGGGCTCGTCTGGGGCGCGCGCGTCGGTGTCCCAGGGGCGCAGCCGGTCAAGCCCGAGGCGGGCCGCGCGACGCTCGTAGACGCGGCGCGCCGCGGGCACGGCGGCGGCCTCGATCGCCTCGGCGAAGCGCATGCAATCGTCGGGCGTGTAGTCGAAGCGGCGCCGGGCGGCCCAGGCGTAGGCCCGGTAGTCGGGCAGGCCGGCGTTGGCGGCGATCTGGCGGCGGATGGCGAGCAACTGCCGCCACAGCCCGTCGATCGCGCCCCGGTCGGCGAGCTGCCGCTCGCTGGCCAGGCGCCACGCCCGCTCGCGGGCGGCCCGGTCAGGCTCCTGGAGCACGGGCGCGAGCTGGGCCACCGTGCGCTCCTGGCCCTCCCAGGCCACCGTCTGGGCGCCGATGATCTTGTTGTACTCGTTGCCGAGTCGGCGCTCTTCGCCGAGCAGCGGCAGGTTGGCCTCGCGGAACAGATCGGCCTCGGCGCGCATATCGCGCAGGGCGACAGCAAAGCCAGCCGGCTGAAGGCCGCTGTCGAGCAGGTGGCGCCGGAGCTGTTGCTCGGCGGCCATCGCCTGCGGGTACACGTCGGCGAGAAACGCGCGGTAGCGCCGGTCGGCCTCGGCGTCGGCGGTGTCCTGGGTGGCGGCGATACTGAGCCGGGAAAAGGTTTCGCTGAGCAGCGAAGCCGCCCGGTCCCAGCCCGCGAGCCACGCTTCTAGAGCGCCCGCGTCGAGGGGCGCGTCGGCGAGCGCCGTGAAGGCCGGCTCCCAGCGCTCCCACCCCCACTCCAGGGTGTCGCGCGCGCTCGTGGGAAGGGCGAGTTCCATCGGGTTCCCCTTGTCGGTGGTGATGGGCTACGCCCGTAGTGTAGCAGATCGGGGGCGGGCCCCGGGCCCGCGGGGAATAACGGGCCTGTCGGCCCGCCCGGCTTCTCGCCGGGGCTGCGCGCCCCGGGCCCGCGCCAAGGGGCCCGGCCGCGGGCCCTCTGAACCCCCGCGGCGAGGGCTCCGCCCCTCGATCCGGAAGTATGGCTTCCCGCTGCGGTTGCAGCTCCGGCGTCATGCCCCCCTGCTAACGCTGGGTAGCTGTACGTGGGGCGCGCGAAGCGCGCCTACGCACTTAGGCGACGATGCTGGCGGGGTGATGCGCAGCACAACGGTGTGGATGTGCGATTGGCGTAGGGCGGCCAGCATTCCTGCTTCAGGTTCGGGCGGCGTAAGGTGCCGAAGCTGACATGCGGGGTCCAGGGGCGCAACGCACTGGCCTGGGGGTGCAGGGGGCCAGCCCCGGCTCCCTGCCTCGGGGTGCGGGGCGAGCAGCGCCCCGCGGGGGATGTGGGGCACGGGGTGAAACGCCGAGCGCGCCGGAACCTCACCCTCGAGGGAGCGGGGGCGACACCGTCCCGCCGCAAAGCGCTATAATAGTGCTTTCTTCCCGGCGCCCCGGCGCCGCCCCTGTAAGCAAAGGGAGACAACGATGTTGCCCGAGTTTCGCACCGAGCCCTTCGGCGACTTCTCCGAGCGCCGCGCGGCCATGCAGCGCGCCCTGCGCACGGTGTCCGGCCAGTTCGGCGCCACCTACCCGCTTGTGATCGGCGGGGAGCATATCGCCACCGAGGAAAAGCTCGCCTCGCTCAACCCTGCCGAGCCGCGCAAGGTGGTCGGCTATGCCAGCTGCGCCACCCAGGACCACGCCCAGCAGGCCCTGCGCGCCGCCGAGGCCGCCTTCGCCACCTGGCGCCGCACGCCCGTCGCCGCCCGCGCCGGCGTGCTCCTGCGCGCCGCCGCGATCATGCGCCGCAACAAGGAGGAGCTGGCGGCCTGGATGGTCTACGAGGTGTCGAAGACCTGGGCCGAGGCCGACGGCGACGTCGCCGAGGCGATCGACTTCTGCGAGTGGTACGCCCGCCAGGCCCTCAGCCTCCAGGGCCAGGTCCAGCCCGTCGTCCCCTACCCCGGCGAGCTCGGCGAGCTGCGCTACATCCCCCTCGGCCCCGGCCTGGCTATCCCGCCCTGGAACTTCCCCCTCGCCATCGCCACCACCCTCACCGTCGCCCCCATTGTGGCCGGCAACACCGTGGTGCTCAAGCCCTCGCCCCGCGCCCCCGTCACGGCCGCCAAGCTCGTCTCCATCCTCGAGCAGGCCGGCCTCCCCCCCGGCGTCGTCAACCTCGTCACCGGCGACGACGCCGTGCTCGGCGACTTCCTGGTCGACCACCCCTCGGTGCGCTTCGTCGGCTTCACCGGCTCCAAGAACGTCGGCCTGCGGGTCATGGCCCGCGCCGCCGTCCGCCAGGAGGGCCAGAACTGGCTCAAGCGCACCATCCTGGAGATGGGCGGCAAGGACGCGATCGTCGTCGACGAGACGGCCGACCTCGACGCCGCCGCCGATGGCATTGTCGCCAGCGCCTTCGGCTTCCAGGGCCAGAAGTGCTCCGCCTGCTCGCGGGCGATCATCGTGGACGGCGTCTACGACGCGGTGCTCCAGCGGGTGGTCGAGCGCACCAAGCAGCTCCGCCTCGGCAACCCGGCCCTCCCCGAGACCAACCTCGGCGCCGTGATCGACCGGCGCGCCTTCGAGACGATCAGCGAGTATATCGCCGTCGGCCAGGAGGAGGGCCGCCTGGTCGCCGGCGGCGAGGTGATCGACCACCAGCTGGTCGAGGACGGCGGTTTCTATATCAACCCCACCATCTTCGCCGACGTCGACCCGAAGGCCCGCATCTCCCAGGAGGAGATCTTCGGCCCCGTCCTCGCCGTGTCCAGGGCCCGCGACTTCGACGAGGCCCTCGCCTTGGCCAACGACACGGAGTACGGCCTCACCGGCGCGCTCTTCTCCAGCGATATGGAGCGCCTGGAGCGCGCCCGCGACGAGTTCCACGTCGGCAACCTGTACCTCAACCGCAAGTGCACCGGCGCCCTTGTCGGCGTCCACCCCTTCGGCGGCTTCAACATGTCCGGTACCGACAGCAAGGCCGGCGGCCCCGACTATCTGCGCCTCTTCACCCAGCCCAAGGCGATCGCCGAGAAGCTGTGACACCCGGGGAGGGGGCGCGCGGCCGCGCCCCCTCCCAGCACCCCTGCTCTACCGGCGCACCGCCGGCAGGAACAGGTAGCTGCCAATGGCGCCCACCCGCATGGTGTACGGCTCCTCGCCGAACGCCGGCGTGTAGCCCTGCATCCAGAGCACCCCGTCCTCCACTGAGAGGGTCCAAACCCCGGCGGAGTCGGCGCCCGGCGCCAGATCCTGCACCATGCGCGTGCCGGTCGCTGTCCCGTCGCTCACCCAGAGCTCCTGGCCGTGCGCGCCGTCGTCGGCAATGAAGAGCGCCCGCCCGTCCCCCGTCGGGGTCATTAGCATCGGCACGGAGCCGCCCGGCCCCGGGTTGATATCCCGCACCATGCGCGTGCCGGCGGCCGTGCCATCGCTCCGCCACAGCTCGACGCCGCTCGTCCCGTCATCCGCCATGAAGTAAAGCGCGTCGTCAACCAGGCTGAGCCAGCTCGGGTTGGAGCCCGCCGCCCCCGCCCGCAGGTCGGCCACGCGGCGCGTGCCCGCGGCGGTGCCGTCGCTCGCCCAGAGCTCGACGCCGCTCGCTCCATCGTCCGCGCTGAAGATCAGCCGGCCGCCAAGCTCCGTCAGGCCCTCGGGGTAGGACGAGCCGGCGCCTGGGTTGATGTCACGGACCATGCGCGTGCCTGCCGCTGTCCCATCGCTCGCGTACAGCTCGCGCCCCCCGCTGTCGCCCACGGCGCTGAAGAAGACGGTGTCGCCGACCGCCACCAGCGCGGTCGGGTTGGCGTTGCCGGCGCTGTTCAGGTTGGCCACCTCCACGGTGCCGGCGGCGGTGCCGTCGCTCCGCCACAGCTCGCGCCCGTTCTCGCCGCTGGCCGCGAAGAGGAGGGTGTTGCCACGCACGAGGAGGTTTTGGGGGTTGCCCCAGCTGTTCGGGTTGATGTCCTTTACCTCGGTGGTGCCGGCGGCCGTCCCATCGGTCCGCCACAGCTCGCGCCCGTTCTCGGCGGTGGCCGCGAAGTAGACCGCCCCGCCCATCTCCTTAAAGAAGCGCGGGCTGCTTTCATCGCCCTCGGGGGCGATGTCCTTCACCTCCATGGTGCCGGCGGCGGTGCCGTCGCTCCGCCACAGCTCGCGCCCGTTTTCGCCGCTGGCCGCGAAGAGCAGCATGTTTCCGAAGACAAAGAAGTGGCTCGGGCTGGAGCTGGCGGCGCCCGGGTTGATATCCTTGAGCAGGACCGTGCCGGCGGCCGTGCCGTCGCTCGCCCAGAGCTCGAAGCCGTGGGCCTGGTCGAGCGCGGCGAAATAGTTGGCGCCCTTGAAGCGGATCCGGCTCCCGCCGTAGCTGCTCTCGTTGCCCGTGGTGGGCGCGAGCAGCGGAGCCGTGCCGGCGGCCGTGCCGTCGCTCGCCCAGAGCACGTTGCCGAGCGTGTCGCTATCGGCGTTGAAGAAGATCCGGCCGCCGAAGGCCGCCAGCTCGGCGAGCCCGGTGATGCTGCCCAGCCTGGTGGTGCCGGCGCGCCGGCCGTCGCTCGCCCAGAGCTCGGTTCCGGCCGCCCCCTCCAGCGTGAAGAACAGCCTGCCGCCGACGGCTTCGGTCACACCGGGCTTTGTGCCGGTGGGGGCCAGATCCTGCACATGCACCGTCCCCGCCTCGGTGCCGTCGCTCTTGTAGAGCTTGAGGCCGGTGCCGGCGTCGACGAAGAAGAAGAGTGTGCCGCCGACCATCGTCAGCGCCCGGGGGAAGGAGCCGCCCGCCGGGTTCACGTCGCGGACGATATAGGTGCCCGCGGCGCTGCCGTCGGTCAGCCAGAGTTCGTGGCCATTCGCCTGCTGGTCGTCGGCCGACAGGTAGATCTTGTCGCCGGCGGCCAGCGCGTCGTACACCTCCAGGTCGGTGGGGAACTGCGCCGCGGCGAGAAAATCGAATGTGCCGGCGGCGGTGCCGTCGCTCGCCCAGAGCGAGGCAGAGCTTTCCGTCCAGCGACAAAAGACGAGCCGGTCCCCCAGGACGACAAACATGCTCAACTGCGAGCCCTCGGCGTCAGGGGTGATGTCCTCCACCATCAGGGTGCCGGCGGGCGTGCCGTCGCTCACCCACAGCTCGCGCCCGTGCGTCCCGTCCTGCGCGGTGAAGAACAGTCGCTCGCCCACCACCGTCAGATTGCCGATCCCCGAGCCTGACGTGCCGGGGCGAATATCGGCCAGCAGGCGGGTGCCCGTGGCGGTGCCGTCGCTCACCCACAGCTCGCGCCCGTGCGTCCCGTCCTGCGCGGTGAAGAACAGTCGCTCGCCCACCACCGTCAGATCGTTGATCCCCGAGCCGGAGGTGCCGGGGCGAATATCGGCCAGCCGGCGGGTGCCCGTGGCGGTGCCGTCGCTCACCCACAGCTCGTTGCCGTAAACACCGTCGTCGGCGATATAGAAGACCCGGTCGCCGACCACGGTTAGTTTATTGGGGGATGAGCTGCTGGGGCCGGGCACGGCGTCCGCGGCCATGTGGGTGCCGGCGGCGGTGCCGTCGCTCACCCACAGCTCGTCGCCGTAAGGGGGCGTCGTGGCGTTGAAGAAGAGCCGGTCGCCTGCAGGGACCAGGGAGTAGATCATCGAGTCGATCACGCCGGGCCAGAGGTCGGCGACGATCTGGGTGCCGGCGGCGGTGCCGTCGCTGCGCCAGAGCTCGCGGCCGTAGGGCGCGACCTCCTGGACAAAGTAGAGGGCGCCGCCCATAGTGACAAGGTTCGCTGGGTTGGCGACACCGATCTCGCCCTGGTTGATGTCCTTGAGCAGGGTGAGCGGGCGGGGCGGGAAGGCGGGCGGGGCCGCGGCGGGCGCCGGGGCGGGAGCGGCTCGCCCGGGGGCGGCGACGAGCAAAGCTAGCAGAGCGGGCAGGGCGAGGAGCAGCCAGCGACGGGACGGGCGTGATGGGGGCTGAGACGTGTCCATGCGCACTCCGGGTGTGATGAGGCGCCGCGAGCGGGGCTAGCTCGCAGGCGCCCGGTCGACGACGACCAGCAGGATGTTCGCCCTATCGTGCGGTGGGCCTATTACCCCGGCCATACCATGGCGGGCCGGAGGAACTTGTGCCGCGGCCGCGGCGTCATAAGGGCAAGACAGATGACTCGCGGGCGAGGCCCGCACAAGGAGGAGCGTTATGGAAGCCCGAACCCCCGTCGTCGGCCTGCTGGCCGTGGTGCTGCTGATCGTCGTGGTCGCCATCGGCGCCTTCGCCGGCTTCGCCCTGACCCGGCCGGCCACCGCCCAGGCCCAGGCCGTCGGCGTGCCCGGCATGCGCCAGATCACCGTGGTCGGCAGCGGCGAGGCCCGCGTCGCGCCCGACATGGCCACCGTCCAGATCGGCGTCGAGACGACCGCGGCCACCACCCAGGAGGCCCTGGCCCAGAACTCGGCCCAGGCCCAGGCGATCATCGACCAGATCCGGCAGCTCGGCGTCGACGCGAAGGACGTCCAGACCAGCGGCTTCAACATCTACCCGACCTACAACGACACTGGCCGCGAGGTCACCGGCTACACCGTCAGCAACATGGTCAGCGTGACGATCCGCGACCTGTCCCAGGCCGGCGACCTGCTCGACAAGGTCGTCCAGTCCGGCGCCAACCGCGTCTACGGCGTCAGCTTCGGCGTGAGCGACCAGAAGGCCGTCACCGCCCAGGCCCGCACGGCCGCGATGGCCGACGCCAAGGCCCGCGCCGACCAGCTCGCCGGCGCCGGCGGCGCCGCGGTGGGCCAGGTGCTCGTGATCACCGAGAACGTCGGCGCGCCGCCCCCCGCCCCGGTGATGATGGCCGAGACCCGCGCCGACACCGGGGGCGCTGTCCCCGTCCAGGCCGGCGAGCAGACCTTCACCATCCAGGTGCAGGTGACGTACGAGCTGCGGTAAGTCCGGGGCATCTGCCAGGTAGGTACGAAGGCGCACAACCGAATCGAAGGGGGCGGCCACGTTGTCGTGGTCGCCCCCTTCGCTGTGCCGCTTCCGGCGCCATGGGCCGGCATCATGCCTTTACGAGCCGCGCTGTCCGAGCCCTGCCCTGCCGGCGGCGCATTTCACCCCGCGTGGAGCGGAATTATAACTCCCTTTTAACGTATTTTCCTCTATGCTCAGATCACTATTTAGGGGCAGAGAGATACTATAGCAATTGCCACGCCAGCCTCGCCGCTGACACCGCCCCTCGGTGCGACTAGGCTTCGGCTGATGGTTCCATGCCTGGAGCCTGACGACTCTCTGTGCGCCGCCCGGTGCCGGCCCCGGGCTGCGCCTCTGCCTGACTTGGTCGGCGGCCTGTGGTGCGGCGCTGCATCATCGAGGGGGGATTATGAGGAAGTTGTTCGCCCGGTTCACGTTCCTGTTCGCGATGGTGACCCTGGTCGCCTGGGGGGTACTGCTGTCGGCGCGGCCGGCGATGGCGACAACGTCGAATCCGCCGGACAAAACTGCCAACCTCGTGGTGGGTAATGCCGTCACGGAGTGCAAGCAGATTGGGTTCGATAACGGCTTCAAGGTCGAGGGCAAAGCACCCAACGGCATCTACACCGTGTCGAACGTGGGCACGATCACGATCAGCAACAGCGACGGCAAGGTGTTCGACTGGATCTCGACGTTTGGCATCGAGGCGGTGCTCGTCAAGGCCGGCCAGGGCTTCAACATTTACTACTACAGCCCGCCCTCGTTCGGTGATGAGCGGCTGTATGCCTTCCAGAGCCGTGACATCAGCCACGTGACGTTCTGCTGGGGCGAAAACAATGTCCCACCACAGCCGCTCGAGGTTGAGAAGACCGCCGACGCCAGTTACACCCGCACCATCACCTGGCAGCTCACCAAGACGGTCGACACTCCTAGCGTCTCGGGCAACCGTGGCCAGGTTGCGTCTCCCTCGCCGACCACCTGGACTGTGACGGCGACCAAGTCAACGAACTTGGGCGGCTACACCGTCACCGGCGAGATTAAGGTCACCAATCCCAACGGCTTCCCGGTTGGCTTCAGCCTCACCGATACGCTTAACGATGCAGCTCAAACGCAAGCCGACATCGACTGCCCGAGCTACACGGTGGGGGCGAACAGCAGCGTCACCTGCACGTACACCGCATCCCCGAGTGGAAAGACCGCCACCCAGAACAACGTCGAGGTTACCTCGGACAATCCCAATGTCAATGGCGATACTGCCTCTGCTCCCCTCAACTGGGAAGAGATTGTCGTCGGCGACGAGTCGGTCACGCTGGCCGATAACCGCTTCAGCTACTCTGAGGTGATCTCGGGTGACAAGACCAAGACCTTTCAGGAATCGTTCACCTGCCCCAGCGACGTGAGCCTGTACGTCAACGACACCTACACCTTCGACGTGATCAACACCGCCACGCTCACCGGCCCCAACACTGACATCAGCAGGAACGCAAAGGTGACGGTGACCTGCAAGCTGGTGTGGGTGAACGAGACGGCGACGGGCCGTGGTCTTCCCTGGTCCAGGGTCACTGGTGCGCCTGCCAACTGGTTCATGTACACCGCGTGGAGCGCGCTACAAAATGAGCAGACGGTCGACCTGATCGCCGGCCAGTACTACGACGCGGGTGACATCAAGGCGACTCGGAACGGCACGACGAGCATCACCATTACCCTGCACAACGGCTTCCGTTTTGCCAATGTGTCCAACAACGTCAAGATCCACCCGATGAGCGCGCCCAAGTCCTATGTCCAACCCGGCGCCTACTCGGTCAAGCGCACCGCGTCGGGCAATTCGATCACCATCACTGGTCTTTCCAACACCGACTTCTACGCCATCCACGTCGACGTCCAGCGCCTCCTGCCGTAGCCTTGCCGGTTAGCCTTGCCAAACGAGGCGGAGACTAGAACAGCAGCGCCCTTACAAATGCGGCGGGCATCCCTCCCAGGGATGCCCGCCGCGCTATTATCACCAGGGGAGAGGCTACGCCATGCCGAACACGGTGAAGAGAAAGGCGTACTCGTCGGCGAGCTCGTCTATCACCTTGGCGGTGGGCTTGCCGGCGCCGTGGCCGGCGTCGACGTCGACGCGCAGGAAGATCTGGTTCCGGCCCTCGGGGTCGGCGTGCTGGAGCGTGGCGGCGAACTTGTAGGCGTGGGCCGGCACCACGCGGTCGTCGGTGTCGGCGGTGAGGATGAGCACCGGCGGGTAGACCTGGCCGGCCCGCACATTGTGCAGGGGCGAGTAGGCGACCATGAAGCGGAACTGCTCGGGGTCGGCCTCGGCGTTGCCGTACTCGCCGACCCAGTAGCGGCCGACGGTGAAGCGGTGGTAGCGCAGCATGTCGATCACCGGCACGTGGCACAGCACCGCGCCGAACAGCTCGGGCCGCTGGAGCATGCAGGCCGCCACCAGCAGCCCCCCGTTGCTGCCGCCCTCGATCGCCAGCCGGCCCGGCCGGGTGTAGCCGCTGCCGACCAGCCACTCCGCCGCCGCGGCGAAATCGTCGAAGACGTTCTGCTTGTTCGCCAGCATGCCGGCGCGGTGCCACTCCTCGCCGTACTCGCTGCCGCCGCGCAGGTTCGCCACCGCCAGCACCCCGCCGCGCTCCAGCCAGAGCAGCTTGCTCGCCCAGAACTCGGGCGTCAGGCTGATGTTGAAGCCGCCGTAGCCGTAGAGCAGCGTCGGCGCCTCGCCATCCTGCGCGAGCCCCTTGCGGTGGACGAGGAACATCGGGATGCGTGTCCCGTCTTTGCTCGGGTAAAAGACCTGGTGCGTCTCGTACGCGTTTGGCGGGAAGGACAGCTCCGGCGCCATCAGGAGCTCCAGCGCGCCGGCGTCGAGGTCGTAGCGGTAGATGGTGCTCGGGCTGAGGAAGGAGCTCAGGCCGATCAGCAGGTCGCGGTCGCCCGGCCGGCCGCTCCAGCCCACGACGCTGCCGTTGGGCGGGATCGGCACCGGCCCAAGCGCCGCGCCTTCCAGGTCGAACAGCTCGATGGCGTGGGCCACGTCGCGCTTGTAGATCGCGGCCAGCCGCCCGCCCACCAGCCGCGCGCTGTCCAGCACGTCGGCCCCTTCCGGCACAATCTCCTGCCAGCGCTCGGGCTCGGGCTGCCGGAGGTTCACCGCCACGATTCGCCCCCGCGGCGCCCCCCGGTCGGTCTGGATGTAGGCGACCGCGCCGACCGTCTCGACCAGGTCGTACGCGGCGTCGTTCGCGTTGAGCAGCCGCACAAAGCCGAACTCGTCCGCCCTTTCTCCCCCCGTCCCCCTGTCCCCCTGTCCCTCTGCCTTCCCCTCCTCCCCGAGCGGCCGGTAGAACAGCCGGTTGGTCGGGTCGGTGCCGTGCCAGACGTGGAGGAACAGGAAGCGGCCGTCGTCGCTGACGTGGGGGTGGAAGCCGAGGGCGGGGGCGTCGGGGCGGGCGTAGACCAGGGCGTCGGCGGGTTGGTCGTCGCCGACGCGGTGGAAGAAGACCCGGCTGTTGAGGCTCGTCTGGTCATCGGGGACGGTGGCCGGGTCGGGGAAGCGGCTGTAGAAGAAGCCCGAGCCGTCGGGGTGCCAGGCGATGCTGGTGAACTTGCAGTGCTGGAGCTGGTCCGGCAGATCATGGAGGGTGTCGACGTCGCGCAGGTGGATGGTCTGCCAGTCGGAGCCGCCTCGCGACACGCCGTAGGCGAGCAGCCGGCCGTCGCGGCTGGGGGCGAGCGCTGTCAGGGCGGCGGTGCCGTCGGCGCTGAGGGCGTTCGGGTCGAGCAGGACCCGCGGCGTGGCGTCGGGGCCGTCCTGGACGTAGAGCACGGCCTGGTTCTGGAGGCCGTCGTTCTTGGTGAAAAAGGTCCGGCCGCCGCGGCGGAAGGGCACACCGAGCTTGGGGTAGTCCCACAGCGCGGTCAGGCGGGCCCGGATCTGGTCGCGGTCGGGGCGGGCGTCGAGCAGGGCGCGGGTGCGCGCGTTCTGGGCGTCGACCCAGGCTCGCGTCTCGGGGGCGGCCGGGTCTTCCAGCCAGCGGTACGGGTCGGCGACGGGGGTGCCGTGGAAGTCGTCCAGAGTGTCGGCCCGGCGCGCCGGGGGGTAGGGCGGGCGCATAGGTGCTCCTCCACTGCAACAGATGTGCGATATTGTACCCCAGATCCCCCTCTGGTACCATGCAAAAGCGGGCGCGCTCGGCTATAATAAGGGCAGCGACCCTTCGTAAACCATCAGCAGGCACGCGCGACGGCCGGGCGACGAAGCCCCGCCCCCCCGCTCGCTGCCTCCTGCCCGAGTTTCTATGTCATTTCGTGTCGAGGCCCCCTACCAGCCGACGGGCGACCAGCCCGCGGCGATCGCCAAGCTCGTGGAGGGGCTCAACAACGGCCTCCACCACCAGACGCTCCTGGGCGCCACGGGCACCGGCAAGACGCACGTCATGGCCCGCATCTTCGAGCAGGCCCAGCGCCCGACCCTGGTGCTCGCCCATAACAAGACGCTCGTCTCGCAGCTGTGGGCCGAGTTCCGCGACTTCCTGCCCGACGCCGCCGTCGAGATGTTTATCTCCTACTACGACGAGTACACCCCCGAGGCCTACGTGCCCTCGAAGGACCTGTACATCGAGAAGGAGGCGAGCATCAACGAGGAGATCGACCGGCTGCGCCACGCCGCGACCCAGGCCCTCTTCACCCGGCGCGACGTGCTGATCGTGGCCTCGGTCTCCGCGATCTACGGCCTCGGCTCCCCCCACGACTACGGCCAGGTCGTCATCCCCCTGCGCCAGGGCGAGGTCCGCAACCGCGACAAGCTCCTGCGCCAGCTGATCGACATGCAGTTCGAGCGCAACGACATCGACTTCCACCGCGGCACGTTCCGCGTCCGCGGCGACACCCTCGACATCATGCCGGCCAACAGCGAGACGGCCGTGCGGGTCGAGTTCTGGGGCGACGAGATCGAGCGGATCGTCGAGCTCGACCCGCTCACGGGCGAGATCCTGCTCAACCGCACCGCCGTCGACATCTACCCCGCCAAGCACTTCGTGACCACCAAGGAGAAGCTCGGCATCGCCGTCCGCGGCATCCAGGACGAGCTGGGCGAGCGGCTGCGCGAGCTGGAGGCCCAGGGCAAGGTGCTGGAGGCGGCCCGGCTCAAGCAGCGCACGATGTACGACCTGGAGATGCTTGGCGAGATCGGCTACTGCTCGGGGATCGAGAACTACTCGCGCCACATGGACGGCCGCGACCCCGGCCAGACGCCCTGGACGCTGATCGACTACTTCCCCGACGATTTTCTGCTCTTCGTCGACGAAAGCCACATCACCCTGCCCCAGGTGCGCGGCATGTTCCTGGGCGACCGCCAGCGCAAGCTGACCCTGGTGGACTACGGCTTCCGCCTCCCGTCGGCGCTCGACAACCGCCCGCTCCAGTTCGACGAGTTCCAGCGCCACGTCTACCAGGCGGTCTATGTGTCGGCCACCCCCGGCCCCTACGAGCGCGAGCACTCCGAGCAGATCGTCGAGGCGATCATCCGGCCCACCGGCCTGCTTGACCCGGTGGTCGAGGTGCGCCCGGTGAAGGGCCAGGTCGACGACCTGGTCTCGGAGGTGAAGAAGCGCATCCAGAAGGGGCAGCGCGCCCTCGTGACCACGCTCACCAAGCGCATGTCCGAGGACCTGGCCGACTACCTGAAGGAGATGGGCGTCCGCACGATGTACCTCCACGCCGACATCGACACCCTTGAGCGGGTCGAGATCCTGCGCGACCTGCGGCTGGGCGTGTACGACGTGGTGGTCGGCATCAACCTGCTCCGCGAAGGGCTGGACCTGCCCGAGGTCAGCCTGGTCGCCATCCTCGACGCCGACAAGGAGGGCTACCTGCGCTCCGAAACCTCGCTGATCCAGACGATCGGCCGCGCCGCGCGCCACCTTGAGGGCCGCGTGATCATGTACGCCGAACGGGTGACGGCCTCGATGGACGCCGCGATCAAGGAGACCCAGCGCCGCCGCGATATCCAGATGGCCCACAACTTGCGACACGGGATCACACCGGTGGGCATCAACAAGGGTGTGCGCGACCTGACGGATCGCATCCGGCGCATGGCCGAGGAGCGCGGCGAGTACAGCGCCAACGGCAAGCCCGAGGAGGCGAAGCCGGTGCTCGTCGACATCCCGCGCGACGAGGTCCACAAGCTGATCAAGGACCTAGAGAAGCAGATGAAGCAGGCGGCCAAGGACCTCGAGTTCGAAAAGGCGGCGTCGCTGCGCGACCAGGTGGTGGAGCTGCGGAAGACGCTGGCGTTAGACAAGTAATATGGCAGTCCAGGTCTGGATCGGCGAGAAGCCGGAGCATCCCAACGAGCGACGGGCGATCATGGCGCTCGCCAACGGCCTTGCCCGCATGGAGGGGCTGTATCTCATCCTGGCCAACTTCAGCGTCGGCGGCCGCACCGTCGACCTGGTGATCGTCAAGCAGGACGCGATCTTTATCATCGAGCTGAAGCACTGCGACGGCCGGGTGATCGGCAGCGTCAACGGGCCGTGGTTCGTGGAGGGCCGCAACGGCGAGCGCAAGCGGCTCAACCCCGGCCGCAAGAACCCCTACAACCAGGTCATCTCCTACTTCCACGCCCTGACCAACTTCCTCAACGAGCACCGCCGCTCGTTCCTGTCGGAGCAAAAGGCCAACGATATCGACTTCCGCACCTGCAAGCGGGTGGTCGTGATCGCGCCGACGATCCAGGAAGGGTCCGAGATCGAGCTCGACTGGAAGGTCGAGCTCAAGGGCATGGACGAGCTGCCGGCCTACCTGATCACCGAGCGTTCGTCCGAGATCGAGCTGAGCGACGAGGAGATGCAGGCCATCCCCGAGCTGCTCCACTGCACCCCCTGGACGGAGATCAACGCGGTGCTGCGCGGCGTCATGCCCGACCCGACGCTGCTCGGCGACCCGGAGGTGGACCCGCCCGACACGTTGGCCCCCGCCGTCCCCGCCGACGCGCTGACCGCCGCCCCCGAGCCCGAGCCGGCCCCCGCGCCCCCGCTCGAGCCCGCCGCCCCGCCCACGCTCGTGGAGCGGGCCCGGCGCGTGCTCCGCACCACTCTCGGCCGGGTCGCGGCCGGCCTCGCCGCCGCGGTGCTGGTGCTGCTTGTCCTGCTCGCCGTCCGCCCGACGCGCGTGATCGCGCCAGCCGCCGACGGCCCCCTCGCCCCGATCGGCCAGCCCGACGCCCCGAGCGACGTGCCCTCCTTCAATGTGATCGCCGGCCCAGGCTGCGTATGGTCCGGCCTGCAGTTGGTCGGCAAGCGCTACGACGCCGCCACCCGCAGCTGGAGCAGCGTCGCGGCCGGCGGCGGCCCCCCCGATGTGGTGATCGCTCTGGAGCAGGTTACCACCTGTAGCGGCGAGATCGTGCTGACCTGGAGCGTCCAGAACAACAGCGATCAGGCCGTCGAGTTCCCCCTGCGCAGCGACAACATCCGGGTCAGCGACACCCTGGGCAACGAGTACCCGATCGCCGACGACGCCTCCGAGCCGCGCGCCGTCCGCGTCCAGCCGGGCGGCCAGGAGCGGGGCACCGCCGTCGTGCGCCGCCCCGTCAGCCAGAGCGCCACCTCGCTGCTCGTCCGCCTGCGCGACAAGCCCTTCGGCGAGGCCAGCTTCGTCGTCTCGCTTCAGCCCTGACGGTTTGCTCCCCCTATCCCCCCACCGTCCTCCGCACCGCGTCGCGGACGGGCATCGTCGCGCCGGCCTTGAAGTCGTAGCCGACGAGCACGCTGCGTCCCTCCGCGATCAGAACGGCGTCGGCCTCGCGCAGCGCCAGGTACTCCATCACAAAGCTCTTGGTGCCCACGCTCGCGATCCGGGCGCCGATCGCCAACCGGTCGCCGTAGTGGGCCGGGGCACGAAAGCGCACTGTCGACTCGGCCAGGATGATGTCGAGCTGCTCCAGCGGCAGGCCGGTCAGCTCCGCGTAGAAGGCGATCCGCGCCGACTCGAAGTAGGTTGAGTAGACGGCGTTGTTGACGTGGCCGAGGGCGTCGAGGTCGCGGAAGCGCACCTGCTCCCGGTGGACAAACGGGTAGGCGGCCAGCGGGCCGGGCGGGGGCATGATCATGGTCGCTCCTTCACATCGATATGGCAGCCGGCGCTATTCTACCGCCCCCAGCGACCCTAGGCGCCGTCGGGGGTGAAGTGCAACGGAATAAACATTCCTCTGGTATAATTGCGCCGTCGTTCGGAGCGCACACAGACGAGAGCCCGCGCCGGCCTCCACAGGCGCGGCGGCGCGCGAAAGGCAAGCTATGAGTGAGTCGAAGGGCACTATCTTCATCATGGACGACGACCTGGCGCTGCAGACCGTGCTCGAGTACGCGCTGCGCGCCGCCGGATACGATGTCGTGCTGGCCCCCGACGGCCAGGAAGGGCTGCGCATGCTCGAAACGCTCACCCCGAGCCTGGTGATCAGCGATATTATGATGCCCAACATGGACGGCGTCGAAACGTTCCAGCACCTCAAGGAGCGCCTCCAGGACGACGGCATCCCGATCATCATCATGACTGCACTTAACCGCAAGCCCTGGTTTGCCGACCTCGAAGCCGATGGCGCGGTCATTCTCCAGAAGCCCTTCGAGGTGGACCGCCTGATCGACATGATCGACGTCACTTTGATGCCCTGAGATTCTGGCCGGGCACGCAGCGCGGGGCCGCAGCGCTTTGCGGGCGATCGGCAGAAGCATGCCGTACCACTCATCGAGCGGTACGGCTTCTTTGTGCCAGCCGTTCTCACCCGTCTGGGCGGCTGCGCTTTTGCGGTAAACGGCCGCCCCTACCCCGAGAGCGCCGCGAAGCGGGGCCGCAGCCGGGCGTAGGTGGCCGGCAGCTCCTCGGGGATGAGCTTGGTGCCGCCGACGATCGGCATGAAGTTCGTGTCGCCGCCCCAGCGCGGCACGACGTGCATATGCAGGTGCTCCGCGATCCCGGCGCCGGCCGTGCGCCCCAGGTTCATGCCGATGTTGAAGCCGTGGGGCGCGTACTCGTCGGTGAGCAGCGTCACGCAGCGCCGGGTCAGGCCGAACAGCTCGCCGGCCGTGGCCGCGTCGAGGCCGGGCAGGTCGGCGGTGTGGGCGTTCGGCACCACCATCAGGTGGGCGGTGTTGTAGGGGAACAGGTTCATCACCACGAAGCAGCGCTCGCCGCGGTGCAGTACGAGGTTCGTCGCGTCGTCGGCCGGTGGCGCCGCGACCATGCCGCAGAAGACGCACCCGCCCCCCTCCTCGCGCTTGATGTAGTGCATCCGCCAGGGCGTGAACTTCGTCTCCATGCCCTCCCCCTCGGCCCTGGCGCGCCACGGGGCGCCCCCGGGCTCGTCGCCAGGATTACGTGCGCTTGTCGACCCCGAGCAGCCGCAGGCCGACCAGCAGCGCCGACCCGGCCACCATCAGCAGGCTGACGCAGCACAGGGCCATCGCGCCGAGGCTGACCCACGGCGGCAGCCCGACGACCCATGCCGCCGCCTGGTCGCTCGCGGCCTGCAGCGGATCGGGGGCGGGCGCGGGCGTGGCCGGCACTGGCTGGGGCGCCTGCTGCGCGGGCAGCACCGGCGGCTCGCTGAAGCGGTCGTCGGGGGCCGCCGGCGGGCCGGGCTGCGGCGTGGGCTGCGGGCCGATGCGGGGCAGCGTCGCCCGCCAGGCCGCGTCGAGGTCGTCCACGCCCTGGCCGAGCGTCGTCCGCAGCGCCTCCTCAAGCGGCGTGGCCGCCGCGAACGCCCGCGCCAGCTCGCCCAGCTTCTCGGGGCCGTGGGTCGCGGCGATAAAGGCGACCACCTCGCGGCTCTGGGCGTACGATAGCGTGGTCTGCTCCGGGTCGGCCGGGAAGCTCGCGGCCAGCGCCTCCAGGGGGATGAGCCGCCCCGTCCGCGCCGCCTCGGCCACCACCTCCGCGTAGTAGCCCGCGTCGCTCGCCTCGTTGTAGACGGCCAGCCCCTCGTCGAACCAGACCGGCGTGCCGCCGTACGGGTTGGCGGTGGCCTGGTGCAGCACCTGGTGCGACAGCTCGTGGGGGATGAGCCGCAGCACCTCGGCGCTGTTGCCGGGCTCGATCGTGCCCACGATCACGCCCAGCTCGGGCGAGGCCTGGCCGCCGATCCACTCGGCCGAGTTCGCCGCGAGGGCCCCCCGCATGTCCTCCAGCGCGCCGTAGATATAGATCCGCACCGGCAGGTCGAGCTGCGCGCCGATCTCGGTCTGCAGCCGGTCCAGGCTGCCCGTCGCCGTGTCGAGCAGCTCCTGGCCGAAGCGGTCGTCGCCGTCGTACCAGAGCACCGTCACATTGCGCGCGCTCAGCTCGCGCCAGGGGAAGCGTGTGTCGTGGTACAGCAGCTCCTGCGGCTCGCTCTCCAGCACGTTCCCCGCCGCGTCGACGATCCGCCAGCGGTAGGTGATCGCCGTCCCCGGCGGGTAGTAGTAGACCTGCGTGTCGAGCCGGTGCGAGACGGCGGCCGCGCGCCCGCCGGGCGCCGCGAGGTCGACCACCACCAGCGCCTCGTCGCGCGTGGCGCCGTAGAGCAGCTGGATGGCGGCGATGTCGGCGTCGCTGGACTCGGCGCGCAGGTTGAAGGTGATCGCGTTCGGGAAATCGGCCGCCGCGCTGCTCTCCGCGACCCGGATCGTCTCCGTGTCCCTGGCGGCGGCCGGGATGGGCGCCAGCAGCAGCAGCGCGAGCAGCAGGATGGGCCAGTTGTACATACTGTTTGCTGTCTACCGCTCGCCCACGTTCCAGCGCAGGTAGGACTCGATGAAGGCATCGATCTGGCCGTCGAGCACCGCCTGGACGTTGCTCGTCTCGTAGTCGGTGCGGTGATCCTTGACCATGGTCGAGGGGTGGAGGTAGTAGGTGCGCATCTGGCTGCCGAAGGCCGCCTCGCGGAACTCGCCGCGCAGGCGGGACCGCTCCTCGGCCTGGCGCTGGAGCTCACGCTCGAGCAGCCGGCCGCGCAGCACGCGCAGGGCCGTCTCGCGGTTCTGGATCTGCGAGCGCTCGTTCTGGCAGGTGACCACGATCCCGCTGGGCAGGTGGGTCAGGCGCACCGCCGAGTCGGTCGTGTTGACGCCCTGGCCGCCCTTGCCGCCGCTGCGGAAGACGTCGATCCGCAGATCGTCCGGGTCGATCACCACCTCGGGCGCGTCGTCCACCTCGGGCATGACCTCGACCCGGGCGAAGCTGGTCTGGCGGGTGTGGGCGGCGTTAAAGGGCGATAATCGGATCAGCCGGTGCACGCCGGCCTCGGCCCGGGCGTAGCCGTAGGCGTAGGGGCCGCGCACCTCGATCGTGGCGCTTTTAATCCCGGCCTCGTCGCCCGGGCTTTCGTCGACCAGGTTTACGCCAAAGCCCTGGGACTCGGCCCAGCGCGTGTACATGCGCAGCAGCATCTCGGCCCAGTCCTGGGCGTCGGTGCCGCCCATGCCGGCCTGGATGGAGATAAAGGTGTTGCCGTCGTCGTAGCGCCCGCCGAGCAGCAGCTTCAGCTCGCCCCGCTCCAGGTCGGCCGCGGCCGACCGCAGCTCCTGGGCGATCTCGTCGCGCAGCGACTCGTCGTTCTCGGCGGCGGTCAGCTCGATCAGCTCGCCCAGGCTCGCCAGCCGGCCGTCCAGGCTCGTCCAGCCCTCGACCTCCTGCTTCAACCTGGTCAGCTGCTGCATTACCCCCTGGGCCGCCTTCGGGTCGTTCCACAGCTCCGGGTCGGCCGCGCGCTGCTCCAGCTCCGCGATCTGGGCCTGCTTGTCGGCGAGGTCAAAGATGCCCCCGGATAGCCTCGAAGCGCTCGCGCAGCGCCGCCAGCTCGCCGTTCAGGTCCTGCATGGTCGCTCTCCTCATCTTCCACGTCGCCGCCACACGGTGGGCCGGTCTGCCGCGGCCATGGTACCACACTCCCGCCGGCAGGGCGATGGGCGCCGCGCCCCTTGACATCCGTTGCACCATCCCATACTATAGGGACATCTAATATTTTTTGGATGGCTGAGAGAAGTGCGATGCACGACCCCGACCACCCGCCGATCTTCCCGCGCGACCTGCGGGTGGTCGACAACGTGGAAACCCTGAAGGTCCTGGCCGACCCGCTGCGGCTGCGCATCCTGGCCCTGCTGCGCCGCGAGCCGGCGACGGCCAAGCAGATCGCGGCCGAGCTGGGCGCGCCGATCAAAAAGCTGTACTACCACCTCGGCCTGCTGGAGGAGCACGAGCTGATCCGTGTCCGCAGTACGCGGCTCGTCTCCGGCATCCTGGAAAAGCAGTACGAGCCGACGGCCTACCGGATCACAGTCGACCGCGAGCTTTTGTCGCCCGCCGCCCCCGCCGCGCCCGGCGCCGACCGGCTCGACGTGTTTCTGTCCTTTGTGCTCGACCACGCCAGGGCCGAGATCAAGCGCAGCATCGCCGCCGGCCTGATCGATCGCGTCGCCGCCACCCCCGAGGAGGGCGGGCTGTCGATCGGCCGGCTCTGGATGCGCCTGTCGCCCGCCCAGCGCGACGAGCTCGACCGCCGCCAGAAGGCGCTGCACCTGGAGTTCGCCGCCCGCCAGGCCCCCCCCGACGACCCAGAGGCCCGCTACTACGAGATCCTGCTCGGCATCTACCCCGTCATCGCCCCCCCCGACGAGGGAGCCGAGAACGAAGAGTCCAGCCCGTAGAACGCCGCGCGGCGGTGCCCGCGCCGCCCCTCGGGCCAGGGCGAGCGACACGCCGCAAACCGCACCAGGGCGGCCCGCTCGCTCGGCCGCGCCCTGTCCTGCCCGCCAGGGCCCGCCACGTCTTGCCGCTTCGTGTCGCGCCGCCGGCGGCGCTCGTCCCCCCGCCGCCCCGAAAGGAGCCGTTCTATGGCCGCCCCTGCCGTCCCCACTCGCCTGAGCGCCGACTTCTGGACCTTCTTCGTCGGCCAGACGATCGCCAACCTCGGCAGCTCGATCACGGCCTTCGCCATGCCGCTGCTGGTCTACCAGCTCACCGGCTCGGCCCTGAACCTGGCCCTGACCACAACCTTCATGTTCATGCCCTACCTGCTCTTCGGCCTCGTGATCGGGGCCTGGGTCGACCGGGTGGATCGCAAGCGGGTGATGATCGCCGCGAACGCGCTCATGGCCCTCGGCATCGCCTCGGTGCCCCTGCTCCACGAGCTCGGGCTGCTCCAGGTCTGGTGGATCTTCGCGGTGGTCTTCGTCAACGGCACCATGATGATCTGCTTCCAGGCCGCCGAATTCGCCGCCATCCCGAGCATGGTGCCCCGCGACAGCCTGGTCACGGCGAATGGCCGCATCCAGGCCAGCTACTCGGCCGCGATGGTCCTCGGCCCGCTCGTCGGCGGCCTGCTCGTCGCGGCCATCCCCCTGAGCAGCCTGCTCTACCTCGACGCGCTGGGCCTTGGCGCGGCCGCGCTGCTGCTGTCGCGCATCCGCGCCGGCTTCAACGCCGAGGCCGGCCGGCGGGCGGCGAGCATCCGCGCCGACATCGCCGAGGGGCTGCGCTATGTGTGGGGCCACCCCGTGCTGCGCGCGATCTCGATCATGATGTGCCTGGTCAACCTGGTCAGCACCACCGTGGTGGCCCAGCTGGTGCTCTTCGCCAGCGAGCGCTTCGGGGCGAGCGAGTCCGAGGTCGGCCTGTTCTTCTCGGCCGGCGCGGCCGGCGTGGTGCTGCTGTCCCTGGCCGCGGGCGCCCTGCGGGCCCGCTTCGGCTTCAGCAAGGTCGCCCTCGGCGCGCTGACCGTGTCGGGCCTGTGCGTGATCGCCCTGGCCTTCACGCGCTCCTTCTGGCTGGCCCTGCCGCTCTGGGCGCTCTACTCGGGCCTCGGCATCCTGTTCAATATCAACACTGGCAGCCTGCGCCAGGCGATCGTGCCCGGCCACCTGCTCGGCCGCGTGATCAGCGTGGCGATGGTCCTGGCCTGGTCGGCCAACCCCGTCGGCACCCTTCTCGGCGGTCTGGCGATCGAGTGGAGCGGGGATGTCGCCCTGGTCTACGCGGTGATCGGCGCGATCGTCACCCTGATCCCGCTCGCCTTTGCCCTCGGCCCTCTCGGCCGCGCCGAGCAGTACCTGCCGGACGAGCCGGAGGCGGCGCCCGGCGTGGAGGCCGCGATCGCGTAGGCGCGCCGGGGTGCGCCAGGCCGGGGCGGCGCGCGCAAGCCCCACGCGCGTGAAGCAGCGACGAGGGATAACAGGTTGTTAACCCCCGTCGCCTCTTTTCGCCATTTTCAGGCGGAAAAAGGGGCAAGAACCCTTGACAGTCCGTAGGGCGGGGCTATAATCGGAATCAGCGCCCCCGCTTCGTTCCCATACGGCCGCGGATTGTGGATCGGGCACGTTGCATTTCACGGAGTGAACCATGCGTTTCCGGCCGACCAGACGCTTTCTCCAGGCGTGCGTGGCGAGCCTGGTGCTCGGCGTGGCCACCGGGCTGTGGGTGGTGCCGCCGGCATCGCGCGCGGAGACGGAGGCGCTCCTGTTCGCCAGCAGCGGCCAGCGGCTGAGCAACGAGCAGGGCTTTCTGGCCCACTGGCGCGCCACCAACGGCGCGCTGACCCTTGGCGCCCCGATCACGCCCCCCCTGGACGAGAACGGCCTGACGGTGCAGTACTTCGAGCGCGGCCGGCTGGAGCTGCACCCCGAGTACGGCAACGTGGTGCTGCGCGGCCGGCTCGGCGCCGAGTACGCGGCGCTGCTGTGGCGCAGCTTCGCGCCCTCCGCCGCCGAGGCGCCCGGCCGGCGGGTCTTCGCCGAGACGGGCTTCAGCCTGGGCGAGCCGTTCGCCGCCTTCTGGGAATCGGCCGGCGGCCTGGACGTGTTCGGCTTCCCGATCAGCGAGCCGGCCTGGGAGTATGTGGGCGCGGAGCTGGTGGAGGTGCAGTACTTCGAGCGGGCCCGCCTGGAGCACCGCCCCCTCGCCGCCGACCCGGCGGGCGCCATCCGCATCGGCGCCCTCGGCCGCGACCTGGCGCTGCTCCGCGGCCTGCCGACCGCCCCCGCCGACCCCGGCGGCGCCCTCCCCGTCGACGACGCCGGCCTCGCCCTGCCCACCCCCATCCCCCCCACGGCCGCGCCCGCCCCGCCCCCGCCGCCGCAGCCAACGAGCGCCCCCGCCGCCCCCGCCGCAGCGGCGCCCGCCGCGCCAAAGCCGGCCGCGCCCGCCCCCGCCGCGGCCCCCGCGCGCCCGGCCGCCCCGGCCGCCCCCGCCCGCGGCGGCAAGCGGATCGTGGTCGACATCAGCGACCAGTGGCTGTACGCCTACGCCGGCGACGAGCTCGTCTTCGACGCCCCCGTGAGCACCGGCCGCGACGGCTTCAACACCCCGATCGGCAACTTCGCGATCTACGCCAAGGTGTCCTCGCAGACGATGCGGGGCTGCGCCGGCGGCGAGTGCTGGAGCGTGCCCAACGTCCCCCACGCGATGTATATCGTGGGCGGCGTCGCCCTCCACGGCACCTACTGGCACAACCAGTTCGGCAGCGGCGTGCGCCGCAGCCACGGCTGTGTCAACCTCCCCCTCCGCTCCGCCGCCTGGCTCTACGACTGGGCCCCCGCCGGCACGCCCGTGTCCGTCCGCTGGTAGGAGGGTACCATGCACACTGGCTTCGCCACCACCACCCGCGGCCTGCGCCGCGACAGCCCGCCCATGCGGCTGTTCGAGAAGGCCAAGCGGCTCGGCGTCTGGAACCCCTCCGAGATCGACCTGAGCCGCGACGCGGCCGACTGGCGCGGGCTCGCCGACGACGAGCGCGACCTGCTGCTACGCCTGACGGCGCTGTTCCAGGCCGGCGAGGAGGCCGTCACCAGCGACCTGCTGCCGCTCATCCGGGCTGTCGCCGCCGAGGGCCGCGTCGAGGAGGAGCTGTTCCTCGCCAGCTTCCTGTGGGAGGAGGCCAAGCACGCCGACTTCTTCGCCCGCTTCCTCGACGAGGTGGCCGGCGGCCAGCACGACCTCGCCCGCTACCACACCCCCAGCTACCGCGCCCTGATCTACGAGGCCCTCCCCGCCGCGATGGAGCGCCTGTCGGCCGACCCAAGCCCCTTCGCTCAGGCTGAGGCGGCCCTCACCTACAACATGATCGTCGAGGGCGTGCTCGCCGAAACAGGCTACCACGCCTACTTCCGCATGCTCCAGGCCAACGACCTGCTCCCCGGCACCCGCGAGGCCATCCGCCTGCTCAAGCAGGACGAGTCGCGCCATATCGCCTACGGCGTCTACCTCCTCTCGCGCCTGATCGCCGCAGACGACGCGGTGTGGGACCATGTCGAGGGCCGCATGAACGAGCTGGTGATGCACGCCCTCGGCCTGATCGACGAGGCCTTCGCCGCCTACGACCCCATGCCCTTCGGCCTCCAGATCGACGACTTCTCCTCCTACGCCCTGGCCCAGTTCCAGAAGCGGCTCGACCGCCTCGAGCACGCCCGCGGCAAAAGCCTCGCCGAGATCGAGCGCATCTCCGACGCCGTCATCGCCGCCGACGATGGATGAGGTTCAGGCCGAACGCGGAGGCGCGGAGACACAAGATCGCTTGCTCGCCAACGCTGTACCGCTCCGATTCAGGCGTTAGCCCGGTCGGAGCGGTACAGCGTGTTTACGAGACCAATCTAAACCCTCGGCGCCTCCGCGCCTTTCTGGCAAACCGCGGCCTCACATATCCCGGTTGAGCAGGTCGCGCAGCAGCTCCTCCGGGGTGCGGCGGCGGGCGGGGGGCGCGCTGCTCAGGAGCGAGCCGAGCAGGGCGCGCTGGGCGGCCCGGCGGCGGCGCGGCATAAGCTGCATGGTGACGCCGAAGGCGAGCAGGAGCATCCCGCCCACCACCCACAGCGCCGGCGTGACCAGCTCGACGGGGGCTGCGGTGTGCGGCAGGTGGCCCGGGGCGGCGTTCTCCGCCCGGGCCGGCAGGCTGGCGATCACCGCCTGCTCGGCCGAGCTGCCGGGCACGGCGGGCTCGGCCGGGGCCGCGACGGGCTCGGCCGAGCTGCCGGGCACGGCGGGCTCGGCCGGGGCCGCGACGGGCTCGGACGGGGCTGCGACCGGCTCGACGGAAGCGGGCACGGCCGTCGCGGGCGCGGGGCTGGTGAAGAACAGGTGCACCACCACCGTGTCGCCGGGGCCGACGGCGATCTCCTGGGCCGGCTGCCCCACCGCCCCCTCGCCGCCGCCGAGCTCCAGGTCCAGGCGGTAGTAGCCGGACTCGACCCAGCGGTCGTAGTTGCCGCTGGCGTCGCTGAGCACCATGAAGTCGCCAATCGCCACCAGCTTGTTCGCCGCGGGCGCGTTTGTCCGCAGGTCGATCACGGTGCCGGTGACGCGGCCCATCGGCACGGCCGTCGGCTCGCGCTCGGGCACGTCGGTCTCCACTACGGGCGGCGGCGGCGTCGGCGTGGGCGTGAGCTGCGTCAGGTCGGGGGTCGGCTGCAACGTCGGGCGGGGCGAGGGCTGCAGCGCGGGCGAGGCGGAGGCGGGGATCGGCGCGGGGCCGATCGTCATCCCGAAGATCAGGGCCAGCACCCCGAGGGTCATTAGAGCCAGGCTGGTCAGCTGTCGTCGCATGCGCGTTCCTCTCGGCGGATGTTGTAGGCGGCGATTAGAGAAGAAAGGTCGGGCGAGCTTGTCCCTTACGGGAGCGCGGGCCGATCCGGGATGGCGGCCGGGCTGGCGGCGCGGCCGGCCGGCAGCGTGCCCGGCCCCACCGTGATCCGCTGCTCGGCCAGGTTGTTGGTCTCGTCGCTTTCCAGCACCGCGCCCGTCGCCTGGCGCACGCCGCCGGCGCCATCGCGGTTCCAGCTATCGACCACGGCGTACAGGGCGGTGGTCCCGTTGGCGAAGTAGCCGCGCCATGTGCTGTAGCCGGGCTGGAAGCCGTTCGGGTTGCTCGCGCTCTGCTGGCTGCTGTTCAGGGTCACGCTCTGGCCGGGCTGGAGCGTGCCGGTGTAGAGCCAGGCCATGCCGAAGCAGGGTTCGAGCGAGCACAGCTCGTTCCAGGGCTGGTTGACGGCCGGCCGCACCCGCGGGTTGATGTAGAAGTCGACCCAGAAGTTGCTGGCCGGCGCGCTGCCGCGGTTCGTCACCGTCACCTGGATGTTGGCCGGGGCGCCGGCCTGCGGCGCGGCGGGGCTCACATTCATGCTGACCTGGAGGTCGGGCAGGCGCGGCGGCGCCGCGGCCGCCAGGAGCGGCAGGAAGATCTGGCTGACTTGGGCCGGCGGCTCGGTCACGGTGATGCTGACGGTCGCCGTGGCGCTGCCGCCGCGGCCGTCGCGCACCGTGTAGGTGAAGCTGTCGGCGCCCGTGTAGCCGGCGGCGGGGCGGTAGGTCAGGCCGGCGCCGTTGCTGACAATCGCCACCTGGCCGTGGGCGCCCTGGGTGACGGCCACGATCGTGAGGGGGTCGCCGTCGGGGTCGCTGTCGTTGGCGAGCACCACCACTGCGGTGGCGGGCGAGCCGCCCACGACGCTGGCGCTGTCGGCGGCGGCGACGGGCGGGCGGTTGTAGGCGATCACCTTGCTCGCGGCCACGCCGGTCTGGCCGTCGCCGTCGCTCAGGGTGAAGGTGGCCGTGCGGGCGCCGCCGGTGGCGCTCGTGCTGGCGAAGACGACGTTGCGGGCGACGGCCTGGGCCGCCGCGGGCGTGGCCGCGGCGCCGCTGAAAGTCACGGTCAGCGGGGTGGCGCCGGCGCCGCCGGCGAAGCTGCCGATCGGCAGGCCGCCGAAGGTCAGGGCGTTGCCGCTCACGCCGATCTGGCCCGCGCCGGTGCCCTGGTTGCCGACGGATAGGCTGTCGCCCGCGCCCGCGCCGGTCAGGGCTACGGTCAGGGTGCCGCCGGCGAAGTCGGCCGAGTCGACGTCGCTGACAGTGGCACCGGCGTCCACCACCACGGCCGGGTCGCCGCGGGTGTAGGCGGTGGCGCCCCTGGTCAGGCCGATCACGGGGGCGTCATTGGCCGGGGCGACGGTGATCGCAAACGTCGCGGCCGGGAGCGTCGTCGTGCCGTCCGTCAGGGTGAAGCCGAAGCTGTCGCTGCTCGTCTCGCCGCCGTCGTGGGCGTAGCTGAGCCGGCCGGCGTCGACGTCGGCCTGGGTGAAGCTGCCGCCGGCGGTTAGGGCCGCGCCGCCGAGGCTGAGCGTCCCGTGGGCCGGCGCCGCCGTCAGCGTGAAGACCAGCTCGGCGGCCGGGTTGTCGTTGTCGGCGGCGGCCAGCTGGGCCGGCGTGATGTTGGCCGCGGCGCCCTCGACGACCGTTAGGCCGGTGTTGGCCGGGAGCGTGGGCGGCTCGTCGTTCTCGGCGATGCTGAGGGCGACGCCGGTGGCCGGGCTGCCGCTGGCCGGCTGGGCCTCGTCGTCCGTCGCGATGATCGTGAGCGCGCGGGCGGCCCCGGGCCTGTTCGAGGTGTTGTCGAAGGTCAGCGTCCGCAGCACCGCCTCGTAGCTCGCCAGGGGCGCGGAGCCTGAAAGGGTCAGGGTCGCGCTGGCGGCGTCGTAGGCGGCGGCGATGCCGGGGGCCACGCTGGTGTCGACGGCCAGGACGTCGGCCGGGCGCACCGGCGTGTCGGTGATCTGCACCACCACCTGGCTCAGGGCGGCCGAGTCGACGTCGCCGATCGTCAGGTCGGCGGCGACGAGGCTGGCGGGGCCGGCGCCCTCGGTATAGCTCGCCGTGCCGTCGATGCCGGCCGCCACACCGTTGGCGTCCACCACCGGGGCGTCGTTGACGCAGGTGACGGTCACGCTGACGGTGGCCGTGGTGCCGCCGGGTGCGAGCGTATAGGTGAAGGTGTCGGCCGCGCCGCCCGTCTGCGAGTTGCAGTAGTTGGCGTTGGGCCGGTAGGTCAGGCCGGTGCCGGCGCCGGTGATGGCGACCGTGCCGTTGGCCGGCTGGGTCACGCTGGCGACAGTCCTGGGGCCGGCGTCGATGTCAGTTTCGTTGGCGAGCACGTCGACCGCGGAGGCGGCGGCGTCCTCCTGGACCGTGGCGGTATCGTCCACGGCGGCGGGCGGGTCGTCGACGCAGGTGACGGTCACGCTGACGGTGGCCGTGGTGCCGCCGGGGGCGAGCGTATAGGTGAAGGTCTCGGCCGCGCTGCCCGTCTGCGAGTTGCAGTAGTCGGCGTTGGGCTGGTAGGTCAGGCCGGTGCCGGCGCCAGTGATGGCGACCGTGCCGTTGGCCGGCTGGGTCACGCTGGCGATGGAGAAGGGATCGCCCTCGGCATCGCGGTCGTTGGCGAGCACGTCGACCGCAGTGGCGGCGGCGTCCTCCTGAACCGTGGCGGTATCATTCACGGCGGCGGGCGGGTCGTCGACGCAGGTGACGGTCACGCTGACGGTGGCCGTGCTGCCGCCGGTGAGCGTATAGGTGAAGGTGTCGGCGGTGCCGCTGCTGTTGCAGTAGTTGGCGTTGGGCCGGTAGGTCAGGCCGGTGCCGGCGCCAGTGATGGCGACCGTGCCGTTGGCCGGCTGGGTCACGCTGGCGATAGTCTTGGGGCCGCCGTCGGGGTCGAGGTCATTGGCCAGTACGTTGATTGCGGTCGCGGCGGCGTCCTCGGCGACGGTGGCGGTATCATTCACGGCGGCGGGCGGGTCGTCAACGCAGGTGACGGTCACGCTGACGGTAGCCGTGCTGCCGCCGTTGAGCGTGTACGTAAAGGTGTCGGCGGCGCCGCCCGTCTGCGAGTTGCAGTAGTTGGGGCTGGGCTGGTAGGTCAGGCCGGTGCCGGCGCCGGTGATGGCGACCGTGCCGTTGGCCGGCTGGGTCACGCTGGCGACCAGCTTTATGCCCCCGTCGATGTCGGTGTCGTTGGCCAGCACGTCAATCGCGGTAGCGCCCGAGTCCTCGGTGACGGTGGCGGTGTCGTTCACGGCGGCGGGCGGGTCGTCGACGCAGGTGACGGTCACGCTGACGGTGGCCGTGCTGCCGCCGGGGGCGAGCGTATAGGTGAAGGTGTCGGCGGTGCCGCCCGTCTGCGTGTTGCAGTAGTTGGGGCTGGGCCGGTAGGTCAGGCCGGTGCCGGCGCCGGTGATGGCGACCGTGCCGTTGGCCGGCTGGCTCACGCTCGTGACCAGCTTCGGGCCGGCGTCGATGTCGGTGTCGTTGGCGAGCACGTCGAGCACGGTCGCGGCGGCGTCCTCGGTAACGGTGGCGGTATCGTTGACGGCGGCGGGCGGGTCGTCGACGCAAGTGACGGTCACGCTGACAGTGGCGGTGCTGCCGCCAGTGATCGTGTAGGTGAAGGTATCGGGGGCGCCGGCGCTGTTGCAGTAGTTGGCGTTGGGCTGGTAGGTCAGGCCGGTGCCGCCGCCGGCAATGGCAACCGTACCGTTAGCCGGCTGGGTCACGCTGGCGACCAGCTTTGTGCCCCCATCGGGGTCGGTGTCGTTGGCGAGCACATTGATCGGGGCGGCGCCCGAGTCCTCGCTGACCGTGGCGGTATCATTCACGGCAGTGGGCGGGTCGTCGACGGGGGTGACGGTGATCGAGAAGGAGGCGGGGCCGGTGGCGCGGGCGCCGTCGGAGACGGTGAAGCTGAAGCCGTCGCCGGTGGTTTCGCCGCCGTCGTGGGTGTAGGTGATCAGGTCGTTGTTGACGTCGGCCTGGGTGAAGCTATCGCCGGCGGCCAGCGGGGCGGCGCCCTTGAACAGGGTGCCGTTGGCGGGCGCGCTGTTCAGCGTATAGGTGAGGCCGGCGGCGCCGAACTGGCGGCTCGTCGACTCCAGGCGGTTCTGGCTGATTGTGCCCGTGCCGCCCTCGGGGACGGTGAGGCCGGCGTTGACGGCGACGGCGGGCGGGCCGTCGTTGTCGGCGATTGTGACCAGCCGGTCCTGGGCGAGGGCGAAGTCGGCGTTGGCGATGTTGGACACGCCGACGACGTCGACGGTGAACTGCTCATCGGCCTCGGTGACGGTGTCGTCGACGATCCCGATCGTGAAGGTGCCCGTCGTCTGGCCGGCCGGGATCACCCAGTTGCCGCTGGCCTCCGCGATGTCGGCGGCGGGATCGGGGGGGAGGGCAACGCCATTGGCGCCGGCGGGGACGGCGACCCAGCTGACGGTGACCGGCTGGACGCTGGGCTGGTTGATGCGGACCGTGAAGCTGGCGCTGCCAGCGTTCTCGGCGACGGGGGCGGCGGGGCCATCGATCGAGACAAGGTCGGGGCTATCGTCGTCCTCGATCTCGACCGTGGCGGGGGCACCGAGGAGGACGCTGGTGGTGGTGCCGCCGGCGTTGAGCTCGGTGAGCTCGACCTGGAACAGCTCGTTGAGCTCGTCTGCGGTGTCGTCGATGATCGGCACCGTGACCGTCTGGCTGACCGGGCCGCCGGCGGTGAAGGTCAGCACCCGGGAGGTTGCGATATAGTCGGCGCCGGGGGGGGTGTCCGGGTCGACGCCGCCGATGGCGGCATTGTCGCCAGTCAGGTTGACGGTGCTCACCTTGACCGAAACCTGGCCATTGGCGAGGCGGTCGGACAGGCGGACCTGGAAGGTGGCGGAGCCGGAGCCCTCGGGGATGGGGTCGGCGCTGATCAGGCGGACGCGGATGGTGGTGGTGGAGTTGGCCAGGATCGCCCCGCCGACCCCAAAGACTGTGGCGCAGATGGCGAGGATCACCAGCAGCGGGTGGATCATCCCGCCGCGGGGCGAGCGCGCGGGCTTACCGGTCGACGTGCGAGGATGGACCATAACAATGGCTCCTTAGGGAAGAACGGCGTCCTGAGCCTGCTGGCTCCGGCTGCTGGCGGCGTGAAGGAGGTTGACCGGCGGCAAATTGTGCGCGGCGCAACCGGGCTGCGCTCACAGGGCCATCATGCACGAGGGCTATTACAAAATGGTAACAAACGACGGGAGGTAGGGGGAGGGGGGGACAAGGGGACAAGGGGAGGGGGGACAAGGGGAGGTTTTAGGCAAAGGCGAAGTAGGCGAGGATGAGGGCGATCAGGAGGAGGAAGAGGAGGGCGAAGGTGAAGATGACGCGCTCCCAATTCAGGAAGCGCCAGTCGGGGGGGATGATGTTTTCGAAGCCGTAGATGGCGAGCTTGTAGAGGCCCTCGTCGCCGGGCTTGCCGAGGTCGAAGACGACGTCGGTGACGGGGATGAAGCTGACAGACAGCTCGGCGAGGGTGATCCGGGTATCGTCGTCGGGGGGGGCGGCGGCAGCGATGGTTGGGGCGAGGCTGGGGATAAGGGCCCACTCGGGGCGGGTGCCACCGGGCTGGCGCTCGGTGTAGATCACCTCGGCCTTGCAGGAGCGGGCGAGCCACTCCTCGTCGAGATCGGGGAGGTCGTCCTGGGCCTGGAGCAGTTCGACAGAGCGGGACCAGCGGAAGGCCTTGCGCTGGAGGAGCCGGCCGATGCCCTGGCAGCGCTCGCAGGTGATCCCGCCGCGGCCGTTGCACTCGGGGCAGGCGACGAGGACCTGCTCGGTGGGCGGCTCGGGGGCGGAGCCGGGGCGGCGGGGGCGCTGGCCGGGGGCGTCGGGGAGGGTGGTGGCGACGGCGCCGGAGTGGTCAGGGGCGGGGGCGGCGGGCTGGCCGACGGGGCGGGTGACGACGACGCGCTGCTTGCCGTTGCAGCGCGGGCACACAGTGACGCCGCGGCCGGCGCACGGGGGGCAGGTGACCACGCGGGTGGAGCCGGGGAGCAGGACGCGGTCGCCCGGCTCGGCGGCGAACTCCTTGACGGGGGAAAGGGGGACGCTCCAGCGGTCGACCTCGGGGGCGAGGGGGAAGACCTGAGCCTTGCGGTCGGGCTCCTCGTCGTCCTCGGCGGGGGCGCGGCGCTCGTAGAGCAGGCGCAGGCGGTAGAAGTACACGTTGTGGCTGCTGACCTTGTGCAGGCGGGCGAGGCGGCCGAGCATGCGCCGGCGCAGGGGGTTGCGGGCGGCCCAGGCGTCGAGCAGGGCTGCGACCTGCTCCGGGTGGCGCAGATCCTCGGCGCGGCGGTGGGCGCGGTCGATCGGGGCGCGGACGAGGTCGGGGCCGAGGACCTGCTCGACGGCGTTGCTTTCGACGCCGCCGGCGACGAGCTGGAAGGCGGCGGGCGGGCGGGCGCCGGTGGCGCCGCCGAGGATCTGGGTGGGGGTGGTGTGGCGGGCGAAGATCCGGTCGAGCTCCTCGACGGCGGCGCGGGCGGAGGGGAAGCGGCGGGTCGGGTCGAGGGCGAGCATGGTGGCGAGCACGCGGTCGACGTCGGAGGGGAGGCCTTCGACGCCGCGCTGCTTGAGCGAGACGGGCTGGCCGAAGGCGGGGCCGTCGGGCATGCCGGTGCCTTCGGGCCAGGGGAGCTGGCCGGACAGCATCTGGTACAGGACGACGCCGAGGCTGAACAGGTCCGACAGGTGGGTGACGGCGGTGGCGGACTGGGCGTGCTCGGGCGACAGGTAGCCGGGGGTGCCCATGATCGAGCTGGCGACAGTGATCGGGCGGCCCGGGTCGCGGGCGATGCCGAAGTCGGTGAGCAGAGCCCGGCCGGTGCGCTGCTCGACGAGGATGTTGGCCGGCGACACATCGCGGTGGACGATGTTCAGGCTATGGGCGTAGTCGAGGGCGTCGGCGATCTGGCGGAAGATCGCGAGCGCGTCGGGGAGCTGCATGCGGCCCTGCCTGTCCAGCAGTTGGCGCAGCGAGCCGCCGGGGACGAGCTCGAGGACGGTGTAGAAGAAGGGGGCCTGGTAGCCGTAGTCGTAGATCTGGGCGATGCCGGGGTGGCGCAGGCGGGCGGCGAGGGCGGCCTCGCGCTGGAAGCGCCGGATCGCGTCGCGGTCCTGGGTCATCAGGACCTTGATCGCCACTTCGTGGTCCTGGAGGTGGGCGTGGCGGGCCAGCCAGACCTCGCTGGTGGCGCCGCGCCCGATCTCGCGCTCGAGCTTGTAGTTGCCGAACTGTGGCGGCAGTGTCATAGGCAGGGCAAGCGACAAGCGACCGACGGCACACCCCGCGGCGCGGGATGCTCATTATAACATCAGAACAAACGTTTAGCGCCCCCAAAATAGAACGGGGAGGGCCGAAGCCCTCCCCGCGGTAGCGCAGATTGTGTGCCGGGGCTACTTTCGCAGCAGCGGGACGTAGACCTTGAAGCTGCGCTCGCCGGGCTGGGGCGAGGTGGCCGTACCGACAAGGGCGAAGTCACCGGCCTGGTTGGTCGAGACGGAGACGATGCGGTTGGTGGTGTCGATGCGGGCGCCGCTGAGCTCGACCCAGCGCTGGCCGTCCCAGCGGGCGATCTTGAGGCTGCTGGCGTTGGCGATGCCGCTGGCGGCGAGGAGTGCCGGCGAGTAGGAGATCCGCAGCGTGTAGGGCTGGCTGAAGCTGGCCACGGCCTGGCCGTTGCGGGTGGCGCCGACGCGGACGGCGCGGGCGATGGCGCGGCCGGCGGCGGGCTTGGCCGGCGGGGCGAAGAGCGTGGTCAGGGTGACAACGGTGTCGGCGGGGACGGCGCCGCTCGGGAAGGTCAGGGCGACGACCTCGCCGTTGACGTTGCCGCCGCCGACACCGATGGTGGCGCGGGCGGGAGTGGCGGCCCAGGCGGCGATGCCGGCCGAGGGCTTGCCGCCGACCGTGTCGAAGGCGCCGCCGATATAGACGGCGTCGGGGGCGGCGACGAGGGCGTGGACGGTGCGCTTTTCGGCGACGCCGCTGCCGAGGGCCGACCAGGTGTTGGTGGCGAGGTCGAGGCGGGCGACGGAGGCGGCGGTGGCGGTGCCGGCGGTGGAGAAGTTGCCGCCGACGTACAGCGAGCCGCCGGCCGCGTCGAGGGCGAAGACGCCGCGGTCGGGCAGGGCGCCGCCCGAGTCGCCGCTGGTGCCGCCGGCCTGGGCCCAGCCGGCGTCGATCGTCCAGCGGGCCAGGTTCTGGGCGTTGATCGAGCCGGCCTGGCCGAAGTCGCCGCCGACATACAGGGTGCCGCCGGCCTCAAGGTCGGGGCCGACCACCTCAAGGGCCTCGACGCCGGGCCAGATGGCGGCGCCGCCGCTGACGCCGTTGTTGCCGTTGGTGCCCATGAGGAACCAGCGGTCGGTCTCCAGGTCGTAGAGGGCCATGCTGTTGGCGAGCCGGTAGCTGGAGGTGCTGCAGGGGGCGGCGGGGTTGACCAGGATCAGGCGGAAGTTGCCGCCGATGACGAGGTAGCGGCCGGAGGCCTTGAGGGCATAGACCTGGGTGCCGGCCTCGCTGCAGCTGTCGAAGACCTGATAGATGCGGGTGCTGTCGTCGGGGACGCTCCAGCGGGTGCCGTCCCAGAAGGCCAGGTTATAGGCGTCGAGGGAGCCGGCGCGGCTGAAGTCGCCGCCGACGTACAGCGTATCGTTGGCGTAGTCGAGGGCGTAGACGGTGTTGTTGACGCCGCCGCCGAGGGCCGACCAGCGGCCGGTGGCGGTGTTGTAGCTGGCGAGGAAGCCGATCGCCTGGCCGCCGGCGCCGGTGAAGCTGCCACCGACATAGAGCGTATCGCCGGCGAGGGCGAGGGCCTCGACGTCGCCGCCGGAAACGCCCTCGCCGAGGGCCTCCCAGCGGGTGCCGTTCCAGCGGGCGATGTTGTTGGTGATCACGCCGCCGGCGGCCTTGAAGCGGCCGCCCGCGTAGATCCGGCCGGCGTTGTCAGCGACAAGGGCGCGGACCTGGCCGGCGCAGCAGTTGCTCGTGTCGGACAGCGACAGGCCTTCGCCGAGGGCCTTCCAGCTGGTGCCGGACAGGCGGACGATGTTGGTGGCGAGGACGCCGCCGATCGTGGAGAACTCGCCGCCGATGTACAGGCCGCCGCCGGGGGCGCGGATGATCGTTTGCACGGTGTCGAAGGTGCGCATGGCGCCGGTGGGCTGCCAGGCGGTGCCGTTCCAGGTGGCGAGGGCGGGGGCCTCGACGCCGCCGATGGCGTCGAACTCGCCGCCGGCGTACAGGGTGCCGTTGTCGACGCGCAGGGCGTAGATCTTGCGCAGCGAGTTGCCGCCGGCGCCGCCGTCGAGGTCGGACCAGGCGGAGCCGTTCCAGCGGGCGATGTTGACGACGCGGACGCGATTATTGCTGGGGCCGGCGAGGGTGAGCTGGCCGCCGACATAGACGTTGGCGCCGTCGACGGCGATCGCGTTGACGGTGGCCGTCTCGGGGTCGCTCCAGGTGTCGTCGAGGACGCCGCCGCCGACGCCGCTCCAGGCGCTGCCGTCCCACACGCCGAGGGAGCCGGAGCGGGTGGTGCCGGCGTAGCCGAACTGGCCGCCGACGTAGAGCTTGCCGTTGGCGGGCTCGATCACGCGGACGATCGCGCTCGCGTCGTTGCTGATGTTGCCCTGGAAGTCGGCGGCGCGCACGCCCTGGCCGAGGGCGCGGAACGCGGTGCCGTTCCAGCCGGCGATATTGTTGGCCGCGAGGCCGTCTATCCGGTTGAAGTCGCCGCCGACGTAGAGGGTGTCGCCGAGGACGGCCAGGGAGTACAGGCCAGTGTCCTGGACGTTGTCAAACATATCGATGCGCTGGGGGCCGACGCCGCTGCCGACCTGGCGCCAGCGGGCGCCGTCCCAGCGGGCGATGTCGCGGACGTTGGAGGCGCCGATGCTGTTGAAGTCGCCGGCGACGTACAGCTGGCCCTGGAAGATGGCCATGCCGCGGATCTCAAAGCTCGAGTCGCCGAGGGAGCGCCAGGTCCGGCCGTCCCAGCGGAACACCTCGCCGTCGGCGACGACGTAGAGGGTGCCGTCGGGGGCGGCGGTGGCCGCGGTGATCGTGCTGCTGATGCCGGGGAGCTGGAAGCGGTCGTCCCAGCGCTCATCGCCGGCGGCCTGGGGCTCGATCGCGGCGAGGGCGGCGGGCGGGAGCTGAACCTGGTCCTCGGCCGCGGGCTGGCCGGCGGGGGCGGGCTGCTCGGCCGCGGAGGGGAGACTCTGGGGGGTGACGGCCTCATCGACCGGAGTGAGGGCGGGGGCAGGCGGCTGCGCGTGGATCGGCGCGCTGGAAAAGAGCGAAAGGGCGAGGGCAAGCAGGAGCGCGAGCGACGTCGCGGCAGTGCGCATAATGGGTCTCCTTGCGGGCTACAATGAAGGCGCCACAAGGAGAGACGCGCGAGCACCGTGTTTGGTTGTGCGAAATGTCAGAGGAGGCGAGAACGGCACCGCTCGCTGCGCTCGCGCGGGGGAGGGGGGGGCAAGGGAGCGATCACGCTGGGCAAGGGGGCGTGGGAGCGGAACGTCCCACTGCCCCCTGTGCCCCCTTGTCCGCTACTTCCCGTAGCCGTTGGGGTGGCTCTGGTGCCACTCCCAGGCGGACTGGAGGATGGAGTCGAGGTCGGGGTAGCGGGGCTTCCAGCCGAGCTCGCGGCGGATGCTGTCGGAGGAGGCGATCAGCGTGGCCGGGTCGCCGGGGCGGCGGGGGCCGACGACGTGCGGGATGGGGTGGCCAGTGATTTTACGGGCGGACTCGATCAGCTCCATGATGCTGAAGCCGGCACCGTTGCCGAGGTTGTAGTGGCGGACGCCGAGCTCGTCGAGGGCCTGCATGGCGAGGATGTGGGCCGAGGCGAGGTCGACGACGTGGACGAAGTCGCGGACGCAGGTGCCGTCGCGGGTGTCGTAGTCGTCGCCGAAGACGGTGATATGGGGGCGCTGGCCGAGGGCGACCTGGAGCACGAGGGGGATGATGTGGGTTTCGGGGTCGTGGTCCTCGCCGCGCTCGGGGGTATCGCCGGAGGCGTTGAAGTAGCGCAGGCAGGCGTACTTGAGGCCGTAGATGCGGTGGAACCAGTGCAGGAGCCGCTCGACAAAGAACTTCGACTCGCCGTAGGGGGAGCCGGGGACGATCTTGTTGTCGGCCTCGATCGGCATCTTCTCGGGCTCGTCGAACAGATTGGCGGTGGAGGACAGGATGAAGCGGCGGACGCCGGCGGGGATGGCGAACTCGAGCAGGTTGGCGGCGTTGACGAGGTTGTCGCGCAGGTAGAGGAGGGGCTTCTCCATGCTTTCGCCGACGAGGGTGTAGGAGGCGAAGTGCATGATCCCATCGATGTCGGGGTGGTCGGCGAAGAGGGCGCGGAGGGCCTCGCGGTCCGCGAGGTCGCCCTGGACAAAGGTGGCCCCGGGGGGGACGGCGTCGGCGTGGCCCTGGTACAGGTTATCGAAGACGACGGCCTGGTGGCCGGCGGCGATCAGCTCGGCGGTGGTGACGCTGCCGATATAGCCGGCGCCGCCGGTGACGAGGATCTTCATGGCTTCTCCCTGGGGCGGCAGGCGGCGGGCGCCTGGCCGCATACGCGCGATGACCGGCAGATTGTAGCCGACGGAGATTAGCGTGGGGCTGAGTTGTCGGTGACAGTTTCGTCAGGCGGCGCGGCGGCCGGGGCGGGGATGTCGGGGGGGGCGAGCGGCGGCACGACGGCCGGGGGCGGCGGCGGAAGCGGCCGGGCCGGCGCGGAGCCGGGCACCGGGGCGTGGGCGATCGGGGCGCCGACGGCGTAGAGGGCCTGGATGCGGGCGCGGCTGAGGCAGACAAAGTCCCGGTTGACGGGGCCGCCGTTCTGCAGCGGGAAGATCGTCACGTTGCTGAGGGGGATGAAGTCGTCGCTCATGTCGCTGAGCATCGCCACCAGCTCCAGGTCGCTGCGCTTGAAGAAGTCGGCGCGCATGGCGAAGGCGGATGTGAAAAACATCATCGGCTGGGTGTCGCGGGGCTGGACGGCGGGCTGGAAGCCGGGCGGGGGCGCCGGCTCCGCGAGGGTGGCGACGAGCAGGGCGCCGTTGAGGTCGACGAGGATCTGGGGGACAGGCTGGGCCTGCTGGGGCTTCCAGATCGGGGCGACGGACGCATCGCGCAGGGTGACGAAGCGGTGGAGCCGGCTGTTGATCGCGTCGGAGACGCGGCGGAAGATCGGCAGGTCGTAGCTGCCGACGATCGCGAGCGCGTCGGTGAGAACCTCGACGGTGAAGGTGTAGGTGTCGCTCATAAGATTTGCCGGGGGGCGTACAGGCCCGGGCCCCTTTAAGCGGACAGCTCGCGCAGCGTTTCCCAGAAGCCGGGGTAGGAGACGACCGCGCAGTCGGGGTCGTCGATCGTCGTTTCGCCGGCGGCGGCGAGGGCGGCGACGGCCCAGGCCATGGCGAGGCGGTGGTCGCCGTGGCTGGGCAGGCTGGCGCCCTGGAGGGCGGGGCCGCCGCGGCCGACGAGGCCCATGCCGTCGCCCGTGGGCTCGCTCTCGACGCCGAGGGCGTCGAGGCCGGCGGCGACGGTGGCGATGCGGTCGGTCTCTTTGGCGCGCAGCTCCTGGGCGTCGCGGATGATCGTTTCGCCGGTGGCGCAGGCGGCGGCGACGGCGAGGACCGGGATCTCGTCGATCAGGCGCGGGATGAGCGGGCCGCCGATCGTGACCCCGCGCAGCTGGGATGAGCGGACCGTCACATCGCCGACGGGCTCGCTGCCCTCGCTGCGCTCGTTGGCGATCTCGATCTGGGCGCCCATGGCGCGGAGCACGTCGAGGGCGCCGGTGCGGGTGGGGTTGAGGCACACGCCGGTGGTAGTGATCTCGGCGTCGGGGTGGATGGCGGCGGCGACCCACCAGAACGCGGCCGACGACGGGTCGCCGGGGACGCGGAGCGAGAGCGGGTAGGGGAAGACCGGGTGGGCCGGGGGGTGGAGCGTGAGCGAGTCGGGGCGAAGCTGGAGATCGATGCCCATGGCCTGGAGCATGCGCTCGGTGTGGTCGCGCGAGGCGATCTTGCCGGACAGGGTGAGCGGGCCCTCGCCGGAAAGGGCGGCGAGGAGCAGGGCCGACTTGACCTGGGCGGAGGCGACGGGGAGCTCGTAGCTGCCGCCCTTGAGCGTGGCGCCGCGCACGGCGAGAGGGGCGCGGTCGCCGTTCTGGCGGCCGTCGAGCTGGGCGCCGAGGGCGCGCAGGGGGCCGACGATGCGGCGCTGGGGGCGGGAGCGGAGCGAGGCGTCGCCAGACAGGACGGCGAACAAGGGCATGCCGGCGAGCAGGCCGGCGAGCAGGCGCAGGGTGGTGCCGGAGTTGCCGCAGTCGAGGGCGTCGGCGGGCTCCTGGAGGCCGCGCAGGCCCGCGCCACGCACGTACACCTCGGTGCCCTGGCGCTCGACCTCGACGCCGAGGGCGCGCACGCAGGCGATGGTGCTGAGGCAGTCGGCGCCGGCGAGGAAGTTGGTGACGCGGGCGTTGCCCTCGGCCACGGCGTTGAAGATCACGGCGCGGTGCGAGATCGACTTGTCGCCGGGGATGGCGACGGCGCCACGCAGGCGGGTGGGGGCCGTGAGGGTGATGCTCGTCATGCGCTACCTTGTCACCAGTCAGGCCTCGGGGGTGGTGATTAGCTTGTAGCCGAAGCCGCGCTGGGTGACGAGGTAGCGCGGGTGGGCCGGGTCGGGCTCGATGCGCTGGCGCAGGCGATAGACGAGGGCGTCGATGGCGTTGTAGTCGAACACCTCGTAATCCCAGACTTCGCGGGCGATCTCGTCCTTGCTGATCACCTGGCCGCGGCGGGTATACAGCAGCTCGAGGAGCTGGAACTCCTTGACGGTGAGCGACGGGTCGAGCAGGGTGCCGCGGATGTAGACCTCTTTGGTGCGGCTGTCGACGCGCAGCTCCTCGCGGACGGCGCGAAGCAGCTCGGGGGGGAGCACGCCCTTGACCGTCGCCTCCGGGTCCTGGAACACGATGATCGTGTCGGCGATGATGATCTGGTCCTGGTTATGGAGCTGGCAGCCGCCCTCGATCCGCTCCTGGTTGACAAAGGTGCCGTTGGTGCTCTCAAGGTCGCGGATAAAAAAGCCGTCCGGCTGGCGCTCGAGGCGAGCGTGGCGCCGGGAGGCGAGGGGGTGATCAATCACAATATCGTTGGCGCCATCACGGCCGATCGCGATCGCTTCGGTTTCCCACTCCAGCTCGCGAAAAAGGCCGTCCTGACGCTTTATCATCAGCTTCGGGGCGGGCCCAGGCTGCATGGGGCGTTCCTCCGACCAAGCACTTTGAAAGCCGTTTTGCATTGTGGTACAATCGCCTCGGTTCGGCTTAGTATACCATCAGGGCCGTGAAAATACCACACAGCCCTGTCATCCCGCTCTCAGGTAGACGTTTACGAGCGCGGTTTGGTTCCACGCCGCGCCCTCGCCCCGGCGTTCCCGGCCCGCCCCCCGCACAGGAGTTCCGCGCCGTGACAAGCCTGATTGGACGCCGGCTCGGCCGCTACGAGATCCGGGCCGAGATCGGCCGCGGGGGGATGGCGCGCGTCTTCAGCGCCCTCGACACGCAGCTCCAGCGCACAGTGGCGATCAAGGTGCTGGCGGCCCAGCTGAGCATGGACGAGGAGTTCGTGCGCCGCTTCGAGCGGGAGGCGCGCACGGCGGCGAGCCTGCGCCACCCGGCCCTGGTCACGATCTACGACGTGGGCGAGCAGGACGGGCTCCACTTTATCGCCATGGAGTATGTGGCGGGGCGCTCGCTCCACACCATCCTGGAGGAGCGCACGGCGCTTGGCCTCGGCTTCGCGGTGAGCATCCTGGAGCCGGTGGCCCAGGCGCTCGACTACGCCCACAGCCAGGGCGCCGTCCACCGCGACATCAAGCCGCACAACATCCTGATCGACCGGGGCGGCCGGGTGCTGCTGACCGACTTCGGGATCGCCCAGACGGCCGAGGCCGATAGCGAGCGGCTGACCCGCACCGGCGTCTTCATGGGCACGCCGGAGTATATCTCCCCCGAGCAGGCGGAGGCGCGGCGGGTGGACGGCCGGAGCGACCTGTACTCGCTCGGCGTGGTGGCCTACGAGATCGTTACCGGCCGGGTGCCCTTCTCGGGCGCCACGCCCCAGCTGATCGTGGCCCACGCCCAGCTCCCGCCGCCCCCCCCGACAGCCGTGATGGCGCACCTGCCGGGCGAGCTCGACGAGCTGCTGGCGAAGGCCCTGGCGAAGCGGCCCGAACGGCGCTTCGCCAGCGGCGCGGCCCTGGTGGAGGCCTTGGCGGCGGTGGCCCGCCGCTACGACACGCCTCTGGCCAGCCGCGAGCAGCTCGCCGTGCTCGCCGGCGCCGAGGAGCCTGCGGGCGGTGGCACGGCCGCCATCCCGCCCCCCCGCCCGCCGGCGCGCCCCGTGCCGCCCCGTGAGCGGCAGCCGCGTGCGGAGCCGGCCGCCCCGCCGCGCCCGCTGCCCGTGCTGGACCCGCCGCGCACCGGCCCGACCCGGCCGCAGGCGGCCGAGGCGCGCCCCGCCCGCCCGGCCACGGCCGCCCGCCCGCCCATGCCCCGGCCGGCCCCGCGCGCCCAGCCCTTCCCGCCCGACGAGCCGCGCCGGCGGCCGAGCAGCGCGGCGCCGCTGCTGCTGATCGGGGCGCTGCTGGTGGCGCTCACCCTGGCGCTGGTCTTTGTGGCGGCCCGCGGCCTGGCCAACCCGATCCGCTTCCCCACCGCGCAGCCGACGGCGGCGCAGCTACCGCCGTCGCCCGTGCTCGCCGGCACGGCCCAGCCCGTCACCAGCACGCCCACCGATGCGCCGACCGAGACGGCGACGAGCGAGCCCACGGTTGAGCCGACGCTCGCGCCGACCGAGGGCCCGGCCCCGACGCTCCCGCCGCCGCCCCCGCCGTCCACGGCCACCCGCGCGCCCACCGCCCCGCCGCGCCCGACAAGCACGCCGGCCCCGCCGAGCAGCACGCCGGCCCCGCCGACGGACACGCCGGCCCCACCGACGGACACGCCCTCGCCGACCGACGCGCCGACCAGCACGCCGACGCCGACGGCCACGCCTTCGCCGACCTTCACCTCCTCGCCCACGGCCTTCCCCACGGAGACGGCGGTGCTGTCCGAAACGGTCACCGTCGTCACGCCCATCGTCACCAGCGACAACACGGTGGCACCCTAGCGGGCGGCCAGCGAGGAGTTCGGCCGCCGCACCCCGGCGGTCGCGGAGGCAAGGCCATGCAGGTTGCGCTGCTGATCGTCGCCCACGCCCCCTACCTGCGCCGCGCCGGGCGTCGGCCCACGGGCGAGGAGCGGCTCCACGAGCTGATCGCCCACAGCCTGCTGCCGCTCGTCAACCTGCTGGGCGACCTGCAGGCGACGGGGCTGGGACCGCGGGTGGCCCTGGCCTGCTCGCCGCTGCTGCTGGAGCAGCTGGCTGACCCGGTGGTGCAGAAGCATTTCGTGCTGTGGATGGACGAGGTGCTGGCCCGGCGGGCCGAGGAGCTGCGGCGCTTCGAGGCGGCCGGCGACCACCACAGCGCCTACCTGGCGCGCTTCTACCTGGAGTGGAGCCGGCAGGCGCTGCGCTCGTTCGAGGAGCGCCACGAGCGCAACCTGGCCCGCCGGCTGCGCGAGCTGGTGGCGGCGCGGGTGGTCGAGCCCCTGGCGGGCGCGGCGAGCCACGCCTACCTGCCGCTGCTCGGGCGCGAGGAGTCGGTGCGGGCCCAGATCGAGCACGGCCTGCTCCACACGGTGCGCCTGCTTGGGCGGGCGGAGGGGCTGTGGCTGCCCGGCTGCGGCTGGCGGCCCGGGCTGGAGACGGCCGCCGCCGACGTGGCGGCGCGCTATGTGGTGGCCGACCCGAGCAGCCTCCCGGCGGGCGCGCCGGCCCGCCCGGCCTGGGTGCTGGCGCGCCGGCTGGCCGCCGTCTTCGGCGACGAGGCGGTGGCCCGGCACGTCTGGTCGCCGGACCAGGGCTACGTCGGCGACCCGCTCTACCGCGACCCGCGGGACGCCGGCGGCTACACGGCCATCGGCGCGGGCGGGCACCAGGCCTACGACCCGTACCACGCCCTGCGCCGGGCCCAGGAGCACGCCGCCCACTTTGTGTCGCTGCTGGTGGCCGAGAGCGCCCGCCGGGCCGCCGACGAGCTGCTGCTGGTGCTGCTCGACGCGGAGCTGCTGGGCTCGCTCTGGTTCGAGGGCCCGACATGGCTCCAGGCGGTGCTGACGCTCTGCGCGACCCACGGGGCCCTCACGCTGACCACGCCGGGCGAGCACCTGCGGGCCCACCGCCCGGCGGGCAAGGTGGATCTCGGGCCGGGCTCGTGGGCGGAGGGGGGCGACGCGCCCTGGGCCGGCCCGGCGGCGGCCGAGTACTGGCGGGCGCTCCATGTGGCGGAGGAGCGGATGGTGGCCCTGGCGGCGGACCACCCGAGCGCGGAGGCCGACCAGGAGCGGGTGCTGAACCAGGCGGCCCGCGAGCTGCTGCTGGCCCAGGCCAGCGACTGGCCGGCGCTGCTGACCGCCGGGGAGCCGGAGGAGCGGGCCGGCCGCTGGCGCAGCTACCTGTCGCGCTTCGCGCAGCTCGCCGAGCTGGCCGGCCGCGAGCGGCTGAGCGCCGGCGAGCGCTTCATGCTGGAGCAGCTCGAAGAAACGGACGGGCTGTTCCCCAACCTGAACTACCGCATCTTCGCGCCGTAGCCAAAGCTTTGCCGCAGCGGCGCAAAGGAGCAAAGCTTATGGAGCGGTCCACGCGATAATGCCGTACCTCCGGCGAAGGTGGTACGGCATTATGATCGGGCCAATCAAGCACCCCGCGCCCACTGGGCCTCCGCGGTGACGGGCTAGAACAGCGTATTGGCGAGCTTGCGGCGGAAGGCGGGGACGAGAGGGTGGTCGTCGCCGAGGGCGGCGAAGAGGGCGATCATGGCCTTGCGGGCGGCGTCGTCGCGGAAGGCGCGGTCGCGGGCGACGATGGCGAGCAGCTCGTCGAGGGCGGGCTCGTAGGCGCGGCGGCGGGCGGCGTCGGCGGCGCGGCTGTAGCGCGCGGCCGAGTCAGCGCCCGGGGCGGGGTTGCCCGCGGCGGCCAGGAGCTCGGCGACGGGGAGGGCGGCCTGGGCCCGGGCGAAGAAGGGGGAGCCGGCCGGGACCTGGCGCAGCGTTTCGGGGCCCTCCGGGGAGCCCTGGAGCAGCAGCAGGCGGCCGAGGGCGAACACGGCTGCGTGGTTCTCGGGCTCCTCGCCCAGGAGCAGGCGGTAGCGGCCGATCGCGGCCTCCGGGTCGCTCGCCTCAAGCTCCTTGGCGGCGTCGAGCAGCGAGCCGGCTGGCTCGGGGACGAAGCGCTTCAGCCAGGCCCGGATCTGGGGCTCCGGGAGCGCGCCGACGAACTGGTCGACGACCTTGCCGCCTTGGACGGCCATGACCGCGGGGATGCTCTGGATGCGGAACATTTGGGACAGGCGCTGGTTCTCGTCGACGTTGACCTTGGCCAGCACCCAGGCGCCCTTGGCCTCGGCGGCGAGCCGCTCCAGAGTCGGGCCGAGGGTGCGGCAGGGCCCGCACCAGGGGGCCCAGAAGTCGATCACGACCGGCACCTCGCGGGAGCGGGCCAGCACCTCGCGCTCAAAGGTGCCCTCGCTGACCTCGATCACGGCCTTCGGGGCGCTCGCCGCGCCGGCCTGCTTCGGCACTCCACTCAGCATCGCACAGCCACCTTTCTGGCGGTCGATTCACAGCTTCATCTTTGCAGCCTAGTGTAACAAACTTTGCCCCGCGATGCTACTAATCCCGCGTTAGAGCGGGGCCCTTTGCACGTTTCTTGCAAGCCGCTGTAAGCCCATTAGGACGCGCTTCACCACCCCTACCTGTTGCCGCAGTTTACCGCACGGCTCCCGCTCGGTCGATGCGGCCCGCTATTGGGAAGGGCGACTCAACGCGGCGCAACGGCGCTACCAGATGGCCCGGCGTGTCGGTCGCCCTTTATGTGCCCCTTCTACATTGCGCAAATGCTTGCTGCGCAGGCCGAAGCGAGTGAGCACAATTATCTTCCCTAGCGGGAGGTAAAACCCTCATACTGGCGCATGATCTCCAGCGCCTCCATTTCGCGGTTCAGGTCGATCGCAGTGTCGATAGCACCCCAAACACCTATGAAGATGATTAGCGGAACCTGCGTCCCAACAATCAGCTCGACCAGAGGCGGCAGCAGGACGACGAAGCTTACGAAGACCACCCCGACGGTGGAGGCAGCGCTCCCGATCCGTTCAAGGTAACGGCCGGTGGAAAGTCCTGGGCGGAGGCCAGGGACAAACAACCCGGTCCTCATAAGCCCCTCAGCCAAATCTTGTTCTCCGATTCGCAAATATGAGGTGAGAGTTGCCACTACCGCAGTAGCTATGAAGTACACCGGCAGTGAGTAGCGCGACTCGCCTGAGAGGACGCCAATTACTCCCTCGGCGGCCTCGGCGAGTGCTCCGCCACCGAGCGACTGGACAATGCCGAAGATGCCGGCGATCAGCAGTAAGTCGCTATAGACGGTCAGCACCGTGTCGACTTTCACCTGCATAACGGGGAACGGAATGTACGAGTTGTGACCGCCATACACCCTGTTCCCGCGTACCCGTTTTGTAGACTGGATCGGAACTCTCCGCTGGGCCTCACGGAGGTAGATGTAGAGAAGTATCAAGACGACAATCACTGCGAGCACAGCGACAAACCTGATTAATCCCCACGTGAGTGCCGAGGTGGACAGGAAGTACAGCACCTCATACAGCGTGTTGCTGAACACGAGCATGGTCAAGCCAGAGCCGACGCCGGCCTCGTCGATTTGCTGCAGCAACCATAGTGTGAGCATTGTCCCCGTCACGAGGGACGCGATGGCGGCTAGCTGGCGCACAATCCCTGTCAGCCCGAGGCCCGTGAACGAGGTCAGGCCCACCGCAGTAAGTAGGGCGACCACCGCTGTCAGCGCGTACAGAAGTTTAAGCCACTTGTCGCGGCCATTCTCACCCTCCTTCTCCCACTCCTGGAGTGCGGGAACGAACAGCTTGGCGAATTCCAGGAGGCTAGCGGCGGCCATGTAGGGACCGACGCTGAGTGCGACGATGGCGTTCTGGGTGAGCGCACCGCCCGAGATGATGTTGAGCGTGAAGTAGAGATCCGTCCCGACGATTTTCTGCAGCTGGCTTGTCACCTGGCCCGCGTGTTCAGGCAGGGGGATAAAGGTGAGCCCCCGGTATCCAACCAGCACCACGACGGTGAAAATGAGGCGGCGGCGTACGTCCCGGTCGCCGAGGTAGCGCTGGATTGCCCTAAGCATCGCACATCCTCCTGGCTCGACGAATACACATTGCCGTTTCAATTAAAAGGCGCGGGCTGGTGCTATCTACGCTACCCCTCGTCGCCGGCCTCGCTATCACCGGCGATTGGCGCTGTTGCTCCACCCGGCCTGGCTCGCTCCAGGTTCAGCGCTAGCAGCCGCTCCAGAATTTGCTCGTCGCTTAGATCCGTCGGCCAGCCGTAGGTGGCGAACACCGCTGCATGGAGCGCTTTGGGGGCGTTGTCGAGCCAGGCCGGGCGCTGATTGTACAGGTTGGTCAGGGTGCGCTTCTTCAGCTCGGCGGCGTTGGCGCCCTCGGGGTTGTAAGTCGGATCATTCTCGACACCATAGCGCGAAGATGTAGCAAGACGTCCTTCAGCAGGTAGAAGCCGCCCGTACCCATCGCGGCGAACAGCTTGCCCAGCTCGTCGACGACCAGGTAGCCGGAGCGCTCCTTGACCGCGGCCTGGCGCTACTTTTGGACAAACACTTGTGGGGTGAGGATATGGTTCATAAACGCTACTGATTAAGGCGTTACATCTAGGGTGATTGGATTTGATACCACTGGCTCTGAAAGTTCGTCATACGTTAATTGTGCGCGAGTTGTTGTTATCGTACTTGCCGTGTTTTGTTTCACTCGAAAATCCACGTCAAATTGATATTTTTGACCTTTTTGCAGTCTGCTAATCGCAATTTCCATTCTCCCTTGTGGATTAGTTGCTGCTATATAAGACAGTTGGGAGATGCCCCCGGATAGTTCCAAGCCATCTGGGATTAGAAAGTTCAAGCGTAGATTGCTCATGTCCTTCCCGGTGGTATTAGTAATCTCAAATGTATAGGCAATCGTGTCACCTGGTGATGCCGTGGCAGTAGTAGGAAGTAATACAAATTCCGGCAATAGTGGTGTCGGGGTAAAATTTAGGGAGATGAAGGATCGAACGGTTGAGTAATTCAGCATGAAAATAAAGAATATTAGTAACACAATTGTTACTCTCACGAGCGTTTGGCGCCATTCCAATGCATCCACTCTAATCACATTTTGTACTCTTTCAAATAGCGCCATGAAAATATTGTCAAACTGCCTATCCGGTGGCGTGGCCTCCACAGGGCGGGGAGAAGGACGTTCGCTCTCGGTAGTGGGCGCATCATAGAGTAGTTCAGCGAGGCGCTTCCAAAGTTTTACTGCACTATCGAAACGCATAGCGGGAGCAGGATTTAAGGCTTTCCCAAGCACACTGCGAATTCCGGGAGGTGTTCCTTTTGGCCACGGTTGCCAAAGGTCGGGACCGCGCTCGTGGGCCCGCGCCATTTGCATCGGTGTCTTGGCGTCAAAGAGGGGCCAACTCGTGAGCAGTTCCGAGATGATGCAGGCAAGGGCGTAGATGTCACTGGCGGGGGTCGCTTCGCCATCATCCCAAAGCTCGGGTGCAGCGTAAGCAGGAGTACCAAGGAAGCTGCGGTGAAGGGTCGCGGCAATACTGTCATTGCTCAACAGCCGCGCCACACCAAAGTCGGTCAGCGACACCCGGCCCCGCGTATCGATCAGGATGTTCGTCAGTTTTAGGTCGCGGTGGACAACGCCCTGTTGGTGGCAGTAGTCGAGAGCCTCACAGACGGGACGGATCAGACGCAGCATTGCCTGATAGTCGTAGGGCCCGTGCCGCCGCATTGCCTCAGCGAGCGTCGTGCCCTCGACCAGATCCATCGCAAGGTACAGCCGGCCCTCGGCAACACCCGTGTTGAGCACGGGGACGATGTGCGGGTGGCGCAGGGTTTGGAGGAGCTGGCCCTCTTGCTGAAAACGCCGAACGCTTTCCTGATCCTGCGTCAGGTGCGGGTGCAACACCTTGAGCGCGACGATCCGCTGGGCGCGCTCGTCGAGCGCCCGGAAGACTGTGGCGAAGGTGCCAACGCCGAGCTGGCCGAGGATCTGATAGGGGCCGATGCGGGTATTGGTTGCCATGCGGCTGGTGCGCCGCGGGCCTGCACCTTGCCGGGGAGGGCGCGGGGGTGCTAGAATAGCAGCGCACACAATCTGACGATTAGCACTGGGCCCACCTCACGGCTTGGCCGCAGAGGGGTGGGCTCGGTGTTTGCTGGCCCAAGTATACACGCCTGACGTGCAGTTTGCCATGCTTCGCAATGAGGCGTGCAAATGTGCCGGTGCTCCGGCCGGCTCCGGCGAGCGCCGGCGGCTGGAGGGCGAGATGGCAGCCTGGTAGCGTGCCCCTCACTCGCACAGCGCACTGTAGCCGCCCCCGCGGCCGCTGCTGGCGCCTCGGTCGAACGTGGCCGCGTAGACATCCCGCGAGAAGCCGCGCCGCTTTGGGCGGGGGCCGTGCTAGCGCACCGGCGAGCGTATTCAACCATACGAGCATCCAGGACAAACAGAATGACCACCCTTAGTGTACAGGGGTGGTCGTTAGGTGTAGGCCAGCCGATGGTGAGCCGAAGGTTGGTCGAAGGTTAACGGCCGACATGCCTTCGACTGCTTTGGGCCGCTCCCTCGCTTCCTGGTGCGTAACAAAGCGGGCAGAAAGTCGGAAGCTGGGCGGAAAGTGGGCGACTTATAAATGATCCGATCCCCTTACAGGTTGTCGTTCACATGCTATACTTCAGGCCAGGAACACAAAACCCGCTCTCGCGGCCAAGCAGAGGAGCGGGCTTCGTGCTGTTTTATTTGTATGCTTCTATTGTATTACAGTTAAAGCTGCGAAGCAATGGAGGCCTTCAGAGGTGCTGTATGTCATTCCCTAAACGCTTAGGACGCTTCCAACTGCTGAGTGAATTAGGCCGGGGCGCACATGCAACTGTATACCGAGCACAAGACAAAATTACGCGACAGATAATTGCGCTCAAAATTCTTCATCCGCACCTACTCAACGATCCGCTCATAGTCAATCATTTTCTTCGTGAGGGCGAAATCATGGATGCGCTAGATCATCCCCATATTGTTAAAGTGATTAAAATTGGCAAAGAAAAGGAGCGAATGTATATCTCGATGCAATTGATAGAAGGAAAAACACTAGCCGAGTACATCAATGAAAAGAGAGTGGTGTCGTTTGAGGAAGTACTTCGAATAATTCAAGAAGTCACTATTGCGCTGGACTTCATGCACAAGCAAGATGTGATACATCGCGACATCAAACCAAGCAACATCTTGCTAGACACTAGCGGCAAAGTATATGTAACAGACTTTGGTATTGTTCGTGTGTTAACCGATCAAAGTGTGACCCACTCGATGGGTGCCGACTTGGTGGGCAGCGCACCTTACATCGCTCCTGAGCTTTGGAGTAATGCAAAACCTTCAATCCAAAGTGATATTTACGCTGTCGCATGTGTTACTTACGAACTTCTCGTGGGAAGGCCGTTGTTTGCAGGAGAGACACCACATCAAATATTTCGAGCGCATGAGATGGGGCCGCGCTTTGCGAATGAATGGCCGACAGATTTCCCACGGAAAGCCGATGAAGTGCTTCAAAAGGCGTTATCAGTATCACCGCAGAAGCGATTTCCGACGGCTGGAGAGTTTTGGCAATCATTAAATGCGTGTAGAGCATTGCAAGAGCTTGAAAAACAACGAGGTTCGACAAATACAAAATCAGAAAGTCAACGAACTTTAGGGGGAGGGAAAGCAAAGATCCTTATCGCCGATGACGACCCGGCCCTGTGTTTGCTGCTCCGCGAAACGCTCCAGGACGCCGGCTACGACGTGATGACCGCGGGCGACGGCGACGAGCTCGTGCGCAAGGCCCAGGACACCGTCCCCG